>Ga0187861_10000001_pt1 | contig 577464 bp, 530 predicted proteins | sample June2016WEW_10_1_3_FD_132986 | JGI IMG/M metagenome (GOLD analysis project Ga0187861, IMG submission 132986) | Peatland microbial communities from SPRUCE experiment site at the Marcell Experimental Forest, Minnesota, USA - June2016WEW_10_100 | ecosystem: Environmental > Terrestrial > Soil >...
CAATTCTTGCCACTTCCGGTGTAGCGGCGCTTCTGCGAAGCGCCGAATTCTCTCGGAAAATCAACGGCCCGCGCCTCGCAGAAGCGCGGCTACAACAATAAACACCATTTGGGCAACACGCCCTGTAGGTCTGACCCCGTGACGACGCTATACGATATTCGCCACGCCGGGGCTACTGCTTTTGCAGAGTGAATTGGATCGTCGTGGTACCACCGGTACATCCCGCCGAGGAACAGGTCACAGTGTAGGTCACCGTGAACGCGTCGTCGGCGAACGGGGAGTAGCTCACGTTCTGAGTGCAGCCCGGCTCGCTGACGCTCGCCACCGCGGCGTTGAAAGCCTGTACCAGTATCTTCGAGAAGGTCTTCAGGTTCGTCATCGGGAACGTGCCCAATGACGCGGAAGGAACGGAGTACCCGGGAGTAGTTGTGCAATTCCCGCCGCTGCAACACGTGATGCTGGCGATACTCCACGAGTAGGTCATCAGGTAGGTTCCCGTGGGGAGGTCTTGGGGGAACCCTGCAGGCAGTCCCGCCACCGGCTTCCCACCGTAGTTGTAAAGTTCCCGGCTACAGCACTCGACCGGGCAGCCGCAACCGGTCACACTGACGTCAGCACCGCCCTGGGTCGATCCCATTGTGATGTGAATCTCCCCCGACGAGGAGATCGAGTAGTCTGCGATCACTCCCGGAGCCGCCTTGATGGAAACATTCGCGTCCGTGCATTCCGGAGGAATGGCAAACGCCATGGTAACCAGCGCGCCGGCTTTGAGGAACCCCGCACTATTATTCGGCGTAACCTCCTCCAGAAGCGGCCTTCCCGCGAGATTCGCAAGTTTCTGTAGCGACTTGGCGGCGCTGGCGAGTTTGCTCACTGCCGACTTCTCGGTCCACTTGGAGTTGTCGAGGTAGCTCTCCAAGCCAACGAGCTGTTTGTCCGCCGCGTCAATCTTCTTCCCGAACTTCACCGGATCGAAACCAGAAGACGAGAGAGCCGCCTTAGCCTCATTCAGCAAGCTCTCCGCAGTATCGAGCGCGGAGACTGCACTCGCCGAGTCGCCCCCACTGGCGGCAACGCCAGCTGCAACGATTTGGTCGACGCTGGCCCACATGGCATCGGCGACAGCATTGGTCGCCGCCGGTGCGGGCGTGGCCAGCATCATCGCTGCCACCACCGCCACGAAAATCGGAAATACGCATTTCCATTCGAGTCTCCTACCCGACTGTATGAATTCCACATTCATTCTCATTTCGGTATCCTTTATCCAGCGTAGTCTTTCACGCGGTTTGAACCGACATTTCCCATATGACCTTGATTTAGCAGTTGTTATGCCTGTTTGTGGCGTCCTTTACAATTTGATCTGCCAGTTTTCAGGGCATCGGTCTTCATAGGCTCGACCGGTGGCTGGTCTATTGATTCTCCATTCGACAATCGGCCGCGAGTCGGTCGCAACTAGCGCGTACGGCGGCGTGCGTTAGCCTGCTTATTGCACCAGTGCCAGTGTGCTGGTTCAATAAGCACCTCAAGACAGATGGAGTGGGAACTCCATTTGTCAGAGGCCGACAACACAGAGTGCGTTGTCGGGGTGCACCCCGACAATTGGCTCGAGATCCCAATTGTCGGCCCTGCGGGCGCGTGTTGCACGAAGGCTCGTGCAACATGCGGGTTAGCCGCGTCAAGCCGAAAACGCAATTTACAAACCTAGCACGACGGCGTACTCTGAGCCCAAGTTCAACGGAGGAGTGTCATGGCTATCAAGAAGGAACTGTCCGTCGTCCTGCCGAATCGTCCGGGGGCTCTCGCTGACCTGACTGCCGCACTCGCCAAGGCGAAAGTGAATCTTCTCGCGGTCGACGGTTCGGGAGGATTTGAGTACAACATCGTTCGTGTCGTGCCCGATAACACGCGAAAGACCAAGGCTGTGATCAAGCGTTACGGGCTGGATGTCGGCGAGACCAACGTCGTCTGCGTATCGGTGAAGGATGAACCGGGCGCTCTGGCCGACATCGCCGGCAAGCTCGGCCGCGCCAAGATCAACATCGATTATCTCTACGCCACCGGCGGCACACACGGTGGAGAGGCATTGCTCGTCTTGCACTCTGCCGATAACAAAAAAGCGGCCAGACTGCTGGGTAGCCTGTAGCCGCGAATCTCATTCGCGGCCCGGGCTTCGCCGCGAAAGCCGAGCTTGCGAGACATGCGCAGCGAATGTTTCGCGGCTACAACGTCTCCCTCGCTCGTGCAACGGCGACAACAGACGATGCTCGTGCTGAGTTTCTCAGCCCGGTTCATGTCGTCCTGTGCGCGATCCATTCCGTGTGGAACCGCGCAATGCGTTGTGCCGACTCCCGGAGGCGCTGTGCGGCAATCCTGCCCTGCTCCGCTGCCTTCATGAGAGCTTCGTGTGCCGCGAGCGCCTTCTCTGCACTGTGGCATACGAGGATCACGTCAGCGCCTGCGCGGCACGCTTCGACAACGGCGTCTTCAAGCGAACCGAGTTGTGCGATTGCGCCCATTTCCATATCGTCGGTCAAGATCAATCCCGCGTAGCCCATCTGCCCGCGCAGCAGCTTGGTCATCACGTTGCGCGACACCGACGCGGGGACGGGCTTCGGGCCGTCGAACGCAGGATAATGGCCGTGCCCGACCATGATCATGTCGAGCCGTCGAATCCACGTCGCGTACGGCAGCGCATCCTCGTGCAGGATTTGTTCGCGTGAACGCGTGATCGTCGCCGGATTCTCGTGTGAATCGAGCGTCGCACCACCGAGTCCGGGAAAATGTTTGGGGCATGCGGTTACGTTTTCGCGCTCCATTGCGTCGAGGAACGCGCCCGCCCAGTGGATCACTTCGTCTGCGGTGCGCCCCCAGCAGCGTTCGCGCAGTGCGTTGTCCGTCTTCTCGTCAAACAGTTCGAGATCGAGCACGGGCGCGAAGTTCACGTCGATGCGCAACTGGTGCAGCCAATGCCCGATCATTCTCCCGAAGTCCTCGACCTTATCGAGCACTCCTGACCGTTTGAGTTGCGGAATCGTCGGGATTTCGCCGATGATGTCGCGCAAACGATTCACGCGGCCGTTCTCCTGATCGATGGCCACGAGCGGACGAAACGGAAACTCGCGTTGAATAGCACCGCAGAAGTCACGAAGCTGCGCTGCAGATTCGACGTTGCGCGCGAAGAGCACGACGCCACCAGGCCGGACGGTGTTGAGCAGGCGGCGGTTGGCAGGCGTGAGTTCGGTGGACGCCAGCCCGATGAAAAGGTGTTGCCCAATTTGCGGAAATGCTTTAGACATCGGCATCAGAAGGTCAAAGTGAGATGGTCGTCGTGTTCGCGGCTGTTTTTACCATGTCACCGCGCGCGATTGCATCTCAAATCCTCGGAGGCACGCGATGAAGGTGTTCAAGGAACTGACGATCGTCACACCGAACAAGCCGGGCAAACTTGCCGAAGCGCTCAGGGCAGTGGCAAGCGCGAGGGTGAATCTCATCGCCATCGACGCGTCGTCTGGCTATGACCTGAACATGGTCCGCCTTGTAACTTCCGGCCCGCAGAAGGCGCGCAAGGCGCTTGAGAAACTCGGCTACAACGTCACCGAGGCCACTGTGCTCGGTGTTACGATCTCCGATAAGCCTGGCCGACTCGCAAGCATTGCTTCGATCTTTGCCAGGTCACATGCGCACATCGAGTACATGTACGCGTCGGCAGTCGCGCACGACCAGCAAGTGATGGTTATCGTGCATGTGGCGAATCCGATCAAGGGCGAGCGGGCACTGCGGGCGGCGAAGGTCATCTGAGAAGGCGGCGGAGACGCTGAAGTTGGCAATGGTCAGACGCATGATGTCCTTTGAGCAGGGTTGCCCTCCGTCCATCAATGCTTCCGAACGGCAAACCGATCAGCGACTTCCGAGTTTAACGGTGGATGTTCCGTGGTCTTGGCAACCCTGGCTGATGGGCACGTCAGTTTGGCTCAGCCAACCCGCCCCTCATCCTTCGGGGACTCAGGACAGGCTCTTAATCCTTTGCCGCACACGACAGCAGCGTCTCGCGGACTCGGCTCCCCCGCGAGCGGGGAAAGGGTCAGGGTGAGGGTTGTGGCTGCTGCCTGCGAGATGGTTGACCGCCTGAAATGATCGCGCGGCGAGAGCGGCTGACCGCTCTTCATTCCTCGTTCTGCACCCCCAAAAAACTTGTAAGGCATATTTTTGCTGGCTTCGACGGGCATGGACAGTGGCATCTAAGGTGCTAATGTAAAAGCAGATAGAGCAAACGATGACGTCCATAACGGCCAATTGCAGAGACCAACTCACCGCTGAGGATTTTCGGGCCATCGGAGTCACGCTGGCCAAAGACCCGCAAAAGATGGCCTCCATGACCGCGTTACTGACGGACCCTGCTGCGCGTGACGCGGCACTGGAAAGCGAGCAGCTTTTCCGTGCCTTGCTCGAATCTCCAGAATGCATGGCTGTGTCGCCGCGACTCTATTTTTACGTGCTGACACGGCGTTTGCTTTCCGAGTTTGATCGTGAGATTGCGGATTACATCGCCAGTCTGCTTACCGCATTCTTGGATGTGCGACGGCTGCGCGCTTTGCCGCACCTGCCCGGCCAATGCACGGATTATGTCGCCGACATGTTGGCGGCGCTGACGGCAGCTTCTTCTGAAATTGAATTTCACGTCCGCGTCCATGTCGGCAACTACTCGTTGTTCATGTCTGGAATCTTTCCCGAACACTTACGGTACCGGGCGGCTGTCCGTGGCGCACCCGACATTTCCTTCTACGAAGAAGTTGGCAGCACAAACTACCGGCTCGCCTCCGGTCACCGCTTGGCGCATCGCCATGCGCTGGCTGACGTGTACCGCACCATTGCCGATCGGTTTTCGGAGGTTCGGCGCGATCTCAATCGTCTGTCCGACGAGTTGCTCTGCATTGAGCCTGTCTGGAGTCCGGCGCAATGACCCTTCTTCGCGAGATTCAGTTGCTGCTGGAGCGCACCTACGGGCGCACGGGGATCAACATGGAGCAATTCCTTCTGAGCCTGCAGCGGGGCGAGGTGCTGGCTTCCATGTCGGGAGCGAGCGCCGCGCAGATTTCTGATTTGGGCCGGGTATTCCTGCGGGTTGCGGAAGGCAAGCTGCGGATGGGCATCTATTATGATCCCCGCGTGATTGAGGCGCTGGAGGCAAACAATCCACAGTACAGCCTCAACGATGAAAACGTTCTGCCATTCATGGTCTTTCTGGAGGAATTGGACCACGCGGTGCACGCCGCCCTCAAATTCCGCGAAGGCAAGCGCGACATCACCGCTGAAACATTCGTCCGCGACCTGGAGCTGCAAGCCAAGATCGACACGTATCTGATCCTGCAAATGTACTGCGCGTTCTTCAATACGCCGAAGCGGCTGACGGATGCTGACCGCCGCTGGCTGAAGGCTTGCGTGTTCGACTCCGAAAATTTCGCCTACGAAGAACCGCTGCTTGCCGAGCGCTACCGCGCCACGAACCACCTGGGTCGCCGTTACGTGCGCTATCTCGACAGGCTGAAGCCCGCGCGGCGCACGGCTGAGATTCGACGATTCCGCAAACTGACGTACGGCGAGAAGCAGCAGCGCATCGCCTCGCTGGCGCATTAGCCCGCCCTATCGCCGCTGGATTCTCTTTATCGGCCACTCGTCAATTCCCCCCCCGTCGGTCGTGATGGGATCGCTAAAATAAGATGAGGGCGTGTTGCCCAAATTAGCGTTTGTTATTGTAGCTGCGTTTCTATGAAGCGCGGATTCTCCGTTTTCTGAGCAACTTCGGCGCTTCGCAGAAGCGCCACTACATCGGGAGAGACAAGAACGGATTTGGGCAACGCGCCCACGAGACTCGACCCCACAGTCCAGTCCGGCCCGCGCACCCAGAGCAACAATCGGGGCTTGCCACATTGCCGGCTCGGATTTTGCAGCCATTTCGCATTTCGATCTCCGAGCTTCGGGCTTCAGCGCGTTACCGACGGTCGCGACTCGCCAGAATCAGCCACGCCAGATGCGCGGCGGCTGCGATCAGGGCGGCCACATACGTCATCGCCGCGGCGTTCAGCACGCGATTGATGCCCACCATTTCGTCGCGCGCCGCGATATCGCTTCGCTGCAGAATCCGCTTGGCGCGCGCACTCGCATTGAATTCCACGGGCAGCGTGATCAACTGAAACAACACGATCAACGCGTAGGCAATGATGCCGAGCGTGATAAACATCGGGATGCGAAAGAAAAAGCCGCCAATAATCACCAAGGGCAACATTTGCGACGCAAACATCGTCGCCGGCACCACCGCCATCCGCACCTGCAACGGCGCGTAAGCGTCCTTGTGCTGCAAGGCATGTCCTGCCTCGTGCGCGGCAATCCCGATCGCCGCCACCGAGTCACTGTCGTAAACGCCGGGCGACAGCACGAGCGTCTTTTTCGTCGGATCGTAGTGGTCGCCCAGGAAACTGTTGGCCTGCTGGATGGTCACGTCATAGATGCCCGCGTCCTGCATGACCTCCGCTGCGACCTCTGCTCCCGTCTTCCCTCCGCGGGACCGAACTTGTGAATACTTCTTGATCGCCGAGCTGACGCGAATCTGCGCGACAATGCCCGGCACAAGAATCAGCACCAACAGCAATATCGAAATCTCTGAGTAAGTCATTTGTTATCAGCCTCCAAACTTCGGCTAACAATACAAGCACAGGCCCAGAACTCAAGACCCTTTCATCCTGTCACAGATCGAACCCTCACCCTGACCCGCCTGCGCCGAGGCTTCGGCGGGCAGGCCCTCTCCCTTGGAAAGGGAGAGGGGAAATCTCCTCGCCCCGCGCTGCTCAAAACTTCATGAACAAGTCCGGCTAAATCTCCAGCACCTTCGGGAACTTCGTCAGATTGCACGCGCCATGGGTTTGGATGACGGCGACATCCTCCAGCCGCACGCCGCCGCCGCCCCAGTAGTAGAGTCCGGGCTCGACGGTCACCACGTTGCCTGCGCGCAGCGTCGCGTCCACGGCGCTGAGACGTGGCGGTTCATGGATCTGCAGGCCGACTCCGTGGCCCGTGCCGTGGAAGAAGCCATGCATCCGGCCGTTGCGCCGGCCAGTCGTGAAACCGTACTCGCGAAACAGTTGCAGTATGGCGTTGTGAACGTCCTGCCCGTTGACGCCGGCTCGCAACTTTTGAAAAGCGAGTTCCTGTGCCTTGAACACCGCGACGTACATCCTTTTCACATGCTCGCTCGCCCGCCCACGAACGACGGTGCGGGTGATGTCGCCCCAGTACCCCGTTGTACAGTCGCGCGGGAAGATGTCGATGATGATCGGTTTGTGTGCGCGCAACGGCCCATGGCCAGCCTCGTGGGGATCACAGCCCTGATTGCCGCCGGCGACGATGGTGTGACTGGCTGTGCCTCCCAGACCGGCAATGGCGGCGTTGACAAGCCCTTGCACACGCTCGGCGGTCAGCTTGTTGCCGTGCCACCACAGGAAGCCGTCGCGTCCGATACGGCTGGCGCGGATCGCGTCAATCGCGGCGGTCATGCCGCATTCAGCCAGACGCAGCGCCTTGGCGAGCTTCCTGATCTCGTCGGCTGTTTTGATTTCGCGCTCGGGAAAAAACGGGTCGGGCTTCACCTTCATGCGAATCCCCCGCAGTTGGCGAGCGAGGCCAATGGGGAAATCGCTCGGCACTTCCACCGCGTGGACGCGGAACTCATGCAACACGCGGTTGAGCACGTCGATCAAGCGCGGCAATTTCACGCCCGAGCGTTTGAGTTTATTCTGGTAGCGGGTCAGCGAGAGCACGTCATCGACCGTCGCCTGCTTCCGCGCGCGATCGATTTCAAGATCGCTCAGCACGGCGATCTTCCTGCAACCTATCTCAAGGAAGATGAACGGGTCGGGCACAAATATGCCAACAGCGTAGAGCATGTTGGCATCATGCTCGCTGTCGGCCACCAAAAGACGGGCTGTTTTCATACTGTCGCCACACCGAGTCCGATCGACGGCGCGACTTCGAGCGCAAATTCGCTACGCTGGCCGGCCTGAAGTTTGTAAAAGGCCAGGGCTGCGATCATCGCGGCGTTGTCCGTGCACAACTCTGCCGGGGCCAGCAGCAGCTTCAAACCGCGCCGTTGGCATTCCGCAGTCAGCTTTTCACGAAACCGGCTGTTGATGGACACGCCTCCTGAGGCGCTGACCGTTCTGACGCCCTTTTCCACGACCGCTCGAATCAGTTTGCCCACGAGCACATCGACCACGGCCTCCTGAAAACTTGCGCAGATGTCAGCCAGTGACCGGTGATCGGTAATTGGTGACTGGTATTTCCGCAAGTAGTACAGCACCGCGGTCTTGAGACCGCTGAAGCTGAAGTTATAGCTCGGGTCGTCGAGCATGCTGCGAGGAAAGGCGATGGCAGCCGGATTGCCCCGTTTGGCCAGCCTGTCGATTTCCGGGCCGCCGGGATAGCCGAGTCCCAGCAGTTTCGCAACCTTGTCAAACGCTTCACCTGCCGCGTCGTCAACCGTTTGCCCAAGGATCTCGTGCCGCCCAATGGCCGTCGCATAAGCCAGGATCGTGTGGCCGCCGGAGACAATCAGTGAGACCATCGGAAACAGAGCGTCAGAGCGTGGGAGCGTCGGAGCGTGGGAGCGTGGAGTGCGTTCAGCACTCTCAATCAGAAGCGGCAAATAGAGATGGGCTTCGATGTGATTGATGCCAACGAACGGTTTGGCCAGCGAAAACGCGATGCCCTTGGCCGCGTTTAGCCCGATCAGCAGAGACGTGGCAAGGCCGGGGCCGTACGTGCCTGCGACGGCGTCGATCTCTTCGAACCGGGTGGATGCGCGGGCAATAGCCTGAGAAACGATTGTGTCGATCAACTCCAGGTGCTTGCGCGAAGCGAGTTCGGGCACGACGCCGCCGTAAGCGCGATGCAGGTCAATTTGAGAGCCGACAACATTCGACAAAATCCTCCACCCGTCCTCGACAACTGCCGCGGACGTCTCATCGCAGGAGGTTTCGACGCCGAGAATTTTCACCGCAATTGAAGCTGCGGTTATTGCGTGTTCGCCGTGGCCTTGACCGTTTGTTTGCCCAGCTTCGCCTGCTTGGCGAACAGCTCGACGCCTTTGATGACGTCGATGGCGCGATCCAACTGGACATCGGCGATCTTTTCGGTTTTTTCCGCGCCTTCCTCGGGAGGCAAGCTCGCACGGAGGCGCTGCTCCTGCAGCTTGCGTTCGTCCTCCTCGGAAATCGGGACGATGATGTCGGGCGTCACGCCGTGTTCATGAATGACCTTGTGGCTCGGCGTGTAATATTTCGCCGTCGTCAACCGTACGGCTGAGCCATCGGGCAATTGCAGAATGCTCTGCACCGAGCCCTTGCCAAAGCTTGTCTCCCCGACGAGCACAGCCCGTTTCAAATCCTGTAGTGCGCCCGCCACAATCTCGCTGCCGCTGGCGCTCCCGTTGTTGATGAGCACAACGACCGGGGCGTCGAGCAGTTTCTTGCCGCGCTCGGACCTGTACACGAGCTTTTGCGCAAGGTCGCGGCCTTCGGTGGAAACAATCAGGTCGCCCGCACGCACGAATTTGCTGGCAACCTTGCGTGCGGACTCGAGCAGGCCGCCAGGGTTGTTGCGCAGGTCAAGGATCAAGGCAGTCATGCCCTGGCTCTGCAATTTGTCCAGGGCTTTGTCGAATTCACCGGCCGTCGGCTCGTTAAACTGCGTGATGCGAATATAACCAATGCCATCCTGCAGAATCTTAGCGTCCTTCACGCTATCGACTTTGATCACAGCGCGCTCAATGGTGTAGTCCTTGATGCGTTCGCCGGGGTCTTTGGCCCTCTGACGGAAGATGCTGATCGTGACTTTCGTACCCGGATCGCCGCGAAGCTGACGAACGGCTTCGGGCAACGTCATTTTGTCGGTTACCTTCCCCTCAATTCTAGCGATGCGGTCGCCTGGCAGCAGGCCAGCGCGTGCTGCGGGCGTGTCTTCGATCGGCGCGATCACGGTGAGGAAACCTTCCTTTGACATGGCGATCTGAATGCCCAAGCCGCCAAATTTGCCTTCGGTGTCCTCCTTCATGTCCTCATAGGTCTGCGGCTCCATGAACTGGCTGTGCGGGTCGAGTGAGCCAAGCATGCCGCGCAGCGCGCCATACGTCAGATTCGTGTAGGCCACCTTCTCAGCGTCCACGTAGTCCTTGCGAATCAGTTCCATCACCCTCGTGATGAGTTCCATCTGGGCGTACGGATTGTCCTTTTCAGTCTTCGCGGTGGCTTGGGAGTAAATCCGCGCCGCCACGACCAGATTGAGCCCGAGAAGCAAGACCGCCAACGTAATCGCTATTCTCTTTGTCATAATGAACCGTCTCATTGCCAAGTTGTGTTTCCTTTGCCAGCCACTGGTTGAATGCTACGACTGCTGGGGTTTGGAATCAAGTCTGCCCTTCAATTTCCTACGTTGGGGGGTTGTGGTATATCACAGCCGCTGCTGGCGGCTGCGCCCCCTCCTCGGCTTTGTCAGAAAGGGCGATGACTTCATCGTCCCGGAATGTAACGACCTTACGACCTGCCAGCGTTCTCTTGTACGACACGACTTGTCGCGGCTTCCCCTTCCCGCTGTAGTCGCAACGATAAGTCGGCAGATAACGGTAGGTCTTGTAAACCCACTGCTCGTGGTCGCCGGCTGGCAGGCGCACACGGGATTTACGGTCAGGTCTGCCGAGGCTTGCACCGACTTCATCGCGCGTCATTGCCAGCACGACTTGGTGCCGCGCGATCAGTTCCCGACAGGCGATGGCAAGGTGGCGACGCTTGCGAAGTGCATCCAGCAATCCCGCAGGAAGGGATTCCAATGCCCTCACGTCCACCCACCCTCGGGCCTGGTCCGTCACAGTCCGTGCCGCGACGTAATCCATCGTCTCCCCGAGGCCAATGGCTGTCACCGGTTGTCCCTTGGCCAGGTAAGTGATGCTGCTGCTCTCATCCCGAGAACAGGTCATCGGCGTGCGCCTCATACTTTTTAATCGTGGTTTGGTCAGATTACGTCTTAGGCTATCCTTGTTCGTTAGGCGATTTGGACATCGAAAACGTGGTGTCGATGGCCCACTATGCCAGACCGTTCAGATTGGTTGAAGCGTTCGTCCAAGGATGGTGAGTGCAGCGCCCACCAGCAATACGACGCCAATCTGACCGTAGGTATCGAATTTCGACCCGGAGACCACGACGAAGCCGAATGCGGTGTTCGCCGCCAGGCCACCGGTGACCAGCGAGAACTGTCCCAGGTCTGGAGCGTTGGCTGGCACCCATCGTTGTAGCCAGTTCCTCGACTTTCGCTTCAACCGGCCTGGCATCCGCGCCGATCATTCCACCGGCTCAAAAAAAATTGGTGTCACGGAAACATTCAAATGCAACCGGCCATCGGCCACCTGGACGGGCACGACCTGACCCAGCGCGTCGGAAGCCGTCGGTGGCTTCGTCGTCCAAGCCCAGTCAAATGGAACCGGCGGCGCGTCTTCGCCGCTAAAGGCATCGCGTCGTTCCCAGATCACATAAGCGGGGCCGCGCGCGCCGCGATCCATTTCAAAGAAAAATAGGGACGGCTTCCCCGGAACACTGATTTGTCTCACTGCGCGAACGCCATTAAAAACTTTCGCCATGCGTTGATAAGCCTCGGCCGTGGGCGTGCGTTTTTGAAGCGAGCCGTTTTCGTAATCGAGCAATCCAGTCTTGCCGCGCATCAGCGTCATGAGATTGTCGCGTTCGCTCTGGACCGGCTTCAGCTCCGCGTAAAGCGTTTTTTGCACTCCGGCGGCGAACGCGAAGACGTTCCGCATGACCAGATCGCGTGACTGGATGCGATTATACTTCGCCTCCAATTCCGGCGAACAACCAAGCAGGAACATTTGGGTCGCCGGCGCGAGCGTGCTCATGTTTTTGTAAAGTTCGGCAATCCGGTTGCTGCCCGATTGATCGGGAGTCCCAAACCCGTTCGCACCCGTTTGCAGCACCGATTGCGTCCAGGGCGTCAGAAGCGAAACGTATTTCAAGTTCTCGTAAAATCCATAGAAACCCGGCCCGCCGTATTCGGCGCATATAATCGGTTTCTCGTAACCCAACGCGCGCATCTTCTGCCGCATAATGTCAACCCGCGCCATGATCGTGTAAGGGTCCGCATAAAGGTGCAGATCAAACACATCAAACGCGTTGCTGCCCGTTTTCAAAACGTAATCAAAAAAATCCAGCCCCGCCCGCGAATGCGGCCACTGGTATGCTCCCGGCGGCTCAAAGAGGCCGTCATATCCGCCCACCACCACCACCGCGGACGGGTCCGCCTCCTTGACTGCCTGATGGAAAACCCTCAATTGCGCGACGAATTGCTCCTTGGTGCCCGACCAAAATATCGGATCATTCGGCTCCCCATCGTTTTGCCAGTAACGCACCTTTCCCTTGCAATGCCTGACCAAATCACGGATGAAACGGTGGTAGTCCTCCAGGTTTTTCGCCGGCGCAGGTGGCAGCAAGGCCGAAGGGCGCTCCACCGCCCATTGCGAACTTGAGAACAATGAGATTAATCCTTCATCGGGAGAATTCAACTGATCCACAAAGGCATCCACCGACCGCCAGTCGTACTGGCCTTTCTGCGGCTCGATCTGGTTCCAGAATAAACAAACCCTGGTAAAACCGGCTCCGAGCTGCCTCGCTTGCGGCATGAATTGTTCGGGTTTGACGTTTAGGTATCCATAGAGAAAACCCCACGCAATGCCCAGCGGTGAACCCGGCATCTTGATCCGCAAATCCGTCGCTGGTGCGTCTTTGGTCAAAGGAGCGGGAGTCGCTGATTGGGCAGGCAACCGGTCGGGCAGAAATAAAGCGGCTGCAACCATGGTGGTGATGATTTTGGCATTCAGAAAGGGGTCAATCCGGCATAATCGCATATTTTTGCTTTCATTTGGCATGGCGCAACGGGTTCACCAGGGAACCAGCGGGGCCAATGCTTGACTTGTTAGGCGACGTCACCCTCATTTTTATCTCAGTTTTGCGTTTTAGTGCGAATTCGTCATGGTGATTTGGGTTTTGTTTGTGTGTGATGTGTGATGCCGCCTAACTATGTATAACGGCGCTAAGGAAATGGTGGAATGCGGATTGCGGAATACCCCACCGATTCTTACTTCGCCACCTCCAATGGCACATAAATATCCCTGAACCCAAACGCCGACCCTATCCCCTCCGGACCATTCAACCGCACCATAAACGACGGGGCCTTCCGTACTTTGCGGCCGCTCTTAGGCAGCCATGAGCGAAACAATTTCTCATAGCCCCTGGCGATCGCCATGATCGGACAATTCCTCGCCACCACATAATCGCCGCCCGCTATCGTTCGCACACGCACCGGCTTCGTGGGCACATACTTCTCATCCACCGTCACGCAGGTGTCATAACGCAATTTCTCAGGCGGCATGTCCTTCGGATTATCCATGGGCACGCCGATGTACAATGAATCCTTGCGGGGCAGCCCGTCCTTCTTCAGCCTCGTCGTAAAATCCATCCATCCCCGATACGCCCCCTCATATGGCCCCACATGCCGCATATACGCGACCCGCTGCGGCTCCAGCGTTTTCACTTCGATGTTCAGATTCAGGGGCCGCTTCGGCTGCAACGGCATATAAATATCATACCGCTGTTTCGTGCGCGCGACCGCGTCCCGGGCATTCATCAGCATCACAAAGCTGGGCGCAGGCCGCAACTCCCGGGAACTTCGCGCGAGCCATTTGCCGAACAGATACTGGTAGGCGTCCTTGATTTTCCCGAACGGGCAATTTTTCGCCACGGCGTAATCGCCGCCGACGATGGTCTGCAACTCAACCGGCTTCTTCGGCTCATATTCTTCATCCACCGTGAAGCACGCATCGTAACGAAGCTCCGAGGCCGGGGTCACCGATGGATTATCGTGCCCAATGCCGATGAACACCGAACGCTTGCGAATCTGCTTGTCCGCCGATAGGCGTGCCATGAGGTCAAACCCCGTTTGTTTGACATTTTCGTATGGCCCGACATGCCGCAAATAAGCCACGCGCATCGGTTTGATTTTTTTGGTAATGACTTTCATAATTTTGGTTGTGATGTGGTTTGTGTTGAATGTGGTCAAAGGAACTCCCGGCCGAAAATGCACGCCGGACGGCGCGTCGCGAATGGCGATGGGCCCCGTCGCGCGGCGAAACTCCGCCGGCGAAACTCCGTATGCCGCCTTGAACGCCCGCGTGAACGCCTCATGCGCCTCGTAACCCGCGTCCAGCGCCACTTGAATCACCGGCTTCGCGCCCGACCTCAATTCCATCGCCGCCCGCTCCAACCGCAGCCGGCGCACATGGTCCGCAAGCGTCTCACCCGTCATGGCCGCGAAGACGCGATGAAAATGAAAACTCGAAAAACACGCTACCCGCGCCAACTCCTCCAAATCCAACGACTCATCCAGGTGCTCCTGGATATGCGTCAACACCCGCAGAATGCGCTCCTGATAATCATTCCACGTTGTCTTATGCTTTGGCCGTGTGCCGATCATTTGCACGCTAAACTAGCAAACGCCATTACGGACCGCTTGACTAATTTTGCGGTTTTGCAACTCGGACAAACCAACTATAAACTCAAGGGGCAGTCGGCTCTTCCGTTTGTTTGCAGACGAGGTCGCTCCTGACGGAGCTTTAATTTTGTTAGGGGATTATCCCCTAGGTCAATAACATTGTCTTGTGAAGCGAATATGGGAAATCCGGGTTAATTGGAACGACGGCTGTTTCCATTCGCCGAGGCAGAAAACGTCGCGATCGCGGATTTCCGCCGCCTCAACACCGAACACGACGCATGCGGTCAGAGTCACCGCCAGACATAAGCAGCGGTTGCCCATGGTGTCTGCCTATTGCACGAGACTCAACGCTGCCTTGCGAAAAGCGCTCAGTTGCCGCGCCGTCGGCGCTTCGAGATAACAGCGAAGCACCGGCTCTGTTCCTGAGGCGCGAAACATAACCCAGCACCCGTCGTTCAGCAAAAACTTGAATCCATCCGTTGTGATTGTCTGTGACACTCTTTGTCCGCCAAACTCATCGAGGCCCTGTGCGAAACGCTGCAGCAGTTCTTCCTTGCGCTCAGGGGTTACACGAAGATTGATGCGATCACTCATGACTGTCCCAACCTTCGCTTGAATCTCCTTCAGAATCCTCCGCAACGTTTTGCCCTCGCAGGCGACAAGCTCACACATCAGCAGACAAGCCAGGATGCCGTCCTTCTCAGGCACATGACCTTTGACGCTCAGTCCGCCGCTCTCCTCGCCGCCCACAATGATCGGCTCGCTCTCCATCAACGCGCCGATGTATTTGAATCCAACCGGTGTTTCGTGAACCTTGATACCAAACAACCCTGCCACTCCATCCACCAGATGGCTCGTCGCCACGGTGCGGACGACGGCTCCCGTCCATTTCCGATTTTTAACCAAGTGATAGAGCGTCAACGCGAGCACCTGATTGGCGTTGATAAATGTGCCATCACTGTCAATGACCGCAAACCGGTCCGCGTCGGGATCGAGTCCCAGACCGAGCGCCACCCGCCTGCGTTTCATTCGGGCAAGCAGTTCGCCCATGTTCTCCTTGATCGGTTCGGGACGACAGTTGCCGAACAGCGGATTCAGTTCCCCGTGCAGTGCGTCCACATACCAACCGCGCCGTTCCAGCAGCGCATCGAGGTAACCCCGGCCCGTCCCGAACATCAAATCGACAACAACCTTCTTTCGGTGTCGCTTCAGCGTTTCAAAATCCACGAGCTTCTGCAACTGCGCGAAATACTCCGGCATCGGATTAAACGTCTTCACCTTCGCCTTCGCACGCTCCACGCTCCACGCTCCACGCTGCACGTTCCCCGGTTCCTCCGCCTTCTTCTCGATCCCCTTCGCTGTCTCTGGCGACGATGGCGCACCGTTGGCTTCGTTGAACTTCAGCCCGTTCCATTCGGGTGGATTATGGCTCGCCGTGATGTTGATGCCTCCCGAGGCGTGGTGCGTGCGAATGGCATGAGCAATCACAGGCGTGGGCGCATCACGATCCGTCAACCACGCTTCAAATCCGTAGCCAGCGATGATCTCCGCGCACCGCGTCGCAAACTCGCGTCCGAGAAACCGCGTATCGTGACCGATGACGACGAGCTTCTGCGCTCCCGCAGGCGGATTCTCGTTGAGATACTGCGCAATCGCGTGCGCCGCCAGTTCGACGTTGGCGAACGTGAACGAATCGCTGATGATGCCGCGCCAACCTGAAGTCCCAAATCTGATGACTGACATGAGGCCGTCAGCTTACCATCGTGCCGCAACGCGAGCAAGACGCCCCAGCCGTCTGTTTGGCGCAATTCTCAGTCAGGTAGCCTCTCGCGCCGCTGCCGATCTCGCGCAACTCCGCCAAGTGTCCGTCCACGATCCGACGGGATTCACGATTGCGGATATGGATGGCGCCATCCTTAATCCAACTCATCAGTTCAGTCGGAGGCATACCGTCGGCAGAATGAGTCCCTTCGACAACCCGTTCGGCTGCGCCCATGGCTTCGGTCCACTCAGGGTGATGGACGGAGTTGCGCTTATCCTTCGCTGCCGAATGCGTCGCCATGAGAATGGCGCAACTCAGCGAAGCCAATCCAACGGGACAAGCGAAGACCGCCGGGGAAAGGATGAAGGATGAGGACAGGGAGCGTGAAGCGTAAAGGCGGCAGGCGGGATGCCTGCCCTACTGTTCACCCCGACCGGGCGCAGGCGGAAAACTGACCGCTGATGGCTGATAGCTAACGGCTGAGAGAGCTGATAAATCAGGGCGTCAGTTTGCCAAGGCGCAGCAGAGCGAGTAGGAGGCCGCCAAGAGCTAGGCGATAGATGATGAATACCCAGGTGCTGTGTTTCCTCAGGTAGCCCAGAAGAAACGCTATCGCCAGATAACCGACCACGGCGGAGACTGCCGTGCCGGCGAAGAGGTTGAAGGCGTCCGCCTGCGAGGCGAGCAGTTCGTGCCGGGCCTTGATCAGTTCGAACACGCCCGCCGCTGTAACGGCCGGTATGCACAGCAGGAACGAGAAGCGGGCCGCCGTCTCGCGGGTCATGCCCAGGAACAGCCCGCCCGTGATCGTAGAACCCGAACGCGAAGCGCCCGGAATCAGCGCGGCGCATTGTGAGAGGCCGACGACGATGGCATCGAACCAACCGAGATCGGAAAGTTCCTTGAGCTTGTGTCCGGAACGTTTGCGGTGGATCTCGACGGCCTCGGCAAGCATGAGCACGACGGCCAAACCGATCATTGCGCCGGCGATGACGTACAGCGAACGCAGGCTCGTCTCGACTTGGTGGCGAAACAACAGACCGAGAATGATGATGGGCACAGTTCCGGCAGCGATCATCCACCCCATTTTTGCGTCGGGTGAATCCAGCGGGTGGCCACGCACAAGTCCGGAGATCGTTGCCCGCGTGATCCGCGCGATGTCGCGGTTGAAATACATCCACAACGACGCCAGCACGCTGAGTTGAATGACCGCGCTAAACGCGGGACCGGGGTCTGCCCAACCCAAAAGCTGCGCAACGATCTTCAAGTGAGCGATGCTGCTGATCGGAAGAAACTCCGTCAGTCCCTGAACGATGCCGTGAACGACAGCTTGCCCGAGTGTCATTCGGAGTGGGCCTGTTTGCGGAATACCGGCTTTTGTTGCGTGGCCGCGCCGAACCGCGCCGAGGCCAGAAGAAGTGACTTAACCTGCTTCACTCCGAGTTTCCTGAGACACTCATTCCCTGCAATGTTAACAAAGCCACTCCGCATGTCAACATGGCACATGCCTTTGGAAAGCAATTGACCCTGGCCTGCTCGTCGTTGTAGGTTTCAGAAAAACCAGATCCGGGAATCGCCATGGCTGAGAAAACTAAAGATAACATTAACCGCACCGCCAATGATTTTTACCAAAGGGCCCTCGCCGCTCTCGAACGGAAGAATCTTGATTACGCCATTGAAATGTATCTCCAGTGCCTGTCGCAGGAGCCGAATTTCACGGAGGCGCGACGACATCTCCGGGCGGCACAGATGAAAAAAGCCGAGTCGGCAGGCGGATTCAGACGAATGTTCGTGGCCGCCAAAACGACACCCTTGCTGACCAAGGCGAAGATGGCCGCCTCCAAAAACCCAATGGAGGCCATGGGCCTGGCCGAGCAGGTCCTCAGTGAAGATCCCAAGAACGGTCAGGCGCTCCTGGTTTTGGCGGAGGCGGCCGAAACGGCCGGTTTCCCCGAGACAACGGTTCAGACGTTGGATCATTACACCAGGCTCAATCCGCGCGACACGAAAACCATGCACTGGCTGGCGCGCGCGTACCTTGCGGCTGAACAGCCCGATATGGCCCTCGAAGTTTACGAGCGGCTCCTGCGGATGAACCCGAACGACTTCGCGGCGCAAAAAGGACTCGGCGACGCCACGGCTCGCGGCGCGATGCAGGGCGGCGGCTGGGAGGAAGCACAATCGTATCGCGACGTCATCAAAGACAAGGACGAAGCAGTCGCCCTCGAGCAGCAATCACGCGTCGTGCGCGCTGAGGACATGACAGCCAACCTGATTAAGGATAACCTGGAGAAGCTTTCCAAGGACCCGGACAACCCACTCATTCAGCGCGAACTCGGCAAGCTGTATGCCCAAAATAAAGATTTCGATGCGGCGCTGCGTTACCTGGAAAAGATTTTTACCTCCGAAGCCGGTGCCGATTCCACGTTGGAAAGGGAAATCGCGGAGATCAAGGCGAACCAGATTTTGGCCAGGATCGCAAAGAGAAAAGAAGACCTTGCTTCCTCTCCCGCCAGCGCGGCGGCGATCGAAAAGGAAATCGCGGAGCTGGAGAAAAAGCACACCCAACTTCTCTTGGCAGACGCGGAGCGGATCGTCGAACGATATCCGAACGATTTGATGTACCGTTATGAGCTCGGCGTTCTCTACATGCGCGCGGGCAACGTTCAAGGCGCGATCAACCAGTTTCAGAAATCGGTCGGCCAGCCGCAGCGGCGTGTCGCATCGCTGAATTACCTTGGCCAGTGCTTCCAGCAAATGGGGATGCACGATATGGCGATCGACCAATACAGCCAAGCCATCCAGGAACTTCCGTCGATGGACGGCCTCAAGAAGGAACTGCTGTATAATCTCGGCACCGCTTACGAGACGCTGGGCGAACACGAGAAGGCCATCGCCGAATTTAAGAGGATTGCGGCTGTGGACTTCGGCTTCCGTGACGTTAAAGACAAGATCACACGGCGCCCGCCTCAGAAGCAGGGCTAGCAGACGTTATCCCAACGCGGCGAGTATCCCGTTCAAGTCCGTAACGACTCGACAATCGCGCTGCTGCCCGCCTTTTCGGCCAATCAGGATCGCACGCATCCCAACGGCTTCGGCGCCCCGCACGTCCTCCTCGTAACTGTCGCCGACGTGCAAGGCTTCGACCGGACCGGCACGAGCCGTCCGAAGCGCCGCTTGAAAAATTTCCGGGGCCGGTTTCTCAGCTTTCACTTCACAAGACACAGTGATGGAATCCAATTGTTCATCCAAATGCAGCGCCTTCAATAAAGGGCGCAACCGGGCGTCCCAATTGGAAATCACGCCGGCGTGCAACCCCCGTTCGCGAACTCCACGCAGCACCTCCACGACGCCAGGATACAGTTGCCAGGCGTCGGCGCGCGCGAATGCAGCAAAGAGCTCCTCGAAATACGCGTGTTTGGTGCGATCGTCTCCTTTGAGCTTCAAAGCATCCAGCGCCTGAAACACCAGGCTACGCCACCAACGCTTGTCTGCCGTCGTCAACGACGTGCCTTCGACCGATTTTGCGGTCTTCCACGCCGTGCGGAAGGCGCGCTCCCATTCTTCGGCGGTCGCGGTGAATCCGTGGCGTTCCCCCACCCTGGCATAGACTGCGCCCACGGATGGATAGGGTCGCAGCAATGTGCCGCCCACGTCAAAAAACACCGCGCGCAGCGGTCTTTGTTTCACTGCAGCACCAGCTCGTTTTCGGCGGCTGCCGTGAGCGAAGATCGGAATCCCAACCGACTCAGCGCTTCGCCTACCAGGAAGAGTGAACCCGTGATAACGATCGCTTCGCTGCCGCCGCCTTTTGCCCGGGCATAGGCGTCGGAAAGTCTTGAGGAAACAGTCACAGTCGCCTTCGCATTGGCTGCGCGGCAGAGGTCGGCAAGCTGCGCGGGATCACTTGTGCGCTCGCTGTTGACGGGCACGCAGAAGATGCGTTCGGCCAACGGAGCGAGAATCCTGCACATCTGGTCGTAGTTCTTGTCGCGCAACACGCCGAGAATCAGTGCGAGCCGCTGCCCACCGAAATGTTCGCGCAACGTCGCTGCCAGACGCTCCGCTGCTGCGGCGTTGTGCGCACCGTCCAAAACAACCGACGGTTGATGGCTGACTATCTGGAATCTGCCTGGCCAACTCGTTTTTGTCAGCCCGTGACGCATGTCTCCCGCGCCAATTTCCAGTCCCGATGCTTCCAGAGCCGCTACGGTGGTGGCGCAGTTCACAGTTTGGTGTTGGCCAAGCAGCGGAACGGAGAGCACGCCATAGTTGCCGCGGCAGCGCGTCAGCCGCAGTTGCTGACCGGTCTCATCTTCACCGAGCCGTTCCCAGCGGATCTGTTCTCCGATGACTGTCAGGGGGCTGCAGCTTGCGCCCGCAGCACGTTGAATAACCGACAGGGCCTCCACGTCAGCGGCGGCGGTGACGACGGGGACGCTTGGTTTGATGATGCCGCACTTCTCAGCGGCGATCTGAGAGAGCGTTTCGCCCAGATACTGCATGTGGTCGAAGGCGATGTTTGTAATCACCGAGACCAAAGGCGTGACCACATTTGTGGCATCCAGCCGACCACCCAGCCCTGTTTCCCACACGACGACTTCGACTTCCTGCTCGCGGAAGTGCTGGAGCGCCATCGCAGTGACGGTTTCGAAAAACGTCGGTTGCCGAAACTCTGGGTCCTGTGCGACTGCGTCTGACAAGGGTCGGATTTGTTCGACCAATCGCACAACATCCGATTTTGTGATCGGCTTGCCATCGATCTGAAATCTTTCGCGGAAGGAGACGAGGTGCGGCGAAGTGTAAAGCCCCGTCTTGTACCCAGCCGCGCTCAGCACGGCATGCGCCATTGCGGCGACACTCCCTTTGCCATTCGTGCCTGCGATGTGAATGAAGCGCAGTGAATTCTGCGGATCGCCCATCAGGCGCAGAAGCTGACGCGCCGTTTCCAGGCCGAGCTTTTGGCCGAACAAGCGGATGCCCAAAAGATAGTCGATGGTCTCGATATAGGTCACGCCAAGAAACCGCAAAAAAGTTTTGCGACAGCCTCTCCGCGTCAGCCTGCCGCCTTGAACTTCCGCTTACCGCTGCCCGAAAGATAATCCAGCAGCGTGCCAAGCAAACCTTTGAGTTGCTTGCGGTGGACGACGATATCGATCAGTCCCCGGTCGCGCAGAAACTCGCTTGTCTGAAATCCCTCCGGCAACTCCTGCTGTGTCGTTTCCTTGATGACACGGGGCCCGGCAAATCCGATCAACGCCTTAGGCTCGGCGATAATGACATCGCCAAGCGACGCGTAGCTTGCCATCACGCCTGCGGTTGTCGGATGAGTCAGGACGGAGATGTACGGCAGTCCTGCCTTTGTATGCAACGCCAGTGCTCCGCTGGTCTTGGCCATTTGCATCAGGCTCAAGATGCCCTCGTACATTCGCGCGCCGCCCGATGCCGAAACGATAATCACCGGAATCTTCATCTCGGTCGCCTTCTCGATGCAGCGCGTGATTTTTTCTCCGACCACCGACCCCATGCTTGCGCCCAGGAAACGGAAATCCATCACAGACAGCGATACCTGGCACCCATTCAGCTTGCAGACACCCGTCACCACCGCATCATTCAATCCCGTCTGCAGTTGGTACGTCTTCAGCCGCTCCGAGTAGGCTGCTACACCGGTGAACTTCAGAACGTCCACGCTGACCACATCGGCATCCGCTTCGCGAAATGTGTCTTCGTCAACAAGCGAAGCGATGCGCTCGCTCGCGGTCATTGTAAAATGATAATCGCATTTGTGGCAGACCTTCAGATTGGCGAGCAACTCCTTGCTGAAGATCATTTCGCCGCAGTCTTTGCATTTCACCCAGAGACCGCTTGGGATCTCGCGTTTTTTTGTTTTGGTTTCGCTGATCTTTGGTTTTTCGAAGACGTCCATGCTCACACTCCACGTGCAACGGCCAATGCAATCACATCCTCGGCGCCCGCTTTGAGCAAGACCTTAGCACAACTGTCCATCGTAGCGCCAGTCGTAAACACGTCGTCCACCAATACCAGCCGCTTGCCCGCAAGCGCCTCCGCGTCGCGGACAGCAAATGCGTCACGCAAGTTTGCGGCCCGCTCCCTCGCGTGCAGAGCCGTCTGTGTGACCGTCTCCTTGACGCGCCGCAAATTTCGATTCAAGACCGGGACTTGAACCGCGCGGTGCAGCGCAACGGCCAGGTACTCAGCTTGATTAAACTCTCGCATCCGTTTCTTGCGCGGATGCAACGGGACGGGCACGATCGCATTCACCCTACTCCAATCGATCCATTGTCTGGCACCGCCTACCAGCCAGTCAGCCAGATGCGGCCCGTAGTACATCTCGCGGTTGTACTTGAACCGGTGGATGCTCGTGCGTACCACGCCTTCGGCCCGACAGGCAGCGACCGCGCGGCTGAAGTGGAATTTCAAATCCTTGCAGTAACCGCAGACGAAACTCTCGGTTACCGCTCCGGCGAACGGCAGCGCACAGCGCTCGCAAAACGGCGGCTCGATGAATTTCACCTTCCCCAGGCAGGACGAGCAGATCACACCGCGCTCCGCTTCCCCCAGTGGCTCGGAGCAGAACAAGCAATTGCGCGGATAGATCAGGTCAACCGCGCTCCTGAGCCAGGGCGCAACTGCGCTGATCAGCGCAGAGGTACGAGTTTGTGGCGACATATCCAGTTTACCATTGCCAAGAGAATCACGAGCACAGGCCACATCATGGCGTTCTCAATCAGTGCGTCTCCACCCCACCAGACTGCGGTCTGTGGAAGTGTCGCCTGGGTACAGAACGCGTAGCTTTTCAACGTCAGCACCCAGCCGGCATGCAATCCAATCGGCAAGTACAGTCCCCTTGTTTCTGCGAACGCCAATCCCAGGATCGACCCCGCGAGCCACAGCGTGACGAAGCCCAACCCGACACCTTGGGCTCGCCACGATTGCGAAAACACCCGCACCAGATAGTTGAAGCCACTGTTCCACCGCACAGCTTCGGTGGGAATGTCTGCGCTCGGCGGTTTAAGGAAATGCACGGCCGAATAGATTGCGCTGGTCAGCGCTATGGCTGCCAGCGGCTTCATGCCCCGCTGCAACGCACCCTGCACACCGCCCCGAAAGTATGTTTCTTCGATCACTGCCACGACGATAGCCGTCGCGATGAAATTGAGCAGTTGCGACGAGAATGTGCTTGCCTGAACGCTCGAGTTCAGCGTGCGTGCACCCAAAAGGATCAACATCCCGGCCGCTAATGCAAACGAACCGACGCCGAGCAGAACTCCGAGTAAGACTTGTCGCCACCAGTTCTTTCCGCACGGAAACCCGATCTCACTCCACGAATGAATACCGAGCGCGCGAAGTAGCGGCCACAGACCCACTGCTGCCACAATCAGGATCGTGCGGTCGAAGACGCGGCGGAATGGTTGTTTGCTCAGCCACGACGCTCCGGGGAGGTTCTGCCCCGCCCCTTGAATGATCCAAAAAACCCACGGCGCAAGCCAGGCGCTCAAAATGACGACAGCGACGGCGTAAATCGCGATGGCCTTGGTAACTCTCAATATCAGGATGAAGACTGACGATTGGGTTCTTGCGCTATCAGCGGCTTGCGTCTCTGGGTCTCGTTGTCCTCCTGCTCCGAGGTCGAGCCGGGGAGAATGATTTCGCTGTAGCGAATCGAATTGTAGGGCACCCAATACACTTTCGTGTCTGATTCCGCAGGCCGCTCAATCGGTTGCGATGTTTCCAGATCAGCAACATCGTGAAAACGCCGACCGCTGACACGGAAACCATACTGGTCCACCTCCGTAATGATCCCCCGGATGACCTCGCGGGGAGTCTGGGGATGAAACCGCCGCAGCACAATCCGCACTCGTTGGCCCTGTAAACCTGCGGTCTCGGTCATCAGCAGTCTTCCTGTGTCAGTTGGATTGCGCGGCCTGTTCCTGCAGAGCTTTGACCTTGGCCGCATGCCGCTCATTCTCCTGTGAGGCGCTACCGTCTGTTGGCTGATTCATGGACCGAGGAGCGTCATTGGTCAACGTGCTGCTGGGGGCATTTGTCGGATTTCTGAGGAACTGTTTTTCCAGCTCCAACTCACTTGATGATGACAGCAGGCGGGCGCGCCGGCGCGCCTCGGCAAACGCCTGCGCATCCGTGCGCATCACCGTGGGACGAATGAAGATGATCAACTCGTTGCGCGTCTTGTTACTGGTCTTACTCTTAAAGATCTGACCGAAAAACGGGATGTCGCCAAAGAATGGCGTCTTCGTCTCGGTCACCGTTTTGTTCTCCTTGATCAAACCGCCCAGAACGATGGTACTTTGATCTTGGACCGCGACCGACGATTTTGCTTCTCGCTTCGTAATGGTCGGCACAGTCGTGCCACTGATGTTCACGTTGGCGCCAAGATCGTTCACTTTCTGTTCGATTTCCATCCTGACGTAGCCGTCAGGATTGATCCGCGGGGTCACCTTCAACTCGATGGCGACATCTTTGTACTCGATGTTGGAGTTCAAGCCGTATCCGGTGTTAAGTGTGCCTCCGGTGGTGTTGACGACGTTGGCAACCGTCGAGACAGGCACCGGGACCGACTCGCCGACCAGAATGTCCGCTTCCTGATTGTCCATCGTCTGGATGACAGGCGTCGAAAGCACCTTGCCCTTGGACGTGCTCGATAACGCATGAAGAACTGCGTCGAGGTTCAAGTTCCGAAACGTGGCGAAGTACGTGAGACCACCCGTCCCGCCCGCTAATGACGACGCGGTGGGTAGTAGATTGCTGGCGCTGAGCCCGTACAATTGAGATTGCGCTTGCGAGACGGATAATGGAAGGGGCGTGTTGCCGTCGGTGATATTGCCACCCGTCTGATATATCGAGGATGGGTTGTTGAACAGCCGCTTAAACACGTCCACGCCCACATCCAGTTCGTTGTCCAATGTCACCTCGGCTATCACCACTTCGATCTGGACTTGAGCCACCGACGTGTCCACTTCCTTGATCAACTGCTCAATGCGCGCCATATCCTCCTTGGTCGCCATCACCAGCAGCGAATTCGTTCGCTCGTCGGGCAAAATCCGGACGCCTTCTGCAAATTGCAAAAAACCGCCTTCGACCGCCGCTCCAGCAGCACCGCCTGCGGCCGCCGGTGGCGGTGGGGCCGCACTCGATCGGCCCGCTGAGCCGGTTGTGCCGGTTGTGGTGGGGCGCCGTACTCCAGCAACTGTCCCGCCTGAGATGAGCGCGTTTACCAGCGAGGCAGCATGTTCGGCCGTGTCATAATTGAGGCTAATCACTTTCAAGATCACATCGGGCTCAACCTTCGCGTCCAGCTCAGTGATGATCTTATCGAAAAAAGCGAAATTCGAGGGTCGGCTGAGAACGAAAAGCTTGTTCGTCCGTTCATCAGGGGTGATGATCACTTTGCCTTCAATCAGTGATTCCCCGGCAGGAGCACCTGAAGCTGCAGGAGCAGCACCACCCGTCGTGGGCGCACCTGGTGTTGGCGGCCGGACGATGGGACGCACCGGCTGGGGTTGCGCCGGCTGCTGCCCTGCAGCCGCAGCGCGTGAACCAAGTTGTTGGGCTTCCTGAATGAGCGACAGCAGGCGCGAGGCGACCTCGCCCGCCTTGGCGTGTGCCAGAACGTAAACCTTCGTTTCCATCCGCAGCGGCGAAGGCACATCGATCGCCTTGATGATTTCCATCATCAGGTTGACGTTGTTGCCGGTTTCCGTGATCAGGATGCTGTTTGATTTCGGGAGCGGCATCAGTAGTCCATATCCTTGATGCAGGTAAGGCTGAAGCGCTGAGACGACATCACCGACATCGGCATATTGAAGCGGGATGATCTGCGTGGCCAGTATGTCGGCAGAGGGCAACTCGCGCTCCTTGGGGCTGATGAAAGGCAAGCCCTCCTGTCTGGCGGTGCTAATCTGGACCACCTTGAGGAACTTCTCACCCATGGGCACGATGGCGACGTTAACCTGTGCCAGCGCGGTCTCCAAAGCCCACTTCGCCTCTTCCACGGTCAGGTCGGTCTGACTCCGGAAAAAAATCACGCCCTGCAGATTACCGGGGACGGAGATAATCGAGCGTTTGGCCAGCGTCGCCGCGTAATAATCGAGCACCGCCTGCACCGGTGCGCCCTGAAAAACGACAAAACCAACATGTCGCTGGCTATCATCCCGGGCCGGCGCTGTCTCCACGGCGGCGGCCCCGGCCGAAGACACCGAAAACCTGGGTGCAGTCAAACTCAGGACACAAATCAATACGGCAATGAAAAGCAACGATCTCATCAATCCCCCCGTCGGAATGGAATCCGTCTCACCCCCACAGGTACGGGGGCGGCGGGTCCGGGTTGCAGCGCAGACCCGGCTTGCGGCGCTGACGCAGCCGCTGTTGGCGTTTTGCTGCCAAGTTCTGCGAAAGTCAGAGTGGCCGTTTCAAGCCCGCGCTGTAATACGATGCTCTGCGGCTTCTCCACTTCGATGTGCAGCACTTTCACGTCGTCGACCGCCTCGCCTACGGTCTTGAAATAGGTGTTGTGGCTTCCCTTATCCTCAATGATTGCCTGAACGACGCCGTCCTGCCCATTCGACTGGACAATCCCGACAAGCGCGAAACGAGTGGCAAAACTGGGCAGCGCCGTCGCCGTCGCCTGACTGCCCGGCACTGGGCCGAACGGCGAACGGTCAACAATGACCTGGTAACGAGCGAAATCGTGAGTCTCTTCTGCTAAAGATACGCCAGCGGCAATCATGGTTGCGGCGACAAGGACGCCCAGCAAAGTGCGCAGGTGCTGCAGGTTCACGACTTGGGACTCCCTGATTTGCCAGTGAGAGCCTGGAGTCTGATACTGCAGCGAAGGACGGTCGGGTTGTCGAGCTGCGGAGTTACTTGAAGTTCCTCGACGCTCATAAACCCCGAACTCGTCTGAATACCGTAGAGGAACTTCACCAGCGTTACGATGGTTGATTCGAAGTTGCATTGGACAGGCAACTCACGGTACGTATCTTTCTCGACCGGCTGCATGAAGCGACGGTCCTTGATGAGGACACCCGAGGTACTGGCGACGTTCTCAAGCTTATCCCGCACGTCGGAGGGTTGCTGAAACGTCTGCGACTTTTGACCGAGACTCGCTCCCAATTGCGCGTACTCCTTTTGCCATCCAGGCGCAAGCTGAATGGTAGCCTCGATGCCATTCCACTCTTTGCGGCTGGTGTTCAGTTGACCACGAAGCGTCTGCCAATTGCTTGCGAGCTTCGCCAGCAGCAAGTAGTTTCCGCCCACCACGGTCAAGGCGATGATCGTGCCCAGCAAAATTCCTTCTCGTTTATTCAATGCCATATCGTTGACCCCACGGGCACTGGGGAAGCGGATTTGAGAGTACAGGTGACCTCAAACTTCGTCAAGCCGCCAGCAGCAGGCAGTTCCGTGCGCATTTGTCCGGGCGTGACCTTGGAAAAGAGCGTGCACTGCTCCAGCCGACTGATGAAATCGTTCGCGATCGGGACCGATTGCGCCTGCGCCTTCAGCGCCACGGTCAGGTCTTTCTTGAACGTGAATCCGTTAAGCTTCACGTTCTCCGGCATCACGTCGCTCACTTGGCGCAATATCTCCAACGCCGAATACTTCGTGTCGAGCTGCTTCTGCGTCGTCACCAGCAGCCGTTGCAATTCACGCGCGTCGTTGAGCGCCGTTTGCCTTTGCGCGATCTTGGCTTTCACGTCATTGAGTCGGGATTGTTGCAGTCTCATCAGCGACAGGAACACGGCCAACCCCAGCAGATAGATCGTTCCCAAAACGATGCCGCTGAGGATGAGTCGTCGTCGCCGTTGAGCGGCGCGACGCCGCTGCCGCCACTCGTCTGGAAGCAAATTGAGTCGCGTGGCATCCGATGCCGCGGTTTCAATGCACAGGCTCGTTGCGGGCGACGGCGCCGAGCCATTGGTGTAACACTGCGCCTCGCCATTCCAGCCGCGAGCGAGTTCCTCCACCTCGGCCCGCAAGTTCTCGCTCCACGTAGCCAGCGTCACACGACCGATTTCGCGATCTGGATGGTCCGCTTCGGCAGCGACCAACGTCCATTGCAGCTCCTCGCGCAACGCCGTCCGACTCTCGACACTGCCCAGAGAAGCCTCCCCCAACACGACCGAGCGGATCGCGACAGGGACCCCGTGCGTGTGCACGACGATATTTGCTGCCGTGGGACTGATCTGGACGAAGGCATTCAGCTTCTCGTCCGTAGGCAGCAACTGGCTCCTCAGAAAGTTGCGGAACACGGCCAGGATATCAACGCCGACCACCTCGGGCTGGAAACCAGCCGCCTCCAATACCTCCACGCGTTCGTTGACCGCGGTTTTCGGCGCGACCGCGACCAACACGGACGTTTCACTGTTCGTGGTCTCCAGCGGCTCAAAACTATAAACCACTTCTTCAACCGGGAGCGGCGTCAAATTGTCGATCTGCAAATCCAACATTTGCCTGAGCTCTTCCACCTGCGTCGACGGCAAGCGCAGCGTTTGACACAGGACATCCTCGCCTCTGATTGCGGTGACGATGCGATGTTCGTGTGGGTTGAGCTTCTGGCGCAAATCCTGGACAGCCGTTTGCCAGCGCGATTTCGCATCGGCAGTTTCTTCGGCAGGTGGAAGCGGCGCAGAGGTTTGGTTCTCGACGCTAACATCGCCACCCGAGCCGCGAGCGGTGGTCAGATCCAGCGAGGACTCACCGAAGAAGATCGCCGCCCAGCCGCGATGGCCGCGAAACTGCGCAATCTTCCGACGTTTGAGCAACGAAATCATAGGCCACCGCGCACTTCGTTCCATGTCACCGTCACCACATTCAGGCCCTGCCGATACAGCACGGCGATGATCGTCCGCTTCGCGCCTCCCACTTCTCCTGTCGATTTCACGGTGAAGTAGGAGGAGTTCACGGTGATCGGCCCGGCGACTTGGGAACCAAACTCACCAACCGAGCCAAAGGGTTGGTCGTCCTCCGTCCCGGGAACTCCATCAGGACCATCACGACGAGTCAGCAGCGCCGCGACGTGCGTGTCGTCCAGTCCCAAAATCGTCTGCAACACGATGGACGACGCGGTGTTGATGTTGACTTGACCCGACGACGTGGTCGTGAACAGGTTTTTGAGCCCCGGCCTCGCCGGCTCGTCTTCGGTCGCAGGCGTGCCGTCGTAAATCTCCTTCGTCACGCCGCGAATCAGCAACAGCTCCTCTACGCGATCCAACGGCGCGTTCTTCGCGCTGTAAGGCGGCGACAGGCTTTCGTAGTAGTCGCTTTTTGCCCCGTTCAATCGATGCAGATCGCCCGGCTCCCTCCAGTCCAGAATCGAGTCCACAATCACGTCGCCGTCCGACGGATCAATGCCCAACAAATCCATCAGGCGCCTCAACTGGTCCTGCGACAGCAGATTGATCGGCAGCTTGCTCTCTTCGTCGGTGATTTTCACGTTGTACTTGCCGTCCCCCAATTCGTGGTCAACATAAAGCGTCTCGTTGGTGGCCCAGTCCTGGTTGAGGGCATCAAATCCTGATTCCGTCGGCGATGTCATGTGCAGCATCAATTGCATCCGGGCAACCTCGATCCCGGAACGCGCCAGCATCTCGGCCTTCAGCTCCTTGCGACTGAAGGACGCTACCTGCGTTTCAACCTGCATTGTGAAAGCAAACCCGCTGATCAGCAAGGACAAAACCATGATCACCCACAGCACAATCACCATCGCGACACCACGCGACTGCGACAAGTCTCGACGTTCAACCATCGTGTTTTTCATTGCCCGCCAGTCCCTGTATCCGTTGGCAGCGGCAAGAGATTGATGCTGCGCTGTTGGATCTGATTGGTCGTAGATTGCTGGTCCATCTGCAAGCCTTGCGTCTGCATGGCAAATCTGGCCACCGGAACGTCCACTGCCCGCGTCACAATGACGGGCGGCGTCTGTCCGTCGGTTCCGCCAAATGCAACCGTGAACTCGATCGCCGCGGGGATGACACGGGCATCTTCCCATTTGTCCTTCCACGAATCATCCAGCGGGTCACGATACCGCACCTGAAAACCGCAGACGCTCGCAGACAGGACGTGGATTTGGTCTTCCGAGGAAGTGTCGGAGGGCTCGAGCGCAGGCGTATTCACGATCGACAGAAAGGGGTTGCCTTGCTCATCGCGCTCCAGAGCAATGGTCACGCGCCGCATGCCCGCGATCGAGGATTCGGTCTGCGGCAACGACACATCGGAGGACGTTACGAAGCTGACAGTATCGCCTTTCAAATCGTCGTGCGTTCCTTGGACATCGTACACGCCATTGTTCGAGTTGAAGTAAACAATTGAACTCGCCAGTTCCGTCAGCGTGTCCATCACCACGCGCTCACGTTGAAATGCCGCGCTGATGGTGCTGCTGCGTTTCCATCCGCTCAGCGCCGCACTCCACGTCGCATACACCGCCGTCATCACGAGTCCGAGAATCGTCACTGCCAGCATCACTTCCAACAAAGTGAACGCGCCCTGCTTTTGCCTGTCTTTCACGATGCGATGCATGCTGTTCACTGCTCTTTCTCGGGCAGGTAACGGTACTCAACGACCGAGTCGCTTGCCAATCTCCCCCGTTCGTACCAGTAAACGGTGATGATTTGCTGCCAGAGACCGTCGGTATCAGTTTGCTCGAATTTCCGCGTCCACGAAAACCCCGGGTAGTCATCGAAAACGCCTTCCTGGTCGAGCATATCGGTGGGCCGCTCGACGCGGAAGACGCAGCACTGGTTGGCCAGCAGCGTTTCCGAAATCGTGTAATTTTGCACCGTGCGCGCCGCTGCCACGCACCGCTCCAGACAGTTGATGATCGCAAACAGACCGATTGCGACGAGGGTTGTGGCGAACAGGACTTCCAACAGGATGAAACCAGCTTGGGCGCGAGTCTTCATAATTTCGCAGCGTAAATCGTTGCTTGAATCGTGATCGGATCGATGATCGCGCACAGCCCCTTGCCCCTTTCTGTCCCCTGCAAAACGACGTACACGGGATCACAAGTACCGTTGGGGTAGAAGTTGACTTCGATTTGTTTCTCAACTGTCGGCGGTTGATCCTGTCGCACCGCCTCAATCAGCGCCACGCGATTGGAGAGTTCGACGACCTTCAACGACTGATTCCCCTGGTCGCCGTCTTCATTGCGCACGGGCTGGCTGACCCAGAACATCTGGCGCTCCAAATCGATGTGCAGAGTCGCATTTCGCTGCTGCGACACCGCCTGGATGCGTGCAAACTGACACAGCGTGGCGAAGGAACGCGCCGTTTCATTGAGGACTGCCGCATTATAGGAACGGACAAAGTTTGGAACGGAGACAGCCATCAGCATTGCGAGGATAAACACCACAAAACTTAACTCGATGAGAGTAAAGGCGGCGCATCGCGCCCGCCCTTTACTGCCAGTTGCCAATGTTGCCTGGATCACCGTCAACACCTGTTGGACCCAATGAATACAGGTCGTACCCGGTAGGATTGTGCGTGCCCGGATTCTTGTAAATGTAATCGTGCCCCCACGGGTCTTGTCGCACGACAGGTGGGTCGAGATAAGGACCTGTCCATTTCGCCGGCACAGGTGGCGCCGTCGGCTGCGTGATCAATGCCTGCAAGCCCTGTTCGGTGGAGGGATAAAACCCATTCTCAAGCTCATAAACACCGAGCGTCGTCTTGTAGGCGTCGATCTGCCGCTGAGTGGCCACCAATTTCGCCTTTTGTGACTGGCCGCCGATATTGACAGCGGCGATGCTGACCAGCATGCCGATGATGACCACGACCAGCAGGATCTCCAACAGCGTGAACCCCGCCTCTGCGCGAATTTTGCGTTTCGTCATAAACATCTCCTCATTTTTATTTCCCGATCCCACTTGTGAGGTCAAACACGGCCAATAGAATGCTGAGCACAACCGATCCCACCACGAAAGCCATGAACACGATAATGGCCGGTTCAAGCAGCGAGGTGAGCACCTTCAACGTGTGCGCCAATTCCTGCTCGTACATGTCAGCGATGTTTTTCAGCGCCGTCACCACCTCGCCGCTTTCCTCGCCGACCGCCAGCATGTCCAGCAACAGAGGCGGAAAGATTTTTCCCTTGGCCAATGGCTGCGAAATGCTTGTGCCATCGGTGACGCGTGTGCGGGCTTCGCGGAGTTCGTTGGCAATGACTCGGTTGGTCATCGTGTCCTCGACAATCTGCAAGGCATTGAGCACGGGGACGCCGTTCTCCAGCAGCGTGGACAGTGTGCGCGCAAACTGAGAAAACGCACCCGCCGTAATGATACGGCCAAACAACGGCAGCCGCAGTTTCAGTTCGTCAATCGCCAAACGGCCCTCCGGTGTCCGCACCCGTTGCCGGTACGCGATCACCGCAACCACGATGAGCGCCGCGCCGATCCACCAATAGGACGTGAACGCGCCGCTGGCGGCGATCAGCATGCGCGTCGGTAGAGGCATGGTGGCTCGCATCTCCTTGAACATCTGAGCAAAACGCGGAACCATAAACGTCATGAAGAAAATAATCGTACCGATGCCGGCGCAAACGACGATCAATGGATAAATCAACGCACCAACCACCTTCTCCCGCGCCTCGCCCGCCTGCTCGTAATGCCGCTTTAACCGCTCCAGCACTTCGTCGAGCGTCCCGCTGGCTTCGCCCGCCTTGACTAGGTTGACATAGAATTTTGGAAACACTTTGGGATGCCTGGCCAGCGCGCTCGACAATGTCTCGCCCTGGACGATGTCGTTGCGAAGGCTCGCCAGAAGGGTGCTGGAGGTCTTCTTCCGCGTGCGCCGCTCCAACACCTCCAGCGCCTGGCTCAGCGACATGCCCGAACGTAACAGGCTGGAGAGTTGTTGCGTTAACATCAAGACATCGCGCGTGGAAACACGATTGCGAAAACTGAATGCGCCCATGCGGGTTTTCTCTTCCGCGGCGTCCACCAGCAACGGGTAGTAGCCAAGGCGGCCGAGTTCGGCCAGTGCCGTTCGGCGATCACCTGCCGCAAGTGTGCCTGTGATGAGCTCACCCTTTTGGGTCTTGGCCTTATATTGGAAGGTCGGCATTAGCTGTTAGACAACGCTGCGCGCCCAAATGCTCACGTCCCAACGAGCGCCTCGTCTTCCTGCGTTACCCGCGCCACTTCCTCGACCGTGGTCATCCCCGCGCGAACCTTGGCCCAACCGTCGTCGCGCAATGTCTTCATCCCATTGGCGCAGGCCGCTTGCTTGAGCGTGGTGGAAGACGTGCGCTCGATGATGAGCGGACGCAGATTCTCCGCCATGATCAGAATCTCATAAATGCCCGTCCGCCCCTTGTAGCCGGTGAATCGGCATTCCTCACAGCCGCGGCCGCGGTAAAACTTGGGGTGTTGATCCAGTCCGGGAAAGTTGACCTCGCGCAGGAACTCAACCTCCGGCTGGTACTGCTCCTTGCAGGACTTGCAGATCGTCCGCACCAAACGTTGCGCGATGAGCGCTTCCACCGATGAACTCACCAGGAACGGCTCGATCCCCATGTCGATCAAACGCGTGATGGCCCCGGCCGCATCATTGGTGTGCAGAGTGGAAAAGACCAGGTGGCCCGTCAGCGCCGCGCGAATGGCGATATCGGCCGTGTCCCGATCTCGGACCTCGCCCACCATGATCACGTCCGGATCCTGGCGCAAAATGTGCCGCAGCCCGCTCGCAAACGTCAGGCCAATGTCCGGTTTCACGTGCATCTGATTGACGCCGGGTAATTCATACTCAATCGGGTCTTCAATCGTGATGATGCGCTGGTCAATCGAATTGATGGTGCTCAGGAAGGCATACAGAGACGTGGATTTGCCCGAGCCGGTCGGTCCGGTGACCAGAATGATCCCGTGCGGCAGATCCACGAGCTTGCGAACGATCTTTTCGTCGTCCGGCATCAACCCGAGACTTTCCAGTCCGAGGAAAATGCTGCTGCGCGTGAGCAGCCGCAAGCTGACGCTCTCACCGTACGCCGTTGGGATCGTGGACACGCGCACGTCGATCTCCTCGCCGCCGCTGCGGACGTTGATGCGGCCGTCTTGCGGAAGCCGCCGCTCCGCAATGTCCATGTTCGACATGACCTTGATGCGCGAGATGATCGCCGCCTGAAATCGCTTGAGCTGGGGCGGCACGGGCGTCTGATGCAGAACGCCGTCCACGCGATAGCGAATCCGCAAATCGTTTTCCATCGGCTCGAAGTGGATGTCCGTCGATCGCTCCTTGAAGGCTTCCCAAATGATCTGGTTGACGAATTTGACGACGCTGGCTTCCTGATCTCCGCTCTCCAAATCCTCCTTGGTGATCTGTTCCGGCGCGTCAAGATCGAGCACGTTCTTTTGGAGCAACTCGTCCAGCGTTTCCGCGCCGACGCCGTAGTAACGCTTCAACGCCTTGAGGATGTCGGCTTCCGTGCAGAGCGCGAGTTGCACGCGGCACTTGGTGACGAGACGGATCGACTCGATCATCGCCAGATTAAATGGGTCATTCGTGGCGACGAGCAGTGTGCCGTTGTCGGCCCGCATGGGCATGACGCTGTACTGGAAAACGACCTTGGTGGGAACTTTCGCGCGCGCACCCGCTTCAACCTCCTTGTCAGTAAGCCGCGTGAAACTAAGGTGAAGTGACCCGGCCAATGCATGGAGCAGGTTTTCTTCGGAAACCGCGCCCGATTTCACCAAGATGCTCACCAGCGATTCGCCCGGCTTGCGCGGGGTCTTGAGTAATTCGGCGGCTTGGTCTTCTGCGATAACCCCCGACCGGGCGAGCAACTGGCGCAGATTCCACGGCGTTTGTTCCGAGGCAACGGTCAAGCTCACGCCACAAGGATAAGAGACCCTCTCACCCGTGTCAAGAAATGCGAAACCGAGGTGGCGTCCCAAATTAGGACACTACCGCTCGGACGGATTTGCGCCTCGGGATACCCGGACATCGCGCAGTCATAATCCGATCGGCGAAGCGACGACGCAACACCGGTTCCGGCTACCAGTATCCCGTCTGGTGACGCAGCGACAATTCCTGATAATGGGATTTCGGCACCTCGGCCAGAAATCGCGATGGACGCTGAAAGCCGCCGCTGTCGCCGCCCATCATCCGAAACAGCGGATACGCCAGGTACAATTCGTCTTTCGCCCGGGTCACCGCGACGTAGAACAACCGCCGCTCCTCTTCCTCGCCTTCGAGGTTGTCCAACGAACGCGACAACGGAAACATGCCGTCGCACAATCCGATCACGAACACCGCCTTCCACTCCTGGCCCTTCGCCTGATGCACCGTGCTCAACCGCACGAACTCCTGCTCGTTCGTCGTCATCAAGCTGGCGTCTTCAGCTTCGAGGTTTGTCAGCAACGCAAGCTGGCTCAGGAAATCATCGACGCTCTCAAACTGCATCGCGAACGCCGCGAGTTGATGCAGGTCCTCCTCGCGCGCCCGTGCGTTCGGGTACTTCGCCTTGAGGTAGCCGCCGTAGTAGCGTTCGACGACCTCCTCGATCATGTCAGCGGCCCGTTTCGGTTCCATCTTGCGCAGATGATTCAAAGTCGTCGCCACCTTCTTCCACTCGTCCCGCGCCTTTGCTGGAACGGCGTCGCTCGTAACGACGAGCGGTTTGCCGTCGGCGAGCACCGGATGAAATCTGCCCCACAATTTGTCGGCTGTTTTCGCGCCGATCCCCGAAAGTAATTTCAAGATGCGCTTGAACGCCATCTCGTCGTGCGGGTTCACCGCGACCTTCAGAAAGCAGCTCACGTCCTTGATGTGCGCCTGCTCGAAGAACCGCAGCCCGCTCGTGATGACATACGGGATGTTCCGCCGGGTCAGTTCCATCTGCAGTTCCATCGCGTGGAAATGCGCGCGGTATAGCACCGCAACCTGGTTGAGAGGAACGCCTTCGTCGCGCAACTCCAGCACGCGTTGCGCGACGAACTGCGACTGCTGGTTCGCATCCGCGCACGGCGCAAGCCACGGCTTGCCGCCGCCCGAGCGCACGGGCTGCAGCACCTTGGCGAACTGGTGGACGTTGGCCTTGATCGCATCGTTGGCGAGTTTCAAGATGCTGGGCACGCTGCGATAGTTCACTTCGATCTTGAACACGCGCGCGCTCGGGTAGCGCTCGGGAAAGCTCAGGATGTTGCGGTAGTTCGCGCCGCGCCATGAGTAGATCGATTGAGCGTCGTCGCCGACGACCATCAGATTGCGGTGGAGCATCGCGACGGCGTCGATGAGGTCGGCCTGAATCCGGTTCGTGTCCTGGTACTCATCCACCAGCACGTGCAGGAATTGCTCGCGGTAGCGTTCGCCCACCTCATTGTACTCCCGAAACAGCCGCAGGCAATTGACGAGCAGATCATCGTAATCCATCGCGTTGGCCTTGCGCTTGCGTTCATCGTACACGTCGCGCAGCGTTTTGATCGGTCCTGCAAGGTGCGAGAAATAGTCGTATTGCTGAGCGAGCACCTGCTCGGTGGTGCGTTCCGTATTCACGACAAGCGAGTAGATCTCCGCGAGCACGTTCCCTTTCGGAAACCGCTCCTGCTTCGTGTCGATCTTCGCTTCCGCGATGCAATCGTCGAGCATGTCCTTCGCGTCTTCGCGGTCGAGGATCGTGAAATCGCTGCCATAACCGAGCAGCTTGGCATGCCGGCGCAAAATCCGGTTTGCCACGTGATGGAACGTCCCGCCCCAGATCGCCGATATGTCCGTCGGCAGCAGCGATTCGACGCGCCGCAACATTTCGCGCGCGGCCTTGTTCGTGAACGTCAGCAACAAAATCCGTGCAGGCTGCACACCGTGCTCGACCAACCACGCCACGCGGTACGTCAACGTCCGCGTCTTGCCGCTGCCCGCTCCGGCAATCACCAGCATCGGCCCCGAGTTCAGCGAAGCGTCCGCGCCGCCCGCCGTCACGGCGGCATACTGCTGCTCGTTCAACTCTTTGTGGTAGTCGATGTGCAGATCGCGCGGCCCATGCGCGGGTTTCAGAATGTACTCGTGAGCCATGATTGCGCGTAGGACAGGCGTCTCGCCTGTCGAAGTCAAGAAGTCAGTTCCAGTCCGCCGCGCCTGACATCAACTGGCTGAGGAAGATCACCAGCGTTGCCAGGCTCAGCAACTTGCTGCCGACCTTCGCGCACCCAATCACTCCGCCCACCGCCACCAACACGCCGCACGCCCACACCAGGATCGCTGTCGTTTGCATGCGCCCACCCTACCCGATGCAGCAACTGAAAATCAACCATTGCGGGTGAGGTTCAATATTCCATCCAGAAAAGGCATTTGTCGCCAACCTGCAAGGAACGAATGCCAGGCAGTCACTCTCCCAACTGCTTCAAATCAATCCGACCGTCGTACAATGCTTTGCCGATGATGATGCCGACGAGGTTGGGGTACTCTTCGGCGACGCGTTGGAGACGGCGCACGTCGTTCAAGCTGCCGACACCGCCGGAGGCGATGACGCTACAGCGCACGGCGGCGCACAGCGCGGCAATCGCAAAGTAATTCGGCCCCGCCAGCATGCCGTCGGTCGAGACGTCGGTGAAGATGATATTCGCCACGCCGAGCCGATCGATCTGCTGCGCGAAATCCACCGCCGACAACTCGGTGCGCTCCGTCCAACCCTTCACCGCTACGAAGCCGGCGCGCGCGTCGATCCCGACGACGATGCGCCGGGCAAAATCCTGGACCAGTGCCTGAACGAACTCCGCCGACTCGCACGCCTTTGTGCCAATCACCACGCGGGTCACACCCATCTGCAACGCTTCCTCGACCTGCGACCGTCGGCGAAGACCGCCGCCGAGTTGGATTGGGATCTGCACGGCTTTGAGGATTTTTTTCACGGCGTCCCAGTTCCGCGGCTCGCCGTCAAACGCTCCGTCGAGATCGACGACGTGCAGGTAGCGCGCGCCTTCGTCCTCCCAACGCTTCGCCACGGCGGCAGGATCATCGCTGTAAACGGTCTCGGCATCGGCGCGTCCCTGCTGCAAGCGCACCACCTTGCCGCCTTTCAGATCAATCGCAGGATAAATAATCATAGCATAGGAGTCAGAAGTCAGGAGACAGGAGACAGAATAGCTGAGGCGTAAGCGTCGAGCAATCGGCCGACTTCATCGAGTTGGTTGTACAGTTCGTCTGTTCCACCGTATCCCAAGTCCGCGGCGAGGATCAGATAGTAACGGCATTCCTCAAGGGAGCCTTGTGCTGTGTTCATAAATCGCGCCTTGTCGGGGCGACCCATTTTCTTGAAGCCTTCCGCGATGTTCGCCGGCACGGAGACGGCCGCACGGCGCAACTGGCTTGTCAAACCGTAAGTCTCAGACTTCGGGAAGTCGTTCGTGAACCGGTAGAGCGCCAGAACCAGTTGATGCGCTTTTTGCCAGACGATCAAGTCTCGGAATGTCTTGGCCGGCTCGCGCCTCATTCTGTCTCCTGTCTTCTGTCTCCTGACTTCTCCGCCAATCTCACAAAATTCTCCAGCATCTTCAGTCCCACGGCCTGCGACTTCTCCGGGTGGAACTGCGTCGCAAACACACTCCCACTCCACAACATCGAGCAAAACTCGATGCCGTACGTCGTCGTCGCGCACATGAGCGACTTGTTGGTCGGCGCGCAATAGTAGCTGTGCACGAAGTACACGTAGCTGCCGTCGGCAATGCCCGCCAACACCGGGCAGTCGGCCTTGCGGATGCGGAGTTGGTTCCACCCCATGTGCGGCACCTTCAGTCCACTGGCATTTGGTGGCACAGTCATCCCTGCCTGTGTGGCAGCACCATTAAAATCAAACCGTGGGACAGTGCCTGCAAAGATCGCCAAACCGTTCACGCCGGGCGCTTCTTCACTGGACTCGAATAACGCCTGAAACCCGAGGCAGATGCCGAGAAACGGTCGCTTGATTGCGATGAACTCGCGGATGGGTTCGACAAGGTCCAACCGCTCCAAATTCGTCATGCAGTCGCCGAACGCGCCGACGCCCGGCAACACGAGCGCGTCCGCCGTGAGCACCGATCCGCGGTCGCTCACGATGCGCACATCTCCCCCGACCCGCGTCAGCGCTTTCTCGACGCTGCGCAGGTTGCCCATTCCATAGTCAACAAGTGCGATCATGTCACGACGAGCTTACACGGATTCAAGTGGCGCGGGCAAGCTCAGGAGAAAGGCCGGCGCGCCAGCAGACGGCTGAGGGCGCGGCCAGGCGTCTCAACGAGCAACTCGCGCAGGAAGGCGTCCGTGGTCATTGCCCGCGGCTCGCTCAACCGTTTACGCAAGACCAACGCGACAATGACGATGAGCATCAGCGCGCAGTACAGCAGGCTGTACTGGTTCCACTGCCATGCGCTCCAAGTGGTCCCCCACCCTGCCAGCGAATCGAGCAGGATTCCCCAGAAGACCGGCAAGACACCGAGCACCAGGCTCGTCACGACGGTAAACAGCGCGAAGAAATGGCTGCGCCCCATCGGCGGCACAGTCGCCATGACCAATCGCGTGTTCGCAAGGTTGTAGAGCGAGTTGCCGATCCCGGACGTGAGTTGGATCGCGCCCAGCGTCACCCAATTGAACGGCAGCACTCGGGCCGCGAGCGCGCCCCACAAGCTGAAATGAATGATGAAGCTGACGGTGCCCAGTCCCAGCAGCGGGCGGCTGCCCACGCGGTCGATGAGATGGCCGAACCCCCAAAGGGACACCGTCATCACAACGCTCCACGCCACCATCATCCAGAGGATGAAGGCATCACTGGCCCCGAACGTGTCGCGCAAGAACGGAATCCAAAACACGCTGCTGCCTGCCAGTGCCGTCAACAACACTGCATCGTAAATCAGGATCTTCAGGAACGGCGGATGCAACAGCATCTGTTTGTACGGCACTTTCTCCCGACTCGCCGCGTATGGCGGCACGGGCACGTCGGGGATCCGGCGCAAAAAAAGAAGACTGACCAGCGCGGTCACAAGACTCCCCAAAAAAAGGAACGCATATGAAAGTCGTGCTTCCGGCTTAGTCAGATACACCGCCGCCAGAATCATCGTCACCAGCGTCGCCACTGCGCTCCACATCTGGTCGCGCGAAACGTAACGACCGCGCACCGGCTCCGGAATCCAGTGCGTGACCCACGGCAGGAACCCGCACAACGAAATCCCGCGCGACGCGTTGTAGCCAAACAGGAGAAACAGCATCAGCGCGATCCGGGTGGTGGCGTCGATTTTTGCCGGCAACAGCGGCACCACCGCCATCGCCAGGATGAACAGAGCGCGCACCAGCCACCCGCGCAGCACAAACGCGCGGTACCCCATCTTCTCCACAAACTGGGCGGCGGGAATCTGCAGAATGTTCAGCAGGTTCGGCAGCGCGACGACGATTCCCAGAACGGTCGCCGAAGCGTCCAGACGTTTGAAATACAGGAGCATCGGCGTGCTCAACACGATGGTAAACGACATCGTGTTGAACACCTGAAACGCAAACGCGTTCCCCACCCCATGCGGCATCTTCACTGAATTCTCGGTCGTCACGGCGTTAACTGATGGAGAACTTTCCCGACCCGGTCAACACAATTGCTCGGCTCCCGCGCGTGTCCGAACTGGAGGGACGCGCTTCGTCGCGTCCGCTGCCCCTTGTCCCCCCAGTCAGCCGCCGTCCTGAGTGAAACGAAGGATTGTCGCAGAGTCTCTGCTTCGCTACACTGCGCAGCATGCCACTCTCGTGGAACGAGATTCGCCATCGCGCCATCACCTTTAGCAAAGAATGGAAAGGCGAAACCCGCGAAGCCGCCGAGCGCCAATCCTACTGGAACGACTTCTTCAACGTCTTCGGCGTCCGTCGCCGCACCGTCGCTACGTTTGAGGAGCCGGTCAAGAAGCTCTCCGGCGATTGGGGTTTCATAGACCCGCCATTCTGTCATGCTGAGCTTGTCGAAGCATCTCCTCACAGCTACACTCCGCTGGTATGAGGCGTCGACACAATGCCTAAAAATCCTTCAACTCTCGCCGAACTGCGGAAGTATGTTCCAGATGCAGTTAAGTTTTATTGGCAAACCCGTTCCAAGCAGTTGCAGAAACAACGCGAAGCTGGCGGCTCGGATCAAGGTCTGCGCTCAGCAGTAACAGGTGGTGCGCAGATGGACGGCTTCATCGAATTACTGACGAAGCTTGTCACTGAAGCGGGGATTGACCGGTCGCACATCTATTATCAGGACTCGCTCGAATTGCCGGGTTACTTCCGACCGAATAAGAAATGGGACTTTATTGTCGTCGTCAAAGGCCAGTTGGTAGCGGCGCTCGAAGCTAAATCCCAAGTTGGCCCATCATTTGGAAACAATTTTAACAATCGCACGGAAGAAGCGATGGGTAGCGCTTTAGATCTGTGGACGGCTTTCCGCGAGAAAGCATTCGGATCGCGGGTTCGGCCATGGATCGGCTACATGTTCCTTCTTGAGGACTGTGCCCCGTCAAACCGCCCGGTCGGCGTCAAAGAACCACATTTCAAAGTGTTCCCTGAGTTTCGGAATTCGTCCTACGCGAAGCGATATGAATTATTCTGTCGCCGTCTCGTTTTAGAGCGCCACTACGATGCCGCGTCATTCATGATGTCGAACGCTGAAAAGGGAGCCAATGGTGAATACTCCGAACCCGCAGCCGATCTCACGTTTCAGATGTTTGCCAATTCTTTGGTCGCACATGTGGCAGCATTCTCCGGTCGAATCAAAGAGCTATGAAGTACGAGACATCCAAGGCTCAGACAATGCATCGCTTGGTGCACGGAGACGCCCGCGACCTCTCGTTCCTACCGGACGAGTCGGTGCATCTCGTGGTGACCTCGCCGCCTTATTGGAATCTGAAACGCTATCAGGAGAATCCCGATCAACTTGGCCATATCCAGGACTACGAGACGTTTCTCGGCGAGTTGGACAAGGTCTGGCGGCATGTCCTGCGCGTCCTCGTGCCGGGCGCACGGCTCGTCTGCGTTGTCGGCGACGTGTGCGTCTCGCGCAAACGATTCGGCCGGCATTTAGTGTTCCCGCTCCATGCGGACATCGCCGTCCTTTGCCGCCGGATTGGGTTCGACAATCTCAATCCGATCATCTGGCACAAAATCTCCAACGCCTCGTATGAAGTCTCCAACGGCTCGAAGTTCCTTGGCAAACCGTACGAGCCAAATGCGATCATCAAGAACGACATGGAGTTCATCCTCATGCAGCGCAAGCCCGGCGGTTACCGGCAACCGACCAACGGCCAGCGCGACGAAAGCCGCATCAACAAGAAGGACTTCAGCGAATGGTTTCAGCAAATCTGGAACATCACCGGTGCCTCGACAAAACACCATCCCGCACCCTTCCCAATGCAATTGGCGCTGCGACTCGTGAAGATGTTCTCCTTTGCCGGTGACACCGTCCTCGATCCGTTCTGCGGAACCGGCACAACACTGGTCGCCGCCCTGAAAACGGGCCGCAACAGCATCGGCGTCGAGATCGAGCCTGAGTATTGCCGAATGGCCGCCCGGTATTTGAAAGCCGAGAACTCTGACCCGTTCACCCCCGCCCGGCTCATGTTCGAAAAGGCCACCATCACCGAGAAGGCGTGTCTGGTCGCGGAAGACCAAGCCCTTTACACGGTTCACCCTGCGCGGAAGCGGCTTGAGTAAGTTGGTTATCGTGCCGCAGTTGACGGACAAGCAGCGGACGGCGGTCGAAGCGGCGGCGCAGGCGGTGTTGGACGCGCGGGCGAAGTTCCCGACCTCGACGCTGGCCCCGAAAGCTTTCGGGGCTGGCCGATCTGTACGACCCGTTGATGATGCCGGCTCCGCTGCTCAAGGCGCATCAGGAACTCGACCACGCCGTGGATCGCTGTTACCGGCCCGACCCGTTCCCCAGCGACCGCCAGCGCGTCGAATACCTCTTCGCCCTCTACGAAAAACTCACCGCGCCGCTCGTGGCGGCTGCGAAGCCAAAGAGAAAGAGGCGATAACGGTGTGGCTGAGGTTTTGAAAACCGTCTGGGGTTTTCTATAACCTCCGGCCGATTGTTGTGCCATCTTCTATTTCTTTTGTCGCAATAATAGCTCAAATCCCTTCCCGTCCAACTGGGTGAGATGCTTGTCTTCACGGATTGATTGTGGGAGGGAGTCAAAGATTCCGTGCGCCTTCGTCCAATGTCTGAGGCAGCCAAGAAAAACATTCTGAACGTTCCATGCATCATCCTGTAAATCGCAAAGGAAGGCGTTAACGCGCGCAAGCTGTTCATCGCTGTTTAGACCATACTCTTTCGAAGAAAATATCTGGTGGATAAAACAGTTTCGCTTTTCAAGAAAGGCCTCCAACATCCCATCAAACTGCGGATGTAAATCTGAATATTTACGAACTTCCAGCAGGAGTTGGCCGAGCGTTCGTTTCTTTTTTCCTCTATTGCGAGCTGTGAGATCTTCGATTGTGTAGGTGTTTTCGTCATTCAGAATGAAGCGAATGGAAATCTTGATGGCGTTCTCGGCCATTTGAATCATATACAGCGTCTCTCCGATTGTCTGAAACGCCTCGATCTGGCTTTGACTCAAGTCAGGATAGATTGAATAGTCCCACGGCTTACCGTCAGACTTTACTTTTACGCGAGGGTCATGTCGCGTTTTGACAATGCGGATGGAAGCATCATGCGGCATTTTCGGTTTGTTTTCTTTCATCGGCACAACGTCACCGCTGACTTTTTCACCCGTCTTCGGGCGAAATAAAGTCCGGCGGCTGGTTCGGCCTACAAAGGCCTGACAATTCTCTCTGGCACAGTAAAGTAAGTACGGATTCCTGCGGCATCCTTCTCGTAATACTCACCGCCACGTACAAAGGTTATTGACTCATATTGGCCGTCGAGATGCACGATTCGCAATCGCGTTCCGAACTCTTGCACAATTGGTGAATATGTTCTCTGGCTAATACACATGCTAGCGGAATAAACCTCGACATCCCACCCGTTTCGCAGGGCGCGCAATACTTGAGAGGGAAAACTTGTACCATAGTCCGATTCTCGGCTGTCGCCTGACAAAACGACCATCGTCTGTGGTAGGTCATAGTCGAGGATGACATTGCTCATTTTCAGGTGAAGGAGTTCGTCCACGGCTTGTTCGTGACGGCGCTGGTCCTCGTCAGTTTTGACACGCTGCAAGAGATTTGTCTCGAAACCGATTTGGCGCGCGTATTCCCAAAGGTCCTCGCATTCTGGTGGGACAGAACCTGACATGATTCTTGTTGTTACGGGCCTATCTTGTGTCACAAGTTGGTAGATGTTTCGGAAGTAGACTCGAAGCGCGACCCACGGAACATCTGGCTCTCGAACCTGGCGCAACGCCTGTGCGCTTCCCCAGAGATTGGAGTTATCCCAAAAGATATGCAGTGGCATTTTTATTTCCTCTCATTTGTTTCGCCGAACGCTGGCGCTCAGGTTCGCCCCGGCGGCGCTGGTCTTGGCGATGGCGGCGGGCAGCCCCGCTCTAATCGGGGCAAGTGTTCGGCGATTCGGCGTCGTCGTCAATCTTCTTTTTTAGTCGCCGGGGTCAACGCCTGACAATTGACGGAATCCGCAGGAGCCGGGGTCGGTTTTCCACAGCACACGCGGGGACGTGACAACCGGTGATACATCGGATACCGATGCATCGCCTCAAAAGTTTACCCCGAAAGCATCCGGAGCAGGCGGAACCCACCCCTTCGTTCCCTCCGCGGAGGGGAAAGCAGCTAGTGCTCAGACATTCGGGGCCAGCATTTGACAGAGGGAATAGGAATTTGAGCCATTTGGTCGGAAATCCGAGAAAAAAGCTTCAACAGCCGAGATGTTTTCTCGATAAGGGGTTCGCGTTTGCCTTCGACGACGCCGCGATTGCTGGTGACCTCGGCGATGTGTCGCCTCCGCAAGAGTAAGCTTGCTTTTCCAAAATGAAACGCTACAATCGGCTCGTGTCGGAAGTCGTCGCTCCAAAGTTGTTAGACGACCTGATTCAGCAGGCCGAGTCGGTCTGCGCCAGCGACATCCATCTGCAGATGCGCGGCGAATCAGCAGAGGTTTCCTTTCGCCTCGACGGAATCGTCACCCCTGTCACGAGCCTGCCCAAGGAAACGGCTGAACGCGTTTTCGGTCGGATCAAATTCCTAGCGCGGCTGAAGACGTATCAGGATTCGCTTCCGCAGGATGGCCGGATCGACAAGGCCGATGTCGGCGCGCAACAAGACATCCGCGTCGCCACCTACCCGACCGTGACCGGTGAAAAAATTGTGCTGCGGCTGTTCACCACGACGGGCACGCCGTCGCTGCGTGAACTGAATTTCCCCGAACCGGCCCGCGCTGAATTGGAGACGTTCCTCCGCCAGAGCGCCGGCCTCCTGCTTCTGACCGGACCGGCCGGCAGTGGCAAGACGACAACCATCTACGCCTGTCTGCGCCACCTTGCCGAGTCCGGCTCGCGGCACATCATCACAGTCGAAGATCCCGTCGAGCAGATCATTCCCAACGTCATGCAGACGGAGGTCAACGAAGCGCGCGGGCTGACGTTTTCAAAAGCCGCCCGGCATCTTCTGCGGCAGGACCCGCAGGTGCTGGTCATCGGCGAAATCCGCGACGAGGAAACCGCCAACATCGCTGTGCGCGCCGCGCTGACGGGTCACCTCGTGATCACAACGCTGCACGCCGGCTCGTGTCGCGGCGTCGTTGAGCGATTGCTGGTGATGTGCCCCGACCGTTTCGCCGTGGTGTCGGTGCTTGGTCTGGTGCTGAACCAGCGGCTGGTCAGGCGTGTTTGCGACATTTGCCGGGGCGAAGGCTGCGAGAGTTGTTTGCGAACGGGCTACAAAGGCCGCGTGCCGTTGGTGGAATGGGTCAGAGTGGATGAATCGCTGCGCTCCCGCCTGCAGGCAAACGGAGCCGCAGCGGTCACGCCGTTGGAGTTATTGGAAACTGCTGCCCGTGAGTTGGTGCGGCGCAGTCTCACGGACGAAGCCGAAATCAGGAGGGTGCTGGGCTTATGAACCTCGACGAATTTGCCTTTTTCAATCAGCAACTGGCTGCGATGCTGCGCACCGGCATCCCGTTGGAAAGCGCGCTCGGCCAACTCTGCGCCTCAATGCGACGTGGCGAACTGCGGGACGAACTGGAAAAACTTCGCGCCGATCTGGCCAACGGCACTCCCTTCCAGCAGGCGCTGGCTGCGCGCAAGTTGCCGCCGTTTTACGTCCAGATGCTCACCATCGGCGCCAAGAGCAACGATCTGCCCGGCGTGCTGACGTTGGTGGCCGACTACTACCAGTCAGCCAACCTGATCTGGACGCGGCTGAAGGGTTTGATGGTGTATCCGGCGATTGTGCTGGTTGCGTCGCTGGCGCTGTCGATTCTTCTGGCTGGTTTGTTCGGCGGTATGCTCGGCGTTCTACCCAAGATTTTTTCCGACGTGTTTGACCAATGGGTGCTCCCGGCAGCACTTACCGAGTTCAGTATGCGAGCGACTCCGATCGGTCTGTGGTTGCCGGTGGTGGTGTTAGCAGTTCTGTGCGTTGCCGTCGGCGTTGTCACGGCACTCCCGCGCTTGCAGTCGCGGCTGCGCTGGCGGCTGCCGGGTTTTCGCGAGGCCAGTCTCTGGCAGGTCGCATCGGCCATGGAAATCATGCTGAAAGGTGGTTGTAGTTTGGATGACACCATCGGTCTGATGGCGCACTTGGAACGAGACTCTGCGGTCGCCGGTGACTTGGCACAATGGCGGGCGCGACTGGCTAGCGGCCACGGCGATTTTGCAGGCATGGCGGCGCCTACCAAGCGTTTTCCGCCATTATTCATCTGGCTGGTGGCCAGCGCCCGGAGTGACTTGGCGTCGGGGCTAAAACGGGCGGCTGAGATCTATCATGCCCGCGCTGAATACCGGACTGAGATCCTGCTGCAAGCGGCGTTGCCAGTCTCGGTGCTGGTGCTTGGGGCCTTGATTTTTATACAAGTGTACACCTTGATTCAGGCAGTACTGGGACAGTTCTTGCCGTTTGCCGGGATAGGAATTTTGTCATAATGATCGCCGTCGTCATATACTTTCTCATTTGGTTGTTGGCCTTGGTAGCGCTGGCCGGCGCAGCCTACAGCCTCTTGATCTTGCCGCTCCGACGACAGGAGCGTGCGCGCATGTTCCTCGATCTGTTGGAGACCGGCTTGGCAGAGGGGTACAGCGCCGAGACCGCAATCGTGGAGATTGCCAAATCCCGTGATAAGAAGCTCGGCTACCGTTTCGTTCTGCTGGCGGCGTATCTGGAAACGGGATTGCGGTTGTCCGACGCCCTGCAAAAGGTTCCCGAACTGGTGCCGCCCCAACTGGCGGCAATGCTGGCGGTCGGCGAGCACGTCGGCGATATCCGGAAAGTCATGCCCGCCTGCCGCAGGACATTGACCAGTCGTTCGTCCAGAACCACCAGCGCGGTGAACTACCTGATTTTGTTTTTGGCACTGAACCCCTTCTGCGGATTGATTTGGCCATTCCTCACGATTGTGATTGTTCCGAAGCTTCAGGAAATCGTGCATGAGCTAACGAATGGTCCCTTACCGCCGGTCCTGCGGTTTCTGTTGGCGCACAGTATTCTGGTAAGCGTCGTCCAGTTTGGTCTGATGGCGATAATCTGGTCGGCCGTGCTGGTTTATCTCTGCGGGCCGCGAGGGATTCCATGGCTCGCACCGGTACTGAAACCGTTGAGCGATGCGGTCAATTCCCGGTTGCCGTGGCGACGGAAACGATTGGAGCGCGATTTCTCGGCGATGTTGGCGGTCCTGTTGGATGCAGAGGTGCCGGAGGAACAGGCGGTGATACTGGCAGCGCAGAGCACCGACAACCGGGTGTTCATCCGTCAAGGCGCACTCGTGGCGGAGCGGTTACGCGAAGGTGTGCCGTTGACGGAAGCGGTGCAGGCGTTCGACGAGACCGGCGAGTTTCGGTGGCGTCTCACGAACGCGGCGCATGGCCGCGGCGGGTTCATGGCGGCGTTGTCGGGCTGGCACGAGGCGTTGGATGCCAAAGCCTATCAACTGGAGCAAGCCGCTTCGCAGGTGATCACGACGGGTTTGGTCATCTTCAACGGCTGCATCGTCGGCTTGATTGCCGTGGGCGTGTTTCAGGTGCTCACTTCGGTGGTGTGGGAGTTGGCACTATGGTGAGACGAGAACATAACGAGCGAGGCAGTCTGATGATCGAGTTGGTCTTGGCGATGGGGATTCTCACAGCGACGGTTATTCCCCTCGCCTATTCGTTCGCTCAGGAACAGCGGGCATGTCGGGTCTATTACTGGCGTGCCGTGGCGATGGAGATCGTGGACAGCGAAATGGAGGTGTTGGTCGCGGGCGAATGGCGCGCCTTCGGCGATGGCGTCCTCCCCTACCCCGTCCGTGCTGAGGCCGCAAAGAACCTGCCGTCCGGCAAGTTTGTATTGAGCGTGCACGGCCAGCAATTGCGGCTGGAGTGGCGACCGGACAGTCCACGCAACGGCGCCCTGGTCGTGCGAGAGGCGGTGGGACAATGAAACGGCGCAGCGGCTACACGTTGATCGAGGTGCTCACTTACATCGCGTGCTTGACTGTCATTCTGACCGTGGCCTATCCCACGTACCATCGTTTCGTGCGCGGTTCCAACAATCTGCGACGCAATGCTGACGACATCGCGCGCGCTCTCAACGCGGGCGAGCGCTGGCGCAACGATGTTCGCGCTGCCACCGGGCCGATTCGCGCCACTGCCGATCAATTTGTTATTCCCCAGCGCAGCGGTGAGATCGTTTACACGGTCTCCGAGGGTGTCCTCTGGCGACAGTCATCGGACGGACAACGGATCGCTGCCTTGCGCGGCGTGAAATCATCGGCGATGCAATTGGAAACGCGGCAACGTGTGACCGCGTGGCGTTGGGAACTGGAATTGGCCAGCGGGCAGAAGCAAGTGCTCATGCGGCCCTTGTTCACTTTCCAAGCGGTCACGGGAGCGAAACCATGAGAAGCGAACGGGGTTCAGCAACGTTGGTGGTCGTGACACTCGTGGCAATACTGGCCGTGATGGTCGTCGTCAATGGCAATGTGATCCATCAACTCCGACAGGAACTGCGTCTCATCGATCACAAACAACAGCAGCGCTTCCAGCAAAGTAATGGACAGAATCCGGGGCATTAAGAAGTCGGTCAGTTGTTTTCGGTGGGGCTTGTCGAGCTTCTTGCTGGCGGTCCTTGTGCCGGGCTTGAGTGTGGTTCTTGCCGCAGTCGCCATCAGACGGGGAGTCCAAGCTAAGTCTGCGCTCGGCGGCGAATGGAATCCGGCGGATCGACATCTTTGGTGGGGCTTCAGACTCGCTTACTGCGGCGAGTTGATGTCGCTGACACTGACACCAATCGTGTTTCTCTACCTGATTCTCTACCTGATTAGCGGTTCCTAACTCGATAGGCGGGACGCCTGTCCCACTAAGCGGCGTCTTTGGATTGCTTTTTGCGGATCAGCGGTTCGCGTTTGCCTTCGACGACGGCGCGGTTGATGGTGACCTCGGCGATGTCGTCGCGCGACGGAATGTCGTACATCAAATCGAGCATGAGTTTTTCCAGCAACGCACGCAGCGCCCGCGCGCCCGTCCCCTTCGTGAGCGCCTCCTGAGCGAGAGCTTGAAGAGCGTCCCTGGTGAAATTGAGATTCACACCCTCCATTGCGAAGAGCTTGCTGTACTGCTTGATCATCGCGTTCTTCGTTTCGGTGAGAATGGAGATCAGTTCTGCCTCGGTCAGTTCATTGAGCACGGAAACAACCGGCAAGCGACCCACGAACTCGGGAATCATTCCGAACTTCAGCAGGTCTTCCGGTTCGACGTGCTCCGATACCCGCGTCCTGTCGGCAATGTCGGCCGCGCCCTCTGGACCGCCGAAGCCCAGCGCGTGACCGCCAATCCGCCGCTGCACGATCTTGTCCAGCCCGATGAACGCGCCGCCGCAAATGAACAGGATGTGTTCGGTGTTGACCTGGATGTATTCCTGGTGCGGATGTTTGCAGCCGCCTTGCGGCGGGACGTTGCACACTGTGCCTTCAAGGATTTTCAGCAGCGCCTGTTGGACGCCTTCGCCCGAAACGTCGCGGGTGATGCTCGGCGAATCGCTCTTGCGGCCGATCTTGTCGATCTCGTCGATGTAGACGATGCCCAACTCGGCGCGCTTGACGTCGTAATCGGCGTTCTGCAACAGCCGCAGCACGATGTTTTCGACGTCTTCGCCGACGTAGCCTGCCTCGGTCAGCGTCGTTGCGTCGGCAATGCAGAATGGCACGTCGAGGACACGGGCGAGCGTGCGCGCCAGCAACGTCTTGCCTGAGCCTGTCGGGCCGATCAATAGAATGTTGCTCTTCTCAATTTCGACATCGCTGTGCTGGCTGAGAAACGTCTGCGCGTCGCCGTTCTGTTCGGCGACTGAAGAATCCTGCTGAATCCGTTTGTAGTGATTGTGAACGGCGACGGCGATCGTTTTCTTGGCGCGTTCCTGGCCTACGACGTACTGATCGAGCTGACGTCTGATCTCGGCCGGCTTGGGAACATTGAGGCGAAAGCCGGTCCTGCCCTTCTGGTGACCGAGTTCCTTGTCGAGGATGCTCTTGCAGGCGCTGATGCAATTGTCACAGATGTACACGCCCGGACCTGCGATGAGTTTGCGCACCTCGCCGTGGGTTTTTCCACAGAAGCTGCACATCGTCAGGTTGGTCGGGCGCGCCACAACGACTCCTCAGGCTGCCTTCTCTACTTTCTTCTCGGGCTCGCGTCGTGATTTCACCACGTCGTCCACCAAACCGTAGTCGCGAGCTTCCGCTGCGGACATGAAGAAGTCGCGGTCGGTGTCTTTGGCGATAACGTCGATGGGTTTGCCCGTGTGCAGAGCGAAAATCTCGTTGAGCCGATCACGGAGGCGGAGAATCTCTCTGGCCTGAATGCTGATGTCCGATGCCTGACCTTGCACGCCGCCCCACGGTTGATGGATCAGGATGCGGGCGTTGGGCAGCGCGAAACGTTTGCCTTTTGTGCCCGCGGCGAGCAACACCGCACCCATGCTGGCGGCCTGGCCGACGCAGTAAGTAGTCACGTCGCATTTGACGAACTGCATCGTGTCGTAGATCGCCAAGCCCGCTGTAACAGAGCCGCCGGGTGAGTTGACGTAAAGGTTGATGTCTTTGGCCGGATCTTCCGACTGCAGGTAGAGCATCTGTGCGATGATCAGGTTTGCCACGTTGTCATCAACCGGTGTGCCGATGAAGACAATGCGGTCCTTGAGCAGCCGCGAATAGATGTCGTAACCGCGTTCGCCGCGGCCGGTTTGTTCGACCACCATCGGAATCAGAATCTGGGCTTTTTCCATGATCATTCCTTCAAACGTTCAGCAGTTCCCCTGCCTCCTTGTTGCGCAACGCTCAGTTCTGCGGAACGGCCTCCACTTTAGCATTCGAGACCAAGAAATCAAGGGTCTTGCCCACGAGGATTTGCTCCTCGATTTCCCTCAGTCCATCGCGTTCGGCAAGCTGCGCTTTGAGCTTCTCGGGTGTCACGCGATAGCGTTGCGCGAACTGCCAGATGCGCTCTTCCATTTCCTTCTCCTCGACCTTGATTCCCTCGGCCCGCGCAATCGCGTCGAGGATGAACGAGCTGCGCAGGCGATCCTTGGCGCTGTTCGTGGCGAACCCGAAGATTTCGTTTTTCTTTTCTTCGAGGGTTTCCTTGCTGACGCCGCGCAGACTGTTCTCGCGCACAACATCATAAATGATGCTGCGCGTCTCTTGTGCCACCAACGATTCGGGCAGATCAAACTCGACCCTGCTCAGCAGGTAATCCACAATCTGCTTCCGCAGATCGGCTCTGATTTGGCTGTCGCGTTCGGTCGTCAGACTCTTGCGGACTTCCTCTTTGACCTTCTCAACGCCGTCGAGACCGATCTTCCTGGCAAAGTCGTCGTTCAGCTCAGGCAATTTCTTGTCCTTGATGGCGATCACGTCGACGAAGTAGGTCGCCTTGCGCCCCGCCAGCGGTTTTTGTGGGAAATCGGCGGGGAAGTCAATCAGCACCTGGCGTTTCTCGCCCGTTTGCGCACCGAGCAGTTGGTCACAAAAGCCGGGCAGGAACGAGTCGGACTGAATCAGCAGCCAGAGGTTTTTGCTTTCTCCGATCGTTTTCGCCTCTGGCACCAATTCGCCAATCGGTTTGCCGTCGGCTACCCCACTGTAGTTCACTACCGCGAAATCACCGGAGCGCAGCCCGCGGCCTTCGACGGCGACGAAGTCGGCCTGTTGCTCACGCAGTGCACCGATGGTCTTGGAAATATCTTCATCACGCACGGGCGCTTCCTTCTTCTCAAGTGGGATGCCTTTGTACTCGGGAAGGCCAAACTCCGGCGCGGTATCGACGGCGGCACTGTAAACCAGCGGCTGGCCGGGTTTGTATTCGACCGATTCGATCTGTGGGTAACCGACGACCTTTAGTTTGCTCTCAGCCAGCGCCTCGCGGTAGGTGTCGGGAATGATTCGCTTGCGTAATTCCTCGTCGATCTCGTGGGCATACCGCTTATCTACCATCGGCTCGGGCGCCTTGCCAGGGCGGAACCCGGGAATGACCGCGTGTTTGCGAAACTCCTGCAGAATCTCCGCACGGGTGCCAGCCACGCGCTCGGCATTGACCTCCACACGCAGTTTCTTGCGGCAAGGCGCTACGTTTTCGATTGTCGCTGACATGCTCTAGCTGAATCTCCCATTTGTGTTTATCGAGCCGCCAACCGTAACGACGGCCAGCAGGCCAGTCAAGAACGCAGTCGCACCAGCGCAGTTTCAAAATTGAACATTTCTTCCAGTCCGTCGCAGTTTTGACGGTCGAATCCGTCATTTTCAGGCCATATTCGGCCCCGATTCAGCGGTTTTGACACTGGCCCGAAGGCTTTCGGGGCTGGCATCGCCCCTGCTCAATTGGCAGTCACCCTATACCACACCTCGTCTATGGCGCTTCTCCACGCCAGCCGACAAAAAGAGGCCGAGGCCCCAAACCTCGGCCTCCCCTCTTTTTAGGGATAATCAAGAATCCGAGTTGATCAGATCGGAGGCCCCAATGGTCAGTTCGGCTTCTGTTGCTCTTCCTGCTTCGCGCCGGATTTGTCGGCAGGCTTCGCACAGAAGATCCGGATGAACTTGATGAGGATCAGTGTCAGCAGAATGATCAGGTAGATGCGCAGGGAATACAGGGCCACTTTGACCATGGGAGTTGTCTGAATGCGCGGCATACCTCAACCTCCCGGCGTGGCCCGCGGCGTCGCGCCCACAACGTCGCGGTGATTGATGACGCCAAGAATGTGGTCCTGGTCATCCACGACCGGAATAATGCGAAAGTGATACTTGGCGAACATCTCGGCGATGTCGTCCCGGAGATCATGTTCCTGGGCCGAGACGACGGGCGATACCATCAGGTCCCCCAGACCCATGGCATCCCCAGCGAGAACAAGATCACGCAAATCAACGACACCGACCAGCATTTTTTCCGGGCCGACCACGTAAATGTAGGAGATGCAGCCCGCGTCGCGCTTCGAGACGCGGATGTTGTTCAACACCTCGCCGACCTTGGACTCTTTCGCCACTGCGACATAATCCGCCGACATCAGGGTCCGCGCGGTCACCTCGCGCTGGGAGATGAGGGCCTCGAGGCGGTCGGCTTGTTCCTTCGGCAACAGCCCCATCAATTCCGTAACGTCGTCGTGCGGCAGCACCGCAAACAGGGCCGCCAGTTGCGGCACCGACATCTCCGAGAGAATCCCGCGGGCCCGTTCCTTCCGCAAATTGGCGATGAGTTGGCGCTGCGCGCGCGGCTCGGCTTCGATCAGCACCTCGGCAGCTTTCTCTGAATCCAGGGCGGAGAACACCGCCTGTTGTTCGTTGCCCTTCAATTCTTCCAGCGCATCGGCCAAATCCTCGCTGGGCAGGTTCTTGATCCGTTTGCGGGTGATCGACAGCGAGACAGTGTCCGTGCCTTTGTCTTCCACCGACAGCGGCTGAACATACCGCCACGAGATGAATTGGTCCTTGATCCAAGTGAGCCGCCCGAGTCCCCACTTCCTCAGAAAGCCGTTGAAGGAAATGTCGACATGCACCAGTACCATCCGCCCCTTTGACTCCAGCAAATGCACGTCGTTGACGACTTCCGTGCGCCGCCCGTCAATGTCCAGAATCGTCTGCCCCATCAGGTGTTCGTTCAACAGGATCCAGCCCGGCTGATCGACAAACGGCGGAAATGCTTGTCCGTTCTCGGTCGGGGTCACGAAAATCGCGTCGTCCTCAATCTTCCGCACTTTGTCCCACGTCACGAACTCGTTGGGTTTGCCCCAGCCGTGGTCCAGCAGGATCCCCACCGCCTCGGGATACGGGTCCGCCATCTTGAAGACGAGATCCGTCACCTTGCCAATGCGGTCCTTGACCTTGCCGGCGCACACCGGTCGTTTGTACAACTCGGAGAAAAAGTAAAACTCGAAACCCTGCTGCGCGACCGTCGTCGGTCCAGAAGGCTTCGGTTGAGAATTGGGTTGGCCGTTCATAATTGCCGTTCTAGTGCGTGCCTCCAAACCATTCCGGGTAAATGGTGGAGATCCCGTACACCGTGGAGATGGCCACCACAAAAATGGCAATCGACCAGTTGGCGATGTTCTGCCAGCGCGTGTTGGTGTGCTCGCCCATCACCTGCTTGTCATTGAGAATCAGGATCAGGAAAAACAGCGCCGCAGGCAGCAACGTGACCGCCACCACTTGCACGAAGATCGTGATAACGTCCTGCACTTTCGTACTCGAAACCAGCGACACCACGCCGGCCGACATCAGCATGAGCACGTACGCCACGTAAAACCACGGCGCCTCACGCACGCTCTTGTTCAGCGAATGCGCCCAGCCAAACACCTCGCCCAGCGCCCAACTGGTGGCCAGCGAAATGCACAGCGCACCCAGCAATCCCGCATCAAACAGCCCGATCGCAAACAGCCCGCGCGCCCAATAACCCCACTGATGCTGCGGCATCACATGCGGCATCTGGGCCGCCGTCTCCGCCGCCGACTCGACGGTGATCCGTCCGCCGGGATGATAATAGAACACGCCGGCCGTGGCGATGATGATGAACACCGCCACCACACACGTCAGGAACGATCCCGCGAGCGTGTCCATCTTGCCCATCTTGACGTCGCGCACGTCCATCCCCTTGTCCACCACGGCCGATTGCTGGAAGAAAATCTGCCATGGCGTGATCGTCGTGCCGATGTTGGCCATGATCAGCGTGATCAACTCCACCGTCAGGCCACCGGGGAAGTGCGGTGCGTAAAATCCACGGCCCACTGCGGTCCATCCCTCGTTCACGTTGCCGGTCTTCATCGCCCAGAACGCTGCGGGGATATACACCAGATTGAACAGGCAAAAGCAGAGCGTAACTTTTTCAAACGTCCAGTACTTGCCGCTGACCACAATGCCAAACAGCAACGCTGTCACGCCGATGAACGTGACCGACGTCGGGATGTTGAACAACTTCATGGCCTGGGTCATGCCGATATACTCGGTCACCAACGTCAGCCAGTTGATCAGCGCCAGGTCGAAGATGCTGAACCAGCCCCAGAACGGCCCGAACCCGTCGAAGATCGCCTCGGCGTGGCCGCGTTTGGTGACCGCACCCAGCCGCACCGTCATCTCCTGCACGTAATACGCCATCGGCACCAGGATGATGAACGCCCACAGCAGGTTGAAGCCGGTTTTCGCCCCGGTCTGGGCATACGTGGAGATGCCGCCGGCGTCGTTGTCGGCGATCATCGTGATAATGCCCGGCCCGAGTACCGCCAGGAAAATCAACAGCCGTCGGCGCCCGCGTCCCAGTTTATGAATGCTCTTGCTGATCCAGTACATCGCGAGTCGCAGCTTTTATACTCATTCTCGAAAGCGACGCAACCAGAACTTTCGTTTCCGCGTAACTTTTTCGATACGACGGCCAGCGACATCACGCGATGGCCTTCTGGATGCCTTCACGGAAGTCCACCGGCCACGTCCAGCCGAGAACTCACGTCGCTTTCGGAATGGCGGCCTGGCTGCGGAGGGTGTCGCCGATGGCAGGAAGAAGGAGCACCGCTAAGAGGGTCAACAGACAACGGGCGATGGTGTGATGCGTCATGGCGGTCAACCCGTTCATCGTGGTGGAAAACCCACACCCCGGTATGCCGCCCCGCGCTTCCTATCGTCAATGAGTCAGCCGAAAGCGGCGGCGTACGAAAGGCAGAACCCTCTCAGATGAGGCTGGCACAGCCGGCCCACCCTCACCGATTTAAGGAGAAAGAGATGTCCAGCTTGCAAAGTTCGTCTCGATACCGGCCCACGGTTTCCAGTCCACATGACCGTCACAGAACAGGAGATTCGCCCCGCCAGAATGACGGTTGGTCGCCGCTAACACATCGCTCACACCCCCGCCGTTCCCGCCTATGTACGCGAGGCTATTTGTGGGGATGGAATCGACCATGACCAAAAGCTCGCTCGGTTTCTTCACGTCCTTTAGGTAAAAGCCCCTGAAATCTGGCGTTGCGGGTTCTGGCCGGATCATGCTGTAGCCGGGGATCGTGCTGTCTGCAGGCGGTGTAGTCAACTGCATTGCCGGGCACAACTTCGCCTTCATCATCAGGGCCTGGCTTTCAGAGTTAACAACCTTATTGGTTGACCAATACTTGGCATAAACGCCGAGGGAGCTGTACCAATTCGCATTGTAATTTGTCTGGCCACGGTAATTCACCATGATCACTCCGTTGTAGTCATGGGCGTACATCTGAAAGACCGTTCCCCATTGCTTCAGGTTGCTGGCGCAGGCCTCCTGCAACAGCTTTGAACGGTCTTGGCTCAAGTCAGCCAGAGCCAAGCCCGTCAGGACGGCGCCTATCGCCACCAGCACCAGCAGTTCCGTCAACGTGAATCCTTCGGCGTGTCTCCGATTGCGTTGCGGTTCTTGCTGAGTGCAGTCTGCGTCGCCTGCGGGTGCCGTTTGTCTCTCGGTCATGTTGCGCATTTTTTTGCCTCGCTGTTTAAGGTGGATTAACCATCGCAAACTTCTCCGCCGCGCAAAATAACAACATGGAAATGCAGCCCTTGCAAGAAGAATTCGGCGGTGTCCAAATCTAAAGCTTGGAACCACGAAACGCATTCGCGGCAAGAAACACAACCTCCACATGTGCCGTGCTCTCCTGAGATCCGACCGCATAGGTTCTCCTCAGACGGCAGCGGCGATTCATAGGGGCTGTTGCCCAAATGATTTTTCCGGTTGTAGCTGCGCTTCTGCGAAGCGCGGGTCATTCATTTCCCGAAGGAATTCGGCGTTTCTACCCGCCTGCCGCCGCGCCCGCCCACATCGGGGAAGTTGTGGCGGGGCGTGCAGGCAGAAACGAGGGATGGACAGGTAGATTGTGACCCCTCTTGGGTAAGTAACGATGGAAGTATTGACTGAGTTCAGCGCCGAGGTCAAGCGGACGCCAGGAGGCGATGGCCGGGTCCAGTTTGGGATTGCGTTCGCGCAGGATCTGCAGCGGGGTCTTCCACTCTTTGTTGCGGTTGGGCCGAGCGATGTTAAAAACAGCGCCTCGCCTGACACGCTCTCATATTAGTCCCGCACACGCTATTCGGGCGGAAGATGATTGAAAGCACACACGCCGAGTCTCTTGGGCTTGAATTATTGTCCGTTTCGGGCTGTGACCGAATGTTAGCGGCGCCGCACACAGCGCGTCGGCTTGCGGCTGCGGACCGCGGCGACCAAGCACAAGACACCCACGCCGACCAGGGTTACCGAGGCAGGCTCGGGCACTACAGTAAAGTTGGAGACTTGCCAGACCTGGGTCGGCTCCCAACTCTCGAGGCGGAATTGGTAGCTGCTGTATAGCATATCCACCGAATTGGACAACGGAATGGTTTGCCCGTTGATCGTCCAGCTCACCACCCCATTGCCAGCAACGGTAATGACATTTGAATACACGGCCGGCGGGGTGATCGTGAATGCGTTCGAAAACACGATACCGTCGTTGTGGTTCGTCTGAGCCAGTACAGTGCCTGGACTACCGTCGGGATTAAACACCATTCGGAGTCCGACACAGGGGTCGGGCAGAGTGTTGGAAGCCTCTCCACTGGGAACAAAGAAGAGTTCGAAACTCCCGTCACGGGTGGTTTCCGAGGTCAAAGTGACGTTGTAGGAAATGTATGACGGGCCGGAGAAATACTGCGTGGAGAGCACATCCTGGCCGGTCAACGTGATCACGTTTCCATTGGTCGTGGCCGGTGAGCCATGCGGGCCGAGCCAGTCTTGGTTGGTCGGCCATGGCAGATCCAGCCAGGTAATTGTTTGTGAATGGGCTGATAGCGCCCAAGCGCAGATGAACAAGAACACGAACGTTCTGAGATATGTGTATAGATTACGTGTAGAGAACTTACTCATTGCGATCTCCTTTATAGTTGTTACCCGACATTTCCCATATAACATACGCCCTGCGACACCACGCGACGGTCTTCTCGATGCCTTCGCGGAAATCGACGCGCGGCGTCCAGCCGAGAAGTTTCGCTGCTTTCCCGATGTCGGCCCGGCTGCGGAGGATGTCGCCTGCAAGTCCCTGAACCCAACCCAGCGGGACACCAGCATGGCAGACGCTTGCGGCCAGCAATCGCCTACGGGATGAGGCGGATGCGGTAGCAGCGGGCGGGCCGCTTTGTGGCGGGTTTCTCACGGGTCTGGAGGCATGGGCGACGAAAGGCGGATGCGGTAGTAGCGAGCGGGCATGTTCGTTGCGCCGCCAACGTCGAGGTAGTTCGTCGTGCCGAGGCCTGAGCTTGGAATGGCAATTGCGGGGCTGAGGTCTGTGAAGTTGTTGGTGTAGCTGCCGTCGGCGGCACCCGCAGTGACTTGAACAACGTAGCTGCCACCGCCGACGGTTGTCCACGTGATGTTGATGTCGTCGGCTTGCCGCGTGATGCCGACCACTATGAAGTAGGAGGCGTCCACGACAGTGCCGTTGTTGATGAAAGAGGAATGGAAGTTGGTCGTGCCGTCCATGATGTCAATGATCCCGTTGTTGACTACAGGTCCGCAGAATTCGAGGACGCTGCCGTTGACCGCCCGCATCGTGTCGTTGTTGGTAAGGATGCCCGTGAAGGTGAGCGTGCCGCCGCAATCCGCAAGCACGATGCCGCCGGCGTCCACCAGCACGCTGCCGTTGATCGTGCCGCAGCCGGACAGCAACGCGTTCGCACGGATGCGCAAGCCATTCGCAAACGAATGAACGCCGCCCAGCAGATGGAACTCGGCCGTGCTGACGCCGTTGCCCACTGCGAACGCTGCGTCATTGGTGACGGCGGTGCAACGACTCTTAAGCAGCCCGCCGTTGAAGGTGACCACGCTGTTGGCACCGTTGGTGGCAACGAGCGCATCCACCATCACCGTGCCGCCGTTGAGGATAAACTCCGCCTCGCCGCCCGCCCGTCCGACCACCAGACTGCCGTTGCCAGCGGCGTTGGTGACAACCAAGCTGCCACCGTCCACCCGAACCAGATTGGTCAAAGCGACACCGTAGTCAGGGTCGGAGTAACTGATAAACAGATTGCTGGCCAATACCGAGCCGTCGGTGATCGCCAACAGGTTGCTGCTGCCGCCGTAGCCGACGTACAGGGTGGTGAGATTATTCCAGACCGAGCCGGGGCCGGTGACCAGCACGATGTTGTTGGTGCTGCTGGAGTCATAGCCCACCCAGCCGTCGCCGTTGACCACTTGGCCGCCGTTGCTGATCAGCAGGCTGTTGCCCGCGCCCCAGTAGCCGACGACCAAGTCGTTGCCGTTGTTCCAGACCGAGCCGGGGCCGGTGACCAGCACGATGTTGTTGCTGCTGCTGGAGTCGTAGCCCACCCAGCCGTCGCCGTTGACCACTTGGCCGCCGTTGCTGATCAGCAGGCTGTTGCCCGCGCCAGAGTAGCCGACGACCAAGTCGCAGCGGTTGCTCCAGACCGAGCCCGGGCCCGTGACCAGCACGCTGTTGTTGGTGCTGCTGGAGTCGTAGCCCATGTAGCCGTCGCCGTAGTAGTCGCAGCTGGGGCCGGTGAGCACCTGGCCGCCATCGCTGATCACCAGGCTGTTGCCCGCGCCAGAGTAGCCGACGTCCACCTCGCAGTTGGTCCAGACCGAGCCGGGGCCGGTGACCAGCACGCTGTTGCTGCTGCTGCCCCAAGAGCCCACATAGCCAATGTCGTTGACCACTAGGCCGCCATTGCTGATCACCAGGCTGTTGCCCCCGCCCCAGTAGCCGACATCCAACTCCTCGCTGGCGCTCCAGACCGAGCCGGCACCGGTGACCAGCACGCTGTTGCTACTGCTGCTGGAGTCGTAGCCCATGTGCCCACCAAGTAAGGACACCACTAGGCCGCCATCGCTGATCACCAAGCTGTTGCCCGCGCCAGAGTAGCCGACGTCCAACTCCTCGCTGGCGCTCCAGACCGAGCCGGCACCGGTGACCAGCACGCTGTTGTTGCTGCTGCTGAAGTTGTAGCCCATGCAGCCGTAGCGGTAGTAGTTGACCACCTGGCCGCCATTGCTGATCACCAAGCTGTTGCCCGCGCCAGAGTAGCCGACGTACAGGGCGTAAGTGTTGCTCCAGACCGAGCCGGGGCCGGTGACCAGCACGCTATTGTTGCTGCTGCTGGAGTCATAGCCCAAATAGCCGTCATGGTTGGTCAGCACGCCGCTGTTTTGGATCAGCAACACATCGGCAAAATTGGTGTATCCGACGAGGTAGTCATCCGCCCAGTCGTTGGTCACGCCGCTGATGGTGTTGGTCTGGTAGTCGGCGGTGTACTGCGCCCGTGCTGTTGCTACTGCCAAACTCAGGGCAATGACTCCGATGACTGCAATGCGAGTGGCGTTCATGGCTGGCTTCTCATTTTGGCGTGCGTTTGGGTATAGCGGCAGAGTGCGGTAAGCGAAAGGAATCGACCGCATGCCGACCAGCGTTCAAGGCGCTGCTTCATTTTCTTCGCCGAACTCTCGTCGCAACTTGAGCCTGATTAGCCTATTCCCAACCAGCGCGGCGAAGGCTCGCAGTTTACTGGCTTCCAGTCAAGCGAAAACCGTTGCAAAGACATGCCGGGCCGCCCGTTATACTGAGGGCGATGGCGCCGATGATTCACAACCACAAAGCCCGCCGCGATTACTTCATCAACGAGACGTACGAGGCAGGCATCGAACTCAAGGGCACGAAAGTCAAGAGCCTCCGCGACGCCCGCGCCTCCATCGACGATGCCTTTGCCCGCGTCGAGCGCCGCCAGGTCTGGCTTTACAACGCCCACATCACTGCCTACGAATTCGGCAACCGCTGCAACGTCGATCCCCTGCGCCCTCATCGGCTCCTGCTTCACAAAAAAGGAAGTCCATCGTCTCGCGGCGAGTGCGCCAACTCGCCCGAGGGCATCGACCGTTGATACAGGCCGATCCACGCATGGATCATGCGGATGTCGCGCTGAAGGAAACCAGCGAAGGCAAGATTGGCTACCAAATCCTCGACGAGGACAAGGTCGGGAAAGATTGACCGAGGGCATCTTCGACCCTCGCAAGTAGCGCCGCAGCTAACTGAATTCCCGGGGAGGTGACTCCAAATTTGACCGTTGCCCGCGTCACACGGTGGCGGGAACCCGCCTTCTAGACTGCCCGATCAGCGCCAAGTAAGAGAGCGCGTACATTCCCAAGGCGATCGCCAGTTGGTACCGAAAGCCGATTACTAGGGAACTGTATTCGGTCAGTCCCCCCACCACGGCGCCCAGAAGATTTGAAGCAAACGCCAGCTCGGGCGTCGTCGTTTCCTTGAAGGAACGGGCAAAGATCAGGGCGGCGAAGAAAATCGGCGCCCCCATCAACACCACTGCGGCGAGCAGTCGCAGACCCAAGGGCCCGGACAGAAGGCAGTGCAGAGGGAATTCGAAATTCACGAAAATGGCACCGGCCAGCAGCAGGTACAGAGCCGCAGTGTGAATCCGCGCGACCCGGATTGTGCAGAGATTGGCCAGCAGCACCACCAGCAAAATGGCCGCGAACACGATCGAGTTGACGATCCAGGTTGACCCGAACAGGAGTGCGAACCGTGTGACGCTTACCGTCTCGATCAGCAGAAACGCGGCTCCCAGAAAAAAGAAGTGGAAGGAGTGGCGGTCGAGGCCCCGCATTTGGCCCTCGGAGCAGACCAGCAGCGAGAGCAGCGCAAGAAGCAACATTGCCTCCAATGCCGTGCGATACTCCGGCGGCATTTGCGGGCCTTCCATGTAAAAGAAGGGCCAGTCGTCAGTCGCGAGCGCCACCATCGGCACCTCTACTGGCGGGGGCCGATCTTTGTATTCCAGAAGGCCCGGTCCAGCCAGAAAAGTTGGCATGGCTTCAGTGCCGATCATGAGGGGCCGTATCCCAGAGGCTACGGCGAGCATCAGGTAGAGCCGAGGGGGCATGTAATCAATTCCCAGCCCGTGCTGGACGCACAACAAGCCGTTGCTGTTCAGCAGGCTGCCGGCCTCGCGGAAGCTCTCCACCGTGTACACAAACGAATCGAGCCGAACCGAAGACATGCCGGAGAACAAGCGGTGCGAGTCCAGAAGGCCAAAGACAATGAGATCGTACTTGCGGTCGGTCTTGTTGAAATACGAGCGCGCATCGTCCACAATAACCCGGACTCGGGGATCACGGTACGGCGCCTCGGGATGCGCGATTCTGCCGAGTTGCGCAATGGCCGGATCGATCTCCACCGCGTCCACATGGCGTGCCCCGTGGCGCAGTGCGGCTGCCACATCGTTCCCCGTCCCCGCGCCCACCACCAGCACGTCGTCGTAGTGGCGCCCAATGTTGTAAGGCAAATCGTAATGGGCCAGGTCATTCGTGTTTTCTGGATGCGTCTGCACACTGGACGGGGACAAGTTCCTGGCAACTTGGAACCAGTCGTCATTGACCGCTAAACTGAATCCCTGCGTTCGCGCGAGCGCGGGAATGTCCCGCGGCTTGACCGGCTGCCCCTCGTCACCAGATGGCGCCTCGATGGGACGCACCGTCAATTTGTTATAGGGCGACCAGATGTAATCCGTGCCTGCCCACCACACGATCGCCACTGTCAGCGCACTGACCAACGCGTTGGCCTGCCACATGCGCCGCTCGCGCCGCGCCAACCACAACAACCCCGCCACTGCCGCCAGAAACCACCACCACGGGGTGAGTTCGAGAACCGACATGAGTGTGAACGCCACCACCCCCGCCAGGCTGCCAAGAATGTTGAGAGTGTACGCTTTCAGCGGCGACGAAACTGCGGCCAAGCCCTTACCGATCTTCTGTCCCAGCGGCACGAACACGACCGCGATCAGCAGGAAGAAAAAAGCCAGGCATTCCACCAACAGCAACGACACCTTAGCCTGCCGCGACCAATCCGTGTAGAAAACGTCGCCGCGCGCGCCGAAGGTTTTCACGTAGCGTTGAAACAGGACCGCCACCACGACCAATCCCAGCACGAGCATCGGTTGGTACCGGATCAACTCCCGCCGCCGCCGTGCCAGCATCGCTCCCAGCCCCAGGCCAAGAAACACCGCGATGAGCACGAAGTTCGTAAAGTACCCCAGCACCCGCTCGTAGGCTGGCACCCAGCGAATAAAGGCGACTTCCAAAAACAGCGCCACTACGCTCGCGACGAACAACTCCAATTCGGCTGGAGGCGCAGCAGAATTACCCACCGGCGCCAGCCCGTCCACGGGACCAGAGATTACCGGTGATTGTTTCGCGTCGCTCACGGTGAGAACTTCTCCGAAGTAAGACGATAGATCAATCACTTAGTTCCGCCTCTATCAAAGCTTGTTTTTCGTACCGGTTCGATATAACCGCTCTGTGGACAGATTTCGGCTATGCTGGTGAATGCAATGCCGTCGGCGATTCACAACCACAAGTCCAGCCGCGATTACTTCATAAACGAGACGTATGAACCGGGCATCGAGTTGAAAGGCACGGAGGTCAAGAGCCTACGCAACGCCTGCGCCGAGAATCCGCACGGACGGCTTCAGCTTCCATTACATCAACCGATTCAGGGGGCAAGCGGCGCCAGCGTCTTCGCGATGTCGATGGCTTCGTCCACGTATTTCAGAAAATCGGCCACCGCTTTCACAAAACTCGCCACGTCCTTGATGTGTCGGATTGCCTTGGTCAGCTCTGTGTCCGCCGATTGGACATCGGCCAGCGCATTGGTCAACCCCTTGGTGCTTCGGCGGAACAAGAGACCTTGCACGAGATCGATCCGGTGAAGGATCTCTTGCATCTCGGTTAGAATCGCCTCCGCTTTGTCGGGATCCGTCTCCCGGCCCAGTTTGTCTGACAGAGCTCGATGTTGAGCCAGCAACAGGCTGTGTAACGCTTTCAGATCGTCATTCATAGCGCCCTCCGAGCGTGTGGGTTTGAATTATTTCTTGTCGTCCTTCGTGGCAGCCTTGAACTTGTCGTAGAGGCTGCGCGTGTCGCGCACCTCGTCACTAACAATCGCGATGGCGGCGCCGACGCCAACCTCGTCTCCATTTGCCAGCGCATGATGCGCGTCCGCCAGCGCCAGAAATGACCTGCGCAATGAGGCCAACACCAGATCTTGAGCCTGTTGCTGGTTCATCTCGTGGGCGTACTGCATCGCGAGGTTGCGCCGTCGCGCCTCATCGTGTTCGGCGACGGCCTTCACGAAGTCGACCTTGGTCCTGCCTTTAATTTGCTCCCAATGCTCAAAGACTGTCCCACGGATGCCAGTGGTCCGATTGGCACCGACGACTTCGGCCATTTCCGCAAAGACCTTCCCAATCGTGGGATCAGCTTGCTGGACGATGACTCGAGCTTCCGACTGGGCCTTGGCTTTCAGCAACAAATCCCCGATCTTCGTCAGCCCCGTGGCGATCGATGCCGATACCTCCGGTGCCTGCTCGATCAAATGTGCGTTCTGGAGTTGTTTGCCGGTGTCTTGAACTTGCTGAGCCAACTCGACTGCGGAATCCTTGAATTCCTTGGTCAGATCGCGCGAGGTCAGCAGCGCCAGATGTTGGCTGTACTTCTCCAGCGTCGAGAAAACCTGCTCCCATGCTGCGACGGACTCGGGTCCAGAACCACAAAGAAGTTGGCGTCGCTCAACGTCGGCCGGGAGGCAGCATAGTCAATGATCGCCGGGCTGGTCAGGTCCGTGACTCCCTGAAATGCCAGCAGCGTTTGGGCACGAGCGCCAGACACGCCTGTCGAGAACGCCTCGACGTTTTCGGGACGAATCGTCCGACAACCGACAGTTAACACACCGGCGATCAGGCACACGGCCAGCGCTCGCGGCGTCCGCAAACGACACGGCCTCAGATCACGAAGGCTCATCGCAGTTTCTCCCCGGTGCTGTCCACCGGTTTCATTCCACCACGCGAATCGTCCAGAAATCATCCGCGAGATTGCGATCGGTCAGGTACGCGTAGGGCATGGTGAAATAACCTTTCAGGCCCCAGCGCGCGCCCCACGAGTTGCGGATGAGGAACCACTGTTTCGCCTCGTCGTAGCCGACCGCCACGACGGCGTGGCCGCCTACGACTTGCTCGTTGGACTTGGGCATCCCGACGTGGCCGGTCTTGGCGACTTGCGCACTCTCGAAGCTTTCGTACACCGTGAACCCAAATACGAATGGATAACCGGACGCCAGACAGCCCTTGAGTTGATTGGCGATGGGCGTGAGCCGCTGATACAACACCGCCGCGTGCGTGACCGCGTCGCGGTAACATCGTGCCGGCGGCTCCGTCCTGAATTTCGCAATGACGTACGGCCACTCTGGTTCGGGACAATCGCCCTGTTTTCCAACGCTCTTGATGCCGTCGCGGATCTGCGCGCCGCTGTCGGAATTCACCGTGTGCTCCATCGCGCGCTCGTTGTAGTAGATGAACAACCGTGACGGCATGAAATCGGACAGTGTTTGCTTCAGACGATCAAACTCGATGGCCGCAGCAATCGCGTTCGCCGTGCAACTGCCCAACTGACCCTGGTCGTACACGGGCGGACATTGCGGACGCAGGTCCGCGCGCGGCGGAAGCGCAGCCAGTGTTTCCACCGGCGCGGCGTAAAGATGATCGCGTTGATCAGGCAGGTCGGGCACCCAGCCGTATCGCACTGTTTTGAGAGGCATCGCTCAGGCTCCCTTCCGGCGTTCGTCTGAATTTTGTTTGGATTTGGCCGCAACGCGCTCTGCGATCACCGACGGCAGGAACTCCGTTGCTCCCGGTTCCCTGCACCCGTCGCACTTCTCACCCTTGACCAAATCAGCCCGTCCATCAGGAACCATCCTGATTTTCCTGCTGTGAACGTCACTACGCATCTGCCCGGATGATTGACACACCCTTTCCGAAGCGCAAGAAGTTTTTCGAGCTTTTCTTGGCTTTTTGCCGGATTCGCTGGTAGCATGCGCCGCATGTCGAAACAGCCGCCAACCACGAAACGCGACTTTGTAGCCGATCACGTGCGCGGGATTCCGCGTTCGGGGATTCGGGACTTCTTCGACATCGTGCAGTCGATGGATAACGTGATCTCGCTGGGTATTGGCGAGCCGGGGTTCGTCACACCGTGGCATATTCGTGAGGCGGCCATCTACGCACTGGAACAAGGCAAGACAGGGTACACGTCGAACTTCGGGTTGATGAAGCTGCGGCGCGCCATCGCGGAGTATGTTCGCAATCACTTTCACGTCAGCTACGATCCGAACAGGGAAATCCTGGTCACCGTTGGCGTGAGCGAGGCGCTGGACATCGCGCTGCGCGCCGTAATCAATCCGGGCGACGAGGTTCTCTATCACGAACCGTGTTACGTGTCCTATCATCCCAGTGTTCGGCTGGTTCACGGGATCGCGAAACCAATCCGAACGAGTGCCGATGCGCGATTCTCCCTGCGCGCGGAGGACATTGCCGCGGCTGTCACGCCGCGCTGCAAAGCCATCATGCTCAATTTCCCGACGAATCCGACGGGCGCGACGCTGAGCCGCGACGAATTGGAGAAGATCGCGCGCGTCTGCATCGAGAACGACTTGCTGGTGCTCACCGACGAGATTTACAGCGAGTTAACCTACTCAGAAGAGCACTGCTCCATCGCGGCGTTGCCGGAAATGAAGGAGCGCACCGTTTTTCTGCACGGGTTTTCGAAGGCGTTTGCGATGACCGGTTTTCGCATCGGCTACGCCTGCGCGCCGCCGGCGCTGACGGAAGCGATGTTGCGCGTGCACCAATACTCGATGCTGTGCGCGTCCATCATCAGTCAGGAGGCCGCCCTCGAAGCGCTCCTGCACGGCGCCGAAGACGTTGTCACGATGCGCGAGCAGTACCGGCTCCGCCGCAACTTCATCGTGAAATCGCTCAACGAAATCGGCCTGCCGTGTCATCTGCCCGAGGGATCGTTTTACGCGTTCCCATCCATCCAGGGCACGGGACTCACGTCGCGCGAATTCGCAGTGCAGTTGCTGGAGCAGCAGCGCGTCGCAGTCGTGCCGGGCGATGCTTTCGGCCCGGGCGGTGAAGGATACGTGCGCGCCAGCTTTTGTACCGCGATGACAGATTTGGAGAAAGCGGTCGAGCGGATCGGGAAGTTCGTGCGTGGCCTTGAGTAAAGTAAAATGCGCTTGCGCTCTGCCGCTGGCCGTGCGTAGTATTTCTTCAGCAAAACTGCATTAACGAAAGGATCTACCCGCTATGGCAAAGCGCCTCTACATCGGGAATTTATCCTTCCAGACAACTCAGGAAGCTCTCACCGCCCATCTTCAATCGCTCGGCGGCAAATGTACGGCCGTTGAAATCAAGACCGACCGCTACACGAATCGCTCGCGCGGGTTTGGGTTCGCCGAAATGGCCACCGACGCAGAAGCCCAGGCCGTCATCGACGGCCTGAACGGCAAGGAACTCGACGGCCGCGCGTTGACCATCAACGAAGCTCGCCCCACGGAGCCGCGTCAGAGCCGTGGGCCTCGCGCTGATCGGAGCGGCAGCGAGCCTCATGAACCTCGCGCGCAGCCACAGGCTTAATCGGGTCGCGTGACGCACGCCAGGCGTTCCGCGCGCGGGACGCGTGTTTGAGAGGTGTGTCCCGTGCGGATTCCTGCGTCTGACGATGCCCACCGACCACCCCGGCTGCGAATTCAGACAACGCAAGCGAAGGGCTAGACAAAGCTCGAAGCTGCCGGTACACTGGCTGCCCTGATTGCAAGGCATTTCTTCATGGAGAAAGCGTCACAACTAAACATCGGTTTGATCGGCGCCGGCATCGTAGGCGGCGGGGTGGTGAAGAATCTCACTCGCAACGCGGACCTCATTGCCGACCGGCTTGGCATGCGCATCAATCTCAAATGGGTTTGCGACAAGGATGAATCCAAGCTGAAAAACCTGCCGATCCCTGCGAACACTTTGACTCCCGACGCACAAACCGTGCTCCGCGACCCCGACGTGCACGTCGTCATCGAACTCGTGGGCGGAACCGGCTTCGCGAAAACTATCATTCTCGATGCACTCGCTCGCGGCAAGGTCGTCGTGACTGCCAACAAGGCACTCCTCGCTCATCATGGCGAGGAAATCTTTGCCGCCGCAGCGAAGAATTCCACCAACGTCTTCTACGAAGCCAGCGTCTGCGGCGGCATCCCGATCATCAAGGCCTTGCGCGAAGGTTTCGTCGCCAACCGTTTCCCGCTCATCTACGGCATCGTCAACGGCACCTGCAATTACATCCTCTCGCGCATGACCGCCGAAGGAAAAGATTTTGACGAAGTGCTGGCCGAGGCGCAAAAACTGGGCTACGCCGAAGCTGATCCGTCGCTGGACGTCGACGGCGGCGATTCGGCCCACAAGGCGACCATCCTCGCGTCGCTGGCGCACGGTTTCTGGACGGGTTTTGAAAATACCTACGTCGAAGGAATCCGCCACGTCACCCGGCAAGATATTGAGATTGCCCGCGAGCTTGGCTACGTGGTCAAGATGCTGATGATCATCAAGAGTGCAGACACTTCCGACTCCGCCCCCGTCGAAGTCCGCGTGCATCCAACGCTGATCCCGCGCAATCACGTCCTCGCCAGTGTCAGCGGCGTGTTCAATGGCGTGGTCGTGCGTGGCGATGTCGTTGGTGATACGATGTTCTACGGTCGCGGCGCCGGCGCGGATGCGACATCGAGCGCGGTGATTGCTGATCTGGCCGATGCGGCGCTCAATCTGAAGTTCGGAAGCATTCAGCGCGTGCCGGCGTTTGTCTCGCACAGACTGCACGCGCGCTTGCGAACCATTGATGATGTCGAATCGCGCTACTATCTGCGGCTCACCGTCGAGGATCGCTCGGGCGTCATCGCCAAGGTATCGAAGGTGCTGGGCGATACCGACATCAGCATTGCATCCGTGCTGCAGCGTGAAGCGCCGGACCCAAAGCCCGGCCAGCCCCGACACGAGTGTCGGGGCCAGCCGCCGAGTCCCGCCGCGGGCGGGATTCCGCTCATCTTCATGCTGCACACAGCGAAAGACCGCGCCGTGCGCGACGCGGTGGCTGAGATCGACCGACTGCCCATCGTGAAAGACAAGACCATCGTTATCCGCGTGGAGAGTTTTGAGTAGTGAGCACCTGGCGAACACTGAGGCAGCGCTCAAGGTAATTGGAGCGTAAACCCGAAATACGAAATCCGAGGCAAACACGAAGCTGCAAAAAGGGCAAAGATGAAAGGACGTCCAGTAACGATTTTAGGTTTTGGAACCCATCCTGAAAGCTACTTGGGCTGTCACCCTGAGCTTAGCGAAGGGTCTCGGTCGTTTGGGAAACCGGGGCAACACCAGAGATTTGCCATCGAACGACAGATGGCCCGCAGCGGTTTCGCTTCGCTCAGAATGACAAAGACGGGAAGGTGGATTTCCGGATGAATTCCGTTCATTCGAATTTGTTTCGGATTTCGGATTTCGATATTCGGATTTAGGGTGGAAGAAACACCATGGCGGTCATTGTCCAAAAATACGGCGGGACATCAGTCGGCAATCCCGAGCGGATCAAGAACGTCGCGCGCCGCGTGCTGGCGACGCAACAGCAGGGCAACAAGGTCGTCGCCGTCGTCTCCGCCATGAGCGGCGCGACCGACTCGCTCATCAAGCTGGCCAGGGAGGTCCATCCCGAACCGAACGAACGCGAGATGGACGTGTTACTCGCGACGGGCGAACAGACCACCATCGCTTTGTTGGCAATGGCGCTGCACGGGCTTGGCGCCAAGGCCGTGTCGTTGACCGGCGCGCAGGCCGGCATCGTCACCGATGGCCTGCACACGAAGGCCAAGATCGCCAATATCACGCCGAAGCGGGTCCACGAGTTTCTCGACAACGGAAACATCGTAACTATCGCGGGCTTTCAAGGCGAGACGCCTGACGGTCAGATTACCACGCTCGGACGCGGCGGCAGCGATCTGACTGCGATTGCCATCGCCGCCGCCATCAAGGCCGATCTGTGCCAGATTTACACCGACGTTGACGGCGTTTATACTTCCGATCCGCGCATCGTGCCCAACGCGCGCAAGCTCGCGGAAATCAGCTACGACGAGATGCTGGAGTTGGCCGCGCTCGGCTCGAAGGTGATGCAGGCGCGCTCGGTCGAGTTTGCCAAGAAATTCGGCGTCGTGTTTGAAGTGCGCAGCAGTTTTAACGACAACCCGGGGACAATCGTGAAAGAAGAAACCGCAAGAATGGAAGATGTGGTCATCCGCGGCGTCGCGGTTGACAAGAACCAGGCCAAAGTCACCATACGCGAAGTGCCTGATCGGCCAGGTGTGGCCGCGCAAATCTTCAGGGCTGTTGCCGATGCGAATATTAACATCGATGTCATCATACAAAACATAAGCGCTCACGGTTGGACCGACATCTCTTTCACTGTGCCTGCGAATGAATCAGACCGCGCCGCCAAAGCTCTGGCTCCTGTCCTCAATAAAATCGCGGGCGCCCAGCAGACACCTCAAGCCCAACCCGTTGCCAAACTCTCGGTCGTCGGCATCGGTATGCGCTCGCATCCCGGCGTTGCCGCGAAGATATTTGAGACGCTGGCCGCCAACGGCGTTAACATCGACATGATCTCCACCAGCGAGATCAAGATCTCGGTGATTATCAAACTGGCCGACGCCGACAAAGCCGCCCGTGCCATCCACGACGCATTCGGCCTGGGGAAGAGTTAACCGCGAACGGACGTTCACCCCGTTTCACAGGGCAAGTCTCTGCCGTTTCCGGGCGACCGCTTCGCCGAACCTCGACCCTCGGCCTCTCTTCGGGCCCGCAGTTCATGGAGCGAGCAGCGACTGAGCTACAGTAGCGTGGGCGTCCCGCCCGTTCAGTCCCCCGCAAGCATTCCGGAATCGGCCCCGATGAAACCAGATGAGCGGATTTCCATCAACGAGGATTGCCGGTTGTGTTAGCGCGCCAGGTCAGAATGAAGAATAATTAGACATGACCCCGATACCCTTTGTCTTCCCCGAACCCGCCACATCGGGCAAGCAGCAGCCGATTCATGCTGCGCAGTGTAGCAAGACCGGGACAGCCGGGCAAGCCGGCCCAAGAGTCGTTGGCGGGCAAGACCGACTACGGGCCCAACCGGATCCGGTAGTACTCGTTCGTTCCGTTCTGATCCGTATAGTTGGTGATCGTATCCCCGACGATGGGGATGATGATGCCGCCGCTGATGTCGGTGAAGTTGTTGCTGTAACCGCCGCTACCGTCCCCAGCCGCGCCTTGCACCACGTTGGTGCGCACGCCGGCAGTGGACCAGGTAATCACATTGGTTCCGTTGCCCTGTTGCGCCAAGGAGGTGATCCGGAACACCGAAGCCGCGTTGGTCGGGTTCAGGCCCAGCAGGAACTGGTTGGTGTTGCTCATTCCCTTGCCCAACGGGTCCGCGTCCGGGGCCGCCTGCGGACAATTGGTACAGCCGAAGTATTGGACCTGCCACGCCTGAAATGCCGGCAGATTGATCGTCAGACTGAAGTCTTTGTTGGCGATTTGGCTGCCGGCATCCGTCACGCGCACGGTGAAACTGGCGGTCGTCGCCGTCGTCGGCGCGCCGGTGATCGAACCACTGCTGGCCACCAACGTCAAACCAGCCGGCAAACTGTTCGACACCACCGACCAACTGTACGGCGTCGTGCCACCGCTCGCCATCAATGCCTGGCTGTAGACCACACCAACCGTGCCCGTCGGCAATGGACTCGACGTCGTGATCGTCGGCGGCAGGGCGGTGACGGTGGTGATGTTGGTTGCGGCGTTGTTGCCAGAATTTGTGTCAGGCTCGCTCGCCGTGACGGTGACCGTGTTGGTCAACGCGCCCGCGAGCGTCGGCGTGACGCTGATGGAGACGGTGGCAGTCGCATTGCTGTCGAGCGTGCCGAGGCCACAGATGATTCTACCGCCTTGATTGGTGCAGGCGCCTTGGGAGGGCGTGGCCGAGTTGAAGGTCACGTTGGCCGGTACGGGGTCGGTAACGGTGACACTGGTCGCCCACGCCGGACCGAGGTTGCTGACGGCGATGCTGTAGGTGAGATTGCTGCCGCACAGGACCGGGTTCGGCGCTGCCGTCAGGGTGACGCTGACGTCGTTGACGGAAGTGAACGCCTTGATGCAGGCGTTCATGGTGGAATTATACGATGTGAAGTCCGTCCAAGAGGAGCCCGAGGAACTGTAATAACTTTGTCCTGCCGCAGCGGTCGCGCCGCTGCTGTATCCAGAATAAGCGTACTCGATCGGGACGGGCCAGTTGTAGCCGGGGGTCGTGAATTTCACCACAACTGAGAATTTCTGGCTCGCTGTCAGATTCACCACCGTGGGCAGTGCAATCGTGAAGTAACCGGGTAGGGCGTTGGTTCCACTGGTGCTGCTGGCCAAGGTGCCGCTGGTTGGACCGGATGTTGCGTTGGTATACACATAAATCTGGTAGGTGGAATTCACCACTGGCGTATAGAAACTCACCGCCCGCAACTGCTCCGCGCCCACCGCGGTAAATATGTTTGCTCCCCAATAATTGCTGGACGAGCCAGTACCGAACGAACTCACCCAGCCGAGCGGATCGTACTGGTAGTTGCGCGAGTACTTGTCTGTGGAATCGGGACTCACGAACACCGCGTTCTCTTCCCTGCCGACCCAGGTGTCGTAGTACGACATGTAGAAGTAGCCGCTCTGGCCCCAAGCGGTGCCCCAACTGTTCCGGATGATGAAGGCGCCATTGCCCGGTGGAACCGTGCTGAAATTGCTGGCGGCAAAGCTGTCATCCCAGCCGACAATGGCAATGGCATGGTCGGTGGCGGCGGTGCCGTTGTAATAGTAGGCGTATGTGCTGGCATTGTAGTAGGCGTCCGAATACGGCGGCAGATACCCAGCTCCGCCCGTGACCAAGATGGCGGTGTACACCGCTCCGTAGGTCATTACGGCTTGCTTGATGGTGTTGTTGTCCGTCGCGCTGGTGCGCAATGGAAGAAACAAAACCTCCTGAATGTGTTTTCGGGCGGCGACGCCGGACACGGTCGTGCAGCCGGTCCAGGTCTCGGGGTCATCCGACTGACTGACCGGGCCGCTCCAGCGCGCCAAGTAGGCGGCGGACATGTAACTGTTGCCACCGATGCAACAGCCGATATCGAATCCACTGGAGACATTGAGATTGTTCTCCGAAAAATCCCAGGTCTCGTTGGTCAACAGACAGGATTCCAGCGAGGAGTAGGTGGCAAAGGCCCAGCAATCACCGCAGCCGTCTTGGTTCCGAATTGGCGTCAGCTTGCCCTGGATGCGCAGGTCATAAGAAGACGGCAGTGTTAACGGGCCGGCCACCAGCGCGGGCACGGCGCCACTGGGCGCGGGCAATTGCATGGGCGGCGGGATGTACCCGCGCGACATTTCATTTTGCTGAAGGGCAACCACCCCTTGTTGGCGTTTGGCAAGATACTCTTCAAATGCCGGGTTGACCGGGGACCGGGACAACTTTTCCTGAGCGGCAGTGAGAGATGGATGTAGAGCAACCAGACTGAGAGTCACTACAAAAACAAGGTAGGACTTCAGGAGATTTCCCGTTTTCATTTGTCTTCCCACAAAGTGATTGTCGTCAGAACCCCACGGCGTCCTCGCGGCGCCCGCGGCATTTTGCGACAAGTTTCTCCTTCTGCGGCTGCGCGCTTCTTGGCTTTCTCCAAGTGGGATTCAGTATACCAGAAGACAGAAAATCGCGCAACGCCGGGATTAGCGTTTTGCTGTCGGATTGTAGCGTGGCAGATTTGGGTTTTGTTAGGGCGGATGAGAAGGATGCAGGGGCAATACACCTCGGCTAGCAGTGCAGGCGCCGCGCTGATCATCTACGGCACGAGCCGTACGCGGTAGAAGCGGGAGGGCGCGTTGGTCGCGCCGCCAACGTCGAGGTAGTTGGTGAGCACATCGCCTGCACCGGGAATGATGAAGAGCGGGCTAAGGTCGCTGAAGCTGTTCGTAAAACCGCTGCCGGCATCGTTCACGGCCTGCACGACATTGGTTCTGCCCCCACCCGCCAGCCAACCGACGCGAAGGTCGTCGTCCTCCTGCACAATCGAAATGATATGGAATGCCGAGGCGCTGTTGGTCGGGTCGGTGCCCGCAAGGAACTCAGCGAGGTTGTTCTGGCCGTCACCATCCGGGTCAGCAGTTTCTGCCGCCTGCAGACAGCCGATGCAGCCGAAGTACTGCATCTGCCAACCCTGATACGTGGTCAGCACGGTCACATAGTTGGGCCGTGTGTTGGTGCTGTCGCCAAGTGGCCCGCTGACGATCAACGTCACGGTATTGGTGCCCGCCGCGTTGTACGTGTGCTGGACGTTGGTCGCGGTCGTGTTGGTGGTGGTGCTGTCGCCGAAATCCCAGAATCGGTTCGTGATTGTGCCGGTCGAGGTGTCGGTGAAAGTCACGGCCAATGGAGCGACACCATTCGTGGGTGTTCCGCTGAAATTCGCCGAGACTCCGGCACACGCGCCACCACCATCCAATGGACAGAGCAGGCCGGCGACGGTGAGGGTGTAACTGGAGCAATAGTAACCATGGTGCATCCCATTCACGACCACAGTGAAGTTGGTGTTGGCAGGAACGGTGAAGGAGTAACTAAATACCCCCGGGCCGCTGTACTGCCCGTCGTTGCCACCCATGTCGGCTAGGTAGTGTGTGCAGAGACTGCCGGGATTGTAATTGCCGAGATACGCCTCCGAGAAAATGGAACTGTAGTAGTCATCACCGCAAGTTGCGGAGACGGTCACGGACACGCAAACTGCCGAACTGTTTGAGTTCGTGTATGAGTAAGCGTGATAGGCGACCGTACCCGCTGCATACGTCCCGGGGCAGGATTTCGCAGCACTGCAGGTACTGTTCGTGCCACTGGGCCAGAGGCTGCCGCTCTGCGTCGGGCTGCTGGCACTCAAGCTGCCGTTCACTTGAATCGTCGGGCATTGGCAGGTGGGCAGGGTAATGGTGTTGGTATTGGAGCCGCCGGTGTAGGACAACGCCAGCGACAGCGGGATTGGTGTGCCGCAGACGAATGACAGTGAGGTGCTGATCTGGAACGGCGTGTTGTTGGTGGTGATTGCGCCGGGCGCGAGGTTCGAATAGGTGGAGGTAGGCTGGGTGATCGTGACGCCGGGCGTGCTGGTCGTCAGCGTGGCGTTGACGACGGTGGCGGTCCCGTAGCCGACATTCGCGACCGGGAGGTAGAGCAGATTGCACTCGTCGTAATCAATCACACCGTTGCCATTGCCCCCGCTCACGATCGAGCCGACACTGACAAGGGAGGGATAGGGTGGCACCAGTGGCGCACCCAACAGCGCGTTGATCAGGTTGGTGCCGTTCGGCGTACCCCAACCGGTGCAGAGATCGTAGCCGGAAACGGCGTAGAACTGATTCGTACTGCCGCCCCAAGTGTTATTGCCGGTGGTGATGTCGTGAAAACAGTTGGTGTAGCTGCCGCTCGGGCCAATGGCGTAGATGGCCGGGTTGAGAAAGCCGACCGGCGGAACGCTGTTGGCGGCACCCTGCTGGTTGATCAAGGCCGTAAAGCCCGCCCACAACGGCGCCGCGCAACTGGTGCCGCCATAGATACCGTTATCCGCACCCTTGTTGGCGATCACATAAACATTGTCGGCGGTCAGGGCGACGTCGGGAACATTGCGCTTTGTTGTCGAACCGCCGTTGACAGACATGATGATCCCTTTTTGGTAGACCGGAATCGAATAATTCGTACTGATGCCACCGCTGCCGCCCCATTCCCCCATCGTCGGGTTTGCTGTTCTCCAGTTCCAGACCGTTTCGTTGGTCCAAACGCCGCCCGGACCACTCGTCATCAAGGTGGTCCCGCCGACCTCAGTGATGTTGGTGCTGGTGCTTGGAGCGTAGGTATCCGCCGTGCCCGGCGCAAATGCGTCGTAGTCACCAACCGCATCGAAGAAGGTCTGCCCTTGGGTCGCCATCTCGGCAAAAATGCCATCGGCAACCAAATCAGGTCCCGGCGACCAGCCCCAAGAGGAGCTTATTTGTTGAGCCAGATTGTCACTGGCAATCTTACTCAGGACAGAATCAGGATCCAGCCCTTCATAAACGTAAACATGAGAAAGGCCGGGCGCCATTGCCACCACCATTTCAATGTCCAATGACACCTCGTCGATCCCGCCGTTGACGCCGGGAGTGCCAATGCCACCGTTGACCGGCACATTCACCAGCGGTACGTTGGGCAATCCTGCCAGGGCCACGTAGTTGCTGATGTCAACTGCGTAATATCCGTCCAATTCGAACAGTGCGACGCTCTGACCAGTACCAGTCAATGTTGTCCCAGGAATATATGCCTTACGAAAATCATAGCCCAGATACGACCCACTCGGACCCGAGCCGGCATTGGGCATCGCGACGGCCACCTTGCTGGCTGGTTTCCGGACAAGCTTTGGAAACGGCAGCGCGTAGTTGTCCAACCCGTTGATGTGTAGGATTGGTACCGCCAAGTCAAGCGATGGCTCGACATCCGGCACGTAGAACATGCGCGCTTCCGTCGGATGCTGGTAAACCCGCATCGTCACATGGAGAGTTCTCTCGATGTCCGCGACGGTACCTTCCACGTCAAGAACCACGCGATTGGGATACGTGGCCGTCACCGCAAATCCGTTGGCCTTGGCGAATGCGACGACTGCTTGATAATCCTGTTCTGTCGGACCAAACTTTTCCGTGAACTGTTCTGGCGTCAGATAGTGACGGTAGTTGGGACTGGCCGGGTCGTAAAGCTGTTGCAGCAAGGCAGTGAGCGCTTCTTGGTTGCGCAATGGCAACCCAATGGCCAGATGCAAACGGTTCGTGCCGGGAAGAAGGCCCACGGGCTGCAAATTCAAGTCTGCGATGGCCCTCGGCACGTGGCCGCGCAACGCTTGTCTTTCAGCGGCCTGGACGGAGGAGGTTGCGAAGAGGAGGATCGCAACACATGCTGCGGCAACATGTTCCGTGGCACGACCGGCGCGAGTGAGAACTTTATTGAACGACGGGCCGTGGAGACGCAAAACGGGGGCGCGATTCTTCAACCGACGTCTCACGATCGGCAACGGTGTCCCAAGGATTGTCTCGGTCATAAACATAGGTTGGTTGGATACGTCGTGAAGAACGTCCCGTGCCTGCACAGCCCGCATAGAATCAGTTCCAGACCGGATGTTAGGAAGCCGGAACGGCAAGCAGGCGCCCTATATTCCCCGCGTTGAATGATCATGAACCGACCTTAGACCTTCTCTCGTCCGCGCAAAGCATATTGAAGCACAACGGAGCCGAAAAGTCGAGGCAATTCTCCGCCCAAGTGCAAGGTTGACGAGCGCGGCGGTTGGTTTTAGTCTTCGAGTCTTCCAATGAGCAGACAGGTAAAAATCTACGACACGACGTTGCGCGACGGCGCGCAGGGCGAAGGCATCTCGTTTTCGAGCGCGGACAAGATCCGCATCGCCGAGCGGCTGGACGCGTTCGGGGTGCACTACATCGAGGGCGGTTGGCCGGGGTCAAACCCGAAGGACATGGATTTCTTCACGGAGGTGGCAAACCGGAGGTTCAAGCAGGCTCGCATTGCGGCCTTCGGCAGCACGCGCCGCGCGAACACAAAGTGCAAGGAGGACCCGCAGATCGACATGCTGGTGAAAGCCAATACGCCCGTTGTCACACTCGTCGGCAAGACGTGGCCGTTGCACGTCGCGGAAGTCATTCGCACGACGCCCGGGGAAAACCTCGCGATGATTGCAGACTCGGTGCGCCATTTCAAACAACTCGGCAAAGAAGTGGTCTATGACGCGGAACATTTCTTCGACGGGTACAAGGATGACCCGCGTTACGCGCTGGCGACGTTGAAAGCCGCACAGGACGCTGGTGCGGACATCGTCGTGCTCTGCGACACCAACGGCGGCTCGATGCAGGGCGAGGTGGGACGAATCACTGCGGAAATCTGCAAGGCGCTCCCCTGCCCCGTCGGCATTCACACGCACAACGATTGCGGCTTGGGCACGGCCAACGCGCTGGCTGCCGTTGAGCAAGGCACGGCGCAGGTACAAGGCACGATGAACGGCTACGGCGAGCGGACGGGCAATTGCAACCTGACCACCGTCATCCCATGCCTCGTGCTGAAGATGGGCATCGAGTGCATCCCGAAAGAGAACGTTCGGCATCTGCGCGAGTTGTCGTTGTTCATCGACGACCTCGGGAACGTACGCCACGATATCCGCCAACCGTTCGTCGGCGCGACGGCCTTCGCGCACAAAGGCGGCATCCACGTCGATGCCATCGAAAAGGTGGCGCGCAGCTACGAGCACATCGAGCCTGAAGCGGTCGGCAACCGCCGCCGCGTGCTCGTCAGCGAATTGAGCGGGCGCAGCAACGTGTTGATCAAGGCGCACGAGTTGGGTGTCCATCTGCCGAAGGACTCGCCCGAGGTCCGCGAAATATTGCAGCAACTGAAACAACTCGAGCACGCGGGCTACGAATTCGAAGCGGCCGACGCCAGTTTCCACATCCTCGTGCAGAAACTGCTCAAGCGACACAAACCGTTCTTCACTCTGCTGGCCTATCGCGTCATCATGGATCGCTACGGCGAGGACGGCGGCAGCAAAGTCGAAGCCAGCGTCAAGCTGGACGTGAACGGCAAGGTCGTGCACACCGTGGCCGAGGGTGACGGTCCTGTCAACGCGCTCGACAAGGCGTTGCGCGCCGCGCTAATGAAGTTCTACCCGTCCATTGCCGCCGTGCAGCTCGTGGATTACAAAGTTCGCATCCTCGACTCCCAGGCCGGCACCGCTGCCAAGACGCGCGTCATCATCGAGTCCACCGATGGCGCCGACATCTGGGGCACGGTCGGCGTCCACGACAACCTGATCGAAGCCAGTTGGGAAGCGCTGGTGGATTCCGTCGAGTACAAGCTTTTCAAGGACGAACAACGGAAGCCATAATTGCCGTAGGGGCAGACCTGCGTGTCTGCCCTGTTTCTCGGTTGTCCGACATCGGGCGCACACACAGGTGCGCCCCTACGGGATGGCTGTCCGCCGCAGCTTCCGATATCTCTCATCGAGCGCCGCGTCGCTCTGGCAAACCAAAAACGACCGCGCCATCAAGCCATAAACCTCCCCGCGCGAAACCTTGATGCGGTGCGATGGGTCGAGCGGATTCCCCTGCCGCAATCGCGCGATGGTTTTCAACCCGATCCAAATCGGCCAGACGCATGCGAGGCGCAAGCGCCACAAGTCCGACGGAATCTGCATCGTGTACTGCCAGCCCGCGTCCAAATGTTCGACCGCGCGGTCGAGCCACTTGGTGTATTCGGGTCGTATCGAGTCGTAATTGGCGGGATCGAGCAAGGTGCGCGGCTCTTTCACGGGCAAATAACAGCGCCCGATCCGCAAGTCTTTGGGAATGTCGCGCAAGACGTTCACAAGCTGCAGTCCCTTCCCAAATCGCACCCCCAATTCTTCCATTGCTCCGCTGCTCCAACACTCCAACTGGGGCAGATGGGTTTTGCACATCCTCGTCCAGAATTCACCAACACATCCTGCGACCATGTACGTGTACCGATCGAGTTCATCGTCGTTTTGCAGCGCGACCAACTCCCGCTCGCTTTCCCCCGGAAATCGCTCCAGATCGAAGATTTGGCCATCGATGATGACCTGGAGAAGTTCGCTGATGCGTGTACGGTCTTCGGTTGAGAAGGATGCGAACATCTCGACGCAATCGCCGAGTCGCTCCAGTAGTGTCGCTTCTGCACGATTGGAGGGCCTCGCTCCGTCGAGGCCGGGTTTTTGTGCCAACGGTCGCGACGAAGCGCGACCCTCCCCACACAAGACCATACGAAATTCTCGGAGGCGCTCGATCCGCTTCTCCCGCACCACCGTCTTCGTGTCTGCAATCGTGTCGCTTGCACGCGCCAGCAGATACGCCAGCGAAACCTGCGGCCGAATCTCGCGCGGCAGCACGCGCAGCGTCAGATAAAACGAGCGGGAAACGTCCCGCAGGAGCGATGTGAGCAGGTCGCGTTCTTGCCGCTTCGAAAACGGCGGCAGACACGGTTTGTCCGCGGTGATGCGTGTCGTATCGGCTTCCATCGTGGCCACAAATACCACGGATGTCATTCTGAGCGAAGCGAAGAATCTCTGACGTTACGTGGAGATCCTTCGCTGACGCTCAGGATGACAAGCCTGCGGCTTGTCACTTTCTCTCGTACGTCCCGATCAGTTCCGCCTGGGCAACGATATGTCCGCGCAGCGCGCCTTCAAGTTGCGCCTTGGTTGCCTTCGCCGGCAAATTCAACTCGGCATCCAGCGCGTACAGCTTGAAGTAATAATGATGGACGCCGTGCCCGCGCGGCGGCATCGGTCCGCCGTAGCCCACGCGCCCGAAATCGTTCACGCCTTGCTTCGTCCCGCCCAGAGCGGGAACCGTGTCCATCTTCGCCACGTTCTCGGGCAACTCGGTCGTCTTCGCCGGAATGTCGTAGACGACCCAATGCACCCAGGTGCCAACGGGCGCATCGGGGTCGTCACAAATCAACGCGAAGCTCTTTGTAGCCGGCGGCGCGCCTTCCCATTTCAGCGCGGGCGACGCGTCCGGGCCTTCACCCGTGTTCCTCTTTGGGATCGGTTGGTTCGCGCCGAACATAGAACTGGTCAACTTGAATTGCGTCATGGTTGCCTCCTTTTCCGCCGCGCGAGCAACGAGACATGCGCTCACGACGGCGACTATGACACAGATGGTCCTCCTCATTGCCTTCGATCCTTCTGACAAGCATCATCCCCCGAAATCCGCCGGCACGCAAGGACGCATCTCCGTGCATCTCGAAACCGCCACCGTAGCGCGGGCGTCTCGCCCGTTCCTATTTGGGGATGCCGCACGACACGGGCGAGACGCCCGCGCTACTGCGACAAGACTCGTCGTGGTATCAGCAGCCCTGCTCCGCTGGGCACTTCCCGCACGGCTGTAGAGTGTCGTGGCAACATCTTTCCGGTGTTGTAACCGCCTGAGAACCGCGGCTTCGCTTGTGCTATGACCACGCGCCTGCTAATTTACAGGCTTCCAATGGGCAACAGCGGCGATAGAATCAAACTGCTTCACGAGGTTCTGGATCAATGCATCGTCGTGCTCGGCGGTCCGATGGGGACGATGATCCAGCAGCGCAACCTTTCTGCCGCCGATTTCGGCGGGCCTGCGCTGGAGGGATGCAACGAGAACCTCGTGCTGACGCGACCCGACGTGATTCTTGACATTGATCGCCAGTATTTGGCGGCTGGCTCGGACCTCATCGGGACGGATACGTTTGGGGCTACGCCGCTGGTGCTCGCGGAGTACGGCCTTGCCGACAAATGCTTCGAGATCAACGCGACTGCAGCCAAACTCGCGCGCCAGGCGGCGGCGGAATTTTCGACGCCGAAGAAACCACGTTTCGTAAACGCATTCATTGGGCCGACGACGAAGGCAATTACCGTGACGGGCGGCGTGACGTTCGAGCAGTTGGTCGGGCATTTCCACCAGCAGGCGCTCGGGCTGATCGAAGGCGGCGTGGACATTTTGCTGGTCGAGACCTGCCAGGACACGCGCAACGTGAAGGCCGCCCTCATCGCTATCCAGCAGGCGTTCGACAAACTCGGCGTGAAGCTGCCGATCATGGTCAGCGGCACGATCGAACCGACGGGCACGATGCTCGCAGGCCAGGCCGCGGATGCATTCGTCGCGTCTCTGCAGCACGTCGACTTGCTCAGCATCGGGTTGAATTGCGCGACCGGCCCTGAATTCATGACCGATCACATCCGCACTATTCACCAGATGGCCAACACGCGCGTGTCGTGTTACCCGAATGCCGGGTTGCCGAACGAGGAAGGTTTGTATCTCGAAACGCCGACATCGCTGGCTTCGTCCTTGGAGCGGTTCGTCAAGAATGGCTGGCTCAACATCGTCGGCGGCTGCTGTGGTACGACGCCCGCCCACGTCAAAGCCATTGCGCAGATGGTGGAAGGCAAGGCGCCGAGGAGATTCCGCGCGCCGCGCAAGTCGTACTACACCGGCATCGAATTGGTCGAGGCGACCGACGACAACCGTCCCCTGCTCGTCGGCGAACGCACCAACGAGGTCGGCTCGCGCGCGTTCAAGAAGCTGATCACGGACGAGAAATTCGAGGAGGCGGCCGAGATCGCCCGCGCGCAGGTCAAGAGCGGCGCGCACATCATCGACATCAACCTGGAAAACACCGACCGCGACGAACTGGCCGACATCGACCGCTTTTATGAGAAGGTGATTCACAAGGTCAAAGTGCCGTTGATGATCGATTCGACGAACCCGCGAGCCGTCGAGCGGGCCCTGACTTATTGCCTCGGCAAGAGCATCATCAACTCGATCAACTTCGAGGACGGCGAAGAGAAATTCCACAAGGTGCTGCCGTTGCTGAAAAAGTACGGCGCAGCGGTGGTCATTGGTTCGATCGACGAGGACAAACAGCAGGCGCAGGCCATCACCCGGGAACGGAAACTGGCCATCGCCCAGCGCGCCCACAAGTATTGCACCGAACACGGGATTCCCGAAGAAGACCTGATTTTCGACGCGCTGGTGTTCCCTTGCGCGACGGGCGACGAGAACTACATCGGCAGCGCCGTCGAGACAATCGAGGGCGTGCGGCTGATCAAGGAAGCATTGCCGCGGAGCAAGACCGTGCTGGGCGTCAGCAACGTCAGCTTCGGTCTGCCGCCGGCCGCGCGCGAGGTGATCAACTCGGTGTTTCTCTACCACTGCACCAAAGCGGGACTCGATCTTGCCATCGTCAACGCCGAGAAGCTGGAGCGGTACGCCACCATCCCCGACGCGGAAAAGAAACTCGTCGAGGATTTGCTATGGAATCATCCACACGAAGGATTAGATGCACCGCGCGATTATCGTCGGCAGACGAAGGAACAGCGGGCCGCGATCAACCAGCATCACATCGCCGCTGTCAACGAGCATTTCCGCACCGCCGAAAGCCGCGTGAAGAAGAAGACGTCCGACCTGCCTCTCGACGGCCGCCTCGCCAACTACATCCTCGAAGGCACGAAGGAAGGCTTGATCGCCGACCTCGATCTGAAGCTCAAGGAAGGCGCCGCGCCACTCGACATCATCAACGGCCCGCTCATGAACGGGATGAAGGAGGTCGGGCGCCTGTTCAACGCCAACGAGTTGATCGTCGCCGAGGTGCTGCAAAGCGCCGAGGCGATGAAGGCCGCCGTCGCGCATCTCGAAAACTTTATGGAGAAGAAAGCCGATTCGACCAAGGGCAAGGTCATCCTCGCCACCGTCAAAGGCGACGTGCACGACATCGGCAAGAACCTCGTCGAGATCATTCTCTCGAACAACGGTTACAAGGTCATCAACCTCGGCATCAAGGTGCCGCCGGAGGAATTGATCAAGGCGTACAAGGAACACAAGCCCGACGTCATCGGCTTGAGTGGTCTGCTCGTGAAGAGCGCGCAACAAATGGCCATCACCGCGGGCGATCTCAAACAGGCCGGTATCACCGTCCCATTGCTGGTCGGCGGCGCGGCGCTGAGTGACAAGTTTACCCGGACGCGCATCGCCCCGAGCTATGAGCGGGTGGTCATTTATTGCAAAGACGCCATGACCGGCCTCTCGATCATGAACCGTCTCACCGACCCCGCGGAACGGGACAAAGTCATGGAAGAGCATCGTGGGAGCGACATTCCTGTCGCGACCGGGCCTGCCGCCGTCGACTTTCCCGAATCCACCCAACGCAGCAGTCGTGTTCGCATTGATCTTCCGCCGATTCCGCCGCCCTACCCGGACCGCAAAGTGCGCGACGTGCCGCAGCTGCAGGAGATCTGGAGCTACATCAACCCACAGATGTTGTATGTCCGGCATCTCGGATTCAAATCCAACTTCGAGAAGGCGCTCGCTGCCCGCGATCCGAAAGCGCTGGAGCTGGCGGCGGCGGTTGAAGAGTTGAAGAGTGAAGCGTTAAAATTCATGAAGGTCAAAGCCGTGTGGCAGTATTTTGATGCGGAAGCGGATGGAAACTCGATCAAGGTTTATCAAGTAGCGCGGGCGTCTCGCCCGTTCAGTTCTTCCGGTAGCGCCAAAGAAACGGGCGGGACGCCCGCGCTACTTCACACCTTCGCCTTCCACCGCCAGCGCAAACCAGACGGCCTGTGCCTGTCCGACTACGTTCTTCCGCCAGTTGCGCAGGCGTCTCGCCTGTTACGTGATTCGCTCGCCCTGTTTGTCGTCTCCGCCGGCACCGGCATCCGCGAACGGGCCGAAGAATACAAAGCGCGCGGAGAATACCTGAAATCGCACGCTTTACAGGCGCTCGCGCTCGAAACCGCCGAGGCCGCCGCCGAATGGTTGCACCGTCATATCCGCGAAGATTGGGGTTTCCCCGATCCCGCCGACATGACGATGATCGACCGGTTCACGACGAAATACCGGGGCCACCGCTACAGCTTCGGCTACCCCGCCTGTCCGGCGCTCGAAGATCAAGCCGGCATCTGGAAGCTACTCAAACCGGAAGAAATCGGCGTGCAATTGACCGAAGGTTTCATGATGGATCCGGAAGCTAGCGTCAGCGCGCTGGTGTTTCATCATCCCGATTGCACGTACTTTGGAGTTGGCGAGGCGACGGAATGAAGAAAGCGCTTGCCCCGAATCCTTTTCGGGGTCAGCGCGCTAGTGTTCCATCATCCCGATTTCACTTACTTCAGGCTGGGAGAGCTATCCGATGAGAATCAGAGCCCGCCTTTCCAAACAATGTTCGGCTAATCCATTCTTCAAGCTCCGGCCGCTCGATCTTACCCAATGCATAGTCGTCCCGTTCGATTCTCTTAAGGGCACCAGCGGTCAAGTACGATGACGTCACGATTATCGCCTTTGTGGCTTTGCACTCATTCCTGACGTCCGCAAGTTCCCGTATCGTGCTGAGACCTACCTTATTGCCGTGTCGAAGGTGTTTCGCTTGCCAAAGAGTTCGAACCGGTCCCAACTGGGGAATCCTCTTGGAGGCGATAACATCAACCCCTCCGTCTTTCGAACCGCCGCGTAGCTCAACATCGTAACCATCAGCCTCGAGTAATTCAGCGATCACCTTCTCCAAGTCCCGCCAGTCCATTTTGTCGAAATTGATTCTCTCGCTGAAGAGCCTCTTCAACGTCCCCAATGATGGAGCATACACTCGTAACTCATGAAATTTCTGCTCATCGTCTAGCGTACCCGAACCGTAGCGCTTTCGACGAGTTCGCTTCAGGTGCTTTTGCACTCTGATGTAGTACGGGCCGTCCGCATTGAGCCAATTGTCGCTGCAAGCCCAATCTCTCACTTGTCGCAGAAACCGGTCGTACTGATCGTCCGGGAGAGTCAGTTCATAGGAGTTGTCTTTCTCAAGAAGAGAGAGACGAATGAATGGGTCTCTCGATGCAAATTCAGCGACGAACGCTACGAGTTCAGGCTTAGTTATTGGCGAGTCCGAGGACGGAGCAAAATCTCCCTTAGCTCGCACAGCTTCCCGCCGAACAGGAAGTGAAGGGTTAATGATTTCGCAGATGTTGTAGATGATATCTCCAACTGCGATTCTCATGGCGTATGCGCCAGATTATGACCGCGCTACTCTTCCCGGTCAATGTCTACTAGAACGGCGCGCCCGGCGGTCGCGCCCTACCGGTTGCGGTGCGATGCTGGTGGGCGAGGACGACGGGGCGGTTGCCAGCAGTTACTTTTTCAGGCCGGCGTCGGTTGTCGCGAACACAACGAATCACTCATCCGACAGGGGCATTGAATTGGACGGCCACGGGGGCACGGGCGGTTTCGTCGGCGCTGAAGTAGACGGCGGGTCCGTACCCGAGCGACCGGGCGACGAAGACGTCGGGCAACCGTTGGATCGCGTTGTTGTAGAGGTTGACCGCGTTGTTGAAGAATTCCCGTCGTTCCGCAATTTCGTTTTCGATGCTCACGAGCGTTTCCTGCAGGCTGAGGAAATTCTCGTTGGCTTTCAGGTTCGGATACGCCTCGGCCACGGCCAACAACGAGCGGACCGTGCCGCCGAGAACCTGTTCGGCCTGCGCCAGGTCGGGGGCGCTGCCTCGTCCCTGTGGCAGCAGCGCGACCGCTGTCGAGCGGGCGGTGGTGACGGCTTCGAACGTGTGGCGTTCGTGCGCGGCGTAGCCTTTGACGGTCTCGACGAGATTGGGAATCAGGTCGTGGCGCTGCTTCAGCAACACGTCGATGTTGGCCCAGCCTTTGTCCATCTGGTTGCGCAGATACACCAACCCGTTGTAGAGGACGACGACGTAGAACGCCGCGGCGATTACCCCCAACAAGACCGCAAAGCCAATCAGTAAGGCGTTCATAATCGGTGAAAGTATTCCAACAGGATACCAAGCCCGGCCAGTGACAGCAAGGCACCGCCAAGAATGCTGCCCGCGGCTTTCCACGCGAACTCGGTTTCGACCTCACGCGCCGATTTGTCGGCGATAAAGAAGAAATCACCGGCCCGGTCCCGACAAACGATCCGATCTCCAATCTTCGTCGGCTCGGCCGGTTGGCCCTCCGGAGCCACCACCGAGCCGAACACGAACAGCGGATCGCCGGGGGCAATCATCCATTCGGTGAACCGTTTCCTCGTGGTGAACACACCGTCCAATTCGATCCCCTTTTGTTCGGCGAACGCGAAAATGCAAGGGGACAGTTCGCTCCTCAGAGGAAACTTGGGCGGCTCCACTTGGAGATCCTTTGGAATATCAATCGTGGCGCCGTTGGGCACGATGAGGATTTTCCCCGTCTCATCTTCGAGGTAAAACGGCACGCGCTCTTCGCCGCTGTCGATGGTGGCCCAGTGGCTGGACTTGCCGCTCGTACGGAATTCCTCGACCTTGTACCGCCAATACACGCACGGCAACTGTTCGATGGGGCTTTGGAGTGTTCTCTGGGGCACGGCGCGGCCGCATAGTTCGGCCAGCCCGAGCGCGACGGCCTCAACCTTGGACGTGGGTGTGTTTTGCATCAGGCGCTTCCGCTGAAAGCAACGCAGTCCCCAAAAAAAAACGACCAATCCGCCGCCAAAGCAACCGGCCCCCAGGATGATAATTCTGGCGTCCATTTCCTCCGGGTCAGATTACCAAGAACGTCGCAAAAAGAAAACTGCGCGGGTGCTTGGGGAGGCAAACCCTGCTACAGCACGACGCGGCGCGGAAAGCTTGTAGCGGTTGATGATTTGGCGGAAACCTGTATGATGTGACTTTATAACATCACCATCATGAGGATTATATTATGAAATTGATTCGATTCGCTGTGGCGTATTCGCTCGCTCTATCGCTCGTCGTGCTGTCAACATCCTGCTCCAAGCGGGAAGAGCCCAAACCGGTTACGTCGACAGCACAACCGGCGGCCAGCGTAGCGCCTCAGCCCAGCGCCAATGTGACCGAATTGAAGATTGAAGACAGCAAAGTCGGCACCGGTGCCGAAGCCGTTGCCGGCAAGAGCGTGACGGTTCATTACACAGGCTGGCTCACGAACGGCACCAAGTTCGACTCGTCCAAGGACCACGGCCAGCCGTTCACCTTCCAACTGGGAGCCGGTCAGGTCATCAAGGGATGGGATCAAGGCGTGGCCGGAATGAAGGTGGGCGGCGTTCGCAAGCTCACCATACCACCCAGTCTGGCCTATGGCGCCAACGGCGCCGGTGGAGTGATTCCTCCCAATGCCACGCTCGTCTTCGAGGTTGAACTCCGGGGCGTAAACTGAATCGGCGTCGGAGCGGCCACGGATGGTCTCACGCGAAGGCGCAAAGCAACGGGGAGACTTGCCCCGTACAACGGGGTGAACTTCGACAAGCCGAGGATGCGGAGCCGAGTCAAACGAGACGCCGGCGCGTTCGGCTGCCGCGAATGCGATTCGCGGCTACAATGGCCCACGGCGCGACCGGCGACCGAGACGCGAATGTCGCTCCCACGGGACCACAAGCAACGGAAAGCAAAATCCCCTGACCGCTGTGGCAGTCAGGGGATTTTCAGTTCGCGCAACGGTTATTTCACGATCACGTTGGAAGCTTTCGGGCCTTTTGGAGAATCGACCAGCTCGAACTCCACGGCCTGTCCTTCTTCGAGGTTCTTGAAACCGCCACCAGAGATTGAGGTGTAATGCACGAACACGTCGGCGCCACCCTCCTGTTGGATAAACCCAAAACCCTTCTTGGTATCGAACCACTTAACTTTGCCTGTTGCCATAGTACTCAACCCACCTCTCTTCATTTAGTCCCGTGCGCACAAAAACCGTTCCGAGTACTTCGGAACGGCTGCGCACCTCCAAAGACTTCGCCGCTGAGTATAAGCAGTCGCGTTGGATTGTCAATCCCTGAGTTTTAACCGCGCTGCATCGCTTCAGAGCAACGTACCTTCAAAGACGAATTCCGCTGGGCCGATGAGACATACATCCCGAAATCGGTCGCCGCGTCGCGTGAAATCCACTTCGAGGATTCGCCCGCTCTGAACGGTGACTTTCACAGGCGTCCGAATGCCGTGAACAAGATTGGCGATGATGGCGGAGGCGACCACGCCCGTGCCACACGCCAACGTTTCGGCCTCCACGCCGCGTTCGTAGGTGCGGACGCGGATTGAATCTTCACCCCGCAATTGCACCCAATCCACGTTTGCGCCATGCGGAGCGAAGACCTTATGGTATCGCACCTCCGCTCCGACCTTCTCCACCTTCTCGCGATCGGCGTCCTCAGTGAACAAGATCGTGTGCGGCACTCCCGTATTCACAAAGTGATACTCCCGCCGGCCGCCCTTGAGCTGGATTCTTTTGCGCAAAGCAATGTCTCGCGGTTCGGTCATCTGCAACCGCACGTGGTCGCCGTGAACGGCCGCCCGCATTTGGCCGGCCTTGGTTTCGAACGTGAGATCGGGGTGTTCGCTGGAGCAGTGCTCATAATAGAACCGGGCGATACAACGCGCCCCGTTGCCGCACATTTCCGCTTCGCTGCCGTCGGCGTTATAGTAGCGCATCGTGAAATCGGCGGTCTTGGAAGGCTCGACCAGCAAGACCCCGTCCGCACCAACGCCAAGGCGACGATGACAGATTTTGGCAATGGTTTTCGGGTCGGCCGGGAAATCTCCCTGGCGATTGTCGGCAACGACAAAATCGTTGCCCGCTCCGCTCATTTTGTAGAATTTCAGATGCATCCAGGTGGTTTTATCGCCCAAATTCGCCAGTTTCGCAAGGTTTTGATGTTCATCTTGGCATCTAGGTTGCTAAGGTTACATAGTAATGGAATTCAAGCCTCAGCCTGATCTTGCGGAACGTCCTTCCGACGCTTTCGTGTTCAAGGCCATTCTCCTGGTGGACGATGATCAACAACTGGCGGTCGCCCTGCAGTGGATTCTAGCCGACCAGAATTTCCTCGTTGACGTGGCCCACGATGGCGAAGAGGCCCTCCTCAAAATCAAGGCCAACGAATACGACGCTATCATTTGCGACGTGATGATGCCGAGGCTGCGGGGCGACGAGCTTTATCAGCAGGCGGTGAACATGCGGCCACTGCTCGGAGATCGATTCATCTTTATCACGGGTTTCGCAGCCGATCCCAAAATCAACCTCTTCCTGAGCCAGACGGGCGTGAAGTACTTGATGAAACCGTTTCCCGTCCAAACGCTGATTGATTGCGTCAGGCAACTGCTTGAGTGACGCGGACTCAGGCCGACCACTGCGCCACGACTTCGCCGCTTGCCAAATCCTTCATTGATTCGCGCCGCCGCACGAGATCAAACCGACGACCTCTGACCATTACCTCGGCGGGCCGGGGTCGCGCATTGTAATTCGACGCCATCGTCATCCCGTAAGCACCGGCGCTCATGATGGCAAGCAACTCCCCGGCGCGCACTTCAGGTATCCTGCGCCCTTGCGCGAAAAAGTCCCCCGATTCGCAAACCGCGCCGACGATGTCAGCAGTCATCAGTTTGCGGCGCGACGCAACCGCCGGCACAATGTCGTGATAACTGCCGTACCACACAGGACGAATCAGGTCGTTCATCGCCGCGTCCGTGATAACGAAGCGCTTCACCGCTGTCCGTTTGATGTAAATCACCCGCGTCAGCAAAACGCCCGCGTTGCCGACGATGAACCGACCGGGCTCCAACAGGATTCTCAGCCCCAGCTTCTGCAGATGCGGTTTGACCGCTGCGGCAAACTCCGCGGCAGTCGGAGGCCGCTCGTTTCGATACCGAATTCCCAAACCGCCGCCAATGTCGAAGAACTGCAAAGTGGTCGGCGCCAGCGCCCGAACTTTCTCGATCAATGGCAATATCTTTTTGATAGCTTGCAGGAATGGCGTCGTAGACGTGATCTGCGATCCGATATGCATTTGCACGCCTCGAATCTCCAGCGATGGAAAGCGGCACGCTTCTCGATAAACCTCCAGCGCGCGGCCAATCGGAATTCCAAACTTGCTCTCGTGCTTGCCGGTGGAAATGTAATGATGCGTGTGCGGATCAACGCCGGGATTCACCCGCACCGCAATCGGCGCCCGCTGCCGCCGACGGCGGGCCACCTCGGCAATCGCGCGCAGTTCAGGCTCACTCTCGACGTTGAAGCAGTATATCCCGAGTTTCAGCGCGTATTCGATCTCATCACGCGTCTTCCCCACACTGGAGAACACGCATTTGCGCGGATCACCACCGGCCCGCACCACGCGGAACAGTTCGCCGCCGCTGACGATATCGAATCCCGCGCCTGCATTCGCCACGGCGCGCAGCACGGCCAGATTGCCGTTCGCCTTCGTGGCGAAACAAATCAGGTGGTCGAGGCTGCCGAATGCCCTATCAAGTTGCCCGTACCGCTCCTCGATGTGGCTGTGGCTGTAAACGTACAACGGCGTCCCGAACTCCACCGCCAATCGACGCAACGGGACTTGCTCGCAATTCAGTTCGCCCTGCCTGTATTGAAACGCATTCACCGAGAGTTCGCGCATCCTATCAGTGCCGGGATGCGACAGCAAGCGCTGCTCACAACCAGCGCGAGACATGTTCGGCTACCGCCGTACTGCACGTTTCGGTCAGAATCCTCAGCGCCCGCTCGCGAGCCTCCTCTCGCGAGTACGTCGCGGCATACTTTTCAATTTTCCAATCATCACCCTCAGAATCGTCGAGAATCAGGAATTCCGCCCGCCGCCCTTGACTGGTTGGGAAACCTGTCGAACCCGCGCCGATCCATCCCAGTTCCTGCGCGGGAAGGAGCAGCGGCTTCGGGTCGACGTCCTCCGGCTCGTGCGTCTCCATGGGCACCAGCACGACCTCGCCTTCCCGCAGTAGTTCTGCCCGCATCGAGTGTGTGTGGCCGTAGAAGCAAACGCGGCCCCCGTAGTACCGCAAACAGGCCAGCTCGCTTTTCGCGTTCTGCGGGTAGCGGTGATAATGTCCATTGCTGGGAGACGCCAACGAATCGTGCGCCAGCCAGATCAGTTCGTCCACCTGTACCGTCAGATTCCCCGAGGCAATAAACTCCTTCGCCCACGGCGTGCTGTCCACCAATTCGCGCGTCCAGTTAAGCGTTTGCATGGCTTCCTCGTTGTAGCCTTCGGAATCAAGTTCCCCCCGCACAACCAATTCGTGGTTTCCCACGACCCACGCCAGTTTGCCCTCCTGCTGAAGAGCCAGCAATCGCTCGATGCACTCCAGCGGCTCCGGGCCGTAGCCGATCAGGTCGCCCACGAACAGATAAGCCTCCGCTCCTAGCCGTTGCGCCGCTGCCAGCGCCGTTTCCAGAGCCACCAGATTTCCGTGCACGTCGCCGAATACCATGTAACGCATTACGGAACTCCTTCGACGTAGCGGCGCTTCCCTGCCCCGAAAGCTTTCGGGGTGAGCGAAGCGTCGTCCTCGTGTTGGCGACCCCTGCGCTTCACAGAAGCGCAGCTACAACTCCGCGTTGCCGCCAGCAGAGCCGCGCCGACAACAACCACTGCCTGTCCAAGTTTGGAAGGCACGATTCGACAGTTCCCGCGAAACGGCGGAAAGATCAAGTGCTCCACCGTCTGCCTCAATGGTCGAAAGAATTGATCGCCTGCCAGCGACACTCCGCCGCCGACGATCACAATCTCGGGGTTCAACAACGCGATGGCATTCGCAATCGCGACACCCAAGTGCTGTGCCGCTTGGGCGACCGTGCTCACGCCGCGCTCGATGGCGAGGCCGGAAGCCAGTGATTCCACTGTCCGCCACTTGTTTCTGACGAATAACTTCATGTGCCCAATCTCTGCTGCGCCAAATCTTCCGTTATAGATTTCGCCGTTCAAAATCAATCCACCACCGATCCCTGTGCCGACGGTCACATAAAACACGCTTCGCTTTCCCCTGCCCGCCCCGCAAACTGCTTCCGCGAAGCCGGCGCAGTTCTGGTCGTTATCGACAACCGTCAGCAGCTTGAACCGCCGCGCGAACCATTGTCTCACGGGAAACCCGTCCCAGCCTGCGATCTGATGGGACGTCACCGCCCGTCCGCGCTCCACGTCGAACGGCCCGCCAAACCCAACGCCGATGGCTTTGACATCATAACGGCCCAGAACGCTGGGAACAATCTTCTCGATTTGCCGCAGGATGCCGCGTGCTCCCCTTTCACGCTCCACGCTTCGCCGCTCCAACGTCCGCAGCCGTCCGCGCCGGTCGCACACGCCGACCTGAAGCTTGGTCCCGCCGATTTCCACGCCGAGGTACATGGCCATCCTTTTAACGGAAACGACTCAGCCTGTCACGCTTGCTATGGTCCAACGATCCTGATCTCTCCGGCACCAACGGCGTCACCTGCTCTTATGCCGTGAACATCCCCTTCAAAAACGTCCGCATCGCCGCCGAAAAGAATCCCTTCGTCGAAGATCATTCGCAGAACATCCAGCGGATAGGCTGGATCGAAGTCACCGTCGCTCCCGCTACGCGCTGAGAGCCGACCCTTCCCTTCTCCTGAATTCTGGCTTCTGACTTCTGTCTACTACCTCAACCCCCACCGGCAAGGCAGCGCCGCTTTCTCTTGGTCGAGTACCGGGCCGGCGACTCACGAATGGCGACGGTGGATTCATCCCTCATCTCACGCCGCAAGGCGGACCCGCCCACCGGCGGGATTCATCCTTGTCATTTGCCGCCCGCCGCGCAGGGAATTCAAGTTTGGCCTCGGTCGAAGTGAGCAATGGGGCTATAGTGGCCTCGCTATGACCAGTCATTCGAGCAGCCCGCCGCATCTCTTTCAACCGTTGACGATCAAATCAATCACCTTGCGCAATCGCATCGGCGTGTCGCCCATGTGCCAGTATTCGTCCGTGGATGGCGCGGCGACGGACTGGCATCTGGTGCATCTGGGTTCGCGCGCCGTGGGCGGCGCGGGTTTGGTCATGGCCGAAGCGACAGCAGTTTCACCGGAAGGCCGCATCACGCCCGGCGATGCCGGCATCTGGGCGGACAAGCACATCGAACCCGTTGCCCGCATCAATCGTTTCATCAAACAGCATGGCGCTGTGCCGGGCATTCAGATTGCGCACGCGGGGCGAAAGGCATCGGCGGCGCGTCCGTGGGAAGGCGACGCATCGCTGGCGGACGACGCGGGCGGCTGGCCCACCATCGCGCCGAGTGCCGTCGCTTTCGGCGGTGAGCTAACAAAAATTCCGCGCGCGATGAGCGAGGCGGACATCGCCCGCGTGCAAAGTGAATTTGTCGCCGCGGCGAAGCGGTCGCTCGCGGCGGATGCCGAGTGCTTGGAATTGCATTCGGCGCATGGTTACCTGAGCCACGAATTTCTCTCGCCGATCTCAAACCAACGCCAAGATCGCTACGGCGGCAGTTTCGAGAATCGCACCCGTTTTCTGCTGGAGACGACGCGCGCCGTCCGGGCGGCATGGCCGGAGCGGTTGCCGTTGCTGGTGCGGATTTCCTGCACGGATTGGGTGGCCGGCGGCTGGGACATTGAGCAAAGCATCGAGCTGGCGCGACGGTTGAAGGCCGAGGGCGTTGACCTGATTGATTGCAGTTCGGGCGGAATGGTGCCAGACGCAAAGATTCCCGTCGGTCCGGGCTACCAAGTGCCGTTTGCCGAACGCATCCGGCGCGAAGCGGGCATGGCAACGGCGGCGGTAGGCGGCATCACCGAGCCGACGCACGCGGACGAAATCATCCGCAACGGTCGCGCGGACATTGTGCTGTTGGCGCGGGAATTTTTGCGCGAACCGTACTGGCCGCGCATCGCCGCGCGCACGCTGGGGCACAAGGATACGTTGCCCGCGCCGGTGCAATACGGCCGAGCGTGGTAATCACGAGATATTACTGCGAACGGATGCACTGACGTCTGAATCCAGCAAGCGGTGAGTGGGCACGTCGGAATGCAGCAACGGCGACCAGGTGAGCGGAGGGTCGAGAGTTTGACCCCGTAGAGTTACGGACGTGGAGATTTATTAGTAGCACTCAAAAAACTGTCAACAGTCGCCCCGTAGATTCGAAGGGTCGCATTCATATTGGTACCAACAGGAGGAAAAGAATCCTCGATAATCCCCCTTAGTTTGGGATACAATGGTGCAGCATTCAGTAGGTTTGTGTTCGCGTAAAGACTCGCCTTGGCGGGAAGAAGATAGCGAGCCGACCTAGAGGTATTGTTGTCAGGCATGAGAGCCTTCAACATTTCATCCTCGCGATTGATAAAGTCAATGAAAGCAATCGCATCATTCAGTTTATCGCCAGTGCAATTTTTGTCGATTGTAAGTAGATCAACCCACGAGATTGGGTGCAACGCGTGGTCATCAAGCGGTAAGGCCGCAACGTCAATCATTGCACTATTCATGCATTCATTGCTCTGACAAGCATTCTTCTCCTCGTCCAATAAAGGGGAAAGGCCTTCCGAATAACCGACCAACAGCCGACCGTGCCCATGCGCAAATTGCCTCCCATAAAAACCATCGGCATAATGATAGCGGGAACTTCGGCCAAAATTTGCATCACTCAGCCTGCTTAACCTCCATAAGTCTGATTCGATCTCTTCCTCGGGATTCTGATCCGGTTGCAGATGCGGGCGCACGTGATCCCAGTCGGAGTAACGATCAAATGCGGCGGCCAAATACATCTCCCCTAGGCTCAATTTGCCCATCATATCCACGAGAACACCTTCTCCTACCTGATGATTCGCACCTACAATCTTTTCAAGGCCCGCCAGATCCTTGACGTTTCTGAGTTTATCGGCATTGGGATCATCGGATCTGAAAAACAGAAAATACCCACATACCCAATGCGGGACTCCATACCACACTGTGCCCCACGTAGCTGCGGACTGAGCATTCTTCAAATAATCCTGCGAACGGATCGGGATTTTCTGAGGGAGTGGCTGGATGCGATTCTGACTTATGAAATCAGCAAGAAGAATGGAATCAAGCTCATACACGTCCGCCACACTTGCGCCGACGTAATCCGCCTTTTTAGGGTCGTAATAATTTGCGCTGAGGTCTAAAATCTGTAGCTTAACACGTGGGTTCGCGGCCTCGAAATCATGCTGCACCTGAAAGAAATAATCGCCATGAGCAGGAAGAAATGGATAGAGAACGACTCGGAGGGTCCGGCAACAATTGGCATCTGGTTCCTTGAAAGCTTGTGCCCAAGCGGTTACTTGCAGCGCCAAAAACAACAGCAAGAGTCCAGGTAGAATCAGATCATGAGATTTTGTTTTCATATATCGACTCCATACAAAGCGACCTGGCAACTGAACTCAACACTGGAAGTAATAGAAAATACCGGCATCTGTCAACTGCCCGATTCCACATGCAATGCTGGACGCTCCCACAGTGGAGGGGCCCTGAAGGGTCAACGCTTTACAATTTACAGAGAGCATCGTCTCGCAACCGCACCCCATCGTTCGATCCCCAGCTTACCCGAAAAGGCTTGCCAATAATGGCAATGGTCGTAGTATCAACAGTTGAAAGGTCAAGCCGTGGTGAGAATTCTCCGGATCACTGCCCTACTCTGTAGTGCCGCTGCCAACGCAGTTTTCGCAGAAGAAACCGGCACGCCCACCCCCACCAGTGTTACCGGCAACGATACGTCCGGTGTCGTTACGAGCAATGTAACTTCCAACAGCATCACAGTCGATGGCACAACCTATGAAGACGTCCGTTGGGGCAGACTGACTCCCGCCACGGTCACGATTTACCACAAGGTGGGAATTGCGACGTTGCCTTTGGCGAAGTTGCCACCGGAACTGTGGAAGCAATTCGGATATGATCCGCAAAAGGCCGCTGCCTGGCTGACCGCCGTCCAGAATGCCACGGTCGCTTGGCAGGCCGCCGAACGGCAGGCTGCCGAGAAGAGGGCGGCCGAGCAAAAGGCCGCCGAGCAGAAAGCCGCCGCCGGCAAGGCAGAAGCGGAAAGACAAAAGGCACTCTATGATGCCAGCCACCCTGCTGTGAATAGCGTTCCAAATCGAGCGCAACAAAACTACGCCCCACCTGGCAACAGATCCGCCGGCTCCGTCACGGTGGATGACATTCTAAACAGAATACAACAAAACTACGGCCAGCCTGGCAAGTGATGAGTGCTTCCAAGTCCCAAGGATCCGCGCTCCACAATAAGCGGGAAGCATCATCGCGCCACCTCAGTGTCGCTAGCCTTGTATCCTGAGCTGAACTCGGCATTCCAGCAACGACAGAGATCCTTCGACACGCTCAGGATGACATCTAATAGTCGGGGTCAACTGACCTCTCGCAACATTGCTCCGCCGCCGGCCTCAGAGCCGTTCGTCTTCCAAGTCGAACACGGCGAACCAGCGGTGGTAGCGGCAGCTACTTGAGACTGGCGATGTCGATGACGAACCGGTATTTCACCTGGCCTTTGATCACGCGTTCGTAGGCGGCGTTGATCTGCTGGATCGGAATGACTTCCACGTCCGAGATGATGTTGTGGGCGGCGCAGTAATCCAACATTTCCTGCGTCTCCGCGATGCCGCCGATCCCCGAACCGGCCACACTTCGACGTCCCGCTATCAAGCTGAACGGCGGCACCGACAACGGCTCGGTGGGAATGCCGACGCACACCATCACGCCATCGGTCTTGAGGGTGTCCAGATACGCCCCGTGGTCGTGCGGCGCGGAAACCGTATCAATGATGAAGTCGAACCGGTGCGCCAGCGACTTCATCGTCCCGGCTTGGGTGGTCAGCGCGAACTGGTGCGCGCCGAGGCGTTTCGCATCGGCTTGTTTCGAGGGCGAGGTGCTGAACACCGTGACTTCCGCGCCGAAGGAAGCGGCCAGTTTGACCGCCATGTGGCCGAGTCCGCCCAATCCCAGCACGCCGACCCGCTGCCCTTTGCCCACCTTCCAATGGCGCAACGGCGACCAGGTCGTGATGCCGGCGCAGAGCAACGGCGCTACGCCTTGCAGCGGCAGCTTGGGTGGCACGCGCAATGTGTATTGTTCGTCCACCACGATGCGAGTGGAATAACCGCCGTAGGTGGGCATCTTGCCGTCCCGTTCACGGCAGTTGTAGGTCCAGTTCGGCCCGACCTGGCAATACTGCTCCAGCCCGGCCTTGCATTCGGGACATTCCCGACAGGAATCAACGAAGCAGCCGACGCCGGCCAGGTCGCCGACCTTGAACCGGGTCACCTTGTCGCCGACCTTCGCGATGCGTCCCACGATCTCATGACCCGGCACCATGGGAAAAATGCCGGTGGCCCATTCGTCGCGGACTTGATGGATGTCGGAGTGGCAAACGCCACAGTACAGGATCTCGATCAGCACGTCGTGCGGACCGGGCTCGCGGCGTTCGATGAATAACGGCGCCAGCGGCGCCCTGGCAACAGCAGCAGCATAAGCAGCGGTTTTGGTCATAACTGTTCGCCTCCGTTTTCGGCGTCAATCTTCCGCTTCATCCGTCTCTTGTCAAGAGGGAGCAGCAGCAGTAGTCAGGAGTCAGTCATCGGAGTCAGCACTCAAGGGTGTATTGCCCACACGTCCTTTGTTGTTGTAGCCGCGCTCCGAACGCCTTCGGAGCGCGGGCCGTTCATTTCCCGAAGGAATTCGGCGTCCCGAAAGCACTCTTGCATTGTTGCGATGGTGTGCTACCTATTTTCGCAAGTTGGTGGTGGCGCGTTAGGGCTGGCGTTTCTTGATGGTGGCGATCTTGGGCTGGACTGCGGACTCCCCATCAAGGCGACTCGTTCCGCGCCGATAATTGTTGTTTCACGAACAGAAAAGGAGCGTCTCCATGCCTTACGTCAATATCGGGAAAGAAAACTCCGGCAACATCGATCTCTACTACGAGGACCACGGTGCGGGTAAGCCGGTCGTGCTGGTCCACGGTTGGCCGCTGAGCGGTCGTTCCTGGGAGAAACAGGTGACCGTCCTGCTCGATGCGGGTTACCGGGTCATCACCTACGACCGCCGGGGATTCGGCGACTCCAGTAAACCGACATCGGGTTACAACTACGATACCCTCGCCGAGGACTTGTACAAGCTCATCACGATGCTCGAACTTCGCGACCTGACGTTGGTGGGTTTTTCGATGGGCGGCGGCGAGGTGGCCCGCTATCTCGGCACCTGCGGAACCAAGAGCGTGAGCAAGGCGGTCTTCATCTCTTCCATTCCGCCCTTCCTGCTGAAGACGCCCGACAATCCCGGCGGCGTGGATGGCAGCGTCTTCGACGGGATCAAGAAAGGCATCGCCGCCGACCGGCTGGCATTTCTCTCCGCTTTTTTCTCGAATTTCTACAACGTCGACGTTTTGGGCGGCAAGCTAATCAGCGACGAGGTCGTCCGGCACAGTTGGAACATCGCCGCCGGCGCTTCGCCCAAAGGCACTCTGGATTGCGTCTCGGCGTGGTTGATTGATTTCCGAAAGGATCTCGCACGCATTGACGTGCCCACGCTGGTCATTCACGGTGATGCCGACCGGATTCTCCCACTCGCCGCCACAGGAAAGCGCACACACGAGGCAGTCAAAGGAAGCCGGCTGGTGGTGGTGAAAGGCGGTCCGCATGGCCTGACGTGGACCCACGCAGAGCAAGTTAACCGTGAGCTGCTAAACTTTCTTGGGTAGTCTGAAGTGTCAACGCTTTAGATAGAGGCCGTTGAAATAGTCGAGAACAACACGGTCGCGACGGAGCGCGACCCTCCAGGTTTTCCGAAAGGAGGCGTGTTTCGTAGTGGAGGGACACGCTCCGTCGTGTCCGAAGATGTTTTTCAACAGCCTCTTTACAACTTACAGAAAGCATCGTCTCACAACCGCACCAGCGCCATGGTTCGATCCTGAGTTTGGAATGTCGAACAATGGTATTGGTCGGCCATCCGGGAACGACAGAGATTTGCCTCTAGACGACAAGCGGCCCGCTGCGGTTTCGACAAGCCCGCCCGAGGCGGGCAAGCTCAGGATGACAACCAACCGAAGTTAACCCCTCCACCCGCTGATCGCTGAACGCTGAATGCTGACAGCCTGGGCGTAGGTTCTCCCGCCCTTACTTCAGACTGGCGATGTCGATGACGAACCGGTATTTCACCTGCCCTTTGATCACGCGTTCGTAGGCGTCGTTGATCTGCTGGATCGGAATGACTTCCACGTCCGAGGTGATGTTGTGCGCGGCGCAGTAATCCAACATCGCCCTCGACCGCAAAGTCCTCGCCGACCTCGCGACGAACGATCCGAAAGCTTTCAGCGCCGTGCTGGCGGAAGTCAGGCGCTTGCAGGTGCACAGGCAATTCAGTCCGCGAGGACCAAGAAGCCCCGCTTCCAAGGCAGGCACCCGCTTGGGATTTGGCGCAGCACAAGAATCCGAGCGACACGAAAAAAAAGCTTGCAATGAACCGGGACGCTGCTAGGATTTGTTTATCCAGTAATAGCGAGTACACTGGCGTTGGGGAAATGAGTCGGGGCGGACTCATAGATAGGATGGATAAGATGGCGAAGAAAATGAGACATCAGGGGATTTGGGGGTCGCTAGATTTTACGTCGAACCTACGTTGGCTTGGCCTATGTGCATTCATCTCGATGCTCGCCTTGCCATTGAAAAGCTACGCGGACATCGATCAGTTGGGTCTGGATACGGTCACGAATTTTGCGGTTTATGCCGGGGGTTCTCTGACGGTCAATGGCGCCACGACGGCTAATGGGGACGTTGGGCTTGGACCGAATGGAACCCAGAACTTCGGTGACGCCTTCACCATCAATGGAACATACTGGGCCGACAGTACTGTAGGCGCGACCGTGGCCGCCGTTTCTGCCTATGCAGCCCTCCTGCCGGCAACCACGAATTTCACGCGGATTAATAGTGCGACCACCATTATAGGTAACGGCGGCACTAACGTCATTGACGTGGGGACGATTAGCCTGAACGGCACCTTCCACACTCTGACGCTACAAGGCGGTCCGAATGACGTTTTCGTTTTCAATGTGTCAAACAATGTCGCCTTTTTAGGAACCTGGCCAACGCTGATGTCATTGAGCAGCGGCGTGGCAACGAACCATATCCTGTTTAACTTGCTGAACACGTCATCCACTGCCAACGCCTTGACCGTGACGGTGGCTAATGTAACACTCTTCGGTACGTTTATCGCGCCAGATGCGAGCATGGATATTATTGGCTCGGACGACACGATTTACGGGGGCCTTTTCGCAGGCGGAAACAATCTTACACTCAATTCAGGGACAATAACGGCGGATGTTTTTGAGATTCCGGAGCCTTCCAGCTTCGCTCTCGTTGGCATCTCATGCCTCATTGGTTTGGGGCTTAGGTCGCGCCGACGGCGCTAGCGCCCAGAACCGAGAGAGTTCCGCAAATTGCTTCGGGCGGCAAACGAGTACGTTTGCCGCCCATTTTTCTTTGTTGCGTGCGCCGTACACGGGATCGCCGTCGCGACAGCCAGCAGAATCTTGGCAAGCGATCACCGCGTGCGTCTCTTTGAAGTGCCCCGCGTAATGTTGGCCTTGCCTCTGGCACGCGATTGGCAGTGATTCCAAAGTATTTCGACGCACTGACGAAACTTTCTTTGTGTTGCTTCATTTTTCGCTTGCATTTAGCCGGGAGTCTTGTGAGAGTGCGCGTGCCTTGGAGAGGCAGTAAAACACTGCCCCAGCGGATTTTTTCACCGCGAGGTGGAAAGGGTTTGATCCAAACGTGTGCTAGTGAACTGGATCAGGGATGGAATGGACGGCGAGTTCTCAAATGGCGAGGGAGATTATGAGAAATTGGGAGAGTGCGAGCAACGTGAGGGTGGCTAGGAATACGAGTTCTTGGATAAAGCTGACCACACTGGCGGCAATCTGCGCCATGGCTACGTTCAGCCAGGTGCGGGCCGACCCCACCATTTATGGGTCGGCCTACTCTTTTTCGATGGGTCCTTCCACTTTGTACAACATTAATCCGCACACCGGCGCGGCCACGGCGATCGGGCCGATTGGTTTCAACGGGGTTAGCGCGATTGATTTTAGCGCGTCCGGAATACTTTACGGGGTGGGCACAACCCCCGGCGGCGTACAGTACCTGATCACAATCAATCCAGCGACGGGCGCAGGAACCGCAGTTGGCGCAACCGGGGTGGACGCCTCCGACCACTTTCAGGACATTGCGTTCCGTCACGCCGATAACGCTTTGTATGGATACGAAGACGGCCTTATCTACACCTTCAACATAACAACCGGCGTAGCGACTTATCTCGGGGATACTGGTGACGGTTTCCCCAGCGGCAACGGATTGGCCTTTTCTCCATTCGATACCCTGTACAAGGCGGATTATGCTGATTTGTGGACTATCAACCAGACGACCGGGGTTGGAACCATAGCTGAGACCATGACTTATCCGACCTTCGGCGACGAGGTTAACGGAATGAAATTCGATACCTCGACAGGCGTTCTGTGGGCGTCGGTGAGGGCCGCAGACACGTCATGCTATCTGGCCACTGTTGACATTGACAACGGATACGTGAACGAGATCGGCCCGACACAGAGCGGGTTGACTGCGGTGGGCATAGCCATCGCCATAATTCCCGAACCCGGCACCTTTACGCTGGTCGGTATGGGCTTGGTAGGCTTGCTGACGTTTAGGCGGCGCAAGAAATAATCAAGCTTGGTCTCCCTCCGCGAGTCGCTCGCCAATCAGTTGGAGTGTCTCTGTCTGACGCGGCGGCACCAGATCGTCCGCAAGGACAAGGTCGAGGAGGCCGAGATACGCTACGCTGCAAAGCCCGCAGAAAACCTTGCCCCGCCGCGATTTTGCTTGCCTTCGGCGCAGGGACGGGAGTAATAGTTTGGCCCATCACCCAGGTTGCGAGCGGTCTACAGATGAAGGCGGATGTAAATTACGTGCACGTATCTTTACAATTGCCCGTCTCGGACGAGCGCCTGATCATCGCACGTTCTTGGCGGGCTTGCCGCCTGCCTCCAGCCACCAGTCGGGCTCATCTCCTCTGTTGCACGTTCGTTGGACTTATCCTATCCCTTCACCTCTGCACTTTGGTCAACGCCCAGTACACGGGCAACTTCCAGACCAACGTCATCAGTGGCGTCGTCAGCAACTGGGCGGGCAACTACCTCGTTGGCTCGAATACTTTTGCAGATGTGTTGCTGATTCAGAACGGCGGAGCGCTATCGAGCGGGTTCGGTCAGCTAGGCTACGAGGTCAGCAGCAGCAACAACAGCGTGCGTGTGGTCGACGGCGGCGTTTGGCAGAGCGATACGCTTTATGTCGGTGACCAAGCCTCTGGCAACTCGCTGGTGGTGGCCGGTGGGTCGATTCTCGTCACCGGTCTTACCGTGGGGTTTGACTCGGCCACTTGCGACAACCTCATTCAGTTGGACAGCGGCAGCGTGGTTGTCACCAACGCAACCGCCGACGCCGTGCTGGAGGTGCGCAATGGTGAGTTGATCCTCAATGGCGGCGTGCTGCAAGCCGACAAACTGGTGATGACGAATGCCTGCGGTCTGTTCATCCGTAACGGCGGCACGCTGATTGTCGGCAGCCTCGTGCTCGACCCGAACCTGAGCGCGGTCGGTGACGGCATCCCGAACGGGTGGAAACAGCAGTACGGCCTCGACCCGTTCGATCCCGCCGTCGCAAACGCCGACCCCGACGGCGACGGATTCACCAACCTGCAGGAGTTTCAGGCCGGCACCGATCCGACCAACGGGCTTTCGGCATTGCGGATCCTTGGTATAGGGATACAGGGAAGCGATGTCCTGCTCACTTGGCGGGCCGGCGGAGGTCGAACGAACGTGCTTCAGACAGCGAGCAGCCTCTTGGGCGTTTATTTTAACATCAGTCCGAACATCGTGATCCCCGACGTGGGGGATGTTGTCACGAACTACCTCGACAGAGGCGCGGCTACCAATACGACCTGCCGCTTCTATCGCGTGGCTACGAGGAACTCTTCGGTTGAAGGCACCACGGCACCCACGTTGACCATCACATCACCTGCGAACGATTCTTACATCACCAATTCGACTTTTGCTGTTGCGGGTACGAGTGCCGATGCCTCTGGCGTTTCTGGGGTCGAAGTTCAGGGCGTTGCTGCCTTGAGCGCCAATGGCTACAGCAACTGGGTGGCGGCGGTCACGGGTTTGACCGCCGGCACCAACACGCTGACCGTGCTCGCAGGTGACAACGCCGCGCCAGCGAACATTGCCACGAATACCATTCGCGTGATCTATGCCGCTGGCGATTATGACAGCATCGGCGATGGCATCCCTGATTGGTGGCGGCAGCAATACTTCGGCAACGGCCGCACAACCAATGGCAGTTCCTGCGCGTCGTGCGACCCCGATGGCGACGGCGTGTCCAATCTCCAAGAGTATTACGACGGCACCGACCCGAACGATAGCAACAGCGTGCTGCGCATCACGGCCATCATCCCGGTAGGCGCGGATATCCACGTGTATTTCACGTCTGTCAGTGGGAAGTATTACTCATTGGAACGTTTTGACCCCATTAGCGGCGTATGGACAAACATCGTGGACAACATTCCCGGCAACGGCGGCGTCGAATGGATCAAGGACATAGACGTGCTAAACGCCGGTGAGTTTCTCAACTCCGGCAACGGCGGAGTCCAATCGTTCCAAGCCATCGGTGGCGCCAGCGAGCCGAGCCCGTCCTACCGGCTGCACACCAGCCAGTTAAGCAGTCCGCCGCCAGAGGACAGCGATGGCGACGGCATCCCCGACTGGTGGACGCAACTCTACTTCGGGCATCCCACGGGGTTGAAGTCGGACTACTCTCGCGCTGCGGACGATCCCGATGGAGATGGATTGAGCAACTTGGAGGAGTATCTCCTTGGTACGGACCCTCTGAACCCCGATTCCGATGGGGATGGCATTTCCGACGGGCCACTCGCTCCGCCGGGAAGAGGATTGGTGCCCGGCCCAGATCCCGATCTTGTGGCGGTCAACGGCACCGTCTGTTATCCATTCTCAGGAGTCGGTACAGTTACCATCGGCATGCTTAACATGGGTCGCGGTCCAGCGCTGTGTCCATTTCTACGAGTGAGCCTGAATCCTACCATGTCGCCGTCAACCGTCTTTGATACGACCGGCGGGTCGATAACCTACACCTTACCGGAGAGCTACAACCAACCTACCGATGATATCTACTTACAGTATGCTGACACTAACACCAACGCGCTGGGAAGCGTGATCCATAAGACGATCCCATTCTTTTTCGAACCGGGTTCAGCTCGTAACGTAGCTACGGTTGGGATCGATACCAACTTGGCGATAGCGGCACTCGATACCAACTCGAACTGGTGGGCGAGAAATGTGTCGATCTACGCGAGTATGGACCACGCTACAACCAATTACGTCAGGAATACGAACTGTTGGGTGCACGGGTTCGACCTCACCTGCATTGCGGCTTACAACTCATTTGAGATGGCCACGCGGCGGGCGGGCACGCTGATCAGTCCGCGTCACGTGGTGTTTGCTAACCACTACTTCCCTCCCAACGGCACAGAACTGCGGTTCGTTGCTAATGATAATACAGTTGTTACTCGCGTGCTCTCAAACTCAATGCAAATCGCTTTGACGGATCTTCGGATCGGGGTCTTGGATTCCGATGTCCCGACCAATTTGATCACTTTTGCCAAGGTTCTGCCATCCAGTTTCACGAACTATTTTCCGAACTCGTTAAAACCCATTTCTTCAAAGCCCATTCCGGCGCTGTGTCTCAACCAAGATGAGAGCGCCTTAGAATCAGACATCTCGACGGTGACTGCAGGTATTTCGTTCATGGCGCCTGCCGATGCTACCCGCAGCAGATTTTACGAGGACAAGACTTCCGGAGACAGTGGCCAGCCGGCATTTATAATCCTAAACGGGCGATTGGTGCTTCTCACGGTTTATACATATGGTGGATGTGGATCAGGCTGGTTCATCACCGCGTATCTAAGTCAAATCAACTCGGCGATGGCTGCACTTGGCGGGGGCTATAGTCTGACGCCGGTGGATCTCAGTCCATTTGCATCCTGCGATGGCGGCACCGGGCAGTCGCCATAGTCTGACACCCTCTACTATGTAAGAACTCATACTGCTGATGTAACGGGCGTGTTTTGTTTTTTTCTCGGATCCCTTGCCCGTCATTTCATGTGCCCACTGGGCATGTCGGTTCGCTCAGTAGGAAACCAGCATGAGGGTCAAGAACTCTTGCACCGGCTTTCCGCGTCCTGCGGCGATTCTCGCGTGGTTCACAGTTTCTCCCGTGTGATCAAAAAAACTCGTCCTTGCTGAACTTCCTCGGGTAGCATCGCGACGAGGAACATCCCATGCCTTGGAAGCGAATGCTGGCGGAGCGGCTCGGCAGGTCGCATTGCCCGACCTTTTCCTCTTGGCAGTTCGCGAACCCGCTGCTATCGACGCTGTGATGCGAAAACACCTGCGGGCGAAGTCCCCATGACCGCTTTACCCATTGAGAAAACAATCATCGAGGTCAACTTTTGAGGGGCTGTTGCCCAAATGATTTTCCGGTTGTAGCTGCGCTTCGCGCCGTCGCCAAAGCGCTATGGCGCGTCGGCGACTGCGAAGCGCGGGTCGTTCGTTTCCCGTAAGGAATTCGGCGCTTCGCAGAAGCGCCGCTACACCGAAAGGCGTCGAAACCGATTTGGGCAACAGGCCCTTGAAACTTGAAATCCACTAGCTTTGCCGCTCGGTTGATGATGTTCGCTCCCGCGACCATCACCCTGCGGGAGTCGAAACAACACGACTTCGTCTCGGCGCTTCCCAAGCGCCTCGGCTTTGAGACCGGGTGGTTGCGTTCCTGCAAATCGTTTCAGGTTCAGCGCAGGCCGCCGATTCCGATGCCCAGGAACTCACCACGAAGTTTACCCCGTCTAGCGGGGCGCACGAAGTTGGTCGGAGGGTCGCGCCAGGATGCTGAGTTTGTGTCTGTTGTTTACATGCCTGACCGGATCAGTTATTGTCGCGCCACCTGCGGAGAAACCAATCATTCCGTCGGTCAGATAACCCGCAGACGAAAGGCAGATCGATTATGGGCGATAAATCCCCAAAAGCCGTCCACAAGCAGGCGTCGCAGAAGCAAGCCAAAGCCGAGCAATCAAAACAGCAGAAGCAGCAGGCCGTGTTCGCGAAACAATCGGCCAATAAAAAGAAGTAACCGCCGCCAACCCGGCGGACCGCATTCCACCCGTTCATGCAGAGATGCCAAAGCAACCGGGGTGACATCTCTGTCTTCTGGATTTCTCAGGTGCAAGCGATGTGGCCGCGTCATGCTTCGAGTCGCGTGCTTGGCTGGCCGCCGCGAGCCGACGCACGGATTACGGATTACGAGCCACGCAGTATTCGTTTCCAGCGCGCGATTTGGGCGTGGACGTTCTTCGGAGACGGCGCGCCGATGGCAGTGCGGGCGGCGAGGGCGCGGCGCACATCGAACACGCGGGCGGCGGCAGGGCCATACTTCTTCGCGGCAAGCTTTGGCAAGGGCACGCCGCTCTTCTCCGATACGGCCACGAGCGCGCCGACAGCGTGATGCGCTTCGCGGAATGGGACGCCTTTCTTCACGATGAAATCCACGAGATCGGTCGCCAACAGCATCGGATCGCTCGCGGCGGCTTCGCAGCGGGCGCGGTTGACCCGCGTGTGGCCGAGCATGTCGGAGACGATCAGCAATGTCGTCATCAACGTCTGCGCGCACATGAACAGCGGCAGCTTGTCCTCCTGCATGTCGCGGTTGTACGTCAGCGGCAGTCCCTTCAACATCGTCAGCACCGCCATCAGGTGACCGTAGAGCCGGCCCGTCTTGCCGCGCACGAGTTCCGCGACGTCGGGATTCTTCTTCTGCGGCATCAGCGACGAGCCGGTGGTGTAGGCATCGGCAATCGTGATGAAGCCGAACTCGGCGCTCGTCCACAGGATCAAATCTTCCGCGAGACGCGACAGGTGCATCCCGCAAATCGCCGCCGCCGCCAGAAATTCCACCACGAAATCGCGGTCGCTGACGGCGTCCATCGAATTCTGCGTCACGCCGTCGAACCCGAGCAGTTTGGCGACGTAAGCGCGGTCGAGCCTGATCGTGCTGCCCGCGATCGCGCCCGAGCCAAGCGGGCAGAGGTTGGCGCGACGGGCGCAGTCGTCGAAGCGATGCGCGTCTCGCTCAAGCATCTCGACGTAGGCGAGCAGGTGATGCGCGAACAGAACGGGCTGGGCCCGTTGCAGGTGCGTGTAGCCGGGCACGACGACGTCCGCGTTGCGTTCGGCGAGCGACACCAGCGCGCGTTGCAGTTCGACGATGCTCAGTTGTGTCTGTTGGACGGCGTCGCGCAGCCAAAGGCGCATGTCGGTGGCGACCTGGTCGTTGCGGCTGCGGGCGGTGTGAAGTTTCTTGCCGACGGCGCCGATCTTGCGGACGAGCACCGCCTCGATGTTCATGTGCACGTCTTCGCAGGCTGGATCCCATTTGAATTTGCCCAATGCCATCTCGCGCTCGATGGCACGCAGGCCGCGCTCGATCTTCGCGGCTTCAGACTTGGTGATGACACCGACCTTCGCGAGGCCCTTCGCGTGCGCGATGGAACCGGCGATGTCGTGACGCGACAGCATCCAGTCGAAGCTGATGCTCTCGGTGAAAGCCTGGACTTCTTTGGCGGGCGCGACGGAAAATCGTCCACCCCAGATCCGTTGTGGCGCTTTTTTCATGCCGGCGTGATTGTCGTCAATCGCGCGCTGGAATCAAGCCAGGAATGGCACGGAGCGCTGGAGCGTGGAGTGTTGGAGTCTCGCGGCGACAGAGAGCATCCGCCCAACACTCCGTCAACCCGTTACTCCGCTACTCCTTTTCGCCCGGAGGCATCGGCGGCATGGAAGAACGTCCGCGCGGCATGCCGCCGGGCATTCCGCCCATCGCGCTCATCATCAATTCCTGCATGCTGCCGTAGCGCTTGTAGTCAGACGGCGGCCCAAACAGCGACGCAGCAGGCTTGGTTTGGTCGATGTTCTGGAAGCGCGTGGTGATGGTCGAGCCTCCGGCATCGGTCTGGGTTTGAATCGGGTAACTGTTGAGATCGGTGGCCTGCCATACCAGCGTATTGATCGCCGGCCCGCCCTCTGGAGTCACGACGACTTTGTATTTCACACACGGATGGCCATCGAGGGTCTCCTTGCCAAGTTCGGTCCGCTCCACTTTCGGCGGCTTGTTGGTTTCAGTGGCCGACGAGCCTGTTGGCGTCGGCAATTCGCAATAAGCCTTCAACCCCGGATAAACCACGTAGCCCGTGTGCTTTTCCGGCAGCAGAATGGTGACGGTTTTATCCATTCCCATCGCCTGCATCTGCGCGAGGGCTTGAGGAGGGATGCGGCCTCCCTGCATTTTTGCCATGTCCGTTTCCGTGCGTATTTTCCCTTCCAAAACCGCGTAGCTGATCTCCATCTGCATCTCGTTGCCGCTTGAGTCTTTGATGGTTGTGTGAGCGACAGCCGAGAAGGATTTGTCCTTGCCAAAGATCCCGGCCAGACCAGCGCCGGGATCGCGCCTCGGTCCGCCCATCATTCCCTGGGCGAAGCCGGCGGCACCCAGCCCGTAAAGCGCCAACGTCACAAGTGAAGCGATCCGAATTGTCTTCATTCTTTCCTCCTGATGATTTCCGTGATACTACCCTGAAACCCCGCGACCGTCTAGACGAATGTGATAGAGTGTTTTCGATGACACGAGAATCTCGATCAGTGCTCTTCGACTTGGACGGCACGTTGGCAAATACGCTGGCGGATCTGGCCAACGCGACCAATTGGGCGTTAGCGCAACTGGGTTGCCCAACGCACCCGGTGGATGCCTACCGTTTCATGGTCGGCGACGGCGCACGCCAGCTTTGCGCGCGGGCGCTGCCTGCTGACAAGCAACCGCTGGCCGAGGAGGCGCTGCAGTTGATGCGCCAGCGTTACGACGCGCACTGCTTCGATCTGACGAAGCTCTATGCGGGGATTCCCGAACTTGTCGACACGCTCAGCGCGCGCGGCTGCAAGCTGGCCGTGTTGAGCAACAAACCCGACGATTTCACCAAGCGCATGATCGCACACTACTTCGACCCAAATTGCAGCCGCGAATCGCATTCGCGGCTTACAGGCTCCTTCGGGGCTGCAATCGGGCCTTTCCACATTGTGCGTGGTCAGTTGCCCAACGTCCCGCTGAAACCCGACCCGACCGCTGCGCTGCAAATCGCGGAAGAACTTGGGATCCCATCCCGACAGTGGCTTTACATGGGTGACACCAACACGGACATGCGCACGGCTCGTGCCGCGGGAATGTATGCCGTGGGGGTGCTCTGGGGGTTTCGCGACCGAAAAGAACTGCTCGAGAGCGGAGCAGAAGCGTTGGTCGCAACGCCCGCCGAGGCACTGCACTTGGTTGTGTAGAGGCGCACGGTCGTGCGCCCCCACACGTCGTTATCGTCTTCCTGAACTAGCGACGACCGCCACGGAATTCACGTTTGCCGCCGCCACCGCCGCGTCCGCCGCCGAAATCGCCGCGAGGACGCTCCTCACGAGGACGGGCTTCATTGACCGTCAGGGCGCGACCGTCGAGTTCCTTGCCGTTAAAATCGGCGATGGCCTTGGTGGCCTCTTCCTGCGAGCCCATTTCAACGAATGCGAACCCGCGGGACTTGTTGGTAAACTTGTCCACGATAAGTTCGCATTTGACGACGTTGCCCGCCTGCTTGAACAGGTCGAGGATATCGCCTTCGGTGGTATTGAACGACAGATTGCCTACGAATAGCTTGGTAGCCATTATGTTTTATGTTTCCTTCTGCTGCGGTAGGAGGTTTCCGTGACTGTTCCCGCTCATCGGGTTTCGGACTGTCACCGAGCTAACATGGTCGCCTGACAATCTACCAACTCACTCACTCTTCTATCGACTAGCGGAAATTAGTGTATGCAAAACAGCCAGAAGCGCAACAATTATTTTCCTGCCTGTTTGCCGCCGTCCGTCCGCCTGATCGGATGCCACTCAACGTCCTGCACTGCCGCAACATACGCCGCTCCAACGGCGTTGCAGAGGACGACGCCGCCAGCGAACAATGTCCGCTACTCCGCCACCTTTGCTTTGCCAGCTTGGGCAACATACCCTCGGTCAGCCTAGCCGCGGCTTCCTGAATGGCAGCTTTGTACAGACCATCGGTGTACCAGCGACTTGATGGAACGCGAATTATTGCGAACGGGCAGTCGCGTTCCAGTTCTGCTTCGCACCTTGTTGTTCCCACCATCGCTTCACCAGAGACACAAGTTCCGGTTGTGGCTTGCCTTCCCATTCGTGGCCGCCCAAGGGAGCGCTTTCTGCGATTGCCCTTGCCGCTCGACCGGCAACTGCCGGATTCGCATGATAAAGCAACCGAGCCAGATAGGGAACGGATTCACGGGGTGCTGGGCTGACTTGTTTCAGGGCGAACGACGCGTTCTTGGCAAATGTGGGTCTGTCCGCTCTAAACTCTTCCGCTGCCACAATCAGGGCCGGGACCGAGCAGCCGGACGATTTGCCGATCTGGGAAAGTGCGGAAGCGGCGTTGATACTTTCGAAGCTTGTGTGACAGACCCATGGCACAAGGTACGGAACCGCCGGTGCAGCATTCGTACCGAGGAGACCGCAAAAAATGAGGGTGTACCCATTCATCATTTCGCCACGTCGGAGTTGATAGAGTATGAAGGGCAGCACTTCGTCCTTTTTTTCCAGAAGGGCATTCTGAACGGAACTGTTATCGGCCCCCTGACGGAGTTGGTATCTGCCCTGCAACTCGCCAAACAGCTTCTCAACGCTCTCAAAATTGGCCGGCTTCATCGGAGGATCGTCGGATGGCTTGCCGCAACAGTGACAGAAATCCATTTGCGAATCAGCGTACAAGCGGACCTTCTTCAGCAATGTGAAGGCGGCTTCTTCAAGGGTTCCTGAGACGCCGTTCTTTCGCGCCTTGGGCGTGGTCGTGCCCTGTGTATCCGTGATCACCTTCTCCAAAAGGTCGAGCGCCTCGAAATAGCGCCCGGTCTCATAACACACCTCGGCCAGATCGTAGGCCGCAGTCAAACGGTTGGCCACGGGAATGTCTTCCTCGTGGTAAAGCCGATCAAAAACTTTGCCCGCGAGATCGGGCCGCAGTTGCTGCTGCATCTCTTCGGCCAGTTCGCCCATCAGAACGCAGTAATCGATGATTGGAGAACCGATGGACCAAGAAATTGTTGCCTGGCCTTGCCCCCCGTCCCCGTTCAAAAGCTCAGTCTTGGTTATCCCAAGAGCTGGATCTATATCAAAATCATCTTTGTACCGTTCGACCTGCTCCCAGACGAACCGAAATTGTGCTTCGGCTCCTCTAGTTTCCCTTGCCAGCCGGCTGCATAGCTTAATAACTGAACCACGCTGATATCGGTCGATGCAGTTCAGAAGCAGTTGCCCACGTGTCCATACAGCCTGTGCTGCGTCTTGTTGACTGGCCATCGTAAACGATCTGTATTGCCTGTACTCTTGGATGAGCACACCTAGTAGATCCATGTAAATCTGCTGAGCCTCAGCGCCGATGGCAGGATCCTTGCTAAGGCGCAACGATACCGCAAGCGGCCAAGCCTTGGCGTTGGCACCGGACTTTCGGTGCAGACGCAAACGTTCCAGCTTCTCCTTATCAGACAAAAGCGCAGCAGACGTTTGGTGCGACGCAAGACACGAGCCGAGTGGCGATTGGGGATTGCCGGTCCAATACAGGTTGCCGAGATAACGTGCATCTTGGGGCGCGCTGTGCGTGTAATAAGACCCCGCCTTTTCTGTGACTTCAGCCAGTGTCATGATTTCAGGGCTGTTCGGGAACCACTTGTTGAGCAGCGCGAAATCCTCCTTCAAAGGGGCGTCGGGCGTCCACCAAGGACGGCGAGACGCATTTCGTTTCCGCCACAGTGCTGAGGTCAGCAGGAAGGCAGCGTCCGGCTGCGTTCGGTCGTGTCCGATCTGTTCGATGGCACGATCCAACAGCCAAGCCTTCGGCAGCCATTCGGTGCTGTAATAGTCGGACAGGCCAATCAAATATCGCGGATTGGTCGGATGTTGCTGTACCAAGCGCAATGCTTTGGCGAAGGAAATCTCGAATGGGTCGGATGGACTGGGCATCGCCGACGAATCAATTGTAGAGTTGTTTTCGATCACAGATTCGCTGTTTTTTTTGGACCTAGCACGGATGAATTGCTGCGCAAGCCGGACGTACTGCACATCCTTGTTTTTCTCCAGTCCTTGGAGCATCGCTTGGCGGACCAATCCCGCCGAAAGCAATCTCAACTCCCGAGCCCGCAAACAGGCCGACGAATTGCCTTCGACGGATATCGAGTCTAGGAAAACCACGTCGTCTATAACCAGCCAGCCGCTGTTCTCGTTAAGCGGCGCTGCCATTTGTCCGGTGAGCTGCAAATCTACTTCCCGCAACGTGGCCCCGATCCATGTCGGTTCGAACACGGTAAATCGTCCACTCCGCGCTAATTCCCGGATGAATGCTGCACGCCCGGTAGAGGTGATTCCGCGTCCGCCCAAGACTACTACAACAGGCTTGGCGGGTGGGTTGATGACGGCCGGCTGCCTGATCTTTAAGGGGCGAATGGCAAACTCGGCCAGTTCCGGGAAACCCGCATGCTGGTAAGCGCGCGCCTCCCAAAGCCGCGCTAGGTCAAATGGCTGGATTTCGGTACGCGCCTTGTTAAACTGAACGATTGCTCCCGCGTAATCGCCTCTGGCGTAGCATTCCAGTCCCTTGAAGAATGGCAGAGTGGCCTCCGGGAGCCAGGTCATGGATTCTCCGGCGTGACGCGGAGCGGGTACTGTTACGGATCGCAGATAGGAAGCAACATCATGCGCTATGGCAAAGATGGTGCTAGACCATTCAACGGGGTACGATCCGCGTCTGGTGAACGACGTCTCGACCGTCGCAGATCCCGGGTGGACGAGCGAGACGGTTATCACGAATTCGTTCGAGGCGCCTCGCTGCACTTGTCCGCCGACGAACCAAGTCGCGGAAGGAAGCCGAGCCGCACGCAGGGTATCCGCCGAAATCACTCCCTGGCCGAGTAATTCCCGTTCTCCCAATAGAAGGCGAATCTGTCGCCGCTCCAAGGTGGCGACGTTTTCTTCTTGGAGAGCCAATTCAAAAGTATCCGCCAGACCAACGATCCAATCCCGATCGCCACCTTCTGGCGCTTTCTCGTGTATAAAATCCAATACCGCCACCTTGTCCGAACTTGCATTTAAATTAGCGCCTTGGGATGACGATGCGAAAGCGAGGATGAGCACCCCTGTCGCTACAGCGAGGCACGCCACAGCGATCGACCTCCTATCCGTCGACCGACCCGCATCCGCCAGAAACGGACCCATAACGCATTCAGCCACTACTTGACCAGCTTCGGGAGCAAACGTTCGGTCAGTTTGGCGGCGGCTTCCTGGATGGCGGTTTTGCCGGCGAGATGTTCGCTCAGGTCAACGGCCACAGCCGTCTGGCGGTCGATGAAGATGACGCGGCCGCTGGTCTTGTCGATGGCTTTGAGTTCCACGCGCGCTTTGCAGCTCACGAGGTTGCCCTTGCGCATCCCGAATTCGCTGAATGCTTCGCCCACAATCTCGATGTCGGGTTTGACGGACGAATCCTTCTCATCGGCCACGACCGCCCCCAGTTTCTGGAGGATAAAGCTGACCTCGGTCTGCGCGGCGGGATCGATCGTCGGCGAGCCGATGTGGCGCTCAGGGATCGAGATGCTGACCGGCGGGAACTTCTTTCCTTCGTACTGCTTTTGCAGTCGGGCCACCATATCGTCCTGCTTTTCAACCTTCGCCACCAGCGTGTCGCTCCGGGCCTGGATGATCTTGCTGAGCCGGCCCGCCATTTCGGCCGACATGTCGGCAATGGAACTGCGCTCCGCCGGGCCGCGCACTACCTCGCCGTAGACGCGGCTGGTTTCCGTGCCAATCACCTTGGCAACGATCATGGTTTCCCTGTTGACGTTGAATACGCGGCCGGTCACGAGCACTTTCGCGCCGATGAGATGACCGATCTTCGCGGCCGTCTCGGGATCGATTGTGCCGGACAGCCCCAGTTCCTGTTCACCGAGCGCCTTCTCCAACTCGGCGCGCTCGACGGTGATCAGGTTGGGGTCGGCGGAAAGCTGGGCGTTGATCATGCTGGCCACTTTCGGGCCAAGATCCTTCACCGCTTCGTCCTTCGATTCGAAGTCGAACACGGCCACGGTCAGCACATCGGCGCGCGCGATCGTCGCGATCGCAAGCAGCACCGCCACAAACAGATTTTGCTTCATTTTCATTCGGTCTCCTTTCGGTCTTCGGGTAACCGCAACGCCTCCGGCTCAAGAGCCAACTCGGCGAAGCGGATCAGGTTTAGTTGCGCCATTGGCGAATCGGCCAACGGCGAGACACTGCTGGTTGACGCAATGACGACGGCTCCCATGCCGAGTCGTACGGCATACGCGGCAACTAGGGCGGATTTGCGGATCCAGACTACAGCCATGCCGTCTTTCACACGTTTGATGACGGACTCGGGTAACTCCCTCGCGTCGGACCACACGACGGTCAGCCGCGCGTCCGAAGGCTCCGTTTCCAGATCGGTGAATTCGACGCCGGCTTGCTTCAACAGCGGCCGGACTTGACTGTCCGGGTCGAACAACCCAAGCGGTTTCTCGCCCGCCAGTGTGCCCAACTTCTTGAGCAGATCATCGGGGTAAACTGAGACCTCCGTGCGTCCGATGCCGATCCATTCGATCTGGAACCGCGTCGCCGCCCGTACCGTCGGGAATTTGGCCGCGTAGGCTTCCACCACGGTTTGCTGCGGCAACAGGCGCAGCCGCTTCCACGGTTGCGCGTCGCCGACGGGCATGGCGGAGCCGAAGCTGAGCTGGCGCAATCGCGTTTGCACATTGGCTTCTGCGGCTTCATTGCTCGAGTTGCGGAACATCACGCGAATCGTTTGCTCCCGCCCTGCAAATACTGCAGGCGGCTGCTCATCAGGCACGACCGCGATTTGCGCGGACGCTGCCGCCGGACACAACAGCGCGAGTGCAGCAATGATAGTACGTTTGAAAAGTGTAGAAAGGGCGGTCCGAGCTGCGTGGGACAGGCGTCTCGCCTGTCCAGTAGAACGGGCTTCCAGCCCGTTTTGCAGTAAATGATGAACGGGCAAGATGCCCATTCTACGGGCGAACAGGCTGGAAGCCTGTTCCACGTGATCTTCCACACACGCACCGAGTTTCACGACGTAAACCTCAATGGTTGCGCGTCGATTCGATAGACGCCGGCACGTTGCGTTGGTTCCTCGCTGCTCCAGACGGAGCGTTTGCCCACGACGAACACGCCTCCTTCGCCGTTGGCCAATACATCCCAGCTTTCGCCGTTGACGCGAATCTGCTGGCCACTGAACGTGATGAACGCCCGGCATTGCTGTTCCCGGCACACGTTGACGAGCAACGGTGCTGACGCCGGCACGTTCGGTTTATCCGCCAAATCCAATCGCACACCCTGTTGGTCCACGGCGATGGCGCGCACCTGATTCGGAAACATCGCTTCAACCTCGCGATAAAGCTTCGCGTAGTTCGGCCCAGCGGGACGGCGCGGTTTCAGCCACAGGCCAACGCAGAGAGCAAGCATGAGACACGCTGTGGCGAGGCCAACACACCAACGGACGGTAGGGCTCGACCGCCGGGCGAGCCATGTCGCAGCCCAAGTCGGACAGCCCAGCGGCCTGTCCCTACCTGTAAGTTGCGCGATGACGCGCTTTGGGAATGCTTCCCAGTAGCCCTCCGAGTGTTCGGGTACCCGCGCGCTCTTCAGCAGTTCATCCAATCTCTTGTTTGCGTCATTCATCTTTCTATCCTGTATGACAATTGCTTACGGAGAAACCTTTGATGCATCGTCTGCTACCGCTGGGGTGGTGGGTTTGAGGTCCAAAAGCCAGAGTTGATTGCCCACACCCGCCAGAATTCGTCTGCCGTTTTCGAGCGGTTCGAGATAGTTCAACTGGCCGTAACCGAACGGGCCGCCTTCTGCAAATGACGGAAGAAACTCGCGCGGCCCGCCGTCGGCCGGGATGCGCTGAAAGGGCCATGCCACCCAAAGCCAGCCGTCCAAAATGAGGTGCGGCGAATAGCTTTCCCACGAAGTCTTGTACACGTGGTCGCCGCGGACGAAAGCTTGGTCCCCCTCGGGCCAAGGGGTGGCCCAGATCTTGGTTTTGTTCGTTTCGAGATTGAACGAGAGTACCTCGTACGCAACTCCTGAGGTTAGTCGTAGCCGACGTGCCAACAGGACTTCTTCGTTGCGTATTTGACTCATCCACTCGCAGAAGCCGGCCAGCGGCAGCAGATATGTCAGCTTGTCGTCCTTCGTACCCACTGACCAAAGACCTGAGTACGGTGTACCGCCCTTATACTCGCCGATATCGACGCTGAACAGCACTCGGTGGCGCGCCGGGTCAGCAATCATCTGCCGGACGAAAAACGGCGGCGAAACGTTATCCAGCGCGCTCAATTTTTCCTTACGCATGGATGAGGCAAGTACTGTGACACGGCCGGTTGCCAACTCGCATACGATGAGATAGCCCGCCGTACCCTGATAGCCGGTGTTTTCGCCGATGCCTGCGTAGAGTTTGCCGTCGCAGCACGCCACGACCGAGACGTGACTCGATGGTAATCCGTTGGTTTCCGTAAAATGGTTCACAGGGGCTGAGTCTGCTGGGAATATCACAATCCCGTCATTGACCGTCGTGGCGTAGAACCCGTCTGGAGGGCCGTCGAGCGGAACCTTATCGTAGCGCTGTGCGGGACTGCCATCTAGTGGAACGCGCACGAGTCGTAACTTCGAGGCTGAGGTTTTGCCTGGAGGGAACTCCAACCCCCATACTGCATTGCCGACCACGCGCGGCTGCAACAGTGCGCTCGGTCCATCATACAAGAGCCGCGCTGCGCTCCACGGTGTTAAAGTCTGCAATTTCAGGCCCGGTTCCTGGATCGCGAGTGACTCCCGAAGCTGTGCCAACTGCTGATCGAGTTGTCCACGCCAAGAAGGCGGCGGTTCGGAAAGTCTTCGGCAGTCAGGCGAGTCCAGCATGGCGAGGAGACGCTCCAAATTCCGTGCGCATACCTTTGGATCGCCTTTGGATAGTACTTCACCTGCAATATAGGAGAAAACCGATTCCATGTACTGATAGGCAGCGTAAATCTCCGATTGTGGATCGACTGCTGCCATCGCTACCCAGTGGACGTATTCGCGGCGCTCCACCATAAAGTCGAACAACTCCTGGTATTCGCCGCGGCGCATAGCGGGATCCGGCAGCAGATCAATCGTGTCCAGCAAGGCCTGGTAAACAGCGACACGATAACCGTCCGACTTCTCGCACGGCGGATTCGAGATTATCCGCTTGCCCAGGTTCTTGATTTGCGCCAACTGGCTGTTGACCGCCTCGCCTTGCCCTTGTTCCTTTCGTACAACTGCTGCAAATTCACTCACCATCGCGTAAAGCTGAAATAACGGTTCTTGACGATGTCTGAGCGAATCAAAAAAAACCTGTAATTGCGCCAGATCGGCTTCGGTAAGGCTCCAGCACTGGCCATGACAACCCCCATACATCTTGCTTGGTTCCCGAATGCGGTACACAATCGGCGACAGCATCCAATTCACGGTTTCGGTCTGGACATTGCACAATCCATGCTTGTCCAGCAAGGCCAGCCAGTGATCCAGTATCTCCACGGCATCGGCAGTCCATCCTGCCGACGTCGCCGAGCCATACTCGAACCAATTTATGAACCAGTAGAAGTCATCAGGAGGACAGCAGATGAAATACGCGTTTGCTCCCTCTGTGTTCCCAGCAAAGGCTGGGCGCTCCCAGAACTCGACCAAGATTCGCCGATACTTGGCCTGCAACTCAGCAAACTGGCGTCGTGATTCGTCATCGTAGCCTTCTTTGATATTGCGCACTCGCTTGAGAAAATACTCGAAGGCCTGTTCCTCCTTTGACGAGCCGACGCGAGGTATGTTGACAGAGGGCATCCCGGCGCGGATTTCCAGGCATAGGTTGGCCCCGCGGTGTGCCAGACCTAGCGCGCGTTTCAAATTGTCAGGCAAGGTCTTGGATGCCCAGGAGTGCAACTCCGGCTGGCCCGGAGCGAGAAGGTCGTTGGCGACCTTCAAGAGCGCATCGGTGAGCAACGCGCGCAACTCCTTGTCGGCGGGATTCAATGCATAAGCCGCTTCGGCGGCTTGAAGACCTTTGGCAAATTGCATGTGCTCGATGAAGAACGTTGCCTCCTGGCGAAACCGTTGCGCCTCGCGCGGGCGATCCACGGTTGCCAGAGCGGGTGCTGCATTCAAAGATCGAATCAATTTCTGGAATAGTAACTCGACGAGGTCGGTTACCCCTTCAGTGTCTCCGACGGCTTGGACTTTGCCCAAGCTCGCGCCGGAAGCGTCTGTGAGAAACACCGCGACTTTCACTCCATTGCTCTCGCTGCCCCGGGAGAACTCAAGTTCCAGAACCGTCAGCGACGCCAACAAATCATTTGCGAAGTCGTTCGTCGGCAACGCCCGTTCGCGGTTGATCTGTTCGAGACGCTCGCGTTCCAACACGGTGAGGCTTGCGGAACCAACCAGCCGTCGTTCCAACATTGCTCCCACAGATTCACAAATGCTGTCCATCGCGTGCGGTAATTCGGCGTTGCGGACAGAGAGTAAGCACACGGTGCGAATACCGGCGGCTGGTTGCAGGCGCTTCCTGCAGGCGTCATGCACCGCTGTCACGATGCCCTCGGCTCTCTTGTCCACACCGCCTTCGGGCAGCGTGGCGTCCCACAGCTTCGCGCCGCTCCGGGCGTCGAACGCTACCAATCCGAGCGCCTCTTGACTGCCGGGAAACGTTTCCAAGGTGGCGAACACTTGCACGCCGAGGAGTTTGCCGACGGCAAGGGCCTGCGCCGAATCGCTCAGGCCGCAACGGGTCAGCTTCTGCTCGTCCAAGACCCGTTCGACCAGCGTCCGTTCCACCAAGGCGATATCCTTCTCCGTGCTCAACTTCGCCTCCGCCAGCGCCAACACATTCTGTCCCGCCTCGCCACCGCATGTGCTCACCAAAGCCACGCGGGTCTGGGCGAATGTCGGAGTCACGGCGAGACACAACCAAGCTGCCAGCGACAGCCAGACTATCCGTTTGAACGAAGTGCCTTTGCTCATTTGCTTGGCTTTGTTTTTATTCCGGCCGCAGCCGCTTCATTAGGCAGAGAATTGGTTGCCAAGTCCAGTATCACCAGTGAATTATTGTCGGAGAGGTGAAGCACTTTGGTTCCGTTCTCTATCAGCTCGAGGTAACCGGTGAGATTGTCCGTGTCGGGTGCATGAGGAGGACGAGGAACAGCGTCGAAGAACTCCACTGATTTGCCATCCGCCGAAATGCGACCGAACGGGTCGTCCGACCACAGCCAACCATTCACCAACAGGTGGGGGGCGTATCTGTTGAAGGAGATGCGGCCGACGCCTTCATCCACCTGTAGGTGCGCGCCGAACTGCGCTGAAGGACGGCAGACATACAGCAGTTGGGAACGGTTGCTTGCCAAATCAAACTGGACGATCCCACTCGCACCTCCGGGGTCTATCCGAGTCTCGATCAGTAGCTTGCCATTCCGAACCGGGCTTATCCATGGGCAACTGTAAGACAGGTCCAACACTCTGGTGAGCTTCCCGCTTCTTACATCCAGAGCCCACATTCCGGACAGTGGTCCACAGCAACCGCCCAGACCGAAGTCGACCGTAAACAGCACCCGGTGACGTGGTGGGTCCGATACCATCTGGCGAATCCTGTACGGCCAAGAATAATTATCCAAGGGGCTCTGGCTCTCTTTACGTCGCTTGGATGCTATTGTCGTCCACTCGCGCGTTTGCCAGTCGTAGGACAACAGAATCCCTTCCCCGCAACCCGCGTAAAGCCTGCCTTCCATACAGGCGAGCGAATGAATCTCTTCTGAGGGTAATCCTTCGGCTTTCCCAAGATGCACAGGCTGACCGCCATCCACAGGAAAGACAAAGATTCCCGTGTTCGAAGTAGCCCAACAGAATCTGCTGTCTGCAAGCGACGTTCCTCGATCAAAGTCCCTCGGAGTCCACTCGCAGTTGACCTTACCTAGTCGCTCAACAGGACCTCCGTTCATTGGGATTCTCAAAAGCTGGGCAACCTTGCCCTTGCCTTGCTCTGCACCTAGCCCAACGACATACACCGAATCACCTTGAATTTGCGGACGGAGGATATGCGAGAAACCGTTTTCGTTGGCCCGAAACAGAACGTGCGCCGCACGCCAGGGAACTGTCATTTCTGTCGGGGGGCGCAGTTGGCGCTGAAGTATGGCAAATTGGTTCTGGATCGTACCTCGATCAGGCTGAGGCATGGCCCAGTACGGGTCACGTCCACCCAAGTAACGACAGTCGGGCGAACCCAGCAAAGAAAGTACCGCTTCAACGTTTTTGAGCCTTGCCTCCGGTGATTGCCCGGGAGCACTTGCTACGATTGCCAGCCGGTAGGCAAACTCACGCCGTCCGATCATCAAGTCGAAGAGTTCCTGATACTCGCGCCCCTTCATAGCGGCATCCGGCAATAATCCAATGGCATCAAGTGCTGCTTGGTAAACAGAGACTTGAAAGTCGTCAGCACGAGCACAAGGCGACGTGGCGAGCGCTCTTCGCGTCAGCCCTTTGATGGCTTCGTAGCGGTTCTGGACGTCTAGACTTCCCCAGCCCCCAACGCGCGCGTCGATCGCTAGTTGTCCCGCAATCCCGTAAATCTGAATGAATTCATTCGTGTGGTGTTCCCAAGATGCAAACATGACCTTGAATCTATCCAAATCATGTCTGTCCAAGTTCCGATTCGTGGCCCGTTGAATCGTCTGCAATAGCATGCCGCTCACTTCCTGATCGATCACAGAGCACAAGCCCCGCTTCTCCATCAACTCCAAGAAGCGAGTCAACAAGTCAATCGTGTCCGTGGTCCATGTTCCGGAATCGGAAGAAAGGTATTGCACGCTCCCCAAAAAGGAGCGTAAGTGTATTACATAAGGTCCGTAATGCGCCCGATCCGAAGCGGAAGACCAAGCGGTGCGGTCAATCAGATCCATCTCCGCGTGGCGACATTGTTTGCGAAATAACTCCAATCGTGCCCGGGTTCCCGAATCGCAGCCGTCAAGGTTCGGCAATCCTGCAAGGAAGTAGTCCAGAAACATATTGAAAAGGTATAGGTAAACCCCACCTGGACCCTTGTTCTTCAAATCGCGGCGGTAAATTCCCATGTCCAATTCCATTGCCCGCGAGGCCAGATCAAGCGCGCGGTTCAAATTCTCCTGCTTTACCTTTTGATCATTAGTATGACAGGCCCTGAGTACGTCGAAGGCTCGGAGACTAATACAGTGTGCCAATTTCCCGATGCAAACCACGTGTTCCGGATCCAAGGCATTAGCCGCTTCTGCCGCCTGTGTGGCCCGTTCTCGGTCGTAAGCAAACAGGAAGTCCGACTCTTCGCAGAAACGGTTCGCTTCGCTTACCCGATCCACGATGGCAACGACGGGGGCACCTTGGAGAGCTTTGGTGACCGCCTCAGCCAAACTCTCTGCGATGCTGGCGGCGTCTTGCTTATTGGCTGTTATGCTCAACTTGTCAAACTGCTTGCCTGCGGTATCGGACAGAACGATCGTTGCTTTCGTTTGGCCTACTGTGCCGGCTCGAGCAAGTTCGAGATCCATCAACGTCAAGGAGGCCCACAGGTCGTCGGACGACGTGGCTGTGGGCAACGCACGCTCACGATTGATCTGTTGGAGTCGTTCGCGCTCCAGCACACTCAAGCTTGCTGAACCAAGCAGGCGTCGCTGTAGAATCTGCCCAACCGCTTCACAAAAACTATCCAGGTCGCGGGGCAGATCCGCGTTGCGGGCGGAGAGTAAGCACACGGTGCGGAGGACGGTGGTTGGCCGCAGACGCTTCTCGCATGCTTCGCGCACGGCTGCAACAATGCCGTCGGCTGTTTTCTCCGGACCGCCAGCCGGCAGCGTGGCATCCCAGAGTCTCACGCCACTCATTGCGTCGAACGCCACCAAGCCGAGCGCCTCTTGGCTGCCGGGAAACGTTTCCACTGCCGCGAACACCTGCACGCCGAGCAACTTGCCGACGGCAAGCGCCTGCGCCGAATCACTGAGGCCGCAACGGGTCAGCTTCTGCTCGTCCAACACCCGTTCGACCAGCGCCCGCTCCACCAACGCTACATCCTTCCCCATGCTCAACTTCGCCTCCGCCAGCGCCAACACATTCTGTCCCGCTTCGCCACCGCAAGTGCTCACCAAAGCCACGCGGGTCTCGGCGTACAACGGCGCGGTGAATGAGAACAGCAGAGCCAGCAGGAGCGGCGCCCCTGCCGCGAACGGCAGAACCTTACGGCCACGGCATCGCGGCGGGGACGCCGCTCCCACAACACTTTGAGTCGACCTTCGCTCGATCACTCGTTCACCTGCAGCCATTGTTTCAATTTCCTTCGTGCGGTAAATACCCGCCACGAAACGGTTGTTTCAGAGCAACCCAACACACGCGCAGCTTCCGCGTGGTTCAGCCCGTCGTACACTGTCAACACAACCGCCGCGCGCTGTTTCGCCGGCAATTGCATCAGCGCTTCCTGAACGCGGACTGTCAATTCGTCTGTTCTGCCAGAGGTGATGTGGTCGCCATCGGCCCAATCTTGTTGCAGCTTCTCTCGGCGCTGAGCGCTCTTTCTCCAATTCAGACAGGTGTTCACCCCGATGCGATAGAGCCACGACGAGAACTTGGCGTCGCCACGAAAGCTGCCGAGCCGACGAAACGCTTGGATGAAGATTTCCTGGGCGAGGTCATCGGCATCGGCTGAGGATCCGGTCATGCGAAACGTTAGCGCATGAATCATGCGTTGGTAGCGTCGGACAAGTTCCTCGAACGCCTCAGTGTCGCCCGACCGGCTCCTGCGGATCCAGCCAAGTTCTTCATCGCGCTCCTCCATAGGCCCGTGATTCTACCCAATTCGACAACGCGGCACGACAAATCCTTTGCCCGATCTTCGGCCAATGTGGGGAATACCCCTCTGTGCCGCCGAGGGCGACTGCCAGCAAGTCAGGTCTTCTTACTTCGCTTTGCCTTCGCGAGCACGCTGGCGCGGGTGCGGAGACGGAGGGCGTTGAGGTGGATGAAACCGGTGGCGTCGGTCTGATCGTAGGCACCTTTGTCGGCTTCCATCGTCGCAACGTACGGATTGTAGAGCGACACGAAGCTCTTGCGGCCGGCGGTAATGACGTTGCCCTTATAGAGTTTGAGGCGCACCGTGCCGGTGACGTTCTTCTGCGATTCGGTGACGAACGCCTGCAACGCTTCGCGTTCGGGGCTGAACCAGAAGCCGTAATAGACCAGTTCGCTGTACTTCGGAATCAACGAGTCGCGCAGGTGCATGACCTCGCGGTCCATTGTCAATGTTTCCATCTGGCGATGCGCGCAATGCAGGATCGTGCCGCCCGGCGTCTCGTACACGCCACGCGACTTCATCCCGACGAAGCGGTTCTCAACGAGGTCGACTCGACCGATGCCGTGTTTGCCACCGAGCTTGTTGAGCGTGCGGATGACGTTGCCGGGCGAGAGACGTTTGCCGTTGACGGCGACGCAGATGCCTTTGTCGAAATCAAGGGTGACGTACTCTGGCTTGTCAGGCGCATCTTCGGGCGTGACGGTGAGCTTGAACATATCCTTCGGCGGCTCGGCCCACGGGTCTTCGAGGATGCCGCTCTCGAAGCTGATGTGCAGGAGATTACGATCCATCGAGTACGACTTCTTCGCGCTGGCCTCGACTTTGATTCCTTTCTCCTGGCAATACGCCAGCATCTCGGCGCGGCCCTTGAACCGGTTGTGGTACTCGGGCAACCGCCACGGCGCAATGATCTTGAGGTCGGGTGCGAGCGCGGCATAGGTCAACTCGAAACGGCACTGGTCGTTGCCCTTGCCCGTCGCGCCGTGCGCCACGGTGTCGGCGTTCTCCTTGCGCGCCACCTCAATCTGCGCTTTGGCGATGAGCGGTCGGGCAATGCTCGTGCCGAGGTAATACTGGTTCTCATAAATCGCCCCCGCCTGAATCATCGGGAAGATAAATTCGCGGGCGAATTCCTCAACGAGATCGAGCGCATAAAACTTCGACGCGCCTGTGGCCTTGGCCTTTTTGTCGAGGCCCTTGAGTTCCTCCTCCTGACCGATGTCCGCGCAAAAGGCGATCACCTCGCACCGATACGTTTCCTTCAGCCAGTGTAGAATCACCGACGTATCCAATCCGCCCGAGTAAGCCACGACAATTTTCATAGGCGAGCTTTCTACGACCGTTGCGGCAAAAAATCACGAAAAATCTCGACTCGCCGCCGCGCGTCGCCCACCAAGACGCCATGACCCGTTGCTGATTCCGCGCGATTACCTCAAGGGAATGACCATCATGTTCCTGCATGTCCGCAGTGGCCACAACGGGTATCTGCTGGGCCAGTGGCCGGACAAAGGCTGGTGGCGATTGAGTACCACAAGATACCGAACACCCGCGTTACGCCAGACCAAGCCCGCACTCTCGGGGATGGATGGCTGGTCGTCTCCGCCACCCGCCTGATGCGTCCCGAATACGCCTGGCTCCGGGAATGCGTGCCCACTGCTCGCGTCGCCTATACACTGTTTGTGTATCGGTTTTCGAGGGCAGATTAGGCTCGACCGGTGTCATTGATTTCTCTAAGAATCGCCGCTATGAAAAGGGCGTTGGTACCGGTTATCGCGGTGGTATTACTCCTCGGGATCATGGCGGCGCTGATGCTCGGTCCGATGCGCGACGACAGCGCGACGGTGGATGAAACCTCTTTTCTCAGCGCAGGCTACAGTTACATGCAAGGATATAAGTTTTACTTTGATCCTGAGAACCCGCCCTTGTCGCAACTGTTGGTGGCAATTCCGTCGTCGTTCATGAACGTGACTCTCTCGGAGCAGGCCAAGGCGTTGCTCGACCGCCGCGCGGGTTATTCCTGGACGGTGCCTTGGTTTGGCGAGCCGCAACCGGTACAAACGCTGTTCCCGCAAGGCAGAGACAGTTGGTATTTCTGGCCAAAGCCCGAAGCGCAAATCTTCGGGCAGATGTTGGTTTATGGAGGAGGCAACGACGGCGATGCGATGATGTGGTGGGGGCGTTGCCTGCAAGTGCTGGTAACGCTCGGGATCGGAGTGCTGATCTTTTTCTGGGTGCGGCGCGCGGTGGCCAACTATCTGGCCGCGTTGCTGGCGGTGGCGCTGTGGGTGTTCAATCCCAACGCACTGGCGTATGGGCATTTGATCACCACCGACATTGACGGCGCGCTCGGCACAACCGCGGCCATCATGTTGTTTGCGATATACTTGGAACGGCCCGGCCTCGGCCAGGCCGCGCTGTGCGGCGCAGCTTTGGGGATGGCGCTGACCATGAAATTCAACGCGCTGGCGCTCGGTCCGATGTTTGTCGTGATGGCCTTGGTTTCGTGGCGAACGCTGAAGATTGCAGGCGCAAAACTCTGGAAGCAAGGCTTGGTTCTGGCCGGTGCCGCATGGCTGGTGATCCTGTTGGCGTATGCTTTTGCGTGGGCGCCAGCGCCTCCGATCTCCAGTCAGCAGGCTGGTTTACTGGGCGTGCCGGGGTGGTTTCAGGCGTTGCGGCCGGTGCTGATTCCCTGTGACTTCTTCAAAGGGATTGCCCTTGCCATCAGCCATTCCAGAATTGGCCACGAAGCCTACCTGATGGGCCAATGGTCGCACTCGGGCTGGCGGACATATTTTCCGATTGCCTTCTTCCTGAAGTCGCCCCTGGCATTTTTTCTGGTGACGATCGCCGGCGCCACCCTGGCAGTGGCACGGTGGAAATCGCTGCCATCGCTGGCAACGGCACCGTGGATCGCTGCTGCGGTGTACTTTGGGCTGGCAATCACCAGTAACGTCAATATCGGCGTGCGCCATCTTCTGACGGTGTTTTCATTGGTATGCGTTGGGGTCGGCTGCGTCTATGCCAAGCTCGATAAGACATGGGCCAAACGCGCGCTGCTCGGGCTTGCCGCGTGGCAGGCGGTGGCGGCGATTTGCGCCTACCCTCTGTACCTTCAGTTCATGTCAGAAGCCGTCGGGGGCGCCCGGAACGGCTACAAGTACTTGCTCGATTCCAACTATGACTGGGGACAAGATGCCAAACGGTTGAAGGAATTCCTCGACGAGCTCGGCATCAAACACATTTATCTCGATTACTTCGGCACGCAGTTCTCCATCGAGTACCTGAAAATCCCCAACACGCGCGTCAACGCCGAGCAGGCACGCCAGATCACGCGCGGCACATTGGTGGTCTCGGCCTCACAACTGATGCGGCCCGAGTGGAGTTGGCTGCGCGAACAGAAGCAGCCTGTCGACTGCGTCGGCTACACGCTGTTTGTCTACCAGTTCCCCTGACTGTCTGCCGGGAACATTGACCCTGTCCGCCTAGATATGTTAAACAGATTGCTCAACGCGTGAAAGTATTCCTTACTGGCACAACCGGCTTCATCGGATCCCACCTGGCCCGTGTGCTTCTACAACACGGCTGCGAGGTGCATGCCCTAGTGCGCCAGACGAGCAACCGTTATCGGATTCGTGAGATTCTACCGGAACTCAAGTTGGTGATCGGCGACCTACTTGACGATGCGGTCGACCGGGAGGTGCTGCGCATACGGCCAGACGCATGCATCCATCTCGCATGGTACGTTCAACCGGGGAAGTATCCCTCCGCCTTGGAAAACATGGACTTGCTGCGCGCCAGCCTGCGATTGGCAGAGACACTGTCCACCGCTGGCTGTCACCGACTCATCGCCGCCGGCACCATGTTCGAGTATAATCCCGACTTGACTGCCGCCGCCTTGGAATCCAGCCTGACTGGTCCGCGACACCTATACGCAGCCAGCAAACTTGCCTTGTGCGAGGCGCTGACTCAGTTTTGCCGGTTGGCAAAGATTCAGTTCGCCTGGACCCGGCTGTTCTACCAATACGGGCCTTATGAGCACCCCCAGCGGTTGGTGCCCGTAATCATCAACTCGCTGCTGCGCGGCGAAATCGCCAAGCTCACGCCTGGCGAACAGGTGTGCGATTATCTGCACGTCGCGGACACCGCAGAGGCCTTGTGGGCCATTGCGCAAAGTGAGATCTCTGGAGTCGTCAATGTCGGCTCCGGAGAACCGCACACGGTACGGGACATTGCGCTGAGTATTGGCCGAATCATGGGAAGACCGCACCTCATTGGCTTGAATGCCCTGCCCTATGTGCCGGACTGGCCCATGCATCTGGTCGCTGACAACTCGCGGCTAGAGACCAGCACAGACTGGCGGCCTAAATTCAGCCTCGACGCGGGACTGACCAACACAATCCAGTGGTGGAGGAATCACCAGTGACGCAACCCAGCGGCCGCAAACTCATTTCCATCGTCAGCCCTGTCTACAATGAAGAATTGACTATTCCGATCTTCTACCAGCGCTTGCAGACAGTGCTTGGCCCTTTGCGTAGCCGGTACGATTTTGAGGTCATCTTCTCCAACAACTGTTCAACCGATTCAACGGCGCAGCAAGTCCTCAAACTGCGCGAGCAGGATTCGACGGTTCAACTATTGAGCCTCGCCCGGAACTTCGGATACGAAGCCAACATCGCAACCGGACTACGATATGCCCACGGCCACGCCATCGTCCTGATCGATCCCGACTGCGAAGACCCGCCAGAGATGATCACCCAGTTCATCCACCATTGGGAAGATGGCTGCGATGTAGTCTACGGGGAGCGCCACCGACGGAAGGAATTCGTCTTGCTGCACTTGGCTCGCAAGGCCTTCTACCGCGTCAACCGTCTTTTGGCTGACAGCGAGAGCCTCGTGGATATGGGCGAGTTTTACCTGATCACGTCCGCCGTACGGGACGCGGCGCTATCAAACTACTCCTCGCTGCCGTTTGTTCGCAGTGAAGTTGCCTACGTCGGTTTTGGCCGCAAAGGCATCCCCTACGAACGCCAGCAACGAGTCGCCGGCCGAAGCAACTTCAACCTCGGCCGGATCGCTCGCTTCGCCGTGGCCGCCATCCTCAGTTCGTCCACCTTCCCGCTGCGCTTGTCGATCTACCTTTTCCCCGTGCTGGCGTTGGGCAACGTGGGCCTGCTGGTTGCCGACCAGTTTCACGCGCTGGTGGCGCTCAATTTCCTCTACCTGGCCTTTTTCCTGAGCATCGCCTGCATCTACCTCGCCCGAACCTACAAGGACGTCGTCCAACGCCCTATCAGCGTCGTTGATTGGCCCCGCTCCGCCATTAACGCACAGCCGCCGACCGATCCTTCAACGTCACATTGACGTTATCGAGGGCCGGCCCATCCTTCCCTGACTTGCGGTCGCGTGCTGTAGCTCTCCAAGTTGAGGTTCACTGCTTCCTGCACGACATACAACGGTCGCCGTTTCACTTCGATGCAGGTGCGGCCCAAGTAGTTATGAACCGGGGAGCTTGTGCAGCGTCTCGACCATGAACTGAATGTGCTCGGCAGTGAGCCCTGGATAGACGCCAATCCAGAATACTCGGTCCATCACAAAATCCGCATTCTTCAAATCGCCTACCTTACGGCATACAATGTCGCGGTAGGCGGGCTGCCGCACCAAGTTGCCACCGAACAGAAGCCGAGTGCTGATCTTGTGCTGATGCAGGTGGCGAATCAGTTGGTCGCGCGTGAACGGCGCTTCGGAGCGCACGGCCATGGGAAAACCGAACCAACTCGGGTCGCTGCCCGGGGTCGCTTCGGGCAAGATGAAAAACTCTTCCATATCCTTCATACCCTCGTCAAGCAACTGGAAGTTGCGACGCCGTTTCTCGATGAACCTTGACAGCTTCTTCAATTGGGCCACGCCGACGGCCGCCTGCATGTCCGACAGCTTCAAATTGTAGCCGATGTGCGAATAGATGTACTTGTGATCGTAGCCGCGTGGCAGTTCGCCCAACTGCCAGTCGAACCGTTTGCCACAGGTGTTTTCCTTGCCCGGCTCGCACCAGCAATCGCGTCCCCAGTCACGGAACGATTCCACGAGCGTTTCTAGCAGCGGCGTGTTGGTCAACACGCACCCACCCTCGCCCATTGTGATGTGATGGGCAGGATAAAAACTCGCCGTAGCCAGATTGCCAAACGTGCCCACTTTCTTGCCGCGGTAGGTGGCTCCGACCGCATCACAGCAGTCCTCGATGAGCCACAGATCGTGGCGCTTCACAAACTCCATCACCGCGTCGAGATCGAAGGGATTGCCCAGCGTGTGCGCCATCATCACGGCGCGCGTGCGGTTTGAGTACGCCGCCTCCAGTTGGGTGACATCCACGTTGTAAGTCGGAATCGTCACGTCCACAAACACCGGCACAAGCTGGTTCTGGATGATCGGGTTGACCGTTGTCGGAAAGCCCGAGGCGACCGTGATGACTTCATCGCCGGGCTTTAACCGGCGGTCGCCCAGCTTCGGCGACGTCAGGCAGGACAACGCCAGCAGATTTGCCGACGAGCCGGAGTTGACGAGAATCGCGTGACGCAGTCCGAAGAACCGGCCAAACTCGCGCTCGAATTTGTCGGCGAACCGGCCCGTCGTCAGCCAAAAATCCAGGGAAGCGTCAACCAACTGCAGGAGTTCATCTTCATCGAAAACTCTTCCTGCGTAGTGAATGGGAGTCTCATCGGGCAGGAATTTTTGCTCGGGAAAAGCCGCTCGGTAGTATTTACGGACCAGCTCGGCGATCTGGGATCGGAGCGCGTCTGCTTCCTTACTCATTCGCAAGAAAACCCCGGTACCACTCGATGGTCGCCTGCAACCCATCGTCCAAGGTGAACAACGGTTTCCAGCCCAGCACCCGACGCGCCTTTTCGGCGCTCAAATATTGGTGCAGGATTTCGTTGGTTGCTTCGTTGCGTATCTCCGGCTCCAAGCCAGAGCCCATCAGTTTCAAGATGCGTTTCACCAGGTCCAACACTGTCACCTGGACTTCATTGGAGAAATTGAACGCCTCGCCACGCAATTCTGGGGAAGCTCCCAAGCGCTCGGCCAGCAGCATGTAGGCCGCCGCACCATCCTCGATGTAAAAATAATCCCGGATGTATTTGCCGTCGGAACGGATGACGGGCCGCTGGCTGCGGAGGACAGAACGGATCGTGCCCGGCACGATGCGGTTCCAGTTCAAATCGCCTCCTCCGTAGAAATTGCCACAGCGGGTGATGGCCACCGGGGTTTTGTAAGTGACGGCGTAAGCCTGAGCGATAAGGTCCGCGCACGACTTGCTGACGTCGTACGGATGACGGCCCTGGAGCGCCGCGGTTTCGTTGTACGGCAGTTTCTCGTGGTCGCCGTACGCTTTGTCCGACGAGGCCAAGATGATCGCCTTCACGCTGGGACTGCGTCGACTGGCCTCCAGAAGCGTCCAAGTGCCTGCAATGTTGGTTTCGAGCGTCGAGACAGGATTGCGGTTGGCGATGCTGACAATTGTCTGAGCCGCCAGATGAAACACAGCATCGATTTCGTATTCGCCGAGTACTCGCTCCAACAGCGCCTGGTCGCGCACATCTCCGCGCACCACTTTGACTCGTTCGATCAGGCCGCTTCGGACGAAGTCGCTTTGCGGCACCCAGTCGCGAACCAAGCAGACTACGTCCGCCCCGGCTTCCATGAGACGGCGCACGAGGCTGCTGCCCAGCAGTCCTGTCGCGCCGGTGACGAACGTTGGTCGATCCTGCCAGAATGGAGTTGTCATTCCCAAACCTTCCACGGCGCTTCGCCTCTGGCCCACAGTTCGTTCAAGAACTGGTATTCGCGGTGGGTGTCCATGGCAAAGAAGAACCCGTCGTGTCGATAGGCCATCAATTGTCCTTCGCGCGCCAGGCGCTCTAAAGGCTCACGCTCCAGGATGCAACTATCGCCAGACAGGTAGTCGTAAATGCGGCGGTTGAAGACGAAGAATCCGGCACTCGCCCATCCATCCAACTGAGGTTTCTCCGCAAATTCCACCACATTGCCGCCTTCGTCCACCTCCAGAATGCCGAATCGCGACACGGGTCTGACCGTCGTGACTGTTGCCAGTTTGCCGTGGGCCTTGTGAAAATCCAGCAGTGCGCGGACGTCGAGGTCAGCAACGCCGTCTCCATAAGTGACCATCAATACATCGCCGTCCACGTACGGCTCCGTCCGCTTGACACGGCCTCCCGTCATTGTGTCCTGCCCTGTTTCCACCAGCGTCACGCTGAAATCCTGCTCGGTGTGCGCGCCGTGGTAGGTGACACGGTGTTGGCGTCCCAGGCAAATCGTGAAGTCATTGTTCATCGCCTCGTAGTTCAGAAAGTACTCTTTGATCTGATGCCCTTTGTAGCCAAGACAAAGAACAAATTCCTTGAACCCATAGTGGGCGTAGAACTTCATGATGTGCCAGAGCATCGGACGCCCGCCGATATCGACCATCGGTTTGGGTCGAAATTCCGTTTCTTCGCGCAGACGGGTACCAAGTCCACCGCAGAGCAGCACAACCTTCATCGCTCACTTCTATCAAACTCAGGCAATTGCGTCAAACGGTTACAACTGGTTACAGCGTAGAATTTCGGTCGCTGATCAAAGTATCACAAGATTACAAACACACGCGTCGACGCGAACACTGCTCAGCAAATCCGCGAAGGGTATCTCGTCGTCTCCGCCTCGGAATGGGTGCATCACGAGTGGGATTGGCTTCGAGCGTCGCACCAGCCGGTGGGGCGCGTGGCGTACACGTTGTTCGTGTACTGGATCGGTGAGCCGGCGAGCGGAGGTTAATCGTACCCAATAAAACCGGGGGGGAAATCGGAGGCGATTGCCGAAGACCGCGTCTCTTCCAACTCGGGTCGCGCTCGCGGGACAGAACGGCTTCGCGTTTGGTTGGCCTTAACCGGTCGATTGACTTTTGCCCCAATTGGAGGGACCCGCTCCCATGCCCCGTGTGGCCATGACAATGCGTGGCTCTTGGGCGACGCTGGCTGTGGCAGCGAAGCCAACTATCTGTTCTGTCACGAGGTGCTGGGCGTCGAAAACACCATCGGTCAATTTGCGCGGCATGGCTGCGCACGTCACACGTCTTGGCGCAAGCCATTGCCGCAGAAGTTCCCCGGCGCCGGCATCTCACGCGTTGGCCGGTCGAGACGGTGATCTCAGTGGTGAAAGGTAGGTTTGGGGACGCGGTCAACGCCCGCAACGCCCGACGCCAGTATCGGCAACTGTCGCCTTTGGGTGTGGTGTACAACGTCCACCGTCGGACGTTTGTTCTTGTCGCAGTTGTTCAAGCCCGTCTGTACTTGAGGATTTCAACAGAGGAAGGGCGCCTTACCGCGCGATCGGTACGGATTCACGTCGGCGAAACACGAAAACATTGTTTTCGTTGAATACAAGCTGATAGTTCGTGTTCGTATAATAGGACATCACAAGATCACGGGTGGCGACATTGGGTGGAAAACGTCTGTCGTTCGCGTCGAAAATCACGTAATCCATCTTATACATATCCTCCTGCGGCCAGACCAAGAAACCGCGAAGCTGTGATTTTCGAGTTACCTCTGGAGAAAAGCAGGCCTGCAGTCTCGAATCCTCCCTGTCAGAAAAATGGGCGATCATACTCATCGGAGCGAGGACTGATTTATCAGGAGGGATGAGGGCGAGAACTTTTTCCAGCGTTGGGTAATAGGCGTGGGTCGCAAATTGACTCGGCTCCAACCAGAATGGCCAGCTCGCGATGCAAAGGGCGCAGATACAGGCACTCAACATTAGTCGTGCGTGCGCAAGGTTCCAGCGAGCTTCCAAAACCTGGCTGATGTTCCGCACACCGAAGATTGTCGCCACGCACAAAAAGGCCCCGGTTGCCAGGCCGTAATGCCACGCAATGACGCGGCTGGCACTATCCAGCGCCAGGTTCATACCGAGAGCCGGGACAACCAACAGAAACTCCGGTGCCAACAGCGGAGCGACCCACAGCAGCGGTTGAAAAACCTGCATCAAGTAAAATACGTGCTCGGCATCCGTCAAATAGGCCAACAACGGCAGAGGGTTCGTGAGTGCGGCGTGAATGAATTCCTTTGGCGGCAGGCCCAAGAGGGTGTGATAGGCCACAGCGGACATGCCCTCTGGTCCCGCGAAGTAAGGCATGAATACTTTCAGAGCAAATACCTCGTAGATAGCAGCGAGAAGAATGGGGACGACGATCCATTTTATATTTCGGCGACGGACCGCCGCGTACACGCCAAAGGCGGCCACCGTAAACGGAAGATTCTCTTGCCCCATCATGCCCAGCAGGGCGAATATCACAAAGGGGAAGAAGCGAGCTTCGAAGAAGAAATAGGCTGCCGCCATCAAGAACGGTAAGCCGAAGACTTCCAAGTGAAGTTGGTCAACGTGCATCGTGACGACAGTTGGATAGAACAAATACGCGGCAGTGAGGAGGCTTGCAGCGCGTCGGTCGTCGAGGACTTTCCGCGAGAGGAGATAAAAGGGGATTCCAGAGAGGCCAATGGAAAGGGATTGCGCGAAATACAATGTTGGGGCCGTCGGTAGCAGCCAAAACAGTGGCACGACCCAGAGCACAATCAGCGACGCGTGGTTTCCCAGGTAGCTCATCTCATAGGTCGGGATGTACATCAGCTTTCCGCGCAGCGTGCAGTTGAAGGCCTCGATCATGGCCCAGGCGTCACCGCTGTTGGAGTTCATCACCGCGTATTTGCGCCAAGCGAGCACGAAAAAGAAAACCGTGTACCCCCCCAGCCAGAGCAGCAATTTACGATGTTGAGCGATCCACTTGCGGAGATTGTCCTTCATTGCCTCGTGCTATCGCTTCCGTTTGCGAGAACCCACGCCCCAGAGAGTCAAACCAAAATTGGCATAGCCGACTTGGCAATCCTCAAAACGCGTCGCGAGCGACCAAGTCAGCGACTCGTTCGTAAACGGCGAGATGTGCTCCAGCGGGCGACGGGTCACAATCCGGAAGAACATCTCGCCGGCCAGCCAGCGGATGCTGTCATAAGGCGGCGTAAACACGATCAGCGAGCCGGTATCCCGAAGAATCCGCGTCGCCTCATTCAATGTCGCCGATCTCGACGCGACGTGCTCGATCGTGTCGACCATCAAGACCACGTCGAAACTCGCATCGGCAAACGGCAGAGTTCGGTTGAAATCCGCTGCCACTGTCTTGAAGTCGCCTCGCATCGCCAAAGCGAGGAGCCGAGGGTCGTGATCCACGCAAGTAATCTCGACGTGCGGGCAGGCGCTATGGAGTCGGCGGGAGATGTTGCCGGTGCCGCACCCCAAATCAACTAGCTGCAATGGGCCAGCCGATCGCCCCAAGACTCTCTTCATGATGCGCAGCTTCATCAAATCAAGCCAGCGGAAAAGCTTTCCGCCAAGGAATCCTTGGTAATAGGCGGCAAACGTTTTCGGGTCAGATTGACCAGCTTGTGGGCACATGGACCAATTCACATTTCTGTTCAGGGTTCGCGTACTCTAAGCACGGCCTAGCCCCTGAGCAAGCTGGATTTTCCCAAAGGTGCCGAGCGGCAAGCCTGTTTTGACGTCATGCTTGCTTTCCCAAAAGCCAGGTTATGAGTCCAAAAATAATAGCCCTGGCCGGGCGGATTGACTTTACACGCGAGTGCCGCTAGTATCCGCACCCTATGTTCGGACAAGCGCGAGAGCATTGAGCTTATTCCCCTTGTGAACCCTTTGAAAACAGGACCGGGGATTTCAGTTGTCATTCCCGCCAGAAACGAGGTTGATTCGATCCGCCTGACGGTGTCGGATTGTCTCCGAGTCCTCAAGAGTATGGAAATCGAATTCGAGATCATCGTTGTCGATGATGGCTCGCAGGACGGAACGACTGATTCTCTCAAGGATTTGAATTGCCGTATCGTGTCGAATCCAAATCCTCCTCACGGAAAGGGCGTCGCGCTGCGTAAGGGATTCTCCGCCGCTCGTTACCCGACGATTCTCATGTTGGACGGCGATTACTCGCATCGCGCGGAGGACATTCCTCTGTTGTACGATGAATTCTCCAAAGGCTACGGCTTGGTCATCGGCGATCGTTTTATTGGCGGCAGCGACGAATACACATTCACTCGCAGCTTCGGAAACCACTTCTTGACATTGGCCTTTTCACTATTGTTCGGTGTGCAACTCAACGACGCACTCAACGGCTACAAGATCTTTGATCGCAAAGTTTACGATTCGTTCCCCTACACCGCCAAAGATTATTCCATCGAGATCGAACTTCTGGCCAACACTCGGCGCCTCGGCCTGAGTATCGGGCAGGTCCGCTCGCACGAGCGGCGGCGATATGGCGGCAGGTCAAAGTCATTCGCAATTCGCCACGGCGTTTCCTTTCTCTCGCGCATTCTGTACGAGCGTTTTCGCACGCTATCCTCCAAGTGAAAGTTTCTTCCACTGCCCGACGCAGTCCAGCCGTTGCGTCGGCCTGTCCGCGCTATAATTTCGGTTTCCACGGAATTTTCCAGTCCGATTCCCCGCCCGACCGCTGGAAGACGAAGACTCCGTTTTCGGCAAAACGAAGCTGGTATTGCGGATTCCGATAAAGCGACTCGAAGAACTCACGAGTCATGGGTGGGTTAAAGCGCCGCTCATTGACATCGACGAGCACAAATTCATACTGGGCAGCATATTCCGGCTGGTCCTGAAAGGCCCCGATGGTGTCCCAATGCGCTCGGCCACAGACATGTCCCGGCAACGAGTTCGGCACAAGAATGGACTTGTCCCGGGGGACGATTTGAAGCGCGCGCACGAGAGTGTCGTGCTCCGGCAACCGGCGATACTGCGATAGATTAAACCACAGATACCAGTGCGCCAACGACAACACCACCAGTGCTGCCGCCATGAGCATCACCGGCTCCTCACCGCCGAGGCGCCGACGTAGCCACCCCGCCACTTTCTTCATTCCCAGTACTGCGCTGACAAACAGGACCGAACCCGTGACCACGTTATAATGCCAACCAATCACCCGGAGAGCATTGTTGTCGGAAACCGTATTGAGCGCCAGATCCGGCAACGCCAGCAGGCAGGCCGGACTCAGGAACGGGAGCACCCAGGCAAGCGGTTGCACCAGGAACAACACATACTGAATAATTTCTGCGCTCCACAAATGATTCAGGACCAAACCGGGATTCGTCAGCGCATTGGTCACGATCTCCCCGGTCGAGCTGCCCAAGTACCGGAACATCCGCGCAGTCGTCTCCCACTGGACCCCCTGCCGAAACCATGGCATGACCACGAACGTCACGGTCGGAAAGTACACCGCGCACAAGGCAGGCGGCGTGAGGATCCACTTCCATCCACGACGTTGGAGAACCGCATACACGCCAAACATGGCAATGGCCAGCGAGACATTCTCGCGCCCCAGGCAGGCGATCACAGCAAACAGCATAAATAATCCGAACCGTTTGCACATGTAGAAGTAGAAGGCGAACAGCAAGTACACCGCGATGAACGGTGCTGCTTCCACCTGGTTGACATGTTGAGAAACAATTGGCGGGAAGAAGAGAAAAGCCAGCATCAATAGCAGCGCCGTGGTGTGGTCGCCGAAGAGTTTGCGTGCAATCAGGTACAACGGAACGCCAGCCATACCTATGGCAAGGCTTTGCATGAAGATCAGGGCCGGCACACCCGGAAACAACCAAAGCACCGGCAAGAGCTGTATCCACAAGAATTCGGCGTGTACCCCAAGGATACTGTACCCACGCGGCGCAAATAAGAACGGCTTCCCTCGAAAGGTCCACCAAAACATATCGTGATAACTGCCGAAGTCGCCCGTGTCCCAGCCAAACACCATGAACCGGCGGTATGCCAGCCAGAAAAAACACAACACGTACATGGCAATTGCCACCGCTAGTTGCTTCTGCTCACGCGTAAAACGCATCGTAATGTTCATGCTCGTCTCAGAAAGCAATCAGACAGGATGAGGCGGACCGTTTTTATTCCATCTTCAGCGTGCCCTTGAGGCTACCGGTAATCATCGATTCTGCTGCCGACGATGATGTCCAGCATCAGTTTGTTGGCCTTCGACTCCGGTAGGTCGGTCATGCAGTGCACATTGTCATCCAAAGCCGCCCGTGCGTCAAGCCACTGACCGGCTCACAGGATTTAATTGCGCACCCGCCCGCGGCGTGCTATTAAGAGGAACTTTTGCTATGGCCGGCCAGAGAAGACTGTTTGTCGTGATTCCCGCGTACAATGAAGAGCAGAACCTGCCTTCTTTGCTGCCGCACATTGCTAAGGTCGTTGCCAAGACCAATCGCGAGCTGCAGATCATCGTGGTCAATGACGGTAGCCGGGACAATACCCGCAGCGTCGCTGAGGACCTTGCTGCCAAACTCCCCGTCCGCGTCCTCTCGCATCCGACCAATTACGGCGTGGGGCGCGTCTTTCTCACGGGTCTGAAGGCGGCGAACGAATCGGCCCAAGCGGATGACATCATCGCCCTACTGGAAGCGGACAGCACCAATGACCCCGAGTTGCTACCGGAAATGATCCGGCGTATCGAAAGCGGCGATGACGTTGTCATCGGTTCGCGTTACGAGAAAGGCGGAAAGTATCATAAATTTCCCCCGAAACGACTGGCGCTGAGCCTGGCCGCCAACGCGGGTGTCCGCACCCTGTTCCCGATTCATGGCGCCCGAGATTACACGATCTTCTACCGCGCCTATCGGGCCTCGGTCTTGGCTCGCGGATTCGCGGTGTTCGGGGACAAACTCATCGAGACCCGCACATTCGTGTGCAACGCGGAACTGCTGATCAAGCTGAATCATGCCCATCCCTTGCGCGTCAGCGAGGTCCCGCTCGTTTATCGCTATGACCTGAAGAAGGGCAAGAGCAAGATGCCGATCAAGCGCACCATCGGTGAGTATTTCTCGTTTGTGCGGCAGGCGCGGCGGACCCTGAAGAACACGCCGGTTGACGCTTCCCGCAACTTGCCTTGCGCAAACCCGGACAAACCTTTATAAGTGTCCTCCACGACTCATGAGCAAAAACATCCTGATCACCGGGGGCGCCGGCTTCATCGGCACCAACACCGCGAAAGCCTTTTTGGATCGCGGCTACCACGTCACCATCTTTGACAATCTCTCGCGCCGAGGCAGCCAGAAGAACCTGGACTGGCTGACGAGCACCTATCCGAAAAACCTGCGCGCGGTGATCGCGTCGTTGTCCGACTTTGAAAAACTGAAGACGGAGGCCGCCGCGGCGGATGCGGTCCTGCATCTCGCGGCACAGGTTGCAGTCACCACTTCGGTCACCAATCCCCGCCAGGATTTCGAGGTCAACGCGTGGGGAGCGTTCAACGTGCTGGAAGCGGCGCGGCTATCCCCGAAGAAGCCGTTTTCCCTCTATACTTCGACCAACAAGGTATACGGCGGTCTCGAGCACCTCGGCGTGGTGGAACAGCAAACGCGATACGCCTACGCGGCAATGCCCGAGGGCGTCTCGGAAAGCGAGCCGCTCGACTTCCATTCGCCGTACGGCTGCTCGAAAGGCGCGGCCGACCAGTATTTCCGTGATTACTCGCGCATCTATGATCTCCCGACCATCGTGTTTCGCCAATCCTGCATTTACGGCCTGCACCAGTTCGGCAATGAAGATCAGGGCTGGGTAGCACACTTCATCATCTCAGCCGTGCTCGGCTGGCCGCTGACCATTTACGGTGATGGCAAGCAGGTCCGCGATCTGTTGTTCTGCGATGATCTGTGCGACCTGTATGTGCGTTGCGTCGAGAATCCCAAGCCTGTCGCGGGTCGCATCTATAACATCGGTGGCGGCGCGCGCTTCACGCTGTCGCTGCTCGAACTCATCAAGATTCTCGAAAAGGAACTGAGTCGCGAGATCAAACCCGCGTTTGGCGACTGGCGGCCAGGCGACCAGCGGATCTACGTCAGCAACACGACTTCCGTCACGCGCGATTGCGGCTGGAAGCCGACCACCTCACCGGCAGACGGTGTTCGGAAACTCATCCGCTGGGTCCGCAGTAATCCAACACTCTTCCAGAAGTGACCGCCGCAACATCCACCGATCGCTGCTTGCTCTGCGGTCACGACCGATTCGTGACGCTGTTTCCCTCTACGCTCAGCACGGTCGACGCACCGTTGCGTCCCGAAGACTTTGCCTGCACCAACATCGGGCATAAGGAACACGGACCCGTTGTGAAGTGCGCGCACTGTGGCCTCGCGTTCATCCATCCGCGCGAAGACCCGAACCAGATCGTGCAGGCGTATGAACAGGTCACCGACGAGCTTTACGCTGAAGAAGAGCACGGCCGCGTACTCACGTTCATACGCTTCCTCAATTACGTTGAGCGCTTCCGCAAGCCGCCGGGCAAACTGCTCGATGTCGGCTGCCATATCGGCACGTTCCTGCGGCTGGCGCGCGAGCGCAGTTGGGAACCCTACGGCGTTGAACCATCGCACTGGGCCGTCGAATACGCGTGCTCGAAACAAGGTCTGAATGTGCGACAAGGCGTCGCGAAAAATGCCCAGGACTTCGCAGTAAAGTTCGATCTTATCACGTTGATCGACGTGATCGAGCACGTCGCTGATCCGCTACAGGAACTAAAGGACATTCGCGCCATTCTCGCTCCGGACGGGATGTTCGTCCTGACAACGATGGATTTTGGCAGCCTGTTCGCCCGGATTACAGGCAAACGATGGCCCTGGCTAATGCGCATGCATTTGTTCTACTTCACGCGCGATACGATGAAGAAAACGCTCGAAGCGGCAGGCTTCGAGACCGTGCACTTCAGCGGTTATACGCACGTGGTCAGCTTCGGCTACCTTATCCACAAGCTTGCCAGTTACAGCCGCGCGATTGCGAGGGTCGCACGTGCGATCGCGAAACCATTACGGCTCGATGATGTGCAAGTGCCGATCAATTTCGGCGACTTCATGACGGTTGTGGCTCGCCCTTCCCGCCCCAGTGTTCACCCCAAACTGGATTGAAGCCAAAAGGCGCAACACGCAGTCAAAACCAAGTATGATCGTCCCTGTCGTGCAAGCATTTGACTTGCTTCACACGGTTCGCTAGTCTTGCGGCCATGATTGTGGGCGTTAACACTAAACAGCTCAAGATGAACAGCGACGAGCGCGGACGTCTGATGGAAATCCTGCGGCGAGACGACGAGATCTATGCGAAATTCGGGCAGGTTTACATCACGACCGCTTATCCTGGCGTCGTCAAAGCGTGGCATTTCCACAAGGTGCAAACTGATAACTTCGCGTGCCTGCGCGGGATGATCAAGCTGGTGCTGTGCGACAATCGCCACGACTCGCCCACGCGTGGCAAGGTGAATGAATTCTTCATCGGTGACGACAATCGGTTGCTCGTGCAGATCCCGCCCGGCGTTTATCACGGTTTCAAGGGCATTGGCACAACCGAAGCGCTAGTTCTGAATGTGCCCACTGAGCCGTACAATCATCAGCAACCCGATGAATACCGTCTGCCGCCCCACGACAAATCCATCCCCTACGATTGGGCGTTGAAGGAAGGCTGAGAAACACGGAGTAATGGAATACTGGAGTGATGTAGTGATGATAAGCCGCGAACACGTCTGGAAACGAGCACGCCAGAAGTTGTGTTTTTGCCACGCCCTCCAACACTCCGACTCTCCATTACTCCAACACCCCATCGGTCTGCCATGAAAGGCGTTATTCTCGCAGGCGGTTTGGGCACGCGACTGTTTCCGCTCACCAAAATCACGAACAAGCACCTGTTGCCGGTTTTCGACAAGCCGATGATTTTTTATCCCATCCAGACGCTGGTTGATGCCGGAGTCCGTGATTTACTGATCGTCACGGGCGGCAACAACGCAGGCGATTTCCTGCGGCTGCTGGGAAACGGCAAGGTATTCGGCTTGCCGCATATCAATTACACGCACCAAGAAGGCGAGGGCGGCATTGCCGACGCCTTGCGCCTCGCGGAGCACTTTGCGGACGGCGGTAAGATCATCGTCATGCTCGGCGATAACGTCATCGAAAAAGACATCCGTCACGGCGTCGTCGCATTCAGAAAGCAGAAACGCGGGGCGCGTCTCTACCTGAAGGAAGTCCGCAACCCGCAGGCGTACGGTGTGGCCGAACTCCGAGGCCACCGCATCGTCAGCATCGTCGAGAAGCCGAAGAAGCCGAAATCCAACTACGTCGTCGTCGGCATCTACATGTACGATGCCGCCGTCTTCGACATCATCCGCACGCTGAAACCGTCTCGCCGGAGCGAACTGGAGATCACCGACGTCAACAACGCCTACATCCGCCACGGCGCACTCGAGTACGAAATCCTCGACGGTTGGTGGGCCGACGCGGGCGCCTCCCCCCAGAAGCTGTTGGAAACCAGCGTCTTGGTCGCCGCCAAGAACGGAGTAAAGTTGTGACGCGCGTTCTTGTCACGGGCGGCGCGGGCTTCATCGGCTCGCACTTCGTGAGATTTGCGTTGCGCGACCATCCCGACTGGCAAATCGTCGACCTCGACAAGCTCAGCTACGCGGGTAACCTGGAAAACCTCGAAGGCCTGCCCGATTCGTCCCGTCACCGCTTCGTGCGCGGCGATATCGCCGACCACGCGTTGGTCACCAAACTGTGGAAGGATGACTCCGCCGGCTTTGATTTTGTCGTCAACTTTGCCGCTGAGACGCACGTCGACCGCTCAATCCTCTGGGCCGACGATTTCGTCAAGACCGATGTGCTTGGCGCATTCACACTGCTGGAGGCGGCGCGGCATTTTGGTGCAAAGCGGTTCATCCAGATTTCCACCGACGAAGTCTACGGCAGCATCCTCAGCGGCAGGTTCACCGAGGACTCGCCTCTCAATCCGCGCAACCCCTACTCTGCCAGCAAGGCAGGCGCCGACCGCCTGGCGTTCGCCTACTTCGCCACGCACAATGTGCCCGTCGTCATTACGCGTTGCTCGAACAACTTCGGCCCGAACCAGCATCCCGAGAAGTTCATTCCGCTCTTCATCACGAATGCGCTGGAAAACAAACCGTTGCCGCTCTACGGCGATGGTCGCCACGTGCGCGACTGGATTTATGTCGAAGATCACTGTGCCGCGATTGATTTTCTCATCGCGCATGGCAAGTCCGGCGAGACATACAACATCGGGGGCGGCAACGAGGTCGAGAACATCGTCATCGCCCGCCGCATCTGCCAGCAACTCAGCAAACCTGAATCGCTGATCCAGTTCGTCAAAGACCGCCCGGGACACGACCGCCGCTATTCCCTCGACGCGGGCAAGCTGGCGGCACTGGGATGGAAACCGCAGCGCGATTTCAACCAGACGCTCGACGCCACCATCGAGTGGTACGTCGCCAATGGACCGTGGTGGCGCAAGACAAAGACCGGCGAGTTCAAGAAATATTACGCCCAACAGTATGGGCAGCGACTGTGACTTCACCTTCCCTCTTGTGTCACCCTGAGCGGAGCGAAGGGTCTCCGCGCGAACAACAGAGATTCTTCGCTTCGCTCAGAATGACAAACAAAGAATGAAAATTCTACTCACAGGCGCAACGGGTTTCATCGGCTCGCACGTCGCGCGCGCGTTGGTCAACGAGCGGCACGAAGTGCACGCGCTCATCCGCCCCACCAGTAATACGTGGCGGATTGACGACATCCTGCCATCGCTGCACGTCGCACAGGCCGACATTCTCGATGCAGCGCAACTCACCAAGCAAATCGAAATCATTCGCTCCGAACTCTGCATTCATCTCGCGTGGTACGTCGAGCCGGGCAAATACCTCGTGTCGCCAGTTAACCTGGATTTTATGTGTGCCAGTTTGCGTCTGGCAAAACATCTGGCCGAGTGCGGCTGCAAACGGTTCGTCGCATCGGGCTCGTGCCTTGAATACGACGCCAGCGACAAACCGTTGAACGAATCCAGCCCCACCCGCCCACGCCATCTCTACTCGGCGGTCAAACTTGCTCTGTATCACGCGCTCGATGATTTTTGCAGAACGGCCGACATGCAATTCGCCTGGACTCGCTTCTTCTACCAATACGGCCCTGGCGAAGATCCGCGGCGGCTTGTGCCTACGGCCATCAACTCCCTGTTGCGTGGGCAGGTCTGCAATCTGACACCCGGCGACGAGATGCGCGATTACCTGCATGTCAAGGATGTGGCCGGCGCGGTCTGCGCCGTTGCCCGAAGCAACCTCACGGGCGCGGTGAACGTCGGATCGGGTCAACCCGTGACCGTCCGTGAGATCGCGGAGACGATTGCGGCGTTGCTCGGTCGTCCCGACCTCATCGCGCTAGGCGTTCAGCCGTACATCCCCGGCGACCCGATGCACATCGTCGCAGACAACAAACGGCTTCGACAGAATACGGACTGGAAACCGCAGTGCGATTTGGAAACCGGACTGCGCGAAACCATCGAGTGGTGGAAATTCCAGCGGTAGGTCAGTCGCCCAAGTCGAACCGACCGACAACCTCGGTGCATCGACCGTAGTCTGGGTTCTTGAGAGTTCGTCCGTCCCCGTTCGTGGCCTTTCCAGCCACAGAATCATTCAAGGATTTTTCGAACTGACAATCCGGAAGATATTTCGTATGTTGCGTCTAAGAGTCACCTCATGACGGAGGGTTTTAGAAATTGTCCAAAAGGTTGGCTTGAGCAGGGCGATTATCAAATCAGAGGCCGGAAAGGTGGATAGTGCACACACCGCGCCCCGGCTGAAAAGCTTCTGGGAAAAGATCACCGGTGATCCGGGTGCGGCCTGGTTGGACGGTCTGTTGCTGGTGCCTCTCCTCATTCTCTCATTCTCATATCTCTATGCATCGCCCGAGTTTGCCGCCAACTTGCCGCAAGATGCCGTCGATTTTGTGCTCCCCGCGCTGAACTTGGTGGAACACGGCAGCCTCGCCACGACTTGCTATGGACAGCACCCACCCCCAGCCCATCCTTTTGGTATGCCGCTTCTCTTGGCTCCTGCCTATTTGATTTTCGGCCACTTCCCGGGGAACGGCATCTACTCAATTCTGTTCTTTGCGCTTGGTGCCGTCACGACCGTTTATTTCATAGGGCGACGTTTGGGCGGGCGCGTCTGCGGATGCTTCGCAGCCCTGTTTCTTGTGACCCATAACGGCTTCCGTAAATACGCTGCGAAGATAATGAGTGAAGTGCCATCGATCTTCTTGCTGGCACTGATCTTGTTGTGGATGCTTCGCTTGCGCGGTCGTAGTCGAACAAGCTGGGGGTATTGCGGGATCGGCACGCTGGTGGGGCTAGCAATTGCAGTGCGCTGGGATAACGCTCTGGTGCTGGTTCCAACGTTTGCTTTGCTCGTTCATGATTCTTGGAAATGCTCCCTAAAACGAGGAGTCTACGTCGGCATCGGTTTGATTCTTTGGCTCGTGGCACTGGGGTTTTATAACTATGCCCATTTTGGCAGTCCGTTGCGAACTGGCTACCATTACTGGGGCAATGCGGGTACAGAAACCGTGCCCTTATTCTCATTCCGGTACGCGACTGCCCGTGGCTACTGGCGGACCCGTGGCTATTCGGAACGATTTATCCAAGCGAATAACGGCAATTTGCTTTTGCTTCTGAAGACCCTCCTAAACCAAGCTGACATGACGCGTACGTTTAATAATCCGTCACGTTGGGACAACATTCCCGGACGATACACTTATCAGGCGCTTGTTATAGCACGTACTCTGCTCGGATTCGCCGGCCTCGCTTGGTGCATACGATTGCGGCGCAAGCTGCCATCCGCCGACGCAGCTCTCTGGTTCACAAGTCTTTCGATGGTGATGATTCTATTTTACACCTTTTATTCTTGGCAAGAGGAGCGTTTTTTGCTCAGGCTTGTTCCTTTCTTCTGCGTATTCGACGCCATGAGTCCTGCCGTCATTCGGGCTATAACCGAGAAATGGCCTTCATCGAACCGGATGGCGGCTGCCTTTTGTGGCCATGCTCTGATATGCGGACTGATTTGCTTGCTGACCTATCTCAGCGCATCCGGACTGGTGCCGCAAGGCGACGATAATTTGCATTTGTACCAAGCGATGCACTCCACCAGCAGTATCACAGAATCAAATGCAGTTGTCGTGACCGACTGGGATCCATTTCGGCCCGATCTCTATATTATTCAAGGCACACAGCGCACACTGATTCCACTGTCTAAAGACGCACGAGCTCCATTTGCTGCATCTGAAGAGCCTGAGAAACTGATTGCTTTGTCGCGCCAAGGAAGACCCATCTATTTGCTATTGCATGATCCTGCATCTCCATCCGAGCTTGGTATGCGGCATAGAGGTCCTCGAATTATGCTTGCTATAGCTTACTATAATGCGTCCACAGGTGGCCTAGATACTCTGGCGAAATACTTTCAATATGAGCCTTTGCTAACCTACAAAGATCGGAATGGTCAACCTCTTTGGCCATACCTTTTCAAACTTCATGCCCGCCCCTTTAGTATCAACTGAAGGGAGCAAATACCCTAGCCCCTATGGTTCGCGTGCGCTCTCACAAACTAGCGCAACGAGGCAACCGAGTAGAGCCAGTCCACTTACCAATCCCGCAACGGCATAACTGCGCGGCGGTTTGTAGCGCAGCACGATTTCGTGTGCGCCAGATGGCGCATTCACTCCCATGAGTGCGCAACTCACGCGCAGCACCTCGGCCGGTCTGCCGTCCACTTCGGCGCGCCAGAACGGATAATAGCTCTCGGCGATCACAGCCAGGCAATCGCGGGGAGCGTTGAGGCGGATGCGGACCTGCTGGTTGTTTTCACGAGAAAGCTGCACGTCCGCCAGTGGCACAACATCGCCGTTGCGCAGCGGCGCCATCGGCGCTTCGCCGTCGTGATAGACTCGCTCATACTTCAGGGTGGCGTCGGGGCCCGCGGGTCCGTGCACCAGCGGCCAGTTGCGGGCCGCGAGCGCAAGCGCCAACCGCGGCGAGTTGCGGACATCGCCGTCGAAGAGGCATGCACGCGCGTAAGCCGTCACGTACGCATGCGCGGTGCCGTTGCGAAACACGGTGAAGTCCTTGTTCTCCAGCGCGACGGGGAATACATGGCGGTAGTCAGCAAGCGCCTGTTGCATTTGCGGCGACTGCATGTCGGGGTCGGTCTTGTCAAAGACGACGTAGCGCGCGGCGAACAGATTGAGCAACTCGAGCGACCCGGCACCCGTCTGGTTTAGCAGCCCGGTGCCGAGCGGCGCCATCCAATTGTAGAACGCCTCGTATACCTGTGGCTTGCCGCTCCACATCGGCCCGAGCAGGTGAAAATAGCGGCCCGAGATCACGTAAACCTTCATCCAGTCACCGTCTTGCTTGAGGGCGGCGTAAGTCGCACGGAGATTGTCGAGAGTGTAGGCGGGCACGCCATTGTCCTTGGCCGGCTTCTGATACGGCCAGTAATCAATCAAAAGAAGTACGGCAATTAGGGCGACGATCTTGGGCGTCTGTGCGCGCCATTTGTTCGCGCCGAGCACGTCGGTCACGAAGAAACCCGCCAGCATCGCGACGAAGAATGTCCCGGGCCCGTCGTAGAACACGTACGGCGCCCGGATCTCCTTGAAGAGCGGCACGGCGGCCAGAATCGGGAACGCGGGCAAGAACAGAAACGCTGCCAGCGCGCCCACCGCCCAGAGGCATTTGCGCGGTGCGGTCAGCTTGCAGCGGTAGAACATCCCCAAGAAGGCGAGCATCGCTGCCAAAGACAACAGGACAGCCCAGCGAATCGCGGCCGGCGTGCCGTCGAGCCCGAAGATCGCCTGTGCGGTTTGCCAGTTGGCCTGCCAGACTGTGCTCGGGCCGTACGCGAGCATGATGCTCACCAACAGCACGCCGATGAAAAACCAGAACAAGCTGCGATTCACGCGTCGGTGATTCCACAGCGCCGTCATGGCCAGCACGGCCAGCAGCGCCAGCCCTGCATATTTCTCAGGCGATTCGGACGTCAGTGAGAACAGGCGCTGGAGGCTTTCGCGCATGCGGTTGGCCTCTTCCTGCGTGGTAGGATGGAAGGCTTGGGCCTGCAATTCTCGCGAGAGTTCACTGGTGGTCGCAGTGGTAATCGCTCCGTCGCGATCCACCAGCGCGAGCAGGCTCTTGAACGCGTAGCCATGCTGCCAACCGATCAACTGTTCGTGTTCGCCCGACAGCAGCTTCACGTATTTGGATTCCACCAATCCCGGGGCAATGAGCACCGCGCACAAGCCGGCGGTCACAACGCCAAGCCGCGCGAGCGTGCGTGCTGTTGCCCGCCAAGCGGCCCGTCGCTCGCGAGGCCAGAGCCAGTACACGAGATAACCGAAGAGGAAGACGGCGTGGACGAAGGCCATCTTGTTGTGCGTCCACAGCAAGCCGAACGCAGACAGGCTGCACCAGAAGATGTCGCGGAAGCGCCCCGTTTCCAGCGCGCGGGCGAACAGCCAGAACGTCAGTGGCATGAACGGCATGAACACGATCACGCCGAGGTGTTCTGCACCCGCTGCGCGAATAATTTGCTCGGGATGCAGCAGAAACGCGATCGCCGCCAACGCCGCGGCCCACTCGTTCCTCAGGAAATACCGCGCACAGAAATACATTGCCACCGCGCCGCCGAAGACCGCGAGGAGCGCCGTGAGCTTCACCGCGGTGTGCACGTTACAGAACAACGCGAAGAACAAACTCGGCAGGAGATAAAAACCTTGCGAGTGATTAAGCCCATAGCTCGAACCGCTCATGTAGTACGGCGTCCACCACGGCAAATAGTGATGCTGTGCGAGTTCGCGACGAATGTCCCAGAGGCGTGAAACGAACCCTCCGAATTCCTTGTCGCTGTAGCCGAGCGGCAGCCAGTGCGCGCCAAGCCAAACGCAGTACGCAGCCGCGGCCGCAAGCGTGATCCAGAGTCCGATGCGCGCAGGGATGGTCCGCCGCCCCGCCCCGGTTGAATCAGACGACGGCTTCGCGCTAGCCACGCCTGCAGCGTGGCTAGCCTTCGGCGACGACGGGTTTTTCATTGGTCTTGGCCAGTAGATTCTGAACGGCGGCGAAGATTTCGTCCACAGAAATCTCGCGCAAGCAGGCGTAATTGATGTTGGCGACACAGCGCAGCGGGCGGCTGAGGTAATAAAAACAAACCATGCAGGGCAGGTCGCGCCACATCACGACGTGCCGCTGAGTTTGTGTAATCTTGGGAGCGAGCCTTCTTCCTTATGGTAAAACTGAGTGCGGCGAAGCCTCCAAGAAGTGGCAGAACACTAGTGGGTTCAGGAAGCGGCGTTCCATTTGAATCCGCTGCGGTATGGTTCGTATTCTACGGAACCAACATGGAGTCTGTTACCTACCCCGGAATACGCTTCGTGGTTGAAAACACGAAAAGCAACGCAGCACTCAGCGTCTTCGAGACTTCGAGTGGTACGCATCCTATTCCAATAATGATCCGTAAGGCTTTCACAACAATCGGTGTACCTACAAAGTACGTAGCGGATACAAACTTTTTGCACCAAGCAGAGTGGAGAATTCTCGTAGCTCCGAAACTGTATTGAACTATCGCCGCCCTCCGTGCTAAGATGTTTCCGCCATGAGCAATCGGAAGCAAGAGCCGCCGCTGCAATGCCCATTTGGCCGTCTTCTGGCCGGTGAACTTCGATCGGGCGATGTCGTCTAAAATGGTTTTCCTAGGATAAAGCCGCTTGGAAATCGGTGGTGTGGTGGTCACTTGGTCGGGACGCCGCTGGTGCCCGCGCCAACCGCCAAGCGTTGGTCCTGGCCACCGGGCGGGGTGAACACCCCATAGCCGCGGCGCGGTTTCCCGGGTTACTTTATGGCGTAATGAGAATTAAACAGAAAAAGGAGTTGACGTGCGGTGACTTGATCACGGTGGCATACCAGGTCCGGGGAGCGGGTCAGGCCGAAAAGATGGTGCGATTGGCGAGCAACGCGCGCCTGGTGGTATTTCGAGAGCCGCCGCATTGTTTGACTTTTTTCGCGAAGGGAAGGTCCGTATGAACAAGACGAACGGTACGGTTGACCGAATTAAGATGGAGCTGGGGATTGCGCTGCTGGCGGCCTTGACGGGATGTTACGGGGGTGGAGGTTACGTGGGCGGATATTACGGCGGCGCGGTGGTGGTGACGGAGCCTGATGTGTACGTTTTCGGCGGCGTCTATGAAGGGGGGCGCGATGTGCATGATTATAGTCGTCGCGGATCTGAAAGTCGTGCGGTGGCGCACCCCGGCGGCGGGCCAGCGAGAAGCCCACAACCGATGCGCCCTGCCGGCGGCGGGCCAGGGGGAAAGCGGTGAACCAAACAACTCATTGGACAGAAACAGCCCTGAGGAACCACAGAAACAGACCGGATGAACCTATGAAACTTTCCAACCAATTGACACGTTTTGCCAGCCTTTTGACAATCGCACTGTTGGCGGGTGCCTGGGGTATTTTGTCGGCGGACCTTCCTGCGGCGGAGCCGAAAGAAGCGCAACCGAAACCAGTGGTCGCGCAGCGGTTGTTCGCGTCGCCTGATGAGGCCATCAAAGCCTTGCAGGCGGCCACCGCAGCCAAAGATCAAGCGGCCTTGCGCGAAATTTTCGGCCCGGAGTTCCAGGAACTTTTAACCAGCGACGAAGTGCAGGACGCGAACAATGTGCAGAGGTTCGCCACCGCCATGGCGCAGGGCTGCAAGCCTGTGAAAGAGGGGGCGGACAAAATCACTCTTGAGGTTGGCACGAACGACTGGCCGATGCCGATTCCACTGGTGAAAGCGGACGGGCAATGGCATTTCGACACGGCGGCGGGCAAGGAGGAGATTATCAACCGGCACATCGGGAAGGACGAACTCCACGCCATCGGCGTTTGCCGGGCCTACGCGGCAGCGCAACGGCAGTACGCCAGCGCGAACCCGGCCGCGAGCGGCGGAGCGACGTATGCGCAGAAATTCAAGAGCACGCCCGGCAAGAAGGATGGCCTCTACTGGCCGTCGGCGGAGAACGAACCGGCCAGTCCATTCGGGCCTTTGGTGGCGGAAGCTCATAGCGAGGGTTACGTTCAGAATAAGGGCCCGGGGCCGCACCCGTTTCACGGTTATTATTTCCGAATTCTGACCCAGCAAGGCAAGGCTGCGCCCGGCGGGAAAATGAATTACATGAGCCGCGGCAACTTGACGGGGGGATTCGCGCTGGTGGCTTATCCGGAGCATTGGGACCAGTCGGGCATCATGACATTTATCGTCAATCAGGACGGCAAAGTGTTTCAGCGAAATTTGGGCGAAAAGACTTCCCGGATTGCGGGGGCGATAAAGGAATACAATCCGGACAGCGAATGGACGCTGGTGCCGGATGTGGGAGTATTGAGCGCGGTGTCCGAGAAATGATGTCGGCTATCCACACACTTGGTTTTACCTTCCATCCATTCGTCTGATTAGCGAAAAGGAGTATATTAAGCCATGAAGATGATCTCCAAGATTGCGGCAGCATCAACGCTGGCAGCCGTTTTGATGTACTCGTCAGCCAACGCCGCAGATCACGGCTATCCTTATGGGGGATACCGTGGTTATGGCGGATACCGTGGTTATAGGGGTTGGGGTCGGGGCGTTGGTTGGGGTTTCGGTTGGCCTTGGTATGGTTTCTACGATTACCCGTATTACTACTCACCGTACTACTCCTACGGTTATTACTACTCTCCGCCCACGTACTACCCACCGCCAGTTGTGTATGGCTCTCCTCCGCCTTCAACGACCGATAGCCCTACCATGGGCGCTCCTGACAATACGTCCCCGCCAGAAGCAGACCGTCCGTTACCACCGTCAGCGGTCTACAAAGATCCTTCGGGATATCCACCAAGCACACCAGATCGGCTGCAACCCCGATCAATGCCATCTGTACAACCAGTGCCACCTGTACAACCGATGAGCGTGGCGGATGTGAAAGCCATGGTCAAAGCAGGGATCGCCGACGGCGTCGTCATCAGCCAGATTCAACAATCGCGGGTTGTGTTTCGGCTGAACACGCAGGAGATCATTGACCTGAAGGAAAGCGGCGTCAGCAACAAGGTCATTGATTTCATGATCAACACGGCAAGTCGGCAAGGACGATAGTTACCTTGGCTCCGTTGCAGAGGAAGCCTTCACTTTTGCAGGCGTGGCGGCGGCGTCAGGAGGTTATTTACGAGGCAACCCACGCGCCGATCGTAAGATTGTTTGTCAGGTCGAACGCGGTCTAGGCACCTATCCCGATCCAATCGTTGACGCCATCGAAACTCAAGGCGTTGCCGCGAATCCCGGCAACGGGCGCAGGCCCTCCATGCAAAGTTCCTGTGTGCCCATTACTGCTTGGAGAGGCGGCGTGTCAGACAATCTCGAACAGATGTCAATTGCTGAGTTTCCTAACCCAGTAGTTGTAGAGGTCTGCGAGGGTTTGCTCGATGGGGATCTCGGGTTTCCAGCCCGTCTTCGACTTGAGCTTGGCGGTGTCGCCGACCTGAATCTGGATGTCGATGCGACGATAGAGTTTGTCGGAGACTTTTTTCTCGACGCCCTTGAGGCCGGAAATCTCGATGAGTTTGTCCGTGAAAAACTGCATCTTCTTCACCGAGCCGATGTCGCCGCAAACGTTGTAGGCCTCGCCGTTGTCAAAGTTCTGCATCAGCAGGTAGTAGGCACGCACGGTATCACGAACATCGACGACGATGCGCTGGGTCTCGAGGTTGCCAACGGGCAGGATGCGGTCTTTTTGTTTGCCGGTCGCCATGTTGGCGAGACAGTAGGCATCCCAAGAGATGGAGAACTTTTTGCCGCGACGCGGGCCGGTGTGCGAGAACGCGCGCGTGATGAATCCCTTGATGAGCCCGTTGCGGCAGCGCTCCTGCATGTGCAGATCAACGGAGGCCTTGCTGGTCGCATAAGGGTTGGATGGGACCAACGGCAAACTCTCCTTCAAAACGCCAACGGTCTTGCCGGAGTCGCCATAAACCTCGGACGTCGAGCAGAACATGAAGGAGCAGTTCTTTTGGTGTCGCTGAACGACGTCGATCAGGTTGACCGAGCCTTGTACGTTGCTCGCGAAGGTGCCAACGGGATCAATAAAACTGGTCGGCGGATGGCTCTGGGCAGCCAAGTGGAACACGCCATCATATTGGTGGGAGGAAAAAACCCGATTCAGCGAGTGATATTCCAGCAGATCACCGTAATGAAAGGTGATTCTGTCCAGTTCCTGCGCATCCAGAACGTCCAACAAATCTATTTCGCGGCCGTTGCTCTCGCGCACCAGGGCGTGGACGCTGTGGCCTTCCTTCAACAGCAACTGCGCCAGATGCGGCCCGGCAAATCCCGTGATTCCCGTGATAAAATAGTTCATGCACATTCCTTTCCCAATGGTTGACCTGACGACGGAAGCTGTCGTCTCACATCTTCACCAGCTCCAACAATTGCCGCGCCGCCTTCTCAACATCCTCGACCGGCAATTCGCGGACACATGCATAGTCGAGCTTGGCCGGACAGTCAAGTGGGCGGCTGGAATAATAAAAGCACGGACTGCAAGGCAGATGCCGGCTCACCACGACCACCTCGGTCTTCCACGGGCCGTCCCAGACGGGATTGGTCGCGCCGTAAATGGAGACGCACGGCACGCGGCAGGCGGCCGCGGTGTGCATCAGACCGGAGTCGTTGCTCAAAAAGATGTGGCAGCGGCGCATCAGCCCGGCCACCACGCGCATCGGCAGACGGTCGGCGATCACCACCCGCTCGCGCCCGGCACCTAGGCCAGCGAGGACGGCGTTATTGATCTCCACATCGCGCGGCCCTTGAAAAATCAGGAACCGCGTCCCGGGCTGCTCGGCGGCCAGACGGTTGAGCAATTCTGCGAAGCGCGCTGCAGGCCAGAGCCGGCTTTGCTGGTTTTTAAGCGAATTGCAGCCGGCATGGAGGCCAACCAGCAGCGCAGCGTCGCGCAGGCTGTGCTCGCACAAAAACCGCTCCGCCGTTTCCAGCCCCTCGGGCGGCACGCGGTAGAGCAAGTCCTGCGGCAACATCCGCCAGTCCACCCCGAGTACCAGGCCCGCCCAGCGCAGGTTCTCCTCAACGGCGTGCAGCGACGGGTCTTCGTCGAGCACAATGTGATTGAGTCCCGGCAGATTCATGCGGCGCTGCCGCTGGTAGCGGAAGCCGATGCGTTGCTGTCCGCAGGCGACGAAGTTCAGCACGTTGTAGCCGAGCCGGTTCATCGCGTAAGGGATGATGCTGATGTCGAAGCGTTCCCGGCGCAGCCGCGCTGCCTGCGAAAAAACCTCCCGCTTCGACATGCCGATGAACGGGATCAAGCGCACATCAGTGGCCAGTTCCTGGTCGCGCAGATACTCTGCCACCCATGGCAGCATCGTCACCAGCGTCAACCGAAACCGCTCCGGCGCTGCCGCCAGCGCCGCCAGCGCCGGCGACGCGAGAATGGCATCGCCAAGCCCGGACAGACAAAACACTAAGACTTTCTTTGGCATTCGATTCTGTGCCTCACCACGCAACCGCCACGGCGGCACCCACCGCGCTGGCGCTCCCTGCCTGGCTGACGGAATCTTTGATGCGAACTATACTATCACCCGCCCGCCGTTTCCTGCAAGGCCGCTGTAACCGCCGCCCGCGCGAACGCCCCGACTTCAGTGACCGCCGTTGTTGACAGCGGGGAGGGGTTGCTCGCACAGGAAATTGCCAACCACTTCCTCAATTTCGCGGATGTTGAACGGCTTGCGCAGCCAGCGGTTGCCAGTCAGTTCGAGGAAGGCGCGGGAATCGGTATTGACATCATCGCCTGTGACGAAGATGACGCGGTTTGCCAATTGGGGGTCGTTTTTCTTGAGTGTCTCGTAAAGCTGTTTGCCGTCCATTCCCGGCATCAGTAAATCGGATATAATCGCATCGTAGCGGCCCCCGGAAATCTGCCGCAGCGCGTCCGTGCCGTTGCAGGCCGTCTCCACGTTGTAGCCTTCTGACGTGAGAACTTCGGTCAACACCGCCAGGATTCCGGGTTCATCGTCCACGATCAACAGCCTGCGTTCCGATGCCTTCGGGTCCGGTCGCGGCTCTTCTGCGGCGGCGGGGATAAGATCGACTTCTTCCGTGCAAGGAACGATCGGTAGCTCGACAAAGAATTTCGTCCCTTTGCCGACCTCACTCTCCACCCACATCCGTCCGCGATGAGCTTCGACGATATTGCAGCAAATCGACAGGCCCAAGCCCGTGCCTTGGCCGGGCGGTTTCGTGGTGAAGAACGGCTCGAAAATCTTTCCCAGAATTTCCTTCCGAATGCCCGGCCCCGTGTCGGCGACGACGATTCGAATGAAGAGATCATCCGATTCGGTGGTCACCTTCAGCACGCGTTTTCCCTCGTGACCCGCCATCGCCTGGGCCGCGTTGGCGATCAAGTTCGTCAGCACCTGCTCGATTTGACCGGCATCAACCTTCGTTCTCGGCAGATGCTCGGAGAGACACGCCACCAGTTCAATCTCACCCGCGCTGATCGCGCTCTTGCGTCCCTCCAGGACCGTCGAGACCACCATGTTGAGATCGGCCCCAACCTTCTGCGGGTCGCACGACCGCGTAAACTTCAACAGTTCGCCCACGATCTTTCCTGCCCGTTCGCTTTCGTGTAGAATCGTGCCGAGTTTTAAGCGAGTCTTGTCACTCATCTCCTTTTGATTCATCAGGATCTGGGCATAAGCTATCACAATGGCCAGCGGATTGTTCAACTCGTGCGCCACGCCTGCGATCAGGCTGCCCAATGCAGAAAGTTTTTCAGCCTGCCGTAACTGCTGCTCCATCCTTCTTTTGTCCGTGATCTCACGGGCACTGATTTGAAGCACAGGCCGTTTGTGGCAATGGGCGACGTTGGCTGTGCTTTCGCAGAGGACGCGCGTGCCGTTCGATCGCAGGAGATTTAAATCGACGGCCTGGCGGTACATCGCCGCGAATACGTTGTTGCCGTCCAGAACCCCCGCGCCTTCCTTGCGCAGATCGGGACAGAGCGCCAGAAAATCATAGCCAAACAGTTCGGCATGGCTGCGGCCGGTCAGGCGCTGTGCCGACCAGTTCGCGTCGACGACCCGCAGGGTTTTCAAGTCGAGCAGGAAGATCGCATCACTCGCCCAGTCGAACAGCACGCGATAGTTTTGCTCGGAAAGAACGCCTTCCTGCTCGACGATCATGCCGATGGCGATCATGGTCGACAGAACAGCCGAGCCCAGATATCCAAGCGTCGTCACCGCCGGGGAGACATTCAGGAAAGGAAATCCGAGCAAGAGAAGCCCCCACAACAGGAATCCCGGCCCCACGATGTTCGCACCGCGATAACGTCGTCTCCGCCACATGTAGGCGAGCCCGGTGTAAATTCCCGCCGCCGATAGCAGCGCAAACACCGGCACTGTAATCCACAGCCTGTCCCGTACGATGTAAGCCGCCACGCCGCTCCAAAGCACAAGCATGATGCTGGCTAACTGTAGTTCCTTGGGATCGCGCGGCGCACTGGTCAGTTGAATGCTGCCCCAGAACATGAACGCCGCGCCGATGCCGATGCTGGCGCGCTGCACCATGATCAGGAATGCGGTTTCCCGGGAATCCTGCAAACCGATCGACGCCGCCAGATAGACCGCATAAAACATCCACGACACGGTCCAATAGCTGAAGTACAATTTCTTCGTGTTTCGGTTCAGATAAACAAAGAGGACGATGACAGCACACGTGCTCATCAACGCCAACAGCAGAGCCGACTTCACCCACTCCGGGGGGAATGCGGAGGCCATGGATTCGTTCAAATAATTCAGAACTTGTCTTGTCATTTCAGCAATTTCACCTCACAAAACGCAACAACCGCAATACGAAATGCCGCTGGCGTTACCGTTAAAGCAGAAATGCTGCCAGGTCCCGTCGTTGACGCCCTGCTTGCGCGCGCCTATAATCCGCCACCTATGAAGATTTCCCTGGTCAACACATCGGTTTTCTCTCAGAAGCTGCCCGCCATTGTACTCTTCGCATTTGAGCATGAGCGCCTCGCTGGCCCAAGCAGCTTCAAGAATCTCCTTCAACGACTGACCGACAAGGAGTTCAAGGGCGCGGAAAAACAACTGCTGCTGCTTCACACCGCGGGAAAACCCGGCATCCAGGCCGGTCGCGTCCTTCTCGCCGGGCTTGGCAAACGCAACGAATTCGACCCGGAGAAACTGCGCCGCGCGATGGGCGCCGTCGTGAAGAAACTTTGCGACGCTGGCATCGATCGGGCCGCCATCCAGGTCGCTTGCGATGAGCCGGGCTGCTCGACTGATGACTGCATTGCCGCCGTCGTGGACAGTGCTGAGTTGGTCGCCTACACATTCACCAAGTACAAATCCGACAACGACAAACCCGTTGAGTTCAAATCGCTGACGCTCTGCCTCACCGCCAAGTGCAACCTTCGTGAGGTAAAGGCGCTTGTGACACGCAGGCAGATCATCGCCCAGTCCGCCAACTATGCGCGCGACATCGCCAACTTGCCGGGCAACGTCGTGTTCCCTTCTGTCCTTGCCGATTACGCCCGGCACCTTGCCGAAGAAAACAACTTGAAATGCACGGTGCTGGGCAAGACCGCCCTTGAAAAGAGCGGATTTGGCGGTTTACTGGCCGTCGGCGGCGGCAGCGCTCACGAGCCGCACCTGATCGTCCTCGAATACTCCGGCAGCCGCACGAAAGACGCGGCGCCCATCGCGCTTGTCGGCAAAGCGATCACGTTCGACTCCGGCGGCATCTCGATCAAACCCAGCGAGAAGATGGACGAGATGAAATTCGACAAGTGCGGTGGCGTTGCCATCCTCGGCGCGATGCGCGCCATTGCGCGGCTCAAGCTCCCGCTCAATGTCATCGGTGTCATCTCTGCCGCGGAGAACATGCCCAGTTCCACCAGCTATCGCCCCGGCGACATCGTCACGAGCTATCCCGGCCCGGACAAACGCGGCGTCACGATCGAGGTTCTCAATACCGACGCCGAAGGCCGCATTGTGCTCGGTGACGCGCTTGCCTACGCCCGCGAACGGAAGCCGCAAGCGATCATCGACCTCGCGACGCTCACCGGGGCCTGCGTCGTCGCGCTTGGCACGTACGCCGCCGGCCTCTTCGGCAGCGACGAGCTTCTGCTGGAAAGAATCCGCGCCGCCGGCGAGCGCACCGGCGAACGCGTCTGGCTGTTGCCGCTCTGGCAGGAATATAAAGACAAGATCAAGAGCGACGTTGCCGACATCAAGAACACTGGCGGCCGCGAAGGTGGCGCGATCACAGCGGCAGCGTTCCTCGAAAAGTATGTCGGCAACACGCCGTGGGCGCATCTCGACATTGCGGGGACGGCGTGGACAACGGAAGAGCGACCTTACATGGCCAAGGGCGCGACAGGTTTCGGCGTGAGGCTATTGCTGGAGTTGCTCGGGAACTGGCGCTGAGCGGTGCGACGCACGCGCGTGGAAGATGAGGATGATGGCGATGAGCACCACCAGAATGCTGAGGATGAAAAACCCCCACGCCGTCACGTTCTCTTTGAATCCGCGGCTCAACTTCATGGAATCCCGCGATTCTAGGCGAGCAACATGATGAAGACAATCACACGACTCAATCTACCCGGCGTGCCCAAACTGAAAAGCGGCAAGGTGCGCGAAGTGTTCGACCTCGGCGACGCGCTGCTGTTCGTGGCGACGGACCGTCTCAGCGCGTTCGACGTGATTCTGCCGAACCCGATTCCCGAAAAGGGCCGCGTGCTCACCGCGCTGAGCGAGTTCTGGTTCAGCAAGACCCGGCACATCGTCGAGAACCATTTCATCACGAGCGATTTCGAAACAATCTTTGAGCGTTGCAGCGGTGCTTCTGCGAAGCGCCGTGGACAGGAATCTGCGCTTCACAGAAGCGCAGCTACAGAAGAATTGGAATCACTCGAGGGCCGCTCGATGCTGGTGCGCAAATGCAATCCGCTCGCGATCGAGTGCGTCGTGCGCGGTTATCTCGCAGGTTCAGGCTGGAAGGAATACAAACAGAGCCGCACCGTCTGCGGCATCCGGCTGCCCGACGGGCTTGTCGAGTCGAGCAAACTTCCCGAACCGATCTTCACGCCCGCGACGAAAGCCGAGACGGGCCACGACGAAAACATCGACTTTGCGCGCACGGCGGGCATCGTTGGCAAGAAGCTCGCGGCGCAAGTGCGTGATTTGTCCATTGCGCTCTACAAATTCGCCGCCGACTACGCGCTGAAGCGCGGCATCATCATCGCCGACACGAAGTTTGAGTTCGGGCTTTTGGAGTGCGCCGACTCGGCGGCGCCTTCGGAACGGCAGGGCGGTGTCAAGCCGCCGCAGTCCAAGTTGATCCTCATCGACGAGGCGCTGACGCCAGACAGTTCCCGGTTTTGGCCGGCCGACTCGTACGCACCGGGCAAACCGCAACCGAGCTTCGACAAGCAGTTCGTCCGCGATTACCTGGAAACGCTCGACTGGAACAAGCAGCCGCCCGGTCCCGAGTTGCCGGACGACATCATCCGCAAGACGAGCGAAAAATACCTCGAAGCGCTGAAGCGACTTACCACATAGGACGCCGCGCTTGTCGCAATTCCCCTGCCCTGCTAGACTCGACGGTCGAGGCAATCGACGCATTCGATGACCTGGACTGAATTCAAAAGGAAATGGGTGCGCTACAGCGACAAAGAAGCGTCCGCCTACCAAGAGCTACCCACACCCCCAGCACACCCGACATTGCGCAGTAGCGGAGCCAGATTCGCGAGATGGAATGCGATGCACCGAAAAGAGGCATGCCAAAAGAAAAAGTACGCGACATGCACATGCTGTGAAATCGAAAACGTTTTGCTGTTGACCGATTTCGGCTGCTTCTTTAGAGTGTCGGCGAGTGGTAGATAGCGATGGGAACATCAAAAACCCCGCGCGGGGGAAACTAAATGAGCGTTCGCAAGGCAGCCATGCGCTGGTGGGAAGGGGCTGAGCCGATCAAAGGTTATTGGCTCAACCCTCAGCAAACTCCCTGGTCAATTATGGCGTTTGATCGGTATGAGGAACTCAAACCCTCTCAGTAGATAATTTTCTCGAACGAAGCGGCCACGATGCTAGCTCCTGATAGAATCTTAGCGTTAGACATAGGCGCCTCGACCGTTAAGGTCGGGGAATTTCAAGCCTCTAGAACCCACGGCTTGCGTCTCACCAACTTCAACTACGCCGACCTCGGCATTGATCCAGAGCATGAGGAGAACCGCAAGGCCCTGATCGTCTCGACAATACGAAACGTCCTGCGCGAAAAGAATATCCGCACCAGGAGGGTCGTCTTCAGCGTTTCGGGCCAGTCAGTCTTTACGCGCTTCGTGAAGTTGCCGCCTGTGGATGAGTCCAAGGTCGTGCAAATCATCCAATACGAAGCGCAGCAGAACGTCCCCTTCCCGATCGACGAAGTCATCTGGGATTATCAACTGGTCGGCAACACCCAGCAAGGCGAACTCGAAGTCGTGCTTTTGGCCATCAAGAGCGACATCATTGAAGAGTTGAACGAGGGAGTCGAATCGGCGGAGCTGCGCACCGAGACGGTCGATGTCGCACCGATGGCGCTCTACAATGCCGTCCGCTACAACGAGGGCGACACCGAAGGCTGCACAATGGTCGTCGACATCGGGGCGCGCACGACCAACCTGTTGTTTCTGGAAAAGAACCGCGTCTTCTCACGCTCGATTCCAATTGCGGGCAATGCCATCACCCAGAGCGTTGCCGCCGAATTCAACATTCCGTTCCTGGAAGCCGACCAATTGAAGCGATCCAAGGGATTTGTTGCTCTCGGCGGTGCTTATGCAGAGCCCGGGGATGAACAGCAGGCGCGCGTCAGCAAGATTATTCGCAACGTTATGACGCGTCTGCATGCCGAAGTGGCGCGCTCGATCAATTTCTACCGCAGCCAGCAGGGCGGGAGCGCCCCGTCGCGGATGCTGCTTTCGGGTGGCACTTCGATCCTTCCGTACACGGACAGGTTCTTTCAGGAAAAGCTTCAGATTCCGATCGAATACTTCAATCCGTTCCGCAATGTCGACATCGATCCTTCCATCTCGCGCGAGGAACTGGCTCGCTGCGCTCATTTCTTCGGCGAGGTCGTTGGTCTGGGATTGCGCAAACTCACGAAATGTCCCCTTGAGGTCAACCTCCTGCCGCGATCGATCCGCGCGCGCATTCTGATGGAGCAGAAACGGCCGTATCTGGCGGGCGCGGCGATCTGTGCATTGCTGATCCCTCTTTGTTGGTGGGCCTACACGACGAAAACGGCGTCACTCCAGCAACAGCAGCGCGAGGACGTGTCGCGGCAGGTTGAAGCACTACAGTCGCTTGACAATTCGGTGAAGAACGAAAAGTCCAAACTGGCAGACCTCACAAGCAAAGCTGACGAGATCACCGGTCTCGTAAAGCAACGTTCCTTCTGGCCTGAATTGCTGCAGGACCTGAATACGCGGCTCGAACCAAATCTGTATATCGTTGCATTGACCCCACAGAGTGGCGACATCACTCCCGGGCCACAGAGTGGCGCCATCACTCCCGGGCCAACTCCAAGAGGCGGCGGCGGCTCTTTTCGGCGGCCCAGCATTGAAGAGGACATAGAGTCCCCCACGCTCACGTCTTCGGCGACGGCAAAACAGGGCCCACAAGGCCCAATTGACGAACTTCAAATCGAAGGTGAAGGCAACCACCAGTCCGATTCTGCTGATCTCGCTCTGGTCAACGGCTTCGCCAAGAACCTGGGAGAATCGCCTTTCTTAGTCACGGACGGCGTGGAAATCCAGAGGCCGCCCAAGACAACGGGCTCCACCTTTGCGTTTCAACTGCGCGCGAGACTGGCGAAACCGATCGCGTTTTGATAAAGTGAATACGCGCTGGCTGAAACGGAATTTCGTGGTGATCATTTTCGTGGTGGTCTTCGTAGTGTTGTTGGGTGGGATCATCTGGCTGGAGCAAGCGGCGACCGCGCGAAAAGCAGAGGTTGAAGCAGATTTGAGCGGCAAGCAGGAAGAACTCAAACGATTGCGGAGCCTTGACCCCTACCCTTCTTCCGACAACATCCAAATACTGAAACGCGACCGCGAGGAATTGCAGAAACTCTACGGCTCTCTGCAAAAGGCGGTCATGCAGGAACCATTGGAAGTCGCTGCTATGCAGAGCGAGATCGACTTTGTGGACCGCCTCCGAAAAACCCAAACTGAGTTGCGTGATCTCGCAAACAGCCGCGGAGTGGAGATCAAGCAGGATTTTGCCTTTGGTTTCAGCCGCTACGACGACATCTTTCCCTGTCGCAATCCCGTCCTCAGACCAGACGAATGCCATCGCGTGCTGACGTTACTGGCTAAACAGTTGGCCGTAGTGGAAAAGCTTACGAAACTCGCCATTAGCAACGGCGTTGACAACATCAGAATGATCCGACGCACCGAAGTGGAGCAGGGCGTTCAGTTTAGCTCCGACACGATGCCAGGGTCCATCACCGAAGACCCGAAGGCGCGGTATTACAGGTTGCCACTCGATATTCAGGTTACCTGCAGCGAAAAAGCGCTGCAATCATTCTTGAACAGCCTGTCACAGTCTGACTGGTTCTTCACCGTCGAGACGGTGAAAATCGGAACCGAAATCCCCGTGGTACGCACTTCAGCACCGGGGACGCCTCCCACAGCAACGACCGCCATCCCGCAATACAAACATCTGCTGGTGACCATGCGAATCGACTTGGTTGAGTTTCCCAGCCCTAAGCCAAGGCCAGAGTGATGAAAAGCCGACACCGCTGATATGGACTGGATAAAAAAACACTACGAAAAGATCACACTCGCCTTGGCGCTGCTGCTCCTCATTGCGTCAGCAACCATCTTGTCGCTCAAGGTGGGAGCACTCAGCAAGGACATCCAAGAAGCTCCCCGTCGAACCAAGACGAAAGGGAAACCCGCTCAGTCCATCAATTTTGGACCATACACCAACGCAATTGAAGCCGTGCAACAGCCCCCTTTGTGGACAAACAAACCCGTGCAGATGTTCATCGGTCCTGTGCCGACGATTCCGGTAACCAGCACGGCGCAGGCGGCTGCGGCCGAGGGAAAGCTGCCGGTCTTGGCGCAGGTCCTCTACGTGCCGTTCAATCTGCTGTTTATGGCCTATTCGGGCGATGGGCATAATTTCCAACTGAACTTTCTGACACGGTCTCAAACGTTTATGGTCCCGGAGGTCGGCATGGAGGTCGCGGACCGATTCTCAAAAACCGGTTACATCATCAAGAAGTTCGAGAAAAAGACCATTGCAGTGACTGAGGGCGGCATTACAAAAGACAAAGACGTCTCCGAACTCACGGTCCAGCACGAAGGCGACGAACCCATTGTCATGGTGTACGGACGGATTAAAGCGGGGCGTGAACCCGTGGCGCAGATACTGTGCGGGGGAAGCACGTTGTACGTGCGTCGCGCACAGGTTTTAAACTGCGCGGACACGACCTACAATGTCGTTGACATCACTCCGAAGCAGATGATAATCATTGATGTGAAGTCGGGGGAGAAACAAATTATACCCTTATCCGTGCCCAAACAATAATCGAAGCAAGAGATGCCGAGTTTTTCATGTTTGGCGCGGGGGCGAGTTCAATATGGGAACAGGGGCAGGACATCTGAAGTGTCCACGCGCAGTATTTGCGCGTGAAGGAACGGAATGGAGAATCGTCTTATGAGGAAAATCTTTCTGGCGCTGCTCATCGGCAGTTTTTGCGTCATGCAGTCCAAGCTCATCGCCGAGGAGATGATCCAGGCGGCAAACGTTGATTCTGAACCTGCAATACAAGCCGCCCCACAACCCACGACAGCGCCTCCCGAGCAAACGGCAGCCACGGCGCAGCGACCCGCCGATCCCCCGGATAATCCACGAGCCGCCACCGGACCGATTGCCTCCGCACCAAGTTCCGAGGTTGAAAAGGCCAGCCGCGAAGAAATCGTTCGTCGCCAGGAAGCACAGATGATGGCGCAACAGTTGATCGAGCAAGGTCTGAAACTCTATTACGACGCGAAGTATGAGGCCGCGATCGCCCAATTGGAGCAGGCAATCAAGATTCTGCCACGAGCCAGGGCGACAGAGACCGATTACAACCGCGCCGCGCGTGGCCTGACAGAATCTTACTACCGTCTGGCCGACGCGGCTTATCGGGCTGGCGACAACACCAAGGCCAAACAACTCGCCCAGAAGGCGCTCGAATACGATCCTCACAACCGCTCGGCAGAGAATGTCATCGTCAAAGCCAAGGCCGTGGAAGAGCGGGAGGAGGAGGAGGCCAAGCATCCGCCGCAGCCGCCATCTCCCACGACGGTTGAAACAACCCCGGCTCCCGACAGGGCACCGGAGTTTCTCGCCAAGAAGGATGAGATCAAGAAGCTCTTCCGCGAAGGCAAAATCCTGCTGAATTCCGGTCAGTACGACGAGGCGGAGAAGCGGGTCAGGCAGATCCTGCTGATTGACCGCTACAATGACGACGCATACACCATGCTGCAACGAATCGACGATGCCCGTCTTGAACTCGCCGATAATGCCTCGGACAAGACCCGGAGCCTGCGCCTGTGGCAAGTCGCCGACGCCTGGGTGCCGAAAATCGGCAGCGAAGTCAAGCCTCCGGCTCTTGGTGCCGGCGGCGTCATCACGGCCAGCATCATGAAGAAAGCGCAGATCACGAAGAAACTCGATGAAATCATTTTTCCCGAAATCAGTTTCCGCGAGGCCGTCATCAGCGATGTCGTCAACTTCCTGAGCGACGAAAGCCGCAAGCTCGATCCCGAGAAGGTGGGCGTCAGCATCGTGCTCGGAACCGGAATCGGCGGTGCCGCAGCACCCACGCCTTCACCTGTATCCACACCTGCGCCTGTCGTCCCTCCATCCGGCCCGGGGGTTGAGAGTGTACCCGGAGCGACCCCGACGGTCCCTGTAGCAACTGCCGGCCGCCCAAGCGGGATCACACTGAACCTTCGCAACGTTCCGATGATGGAGGCGCTGCGCTATGTTACGACTCTGGCGAATTTGAAGTACCGAATCGAGTCAAGCGCGGTGCTCGTCCTCCCCGTGGACGCGCCAGAGCCACAGATGGAGACTCGTTCCTATCACGTGAACCCCGGCGTGTTCGGAACCCACGCCATGCCGATAAGCGCAGTCGCCACCGGCGGCCTCTCCACTGCCACTATGGGCGGCGTGCAGCAGCAACAACAAACTCGCCCCGGTGGCGGGTCCGGTGGCAGCGGCCAGTTCCTGGGCCTGGAAACCACCCAAATAGGGATACTGACCATTCCGACGACGGACGACGTCAGAGGGTTTTTCACCAGTGCCGGCATACAGTTCCCTACGAATTCCACTCTCGTGTACAATCAACCCACCAGCACCATCATCACCCACAACACGCTTGAGAATCTGGACGCCTTCGAGTGGGTGCTGGACAAACTTAACACCATCCCCTCGCAAGTGGAGATCGAAGCGAAATTCGTGGAGGTTTCGCAAAGCGATCTTAACGAGCTTGGCTTCCAATGGAACGTCGCCGGCAAACAACTGGGCGACTTCGCCGTGGCCGGTGGTCCGCCCACAACCGCGGCTGGTCTTGCCAGCGGTGTTTCGGCAGCGAACAACATCACGGCGGGTTTGCGGGACGAGACCGCGATCCAAGGGAATGCGATTGATTCATTGTTGGCGCAGCAAGGTTTCGGCACGGTCGCCACTCCCCAGAGTCAGATAGCAAACATCCAAGGGATTCTGACCAACCCACAGTTCCAACTTATCATCAAGGCTCTATCTCAAAAGAAGGGCGCCGATTTGCTTTCCGCGCCGAAAGTAACAACCGTCAGCGGCCAGCAGGCCCAAGTCCGCATCGCGCAGGAATTCATTTATCCCACCGCCTACACGCCACCCACGGCTGTGGCTGGCACCTCTGGCACCGTTGGAGGTGCCTCCCCCATCGCTGTGACGCCCTCGATTCCGAGCACTTTCAGTTCTCGTGAGGTTGGCGTGTTGCTCAACGTCATCCCGACCGTTGGAGCCGACGGTTACACGATCAACTTGTCGCTCATACCCCAAGTCACGGAATTCCTGGGATTCATCGAGTACGGTGGCAACGAAGCTCTTGCGTCGGGCACAAGTATCGTGAACGTTTTCAACAGCATCAAGCAACCGTTGTTTTCCACCCGCGCCCTGGCCACCAGTATTGTGATTTGGGATGGCCAGACCGTGGTGCTCGGCGGATTGATTCGGGAGGACGTGCAGACAATAGACGACAAAGTCCCGTTCCTCGGGGATATCCCGATGCTTGGCCGCTTCTTCCAAAACAAAACCAGCCAGAAGACGAAGCGGAACTTGTTGATCTTCGTGAGCGCGCGCCTGATCGATCCGGCAGGCAATCCAGTCCACCGTCAGGAGACAGCCGCTCTGAGATAATCTCCGGTTGCAGCTTGCCAAGGCAGCCCTTTGGTTGCTTCAGCGGGCGGGGTTGTTCTAGTGTTGTGTAACCGTTCTGCCTTTACAGTGGATGTGCGTTGCTGACTGTAAAACCCGGGCTGTTACAGCACACTAGTTGTCCGCGCATGATGCGGTGGCAGTACTATGGCGACTAAAGTTTTACTGGTCGACGCTTACGCAACGATCTACCGTGCGTTTTTTGCGATCCGTTCACTCACCGGGCCTCGCGGCGAACCTGTCAATGCCATCTACGGTTTCACCAAAATGCTGCGGAAACTTCTGGCCGATCATCGTCCCAGCCATTGCGCCGTGGTGTTCGATCTCGGAGTCCCCCAACATCGACTGACCATCCTGCCCAGCTACAAGCAACAGCGCCCCCCCACCCCGCCGGAGTTGGACGCGCAACTTCCTTGCATCCGTGGCGTTCTCGCCGCCCTGCGGATTCCGGTCGTTGAAATCGATGGCGAGGAAGCCGACGACATCATCGCCACGCTCGCCGTGCGGTCCGCCAGGGCAGGAGCGGACGTGTTCATCGCCAGCCACGACAAGGATTTCATGCAAATCGTCGGACCACGTGTTCGATTGATTCGTACCAATGGGAAACAAGCTGCGCTGATCGATGAGGCTGGTGTTGAAAGCCGCTATGGCGTCAGACCGGAACAGATGGTCGATCTCCTCAGTTTGGTTGGTGATTCCGTGGATAACATCCGGGGCGTGGCCGGCGTCGGCGAAAAAACCGCCGCCGACTTGCTATGTAAATACAAAACGGTGGAAAACCTTCTGGCCTCTGTCTCGCAGATCGAGAAACCAAGGTTAAGGGAAGTCATCCGTGCCTCTGCCGACCGGCTACGCGCCAACCGCCAATTGATCACCTTGCGTTCTGATCTCACTTTGCCGGTGACGCTGGACGATTTGAAGGTGCAAACCCCCGACTACACGAAACTATCGGCGCTATTCAAGCAGTTAGGCTTCAAATTCCTCCTGGCTGAGGTGGAAGAGGAAACGGCTCGCACACAGGATTTGTTTACGCGCTCCTAGGCAGAGTGTCCCTCTCGATCCGAGCCGCCCCCAGTCCTTCGGATCTACGAACTGCTCAGTGTACCGATGACGCTGATCAGGGGCAGGAACATGGAAATGACGATCGTGCCGACGATCACGGCCAAAAACACGATCATGATCGGCTCGAGCAGCGACGTCATTGCCCCGACTGCGTTGTCCACTTCCTCGTCGTAGACGTCCGCCACTTTCACCAGCATATCCGGCAACGCGCCGGTTTCCTCGCCGACATCCACCATGCTGATGACCATCGGCGGAAACACCTTGGAGGCTTCCAGCGGCTGGACGATCCGTTCACCCTCTTTGACCGCGTCGTGTATCTGACTGACTGCATTGGCAATAACTGCATTGCCCGAGGTTTCGCGGACGATATTGAGCGCTTGCAGGATGGGAACGCCGCTGGCAATCAGCGTGCCCAACGTGCGGGTAAACCGCGTAATACTGGACTTGCGGATCAATGAACCGAACACAGGCGCATGGAGCTTAATCACGTCGATCGCATAACGACCCTTCTCTGTCTTGCCAATCATTTTGAAGGCAACCACCAAGGCAACGACAACACCAATGACCAGCAAGTACTGGTTTTTCACCAGATTGCTGATGCCCAACACAAACAGCGTCAGTGGCGGCAGCGACTTGCCTTCCAGCAGTTCGTTGAAAATCTCCTGGAACTTCGGCACAATGACGACCATCAGGAAGAACATAATCCCCATAGAGACACTGATGATCACCGCAGGATATACCATCGCCGAGATGACCTTGCCCTTGATCTTCTGCGCCTTTTCTTGAAACTCGGCCAGTCGGCTGAGAGTCACGTCAAGCACACCACCCGCTTCGCCAGCACGCACCATGTTCACGTAAAGCTTATTGAAAACTTTCGGGTGCTGCGCCAACGCTTCGCTAAACGTGCTGCCGCCTTCGACAGCTTCGGCCAACCGGATCAGCGTGCGCCTGAGGACGGGATTCTTCTCCTGCTTGCGCAGCACGTCCAGCCCGCGCAGCAGCGGCAAGCCGGCGTCGATCAGCGTCGCCAACTGTCGCGTGAACGCCGTGAGAACCTTTGACTTCACCGTGTTGCCTTGGAGGAATTTCAGCTCCATGTGGCCGAAACCCTTCTTGGCGGACTTGGCAGACTTGGCGGACTTGGCAGACTTGGCCACGCCCACCGGTGCGGGAGTCGGTCGGCCACCCTTCTTGTCCTTGGTTACCTCGGTGACGTTTGTCGGGAAATACCCCATTTCGCGAATGCGGCTGACAGCGGTGGTGCTGTTGTCGCTTTCGAGGACGCCCGTGATCTCCTTGCCCTTCGTGTCCATCGCGACATAATTGAATTTCGGCATATCGGCCTCCTCCGCGACTTCGCGGTCGCGGCAACTCAGGTGTATTTCAATACCTCTTCGACGGTCGTATCTCCATCCAGAATGCTGCGGATTCCGTCTTCGCGCAGCGTCCGCATTCCCAACTCGAGTGCCTTGGCGTGGATGACCCCCGAGGGCGCACGCATGTTAACCAACTCGCGGATGGGGTCTGACACCAGCAGTAATTCAAACAATCCTTTGCGACCCCAATAGCCGGTTTCGTTGCAGTCTATGCAGCCTTTGCCATAGTAAAATGGACGCCCCTGTACGTCGGCCTTCGTCAGCCCCAACCCCGACAATACCGCCTCCGTCGGCTCATACGCAACCCGACACTTCTTGCAAACCTTCCGCACGAGGCGTTGTGCCAGCACGCCTTCCAGCGTCGATGTGACCAAAAACGGTTCGACACCCATGTCAATCATGCGCGTCACGGCACCAGGGGCATCGTTTGTGTGCAGCGTCGTAAAGACCAGGTGCCCCGTGAGGGATGCCTGAATGGCGATCTGTGCCGTCTCCAAGTCGCGCATTTCGCCCACCATGATGATATCGGGGTCCTGCCGCAAGAAGGAGCGCAACGCCCGCGCAAAAGTCAGCCCGAACGCATCATTGACGGCGACCTGCATAATCCCCTCAATGTCATACTCGACGGGGTCTTCTGCGGTGAGCAGCTTCAAATCGATCGTGTTGACTCGTTTCAAGCAGGAGTACAACGTTGTCGTCTTGCCCGAGCCCGTCGGCCCTGTCACGATGACGAGGCCGTTGGAAATGCGAACCACCTCCAGCATCTTCTCGTAAATCTCCTTCGGCATGCCCAGGCTTTCGAGTTCCAGGTTTACCACCGTGCGATCCAGCACGCGCAACACGACCGACTCGCCATGCTGCGTGGGCAACGTCGAGACGCGCAAGTCCACATCGCGGCCGCCGAGGTTGATCCGGACGCGCCCATCCTGCGGCAGTCGTCTCTCCGCGATGTTGAGGTTGGACATGACCTTGAGGCGGGAAATCACGGGCAACGCGAGGTGCTTCGGAGGTGGCGCCATTTCATATAGGGCGCCATCAACACGGTAGCGAATCTTGAATTCATCCTCGAACGGCTCGAAGTGGATGTCGCTGGCACGGTCATGGATCGCCTGGAACAAGACCAGGTTCACAAACCGCACGAGCGGCGCCTGACTGGCCAGTTCCTCCAGCGCAGCGGTTCCGCCCCCTCCTTTGGCGACGGTTTCCACGATTGCCGAGGTGGCCAATTGCGACTCCATGTCCGCAAGCACATCCTTGAGCGAGCCGCTCTCCTCGCTGTAATACCGCGCGATCGCGGCTTCGATCTGCTTGCGCGGCGCGACGGCGAGTTGAACGTCTTTGCCCAGGACAAACGAGAGTTCTTCAACAAGTTGTGGATTGTACGGATCGAGGACGGCCACAGTGACGATGTTGCCCATCACTGAAACCGGGACTGCACCGTACATTCGCGCGACGCTGCCTGGCATGGAGCGCAACACTTGTTGCTGGGTATCCACATCTTCGAGATTCAGGTACTCCAAGTTTAGTTGCTCGGCGACGGCCCGCAACAGTTGTTCTTCGCCCACCAATCCGAAATCGACGATTACCTGCGACAGCGGTTTGCCTGTCCGCTCGTGCTCCTCCTGAACCTCCGTCAATTGCTTGGGGCTGATCAGGTTGCGCTCACGGATAAGTTCAGACAATATGGCTGCTTCGCTCTCAAACATGATCTAGCGCCTCCTAGCTGACTGGTCGCCTTCCATCTTCTGCAGGATTGACTGCGGGTCTTGAGCTTTCGTGATGAGGTCGGCGTACGAAATGAGCCCGCGCTCATAGAGGCTCATCAGGTTTGAATCCAAAGTCACCATGCCGAACTTCGCTCCCGTCTGAATATCCGAGGTGATCCGGAACGTCTTGTTGTCGCGAATCAATGCCTGAATCGACGGCGTGGAGATCATAATCTCAAAACAAGCGATGCGACCCTTGACGTCGGCGCGAACCAGCAGCACTTGCGAAATCACCGCGACGATCGAGGACGCCAATTGGGTGCGGATCTGCTCTTGCTGGTTCGTTGGGAAAGCGTCCACAATGCGGTCCACCGTCCGCGCCGCGCCCGTCGTGTGCAGCGTCGCAAACACCAAGTGCCCGGTTTCCGCCGCTGTGATCGCGGCCTCCATCGTTTCCAAGTCCCGCATTTCGCCCACCAGGATTACGTCCGGGTCCTGGCGCAACCCGCGCCGCAGGGCCTCAGCGAAATCGGGAACATCCACGCCGATCTCGCGCTGGGTCACCACGCACTTCTTGTGAGGATGGTAGTACTCGATCGGGTCCTCGACGGTGATGATGTGACAGTCGCGTTCGGTGTTGATGATGTCAATCATCGAAGCCAGCGTCGTGGTCTTGCCCGAGCCAGTCGGCCCGGTTACGAGGACCAACCCCCGGGGACGATACAGCAAATCCTTGACCGACGGCGGCAACCCGATCTGCTCCAGCGACATCAGTTTGTTGGGAATCTGGCGCAACACCAAGCCGTGATTGCCTCTCTCTTTGAAGACACTCACTCGGAAACGAGCCATGTCACCAAATGCAAAGCCGAAGTCCGTTCCGCCTTGCTCGCGCACCTTCTGAATGTGACTCTCAGAGGTGACGGCTTTCATCAAGTTCTCGGTGTCCTCGGGCGTCAGCACGGGTAAGTCCATCGGCAACAATTCTCCGTGCAAGCGAATGATAGGAGGCACGCCTACGCGAATGTGCAGGTCGGATGCGCCTTCATCCACCACGACCTGCAACAAATCATCCATTTGAGTCAACATTGTTATCTTTCTCCATGTTGGTTGGGGCGAATCCTGGCGTTCAACCTAATCTACATCACGCTGCGTGATCGAAATGACTTCCTCGGGCGTGGTGATACCCGCCATGATCTTGCGTACGCCGTCTTCGCGCAGAGTACGCATTCCAATCTCGCGGGCGCGATTGCGAAGCACGTTCGAAGATACTTTCTCGTAAACCATGCGGCGCATCTCCTCGTCGATCACGAAGATCTCGAAGATGCCCTTGCGACCGCGGTAACCTGTCTTTGCGCAATCCGAACAGCCACGCCCCTTATAAATCGTGGTCTTCTTCATCTCTTCCGGGTCGAGCCTCAACATGTCCATCTCATACTTGCTCGGCGTATAGGGCTCCTTACACCTCGGACATATCGTGCGTACCAGCCGTTGTGCCATGATCGCGCGCACTGCCGAGGCCACGAGGAATGGCTTCACGCCAATGTCGATCAGACGCGTCACCGCTGACGGCGCGTCATTGGTGTGCAGCGTCGAGAACACCAAGTGACCGGTCAGCGCCGACTGGACAGCGATATTGGCGGTTTCCAAGTCACGAATTTCACCAATCATGATGATGTTCGGCGCTTGACGCAGAATCGAACGCAACGCCGCCGCAAATGTCAGGTTGATTTCGGCATTTACCTGTACCTGATTGATGCCCGCCAGTTGGTACTCAACAGGGTCCTCAACCGTGATGATCTTACGGTCGGGCTTATTGATTGTGTTGAGGCAGGCGTAAAGAGTCGTCGTCTTGCCGGAACCGGTCGGCCCAGTGATGAGGAAAACACCGTCGGGCGACCCGATGACCCTGTTAATGACTTCCTCCTGGTCGGTAAAGAACCCGAGGTCACTCAAGCCGAGCAACAAGCTGCTCTTGTCCAGGATACGCATCACGATGCTCTCGCCGTGATTGGTCGGCAAGCATGAGACGCGCAAATCCAGCACCCGGCCCATCACGGGAATCTCAATGCGCCCATCCTGTGGCACGCGTTTTTCCGCGATACTCATATTGGACATGATCTTGAGACGGCTGATGATCGTTTGCTGTAACTTCTTCGGCGGGTTCTCCACCTCGTGCAATACGCCGTCGATGCGGTAACGGACGCGCAACCGCTTCTCCATCGGCTCAATGTGAATATCGCTGGCCCGACTGCGATAGGCCTCGTTGATTATCAGCCCGACCAGTTTAATAATCGGCGCGTCCGCCTCGGTCTCCGCCCCTTCGTCAATCCTTAACTCCGCCGCTTTCGCTGAAATGCCCAGGTCGATTTCGCCCTCGGTGATTTCCTGCAGCATATTCTCGACAGTGTCGTCACCGCCGCCGTAATAACGGGCCAACGATGCTTCGATATCAGGCTTCGAGGCAACCACAGGTTCGACGTTCACCCTCAAAATGTAGCGAAGACTGTCGATCGTATCGACGTCCATTGGATCGCTGATGGCCACGGTGAGCGTGTTATCGTGCCTGTAAACAGGGACAACCTTGTAGCGGCGGGCTATGTGGCGCGGTACCAGCGCGAGGACTTCTTCGGGGACGCGGTATTCGGCCAGGTTGATTGTGTCCATTCCGAACTGGCTGGCCAACGCCTTGGACACGTCCATCTGCGTCACGCGGCCCATCTTGATCAGCGCATCGAGCAGGCCAATGCCTCCCAGCTTGGTCATATCCTTGGCCTTCAGCAGGTCCTCGTGCGTGATCAGTCCGAGGTCCCGCAGGAGTTCTACGACATATTCGTCTTGGGCTGGCATATCCTTCTCGAGATATTGCTACGCAAACATTACTGCCTCTCAACAGACCCGTCAAGACAACTGAGAGCGTATCGCCCGACCTCAAAACAAGTTGTGGACATCATGGATTTTGCAGCCTCCGCGCCAGAATCTCACCCGCCAACTGCGGATTCGCCTTGCCTTTGCTGAGCTTCATCACCTGACCCTTAAGGAAATTGATGGCCGCCACGTTGCCAGCCCTGTAATCGGCCACCGACTTCGGATTCGCCGCGATCGCTTGATCAACAAACGCCTCGACCGCGCCCGCATCGCTGACCTGCGCCAACCCCTTTTCCTTCACAATGGCCGCGGCGCCTTTGCCCGTGGCAAACATTTCGGCAAACACGTCCTTCGCCATCTTGCCGCTGATCTGCCCGCCGTCCACGAGTGACACCAACTCCGCCAATTGCGCCGGTGCGATGCGACATTCAGCCAGCGTTTGTTTCGTTTCCGCCAGTTTGCCGAGCAATTCCGTAATGATCCAATTGGCGATCGCCTTCGGATTCTTCGACTGCGCCGCTGCCTTTTCGTAGAAGACCGCAATGTAAGCAAGGCCAACTAGCACGCCGGCGTCGTATTCCGTTAACCCGTATTGCTTCATAATCCGCTGGCGCTTGTCCTCTGGTAATTCGGGCAACAGTTTCCGAATCTCATCAACCATCGCGTCGCTCACTACCACCGGCATCAAGTCCGGCTCCGGGAAATAGCGGTAATCGTGCGCGTACTCCTTCGTCCGCATCACGAACGTCTTCCCTGCCCCATCGTCCCAACGACGCGTCTCCTGTTGAATCTTCTCGCCTCTCGTCAACGCGGCAATCTGGCGCTCGATTTCGTACGCAAGCGCGCGGCGAACGCCGGAGATCGTGTTCATGTTCTTGATCTCGACCTTCTCGCCGAATTCCTTCTGCCCGACGGGCCGGACCGACACGTTGGAGTCGCAGCGCAATTGCCCCTTCTCCATGTCGCAATCGCTCACGCCGCCACTGATCAGGATTTCCTTCAGCGCGGTCAGATACGCAAATGCTTCCTCGGGCGAATTCATGTCCGGCTCGCTCACGACCTCCATCAGCGGCACGCCCGCGCGATTGAAATCCACGCCGCTGGACGTCTCGAAATGAGAATTCTTCGCCACGTCCTCCTCCAGATGCGCGCGGGTGACGCCGATCTTTTTCGTCCCGCCGCCCTCCAGTTTGATCTCCACCGTCCCCCCTTTGCACAGCGGCAGGTCGTATTGCGAAATCTGGTAGTTCTTGGGCATGTCGGGGTAGAAATAATTTTTCCGGTCCCACTTCGAAAACCGGCTGATCTCGCTGCTGATCATCAGCCCCGTCAGAATCGTTTTGCGCACCGCGTCCTCGTTCATCACGGGCAACACGCCGGGATATCCGAGACACACGGGGCACACTTGCGTGTTCGGCGGCGCGCCAAACTCCGTCGTGCACCCGCAGAACATCTTCGAGCGCGTCTTCAGTTGAACGTGCACCTCGAGTCCTATGACCGCCTGGTATTCCATCGTTTCTACAAGTTCGGCTTGTCCTTGTGCCATCCAGTCGCCTGCTCATACGCGTGCGCGACGCGCAGGATCGTTTCTTCCCCGAACGCTTTGCCGAGAATCTGCAAGCCAATCGGCAGCTTCGGCTTCGTCGTGAACCCGCACGGAACGCTCACGCCGCAATTGCCCGCGAGGTTGACGCTGATCGTGAAAATGTCGCTCAGATACATCTGCAACGGGTCATCCGTCTTCTCGCCGACCTTGAACGCCGCCGTCGGCGAAGTCGGCGTCACGATCGCGTCGCACTTCGTGAACGCCTGCTCAAAATCCCGCCGAATCAACGTCCGCACTTTCTGCGCGCGCAGATAGTACGCGTCGTAGTATCCGGCGCTCAGCGCATACGTGCCGAGAATGATCCGCCGCTTTACTTCGGGACCGAAACCCGCACCACGCGTCTTGCCGTACATCTCAATCGGATCTTTTCCTGGGATGCGCAGTCCGTAGCGCACCCCGTCAAACCGCGCCAGATTCGCGCTCGCCTCCGCCGTCGCGATCAAATAATAAACCGCGACCGCGTACTGCGTGTGCGGCAGCGAAATCTCCACGACTTCCGCGCCGAGTTCCGCCAGCTTCTTCACAGCCGCCCGGACCGCCGCATCGATTTCGCGATCCATGCCCTCGATAAAATATTCCTTCGGCAAACCGACCCGCAACCCTTTGATCCCTTGTCCCAAGGCCGCCGTGTAATCGGGCACAGGCTGCGGCACGCTGGTCGAATCGCTCGCATCGTGGCCCGCCAGCACGCCCAGCATCAACGCGGAGTCCGCTGCCGTCTTCGTAAGCGGCCCAATCTGATCCAGCGATGATGCGAACGCGACCAATCCGTAGCGCGACACCCGCCCATACGTCGGCTTCAACCCAACGCAGCCGCAAACGGCGGCAGGTTGCCGGATCGAACCGCCCGTGTCGCTGCCCAACGCGGCAATCGCCTCATCCGACGCGACCGCCGCCGCACTGCCGCCGCTTGATCCACCGGGAATACGGTCAAAATCCCACGGGTTTCTAGTCACACCCCAGCTCGAGTTCTCTGTCGAGCTGCCCATGGCAAACTCGTCCATGTTCGTCCGTCCCAGAAGCACCGCGCCTGCTTCCCGCAGCCGCTTGATGACGAACGCATCATAGACGGAGATGTAACCCTTCAAAATCTTCGACGCACACGTGCACGGCTGGCCGTCCACGTTGATCACGTCCTTGATGGCGACAGGGATTCCACCGAGAAGCTTGCCGTTCTTGGCGATGCCGGCGCGGTCAACCGCCTCGGCTTGCGCCAGTGCATCGTCAGGATTAAGCCACAGATACGCTTTGAGCTTGTCGTCCACCGCCGCGATGCGATCGAGCACCGCCTGCGTCGCCTCGCGTGCCGACACGTCGCCGCGCCGCAGCTTGTCGCGCAGTTCGTGGATCGTCAGAGCATGCAAGCTCATCACCAATCACTCCACAATCTTCGGCACGATGAACAAATCGCGCGCGTTGTCGGGGGCGTTCTTCAGGATTCTTCCCCTCTCGACGGATGGACGCACTTCGTCTTTGCGAAGCACGTTTGTAAGCGGCGTCGCGTGTGCCGTCGGCTCAACCTTCGACACGTCCAACTCGTTGAGTTTCGCCACATACGACAGAATATCCTTGAGTTGCGCGGAAATCTTCTGCTTCTCCGTTGCGCTCAACTCCAGACGGGCTAGATACGCCACATAACTGACATCCATCTCAGGCATGGCGCGGCAGTCTAACGATGCCTCCAACACCGCTCAAGAACAAAACCCGGCGACGATCGGAGGTCCGTGATTCCGCGTACCGTCCTCACGGTGAACGCTCCTTCAACGGGCGAGTCGTTTCGTTCGTCCGACCGGGTTGCGCCAAAGCTGATGCCAATTGCCTGCTTGCCTGCGCGAAGTCCGGCTCCAACCGAACGGCCTCGGCAAATTGCGGAACCGCATCGGCAGGATCACCCTCTTTCACCAGCGCCAAACCAAGGTTGTAGTGTGCGCGCGCGTTGTTCGGCTCGCACCGCAGGGCCTCGCGGAATTCAGCAATGGCTTCAGCCAGGCGGTCCTGCTTGGCGAGCGCGGCGCCAAGATCGTCATGTGCCGCCCCATATCCGGGCTTCAGTCGCACAGCCTCTCGAAGGTGCCCCGACGCTTCGTCCACTTTGCCCCGTTCCAGCAGTGCAACGCCAAAGCTCATCTGGGCGCGCGCATTGTTCGGGCGCTTCGCCACCGTGTCGCTCCAAATCGCAAGGTCGCTCACGTAATCTCCGTTTCGCCGCACGGTCATGCTGCCGAATCCGACGACCGCGACCGCAACAAGCACTCCACGGCGCAACGGGTCCTTCACCAGCATGCGCACACCGAAAACAATGGTGGTCACCACGACAGCCAGCGGCAGATACATCCGTCGCTCCGCTGCCACTTCGCTCACAATCGGCACAAAACTTGACGTGGGCGACAGGATCAACAGGAAAGCCGCGCCTAGAAATCCCCACCGCTGCTTTCGCCAGAGCGCCCACAACGTCGCCGCCACCAGCGCGACGACCAAACCCGCTGCAGGCCAAACGTCGGCGACCGACTGCGCGATCGGCCAATCATCATAATCCAGCGCCAACGGACGCGGCCAGATCGTCAGCCGCAAATAGTGGGCGATCACCCCGCACTGCGTCAGCGCGTAGTGGACCGGCGTGATCCGCTCGAAACCGATCCCGACCGTTGCGCTCCGGGCGCCACCCGCAATGGATGCCGCGAGCACCAGCCATGTCGCCCCCAGCGCCGCGTACAATCTCCATCGTTGCCGCAACGCTTCCCGAAATGATCCCGCGAGAAACGTTCTATCGTACAACAGCACAACGAGCGGCGCCACCGCCATCACTTACTTCGATCCCATCCCCAACGCGCTCGCGACGACGGCGCCAAACTGCCAACCGCGAATCACGCAGTACAAAGTCAGCAGAAAGAACAACGCCATCAGCAATTCGGTGCGTTGCACCACGTAGGTGACACTCTCGGTCAACAGCGGATGCACCAGCCAGATCAGCGCGACCGCGAGAGCAGTTCCGTCGGCCCGTTCGCCGCGCACCGTGCGGCGCACGATGCCGAGCAACAGCAAAGCGTTGGCGATGTGCAAGGCGAGATTGAACGCGTGATAACTCCACGGTTGCAGTCCGCTGACGGCGTAGTTGAGCGCCAGCGAAAGACTGACGACGGGCCGGCCTGCGACGGGAATTTGTGCCGGCGCAATCATCGCTTCCCACGGAGGCCAGAGCGTACGGACGTGGGCGTTGTTGGTGATCACGTTGAGGTCGTCGAAAATGAACGGCACGCGGAACGTGTTGCAGTACGCAAGCAGTCCCGCACCGGTCAGAATCAGTGGACTCAGCTTACGCCACATCGGTTTCGCCGATCATGTTCTCCGGCATGACGCGGCAGTCTAGCTACGACCGCCAAACCGCTCAAGGGAAAAGGCCGTCTGGAGGTTTGGTTGTAGGAGCGACATTCCTGTCGCGACCGGGTCGTCGTCATAGTTCCCGGCAATGGCCGTTCAGAATCGTTTGCCGTAAACGATCGTGCTGACCGGCTGCTGCGTGCCGTGAGACCGAAACCGCGTTTCGAGCGCCAGCGGCGTAAAACCGAGGGACTCAAAAAACCGGCGCGCCCGTTCGTTCTGCGAGCTGACGCCGGCGTGAACGCCGTTCAGGCCCGCATCGCGCACTTGTTGAAAGAATCGCTCCAAGAGTTGGCGGCCAATCTTTTGTCCACGATTCCCCTTCCGCAAATTGACGTGCAGATGCGCGGGATAACTCCAGAGCGACACCTCACGGCGAAATCCGCCTCGCAACCAGCCACCGAGGTTGGCGCTGAGCAATGTCACGACTTGCGGATGCCAGAGCGTGCCGCGCACCAGCGCCTTGAGAAACGTCCTCGGCACGAGCCGCCACGCCATCACGCGAAGAAACCGGCGCGTGTCGAGGCAGCCCGTCAGATAGCCGATCACCTGACCATCCCGCTCGGCCACCCACGTCGATGACGGTTCGTAATCCGTGTAGTAGAGCGTCAGCAGATCGGCAAACACTTCCCGGTCGGGGAAGAATGCCTCCACCGGCTCGCCGCCGTCCGCCGTGTCGCAACAGATCTGTCGGATCGCCTCGCGATCGCGCGGTTCATAAAGGCGTATCGCCACTGGAGCCGTCATTGTGATGGAGATATTGCCCGCCGCCACCGGAATTGTCGAGAGCGGGTGGTAATCACGGCAGAGGCACAGAGATTGCGGAGGCGATTTGTTGTAGGCCGACTCTACCTGCCCGCATTGCCCTGCCCGCAGCTATCGCGGCGTTGCAGGCGGGTTCGCAAAGCGATGCAGGCGGGTGAGTCGGCGAAGTCCCACAGAATCCCAACAGCGCCGCCTCGTTCACCCCGAAAGCTTTCGGGGCAGGGAGGCGGCCTACACTGAATGAAGCCTCTCCGTCCCTGTGGTGCGCCAATGGTTCAACCTCGATACGTCGCACAGGAGGTTGATGTTTCCCAGAGGCGCACTTCGACGACGGGCAACCCCTTCGACTTGGCGTGATTGAAGATGAGTTTGGCGATGTTCTCGGCGGTGGGATTTTCGTCCGTGACGAAGAACAACTCGCCGCGTTGTTTCAGCAACGGGACAATCGGATCGTCTTTGCACAGCAGCATCCGATGATCGAGCGTCTCATCGATCCAGTTCTTGACCGAGGTCTTGATGTCGGCGAAATCGTGCACCATCCCGCGCCCGTCCAGCGCACCGGTCTCGATGTCAATCTCCACTCGTCCGTTATGCCCGTGCAGATGGCGGCACTGGCCTTGATAATTCAGCAACCGATGCCCGTAACAGAACTCGATTTGCTTCGTGACCTTGAACATGGCGAATGGAGTTTAACCACGAAGACACGAAGACACCAAGGGTTTCATAGAGCCATCCTTCGGATGCCATGTTTGATGAGCGAAACGTTGAAATTAATCAGCAGACCAAGGCGATACCCCGAGAGCTTTAGGTATGTCAGAAGTTGCGCTTCGTGCACTGGCAAGAGAATCTCGACCGCCTTGAGTTCCACCACGACTTGTCGCTCCATGACAAGGTCCAATCGGAGGCCTGCGTCCAAACGGAGCGAATCGTAAACGACAGGCAAGCTCACCTGGCGTTCGACGTTGAGTCCGCGCTTCACCAACTCGTGGACGAGACAAATCTCATACACGCTCTCCAGCAAGCCAGGCCCAAGTGCCCGGTGAACAGCATACGCGGCGTCAACGACCTGCTTGGCAATCGCGTCGGTCTCCGACGAGATTGCCGTTCTTGGTGCCTTGGTGCCTTGGTGGTTCATTAGATTCCCGCAATCAATCGTCCGCCATCGACCAACAGCGTGTGACCGGTGATGAAGTCGCTGCCTTCGATCAGGAACAGCACGGAGTTGACGATGTCCTGCGGGCTGCCAATCCGTTTGACGACCGTGGCGTCGATGACATCCTGCTTCTCGGCTTCGGTCATGTCGGACGGCAACAGGATCGGGCCCGGCGCGATCGCATTCACCTGCACGTTCGGGCCGAGCGCCTTGGCGAGTGATTTGGTCAAACAGATGACACCAGCTTTCGAGACGCAGTACGGAAGATAGTCAGCGTACGGGCGTATGGCCGCCCAGTCGGCAAACAGGATGATCTTGCCCGCGCCGCTGCGCCGCGCTTTCATGTGGCGCCCGACCTCCAGCGCAAACAGGAACGGCCCTTTCAGGTTGGCATTGATATGGAAATCCCAATCGCGTTCCGTCAGCGTGTCGAAGGGGGTCTTTTTGTAGACCGCCGCGCTGGTGATGAGAACGTCTATCGTGCCGAAGTGTCTGAGCGCTTGAGTAACGGCGGCGTGCACCTGGCGGGCGTTGGCCTGATCGGCCTTCACCGTGATGGCGTCAACGCCGAGCGCCTTGATCTCGGCCACGGCGCGGCGCGCGTCGGCAGCGGACGTGTTGTAGTGGACGACGATATTGGCGCCGTGTCGGGCGAGGCCGAGCGCGATTTCGCGCCCCACGCGTTTCGCGGCGCCGGTGACCAGCGCGGTCTTGCCCTTGAGTCTCATGGCTTCATGAGATTAACGGAGACGGTCGAGAACACGCAAGGAAACACATTGAAAAATCGGACAAAGCCGCTATATTGCCTTGCATGAAAGCCAAAGCACTTATCCTGTCGTTCGGAGTCCTGTGCCTGACTGTGCTGGCTGCCCGCGCCGAGACCAGCATCGACCAGAAGCCGTCGGGACACAATGCGCTGCGAAAATTGGGGCGCGGATGTTCGAATCTTTTGTTCGGCGTCGTGGAGATGCCGAACCAGGTCACCAAAGTCACTTCCGATAAAGGCGGCGCGGCAGGCGTGACCTACGGCATCGGCAAAGGTCTGGTTCGCTGGTTCGGGCGCGAAGTGGTCGGCGTGTACGAGATCGTGACGTTCCCGGTCCCGTTTCCGCATGGTTACAAACCTGTGATGACGCCGGAGTTTCCGAACGAAGATTATGAGCCGTAGCCTCTGGCTCGCGGTTCTGGTTCTTACAGCGGCGACAGCAGCGGGGGAAGACGTCAACGTCGTGTCCGCGCTCTCGGCGGGCGATCAGGCGGTCGGCCAGTTCGATCTTACAAAGGCCGTTGCCGCATACCAAGAAGCGATCAAGCTCGACCCGAAAAGCTACGAAGCGACCTGGAAACTGGCGCGCGCTTACGCCGACAAAGCCACGCTCGCCTCCGGAAATCCGGGCGAAAAAAAGAAACTGTGCGTCGCGGCCGAACGCCTTGCGCGCGAAGCCGTGCGACTGAATCCCGACGACTCCAAAGGCCGCGTTTACCTTGCCATTGCAGTCGGCAAACTCGCGCTTTACGAAGGCGGCAAGCAGAAGGTCGAGCTGTCCAAGGAAGTGAAGACGGAAGCCGAAAAGGCCATCGAGCTGAATCCCAAGGAGGATCTCGCGTATCATGTCCTCGGCATCTGGCATCGTGAGATGGCTGAGTTGAACTGGATGCTGAAGAAGTTTGCGGAGCTACTCTACGGAAGATTCCCGTCCGCCTCGCTTGAACAAGCGACTGCCAACCTGCGCAAGGCGACCGAGCTTGCGCCCAACGTCGTCGCACATCACGTCGAGTTGGGCATCACGCTGGCTGCGGCCCGCCAATGGGCCGAAGCCGACAAGGAATTGGAGCACGCCCTCGCCATGCCGAAAGCCTGGGTGACCGACGACTACTACAAGGCGCTGGCGAAAAAGAAACTGGAGGAGGTGAAGCACAGGTTGTAACACTCATCTCACAGATGGTGGGACAGGCCTCCGTGCCTGTCCAATTCGCGCGTACAGGTCCGAGCAGGACTCGCGATTCCAGTCGGAGCAGGGACGCCTGTGCCACCAGAGATTTATGAAACGATTGCCGCCATGCCAGCCATCCCCACACAAGTTCTCACCGTCACCGAGTTGACGCGGAAAATCCGCGCGCTGCTGGAGAACAATTTTCCCAGCGTCTGGGTGGAAGGGGAGGTCTCCGATCTGCGCACGCCGTCGTCGGGGCACATGTACTTCAATTTGAAGGACGCCAACGCGCAACTGGCCGCCGTGTTGTTCCGCAATGCCGCGAGCAGCGTCAACTTCAAGCTGAAAGACGGCCTCCGCGTGCTGGCCTTCGGTGACATCAGTGTTTACGAAAAGCACGGCCAGTACCAGATCATCGTTCGACAACTCGTGCCGAAAGGCATCGGCGAACTCCAACTTGCGTTTGAACGCTTGAAGCAACAACTCGCCAAGGAAGGCTTGTTCGACCCTGCTCGGAAAAAACCGATCCCTGCCCTTCCCCAATGCATCGGCCTTGTCACCTCGCCGACCGGCGCGGCTATTCGCGATTTCCTCAACATCATCGGACGGCGCTTTCCGAACGTGCACATCATCATCAATCCCGTGCGCGTCCAAGGCGAAGGCGCCGCGCAGGAAATCGCCGATGCCATTGACCAGTTTAATGCGCTCCACGCTTCTCACGCTCTCGCGCTCGACGTTCTGGTCGTCACGCGCGGCGGCGGGTCGCTGGAAGATTTGTGGGCGTTCAACGAAGAGATCATCGCACGCGCCCTTGCCCGATCCAAGATTCCGACGATTTCGGCTGTCGGCCACGAAATCGATTTCACGATTGCCGATTTCGTTGCTGACCTGCGCGCGCCGACGCCGAGCGCGGCTGCCGAGTTGGTCGTGAAGGCGAAGGACGAGTTTGCAGCCCGAATGCGGGAGTATCAGAGGCGGTTGGAAAAGGATTTGCGTCTGCAAGTTGGCGAAGCGCGGCACCGGCTGATGACGTTGGCAACGAGCTACGTCTTTCGCCAACCTGCCGAGTTGACCCGCCAGTATCAGCAACAGGTGGACGATCTGCGTCATCGGCTGACGCATGCCACGGCGTCGGCGTTGAACGGCCAGCGTGTACGGCTTGAAACAGCCGGCGAAAAGTTCAAGTTGCTCAGCCCGCAAGCGCAGGTGTCGAGTTGGAAACAGCGGCTCGAAGCGAATTCCCAGCGATTCGATGGCGCATCGTCACGATTGTTGCGTGAGATCGGCCATCGGCTGCGGCAAGCCAGCACCAAGCTGAACCTGCTCAGCCCGAAATCGACGTTGGAGCGCGGCTACAGCATTACCCGCACGGCGGAGGGGAGAATCGTTAAAACCGTTAAAACCGTTAAAGTCGGAGATCAGATCCGCACGCTCGTCGCTGATGGTGAATTCGGCTCCGTCGTGTCGTAGAACCGATTTGCTTTGCAGGATCGCGCAAAAGGATTCGGCGACAGCCTCTCAACCGCGAATAAACGCAGATTAACGCGAAGCGGCGTGAGGCGATCTCAAGCCACAAGAACACCAGCTTCTTGGAAGCTGTAGTGGGCTTTCTTGGTGACGATAATGTGGTCGAGGACGCGCAGGCCGAGGATTGTGGCGGCTTCCGTCAAACGCCCCTGAGCGTCTTGATTAACCGGTCGTACCCCGCGTGAGAGCCGATCCAGAACCAGATTGTTGTGTCGCCTTCCCGGACGCTGACGGCTCGCCAGCCTAGCCCAATCCTAACCGAGTAGATGGGAAGTGTGCTGTGAATCCGCTTGAAACGCAGACTAGGGTGTTGCGGATTGTGCAGCCAGAGTTGGTACGCCCGCCGGGCTTGCGCTTGAATGGGCGGCGGGAGGTCGCGGAACAACTGCCGAAACGCGCTAGTCGTGCGAGAGGTCAAGGCTTTCGTCCAGAGACTTCGTTCCACCCGCCTTGAACTCGCCAATGGCTTCGCGCGCCAGCTTCGCCAGTTCATCTTGAGAGCTGGCGAATTGTTTCCCCCACTTCTTTTCTGAGGACAATTCGTCCAACAGCAATGCCGCCAGTGCGTCCTGTTCTTTCTCCGGCAGCTTGCTCGCCTCGGCCATAGCCTTTTCCATGAGTTTCGTCACGCCCAAATCCTACTTGCAAGCGAACCCCATTGCAAGACGTGCATCAGCGACGCCATCGGGTGATGTGACGCGTGCGCGCCGCGACCGGCCTCTCCCGCGCGCGATCAGAACCCGGTCACGGCTTCGATTGACAGACCCTCACGACGCGCCCGCTGAAGTATGATGCCTAGTACTTCTAGGTATCAGCATTGCCGCAGAAACAGATCATCAGTGGCAACTGGAATTGATCGACCATGTACTGGCGGCTGCATTGCAGGCCGAGATTGTCCGCGAGCGGATGCGAAGCGTCCCCTGAGGTGGATACATCAGATACTGATGTATCGGTCATTGGCGCACCGCCGCACGAGGTGGTCTTCACGCCGTGCGCGACAGAGAGCAATAATGCAGCGACGGACATTGGGGCGTTGCCACTTACGCACCGAGAACAACTTGCGGATCAACCTGCGGGGTGAGATAGCCGGAGAAGGTGAGCAGAAGCACTGAAATCATGACAGAGTCTTTGCCGCCGAGAATGCGAATCTGGCTGGCGGGATTACCGGCATGACGGATGCCGGGATAGTTGGAGCAAAACCCGTAGAGATTCTTGAGGGATGCGCGGATTGCGTTGTGCGGCCAATCGGTGAGTTGGTCGCAGAGATCACCGAGGGCAAGGTTGTTGTTGCCGCACGTCGTGCCGGCAAGTCCTTCGGCATACTTGCTGGCGTTGGCGATGCAAACTTTCAGATCGGGTTCGTCTTGGCTGCGAAGATAGCGGTCGAAGGAGTGCTCGAAGTCGCTCCAGAGGGTTAGCAACTGCGGGTTGCCGACATTGATGCGTTGTAGCTCGCCGTAGAGATTAGAGAACGAGCCGGGAAGAAGGAAGCGGAGCTTGAAGGGGTCGTCCAGCCGGTAGCGGAGGTTGTATTTGCGGAGGAATTGACGAAGGGACAGCTTGAAAAGCTCAGCGTAGCCGGGGATGCCGTAGTCGGAAATTACTTGGTGCGCGGACGCCAGGAAATCAGCCACGCCTGTCTCGCTGGCAAAGTCGCTGCCTTTGAGAGCGCAGAAGGCATCATGGGCTTTGGCGGTGTCGTTGGTGATCTCATCAAACTGGGCGACCGGGGTCGGCAAGGCAAGATAGTCGTCAACTGTGGTGAATAGGTCGGTGAATAGACTCAGCGGGGCTTGGTCGTGCGCGGCCAATCGCTCCCAGATTTCATCGGGCGTGAATTCCCATTGGCTGCGCAAGCTGCCGGTCATAGCTCACTTGCAAAGGCACGGTGCACAAGCGACTGGAACAAATCATCCAAGCGGCGGCGACTCGCGGTCTGATCGGCTTCCAGTTCGCGAATTTCGGTTACGCGCTGGGAGAACTCCGTTTGCAGTGGGAGCGGTGCAACCGGAAACGTGACTCTTGCCAAGCTTTGTCGCGTAATTTGAGGCTGTGCCGTTCCGGTAATCGTATCTTGGGCACCACGCACTCGAAGCACCCATTCCAGATATTGCAGGTTGAGCAGATCGAAGTTCGGCTCGTCCAACGCCATCGCATTTCCAGTCACATATGATTTCGGCTCGCTGACATTGATCGTGCCGCAAGTCGCACCCCGGCAGGTGATCAGCACCGTTGGTTCTTCGTGATTAAAATCGGAGTAGAAGCCAATTCGGCCATTTGCGCCGAATACCGGAAAACCAGATTTGGTGAGTTGCTGTTGTGTGATTGTCGGCCACTGCTTCGGTGAAGTGACTTCGACAAGCTTCACCTCCGGCCAACCTTTCAAATTCTTGGCCGGGTCACCGAACATTTGGTGAAAGAGGGCAGGGATGAGGGAGGCGGTCCGGCGGTCGGCTTGAGTACGCAGTTTCCGTAACTCGTCCGCTTCGTCCAACAACTTCACAATCCGCTCCTGCTCCGCCAGCGGCGGCAGTGAAATGTTGGTCGCTTTGAGGTGAGACGGGCCAAAGTTTTGCTGAGCAGAGCCGGTCACCAAGCGAGTGATTTGCCCGCGAAATTCGACTGAGTCGAGCCAGTATCTCAACCAAGCCAAAGTCGAAACGCCCTCTTTTGGTTTGAAACGAACAGTGCTGGTATTGAGGCAGAGCGGAAGATGTTGCGGTCCAACAAATGCCCCGCGAGTGCGCAATAGGCCATCTTCATCGAAGGAGATGCCAGAACTGGCGATGACAAGGTCGCCCTCGTCAACTAGGAAGTGAGAGTATTTCTCAGTGACTTCTTCTTTGCTGAGGTATCGGTCCGACTTTGATAAATCGAGCGCACCTTGCTTTGTGATGTTCGCGACGTTGAGCAGTTTGATTCCGCTGTTGAGGAACTGCCACTTGCGCACGCCCGGGCCTTCCTGAAACCAATAGGCGTCCGCCAACGGTCTTGTTGGCCAGTGTTTCATTTCTTTCCGGCGATTTGTGTAAGTAGTGCGTTGCCGCGCCGGATGATTTCGCTTTCGAGCTTGAGCACGTCACTGAAGATTTCCGCCGGGGCATCGTGGCTTACGGCAGCGGCGGTGACGGGCTTGTACCGGCCAGCCGCGAGACTCCAGCCGTTCTCGCGAATCTTCGCAATCGGCACCCGGTAACTGTTAGGGCCTTCCTCGCGGTTGGGCCACTTGGCGAGCACGTCGGGAATGTCGTTGGCGTCAATCTCCGTACGTTTATCGTCGAGGCTCAGGCCGTCGGCGGTGATATCGTAGAACCAGACGGACTCGGTTGGCTTCCCCTTTTGGAAGATGAGCGCTGCCGTGCCGACGCCGGAATATGGCTTGAACACACCGCTCGGTAAACCGATCACAGCTTGGAGATCGCACTCGGTCAGGAGGAGTTCGCGCAGACTCGTCGCTGCGTTGGTTGCGCCAAAGAGTACGCCGTTGGGCACGATGGCACCAGCACGGCCGGTGGGCGTGAGGTGGTCAATGAACCATTTCAGGAAGAGCAGTTCGGTGGCACGGGTGTTGAGTTTGTAGTTGAGGTCGGCAAGGATGCTTTCGTCCTGCACCTTGCCGGAGAACGGCGGGTTGGCGAGGATGCAGTCGAATTGCTTGCCGGGATACGCACCGCCGAAGCCGGTTGTGAGCGGGTTAAAGAGTTGAAGATGTGCCTTTTCGAGTTGGTGAAGGTAGAGGTTGAGGATGGCGATTTTAACCATGTCGGAGTCGTTGTCGTACCCAGTGAAGGCGTGCTCCCAAAGGAACTTCCATTGCGGGGGCTTGAGCAAGCTGCCGTCCGTCTGACCACGGGCAAGATCGGCGGGCTTGGTGTTCTTGCGAAGAATGTGGTTGTAAGAGGAAATAAGGAAGCCCGCCGTGCCACAAGCGGGGTCGCAAATGCGGTGGCGAGGTTCCGGATCCACGAGGGCAACGATCAGGTCAATGATATGACGTGGGGTGCGGAACTGGCCGTTGGTGCCGGACTGCGAGAGTTTGCTGAGCAGGTATTCGTACATGTCGCCCTTGAGGTCAACGCCCTCGTGGGCGGCGAGATCCATCTCGTGAATTCCTTGAATGACGGCGCGGAGTGTCGGGCGGTCATAAATCTTCAAGGTCGCATTCCGGAAAAGGAGTTTACCGGTATCGGAAAGCCCCGGCAGTTCGTTGAGTTTCTCGATGGCATCCCGTGATGCATTGAAAAGTTGGTCGCCGGTGAGCGTGACGAAGTTGCCCCAAGCGTACTTGGCCCACTGGCCGGAAAAGATGCGGGTGTAGCTCTTGTCCATCGTAGCCATGAGTTCGTCGCGCTCGGTGAGCAGTCGCAGGAAGATGAGATATGAAAGCTGCTCGATGGAGGTCATCGGATTGTTAACCCCACCGGCGTAGAGAATGTTCATGAGCTGATCCACCTTCTGGCGGAGGCCGGAAGAGTGGAAGTTCGAACCGTTGGGCGTTATCGGAATTGTGGGTTGTGTTGGCATATTGTGAAATCCGGTTAGCTTTGGCTGGCCGTGGCGGTGATGGCCGATTGACGGACGAGACTTGTTTGACGCAATGCCTCGAAAACAGCATCGCGCGCCGTGAATTGTGCAAGGGCTTGTAGGCCGCCGAGACGAACGAACTGGCCTGCGTTGAACATAGTGTGATCGCCACGCAGGAACTTATCGAGTGCTTGCGGATCGTCAGCGACCAACTCAGCGGTGGCATTCAGCCATTTCTGTTCGCTGTAGCGCAGATTGAAGCGGGCGGCAATGGAATCCACCGTGTCGCCGATAATGGCTTCCTTGGTCGGCAGCGGGCGTCTGCCGAGGGCGTTGTACACAAACGCGGGCGTGGGCGCCGGCACGCCATAGGCAACGACAAGTTTGTCCGGGGAGTAGTACATCTCTGGCTTGTGGTAGAACCCCTCCTGCATCACGGTCTCAATCGTATCGTCGTCTTCGGCTTCGACGGCGGTGCTGAATTCATCGTTACCAGCGGCGAACTCCTTCAGGTCGCGCTCGAACGTGCCGCGGAATGTCATCACGTCCACCTTCTCGCCGTTTGGGCCGACGATGCGGACTTCCTGGCTCACAACACGGTCAGTGCCTTCCCATACGGGAATCTGACGCTCGGTAGGTTGAGGCTGGCCGGGGCCGGTTTCGTTGACGTAGCCGGGGCTGGTGTCCGGAGTTGGATAGCGCGTTCCGCTGCTGCCATGTTTCTCCGACTTGGGACGAGGCAACGCCAGCGGGACGGCGTAATCGTATTCCTCCTCGAAGTACTCGGCGACACCGCAGAAATCCAGCAGGAAGAACCATTTCTTCTCGTACTCGGTATTGCCAATAACGAATGTGAACCGGCGTGTACCGCGCCCTTTGATTTGGATGTATTCGGTTGGCGAAAAGACCGGGCGCATAAGGACCACGTTGAGCAGGTCGCGGCAGTTGTAGCCCGTCGAAAGCATGTCCACGGACACAGCGATGCGCTCGGAACGCTTGCCGTCGCGGAACTCCTTGGCGAACGACGACGAATCCGGGATGCGCGAAGTGATCGTAAGGGCGATGCCCGGCTTGATCTCGTTGAGAATCTTGGTCAGCGCCGTGGCGTGATTCTGATTCACGGCGAATATGATCGACTTGCCGATTTGTCCGTCAGGTCCTTTCTGAGATTCGCGGAGAAACGTCTCACACATGACGCGGTTGCGGTGTGGCGTGAAGATTTTCCGCTCCAAGTCCTGAATCTTAAAGTTCTCATCCTGCTCGTTGACCGTGACCGTCCAGCCGGCATCTTCCAAAGCTTGCGTGGTGATGTCGGTGCGAACATCCACTATCTTCGGCGTGCACAGAAACGGCCCTTCGGGGTCTTTGACAGCGTCGATGATGTCGTACCGGTAAGTTGGCTCGCCCGGCTGGCAGCCGAAATAGTTGTATGTGTCGCGGAGTTGCCGGGCTTCCAACGCCTTCGGATTCTCTTGGGCAAGTTGTTGGACGTTGACGTTCTTCAGGTACGCCTTCGGCGTGGCTGTCAGCCCGATGCGCGTGGCTTGGAAGAATTGCACGACTTCGCGAGCGTCACCGTAGATGGAGCGGTGCGCCTCGTCGTTGATGACGAGGTCGAAATAGAACGGCGTGAACTCCTCCCGGTATCGGCGGTCGGTCATGAGCGACTGAATGGTTGCCACAACCACTGACGAGCCGAGCAGTTCGCCTGAACGTCGCGCCGTCTTGAAGACAACCGGCTTGAACTCGCCGAGGACAACGTTGAAGTCCTCCATCGTCTGCTTGGCAAGTTCAATGCGATCCACGATGAACAGCACGCGCTCGGCGTTGCGGGTGACAAGAAAGCGGCGAATGAGAGCGGCACAGAGCAGCGTCTTGCCCGTGCCGGTAGCCATTTCGAGCAGGAACTTGCGACGGCCCTTTGTGTCGAAGGGTTGGGCAATCGCGTCCATCGCCTTGATCTGATAGCCGCGCAACTTCAGATCGGGTTTGAGCCGGTAGAGGTAGTCAGGCGTAATGACTTCCGTCAGAAGTGGACGAGGCGGCTGAAGATTCTTAAGGCGAACGCGCTCCAAGTCCTCTTGTGATGGTAAACGCTCGATGCGGTAGGCGTCTTGTTCCTTCGCGCGTTGAAGATTCCAAAACCAATGCTCCCGCCCGTTGGAGAGGATGACGAATGGCGCGTTCAGGTTATCTGCATAACCGCGAGCCTGCTCTTTGGCCTCGTAGGGATCAAGATCCGCGCGTTTCGCCTCGAGAACGCACAGGGTGCGACCGAGGCTGTCCTTCAGTAGATAATCGGCGCGACCACTTGCAGTGTGGAACTCGAATTGGACTTGCTGCAGATCGAGCAAGTTCCATTCGCTGAATTCCAGCGCCTTGTCAATCAGGACGCGAGAAAAGGCTTCATTTTGGCCGAGTGGCATGAGCTTGGTTCGCTCGCGTGCGATTCAGCCCTGTCTGCGGATGGCTTTCCGTGGAGGAAGCTCGCGCCAAAAGAAGGGGCGTGCCTAGTCACGCTCCATCTCAGGCACGGGCGTGCCCTCCAGGAACGCTTTCGGACACGCCCTTGCGGGGCGTGTCTTCAAGCGCCGTCCTGGATTACGAAATTGCCCGTTTCGAGATGGACAGCAGCCGAAGCTACGCGAAATAAAGTTGATTATCGGTTAATGGTGACTCGTGATTTACCCTTTCTTGAATTGGCGGCAGTGTAGCGAGGCGGGAACACAACGGCAAGCCTCCTCCGTCAAGCTTTACCCGCCTTTGGCGTGGCTGCGGCGGCCAAGGCTCAGGGTGACAAACGATGAGGGAAGCGGCAGGCGGCGTGCAGCGGTTACAGTAGGATATATCGCCTGGCGATATATCATGCCCATTGCGCACAACCAAGAGCGGCAAGCGGACGGCTCTCCTCCTTCGCTCAAGCTTCCGCCTTCGTTAGAACTTCGGCGAGACATGACGGCGGACAAGGGCGAGCCGTCCCTACCGGTATTCGCGTCCATCCGCGTTCATTCGCGGTTAAAGTCCGGTTCCGGTCGCGGCAGGAATGCTGCTCCTACGAGAAGACGTGAACAGCGGCCACGACGGAGCCCTGGTCGCCTTCGGCGCCGCCAGAGGCGGGTAAACGTGGCCCTCCAACTGCAAACTTTGCGCCTTGTTGCGGCCACGATCCCGCCGTGGCGGGATGGCCCTCCATGACTTGGTGCCCTTCGTGCCTTGGTGGTGAAATGATCCGCGCTCATCCGCCACGCAGAGCGTGGCAAGCGTAATCCGCGGTTGATCGCCGCCGGAATGCGTGCTTGATGAAAAGTTCGGTTCTGTGGTATGTTTCCGCTCTACTGGTGATGAAAAGCAGCAAAAAGATTGTCGTCAAGGAATCTGCCAAGGAGCCGAGTTTCGAACAGGCTGTTCAGCGGCTCGAAAAGATCGTGGCTGAGATGGAAGGCGCCGAGCTTCCGCTGGAGGACATCCTGAAGAAGTACGAGGAAGGCTCGCGTCTGGTCCGGTTCTGCAGCCAGAAACTTGAGGAAGCCGAAAAGAAAATCGAGCTGCTGACCAAGAAAAGTGACGGCTCGGTTTCGTTGAAGCCGTTTCAGCCGGAAGACGAGCCTGAACACGCTGCGTCCGAGGAAGAGACTCCCGAGGACAAGGAAGCCAAGTTGTTTTAACGGTTTCAACCCTTTTAACGATTTTAACGAGGATTTAACAGATGGGCCGTTACCTGGACATGATCAATTCACCTGCGGATGTGAAGATGCTCACGATGGAGCAACTCCAGGCGCTGGCGCAGGAAATCCGCGACGAACTGATCAACGTTCTCAGCAAGAACGGCGGTCATCTCGCGCCGAACCTCGGCGTGGTGGAAATGACCATCGCGTTGCATCGGGTTTTCGATTGTCCAAAGGACCGTTTCGTCTGGGACGTGAGCCATCAGGTTTACGTGCACAAGCTACTCACGGGCCGCCGGCAGGTCTTTAACAAAATCCGCCAGAGCGGCGGGCCGATGGGCTTCGCTTTCCAGGCGGAGAGCGAATACGACTGCTACGGCGCTGGTCACGCGGGCACGGCGTTGTCGGCGGGGCTCGGCATGGCCGTGGCGCGGGATCGGTCGGGTGGCAGCGAGCACGTCGTTTGCATCGTGGGTGACGCTGCTCTCACCAACGGCATCACGTACGAGGCGCTCAACAACATCGCGCACACGACGAATAAGTTGATCGTCATCCTGAACGACAACGAGTGGGGCATCGCCAAGAACGTCGGCTCCATCGCCGCCTACCTCAACAAGATCGTCACGAACCCGCGCTACAACAGCTTGCGCAAGGAATTCCAGGCGCTGATGCAGCGCATCCCGAAAGTCGGCTCTGACATCGCGCAGCTTGAGCACAGGCTTGAGGAAGCCGTCAAAGGCGTGATCGTGCCGAGCATCCTGTTCGAGGAATTCGGGCTGCGTTATCTGGGCCCAATCGACGGTCACAACATCGATCTATTGATCCAGGAACTGGAGTTCTGCAAGAAGCAGGAGATGCCGGTCCTGTTGCACGTGCTGACCAAGAAAGGCAAGGGCTACGAGATCGCCGTTGAAGATCCACAGACGTTCCACGGCTGCGGACCATTCGACATTGCCACGGGCGAATCGCCTCCGAAGAAAGAGGGCACGCCGCCCAATTATCAGGACGTATTTGGGGACGCGATGGTGCGGTTCTGCGAGATCAACAGCAAACTCGTCGGCATCACCGCCGCGATGCCCAGCGGCACGAGCCTCGGCAAACTGCAGAAGGCCAAACCCGACCGCTACTTCGACGTGGGGATTGCCGAGGAACACGCTGTAATCTTCGCGGCGGGCATGGCGACGATGGGCTACCGGCCTGTCTGCGCCATTTATTCCACGTTCCTCCAACGCGCCTACGACTGCTTCGTCCATGACGTTGCGCTGCAGAATCTGGACGTGATTTTCTGCATGGATCGCGGCGGTTTGTCGGCGAATGACGGGCCAACGCATCACGGTGTTTTCGACATTGCGTATGTGCGTTGCGTGCCCAACGCGATGTTGATGGCGCCGAAAGACGAGGACGAACTGGTAGACATGCTCTGGACAGCGCTCCAGCATCACGGTCCGATGTTCATTCGTTACCCGCGCGGCGCCGCTGAAGGTGTGCCCATCAAACAACATCCCGCGATTCTGCCGATCGGCAAGGCCGAGGTGCTGCAGCACGGCACTGATGTGGCGGTGATTTTTTACGGAGCGGTCAGCAAGATCGCCAGGGAAACTGTGGCGGCGCTCGAGGCCGATGGCAAATCCGTGGCACTGATCAACGCCCGTTTTTGCAAGCCGATCGATCGGGAGATGCTGCAAAAGTACGGCCACATCGTCAAAGTTGTATGCACCATCGAAGACCATGTGCTAATGGGTGGCTTCGGCAGCGCCGTGTTGGAGACGCTGGAAGATCTGATGATTGACACGCCCGTGGCGCGTGTGGGCTATCAGGACAAATTCATGGAGCACGCGACAAGCAACAAGGATTTGCAGGACAAGTACGGACTCAATTCGCGCGTTGCTGTCGCCAAGGTGAAGGAACTGTTGGCCGAAGTTTCCAAGGCGACTGCTCGGCCGCAGAAATTCCGTGTGCTCAGCACTGCGGATGCGCATACGGCTTGACACGCAACTCGTCGCGCGGGGCTTGGTGCCCAGCCGCGAGAAGGCCAAGCGTCTAATCCTGGCGGGTGAGGTGCGCGTGAACGGCCAGGTCGCCTCGAAACCGAGCGATTTTGTCGAGGAAGACGCCAAACTGGAGATTGCCGCTGCTGAACGATTTGTCAGTCGGGGCGGCTACAAGCTGGAAGCTGCACTCGATGCGTTCAAGGTCAACTGCGCAGGTCTTGCGTGTGTGGACATTGGCGCTTCGACGGGAGGATTCACCGATTGCCTCCTGCAACGTGGCGCGCGGCGCGTTCACGCCGTCGACGTCGGCAGAGGGCAGCTCGATTGGAAACTGAGACAGAATGAGCGCGTCGTTGTACACGATAAGCTGAACGCGCGCAACATCACCGTAAACGACATTGGAGAGATGGTGGATTTGGTCACGATTGACGTGTCATTCATATCGTTGCGCAAGATTCTTCCTGCGGCTGTGGCTGTGCTGAAATCGGGCGGGACGTTGATTGCGTTGATCAAGCCGCAATTCGAAGCGGGCAGAAAATTCGTGAAAAAGGGCGGCGTTGTGCGAGATTCGCAGGTGCATGAGCAAGTGAAAGCGACAATCACAACATATGCTACGGAAACATTCGGAATGCGCCTTCTCGGTGTGCTCGATTCTCCACTGCTCGGTCCAGCCGGCAACAAAGAGTTTCTCATGGGGTTGACGAAGCCGTGAAGCGACACATCCCCAAAAACGTCGGTGTGGCGGTGAATCTTGGGAAACCGGAATCCCGCGAGCGACTCCTCGAACTGCTGAACCTTCTGAGCAATCACAACGTGGAGGCTCACCTGGAGCAGGAAGCTGCCACCATGGCGGGAAGGTCGGGCCAGACACACACGCTGAAGGAGATGGGCAAGATGGCCGACATGGTCATTGTGTTGGGAGGCGATGGCACGATTCTGCACGCGGCACGAGAGTTGGAAGGCTCCGAAACGCCCATTTTGGGAGTCAACCTCGGTCATTTGGGGTTTTTGACCAGCGTTCACAGCGACGCGTTAAGCACGACGGTCACGGAGATCCTGCGCGGCGAATACGAAATCAGCGAGCGGCACACGATCCAGTCGACATTGATGCGCGACGACAAACCATTGGAGACACACCGGGCGCTCAACGACGTCGTCATTTCTCGCGGCGCATTCTCGCGGATCGTCCGCTTGCGTGTGTCAATCGACGGCGAGTGGTTGACAGAATATGTGTGCGACGGCATGATTTTCGCCACGGCGACAGGATCGACCGCGTACTCACTGAGCGCGGGTGGCCCAATCCTGTTGCCAACGGCGCGTGCCTGCATCCTGACACCGATTTGTCCGCACGCGTTGAGCAATCGCTCCATCATTGCGGGCGAAGATTCGGTATTGCGATGTCGGGTGGCCGGTGCGGCGGGCGAATTGCTGTTGACGGTGGATGGTCAGGTGCAAACGCGGATGCAGGTGGGTGACGAAGTCGCAGTGTGTTCTGCGCCGCACCCGGTGCATTTGGTGACCCCGAAAGGGCATGTGTATTTCGAAGTGTTGCGGCAGAAACTGAAATGGAGCGGTTCGAATGTCTAAAACAACAAAGGCGTTCTCAGCCAGAGTAGTGTCGTTGCTGAAGCCGGAAACAATTAATTTGAACGTGCAAGCCAGGCAGAAGGGCGCGGCGTTGCGTGAAGTCGCCGAATTACTTCGGAACACCGGCTCCGTCACCAATTTCGAGGCGTTTTTCCAGGAGATTCTGGATCGCGAGCGTGTAAGCAACACGGCGCTCGGACACGATGTCGCCATCCCGCACGCGCGCACGGAATACTGCAGCGACATCCTGATCGCGGTTGGCCGCAGCGCGCAAGGCATCGAATTTGAAGCGAAAGACAATCAACCGGTGCGTTTGATTTTCCTGATTGGCACACCGAAACAAATGGTTACAGATTATCTGCGTGTCGTGGGCAACCTCGCTCGGCTCCTGCGTCAGGACGGCGTCCGCCAGCAACTCATCGAAGCGCCCGACCCCGCGAGCTTTATCAAGATTATCGAGCAAGCGGAGTCCTAGAGCGCGTTCCGAGACGCCACTCTCGTCGTCCACATTTGTTCCGTAGCCACGCGACGAACTGCACGTCCAGCAACGGCATGATCTGCGTTTGGACGTGCATGATGCGTGCGACATGCCTCCAGCACGCGAATGATTACCCGTGCTGGGCGAGGAAGCGCTCTGCGTCGATTGCCGCTGCGCAGCCGGTGCCGGCGGCCGTGACAGCCTGGCGATACACGCGGTCCACGCAATCACCCGCGGCGAACACACCGGGAACGCTGGTGTACGTGCCCTTTTTGCAGAGGATGTAACCGTCGGCGTCCATTTCGATCTGGCCCTTGAAAACCGCCGTGCTGGGCGCGTGGCCGATCGCAACAAACACGCCCGCGCACGCCAGTTCCTGCGTCACACCTGTTTTCACATTACGGAGGCGCACGCCGGTCACTTTGTCCTGCTTCACGTCGTGAATCTCTTCGACCACCGAATCCCACATCGGCTGGATCTTCGGGCTCTTCAACGTGCGCTCGGCCATGATCTTCGAGGCCCGCAATGTGTCGCGGCGGTGCACCAGATAAATCCGCGAACCGAAATGCGTCAGATACGTTGCCTCTTCGCACGCCGAATCGCCACCGCCTACGACGACCAACGGCTGGTTGCGAAAAATCGGCAGTGCCCCATCGCAAGTGGCACAATAGGTCACGCCCTTGCGCTCCAGCAGCTCCTCGCTTTTCAAGCCGAGATGCCGGTGCGACGCGCCTGCAGCGATGATGACGGCCTTCGATTCAAACAACTCATCGTCGGCCCACAGTTTGAACCCCGACACGGAGTCTCGTGGCTGAGAAAAATCCACACGAGTAACGGTCACGCCATACTGCGTTCGCGCGCCGAACCGCTCGGCCTGTTTCTGCATCCGCATCATCAACTCGGTGCCGTCGATGCCCTCGGGAAATCCGGGGTAGTTCTCGACAATGCTGGTGGTGGTGAGCAGGCCGCCGGGCTGCGCTCCCGTCAGCAACAAGGGATTCAGGTTTGCCCGCGCGGCGTACAGAGCCGCCGTCCAGCCGGCGCATCCCGAACCGATAATGACCACGTTTTCCATGAAATTGTCCTGTCGTTAGCCGTGAGATGCGTGAGACTAGCGGGAAGTTCCAGAACCGGTCAAGTACCGCCGTGGCGGGGCCGCCGCGCTTACCGCTGGGGATGACTCGGTCGGCGAGGCGGTATGATTTTCACGGTCTCCCGCCTGAGTTGCTCGGCCAATATGACAGCACGCGCGACATCGGCCAATTTCTTGTTTTCGCTTCGTGCGGTCTTCTGCAACTTCAGATACGCAGCCTCTTCATCGAGGCCGGTCTGTCGCATGAGGATACCCTTGGCGCGCTCAACCACCTTGCGTGTCTCCAGTGCCTCATTCACCTCCTGAAGTTTTTGTTCCAACATCTTGGATTTCTCAAAGTTCGCCAGTGCCAGTTCGATGGCGGGCTTGAGTTGGGCTGCTGTGAATGGCTTGACCAAATAGGCGTGCGCTCCTGCGGCGGCGGCTTCGGATCCCAGACCGGACTCCGCGTGCGCGCTCAAGATAATCACGGGCGTGGCCTGATGGCTCTGAATTGCGTGGGCCGCCTCAAGGCCGTCCATGTTCGGCATCCGAATATCAAGCACAACCAGATCGGGATTTGTTTCCTGCGCCAGTGCGACCGCTTGTTGGCCATCGGCCGCTTCCCCGACGACCGTGTGACCCATGGCAACCAGAATCTTTCGCAAGACCATCAAGGTCAATCCGTCGTCGTCGGCAATGAGAACCCGCAGGGAGTTCATAAGCAGATGTTGCTTCTCCTCGCTTCGTGCAGTGCGAATCTTAGAGTGACGGCGACCGAAGTCAAGTTTCGCTCCCCGCAGTAATCTCGGCCAGTTTATGCGTGCGCTCAGAAGGACGGCCAGCGATCTCAAACCGGAGCTCGGCGCGCACGCCGCCGTCGCGAGTCCCGATCTGCAATTCACCGCGCAAATTGACCTGAACGAGCTGGTTGGTGATGTTCATGCCCTGGCCTGTGAACGACCGCCAGTCCTTTCCGTCCTTAAAGCCTCCACCATTGTCCTGGGCCACAAGGAACACCCGATTCCCCTGCTGCTGGCACTGTACCTTCATGTGGAGCGCCCGGCCATCGGTTGGTCGTCCATGCAACAGCGAGTTGGCGACCAATTCGTTGACGATCAACGCGAGTGCCACGGCTTGATCCGCATTCAGCCAGAGATGCTCCAACTCCAGCGTGACTTGGGGCGCTGCGCCGACCGTTGGCGCCGAACTCACCAGTGAGTCGACGATGGTTGTGATCAGTGCGTGGGTGTCCACTTTCTCAGGCATTTCCTTGCTGAGGAGGTGATGCACCTGGGCAATCGCCTGAATGCGCGAGATCGCCTGCCGCAATCGTTCCGATGAGCTGCCACCGCCTGCAATCTCCGCTTCCAGTTGCAGCAGTCCGGAGATCATTTGCAGGTTGTTCTTGATGCGATGGTGTGCTTCTTCGATGAGCAACTCCAGCAGTTCGTTCTTGTGGCGCAGGTCCTTCAACAATTGCACGTTGTCGATCGCGACGGCAGCACGGCTGGCAAATGCTTCCATCAAATCCAAGTCCGCCGCTGAGAAATCGCTGGCCGCATCGGACTCTCGCGTCAGGGCCAAGGCGCCGATCAGTTCGTTGCGCGAAACCAAGGGCACGACCAAAGCCGAGCGCACGTTCGCCCCTCGCAAGATCGGGTCGTCAACGTGCTGCGCCACCTCGTCCCGTGTAAATATTTTACCTTGCCGAAGCGCCTGAACCTGACCAAACAATCCCGTAGAACCTGCGTATCGCGTTCCAATCAGACGCTCAAACCCTGCCGTTGCCGCCACCACTTCAGCCTGATCGCCTTCATAGCGCACGATGTAAGCGGCATCGGCCTTCAGCAAGGCCGCTGACTTGATCAAAATCCGCTGCAATAGAGGCTCCAATTCCAATCGTTGCGAGCCTCCGCCACTGATATCCACCAGCGCGTTCAGCTTTTCGTTCTCGCGCAGTTGCATTTCGTAGAGCCGCGCGTTGGCGATGGCTATGCCGAATTGATTTCCCATGGCATTGACCATTTCCACCACTTCGGGTGCAAATTGCACTTCGTATTTGCCCATCAACCCCAACGTCCCAAGCACCTCTCCTTTTGCCTTTACCGGTACCACGATCAGGGATTTGAATCCGTGCTTGTGTGCCGCCGGGCGAGCCATGGGCGCCTCCGACGCCAGGTCACTGTAAATCTTGGCGTGGCCCGAAGCCGCGACCACGCCCGTTACGCCCACGCCCCAAGGCACCACGGCCAACTGTTCGACCAACTCCTGCGGAAGCCCGATCTGAACATACAGGCGCAGTTGTGTGTGATCGAGATCAACCAGATGAATGCCCCCACTTTCCATGCCCGTGCTCTCCAACGCCACTTCCAAGGTGTTGCGAGCAATTTCTTCGATGTTAAGCGATGAATTCGCCACTGCCGCCAGTGTGGTCAGAGCCGCCAGTTGGCGGTTGCGCCTGATCAACTGCTGCTGACGTTGCCGCATCTGCGTCACCTCGCGCACGACGAACTGAAATTCCTCAACCTGATCTCCATCGCGCGAGAACACGCTGGCATTGCACTGCAGATCGATCCACTGTCCGTCCTTGCGGCAAAACCGGTATTCCAAACTGTGGACGGATTCGCCTCGGACCAGTTTCGCCAACGCATAGCGAACCACCGGCAAATCGTCCGGATGAATGCGGTCAAACGGGTCGATTGCCGTCAGTTCTTCCATCTGAAATCCGAAGATGCGCGGGAACGCCGAGTTGGCGAACCGCGGGCGACCATCGGGGCCGGCGATGTAGATGGCGTCATCGGAGTTTTCAACCATCCCACGATACTGCTCTTCACTGGCGCGGAGGTCGGCCTCCAACTGTGCGTGCGCCATCGCATTACCGATCTGGTTGGAAATCACTTCGATGAGACTGATGTCGTCCGTCTCAAACTCGCGCGTCTTGTACGTCCCCAACGCCAGCAAGCCGACCACAAATCCCTGAGCGCGGATGGGACACATGATGGCCGAGCGGAACCCGGCGCGCACCTCATCGACTCCGAACGCGCGCGGAGCCAATGTGAAGTCCCCGATGATTTTCGTCTCACCTTCCAGCACGGCATCGACCGTGGCATCGTCACCCTTGCGAAGAGTCATCGCCTGCCGCGCAAATGCTTCGGAAATCCCGCGCCAAGCGAACAACCCCAATACTTCGTCGCTCGCCTGCCACACATACATCGCGCCTGCATCCAGCTTCGTGACAGAAAGGATGGCGTGCAGGGCGTTATCGGCGATTTCTTTAAGGTCGAGTGTGCGATTGACCGCGTCGGCAATGAAATTGATCGCGGCCAGCCGAACTTCACGTAATGGCCTCGCTGCCGGCGCGCTGGAGTCAAATAATCTCATATACCGGTTCGCAATCCGGTGTAATGCTAACAGAAAAGCCGTGATTTTTCAGCAACTTTCGCCAATACTAGATTTCATCCTATGACCAAACGGGACAGACTCGAAGAGATCTTCCGCCTCCAAAATGGGCTGAACAAGCGGATCGGCATGGACACAACGACCATGACCGAAGAACAGCGCCAGCAGTGGGTGTTGAATTACTGTCGCGCCATGAGTCAGGAAATCACAGAACTGACCGACAGTGTTCCTTGGAAATGGCGGGCCAAGTATCAGGAGTTCGACAAACGAAACGCCCGCGTCGAGGTCATGGACTGACTGCACTTCCTCATCTCGCTGGCGTAGATTCTTGGCCGAAGGCGGAAGATGGTCTATTCTTCGCTGATCAAGTTTGCTCCTGAGACAAGCGGTGGAAAGGAAGATTAGGTAATTCATGTCCGTTGCAGGCGAAAACGTTCTCGTTTTTCCTCGTTCGATTCTCGAGCGGCTTGGCGTTTTTCAAGGTTTCAGCGCTGATGTCGATCGCTATTTGCCAACGATTCTCGACCCCAAGAACAACAGCTTCCTGTCCCGTGCCCGAGCAGAGACCGATCCGAACTTCAAACAAATCATCCCGTACGTGGTGATAACTGACGGAAAGAGCGTTCTTCATTATGTTCGCGGCAAAAAGGCTGGCGAACAACGTTTGGTCGCGAAAGGGTCAATTGGCATCGGCGGCCACATCAATCATGAAGACCACACGCTCTTTGCAATCGGCTTGCAGGCGTTTCAAGACGCTGTTAAGCGAGAGGTCTGCGAAGAGCTTGCTGTTCAAGGTCCATTTGACGCAAGACCCGTTGGCCTGATCAACGACGATTCCACCGAGGTCGGTCGAGTTCACTTTGGCATTGTGCACGTGTTGTTTCGCCCGCCGGAGCAGGTAAAGAAAAACGAGCAGGTCATCACGCAGGTTGAGTTTCTTCCCATTGAGGAACTCAAGGCGAGACGCGAGCAGATGGAATCTTGGTCGCAGTTTTGCCTCGATAATCTCGGTGCGTTGCTGAAGTGAATCTGCACGCGCGTCGCAAGCGATATTACCCACACAGGAGATTTACAATGATTGGAAGTTTGTGCTTTGAGAGTTTCCAACGCTTGGAAATCGCCGAAAAGTTTTCAGCCCGCTGATCGGCGTGCGCTCGTGGTTCACCTCAAACGTTGAGCCTGCAATCCGGCCTTTACACACGGCAGTTCATACCGGCAATCTGGTCGAATCCGATGCGCGGCGCATGATGCAAGACGGCCGTCTGACTGCCGTGCGGCGCGCCAAAACAAACAGGGCCGACTGAATCCAGTCGGCCCTGCGCGTTAATGCTCTGCGGAACGTGGCTACTTTGCGGCTTCGGCTTTCTTCTTGCCTTCAGCCTTCTTGGCTTCCTCTTTCGGCTCGGCAGAAGACCCGGATTTATTCTCCGGCGCGGCCTTGGCGGCTTTCTTCTTGGCATCCTCAGACTCGGGCGCGGCGGGCGCGGTGCCGGTCCATTCGAGGATGGCTATCTCGGCGGCGTCGCCGATGCGCTGGCCGATCCGGATGATGCGCGTGTAGCCGCCGTGACGGTCGCTGTGCTGTTTGCCGATTTCATCAAACAGCTTTTTCACCGCCGGCTCGTGGCGCAGGAATGCCAGCGCCTGGCGGCGATGATGAAGGCTGGCTTTCTTGGCGAGTGTGACCATCTTGTCGGCGTAACGCCGGACTTCCTTCGCTTTCGCAATCGTGGTGCGAATGCGGTTGTGCGTGATCAGGCTGCAGACAAGATTGGCCAGCGTGGCGCGACGGTGCTGGGACTTCATACCCAGCTTTGCAGTGCGTTTGCGGTGTCGCATATCAATTCCTCATTCCCTCAACTGCCCTATTCTTTGGTGGCGGGTTCGAGCGCAGGAGGAGTCTCCATCGCGCTCGCAGGAGCTTCCAGCAGGCTTGGATCGAACTTCTTACCCAATTCCAAGCCAAGCCCGGCGAGTTTTTCCTTGATCTCGTTGAGCGACTTCTTTCCGAAGTTGCGGTACTTGAGCATCTCTTGCTCAGTCTTCATCGCCAACTGGCCGACGGTGGTGATGTTGGCATTGTTCAGGCAGTTGGCGGCGCGCACGCTCAACTCGATCTCGTTAACGCTCATGTTGAGGATCTTCCTCAGCTTCGCCTGCTCGGCGCTAACGCGCTCTTCAGCTTCCTCAAACTCGATTACCATGCTCTTGTCGTAATCGCAGAACACGTCGAGGTGATGGCGCAGAATGTTGCTCGCCTGCACCAATGCGTCTTCGGGTGTGATGCGTCCATCCGTCCAGGTTTCCAGAATCAACTTGTCGTAATCCGTCCGCTGTCCGACACGCGTGTTCTCCACCGTGTAGCGCACGCGACGAACGGGCGAGAACAACGAATCGATCGCAATGATCCCGATGGGCTGGTCGGGCTTCTTGTTTTGCTCGGCAGGGCAAAAGCCACGGCCGACCTTCACTTCCAACTCGCCTTCGAACCGCATTTTCTTATCCAGCGTGCAGATATGCTGGTCCGGATTGAGCACCTCGACCACTTGATCGCTCTTGATGTCAGCCGCAGTCACAGGGCCTTCCTTGTTGGCGGATAGATAAACGACGTGCGCTTCGCGGCTGTGCGACTTCAACAACACCTTCTTCAGGTTCAAGATGATGTCGGTCACATCCTCGACTACGCCGGGAATGCTAGCGAACTCGTGGGATACACCCTCGATTTTGATCGAAGTTATGGCCGCGCCTTCCAGCGAACTGAGCAACAAGCGTCGCAACGAGTTCCCGATGGTGTGGCCGTAACCAGCCTCGAACGGCTCAGCGATGAACTTCGCGTAGGTTGGTGTCGCGGAGGCATCCTCGCGACTCAACCGCTTGGGCATTTCGAATCGTCCCAGACGAACTGGCATATTGTGTCTCCTCCCGTGAGTTGGGTTCCCCGCGTTCTAGAAATGCGGACCAACAACTCGTTCGCCCGTTCACAGACCGGGCCTACAGTTTTTGGTTATCTAGAATAAAACTCGACTATCAACTGCTCGTTGACGATCGGCTGAATGTCATCGCGCGTCGGCATACGCACAATCTGGGCATGCAGCGCGTCACGATTGAGGCCGATCCACTCCGGCACCGGTCGAATTTGCGCCGACTCGAGGCTTTTGGTCACGAGTTGCCGCGAGACGGCGGCGTCGCGGATGTCGATCACATCGCTTGGTTTGACGTTGTACGAAGGCACGTTGACTTTGCGTCCATTGACGCGGACATGACCATGGCTGACCATCTGTCGCGCGAAGGGCCGCGTGGTGGCGAAGCCGATGCGATACACGACGTTGTCCAAGCGCGTTTCGAGCAATTGCAGCAGCGTCTCGCCCGTCACGCCGCGTTTCTTGCGCGCGATCTCGAATACGCGGCGGAACTGTCGTTCCAACAAGCCGTACTGATAGCGTAGTTTCTGTTTCTCCGCCAACCCGACCCCATAATCACTCATCCTGCGGCGCGATTTTTTCGGGCCGTGGACGCCGGGCGGATAGCTGCGACGTTCCAAGTATTTCGATGGGCCGAAAATCGGTTGACCAAACCGGCGGCTGATGCGAACTCTCGGACCTTTGTATCGTGCCATGACGAAAATCTCTCCTGCCTAAACGCGACGGCGCTTCGGCGGTCGGCAGCCGTTGTGAGGAACCGGTGTCACGTCCTTGATGATCGTGATCTCCAGACCGATGGCTTGCAGCGCGCGAATCGCCGCTTCGCGACCGCTGCCCGGGCCTTTCACCCATACCTCAATTTCCCGAAGACCATGCGCCATGCCCTGACGGGCCGCGTCCTGCGCAACCAATTGCGCCGCGTATGCCGTGCTCTTCCGCGACCCGTTGAAACCGACACGTCCCGCGCTCGACCAGCCGATCACTTTGCCGCCGTGGTCGGTAATCGAAACGATCGTGTTGTTAAACGTCGCCATGACGTGGGCGATGCCCTGCACAACGTTCTTGCTGTGCTTGGCCTTGACCACCTTCTTGACGACCTCACCCTCAGCCAACGCCTCGGCCGCGGTGGCTGGCGCTGCCGGTGTCGCTGGTGCTTCGGCCTTGGCCGCTGTGACGCTTGCCGCTTCGGCAGCCGTGGCTGGTTTCGCCTTCGGTTCTTCCGTCCGCTTTTCTTCCTTAGCCATCGTAATCCTTCAACGTTAGACTTTTGCTACCCTCGTTTCCTTGCTGCGGACAACGCCGACCGTCTTGCGCGGGCCTTTGCGAGTCCGCGCGTTGGTCGAGGTACGCTGACCGCGCACAGGCAGTCCTTTCTTGTGGCGGATGCCCTGATAACAGTTGATGCTCATCTTGCGCTTGATGTTCTGCTGCACCTCGCGGCGCAAATCGCCCTCGATCTTGTAATCCTGCAGCGCAGTGTTGAGATGCGAAAGCTGTTCGTCATTCAAATCCTTGGCCCGGATATTGGCATCGACACTCGCCTTCTCACAGACCTCAAGCGCCAGCGTCGGCCCGACGCCGTAAATGTAGCGCAGGGCAATGCCGATCTTTTTCTGATCCGGAACTTCCACTCCGATAAGACGTGCCATGACCAGACCTCTACCCTTGACGCTGTTTGTGACGCGGGTTGGTGCAGATCACCCGCACCACTCCTTTGCGCCGCACGACCTTGCAGCGTTCGCATAACCGTTTGACTGATGGTTTTACCTTCATTGTGTTTCCTACTTCTGCCGAAATGTAATTCGGCCTTTGCTTAAATCGTAAGGTGACATCTCGACCATCACCTTGTCGCCCGGCATCAGGCGGATGAAATGCAAACGCATCTTACCCGAGATGTGCGCCAAGATGCGATGCTTATTGGGTAATTCTACCCGAAACATCGTATTCGGCAACAACTCTAAGACTGTGCCTTCGACTCGTATGGGCTCTTCTTTAGCCACGTCAAAATCTCTGCATCTCCCTCCGTCACCAGCACGGTATGCTCGAAATGCGCGCTGGGCGCGCCGTCGGCGGTGACCACCGTCCAACCATCGCTGAGCATCTTCACCTCGCCGGTGCCTGCGTTAATCATCGGTTCAATTGCCAGAGTCATCCCCGGCTTCAATTTCGGCCCCTCGCCCGGTCGACCGTAGTTGGGAATCTGCGGCTCTTCATGCATCTTCCTTCCGACACCATGCCCGACGAACTCCCGCACTACTGAAAATCCATGCGCTTCGACCTTGCTTTGAATCGCGTGCGAAATGTCGCCCACACGATTGCCCGAACGTGCTTTCCCAATCCCCGCAAGTAACGCTTGTTCGGCCACCCGCAACAATTCTTGCGTCCGCGTCTCGATCACCCCGACCGCCGCGGTTGTCGCGTTGTCTCCCACGAAACCATCCAAAATGATCCCGACGTCCAAGCTCACAATGTCGCCGTACTGCACACGACGCTTGCCGGGAATCCCGTGCACGACTTCTTCGTTCACGGACACACAAATGTGTCCCGGGTATCCCTTGTACCCGAGGAAGGGGCTTTTCCCGCCGCAATTGCTGATCAACTCGCCCGCAGCCTCATTCAGTTCGCCCGTCGTACGGCCCGGCTGTACCAGGGCCGCTACAGCACTCAGAATCCGGGCTGCTGCGGCACAAGCATTCCGCATTCCCTCAATCTCTTTTGTCGATTTAATCGGAATCACATCTGAACCAACTTTATCATGGCGAGAAACACTGCAAGCTTCAAGCTCCGCTTCTCAGCCTGCCCCTTTTCGGCATGTCACCAAGAATGCACTGCCCTCTGTCAATGAACCACTCGGCCAATCCTCCGATCAGCCGCCAGATCCGCCAGATTTAGCGGCGACCGCGCAATCTGCCCTTGCGCAAAAACCCATCGTAATGCCGCATGATCAGGTGAGACTCGACCTGCCGCATCGTATCGAGCATCACACCGACGGTGATCAGCAAGCTTGTTCCGCCGAAAAAACTCGCAGTCAGGTACGGCAACCGAAAGTTATGCGACAAAATGTACGGGATCACCGCGATGATCGTTAGAAAGACTGCTCCGGCCAGCGTGATGCGCGTCATCGTATGATCCAGAAACTCAGCGGTGGGTCTGCCCGGGCGTATCCCCGGCACGTAACCGCCGTACTTTTTCAAATCGTCAGCAATTTGCAGGGGATTAAACTGGGTCGCCACCCAGAAGTAGGAGAAAAACAAAATCATCAAGCCGTAGAGCGTCAGGTACAATACTTCGCCTTCCGTGAGCGCACGCGCCAGCTTCTGGAGGGTTGCCATGTGCGACATAGAGAAGATTTTCTGCGGAAAAAACAAAATCGCCTGTGCAAAGATGATCGGCATCACGCCTGAATAGTTCACTCGCAACGGCATGAACGTTTGCCCACCTCCGAGCATCTTGCGTCCGACCATCCGTTTGGCGTACTGAACCGGAATCTTTCTCTGAGCCTCGGTTACCGCGACCACACCTGCCGTAACCGCCACGGCCATCACGATCAGCAAAATCGCGTGCAGGATGTTGAACTGGCTCTGTCCTCCCGGCCCGGGAAAGAACAGTGCCCATGCCTGCGCGATTGCGCTCGGAAGACGATCGACAATGCCGATCGTAATGATCAACGACACACCGTTGCCAATGCCATGCTCGGTGATTTGTTCGCCGAGCCACATCAGGAGAATGCCGCCGCTGGTCATGGTAATGACCGTGAGAATCTCGAAGCGGATTCCAGGATTCTGAACCAGCGTGCCCGTAAAGCCGGGAAACAGAATACCGGAAGGGTGCTCAAATGCCTTGGCCGCGAAGAACCCCTGAATCACGCATATCAACACCGTCATGTAGCGCCCGTATTGAATGATCTTGGTGTATCCCGATTGGCCTTCTTGTCTCAATCGCTCAAGTGAAGGCACAACCGCCGTCAGCAACTGCATGATGATCGTGGCGCTGATGTACGGCATGATGCCCAACGCAAACACGGCACCCCGCGAAAGTCCGCCGCCGGTCAGCATGATCGCCAGCCCAACTGCGCCGCCACCCACCATGCCCATTTGCTTGTCGATCCACAGGTTCAACTCCGTTGCATCTATGCCGGGACACGGGATGTAGGAGCCGAGCCGCGCCAACGCCACGATCCCCAACGTGAAAAGAATGCGTTTGCGAAGTTCGGGTATCTTCCAACTGTTGATGAAGGCCGAGAACATTGGTCAATGAGAGCAGGCTACTGCTTCGTAGCAGGCGCCCCCGCTTCCTTGTGATGGATGCCGGGGAGCGGCAGTTCTTCACACTGCCCGCCGGCTTTTGCTATCCGTTCGCGCGCCGCGGCGCTGAACTTATGAGCTTTGACCATCAGCTTCTTTTTGAGCTCGCCGTTGCCGAGGATCTTGACGCCGTCCAACAGCTTCTTCAACATGCCCCTTTCGCGCAGAGTCTCGGCCGTGACGGTCGCGCCGTCTTCGAATACGTTTAGATCTTCAACATTGACGATGGCAAACCTGGTGCGGAAGGCGCGATTATTAAACCCGCGCTTTGGAATGCGCCGCAGCAACGGCATCTGGCCGCCTTCGAACCCCAGGCGAACCGTGCCGCCCGAGCGCGCCGTCTGACCTTTGCCACCGCGACCGCTCGTCTTGCCGTGACCAGAGCTTTCGCCAATGCCGAGTCGCTTCGTGCGATGCTTTGCCCCCGGTCGCGGCTTCAAATTGTGCAAGCGCATTGTCATCTCAGCTCACTCCTGTCGCAACAGGCCGCGTCAGCCCGCGCACGCGGAGAATCTCATCCCTCAGCCGCAGTCTCGTCAGCGCGTCCAGCGTCGCTTTGACGACGTTGACGGCGTTGCTCGACCCGAGCGACTTGCTCAACACGTCGCGAATGCCCGCCGCATCGATGACCGCCCGAACGCAGCCGCCGGCAATGACGCCCGTTCCGGGTGATGCAGGACGCAACAGCACTCGGCCACCGCCGAATTGGCCCACGATTTCGTGAGGAATCGTGCGCTCCTTCAAATTGATCGGGATCATCGACTTCTTTGCTTTCTCCGTACCTTTGCGAATCGCATCGGCCACTTCGTTTGCCTTCCCGAAGCCGTAGCCCACCTTGCCGCGTCGATCACCCACCACAACGAGCGCGCTGAAATGGAAACGGCGACCGCCCTTCACAACCTTGGCGCTGCGGTTCACGTAAACTACCTTCTCAACCAGTTCGCCCTCGCGCTCAAGTTCGATCCCCAGTTCCTCCGCCGCAACGACAGGAGATGTTTCTTTGTTCTTGGGCAAAACTGGTTTGGCAATCTTCGGTTTCTTTTCTGGTGGCATAGTTAAAATTTCAACCCCGCTTCGCGGGCCGCATCGGCCAGCGCCTTGACTCGACCATGATACTTGAAACCGCCTCGATCAAACACGATTTCCGAAATGTTTTTCTCTTTCGCCTTTTGGGCGGCCAGCGTACCGATCTTTTTTGCGCCGCCCAGATTGGCTCTTGTCCCCTTGGCCTCGGGGGCAAGCGTGCTCACCGAGACGAGCGTACGGCCCAGCGCATCGTCGATAAACTGCACGTAGATGTGCCTGCCCGTGAAACAAACGCTCATGCGCGGACGTTCCGCCGTGCCATGAACTTTCTGTCGCAGCCGCAAGTGCCGCCGTTCTCTCAATTCAATTCGTGTAATCGGTCGCATCGCTCAATTAGCCCGCGGTAGTAACGGTCTTGCCAGCCTTGCGGCGGACCTGCTCGTTGACATAACGAATGCCTTTGCCCTTGTATGGTTCGGGCGGATAGAACCGCCGAATCCGCGCCGCAACCTCTCCGACCATCTGCTTGTCGGCGCCTTCAACGGTAATCTGCGGCCTCTTATCCGCCGTGTCGGCTACCGAAATCTTAATGTTCTTTGGAATCTGAAACACAACCGGGTGCGAGTAACCAAGGGACATCTGCAAGTTTTGTCCCTGCACCGCGGCACGGAATCCTACGCCTTCGACGAGCAACTGCTTCGAGTAGCCCTCGTTGACGCCCTTGACCATGTTGGCGATCAGACTGCGCGTCAGCCCCCAACGCGACTTGCCCATGCGATCCAGTTGCGAGGTCGTGGCGATGATCTTTCCATCCTTCACCTCGACTTTGATTGGCGATGGAACGGTCCAATCCAGTTTGCCTTTCGGTCCTTCGATGACAACTGTCTGGCCTTTAACTTCCACCTTCGTCTTCGGTGGAATCTCAACTGGTTGTTTACCGATGCGCGACATAGCTCACCACACGTACGCCAAAATCTCTCCGCCGACGTTGGCTTTCTTGGCCTCATGGCCGGTCATCACGCCGCGAGACGTCGTCAGGATCGAAATGCCCATGCCTCCTAGGACGCGCGGAATGTCCTTCGCGGGAACGTAGCGGCGCAGGCCGGGTTTACTCACGCGCTTGATGCCGACAATCGCCCGCTCTTTGCCGATCATTTTCAACTGGATCTTCAAGACCTGTTTGCCGTCCTCCTTCTTCTCCGCATAGAAATCGGCGATGTACCCGTTTTGCTTCAGTACCTTCGCGACTTCCGCCTTCAACCGGGAGTGCGGCATATCCGTTTCCGCTTTGCCCGCGCGGTTGGCGTTGCGGATGCACGTCAACATATCTGCAATGGGATCGGTCACGTTCATGAAATTACCAACTCGCCTTCACCACACCGGGGATCTTGCCCTGGCTGGCCAGCTCACGGAAGCAGATACGGCAGATTTGAAACCGACGGATAAATGCGCGCCGGCGTCCACAGTTTTTGCAGCGGTTGTACTTCCGCGTCGAAAACTTCGCGGGCCGCTCTGCTTTGATTTCCCATGTTAACTTTGCCATAGCCTCATGTCCTTCTAGCTGCTGAACGGCATGCCGAGCAGTTTCAGCAACTCCTTGGCTTCTGCATCGGTGTTGGCCGTCGTCACAATCGTCACATCCATGCCGAGATTGTGCTTGATCTTGTCTAATTCCACTTCCGGAAAAATTGTCTGGTCGCGCACGCCCATCGTGTAACTGCCGCGGCCATCGAATCCACGCGGATTGACGCCACGGAAGTCGCGAATGCGCGGCAGCGCCGCGTTGAAAAAACGCTCCATAAACTCATACATCCGCAGGCCACGCAACGTCACCTTCACGCCGACGGGCATTCCCTGGCGCACCTTGAAATTCGAAATGCTCGTCTTGGCGCGCGTCACAACGGGCCTCTGGCCGCTGATCGTCGCCAGTTCCTGCTGTGCTTCGTTGACAACGTCCTTCTCGTGGTTGGAGTTGATGCCCATGTTGATGACGATCTTCTCCACCTTCGGCACCTGCATCCGATTGGCGTACCGACCGCTCTTCATGAGCTGCTCCACCACGTCCTTCTTGTATGTCTCGTAAAGCTGAACCATAAGCCGCTAAATTTTCGCCTCGACCGTTGCGCTCGCGCCGCCGCGTTTCTTTTTCCGCACTTCGTAGCGCTCCTGCAACATCACCTTCGACGCTGCAATCGGCGCTTCCTTCGTGATGATGCCGCCCTTCGGGTTGTTCTGGCTCTTGCGCAACGCCTTCTTGATGACGTTCACTCCTTCTACGAGCACGCGCTGCTTTTCGGGCATCGTGGCCAGCACCCTGCCCATCTTGCCCCTGTCCTCCCCCGAGAGCACGACAACCATGTCATTCTTTTTCACGTGCAAGCTCTTCATCGTCACAAAACCTCGGGCGCGAGCGAAATGATCTTGGTGAAATTCTTGTCGCGCAGTTCGCGTGCGACCGGACCGAAAATACGCGTGCCCTTCGGATTGAGCTGTTGGTCGATAATCACCACCGCATTGTTGTCAAAACGCAGGTACGATCCGTCGGAGCGTCGTACCGGCGACTTCGTTCGCACGACGACGCACGTCACCACTTCACCCTTTTTCACAGTGCTATCGGGTGAAGCTTCCTTGATGTGCGCCTTGATGACGTCCCCGATCCGGGCGTACCGCTTTTGGTGGCCGAGCACACCGATGGCCCACGCCACGCGCGCTCCTGTGTTGTCCGCTACGTCCAGATGTGTCCGAATCTGAATCATACTTCCACTTTTTCGATCTGCCGTGCCTTTTCAAGCACCTGCACCAGCTTCCAGCGTTTCAGCTTGCTCAACGGTCGTGACTCGATGATGCGCACCTTGTCACCGACGCCCGCTTCATTCTTTTCGTCGTGCACGTAGAACTTCTTGTACTTCGTCAGGACCTTCTGGTAACGCGCATGCCGAATACGGCGGGAAACCTCTACGACGACGGTTTTGTCCATCTTGTCGCTGACGACTTCGCCCACCAGTTCCTTCCGAATCGGGTCTTTAGTTGCTTGTTCCGTCATGTTCAAACCGTTCTCTTACTTGCTCGCCTTCGCCGTCTGCAACTGGCGTTCCCTCAAGATCGTTTCAACCCGCGCAATGTCGTGGCGCACCTCGCGCATGCGGCTCGGGCGTTCCAGCCGCGCGGTCTGCTGGTGCAGGCGCAGGTTGAAAAGCTCCTGCTGCAAATCGCGCAGCTTCGCCTGCGCTTCCGCTTCCGTCATCTCGCGAATCTCTTTTGGTTTCATCGGTTTAGCGTCTCTTCAAAAACCGCGTCCGAATGGGCAACTTGGATGCCGCCAATCGCAAGGACTCGCGCGCCAACTGCTCGGTCACACCACCCATCTCAAACAGCACGTTGCCTGGCCGCACCACCGCGACCCACAACTCGGGATTGCCTTTGCCTTTGCCCATGCGTGTCTCGGGCGGCCGCTTCGTGACCGGCTTGTCCGGGAAAATGCGAATCCACAGTTTCCCGCGCCGTTTCATGTTGCGTGAGAGCGCCACTCGGCACGCCTCGATCTGCGTCATCGTGATCCATGCCCGCTCGAGCGCCTGCAATCCGTACTCGCCAAAGGCAACCGTCGCACCGCGATAGGCCGTTCCGGTGCGACTGCCCCGCTGGGCTTTGCGGTGCTTCACTCTGGCTGGCATCAATGGCATAGCTGAATTTCTCTCCTATTCCAAGCTGGTTACGCCGGTGCTGGTGCAGTGGGCGCAGGCCCAACCGGCGCAGCCGCCGGGAGTTGCGCCTTCAACTGCCGTTCGCCCTTGCAAATCCACACCTTCACGCCGATTTTTCCATACACCGTGTTCGCCTCGGCAAAACCGTAATCGATGTCGGCGCGCAACGTGTGCAACGGAATCTTCCCCGTGCGATATTTCTCGCGCCGGGCCAGTTCCGCACCGCCGAGCCGACCACCGCACGCAACTTTGATTCCCTGCGCTCCAAAATCCATCGCCGTCTGCACGGCCTTTTTCATCGCGCGGCGGAAGCTGATACGCCGCTCCAATTGCAGCGCGATATTCTCCGCCACCAACTGCGCGTCGACCTCTGGAGTCTTAATCTCCACGATATCGACGTAAATCTCCTTGCCCGTCAGACGCGTCAGCTCTTCCTTGAGCTTGTCGATCTCCGCGCCCTTGCGGCCGATCACAATGCCAGGACGAGCGGTGAAAATGGTGATGCGCGCGCGGTTCGCGTAACGCTCGATCGCAATCTTCGGCACAGCGGCGGACTGAAGCTTCTTTTTGACGATGTCGCGAATTTTAATGTCCTCCAGCAACAGTGGCGCGTAGTCCTTTTTATTGGCATACCACTTCGACAGCCAGTCTTTGGTGACTGACACTCGGAAACCAATTGGATTGACTTTTTGTCCCATAGATTTACTGTCCGTCCGTCAATACAATCTGAATGTGGCTCGTCCGTTTGATGATCGGCCCGGCGCTCCCGCGCGCCTTCGGCTGCCAGCGCTTGAGCCGTGGGCCTTCGTTGGCAACCGCCTCTTTGACCCGCAACGATGCCGCGTCCAGCTTGTGGCTGTTGGGATCAGTCGCGTTGGCAATCGCCGATTTCAGCGTCTTCTCGACCAGGCGCGCTGACTTGCGCGGGACGAATCGCAACACTTCGAGCGCCCGCGACGCGCTCAGACCTTGAATCATGCGCGTCACTTCGCCCACTTTCGACGGACTCATCCTCGAATATTTTGTTACCGCTCTTACGTCCATAAAAATGATTTCAACTCTTCGTCACACGCGCCGCATCCCCCACCGCCAGTGCGACGCCTTTCTCCACTTTCTCAATCAGCGCGCCGCAAATCCGTCGGCGCACTTCCACGACTCTCAACTCCGCAACCGCACGGTCGCCACGTACGACAAGAAACGGCATCCCCACGCGCGCTCCCTGGAGCATCCCCACATCCAACACCACCAACTGGAGCTTCGGATTAACCTCCAGTACCTTGGCCGACTCCAGCGTCGATTGCGCTGCCTGGGTCGTCGTTGCCTGCCCCTGGGTCTCCGCTGCCGCTAACACTGTCTTCGTGCGCTCAATCTCGGCTGCAACGTCACGATTCGACTCAACGGCGGCGAGCAATCGCTTGATCTGCCCAATCAGCCGTTGCCGTTCCGCCTCGGCCAAGTACAACGAGCGAACGCTTTCGATCAACTGGCGTTGCGTTTGCGTCGCGTCGGCATCGGCAAAGTTCACGCCCAACATCTGTGCGCGCAGTTGCGCTTCCATCCATTTCTTCTGAAACAGATCACTCTCCGTTCGCGCAATGGCGAGGCTTTCCTGTAACTTCCGGATCACCGCCTCACGCTGTTCATGCCGCTGCTTTAAGTCAGCGTCACTGGCGCGGAGTTTCTCCAGCACCACGCGCAACTCTTCAAGCTCTGCCTGCTGCGGATCCGCCGCTTGCAACAACCCCATAAACCCAAAGAACAAAACAACCGCCAAACAGATTTCCGTTCGTGCTCGCCGTTCTGGCACGACGTACTCCCAGCGGCGTTACTTCGCGACCGCCTTCTCCGTGTGGGCGCCGTGCGCCCTGAACGTTCTGGTCGGCGAAAATTCGCCGAGACGATGCCCCACCATGTTTTCGGTGACGAACACCGGAATGTGCTGCTTGCCGTTGTGCACCAGAAACGTATGCCCGACAAACTCGGGGATAATCATCGAACGACGCGACCATGTCTTGATCGGCTTCTTCTCGCTCGTGGTCATCTCCTGCACCTTCACGAACAAGTGCTCGTCAACGAACGGACCTTTTTTCAGCGAACGTCCCATTTATTTCTTCCTCCGTTCCAAAATGAACGCGTTCGAATACTTCTTCTTGCGGCGCGTCTTGCCGCCCTTGGCCAGTTTGCCCCACGGGGAAACAGGATGATGCCAACCGCCGCCGCCCTTGCTCTTGCCCTGACCGCCACCCATCGGGTGATCGACAGGATTGCGCGCCATGCCGCGGCTGATCCCGCGTCGGCCGAGCCAGCGATTCCGGCCCGCCTTGCCGAGCGACACGTTAATGTGATCGGGGTTGCCGATCTGGCCGATCGTCGCGTAGCAATCGCGGTGAATCAGCCGCAATTCGCCCGACGGCAGCTTCACCGTCACGTAATCGCCTTCGCTCCCCGTGATCTGCGCGGCCATTGCGGCGCTGCGGCAAAGCTGACCGCCCTTGCCTCTATGCAACTCGATGTTGTGAATCGGCAGACTCGTGCCGACGCCAGCAATATTCTTCAGCGGCAACGCGTTGCCGACGGACAACTCCGCGTCGGGGCCGCTCATGACTTTCGCCCCGACTTCGAGTCCCATCGGCGCAATGATGTAGCGTTTCTCGCCGTCCTCGTACTTCAGCAGCGCGATACGCGCCGAGCGATTCGGATCATACTCGATTGCCTCAACTGTGGCCAAGACGCCGATCTTGTCGCGCTTGAAATCGATGATGCGATAACGCTGCTTGTGGCCACCGCCGATGCCGCGCGCGGTCATGCGGCCGCGGTTGTTGCGGCCACCCGTCCTGCGTTTCGCGACCGTCAGCGAGCGCTCTGGTTTGTGCTTCGTGATCTCTTCGAAATCCGGAAGCACAGTCGAGCGCAGCGACGGCGTTAATGGTCGGAACGTTTTTAAGCCCATGGCTGCCTATGAAATCTCGATTTTGTCGCCCTCTTTCAACATTACGAGAGCTTTTTTCCACGCGGGTGTGCGTCCAAACTGAATCGTGCGTTCGCGGCGCGGTTTGCCACGCACGTGCATGGTGTTCACGCGAAGCACCTTGACCTTGAACGCCTGTTCGACCGCGTGCTTGATGTCCACTTTGTTGGCGCGGCGATCCACAACGAGTTGATACTGATTGTTCTTCTCGCTGAGGGTCGTGCCCTTTTCCGTCACGCGGACGGTTTTGATCACTGCGTACGGATCTTTCATACCTTGCCTACGCGCGCCTGAAGTTTCTCGAATGCCGCCTTCGTCGCCACGATCTTGTCGAATCGGAGCAACTCGTACGTGTTCACCGAATCCGCCTGTTCGACCGACACATCCGGCACATTCCGTGACGCCAGTTTCAAATTGTTGTCCACCTGCTCGGTCACAAGCAGCGTCGTGCCTGCATCAGCCGCAAGCTTGTCCACCAACGCTAAAAAATCCTTTGTCTTGTGACTGGCCAGCTTCAACTCGTTCACGACAACGACATCGCCTGCCAGCAACCGCTCGCTCAGCGCCTTACGGAACGCCAACGCTTTCACTTTCTTCGGCACTTTGATTGAGTAATCGCGCGGATGCGGCCCGAAGACCACACCACCACCGCGCCACAATGGCGAGGCGAACGAACCGGCACGAGCGCGGCCTGTCCCTTTTTGCTTCCACGGTTTCTTGCCGCTGCCGTGGACCTCGCTAATCTGCTTCGTCTTGGCCGTGCCGAGTCGCTGATTCGCCATATACGCCACCACGCTGTCGTGAACCGCCTGCGAACCCTTGCCGTTCTTAATCAACAACTCCTCGGCGAATTCGATTTCGCCCGTGGATGCGCCGGCAGTGTTGATGACTTGAAGTTTCATTTAGGTTGTCTTGGCGACTGGTTTCGTTTTCTTCTTCGCGTGGCGGACGACCACAAACGCGCCGCGCGGCCCTGGGACTGAACCTTCGACGAGCAGCAAATTATCCGCCTCTCGAACCTGCACAACGCGAAGATTCTGTGTCGTGATCCGGGTGTGGCCCATGTGGCCCGGCATGCGCATATTCTTGAACACGAGGCCGGGGAACGAACGCTGACCGATCGCGCCCGAGCGCCGATGCGAACCTTTCGCGCCGTGCGTCGCATCGCCACCGCGGAAGTGGTGACGCCGCACAACGCCCTGAAATCCTTTGCCCTTGCTCGTGCTGATCACGTCCACGTACTGCCCCGGTTGAAATTCCTTCACAGTAACCTTGTCACCGACATTGAATTGCAGGCTGCTGTCGGCGCGCATCTCCCGAATGAACTGCGCCGGCGCCGCGTTGGCTTTCATGCAATGGCCGACGAGCGGTTTCGTGGCGTTCCTCGCTTTCCGCTCGCCGAAGCCGAGCTGCAGCGCGTGATAACCGTCGGTCTCGGGCGTCTTCTTCTGCAGCACCGTGCACGGGCCGACTTCAATGCCGGTGACGCCCACCATGTTGCCTTTGGCATCGAACAACTGCGTCATTCCAATTTTTCTGCCTAACAGTTCCATGACTAAATTTTGATGGTGATATCCACGCCCGCGGGCAGATTCAGCTTCTTCAACTCGTCCACCGTCTTCGCCGTCGGATCAATGATGTCGAGCAGGCGCTTGTGCGTCCGCATCTCGAATTGCTCCATCGACTTCTTGTCTGCGTGCGGCGAACGGTTCACCGAGTGCCGCCAGATATCGGTCGGCAGCGGGATCGGTCCGGCAACCTTCGCCCCCGTGCGTTTGGCCGTTTCGACAATCTCGTGCGCCGATTGGTCAAGCAACCGGTGATCATAGCCTTTCAGGCGAATGCGGATACGTTGGTTGTTCATTTCTTCGCCTGTCCTGCCCTCGGTGAGGTTGAGTTCTTGTCCAAAATCTCCGCCAGAATGTTCTCCGGCACCTTCTGAAAGTTCAACGGTTCCATCGAGTAACTCGCGCGACCCTTGGTCAGCGACCGCAGCGCCGTCGCGTAACCAAACATCTGCGCCAGCGGCACGCTGGCGTGAATGATCGTCGAGTTGGCGCGCGTTTCGAGGTGGCTGACCTTACCGCGGCGGCTGTTAAGGTCGCCAATGACGTCGCCCATGTGCTCCTCGGGCGTGATGACTTCCACGTCCATGATCGGCTCGAGCATGATCGCGCCCGCCTTGCGTGCGGCCTCCTTGAACGCGAAGCTGCCCGCCATTTTGAAGGCGATTTCCGAACTATCCACTTCGTGGTACGTGCCGTCGATAATGGCGACTTTCACGTCCACCATCGGATAGCCTCCGAGCACGCCGGTCTGCGCGGCCTCGAGGATGCCATCCTCGACGGCGGGAACATACTCCCTGGGGATCGCCCCGCCAACGATCTCATCCTCGACGACAACGCCGCTGCCTTTCTCCCCCGGTTCGATGGTGATGACGGCGTGGCCATACTGGCCGTGTCCGCCGGACTGGCGGATGAATTTGCCTTCGGCCTCGGCCTTTTTCGTGATCGTTTCGCGATAGGCGACCTGCGGTCTGCCGGCAGTGGCGCCCACGTTGAACTCGCGGAACATGCGGTCCTTGATAATGTCCAGGTGCAATTCGCCCATACCGGAGATGATTGTCTGTCCTGTCTCCTGATTGGTCGTGAGGCGGAACGTCGGGTCTTCCTCGGCGAGCCGCTGCAACGCCGTGGACATCTTGTCGCGGTCGGCTTTGGTATTCGGTTCGATGGCCATCGAGATGACTGGCTCTGGGAAAGTGATGGATTCGAGGAGGATGGGGTGGTCTTCGTCGCAGATCGTGTCGCCCGTCGTGATGTTCTTCAAACCGACGAGCGCGCCAATGTCGCCGGAAAAACACACGTCGATTTCCTGGCGGTGATTGGCGTGCATCTCGAGGAGGCGACCGATGCGCTCGCGCTTGTTGTTGCGCGGATTGTACACCGTCATGCCCTTCGGGGCCTTGCCTGAGTAGACGCGGAAGAAAATCAGTTTGCCCGCGTACGGGTCGGTCCAAATCTTGAACGCTAGCGCGCAGAACGGGCCGTTGTCGTCCGCCGCGCGCGTCTCCGATTCCTTCGTGTCCGGATTCGTCCCGACGACGTCGGGAACGTCGAGCGGCGACGGCAGGTAATCGACCACCGCATCGAGCAGCGGCTGAACGCCCTTGTTCTTGAACGCCGCGCCGCAGGTCACGGGAACAAGCTCGTTCTTGATGACAATGCGACGGATGGCAAGTTGGAGTTGTGCCGGCGTGATCTCTTTGCCTTCCAGAAACAGATGCATCAACTCCTCGTCCTTTTCCGCAACCGCTTCGACCAGCTTGGCGTGCGCGGCCTTCGCGCTTCCCAGCAACTCCTTCGGAATCTCTACGACGTCAAACGTCGCGCCCAGTTCCTCGCCCGACCAAACGACGGCGTTCATCTGGACGAGGTCAACGATCCCCCTGAAATCAGCTTCCTTGCCGACGGGAATCTGAATCGGAACGGCGTTGGCTGCGAGACGCTCGCGCATCTGGTGCACTGCCGCCTCGAAATCAGCCCCCGTACGGTCCATCTTGTTGACGAACGCAATGCGGGGGACCTTGTATTTGTTGGCCTGACGCCAGACGGTTTCGGATTGAGGCTCGACGCCGCCGACCGCGCAGAAGACGGCCACCGCGCCGTCGAGCACGCGCAGACTGCGCTCGACCTCGACGGTGAAATCCACGTGGCCGGGCGTGTCAATAATGTTGACACGATGCTCGCGCCAGAAACAGGTCGTCGCGGCGCTGGTGATCGTGATGCCGCGCTCTTGCTCCTGTTCCATCCAGTCCATCGTCGCCGTGCCTTCGTGAACTTCCCCGAGCTTGTACACCTTGCCCGTATAATAAAGGATGCGTTCCGTCGTCGTCGTCTTGCCGGCATCGATGTGCGCGCAAATCCCGATGTTGCGGGTGCGTTCCAGCGTCACCTGGCGATCCGGCGCTGACCGCGCCCGTCGCTGGGTCGTCTGTTTCGTTTGTTCGAGCACTGCTTCCATGTAACTTTCCAAATTTTTCCGAAAATATGACCGTGGCTTTATCGGCTGTGTAATGACACTCCAGGACTACCAGCGGTAATGCGCAAACGCACGGTTCGCTTGCGCCATCTTGTGCATGTCCTCGCGCTTCTTCACGGCCGCGCCGGTGTTGTTGGAGGCATCGATGATCTCCGATGCCAGCGCCTGCATCATCGCCGTGCCTTTGCGCCCTTTGGCGTAATCGATCATCCACCGAAGAGCCAGCGCTTCCTGTCGATCAAATGAAACTTCGATAGGCACTTGGTAGTTGGCGCCACCGACGCGACGGGACTTCACTTCCAGTCGCGGCTTCACATTCTCCATCGCAACTTGCAGCACGTCCAATGGAGACTTGTCCTTCTGCTTTTGACTGATCAAATCAAACGCTCCGTAAACAATGCGCTCGGCGACGGATTTCTTGCCGCACCGCATCACGGTGTTGATCATACGCGTGACCAACTGGCTATTGTATCGCATATCAGCTACTCGCTGCCTTTTCTCTGATCTTCGTCTACGCATGCTTTGAAATTGAGTTAGGCCGCAGCCTTCGGAACTGCGCTCTCTTTCGGACGTTTCACGCCATACTTGCTCCGGCTGCGGCGGCGTTTGTCGACGCCCATCGCGTCCAACGTGCCACGAATGATGTGGTAACGCACACCGGGCAAATCCTTCACACGCCCGCCGCGCACGAGCACAATCGAGTGCTCCTGTAAATTGTGCCCTTCATCGGGAATGTAGGCGATCACCTCAGTCCCGTTGGTCAGCCGCACCTTGGCGACCTTGCGCAACGCCGAATTCGGTTTCTTCGGCGTGCGCGTCATCACTTGCAGGCACACGCCCCGCCGTTGCGGACACCCGCCCAGCGCCGGCGCCTTCGACTTCGCCTTGAGGCTGGCGCGCCCTTTTCGTACAAGTTGGTTAATCGTCGGCATTTAACAATAATCCCGTGCCATTGCGCAAAGGAGCGCGCAACTTAGCACACACGCGCCGAACTGCGCAAGCCCTTTTCGGCAGATTCTTCCCGTGTTTAACTGGCCACCTGCGCCGGCTCTTCCGTCGGCTTCTCTTCCTTCTGTTCCAGCGGTTCCGGCAGTTCCGGCTGCTCCACCGGCTCGGCCAGCGGCACCAACCTCACATTGCGGTACCTGTAATAACCCGTGCCCGCAGGAATCAAGTGTCCCATGATGACGTTCTCTTTGAAGCCGCGCAAATGGTCCACACGGCCCAGCGTTGCAGCTTCCGTCAGGATGCGCGTCGTATCCTGGAACGACGCCGCGCTGATGAACGATTCGGTTCCCAGCGACGCCTTGGTAATGCCCAACAACACCGGCTGCGCCTCGGCGGGTTTGCCGCACGCCTCCGCGACGCGCCTGTTCTCCTCTTCGAACGTGATCTTGTCCACCTGATCGTCCCAGAGGAAACGAGTGTCGCCCGGATCAACCACGCGCACCTTCCGCAACATTTGGCGCACAATGATCTCAATGTGCTTGTCGTTGATTTCCACGCCCTGCAGCCGATAAACCTCCTGTACTTCGTTGACGAGATACTCCTGCAGGTCCTGCGGACCGCAAACCTCCAACACCTCGTGCGGCACGACCGGGCCTTCGGTCAACTGCTGTCCTTTCTTTACCGTGTCGCCCCGGAACACAATAATGTGTTTTGAGTGCGGAATTAAATGCTCTTCTTCGGCGCTCGTTTTCGGGTCTTTGACGAGAATGCGCCGTTTGCCGCGCACCGTGCCCGAAAAGTCCACCACGCCGTCGATCTTGGCGATCTCGGCCGCGTCCTTCGGACGTCGCGCCTCGAACAACTCCGCCACGCGCGGCAGACCGCCCGTGATGTCTTTCGTGCGGAAAACCTTTCGCGGCGTTTTCGCCACCAGCGCGCCCGCCTGAATCTTGTCGCCTTCGTTAACAATGATGTGCGCTCCGGCGGGAATACCGTAGAACGCGAGCACTTCGCCGGCGTCGTTCACGATGTTGATCTGCGGGTGCAGGTCTTCTTTGTGTTCGATGACCACCGTCCCCATCAGACCTGTCGCCTCGTCGAGCTCCCGGCGCATCGTGATGCCTTCGACGATGTCGTGGAACTTAACTGTGCCAGCCACCTCGCAGAGCACCGGCACGTTGTACGGGTCCCACTGCACGAACGTGTCACCCTTCTTGACGGACGCGCCATCGGCCACCGTAATCTCCGCGCCGATGACGACCGAGTACCGCTCCAACTCGCGGCCTTCTTGATTGTACAATGCGATCTGGCCGTTCTTGTTGAGCACAACCCAGTTCCCCTCGACGCGGCGCACGGCACGCACGTCGTGGTAACGCACGATCCCATCGTTCTTCGCCTTGATCTGCGGTTGCTTGAACACCTGGCTCGCGGTGCCGCCGATGTGGAATGTACGCATCGTGAGCTGCGTGCCTGGTTCGCCAATGGATTGAGCCGCGATGATCCCGACCGCTTCGCCCACCTTGACCGGCTTGCTGGTGGCCAAGTTGCGCCCGTAACACATCGCGCAAACGCCGCGCCGTGACTCGCAGGTGAGCACGGAGCGGATCTTGACCTTCTCAATGCCGATCCGTGCAATTGCTTCGGCTGCTGCTTCGTCGATTTCGGTGTTGGCCTTGACAATTGCCTTGTGGCTCACTGGATCGGTGATGTCCTCGGCCGCAATGCGTCCAATGATGCGCTCGCTCAATTTCACCACTTCATCTTCACCTTCGAAGATCGGCTTGACCCAGATGCCGTTCACCGTGCCGCAATCTTCCTCAAGGATGATGACATCCTGTGCCACGTCCACAAGTTTGCGAGTGAGATAACCGGCGTCCGCGGTCTTCAGCGCCGTGTCCGCCAAACCTTTGCGGGCACCGTGCGTCGAAATGAAGTATTCGAGCACGCTCAACCCTTCGCGGAAGTTGGCCAGGATCGGCCGCTCAATGATTTCGCCGGAGGGCTTGGCCATCAAACCACGCATGCCCGCCAATTGGCGAATCTGCTGGCGCGATCCACGAGCCTTGCTGTCCACCATGATGAACACGGGGTTCAACTCAGGCTTGCCCCCGTTGTGTTCCATCGTGGCGTACATCAGGTTGGAAATCTTATCCGTCGCGTGCGTCCAGATGTCGATGATCTTGTTGTAGCGTTCGCCGTCCGTGATGATCCCGCGGCGATACTGCTTCTCGACTTCCGCCACGTCCTTGAGCGATTCCTCGATGACCTGCGTCTTTTCCTTCGGAACGATCATGTCTTCAATTCCGATCGAGATACCCGCGCGGGTGGCGCTTTCGAAACCGAGCGCCTTCAGCTTGTCGAGAACTTCGACGGTACGATCGTGACCAACGGTGCGGTAGCATTGCCAGATAATGTCGCTCAGCTTCGATTTATCGACCGCCCTATTGTAGAATCCAACTTCAGCGGGCCAGATCTCATTAAAGGCGACACGGCCGATGGTGGTCTCGATGGTCTTGGAGACCGGATCGCCATAAACCGTCTGACTGCCGTAATCGGGGTTCTTCAGGCGAATGTGCTCATGAATTCCCACGTCGCTTTCGTCGCGCGCAAAGAAGACCTCCTGCGCGTCGGCAAACAGTTTCAGACGCTTGTTCCCGCTGTTGCGGTCCTGCTTGCCGCCGTGCGTCAGGTAGTAGGTGCCGAGCGCAATGTCCTGCGTCGGCGTGGTGATCGGCTTGCCGCTCGAGGGCGAAAAGATGTTATTGGTCGCCAGCATCAGCAATCGTGCCTCCAACTGCGCTTCGACCGAGAGCGGCACGTGCACGGCCATCTGGTCGCCGTCGAAGTCGGCGTTGTAGGCGGTGCAAACCAGAGGATGAATGCGAATGGCGTCGCCTTCGATGAGCAACGGCTCAAACGCCTGGATGGACAGGCGGTGCAGCGTCGGCGCACGGTTGAGCAACACCGGATGCCCCTTGCTCACCTCTTCCAAAATGTCCCAGACCTCGGGCGACTGGCGCTCAATCAGTTTTTTGGCCGAGCGAATCGTGTGGACGAGATCCATCTCGCGGAGTCGGCGAATGATGAACGGCTCAAACAGCACCAGCGCCATCTTCTTGGGCAGACCGCACTGGTTTAGCTTCAGCTCCGGCCCAATGACGATGACCGAACGGCCCGAGTAATCCACTCGTTTGCCAAGCAGGTTTTGGCGGAACCTGCCCTGTTTGCCTTTGAGCATGTCGGCCAGCGACTTCAAGGCGCGTCCGCCGGCGCCAGTGACCGGCCGGCCGTGGCGACCGTTGTCGAGCAACGCGTCGACAGCTTCCTGCAACATGCGCTTCTCGTTGCGAATGATCACGTCAGGTGTCTTCAACTGGAGCAGATTCTTCAGACGATTATTGCGGTTGATGACGCGGCGATAGAGATCGTTCAGGTCACTCGTAGCGAAGCGGCCGCCCTCCAGCGGAACGAGCGGCCGCAGGTCAGGCGGAATCACCGGCAGAACTTCCAGCACCATCCACTCGGGCCGCATCTTCGCGTCGAGGAAACCTTTGGCGAGCTTCAGACGTTTCGCGATCTTCTTGCGAAGCTGTTTGCTCTTGGTGCTGTCGAGCTGGTGTTCGAGGTCGTGCGCCAGCTTGCGCAAATCGATCTTCGTGAGCAATTCTTTGACCGCCTCAGCGCCCATCTTCGCGACGAAGCCGTCTCCGTACTGTTCGCGCGCCTCACGGTACTCCATTTCGGTGAGAAGCTGCTTGGGCTTGAGCGGCGTCTTGCCTTCGTCGATGACAATGTAGTCTTCATAGTACAGCACCCGCTCCAGATCGCGCGCGGTCATGTCGAGCATCAGCCCCATCCGCGACGGCATCGCCTTGAAAAACCAAATATGGCTCACGGGCACGGCCAATTCGATATGCCCCATCCGCTCCCGGCGCACCCGCGCCACGGTCACTTCCACGCCGCAACGATCGCAGATGACGCCGCGATGTTTGATGCGTTTGTACTTGCCGCAATTGCATTCCCAGTCGCGAACCGGACCGAAAATGCGCTCGCAGAACAAGCCGCCTTTCTCGGGTTTGAACGTGCGGTAGTTGATCGTCTCGGGATTCTTCACTTCCCCATGCGACCAGGAACGGATCGTCTCGGGCGACGCAATCCCGATGCTGACGTGATCGAACACATCCGTCTTCTCCAGCCCCAGCGCAGCACGGGCCGCCGCCGTGGCGGCAGCAGCGGACGGAATTGCAGCGGCAGTTTTCGCGGCACTCGTAAATTGCTTCCCGCCCCCGTCCTTCCCGACGCGCACGTCGAGACAGAGACTTTGCATTTCTTTCATCAAGACATTGAAAGACTCAGGCGTGCCCGCTTCAAGCGTGTTGTCGCCTTTGACAATCGACTCGTAGATGCGGGTGCGGCCCTGGACGTCGTCGCTCTTGACGGTCATCAATTCCTGCAGCGTGTACGCCGCGCCGTAGGCTTCCATTGCCCAGACTTCCATTTCGCCGAAGCGCTGGCCGCCGTATTGGGCCTTGCCGCCCAGCGGCTGTTGCGTGACCAGCGAGTACGGCCCGACGGCGCGAGCGTGAATCTTGTCAGCCACGAGGTGACCCAGCTTCATCATATAAATGTACCCGACCACAACCTCCTGATCGAAAGTCTCGCCGGTGCGGCCATCGTAGAGTCGGCATTTGCCATGTTCGGAGACCCATGAAAAACCGTCCACCTTCTTTGCGTCCTTGATCATGTCTCTGATCTCGTCTTCCGTCACGCCGTCGAACACGGGCGAAGCGATGTTAAAGCCCAACGCCTTGGCCGCCACACCGAGGTGCGTTTCCAGCACTTGGCCAACATTCATGCGGCTGGGCACGCCGAGCGGATTCAGCACGATGTCAACCGCCGTACCATCGGGCAGGAACGGCATGTCTTGCTCAGGCACGATCTTCGCGACGACACCCTTGTTGCCGTGACGGCCCGCCATCTTGTCGCCAACGCTGAGTTTGCGTTTGCTGGCGATGTAGACCTTGACCTGCTTGATGATACCGGCCTCGACGTCCTCGCCGCTTTCTATCTGATCAAGCTTGCGATCCCGCTCCATCTCCAGTTCGCTAAACCGATGTTCAAACTCGCCGATGATCTCGCGAATCTTGATGCGGATCGGCGATGGATCGATCTCGACATGATCGTAGACGGTTGCCAGCTTGCGCAACAACGTCTTCGTGATCTTGCGGTTGGCCGGAATAATGATCTCGCCGGTCTCGGCATTGACCACATCCAACGGAATCTTCTCGCCCAGCAGAACGTTGCTGAGCTTCTCGGTCAACCCCTCGCGCAATTCTGTGGATTTGGTCTTGTACTCGTCTTCGATCTGCTTCTTCTGGCGTCGCACTTCGGTCGCCGTGAGCTTCGGTCTCGTGGGCTCTTTCCGCGATGAGACCTTCACGTCCATCACGATCCCATACGTGCCGCTCGGCACGCGCAGCGACGTGTCTTTCACGTCCGCCGCCTTCTCGCCGAAGATGGCGCGCAGCAAGCGTTCCTCCGGCGCAAGTTCGGTCTCGCCCTTCGGAGTGATCTTGCCCACGAGAATGTCACCCGGCTTTATTTCCGCGCCGACGCGAATCACACCATCGTGACCGAGGTCATTGAGCGCTTCCTCGCCAACGTTGGGGATGTCGCGCGTGATTTCCTCGGGACCGAGCTTCGTGTCACGGGCACCGACCTCGAATTCATCGATATGAATCGAGGTGTAAACGTCCTCCTTGACCAGCCGCTCGTTGACGAGAATCGCGTCCTCGAAATTGTAGCCGCACCACGGCATGAACGCCACCAGCACGTTGCGACCGAGCGCGAGTTCGCCATGGTCGCAGCACGGGCCGTCGGCCAGCACCTGATTCTTTTTCACCTTCTCGCCGCGCTTGACGATTGGCTTCTGGTTGAAACAAGTACCGGCGTTGGAGCGCATGAACTTGCGGAGTTCGTACACCCAAATGTGATTCTCGGGATCGGTCACGATCTTGCGCTTGCCTTCGGGCAACTCGCCGTCTTTGGTCACGATGATCCGTTGCCCCGTGACCGACGCCACCACGCCCGATTCATCTGCGATGACACAAACCTTGGAGTCACGCGCGATGCGGCCTTCCAAGCCCGTGCCGACAAACGGCGCTTCCTCCTGCAACAGCGGCACGGCCTGACGCTGCATGTTCGAACCCATCAACGCGCGGTTGGCGTCGTCGTGTTCGAGGAACGGGATCAAGCCTGCCGCCACCGAAACGAGTTGCTTCGGTGACACGTCCATGTAATGGACGCGCTCGGGATCGACCTCGATGAAGTCGCTCTTGTAGCGACACGAAACCTTGTCCACGGTAAAATGACCGCGATCATCAATCGGCGCATTCGCTTGCGCAACGACGTAATTCTCTTCCTGATCGGCCGTCAGATAATCCACCTGATCAGAGACGCGACCGTCTTTGACCTTGCGGTACGGCGTCTCCATGAAACCGAATTCGTTGATCCGCGCATAAATGCTCATTGCGCTGATCAGACCGATGTTCGGACCTTCAGGCGTCTCGATCGGGCAGATGCGCCCGTAGTGCGACGGATGCACGTCGCGGACCTCGAATCCCGCGCGTTCGCGAGAAAGCCCGCCAGGCCCGAGCGCGGAGAGACGCCGCTTGTGCGTCAGCTCGCTCAGCGGATTGGTCTGATCCATGAACTGGCTCAACTGACTGCGCCCAAAGAAATCGCGAATGACGGCCGACAGCGCTTTCGGGTTGACGAGCACCTGCGGCGTCATGGTGTCGGTGCTGACGTCGAAAAGTGTCATGCGCTCTTTGACAACGCGCTCGGTGCGCGCCAGACCGACACGGCATTGATTGGCGAGCAGTTCGCCGACCGTGCGGAGACGGCGGCTGCCGAGGTGGTCGATGTCATCGATCGAGCCCTCGCCTTTCCGCAGGGCCAAAAGATACCTGACCGCCTCGATCAGATCCTCCTTTTCGAGGACGCGGCTCTCGAGATCGACATTGCGGTTGAGTTTCTGGTTGATCTTGTAGCGGCCGACACGGCCCAGGTCATAGCGGCGTGGATCGAAGAAAAGTCGCTTGATCAGAGCGTTGGCATTGGCCACCGTCGGCGGATCGCCAGGACGCAACCGACGATAGATTTCCTTGAGCGCTTCCTCGGTGTTCTTGCAGGGGTCCTTCCTGATACACTTGACGATGCAACCGTCGTCGATCGACGTGTCAACGACCTTGACCTTGTCGATACCCATGTCAATGAGCTGACGACAGATCACTTTCGTCAACGGCTCGAACGCGCGCGCCACGACCAGTTGCTTTTCAGCATCCATTACGTCGGCGATGAGTACCTTATTGGTACTCTCCTCGCCTGAGACAAAATCTTTTAGCTTCACTTCCTCGATCGCGTAGAAGAGCTTGAGAATCGCTTCGTCCGTGCCGTACCCCAACGCGCGCAGGAACATCGTCGCCAAGAACTTGCGGCGACGATGACGGCGGTCGAGATAGACGTTGAGCAGGTCATTGTTGTCGAACTGACACTCCAGCCACGTGCCCCGGTCGGGAATGATGCGGAAACCGTAAAGCAGCTTGCCGCTGGTGTGCACACTCTGCTCGAAGCAGATGCCCGGAGAACGATGCAATTGGCTGACGATGACGCGCTCGGCGCCGTTGATGACGAGGCTGCCCGATGGTGTCATGAGCGGGATCTCGCCCATGTACACCTTCTCCTCTTTCGTGCCATTCGAATCCTTGAGGCGGAACGTCACGTGCAGCGGGGCGCTGTACGTAATTCCCTCGCGCAGACAATCCAGCCATGTCGTCTTTGTCTCGCCGATCTCGTAATTGGCGCAATCCAGCGTGGCCTGACCGTCGTAGCTTTCAATCGGGAACACTTCCTTGAACACGGCCTGCAAGCCAACGTTCTTGCGCCGATTGGGCGGAACGTCTGCCTGCAGAAACTCCGCATACGATTGGATCTGCGGCTCGATAAACGGAGGCGCTTCAATCACATCGCGAAATTTGCCGAAATATTTTCGTTCAGCCATTGCCATTTCCCGGGCATCATGCCCTTTGCCCCGGTGTCACCGGCCGGGGTGTTTACCGAACAGTTACTTCAATTCGACTTTTGCGCCAGCAGCTTCAAGCTTCTTCTTGATCTCTTCGGCTTCTTCCTTCGAAACGCCTTCCTTCACGGTCTTCGGTGCGCCTTCAACCAGGTCTTTGGCTTCCTTCAAGCCCAACGTGGTCACCGCGCGGACTTCCTTGATGACCGTGATCTTGTTCGCACCCGCTTCCTTCAGCACAACGTCAAAGCTCGTCTTCACTTCCGCCGGAGCCGCCGCGGCCGGCGCTGCCGCCACCGCCACCGGAGCTGCTGCGCTGACGCCCCATTTTTCTTCCAGTTTCTTCGAGAGCTGCGCCGCTTCAATCACAGTCAGCCCGCTCAATTGCTCCACCATGTTGTCCAGATCAACTGCCATGTTCGTTACCTTTCTTGCGGTATCGTCGCAATCCGAAGCCTCGGATCAATTCTCCCCGAAAGCCTTCGGGGCGACGAGGAACCCGTTTTGTTTTTCTTCTACGCGGCCCCGACCGGTGTCGGGGCGGCGCCTTGTTTGTCCGCGTGCGCTTGGATCACACGCGCAATCTGACTGGCGGGCGCGCCCAGCACCACCGCCAACCGCGTCGCCGGCGTCTGCAACAGACCGATCAACTGCGCCCGCAGCGCGTCCATCGACGGCAGGTCCGCCACCGCTGAAACGTCTTCTGCCTTGAGCAGTTGCTGGCCCATCAAACCCAGCTTCACCTTTGGTTTTGCGAATTCTTTCGCAAACGCCTTTAAAATCTTCGCCGCCGCGCTGATATCGGAGTGCTTGTCGCCGATGACAATCGCCGTCATGCCCGACAACGCTCCGTTGAAATTCTCGAACCCCGCTGCCTTCGCCGCGTGACGCAGGATCGTGTTCTTCACCACGTGACACTCGGAGTGGGCGCTGCGCAATCGTTTCCGCAAATCGGAAAACTGCTGCACCGTCAGCCCCGTGTAATCGGCCAGCAACACGAACGGCGATCCGGCCACCTGTTTGCTCAGGTCGTCAACAATCAGTTTCTTTTCAGCTCTCATGTCGTACCTGCCTGCTAACTCGTGCTCGGCGAAAATTCGTGAATGTCCAGCCGCAATCCCGGGCTCATCGTGCTGGCGAGCGTGCAGCTTTCAATGAAATGACCTTTGGCCGTCGCCGGCTTGGCGTGAAGCACCGCGCCGATGATCACCTTGGCGTTCTCTTCGATCGCTTTGGGCTCGAACGACAGCCTGCCGAAGGCAACGTGCAGGTTGCCGGCCTTGTCCATCTTGAACTCGACGCGGCCCGCCTTGACCTCTTTGACCGCCCTGGCGACGTCGTCGGTAACCGTGCCGGTCTTCGGATTCGGCATCAGCCCCTTTGGGCCCAGCACCCTGCCGAGCTTGCGCACTTCCTGCATCGCTTCGGGCGTGGCAACTGCGACATCAAAATCCGTCCAGCCCTCCTGGCATTTCTTCACCAAATCTTCAAAGCCGATGAAATCCGCGCCAGCTTCCTTGGCGGCTTCCGCTGCCTGACCTTTCGCGAAAACAGCGACGCGCACCTTCTTGCCGCTCCCGTGCGGGAGCGCGACGGTGCCGCGCACCATCTGGTCGCTTTGCTTCGGATCGACGCCCAGCTTGAAATCCAGTTCCACCGTCTCGTCGAACTTTGCCTTCGGCATTTTCTTCAGCAACTCCACCGCCTCGCCGAGTCTGTACTGGCGTTTGGCATCGACCAGCTTGACCGCTTCCTTATATCGTTTTCCTTGTCTCGCCATGATCTTCTCTTGCCTTCCCGACTAGTCCACCACGTCAATTCCCATGCTGCGCGCCGTGCCCATGATGACGCGGCAGGCTGCGTCCTCGCTCTTGGCGTTCAAGTCTGCCATCTTCGTTTTGGCGATCTCCAACACTTGCTTGCGCGTGACCTTGCCGACCTTGTTGCGGTTCGGCTCGCCACTGGCGGTGGCAATTCCTACAGCCTTCTTGAGAAGCGCGCTGGCGGGCGATGACTTCGTAATAAAGGTGAACGTCTTATCTTTGTAAACTGTGATTACCACGGGGATGATCGTGCCCGCTTGCTTCTGCGTTGCCGCGTTAAACTGTTTGCAGAACTCCATGATGTTGACGCCCTGCTGACCAAGCGCCGGGCCGACGGGCGGCGCGGGATTTGCCTGTCCCGCAGGAATCTGCAGTTTAATCATGCCTGTAACTGGTTTGCCTGCCATATGCCCTCGCCATTAAGCGCGTTCGACCTGCCAATACTCCAATTCGACTGGCGTCGATCGCCCGAAAATTGAGACCGAAATCTTGAGTTTGCCGCGCGCGGGATCGATTTCTTCGATCACGCCCGTGAAATTTTGAAATGGCCCGTCGCTCACCTTAACTGTCTCACCCGTTTCGAACGCCACCTTCGGCGCGACCTTTTCCTGCCGTTCCTCGATCTGTGCGAGAATGCTGTTCACTTCGTCGGGCTTGAGTGGCACCGGACGATCACCGCCGATAAAGCCGATGATACCGGGCGTTTCGCGAATGAAATACCAGGAACGTTCCACCAGTTGGTTCTTTTCGTCGAGCAACTTCATGTGCACCAAGATGTAGCCGGGATAGAACTTCCGCGTGCTGGTGGTCTTCTTTCCTTTCTTGACCTCGGCAACCTTCTCGGTCGGAATCAGCACATCCTTGATCAGGTCGCCCATCTCCTCGACCTTGACCCGGCGCTCGATGTTTTCCTTCACTTTCTGTTCCTGGCCAGAAAGCGCGTGGATCACAAACCACTGGAATTCCGATTTTGTCTCCTGGTCCACCATCATCTCAAATCCTTCAACCCGACCTGGTCAGCAAAGCGATCAGCTTCACAAACACCAGGTCGGCAAACGCCACAAACAAACCGAGAATCAACACGGTGACGATCACCATGATCGTTGAGTCCGTCAACTCCCTGCGCGTCGGCCAGGCCGACTTTTTCAGTTCGGCCGTGACCTCGGCGAGAAAATCCCGAATCTTGACAACTGGGTTTGCCATCGTCCTTGCGCCTAATCCCGAAGCTGGCACGCCAGGAGGGACTTGAACCCCCAACCTACGGTTTTGGAGACCGTCGCTCTGCCAATTGAGCTACTGGCGTATCCAACGGATTTCGTCGAGGCCTCCACGCGTCCCTATTTCGTCTCGCGATGACCGACGTGCTTGCCGCACTTCGGGCAGAACTTTCTCAGCTCCAACCGCTCCGAGCCTTGTTTCTTGTTCCGCGTCGAAACGTAATTGCGGCTCTTGCATTCCGTGCACGCCAGCGTGATCAATTCCCTAGGCATCGTGTGTCACCTGAACAAAATCGGGTGTTGACTATTCCAGAATCTCCGTCACGCGACCCGCGCCCACCGTCCGACCGCCTTCGCGGATGGCGAAGCGCATGGTTTTCTCCATTGCGATGGGCGTAATTAGTTCCACTTCTATGTTTACATTATCGCCAGGCATCACCATTTCAACCCCTTGTGGCAGCTTCACGTTGCCCGTCACGTCCGTCGTGCGGAAGTAGAACTGCGGCCGATACCCATTGAAGAACGGCGTGTGACGGCCGCCCTCTTCCTTCGAGAGCACGTACACCTCGGCTTTGAATTTCTTGTGTGGCGTGATGGAGCCAGGCTTGGCGAGCACCTGACCGCGTTCGACCGCGTCCTTTTCAATGCCACGGAGCAACGCGCCGATGTTGTCGCCCGCCTGCCCCTGATCGAGCAGCTTGCGGAACATCTCGACGCCCGTGACGACCGTCTTCTGCGTCTCACGCAATCCAACGATCTCCACTTCTTCGCCGACCTTGATCATGCCGCGTTCGATACGGCCCGTGGCGACCGTGCCCCGGCCCGTGATCGAGAACACGTCCTCGACCGGCATCAGGAACGGCTTGTCCACTTCGCGCACCGGCTCCGGAATAAAATCATCGATCGCCTTGACCAGATCGAGAATCCGCTTCTCCTCTTCCGGGTCGCCCTTCAATGCCTTCGTCGCACTCATTCGCACTACCGGCGTCTTGTCGCCGGGGAACTGATACGAGGAGAGCAACTCGCGAACTTCGAGTTCCACGAGGTCAAGCAATTCAGGGTCGTCCACCAAATCCACTTTGTTCAAGGCAACCACAATCGCCGGCACCGCGACCTGCCGCGCCAGCAACACGTGCTCGCGCGTCTGCGGCATCGGTCCATCCGCCGCACTGACCACCAGAATCGCGCCATCCATCTGGGCGGCGCCTGTGATCATGTTCTTGATGTAGTCCGCATGCCCGGGGCAGTCGATGTGGGCGTAGTGCCGCTTCTCGCTCTCGTATTCGACATGCGCCACGGCAATCGTCACGGTCTTGGTCTCGTCACGCACCGTGCCGCCCTTCGCGATATCGGCGTAGCTCTTGACCTCCGCCTTGCCCTGCTTGGCCAGTACCTGCAGCATTGCTGCCACCAACGTCGTCTTCCCGTGGTCAATGTGACCAATTGTGCCCACGTTGACGTGCGGTTTCGTTCTGACGAATTGCTCCTTGGCCATGTTGTCCTCCTGTTCGTTCGCTAGTTGCCTGTTTGTTGCTCTACGTTCCCACATCAATCTGGAGCCCACGATCGGGATTGAACCGATGACCTCGTCCTTACCAAGGACGCGCTCTACCAGCTGAGCTACGCGGGCCAAATCCCAAAACTCTCTGTTTTCGTGTGCCTCGTGTACGACGGATGCCTTGCCCGAAAGAAAAAATAACGAAGACGACAACCCTCCCCCCTTTCCCTTGTCCCTTCAAGCGACAGGTAGCAGGATCTTCTTCGATATCCTCTTGTTATTTAACTGTTCCCAGCCGACTGGGCGATTGCAGTATAGCCGGCTCTGGTTTTATGTCAACAGTGATTTGCAGTTTTTCTCTGCATTCAGATTCTTGTCCCGGAAGCAATCACTCCGTTCTTGGGAATGATCACAATCCCGTCACGAATGTAATAGTTCGGGCCATCAAAGTCCGCGCAGCCCGTCTTGTCTGTAATTACCACGGAGTCGCCAATATGAACGTTCTTGTCAATAATGGCGCGCTGAATCTTGCAGCCGCGTCCGATACTCATATGGGGTATCCCCATCGCCGGATCTTTTAAGATTTGATGGTGTGATTCATAAAAGTCGCATCCCATGATGATCGTGTCGCGCAGCTCGCACTCCGCGCTGATGAACGAACGCACCCCGAGAATCGAGTTTTCAATCTGCGTTTTGTAAATGATGCAACCCTCGGCAATCATCGCGTTGCGGATCTGGCACTCCATGATCTTTGACGCCGGAAGAAATCGCGCATGCGTGTAGATCGGCGCATTGCGGTCGAAAAGATTGAACGACGGCTTGGACGAGCACAACGCCAGGTTTGCCTCGAAGAACGATTTGATCGTACCGACATCCTCCCAATAGCCTTGGAAGACGTATGCGAAAACCCGGTGGCGACGGATGGCACCGGGGATGATGTCCTTGCCAAAATCAGGTTTGTCATTATCCAGAGCCTTCCGCAGGATTTCGCGGTTGAAGACATAAATGCCCATCGAGGCCAGCATATGATCTTCGCTGCTGGTGATGCGCAACTGCGACAGCAGCGGGTCTCCCAGCTTCAGCTTGTCCAGAGTCTTGTCTTCCTTCGGTTTCTCGACGAATCGGACAATCCGTTTCTCTTCGTTGACCTGCAGAATACCCAGCGAACTCGCTTGGTGCCGCTTAACGGGTATGGCTGCGACCGTAATGTCCGCATGCGTTTCCAGGTGCTGATGCAGCACATGCCGAAAATCCAGCCGATAAAGCTGATCACCCGAGAGAATGACGATGTATTCGTAATCTTCTTGGAGGATATAGTGGAGGTTTTGCCGCACGGCATCGGCGGTGCCTTGATACCAAAGGGCGCCGCCCGTGGTCTGTCGAGCCGCCAGGACTTGCACGAACCCACGCGAGAACCGATCGAACGAATAACTCTCGTGAATGTGCCGATGGAGCGACGCGGAATTAAACTGCGTCAGGACGTACACGAGCCGGATGTGGGAGTTGATGCAATTGCTGATGGGAATGTCCACCAGCCGGTATTTTCCAGCGATCGGCACAGCCGGCTTGGCCCGCTCCTTCGTCAACGGAAACAGTCGCCTGCCTTCGCCTCCGCCCAAAATCACGCCCAACACGTTGTTCGGCGTGACAGCCTTCATTCCAGAGGTCGCCATACGCGAAACTTTATCCCGCAAGTGCTGACTGCGTCAATTGACAAAAATCAAAACCTGGGTTAACCTCGTCGCAATCGGCGGAACAAACACAAACGCATCGAAGTCCACGCCATCGTGATTCGCCATCGCCGCCGATTGACCCGCAACACGGGTCTGGTGGAATCGCCGTGGTGCGACTTCAAGAAATGGTGAAAACCTATGTGTGGCATCATCGGCTACATCGGTACAAAGTCGGCCCCCAACATCATCCTCGAAGGCCTGCGCCGTCTCGAATATCGCGGTTACGATTCTGCCGGGCTTTGCATTCTGAACAACGGCAAGTTCGAGCTTCGGAAGAAGACTGGCCGCATCAACGATCTGGCCGCGCTCCTGCGCAAGCAACCCGTCACGGGCACGACCGGCATCGGCCACACCCGCTGGGCGACCCACGGCCCGCCGACCGACCAGAACGCGCACCCGCATCTTGACCAATCCGGCAAAATCGCGCTCGTGCACAACGGCGTGATCGAAAACCACCAGCAGCTCAAAGAACGGCTCCTCGCCAAAGGCCACAAATTCGTCTCGCAAACCGACACCGAGGTCCTCGCCCACCTCATCGGCGAGTATTACGCGGAACTTCAGAACTGTGGGAGTCCCGACGCTCGTGTCGGGGCGACCACAAGCACAACGGACGGTGCGGCATTGACCGAAGCCGTCCGCCGCGCCCTCAAAGACGTCGTCGGGACGTACGGCATCGCCGTCGTCCACGCCGACCATCCCAACGTCATCGTCGGCGCCCGCCGGGGCAGCCCGCTGCTGCTCGGCGTCGGACGCGACGAGAATTTTCTCGCCAGCGACGTGAGCGCCATCATCGCGCACACCCGGCGCGTCGTTTACCTGAATGACTTCGAAATCGTCACGCTGGCCCGCGATGATTTCCAGGTGTCAACGATTGAGGCGGCAGCCGTCAGCCCGCAAATCCGTGAAGTCGAATTCGCCGCCGAGGAAGTCGAGCGCGGCAAGTTCCCGCATTTCATGCTCAAAGAAATCTTCGAGCAACCCCGCGCCGTCGAGAACGCCTTCCGCGGCCGCATCAGCTACCAAGAAGGCACGGCGCGTCTGGGCGGACTGAACCTCACGCCCGCCGAACTCCGCGCCGTCGATCGCATGATCCTCATCGGCTGCGGCTCGGCGTTGCACGCCGCCATGGTCGGCGAATTTTTGATGGAAGACCTGGCCCGCATTCCGACCGAAATCGACTGCGCCAGCGAATGCCGCTACCGCAACGCGCCCGTCGAAAAAAACACGCTCGTGTTCGCCATCAGCCAATCGGGCGAGACAATCGACACGCTGGCGGCCGTCCGCGAATTTCGCCGCAAGGGACACAAGACGCTCGGTATCGCCAACGTCGTCGGCTCGACCATTGCGCGCGAAGTGGATGGCGGCACCTACATGCATGCCGGCCCGGAGATCGGCGTAGCCGCGACGAAAACGTTCACCTCGCAACTCACAATCCTGACGTTGCTGGCCGTGTTGATGGGCCGCATGCGCCACCTCGCCGCCACGCGCGGCACTGAGATTCTCAAGGAACTGGAACAAATCCCCGGCAAAATGGAACGCATCCTCCAGCAAAGCGCCGCCATCGCCGCCATCGCGAAGAAATACTGCGAGGCCAACAGTTTTCTCTTCCTCGCGCGCCAGTACAATTTCCCCATCGCCCTAGAAGGCGCGCTCAAACTGAAGGAAATCTCTTACATCCACGCCGAAGGTTATCCCGCTGCGGAAATGAAGCACGGCCCGATTGCGCTCGTCGATCCGCGCACCCCGTCGGTGTTCATCTGCACGAAGAACGCCGTGTACGACAAGGTCATGGCCAACATCGAGGAGGTCAAAGCCCGCAAAGGCCCCGTCATCGCTGTAGCGACGGAAGGCGACGAAGAGATTCGCAAAAAAGCCGACGACGTAATCTACATTCCCGACACGATCGACTGTCTCCAACCGCTGTTGACAGTCGTCCCGCTGCAATTGCTAGCGTACCACATCGCCATCCTGCGCGGCTGCGACGTGGACAAACCGAGGAATCTGGCGAAAAGCGTCACAGTCGAATAAGCCCCGGTAATGCGAGGAGTTTAGCAGGCACATGGGGGCTTCGGCAAGCGTGCCGCTTGCGATGAGCAGCGGCTATGGATTAGACTCGGTGCATATTGCGCATTGCCCATCGCCAACGCTGGAACGTCACGCCGACTTGTCCGCCGCAGCTTCAGCGAAGGCGGAAGGAGGCGGTGCAGATTCAGCGGCGGTTGCGCACAGAGATCGTGATGCGATTGTCCGCTCCCATGCCCCGCCATCCGCTTGTCGCCAGCGCGGACATTTCGTATGACAAGGGAAGCGATAAACTGTTTGCGGCGGTTGTGGTGATGAGGATCAACTCAACTGCGAAGGAACGGGCGAGACGCTGACCGCCAGCCAGTCAACCGGGGTTGGCGGGCGGGACGCCCACCCGACTATGAATTCGAAATCGTTGAGACGGCGACCGTCATTGACCGAGCGCGGTGGAAATCGTCTTGCGCTGCGCCCCCAAATTCCGTATCCCAGAACCGACACGGCAGGCGCACATTCTTGTTAACAAGCTCAGGAGTTCATCATGAAACTTGGTGTGATTGGCGGCAGCGGGTTGTATGAGATGGCAGGCATCGAGCGGAAACGTTGGGTCACGGTGACGACGCCGTTCGGCAAACCGTCTGACCAGTTCCTGACGGGTCGGCTTGGCAACAAAGACATCGTCTTTCTGCCCCGACATGGTCGGGGGCACACAATCCTGCCGAGCGAACTGAACCATCGCGCCAATGTTTACGGCATGAAAAAGCTCGGCGTGGGCTGGATCATCAGCGTCACCGCTGTCGGCAGTCTCAAGAAGGAATACAAGCCGACCGACATCGTGGTGATCGATCAGTTTTTCGACCGCACCAAGCGCAGCAGGGATTTTACGTTTTTTGGTGATGGGGTCGTCGCGCACGTTTCATTTGCCGATCCGGTTTGCGCAAGGCTGCGGCAAGTGCTGGTCGATTGCGCCCGCAAGGCCGGCGCGACCGTGCACGCCGGGGGCACGTACGTGAATATGGAAGGCCCGGCCTTTTCGACGCGGGCGGAATCGGAGTTTCACCGCCAGATGGGATGGGACGTGATCGGCATGACGAATCTCGGCGAGGCGCGGTGCGCGCGCGAGGCGGAGATTTGTTACGCAACGCTGGCGATGGTGACCGATTACGATTGCTGGCACGTCGTGGAGGAGGCCGTCACGGTGGAAATGATCGTCGGCAATTTGCAGAAGAACGCCAGGGTCGCCCATGAAATCGTGCGTCTGGCCGCCGATGCGATTGATGAGAAGGCAGACTGCGACTGTCGCCATGCGCTGGCCCATGCCATCATGACGCGTCCCGAGGCTATGCGGGCGGCGACGCGGAAGAAGTTGAGTCTGCTGATCGGCAAGTATCTCAAGAAGTGACGCGGATCGCGCGCAAACAAATTCACAGCTTGCGCGGCATTGGCGTTGCAAAAACCACCGCGCTTCGCTACGGTTCACGTTGCGATGAGCTTGGTTGGCAAAACCTATGCAGCGTACTCGGTGCTGGAAAAACTCAGTCGCGGCGGCATGGCGGACATCTACCTTGCGGCCGACGAGACAGGCCAGAAGTTTATCATGCGAGTTCTGTTGCCTGAATTCCATGACAATCGGAAATACACGCGCCGCTTCCGCTGGGGCTGCAAAGTCTTGAGCCAACTCAATCACCCCAACGTGATCCGGTTGTTCGCGCATGGAGAATTCCGCGATGAGTATTATGCCGTCATGGAGTACGTCGATGGCGCGAATCTGAAGGAAAGAATCCTTCGCGGCGATCCACAATTGCGGGCTCACCAGTTGCATCTCTTGCTCGGCATGGCGGCGGGGCTGGGGCACGTCCACGATCGCGGGTTCATTCATCTGGACTTCAAACCGGAGAACGTCGTCATCTCCAGCGATTACGAACCCAAGATCGTCGATTTCGACCTGTCCATCGCCCGGCCATCGGAACCCAGGCGCATCTCGAAGCTATCGGGCACGCCGTCGTATCTTGCCCCCGAGCAAATCATGCGCGAGCCAGTGGATGAACGCGCCGACATTTTTGCCTTCGGCCTCACCGCGTACGAAATGCTGTCCGGTAAAAAACCGGTGGCGGGCGAGACGCGCGAGGAAGTCATGCAGAAGTACATGGATTTCAACAAGTATCTGGTGCCGCTCCGCTCGCGCGTGCCGGACATCCCCCGCGCCATTGAGCACGTCGTCGTCAAATGTCTTGAAAAAGACGTGCGGCGGCGTTACCCTTCGATGGCGTTGGTGTTGCGCGACCTTCAAAAATGAAATCCTGGATCAGCATAGTGTTCATTGCCCTGTGGCTTGTGGGTTGCGGCCAAAAGCCGGCTCCGCCAGCGACTACGGCCGAGAACAGCGCGCCCCCACCGAGTCCTGCGCCCCAAGCAACCGTAGCTGCCGGTTCCCTCGATGACCAACTGCAGCGCGCGCTGGCTTTGAAAAGCGAAGGCAAGCCGGCCGATGCACGTGCTCTGCTCCAGCCGCTCGCCGCCAGCACGAATGCGTCGGAAAAAGTCCTGAACGCACTCGGAGACATTGATTCGCAAATCCTGTTCTCTCTGGCTCCAGCGCCGGAAAAGGTTGATTACACAGTCGAATCGGGCGATTCACTCGGAAAGATCGCGAAGAAATTCGGGACGACCGTTGAGCTGATCAAGAAATCGAACGGTCTGGCGCGCGACCTCATTCGCGTCGGAGATCGGTTGCGGATTTATCAGGGACACTTTGCCGTGGAAGTGAGCAAGACCGCCAACGTGCTCACGGTGACCGACAACGGAAAATTTTTCAAACGCTACCGGGTCGGCACGGGTCAATTCAGCAAGACGCCCGTGGGTGAGTTTAAGATTACGAGCCGCATTGAGAATCCGCCATGGTATCGTGCCGACGGAAAGACGATTCCGTATGGTGATCCCGAGAACATTCTCGGCACACACTGGCTGGGGTTGAACGTGCCGGGCTACGGGATTCACGGGACGTGGGAGCCTGATACGATCGGCCGGCAATCCAGCGCGGGTTGCATTCGGCTGCTGAACGATGACGTCGCCGAGTTGTTTGTGATGTTGCCGGTGGACACACCCGTAATCATTCACGACTGAGGTGGCCATGAGAATCTTTACACTGGAATTTGAAAAACCGATTGTCGAACTTGAGCAGACATTGGAAGCGCTTCAACAACAAGCGCAGGATCAGAAGATTGACCTGACAGCGCAAATCAAAGCCATCGAAGAAAAACTTGAGGCGACCAGGAAGGAAATCTTTACCAACCTCACCGCTTGGCAGCGCGTGCAATTGGCGCGCCATCCGAAGCGCCCCTACATGCTCGACTACCTCCAACGCATCGCCAGCGATTTCATCGAACTCCACGGAGACCGCCGCTACGGGGATGACCGGGCAATTGTCGGCGGACTGGCAACGATCGGCGATTACCCTGTGATGGTGATCGGCCAGCAAAAAGGGCGCGATACGAAGGAGAATCTGATGCGCAATTTCGGCAGTTCGCATCCCGAGGGCTACCGCAAGGCGCTGCGCCTGATGCAACTGGCCGAAAAGTTTGACCTGCCCGTTGTCACTTTCATCGACACGCCGGGCGCATACCCCGGTGTCGGGGCTGAGGAACGCCACATTGCCGAGGCCATCGCCGTCAACCTGCGCGAAATGATGGTGTTGAAAACGCCGTTGATCGCCGTGGTCATCGGCGAAGGCGGCTCGGGCGGAGCCTTGGGAATCGGTGTCTGCGATCGTGTCCTCATTTTGGAAAACGCATACTACTCCGTCATCTCGCCAGAAGGTTGCGCGGCGATTCTCTGGAAGGATCGCGCCAATGCCGCTCAAGCGGCACAAGCTCTCAAGCTCACCGCCAAGGATCTGCTGGAACTGGGCGTGGTTGACGAAGCGATCCCGGAGCCGCTCGGCGGCGCACACAAAGATTACGATGCCACAGCGGCGGCGCTGAAGAAGTGCGTTCTCAAGCACCTCGAGAAGCTGCTGGAAATGAAAATATCCGAACTGCTTGAGGCACGCTACAAGAAATATCGGCAGATGGGTGTTTACAGCCGCGTCGAACCGAAGAAACGCAGCGTCCGCGCCAAGAAAGCGCAACAACCCGCCGCCGTGCAGAGCCAAGCTTGATGCACAGGAACCGAAGCCTGCTGAAACCCCGGCCGTCAGTTCCAGCACCGACACAACCATCGCCTACTCCGACGACAAACACGAACGCACTCGCGCCTGCGCCTGTTCAACTCCACTGGCAAGGTGCTGAAAAGCGACTTTTTCAGCAGCCTGCTAGGATTCGACGTCCAACTTGATGTGCAGATTGCGGAGCTGTTTCGGCTCAACTTCGCTTGGGGAGTTGGTCATCAAATCCACGGCCTTCGCCGTCTTAGGAAACGCGATAACGTCGCGAATGTTCGTGGAGCCGCACAAGATCGCACACAAACGGTCGAATCCCAATGCGATACCGCCGTGCGGCGGCGCACCGTATCGAAACGCCTGGAGCATGTACCCGAACCGCGATTGGGCGATGTCGGGCGGAATCTTCAGCACTTGCTCGAACACCTTTTTCTGCAGGTCCGGTTGGTGAATACGAATTGAGCCGCCACCGAGTTCCACGCCATTGAGCACGATATCGTAGTGTTGACCGCGTACCTTCTCGGAGTCGGTGTCCAGCAATGGCACATCCTCGGCTACGGGTGCGGTGAATGGGTGATGCGTGGACAGGTAACGGCTTGTCTCGCGGTCAAACGTAATCAGGGGAAAATCGACCACCCACAGAAAGTTCCATTGATCATCCCGCACCTCGAGTTTGCCGTCCTTCTTCAGCATCTCGGCCACGATCAGCCGCAGTCGTCCCAACACTTCCCAGACGATGTCGCGCTTGTCGGCACCGAACAGAATCAAATCGCCCTCTTCGATCTTCAGCTTCTCGGTCAGCGCCGCCTTCTCCGCGTCGCTGAAAAACTTCACGATGGGCGATTTCCACGCGCCGCCTTCGATCTTGATGTACGCCAGCCCTTTTGCGCCGAAGCCTTTGGCGGTCTCCGTCAGCGAATCGATCTGGCCTTGCGTCGCGCCGGCCAATCCCTTCGCATTGATCGCCTTCACGACCCCGCCCGAATCGACCGCGCCACGGAACACCTTGAACTGGCTCTGGGCAAAGTCCTTTGTGAGATCGACCAGTTCGATTCCGAAACGGGTGTCGGCTTGTCGCTGCCGAATCGTTCCATCGCTTCGATAAAAGCCATCCGCGGGAACGGAGTCGGAATCTTTTCCCCGCGCGCCGCCAGCCACACCGCCGCGAGCAATCCTTCAATCGTCGCGTACATGTCCTCGCGCGTAATGAAGCTCATCTCCACGTCGATCTGCGTGAACTCCGGTTGACGGTCGGCCCGCAGGTCTTCGTCGCGGAAACACTTGGCGATCTGGAAGTATTTCTCCACACCGCCCACCATCAGCATCTGCTTGAACTGCTGCGGCGACTGCGGCAACGCGTAAAACTCGCCGGGGTTCACGCGCGACGGCACCAAGTACTCGCGCGCGCCTTCGGGCGTGCTCTTGAACAAAATCGGCGTCTCGACTTCGAGGAAGCCTTTAGCGTCGAAATAGTCGCGCACGGCCTTCGCGGTCTTGTGGCGCAGCCGCAGGTTCTTCGCCATGCTCGGACGCCGCAAATCCAGATAACGATACTGCAACCGCAAATCCTCTCCCGCTTGCGCTCCGCCCGACTCGTCGATCTGGAACGGCGGCGTCTCGCTCGGATTGAGAATCTCGAGGTGATGGACGAGCACCTCGATCTCGCCCGTGGGCAACTTCGGGTTCTCCGTGCCCGCGGGCCGCTTGCGCACCGCGCCTTCGACGGCGATGACGAACTCGCTGCGCAACGATTGGGCGAGTTCCCACGACGATTTGTTGTGCTGCGGATCGAACACCGCCTGGGTCAAACCTTCGCGGTCGCGCAGGTCGATGAAGACAATGCCGCCGTGATCGCGCCGGACGTGAACCCATCCGGCCAAATCCACCTTCTGCCCCACGTGGGCTGCGCGCAACTCCCCGCAATGATGTGTCCGTTTCATGGAATCGTTAACTGGTTCTCCACAGGCTGTCATTCTGAGCGAAGCGAAGAACCTCTGCAATCACATGCCCACGCGTGAGCTGTCAAGCAGAGACCCTTCGCTGCGCTCAGGGTGACAACCTTTGGCGCAACTGCGCCGTCTTCACTCGTTCTTCCTTGCCCGTCGCAAGGTCTTTCACTTTCACTTCGCCGCTGTTCCACTCGTCAGGCCCGACGACCACCGCGTAACGAGCGCCCGACGCATCCGCCGCTTGAAACTGTTTGCCGACTTTCGCGGGCGTGAGCGAGTAGTCTACTGCAATCCCCGCATCACGCAACTCGTGAATCAGCTTGAGCGTCTGCGGTCGCAGCGATTCGTCGGCGATCACGACGTACGCATCGAGTGCCCAGTCGGCTTTCGGCAACAGCCCGCGATCCTTCAGCAACTCGCCGAGCACCACATCGCCCATGCCGAAGCCGAGCGCCGGCAGATCCACGCCGCCGACCTGCTTGAGCAAGTTGTCGTAGCGACCGCCGCCTGCAATCGCGCGAAGTTCACCCTGGCGGTCGTGTATTTCCCAGACGATGCCGGTGTAATACGCCAAGCCACGCACGATCTTGAAATCCACCCGGCAATACGCCGCCAGCGGGCCCAATTTTACCAGCATCGTGTCCAACTCCGTCGCGATGGCGACTGTGCCGCCTCGCGCGATATCCAAAACCTCGTCGATTTGAGCCGAGGACAAGCTAATGGCGGCGAGTTTTTCGCGGGTCTTTTCGACCGGCTCGCGCTCCAGTTTGTCGATTGCCTGAAACGCCGCGTTCTGTTGCTCGGCCCCAATGCCCATCGACGCAAGATGCCGCTGCCAAGCACGGCGATCCGAGACGCGCACAACGAAATCCTTTTCCGTGAGTCCGAAGCTCCGCAGGGCATCGATCGCCAGCGCAATCAATTCGGCGTCGGCGCTGATGTCGCTTTCGCCGATGATGTCGGCATTGAACTGAAAGTGCTCGCGCAAACGTCCGCGCTGTTGTTTCTCGTACCGGAACAGTTGCGGAATGGCGAACCATTTAATCGGCTTCTTGTAGTCGCGGTGGTGGGCGCCGACCATCCGCGCCAGCGTCGGCGTCATTTCGGGCCGCAGCGCGACCTCGCGTTCGCCTTTGTCGATGAAGTTGAAGAGTTGGCCGACGATTTCCTCGCCCGATTTCTGCTTGTACAACTCCAGCGGCTCGAGCGGCGGGCCGTCGTACTCGCGAAAACCGTAGCGCCGCGCCGCGTCACGCCATTTGCCGAAGATGTAACGGCGAATGGCCAGCGTCTCGGGATAGAAGTCGCGAAAGCCGGGAAGAGGATTCATGTGCCTCGTGATTGTGATTCGTCACTGGCGACACGACGCACGAATCACGTCTCGACGAATGATGGATTACGCCGCCGGCGGGCTGCCGCTTCCGATTTTTTCGGTCAGCCGCAGCACCTGCTCGCGCATTTCCTTGCCGGGTTTGAATTTGACGATGGCGCGGGCTGGAATCTGAACATCCTTGCCCGGATCGTTCGGATTGCGGCCGACGCGTGGCTTGCGCAGTTTGACCTCGAAGACGCCGAAGTTGCGCAACTCGACAGTCTCGCCTTTGACGAGCGCCTCGGTGATGTAATCGAGCGTCTTCTGCACCACCGCCAGCACGTCTTGCTGGATGAGATTGGTATCGTTGCTGATGCGAATGACAAGGTCTCGTTTGGTCATTGTTTCTTCTCCATTAGCTCCTTTAGTTTTTGAATCCATTCGTCTGCAAACTTGTGCACACCGTAAAACGCCGCTGCGGCCACCAATATGATGACCAGCGGATTGCCAAACACACGTCTCAACGCATAGCGAAACGCGCTGACGGCAGCCAACTGTGTCTGGCGGCCCTACCCGCTGACGATCTGCGGGGTTGTCGCGCGCCACTGTAGTGGCCGCTCCCCAAGTCGTCAAGCCAAATGGCCTGTCCACCAACGACTTCAGTAATCAGGATGCCGCGTTTCTCCAAAGATCTTCAATTGCCTGCCTCGTAAGCGTCGAGTCGTGCTCGCCAAACCGCACCACACGGACTCGCTCGCCACGGGGTTCCCAAATGCTCATCGAAGCCGAACCGAAAAGCGCCACCGTCGGTGTCCCCACCGCTGCGGCCAGGTGTGTAATCCCTGAGTCATTGCCCAAAAACAGTGCGCATCGCTCCAGCACCGCTGCCAACTCGACCAGTTTCAGCCCGCGCGCAATCAGTATTTGCCTGGGGCTGATTAACTTTGCCAGCTTGCCTGCAACTTGTTCGTCCGCCTCGCCTTGGACGATCAACAATTGCGCCGCGAGTTCGTCAACCAACCAACGGCATAACGCGGCAAACTTTTCGGTTGGCCAATTCTTCTTCTCGCTGCCGCTTCCTGGATGAATCGCCACGATTGGCTCGCGACCGATGTGCTGGAGAAAGCGCGATGCGGTTGCCCGGTCGCTCTCATTCGGGAAGACTCGTGGCCGCGGCGACTCGACGTAAATCGCCAGCGACGCCAATGGCTTGCAGTAATGCACCGCGGCATGCAATTCCGTCGGTCGAGGCGATGCTTCGACGACCTGTCGGACGCCGCACCGGCGCACGTTGCTGGCAAAAATGCTGTCGGGATCGAACAGATAGGAAATCACCAGGTTGAAACTGCCGAAATATTCCATGAGCGAAGGATCGAGCACCGCGTTGGGAATGAAAAAACCTGCGAGCGGTTTCGCATCGATCGAGCGCGTAGCGTTTGCGTAGTAGCGACCCCGCGCCAACTCCGTGATGTGCGGGTAACCGAGGATTTCCAGATGCGCCTCGGGCCAGCGCTCGCGCAGCGCGCCGACGGCGGGAAGCGTCATCAGAAAATCGCCGATCGCGCCTCCACGAACAACCAGGATCCGGGGAGCTTTCACGCTTTAGAATTAATACATGAACATACCCAACGCTACCAGCAAAACGCCCAAGCCGGCACCGAAGCTGCACGCCGCGCGGCAGCGTTTGTCGTTGGCCATGAAATAACCCAGCAGATCGCGGAAATGATGCGGCGCGATCGTGACCCAGATGGCAGCCACGACCCAGACATAGGCAAGGACGGTCACGAACAATCGGAATGGAATGTCGCTGGCGTCGGCTGCGTCCAGCATCTGCTTGGCAATCAGCAACGTCAACGCCGCCACGGCGCGCATGGCGAGAAAATGTGTCCCGTATTGGATGACCAGCCAGTACGCGACGGGCACGCCGATAAGAATAAACGGCCGCGCCCACGCCCACTCGTCGCTCGCGGCGCGATACATCACCACCCACGCGATGGCCGCGGCGATGGCCATCAGGATTCGCCCCCACAACATCGAGCGCGGAAACTTCAGGGCGTGCTCGCGAAACTTGTCCGGCCAGATGATTCCCGGCAACCGTGTCACCACCAGCAGGCCGCCAACGAGCGAAGAAACAAGACCGAGGCGAGTCATGCCAGACACCCTGGAAATCCGAAGCACGAAATCCGAAATCCGAAGAGAATGCGAATGCTCAAAACTCTGAAAAACCTTGGGGAAGCGTATCTGGAGGTCGTTGTTGTTTCAGTCATTTGGGATTTCGTATTTGTTTCGAGATTCGAGATTCGGACTTCGAGTTTCACACGCCATGTATCGCAGGGTCGCCGTACAAAGTTGTCAAGTTCGCGCGCTCGATGCGGACGGGCAGCAACTCGCCGCGGTGGCGTTCGCCACCATCGAAGACCACAATCTTGTTGGTGCGCGTGCGTCCGGTGAAACGCTTGCCGCACTTCTCGCTGCGCCCTTCGACGAGGATCTCGACGGTCTCCCCTACCAACTGCTGGTTCTTGCGCGCCATGCTTCGGTTAATCATCGACAGCAACGTCTGGTTGCGTTGCTCCTTCACGTCGTCGCAGAGTTGATCGGGCATCCCGGCTGCGGGCGTGTCGCGGCGTTTCGAGTACTTGAAAATGTACGCTTGATCGAACTGGACGCCGCGCATGAGCGACATCGTTTGCTCGAAGTCTTCCTCGGTCTCACCGGGGAAGCCGACGACGATGTCCGTCGAGATGGCGATCTTGGGTTGTGCCGCGCGCAGTTTCTCGACGATCCGCAGATACCATTCGCGGCTGTAACCGCGGTTCATTGCCTTCAGGATTTGATTCGACCCGCTCTGAACCGGCAGATGCGCGTGTTCGCACAGTTTCGGCAAATCACGGTACGCCTCGACCAGATCGTCGCCAAACCCTTTCGGATGCGGCGAGGTGAAGCGAATGCGTTCGAGGCCTTTCACCTCGTGCACCGCCTCGAGCAATTGCACGAAAGCCGTCTTGCCATTCTTCTTGCGGATCGTCTTGCGCCCGTAACCCGTCACGATTTGCCCCAGCAGTGTGACTTCTTTGACCCCCTGATCGGCGAGGCGTTGAACTTCGTCCACGATCTCTGGAATCGGTCGGCTGCGTTCCGTGCCGCGCGTGTAGGGCACGATGCAAAAAGTGCAGTACATGTCGCAGCCTTGCATGATGCTGACGAAAGCCGTGACCTGACGGTCCCCGTTCGTGCCGAGCACGTGGTCCTTGATGGTCGATTCGCTCCCCTGCTCTTCCGCGACATCGACGATGCGGAATGAGCGCCTTAACGCGGCGTCCGAATTGGTGGCACAGGCCTCCGTGCCTGTGTCCGCTGTGCCTGAGTCAGCACAGGCAGAGACGCCTGTGCCACCAGCTTTCTTTTCTGTTGTCAGCAATTGGTCGAGGTAATCGGGCACGCGATGAAACCGCTGCGTGCCGACGACGAGGTCAACAGCGGGAAGCTTCTTCACCAATTCACTCCCGCGGCTCTGGGCCATGCAGCCCATGAAACCGAGAACCAGTTCGGGCTTCTTGCGTTTGCGCCGTGCGAGCATGCCCATCTTGCCGACCGCCTTCTGCTCGGCGGCGTCTCGGACGCTGCAGGTGTTCAACAGGATCACGTCCGCGTCGTCTTCGGAATTCGTGACAGCGTAGCCGCGCCCGCTAAGCATGGCAGCGACCGCTTCGCTGTCGCGTTCGTTCATCTGACAGCCATAGGTTTTGATGTACACCCGTTTCATCCAGAAAACGCGCGGCAGTATAAAATGGCGGGAGGCCGTTGGCTACATCGAATGTTGGCCGCAAATCAGCGCCATGATTTCGGTGCGGGTGCTGATGTTCTTGCGAAACGCCCCGCGCATGGCGGAAGTGATGACGGTTGAGCCTGGCTTTTTGACGCCCCGCATCGTCATACAGGTGTGCACTGCTTCGCACACGACGGCGACGCCTTCGGGCTTAAGCTCTTCGTTAATGACGTCGGCGATCTGGCTGGTTATTCGTTCCTGCACCTGCGGCCGGCGGGCGAACGCCTCGACCACGCGCGCGAGCTTGGAAATGCCCACGATGTGGCCGTTGGGAATGTACGCCACGTGCGCCTTGCCGAAGAACGGCATCAGATGATGCTCGCACATCGAGAAAAACGGGATGTCCTTGACGAGCACGACTTCGTGATGTTGTTCGTCGAACTTCTTGCTGAGGCTGATGCGTGGATCCTCCTCGCCCTGGCTGAAAATCTCCTCGTACATCCGGGCCACGCGGTCCGGCGTCTCCTTCAACCCGTCTCGATCGGGGTCTTCGCCGATGGCTTCCAACAGCGAACGAACGGCCACCTTGATTTTCTTTTTATCCACAGAATGGTTTTTCACGATGAGACCTCATTTCCCGTCCCGCCTCAGAATTGTCGGAGCATAGGCTGAGAGAACGCCTCGGTCAAGCCGCGCCCGTCCGGGCGGTGCGATCAAAAGTCGTGGTCAACTGTTCCGCTTGATCGCCTTGGTGTCACCTCGGTGCAAACTGCCGTGCAAGGGCATCGGCGGAGCAACATTGCGTCGGGCAATTCCAACCGGTTCGCTGATTCATTCATGAGCGACTGCAAAGAATGATTCGTCGCTCGATTGTCGAATTGTGACACGAACGCCGTCGCGATTCGATCGGGCCGTGACGCCGCGCTTCTGGGCCAGTCCCTTGTACGCGTCCTCAAACGCGGCGGCGTGCTGTTCGTCGTCCCACGCGGTGATCCAGACCAACGCGGTCGGCCCGTTCGTGCCGCGCTCGTAGACGTTGTAACGGTCGCCGATCCAGCCTTGCGCGACCTGCAGCGCCTCGAACAGGCCCAGGGACTGTTCGAGCAGGCTGCGAATGCCGAATTCGCCCACCACGTTGTTGCCGATCAGCCGCCAGTCTTTGGAATCTAGGCGAGGCAACGTGAGCGATTCGGGATTGCGGCGGTCATGCAGGAATTTTTCCGGATGCAGAATCTGTTGGGTTGACACGGGCGGATGGCGGAACGCGTCATTCAATGCGTCGGTGCCGCCTGCAACTGAGAGCGCCATGACGAACTGCTGTCCCTGCACATAGGGAAACAAAAGCATGTCGCGCAGATACGGCGGCGCCGCCTGAAGCTTGGCGGTGTTTTGCCCAAGCAAGGCGGTCACGTCGCCGATCATTTGCGCGGAATCGGCGTTCTCGGCGTAAAAGCGCGTCATCAACACGGTCGCGTCCCCTTCCATCAAGGCGGCCGAGGCGAGCGCCAGGTCGTCGTTGTCTTTGACCTTCAAAGGAAACTTGGTCAGGTCAAAGTTCTGATCCTGCAAAGCGTGCGTCAGCTCGTGAGACAAAAGCATCTTGTCCAAGCCGCTTGTCCACGACTGGTCTTTGAACGTGTAAAGTGATCGCTCCTCAGGCAGGTAGAATGCGCCCACCTGCTCGTCGTAAAGACTGATCATTGCTCCCATCAGGTCCGTTCCCTCCGGCACCAGCCCGAGCGTCGCCAGCGAACGACCGTAGTCGCGAATCTCCTGGTCGGTGTACTGCTCTTTCACCTTCTTGATGAGAAACTCGCGCAACCCAGCGCGGTCGATCATTTTGTAGTTTACGGGGCGTTTGAATTGCAGTCCGCGCAACTCGCTTGTCCGCTGCTCTATTTCCTGACGAACGCTGGCGCTGGCTTCCGGCTTGGCAGCGGGGGCTTTCGCATCAACCTTCTGCTGCTGCAACTCGCGCCGCTCTTTTTCGAGTTGGGCGACCGTTTCGCGGAGAACCCGGACCTGTTGGCCGAGTTGAACGTTTTGCCATGCAAGATAACCGAGCGCCACCAACAGAATGAGGAACGCGAGGCAAAAGATTTTTTTCATTGGTGGGTACTCGGGCTCATGCTAGGTTGCGCGGCGAATCTAATGGACATCCGCGCCAAAATCCAGACGCTTCTGTCGTCTCCAAACTATCACCCACTTCGACGGGCCGAGATTGCCGGCAAGCTGCGACTCGACGCGGCGGAGCGGCGCGAGTACCGCCGCGTGCTGGAAGACATGCTCCAAAAGGGCGAAATCGCCCGCGTCCGCCAGGACCGGTTCGTCCTGCCCCAGGAAGCCGACCTGGTGATTGGTCGCATCTCGTTCAATGAAAAAGGATTCGCCTTCGTCATCCCCGATCCTCCGTCGGAAGACGGCGACATCTACGTCGCGGAGGAAGACACGGGTGTGGCGATGCACGGCGACAAGGTCGTCATCCGGCTCAATCGCGAGCGGAGGAGATTCAAGACGGTAGAGAAACGTTCGGGCCGTGTCATCCGCATCCTGGAGCGCGCCAACGAAACAGTCGTCGGCACGTTGCAGAAGACGCACTATTTCCACTACGTCATTCCCGATGAGCCGCGGATCATCCACGACATCTACACCAAACCCGCACGCAATGCACAAGTGGGTGACAAGGTTGTCGTCAAACTTGCTGAGTGGACATCACGCCACGTCAATCCCGAAGGCGACGTCATCGAGGTGCTGGGAAAATCCAGCGCGCCCGGCGTGGACATCCTCGCGATCATCCGCAAATACCATCTGCCGACGCAATTCTCAGAACAGGCGCTGGCTGACGCCAAGCATATCCCCGACACGATCCCGGTTTCCGAACTGAAACATCGCCTCGACCTGCGCGGGAAGTTCATTATCACCATCGACCCCGACGACGCGAGAGATTTTGATGACGCTGTGAGCATTGACGAACTGCCCACGCCTGAGCGGGGTTGGCGGCTTGGAGTTCACATTGCGGACGTGTCGCATTACGTGCGGCCCGGGAGCGCATTGGACCGCGAAGCGCGTGCGCGAGGGAACAGCGTTTACCTTGTTGACCGTGTCCTCCCGATGCTTCCCGAAAAGCTTTCCAACGGCCTGTGCAGTCTGCGGCCGCACGAGGATCGGTTAACGCAATCGTGTTTCATCGAGTTCACGCCCAAGCTCGCGGCGCGGAAGGTTGAGTTCGCGCTCAGCGTGATCCGATCACGCCATCGGCTGACGTACAAGGAGGCCTTTGCCCGGCTCCAGTCGCACGCGGAGGGCGATGAACTGACGCAGGAGCTGAAAAAGATGTGGCGGCTCGCATCGAAACTGCGCCAGCAACGGCTGGCACACGGCGCGCTCAATTTGGATTTCCCCGAGGTCAAGGTACGGCTCGACAAACAGGGCAAACCGATCTGTATCGAGAAGGTTTACTACGACATCTCGCACCAGCTCATCGAGGAATTCATGCTGGCCGCCAATGAAGCGGTTGCCCGTCACCTGTGCAACCTCCAAATCCCTTGTGCTTACCGCATCCATGAAGATCCGGACCTGGAGAAGCTCCGTGATTTCCGCCAGTACGCGCAGAGCTTCGGATACAAGGTCGGCGATGTGACGCATCGGCGGGAACTGCAGAAGCTTTTGGCCGCTGTGAAGGACAAGCCTGAAGAGTACGCGATCAATCTGGCGTTGCTGCGCTCGTTGAAGCAGGCCCGCTATTCGCCCAACCCGGTCGGCCACTACGGACTGGCGAAGAAGTTCTACACCCATTTCACCTCGCCGATTCGTCGCTACGCCGATCTGGTCGTGCACAGGACATTGCTCTCGGCGATGGGCGGGGTGACTGACACCAAGCCCGCGTCATCCCGTTACAGCCTGCCCGAATTGGGCAAGATCGCTGAACACGTCTCGCGCACCGAACGCGTGGCCGATGAAGCCGAAGAAGAATCGGTCGAACTGAAGAAGCTGGAGTATTTCCAGCAGCAGCTCATGAGTGGACGGCTCGACGCGATGGATGCGGTTGTTTCGAACGTGAAAAACTTCGGCATCTTCGTGGAGTTGACCGAGAGCCTGGTGCAGGGGCTTGTGCACATATCGACCTTGGAAGACGATTTTTATTACTACGACGAGCAACGGGAGCGGCTTGTTGGCAAGCGCACGAAGCGCACCATCCAAATCGGCGAAAAACTCAAGGTACAGGTCGAGCGGGTGGACGTTTTTAAGCACCAAATCGACTTTCGCGTGGTCAAAGAAACGGTGGGCAACCATCTAATTCAAGTTTGATCCTGCCACAGAAATGCCTGTTGTAAAGCCCATGAAGGGAGCAAAATGAATATCTCCAAAGGTTGCCGTCAAGGAATTGGAGAAAGCCGGGCGTCTGGGCATGGCAGACGCTGCAACTCTCCTTCAGGAGCTTCGTCAGAAGAAACAAACCCAGAGCGAGCGGTCATGAAGCCATCCGACTCGACGCCCTTGACGCCGGCAAAGAGTGCAGCTATAGTTAAACCCGCTGCACTATATGGCAAGAGAATTGATATGAGCGATAGGAAATTGCCACCGGTCACTTTCTTCGAGTGGGTTGAGTTCTGTTGGCTTTTGATTGTCCATCCGACTTTTCGGGCCAGCCGCAATAAACGCAAGACGTACTACGAGTATCGTCTGGCTAGAACCTATCATACTCCATGCCGATGAATCGGTTCTCCGGTTCATTTGCGGTCGGCTCACTTTACCTGCTGCTGCGGCGCTTTCGTTGCCGTCGCTGACGCAATTGCAGCCTTCGCCCGCTGACGTTTTGCCTTCTGACCATGAGGCAAGCTTGACCCTCTCCACACGCTGCGGCAGTATAACTGCGCCATGTGGCAGTGGACTGAAAACGTTGAACAATACGTCCTCGACGTGATCTTTGAGCGGCGCCGTGATTTCGGCGCGAAGCTGATGAGCGCGTTCTTGCTCGGTTTGTCGAAACTCTACGAAACCGGGGTGCAGGTGCGGCTGTTTCTTTGGCGCAACCGCATCTTCCGCGATCACACTCTGGGTTGCCAGGTCGTCAGCATCGGCAACCTCACGGTCGGCGGCACCGGCAAGACGCCTGTTGTCGAAACCTTTGCGCGCGCCCTGCAACAAGCTGGCCGCCGCGTGGCCATTCTCTCGCGCGGTTACAAGAGCACGCCGCGTCCGTTTTGGCAGCGTTTTCTCGCGAAGGTGACGTTTCAAGAAGACAAAATTCCGCCAAAAGTCGTTTCGGACGGTCGGTCATTGCTTCTGGACAGCGAGCAGGCCGGCGACGAACCCTACATGCTCGCCTCCAATCTCAAAGATGTTGTCGTGCTGGTGGACAAAAACCGCGTGAAAAGCGGCCGCTACGCCATCAGGCGCTTCGGTTGTGACACGTTGCTGCTTGATGACGGCTTCCAATATCTCCCCTTGAAAAGTCGTCTGGATATCTGTCTCATCGACCGCAACGCGCCCTTCGGAAACCATTTCCTGCTGCCGCGCGGCACACTGCGCGAGCCGATCTCCAACATGAAACGCGCCCACTACATCTTCATCACGAAATCCAGCGATCACAGCTCGAGAAAACTTCGCAAAGCGATCCGCCAGTTCAACACGACTGCGGAAATCATCGAGTGCGCGCATCACCCGCTCTATCTCCAGGACGTGTTTACGGGTGAACGCCACGATGTGAAGTTGTTGCGCGGTATCGATGTGGCGGCCATCTCGGGCATCGCTGTCCCCGAAAGTTTCGAAGACGGTCTACGGGCGCTGGGAGCGAATGTGATCTATGCCAAGCGCTACGCCGACCACCACCGCTTCTCCCAGCAGGAAATCATTAACATGATCAACCGCAGCTTGAAACGCGGCGCCGCGGCGATCTTGACCACGGAAAAGGACGCCGTCCGTTTTCCGAAGATCGACCGCCGCGACATTCCAATCCATTATCTGCGGGTTGAAATTCGAATCGTCGACGGGGCTAAAGACTTTGATGAAGCCGTTGCAAAAATCTGCCACCGTTAGGGGCCGCCAGCGGCGCATTCTGGTGCGCGCCACCAACTGGATCGGTGATTCGGTCATGAGCATGCCCGCCGTGCAGCGCCTTCGCGAACTCGAACCTGAAGCCCACATTGCCCTGCTCTGCCCCGCAAAACTTCACGGCCTGTGGCAATATAACCCTTTCCTCAGCGAAGTGATCCCGTTCGACCCGAAGCCCGGCATTCGGAGATTGCGGCAGGGTGAATTTGATGCTGCCATCGTCTTCCCGAATTCCTTCCGTTCCGCGTGGGAATGCTGGCGTGCCCGAATCCCCGTCCGCGTCGGCCTCGCGGGTCATCGTCGGCGATCCCTTCTGACCGACGTTGTCGCTGAGCCCCGCAGCGAAGACCCTGTCGACAAGAAGATCACGGTGGCAGGAAAAACTTTCAGCGTGAAACATTTCCCCGCCATCCGTCACCAGGCGCATCGCTATCTGGACATCATTTCCTACCTCGGCGGCAGCCGCGACTATGTGCAGCCCAAAATCTGGATCGAGCCGACCGCAATCCCCCCGTTGACGAAGCTCTTGCACGAGGGCGTCCGTCCATTTTTCGGCATTAACGCCGGGGCCGAGTACGGCCCCGCCAAACGCTGGATGCCGGAACGGTTTGCCGAGGTCGCGGCGAAGGTGTCCGACAAGGTTCCGTGTCGCTGGCTGTTGTTTGGCGGCCCAAATGCAAATGACATGCAGATTGCCAACATGATCGAGACCCAATTGCGCGCCCACTTCAGCGATCCGCGTGACATCGTCAACGTCGCAGGCGAAACGACGTTGTTGGAGCTTTGTGGGCTGATCAAGTTCTGCAAGTTGCTTCTGACGAACGACACCGGCCCGATGCATCTTGCCAGCGCCCTCGGCACACCGCTCGTCGCCGTCTTCGGCTCAACCTCAGCAGAGCTGACCGGCCCGTTGAGTGATCGCTGCATCGTCGTTCACCAACCGGTCGAGTGCAGCCCCTGTTTCCTGCGCGAGTGCCCGATCGACTTTCGCTGCATGGACCGCATCACCGTTGACCAGGTTGTTGAGGCCGTGTTGAGACAACTGGAAGGGTAAAGTCGGAAAGAGGAAGGAGAAACGTGGAAAAGCGCGGACAAGATATACAGTCTCATCCTTCATCCCTCATCCCTCATCCTTCCGTTAGCGTCGCCCGCTCAGCCCGGACGGTAAGCATCGCCGTCTTCGGCAGCCGCATTCTCGGGCTGGTGCGCGAGCAGGTGTTCGCATCGTTGTTCGGCGCCAGCCGCGAGTTCGACGCGTTTGTCACCGCGTTTCGGATTCCCAACCTGCTGCGCGATCTGTTCGCCGAAGGCGCTCTCTCGGCGGCGTTCGTCACCACGTTCACCCAGAAACTCGCCAACGAAGGCGAGAAATCCGCGTGGCGTCTCGCCAACATCGTGCTCAACGCGTTGATCATCGTGTTGGGCGTGATCAGCGTGCTGGGCATCTTTGTTGCACCATGGCTGGTCGACGCGATCGCGCCGGGTTTCCGGGACATCGCGGGCAAGACCGATCTGACGATTCTGCTCACGCGGATCATGTTCCCCTTCCTGCTGCTGGTGGCCGTGGCCGCGCTGGCGATGGGCATGCTCAACTCCAGGCACCGGTTCGGCGTGCCCGCCAGCGCGTCCATGATGTTCAACGTCGGCTCGATCCTCGGCGGCGTTGGATTTGCCTTCGCTCTGGGTCCTGGTTTCCTTCATGATGCCTCGCAGTTGCCGCGCGCGATGGTCGGTATGAGCATCGGCACGCTCATCGGCGGCGCGATGCAATGGCTCATTCAGGTGCCCAGCTTGAGGAGCGTCGGCTATCGCTATCAGGCAATCCTCGATTGGCGGGATCCCGGGTTTCGTCAGGTGGTTCGTCTCCTCGGACCTTCCATCATTGGGACGGCTGCGATGCAGCTCAATATTTTCGTCGATAACTGGTTTGCGTCGTACTTCGGCAACGGCGCGGTGACGTGGCTGAATTGCTCGTTTCGCCTCATGCAGTTTCCCATCGGGTTGTTCGGTGTCGCCATCGGCGTGGCCACGCTGCCGACAGCAAGCGCGCACGTGGCACGAGGCGAGATTCGTGAATTTCGTAGTACGCTCGGTCGCTCGATCCGTCTCGCGTTCTTTCTCTGCATTCCGGCTGCGTGTGGCTTGGCGGTTCTGGCGAGACCGTTGATCTCGGCGATTTACGAACACGGACGTTTCTCAGCGGAAGCGACCAACCAGACTGCTTTTTGCCTGCAAGCGTTTGCGCTTGGGCTTGCCGGATACGCGGCGGTCAAAATCATCGCGCCGACGTTCTACGCGTTGGGCGACTCGCGGACGCCGATGTTCGTGTCGATCTTCTCAATCATTGTCAATGCCGGCCTCGACTACGTCTTTGCCATCCAGATGAACATGAAGACGGCAGGCTTGGCGTTGTCCACGTCGTTCGTCGCGCTGACGAATTTCTTTCTGCTGATGATGTTCATGCGCCGGAAGATTGGGCGGATTGAGGCAACCGTGTTGTTGCGTTCGCTCGTCCGGATCGTGATCGCATCGGCGGCCATGAGCTTGGTCGTCTGGTGCATCCACACGAGACTTGCCGAGCATCGTTATCTCGATGTCGCCGTCTCAATCACTGTGGCGTTGATTGTGTTCGGCGTCGCGTGCAAACTGCTCCGTGTCGAAGAATTTAAGGAACTGCTCGACGCCTTGCGTCTCGGCAAAGAATTGTAGCTCCGAAACGTTTGCGGCTGTCGGCAACCGGTTTCATAAACCACCGGTGGCACAGGCGTCCCTGCTCCGACTGGAGTCGCGAGTCCTGCTCGGACCTGTGCAAGAGGATTTGGACAGGCACAGAGGCCTGCCCCACCAGATTGCCATAGAATCAAACTTCCGGTGGCACAGGCGTCCCTGCCTGTGTAAGAACTCGCCCCGAATAATTTGGCTGCCCGCTTCCCGCCCGTCCATCCGTCGTGCCCTGCCTGCTCATTATGCCTTGCTCGCGCCCGCGCCGGTTGTGTAGCATCCTCCTCGAACTGGGGATTTAGAGGCGAGGCGATGAGTGACCAATTCCAGTACGACGTTTTCCTCAGCCACAGCTCGAAGGACAAGGTGGTCGTTCGCGCTGTCGCGGAGCGGTTGCGGGCGGATGGACTGCGTGTCTGGCTCGATGACTGGGCGCAATTGGCCTGTCCCGCCGTAGCTTCGGTGCGAAGGCGGAAGGCCGGCACGTTTCGGTTTCGCGACCCGCTGAACAAGGAGCGCCGCTTCATTCCCCTGCGCCTCGACGACGCCCCCATCAGAGGCTCCCTAGCGTAATTTCCAACGAGAAAGAATCGCAGACATACCTCCCGGGCAAAACATGGAAATTCCACGGTTTGAAACACGGAACGTAAATCCTCGACTTGCTACCGCTGACATTGGCGATGCGTTTCAGGGGTTCGTTCACGAGTTGCTATTACCGGAACATCCACAATTGCACCGCTTCCCTGGTGGCGGCAAAGACGGAGGGATTGATCTAATCGAAACTTCGGACACGTGCCTCGTTGTCGAATGTAAGGTCGTCGGAGATGACGATTATACTCAGATAGAACAGCGCTGGAACACAGTGAAGGGCCACTTGGAGGAACACCTGAGCGATGCCAGGGGCCCGACCAAAGGCCAATCGCAATATTCGCCGTGGTATTCAACAGATACACCAATCGCTGAGTATGTGTTTTCTGTTAGTGCAGCGTTTGCAAACGAGCAACAGCGACGCGACTTCGGGAAGACGATCACGGACTTCTTCCACGGCCTTGCTGAACGGCGGCCACATCTTTCTCATCTTGCCGCGCTAAAGGTCTCGATCATTGACTGGAACGACCTGCGCGAACGTCTGCGAAAGCGTCCACATTCCATTTTCCGATGGTTCCCGTCATCGCGTCCTAACGGACTCCTTCCGCTTGATGAAACGGTTGATGTCGGCGCGTTCCGCGCTTACCTGAACAATGCCAAGTTGCCTTACTACAGTCTTGCCGAGCATCTACGCACAACGCCTGCGACGGACGGTTTCCCCATCCTGAATGAAGAAAGCCTCTTCGCTAGTTTTGACCGCCCTGACATCACCGGCTTGGTGATCACCGGTAAGGGTGGCATCGGCAAAAGCCGACTCACGCTGGAACTCGGTTGGAAGGCTTTGGGAGAGGGATGGACGGTGATGCGGGTCCAGCGCCGCCTCAAAGATGACGCACTGGAAGAGCTTGCCGAAAAACTCACGCCAGAAACGCCGGTATTGCTGCTGGTGGATTACATCGAAACGCAGAGTGATTTTGTTGAACTGGTCGAAAGCCTCAACCTGCTAAACGACAGCGGCGTTACGCGCATACGCTATGTTGCAGCATGTCGCACCGGTTATTACCACCATGCCATCGCTGCGTCCGGCAGGCATCTGCCCATTGATCTTTCCCCTCCGCCAGGAGCGGTTGCCCTCGGGTGGTTCGCCCAATACCGCTCTGAGACAGTCAGGAGAATTTTGGCGAAAGCCGGAATAGCGGTGACGAAGCAACATGTCACAATATGCCGCGACCTTCCCATTCTTGCTGTTTTCCTAGCCTACCTTCACACCTCCGGTCGCACTGAAGACCTAGCCGAATTGCTGTCAGAGACCGAGTTTGGGCGATGGGTCGCAAGACGTGTTCAACTGACCTTTCCGGCGAAGGATGTTTCGCGTGAGTTGGCCCTCCTCGTCCCGCTCTTCCCAATGGCGGACGCTGCTGCCGCGCAACTCCATCCGGAACGTCTCCGTCCGATATTCGACCGCCTAGCAACGGACGGCTGGATTGAGAGAGTAACCGCGTCTGTGCTTGGTTCGTTTGATGAGTGGGTCACCGCACACGATGTACTTGCAGACCAGATATTGTTGTCCTATCTCCGCAGCATCCCCAATACAGCTGACGCCTTTATTGCAGAACTGCTCTCCCTCGCTGCGGAGTTGGGTTGTCTCGCTTCCGCCGTTGTCGCGCTTCAAAGGATTGCCGATTCGCCACCGCTTAACGCTCTTCCGTGGGCGAACATCATCACAAATGGGATTGCTGCAGATGAGATTGGCTGGCGAAATGCCCGCGACCTCTTGATCCGAACGACCCTACTTGCTGTGCCGGACCGGCTTGCCTTGCTTCACGCCCACAAAGGGCTTTGGGTTGATGCCGAGCGAGACATTGGTTTCCAAAACGCTCTTGGATGGTTCGCCCGTTGGACAGCAGCCGCAGATGACGGAAGCATTCCTGAACTACACAAGCAGGATCTCATAGCATGGATTTTGAAAGCGGCGCCATTTGCTGAAAGGAGCAACTACGTAATCACTTGGGGCTTACGGCTCGCTCCTGCGGCTGTGCAAGACATCGGCTTACGCTGGATAACAACTCGACCAAACCTTTTCCAAACGCATTACCTGATGGTCGCTTGGCTGGAATGCGGCCTTCCAACACAGTCTATCGCCTTGCCGGTTCAGCGCTGGTGTCAGAAGTTTTCAAAGACATCTCACTTGAGTTTCGTAGCCCCGGCTTGGCTGGACGCCGGAGGGGACCCGGCGCTGGTGCAAGAGGGGATCAAAGACTGGCTGGGCGAACACAAGACCGACGCCGAGGCACGGTTCGTTTACAAGGCTTGGCTGGATGCGAAAGGGGACACGGCACTGGTGCAGGACGCGATCAAAGACTGGCTGGGCGAACACAAGACCGACGCCGAGGCGAGCCACGTTTACAAGGCTTGGCTGGATGCGAAAGGGGACCCGGCGCTGGTGCAGGACGCGATCAAAGACTGGCTGGGCGAACACAAGACCGACCTAGAGGCGCAGTTCGTTTACAACGCCTGGCTGGACGCCGATGGGGAAAGGGATGTTGTTTGGGACGCGTTGCTCATCTGGTTGGCGAAATATCGAACGGACGAAACGGCAGTTTACATAACGAAGTTCGTTGCCAGGCAACCCAATCTCCCGGCAGCCACGATAAGGGATGTTTTGGCGTGGTGTCGCACTTTTCCCACGAACGATGACGTTCTGTGGCGGCTAACACAGCTCGGGAAGAACCTTTTTGTCGTCGGGGCTGAGGAAGACGTTGTTTCGACTTCGGAAGTAGTGCTTGCGAACCTGCTTCTGCCGACAACCCATCCTGACAGCGTCACGCGAGGACAAGTGACAACGCTAATTTCCCGCCTACTCACCGTCATTAAATCATCGCCTCTACCCCTTCAAGACCGGGTGGATTCAATGTTTGTGAGATGGCTAAGACATCCTCTCTCGTTCGGGATTGATCCGATGCCGTACCTAAATATCCAGCAGGTGGCCTTCGTTCGCAGGCTTCAACTGCTCATTGATGCCGTCGTGATCGAGGTCACTGATGATCGCGAAGCATTGAGGCGATTCATGGTCTGGCTCGACGCGTGGGACGTGAAACGGAAACAACGTGTGTTGCCAATTCTGGATGACCTCAAAGAGCGATATCCTGCGCCTGGTTTGTGGGACATCGTGCAGTTCGGAAAGTGAAAGAAGATGGGCGTCAAGCTCGCCACGTTTCACGTGGCCGCCGCACTCCAAAATTGCACGCACTTCGGTTATCATTGGGGACACCGATGAGCGAAGCGCCAAACCTCAAAGCCAAGGTCCGCGAGTTGCCGAATAAGCCCGCCTGAGGCGGGCAAGCCGGGGGTGTATTTGATGCGCGACAAGCTCGGCATAACAGCGAGAACGAATCCGCCACGTGGAACGTGGTAAACGTTCATCTGCCACGTGGAACGCGGTAAATGTTCATCTGCGGTTTCTTCAGCCGTTCCCGCAGTTGAAATCGCCATGGGCGATCTTCACATGCGGCGGTGGACTTGCCGTAACGCCGTCAAATGCAGTATGCTGTAGCCGTGAACATCACGATTGATGATGAGTTGCTCCGGGGCGTGGAGTTGACGCCGCAGGCGGCGCGGATTGATCTGGCGGTGGGCTTGTATGCCGACCGCCGGGCGACGTTGGGGCAAGCCGCACGCATCGCCGGTATTTCGCAGCCGGAGTTCCAGCGTGAACTGGGCCGCCGGCGCGTCCCGATGAATTACGATGTGGCGGAGTTTGAAGCGGATCTGCATACGCTCCGGGAGCATCCGCCAGCGTGATCGTCGTCAGCGACACTTCTCCGCTGTCGGCGTTGATCTCGATTGGAAAAACAGAGATGCTTCGCTCTCTTTTTGGTGAAGTGCTGATCCCGCCTGCGGTGGACGCCGAGCTTCGCCGATTGCGGAAAGCCGTCGTGCTTTAAAGCTTGTCGATGAGAGGAAGAACGGCGGCCAAGTTCACAAATCTGCCGGGGGTTGTCACGCGGACAGGGCCGTAGTTCGCGCAGTCGAAGTGACCGCGAGCTGTGTTCACTGTGACCAGGTACTCGGCTTTGACCGCCACCGCGCACTCCAAGAAGCGATTGTCAGGCTCGTGCCGAACCACCGAGAGCGTTGTCAGCGGGTAGCAGATTTCGACAGCCCGCGTCATCTCGCTCAGAAACTCCGGGTCGTCCGACAACACGTCGGCGTACTCTTCGAGAATGGCTGGTGAGACCCACCATTCAAACAGCCGCCGCATGCCGAGTTCAACGACGAGTGCTGCGGGATTATCTGGACGGGGGGAACGTCGCCAGCTTCAACACGCAGGTATCAAGAATGACTTTCAAGATAGGGCTTGGCGGCCCGCAACGAGCGAGACCGTCGTTTGCGCTCCACAAACTCGATGGCTCCAGCTTCCGTCATGGTTTTGCCCCGGTTCTTTTGTTGGGCACGAGCCAGACCGGGGGACAGACGGAACCGCACTACCTTTCCTCGAACGATTGCTGTCGCAGTCACGCGGCGACATTACCGCATTTCGCCCTCGGCGGCAAGACCCGGGTTTGGACGGTGAGCCGCGCAACGGCAAGGCGGCGTCGAGCCGCCGCACTCCAAATCTGCTAACAATTCGAGTATCATAGGGCGTGCCGATGAGCGAAGCGCCAAATCTCAAAGCCAAGGTCCGGGAGTTGCCGAACAAGCCGGGGGTGTATTTGATGCGCGACAAGCTGGGGCGCGTTATTTACGTCGGTAAGGCGCGGTCGTTGCGGAAACGGGTCAGCCAGTATTTTCACCCATCCCGCCGTTACGCGTGGGACCCGAAAACGCGGGCGCTGATCGAGTCCATCGCCGACCTGGAGACATTTGTGGTCAAGAGCGAGCCGGAGGCGTTGCTGCTGGAAGGCAAACTCATCAAGGAATACAAGCCGCGCTACAACGCAATGTTCAAGGACGATAAACGGTTTCTGATGGTCAAGGTTAGCCTGAACGAGCCGTACCCGCGCTTCAAGTTCGCGCGGCTGAAGAAGGACGACGGGGCGCGGTACTTCGGGCCGTTCGCGCACGCGGGGTCGGTGCGGCTGGCGATGCAGTGGATTCGGAAGAAGTACGGCGTGTTGGTGCAGGGCACGGGCGCGCCGAAGGAGAAGGACCTGAAGTATTCCACCTATCTGGTGCCCATTCCGCTCAAGGACATGCCGCGCGAGGAATATCTGCGACGGGTCGAACTCGCCTGCGATTTTCTTGAGGGCAGGAACAAGGAAGCCGTCGGCCAACTCGAACAGGAGATGCAGCAGGCGGCGAAGGAAATGCAGTTCGAGAAGGCCGCTCAACTGCGCGACGTGATCGGGAGCCTGCACGAAATTGCGCGGGCGGCGCGGGAACGGAAGTTTGCCCGGGATTTTTCCCAGAAGATTGATCCGCGGGCAGAGATGGTGGAGTTACGGCGCGTTTTAGGTTTGCCCACGGTTCCATCTCACATTGAGGGATTTGATATTTCAAACATCAGCGGCACGCTTTCCGTCGCTTCGACGGTTTGTTTCCGCGAAGGCCGCCCGCACAAGGAACATTACCGGCATTACCAGATCAAGACGGTCGAAGGCAGCGACGATTTCGCTTCGATGGCCGAGGTGGTGGGACGCCGTTATGCAAGGGTCAAGGCGGAGGGCGGGCCGCTGCCCGATCTCGTCATGGTAGACGGCGGCAAAGGACAACTCAGCGCCGCGCTGGGCGCGTTGGCGCAACTCGGGATTCGCGATTTGCCGGTGATCGGGCTTGCGAAGCAAATGGAGGAGATTTACACGATGCAGCAGTCCGCGCCGTTGCGGCTTCCGCGCAATTCGCTCGCGTTGCATCTGATCCAGCGGTTGCGCGACGAGGCGCACCGGTTCGCCAACACGTATCACCAGAAGCTGCGCAAGCGTCGCATCCAAGAATCGGTGCTGGACGAATTTTCCGGCTTGGGCGAAAAGCGCAAGCTTGCACTGCTGCAATATTTCGGTTCGATCCAGCGCCTGCGGCAGGCCGCCGCCGAGGAAATCGCCGATGTACCTGGAATCGGGTTGAAGACAGCCAGCGCCCTAAAGGAGTTTCTGAAACTTATCTCATAAATGGTGGGATAGGCCTCCGTGCCTGTCCGAATCAGCTTACACAGGTCCGAGCAGGACTCGCGACTCCAGTCGGAGCAGGGACGCCTGTGCCACCAAAGAATCATGCGATCAGTTCTCAGGAGACCAAGGGCCTGCCTCGATAGCCTTTGACAGTGCGGGAGAGGACGGATATGATGGGTCGTCTCAAGTTTTTTATCGCAAACGGCATAAGAGAGGGGTGTGAAACCAATTGTCGGAAGTCAAACTGAAAAAAGGTGAGCCTGTGGAGAAAGCCCTGCGACGGCTGAAGAAAAAGCTGGATCGCGAAGGCACGCTTCGGGAAGCGCGGGCGCACCGCCATTACGAAAAGCCGAGCGAAAAGCGTCGGCGCAAAGCGAAAGGTCCCCGGAATTTTCTGGGATACTGATCGACGGCCAGACAAGCAAACCAAGGAGGCCAACGCAACGCTGAAAGGTGCCCGTTGGCCTCAGTGTTTATGTTCGCATTCTCAACCTGCTGGAACTCGCAACGTCACACCGACGGACGCGCCATGCTGAATGAAATCCGCGCGCTCGGATTCGAATTCGCCGAGTTGGGCCACGCCACGCGGCTCTCTTTGCTTGACGGAATCCAACGCGCCGTGGCAGCGGACGAAATCAAGATCAGTTCGCTCCACAATTTTTGTCCGCGTCCGCTCGGTGTGAACGGGCCGGTGCCGGATTGTTATTTGCCGAGTTCCCGCAACGAACGTGAGCGGGAACTGGCCGTGCGCCACACGTTGCGCACCATCGACTGCGCTGCGAGCCTCGGAGCGAAGGCGGTGGTCCTGCATCTCGGTCTCGTGCCGGTGCGGGATTACACGCTGCGCCTGCTCCGACTCTCTGCCGACGCGGGCACGCAAGATTCGAAGTTTCAACGGCTGCGGGAGAAAGCTTTCGAGGTCCGCGCACGGAAACGACAGCCGTATCTCGATCAAGTGTTTCGCACGCTGGACGCGATCGTCCCGCGCGCCAAAGAGACGGGCGTGATACTGGGTTTGGAAACGCGGTTTGGGATCGAAGAGATCCCCAGCGACGATGAGGTGAACGAGATTCTGCGGCGATTCAGGAGCGAGGCACTCGGCTACTGGCACGACGTCGGCCACGCGCAGGTGAAAGAGAATCTTGGCATCACCAGCCATGAGGCGCTGCTGGGACGATTTCGTGGACGAACGGCGGGGATGCACCTTCAGGACATTGCCCCGCCTGCGTTTGACCATCAACCGCCGGGCTTCGGGACGTTCGATTTTACGCGGCTGTCGCGGTTTGTGTCGGATGATATGATCCTGGCGTGGGAGATTCACCATGACTGGAAGGTGGAACAAATCGTGGATTCAGTGAAGCGAGCGCAGGAATTGCTTCACAGCCCGGTTAACGCATGAAAAGGAAGCTGGGCGGGCTGATTCGCATCCTGGTCAGCGTGGGCATTCTCGCCTACCTGTTCCACAGCATTTTTCAGAAGGAAGCCGCCGATTATTTTGCAGCGCAGAAGATCGATCCCGAGGCGTTGAGCTGGGTGGAACGCGCGCGAATCGTCTGGCACGTCGGTCCGCTGTCGTTGTGGAACGCACTCCAGAAAATCAACCCGTGGTGGTTCGTGGCCGCTGTCATCTGTGCGGGAATCCCTGCTTTCCTCGGCATCATTCGTTGGCAGTGGATTCTGCAGGTGCAAGGTTTGGACGTGAGATTCTCGCGGCTGTTTTCGATTACGTTCATCGGCCTGTTTTTCAACGCGTTCATGCTCGGCTCGACGGGCGGCGACGTGGTCAAGGCCTGGTACGTGGCGCACGAGACGCACCACAAAAAGGCGGAATCGGTGGCGACGGTGGCGGTGGACCGTCTGATCGGGTTGCTGGCTTTGTTCATCATCGCGCTGGTGATGATGGGCATTTACTACAAGCGCTCCTTTGAAGACCCGAAGCTGCTCTGGTTTGCATTGGCAACCCTCGCCGTAGTGCTGGCCACGGTGGCAATCACGATTCTCGGTTTGTGGCGGGGATTGGCCGACAAGTTCCCTCGGCTGCGCGCCTGGCTCCAGCGGTCGCCGCGCTACGACATGCTGCGGCGCCTGGTGAAGGCGTATCGGATGTACGCCTCGCATCCTGTGGTGCTGACCAAGACGATGCTCATCTCGTTTGCCGTTCACTTCTTCTCGATGCTCAGCATCTGGTGCGTGGGTCGCGGGCTGGGAATCAGCTCCGCGAAATTCGTCGACTATTTCCTGTATCTGCCAATCATCAACACCGTGACGGCCCTGCCGATTACCATCTCCGGTTTCGGCCTCCGCGAAGGCATGTACATGAAGATGTTCGGCCAAGTCCATGTCGCCGAGCCTGTCGCGCTGGTGATGTCATTGCTGGGCTACCTGGCGAACATGTTCTGGAGCATTGTGGGCGCCGGCTTCTATCTGACCCACCGCAAGGAACTCCCGCCCGCCGAACAGATGTCGAAGGAAGAGTAGGCGCTTCCACGTTCAGCCCCGACCTCCCGCAAGCGTGAGTGCCCGCATTTGAGACTGACGCGCACACGATATCCGCCTGCTGTATTTGGGATTCCAGATTGGAGAATTCAGATTTATGATGGGGACATGAGATGCGGGCGGTTCGAGGATATGGCCCGTGTGGCAGGCAGAAATTGGAGGCGGCAGGAAGCGTTTCTAACCAAGTTCAAGGAAGCACAGGCCAGATCGAAGCAATGAACAAAACGGCCATTGGCATTGTCCGCAGGCTGCGGGAGGCGGGACATGTCGCCTACTTCGCCGGGGGCTGCGTGCGAGACATGGTGCGCGGCGTCGAGCCGCACGACTATGACATCGCCACCAGCGCCACGCCCGACCAAGTGCAGGCGCTGTTTGCGAAGACCATTCCCGTGGGCGCGCAGTTTGGCGTGGTGCTGGTGCTGGAAGGCGGCTACCAGTTTGAAGTCGCCACCTTCCGCAGCGATGAGGCCTATATCGACGGACGCCGCCCGACTTCGGTGCGCTATGGTTCACCAGAACAAGACGCGCAGCGGCGCGACTTCACGATCAACGGATTGTTCTTCGATCCGATCGCTGGTGAGATTATCGACTTCGTCTGTGGCCGCGCGGACATCGAGCGCAAACTCATCCGCACCATTGGCGAGCCACGGCACCGTTTTGCCGAAGACAAGCTGCGGATGCTCAGGTGTATTAGGTTCGCCACGAATTTGGGATTTGAGATTGAAGACAAGACGTTCGACGCCGTCAAAACGATGGCCGCGCAGATTCATCTCGTCAGCGCGGAGCGAATCCGCGACGAGTTGATCAAGGTTTTCACGCGCTCCCGCCACGGCGGGACTGGGCGAGGGCTGGAGTTGCTCGACGAAAGCGGGTTGCTGCGCGAGGTGCTACCCGAGGTTGCTGCCATGAAAGGCGTCGAGCAGCCACCTGAGTTTCATCCCGAAGGCGACGTGTTTCAACACACAAAGCTGATGCTGGATTTGATGTCGGATCGCGCCCAGAGGGGTGCTCCTACGACGGATTATCCGAGCGTGGTGCTGGCCTTCTCGGCGTTGCTACACGACGTGGGCAAGCCGCCGACGTTCGAGCGCGCAACGGATCGCATTCGTTTCAACGAGCACGACCAAGTGGGCGCAGAGATCTCAAGAGACATTCTCCAGCGGTTGCGGTTTCCTAACGGGCAAATCGATAAGATCCTCGTGTGCGTCGGCGAACACATGCGATTTCAACACGTGCAACAAATGCGTCCAGCCAAGCTGAAACGAATCCTGGCGCGGGAGACGTTCACCGATGAATTGGAACTGCATCGAATTGATTGCGAGGCCAGCCACGGCAATCTGGAGAACTACGAGTTTCTGAAAGTGAAGGCCGCCGAGTTGTCCCATCACGGCGGGATCAAACCCGCTCCGTTGCTGACGGGGCACGACCTGCTGGCGCTGGGTTTCAAGCCGGGCCCGACGGTAGGGAAGGTTCTGCGTGATGTGGAGGAGTTACAACTGGAGGAACAGTTGAAATCACGGGAGGAGGCGTTGGAGTACGCGCGTAAACGCTTCGTTGAACTCGCGGCTGGCGCGACGACTTGAGGCTCGACTGCACGAGCAGGTAGCGGCTGACGTTGTCGAGGCTCAACAGGCCCACGAGATGTCCGTCCTGCATTACCGGAATGCTGGTCGGGCCTTCGGTCATCATCACTTCGTACACGCGCGACAACGCCGTTTGTGGCGTGACGGCAGGTGGATCGGTGTCCATCACTTGGGCGACGGGCACATCGCTGCCGATGTTGTTGACGGCATCGAGCATCGCGGTTCGCGTGGCGATCCCCACGAACTGGTCGCCGACCATCACGGGGAAATCATCCTGACCGGTCTGATAAACCATTGTCAACGCCCGCGACACCGTGTCGGCGGAAGAGAGCGCCACGAACTCGCGGCTCATCACTTCTTCAACTTCCAGGTCGCGGAGCAGACTTCGCGTCCGCACCATTCTCCCCTCGCCTTCCGCACCGATGAAAATGAATACGCCGATAATCACCAGCCAGATCGAGAACTTCAGTCCGACGAGAATAAACAGGATCGCCAGCCCTTGACCCACCGTTGCTGCGATAACCGTGGCGCGCCGATAAGAAAACACAAGCGCCAGGACCGCCCGCAGCAAGCGTCCGCCGTCCATCGGGAACGCAGGGATGAAATTGAAAAGGAACAGCGCGACGTTCGCCTTCACAATCGCATCCAACAACCCGCTCGCATCGTACGGCATCGACACGAAGAAAATGTGCGACGGCAAACCCGTGAACGGCAGCAACACCAGGGCGATTCCGGCGTTGACCATCGGACCGGCCAGCGTGATGGCAATTTCGTGCCACGGATTCTCGGGAATACTTCGCAGAGCGGCGACGCCACCGATTGGCAGGAGGGTGATGCTTTTGACCTGTACGCCCAATTGCTGGGCCACCACGCTGTGACCGAGTTCGTGCAGCGCGATGCAGGCGAATACGGAGCAGACAAGGGACAAAGCCCAGACCGCTCCCTGCATGCCTGCTTCCATGAAGCCTGCGTAGCCAATGAATCCGAGCAACAGCAAAAACGTCACGTGCAGACGCAACGTGATGCCGAAAACCCGTCCGATTGTGACCGACCAACGCATGGCTATTCCCTACCACACGCGCCAAAGCCTTGCAAGTCGAGCGAGCCAGAAGTGAAGCTTGCCCCAACCCTCTTGTGCCCCTAATATGCGACCACCATGGAGAAGATCCTAATCGTTGACGATGATGCTGACATTCGCCGCGCCTTTCGCCGCAATTTGGAGCGCGAGGACTTGCAGGTCATTGACGCGTCCAGCGGAGAAGAGGCAGTCAAACGGGTTGCGATGGAGCGCCCCGATCTGCTCATGATGGACATCCGGATGGGCGCGACCAGCGGGTTGGACACGCTGCGCAAACTGCGCGAACTCGATCCGAGATTGACGATCATCATGATGACCGCCTACGGCACAACGCAGACGGCGATCGAGGCCATGAAACTGGGCGCGTACGATTACGTGCTCAAACCGCTGGATGTGCCGAAGCTGAAAACGCTTATCGCGGCGGCGCTCAAGCACGCCCGCGACATGCGGCAGGTGGTCAGCTATCAGCCGCTGTTGACGAAGGAAGATTACGCGGAGGGGATCGTCGGCAAGAGCGAGGCGATGCAGCAGGTGTTCAAGCTTATCGGCCAGGTCTCGATGTCCGACGCGACCGTGCTGATCACAGGCGAGAGCGGCACGGGCAAGGAGTTGGTGGCGCGCGCCATTTACCATCACAGCAAACGGACCGACCAACCGTTCATGGCGATCAACTGCGCTGCGATCCCCGAGAATTTGCTCGAGAGCGAGTTGTTCGGCCACGAGAAAGGCGCGTTCACGGGCGCCGCCGAGCGACGCATCGGCAAATTTGAGCAATGCGATCACGGCACGATTTTTCTGGATGAAATCGGCGACATGCCGCCGGCGACGCAGACAAAGATCTTGCGCGTTTTGCAGAACGGAGAGTTTCAGCGTGTCGGTGGCAACCAGACGTTGCAGGTGGACGTGCGCGTCATCGCCGCCACGAACAAAGACCCGGACCGATTGGTGGCCGAGAAGAGGTTCCGCGAGGACCTGTACTATCGGTTGAACGTGGTGCGGATTTATCTGCCGCCGCTGCGAGACCGCCGTGAGGACATCTCCGTGTTGGCGGACTATTTTCTGCAGAAGATCAACAAGCCGCGTCAAGCTTCCGCCAAGATCAAAGGAATCTCACCGCAAGCGCTCGAGGTATTGCAGAAATACAACTGGCCGGGCAACGTCCGCGAGCTGGAAAACGCGATCGAGCGTGCCGCGGTGGTGGCGCATGGCGAGACACTGATGCTCGACTATTTGCCCGCAGAGGTGCGCGAACCCAGAACCGTGGTTGTGCCGCCCGAGGACGTCAACGCAGCGATCGATGCGGCGGTACGCCCTCTCTTCACCCTGGCGCGCAACGATTCCAAACTGAAAATTATGGCGGCCGTGGAGCGCGAACTAATCATTCGCGCGTTGGCCGAGACCGGCGGTAATCAGGTGCAGGCGGCAAAGCTTCTCGGCACCACTCGCGCGACCTTACGCAAACGGATTGAGAAGTTCGGGATCACGCGGCGGCTGGAACTGGGTTGACTCGCGGCGCATAACATGGGTCACTGCCAGACGCCGCCGACAAACCGCAGTTCCCGCCAGGTAGCGACCAAGTAGCCGGACCCGCCGAAGTTCCTCAGGGCTTCGTCGTAGTGGAAGTTGACGTTGCCGCTGAAGGTGGTGTTGCTGGCGACCAGCGAGCCGTACGTTTGCTTGTTGCCGGACATGGTGAGGGCGGCCTGTGGGGCATAGACGCAACTGTTCCAGTCGCTGTTGCCGGACAAGGTGATACTGGTGCAACCGGGCAGGCCGTAGATGACCAAGTTGCTGGGGATGCCGGGATCGTTTTAGCAGCCGTTGCCGGAGAGGTTGATGCTGCCGCCCGCATAGAGAGTGAGGCTGCTGTTGTTCAGGATCTCCATCTTGGCGTTGCCACTGGCGGTGACAGGACCGCTGATGTTGAGACGGACATTGCCATTGATTGTGTACACAACGTTGCCCGAGAAGTTGAAACTGTTGGCCCGGTAGTCGCCAGGGCCAAGGGTGATGTTCTCGTTGCCGGAATAGGTGACCGTGCCGAGGTTCGAAGCCGTGGTCAGTTCGGTCGGCACGGTGACATCCGGCACGTCCATTGTGAAGTCGTTGCGGACCCAGCCCTCGACAATCGCAGCAGCAACATTACTGGCGCGCTGACTTTCGGTGAAGGTCGCACCGATCTTGTCGTTCCCAGTCAAGGACACGGTGCCATACGGGCCGGTGCGCGCTCGACCGTAGATGTTGACATTGCCTGACATCGAAATCTCGTTGATGAGGCGACTGTGCAGCGACGGGACGGAGAGGAGTCTGCGGCTGCGGGCTGCCTACTCAATGAGGATGCCCTTTTTCTCCATCTCGTCGATTTGTTCCAGTGTGAGATTGCCGAGTCCTCCGGGAAGTCTGTTCTGCTTCACCAGAGTGCGCAGGTATTCGGCCTGCCGGTGGACCGCTTCCTTGGCAGCGGCAGCGTCCTGCTGGCGGTTGGCGGCGCGATTGATGATGGAGGAGAATGGGTCAGCGCCCGTCGTGACGGGCCGGTTTTCATCCGCACGGACTGGCTCGATGTGACTCCATCCTGACTCGCTTTTGGCGTGGACCTCCCCTGTTCCCCCGGGCGCGGCTTGTTGAGCCGTGGCACTGTTCTCCTCCGGCGGAGCCATCGCCTTCAGGAACGAGTGCGCGAGAATTGTGATGGAGACGAGACACGCAAGCGCCAGGACGCCCAGCCAACATCTGGAAGCTGTGTCAAGAGGCCGTGCAGGCGCGTTCATCTCTAATGTCCTTCCTGCCATTGGCTGAAGGTCACCTGGCTTGAGACCGCGGGGAAGAACGGCGGCGGATTGTTAATAAAGCGCGGGTCGTAGCTGTATTTCTTGTTGTAACCATTTATGAGATTACCATTTGAATCGGCCATACCGACGGCTCCGCGGCTGTTTTGCACAAGACAGCCGTAAACATTGAGGTTGCTGCTCGCTGCCCGCGTGTTGTAATTGAGGACGCTAAAGCTGCCATCGAAGAAGTTGGTCACACCGCCGACGATGTTGGACACGCCACCGGGCGACATGATCGCTGCCTGAAGCTGCAAATTATTCGGGGCATTGGTGTTGATGATAACATTGTCCCGCGCGATCAGGGCCAGTGCGTCTGTCGAGTTCGTCACCTGAGGATTCGTGCTGTAGGTGATGTTGCCCTGAACGTACATGTTGGTGTCGCTCACGAGAGTCAACCGACCGGTCAAGGTGCCTCCGTTCAAGAACACGATGCCCGCATTACCGTTGGTGCTTTGGGTATAGATGATTCCGTTCGTGGAATTGAAAGTGTATGAGTAATTCGTTGTGCTTGCGCCATTTTTTGTGGTGATCGCTACTTTGGTGCCATTGAAGGTAATGCTGCTGGTGCCGGTGAGCAGCAAGCCCTGGTTGGACGCCTGGTTCTTGAGCGATGTTGACTTTGAGGAATTGAAATCCACATCGGCCATGGTTCCCTGATAAGAGTTCGTGAGGAACCCCTGATCGAATTCGATTCCGTTGGTAGTTGACCAACCGGTGCCGCCGACGATGTTGGTGAGGGTCGACACAACTGAATGGAATACCGGGCCCCCGTTCGCATTCATAAAAGTCATTACGTCGTCGGCGTGGACGTGCCCGTTGAATACCTCGCCGGCTGCAAAGTTGAGACCGTTGCTGATGTGCGTCCACAAGGAAAACTGCGCATAGGTTGGTTGATAGACATTCTGGAGGCTGACGACCCGATACACGGCGCTCGTCTGATACGCGCCGTAAACTTTGCCGGTGGAAACGATGTTGTAGGTGTTCAGCTTGACTCTCTGAATGTAGAAATTGTAGGTGCCCGGGCCAAAGCTGCCGCTGCCGTTGGTCGTCGTGCCGGATTGGGTGACAATGGCAAGGACATTCGCCTCCATGAACCGGGCGCCGCGTTCGAGACCGCCCTCGGCCACGTACATGGCCTGCTCCATGGTCGTCTGCTCCTGCGCAATCCTTCGGTGATTACTGGCGTAGTCAAGGATTGTCAGCACAAGTCCCACGCTGATGAAGAGGAGGCAGGCCACGAGTATGAGAACATAGCCATGCTCGCTGCGGTGCACACTGTTGATCCGATTCATATTTGCGCCCTTTCTAATCGAATATTATTCGCATCGCCATTTTGAAGCCTAGTTCCTGAATTCCACAAAGGTGGTCATGGTGTTGGTATCAATGCGACCGCCGCCTTTTTCCGCGACTGTTACTGAAATCGCGCAACCGTTTGTGGTAAAGCCCTTCGTAGTGCAGTTCAGAGTCGAAGCGATGACATTGGTGCAGATGAACTTGCTCGATTGAGATGTGCTATTGCTCCAAGTGATGCATTGGAGGTTCGTCGTGTACTGGAGGAAGAGGTTCGACTGGTCGAAGAAGATGTTCGTGTAGGCGATTTTCCACCCGCCGGATGGGTAGGTAATGACAATGCTGCTGGATTGCACTTCACGCAGCCCGGGGTTGGTGCTGACACCGTACACCATGCGATCCAAGGCGAGACTGGCGCGTGCTGCCGCCGTGCGCATCAAGGTCGTCTCGTTATAAGAGCGTTGAAACAGCGTGAACACGTTCCACGCGCCAACGATCACCATGGTGAGGATGGCCATCGAAACTGCCATCTCCACGAGGGTGAAGCCGCCGGAGAATCTGCGCGCCTTTATTCCTGAGGGTTTCATGGATGCAACGTTGAAACCAGCGACGTTGTTAATGTGTTTGTCGAAAAACCGCCGTGGATGTAGTTTCTATACGGCATGCTCACGCTGATGTTCTTGGTATTGGCATCAACAGTAGTCACCGTGTACGTGCAACTGATGGTCGCATTGGAGAACGTCCCCGCGCCAAGCTGCAATGCGGTACTGGAGAAACTGTTGGTCCGCAGTGCCTCCAATGCGTTGCGGCAGGAATGCACGGCTGCCATTTGATTCCCCGCCGTGTTGACCGCCCGCATGGCCATGCTGAAGCTGAGAATACACGCGCCGAGGGCGATCCCCAAGATCATGACCGCGAGCACGGACTCCACAAGGGTGAATCCGCTTCGATTGGCCATGCGGCAGCTTGGTTTCATAGGTTGTCTACTGGGCCTAAACGCCCCAAGGATTTCAGCAGTTGATATGCCCGCATGCTGGTGGGCGAGCTTCCCGCAGAGAACAGCAGCAGACTCTCTCAAATACGCGAATCCAGAAGAGTCTGCCATCCAGAGATTCTTAAAGGAGGAGGGCCACCCTCGGCAGGTGGCCCTCCATCCCGTGATCCCATGTCCTCACCCATCAAGGGACCACTAAATTGCCCCGAACTACTAGGGTCCGAAATTCTGCGTCGGAGGCTGGGACGATTGATCCTGATCCCCGCCGAACCCAAGACTCTTCATCACGCCTCTCGGCTTGCCGTTGTCCTTGGGCATCCATTTGTCGTTGGTGTACACTTCCTTGGACGGGAACCCGTTCGAGTACTGCTCGTTGCCTGTCTGTGCCTCAGGGCCGATGATAGTGGGTGTTAGAAAGATCAACAGATCGCGTTTGGTCTTGCTGAGGCTCTTGCTGCGGAAAAACGCGCCGATTCCCGGAAGATCACCGAAGATCGGTACCTTCGTGTAAACGTCCGAAACATCCTGACGCATCAATCCTCCGATCGCCAGCGTGTTGCCGCTCTTGATCAGCACGGTCGTGGTGGCGACGCGGGTGTTGATGATGGGAATCTGAACGGAGTTGCCTGTGCCGCTTGTGAGGGTGGCATTCTCGGTTGAGCTGCTGGCCTCGGGAGTCACGTCCAACGTGACGAATTCATTCTTATTGATCCGCGGGACGACGGTCAGAATGATGCCGATGTCCTTGTAATCGAAACCGCTGATCTGAAACCCTCCCGTTTGCTCGCTGAACTGGAACTGCGGGACGGGATACTGCGTGGCGATGGCGATCCTTGCCTTGCCGTTGTCGGTGGTGACCACGCGCGGATTGGCCAGCAACTCGGTGTCGGCATCGCTGTTGAGATATGAGAACACAAGGCTTGCTTCGCCTCCATCCAGAATGACAGTGGACGGAGTCCACGGGCCACCTGCCAGATTTTTGGATAGCTCGAACGGAGACGGATTGCCAGGATCTTTGATGGGCGATGTTGGATCGGGACGCCTGGCCTGCAATTGGTGATTCAACAATGTCCCGCTCCAGTTAATCCCCAAATCCTTCCGGGGATTTCTGGTCGTCTCGACGAACTTGGCCTCGATCATCACCTGCGGGGTCTGGGTGTCCAACACGTCGAACAGCGGCATCAGCTTCGCCAGATTCGACGGGGTGTCGGAGATGATCAGCGTATTGCTGCGAACATCGATCTGTATTTTTCCTTGTTTGGTCAGCACCGGGTCGATCGTCTTCTTCACATCCTCGGCCTTCGCGTAATTCAGCGTGCGCACGCGGACTTCTACAGGCTCGGCCTCAACTGACTCACGGGATTTCACGCGGATGACGTTCTTGTCCTTGACGTACGCATAGCCCTTCGATTCGGCGATTAACCGCATGGCGTCTTCATACGAGACGTTTTCCAGGTGGACCGTCACTTTGCCAGTGACCTCGTCGCCCAGGATCAGATTGACTCCTGTTCTTACAGCCAATGTGCGAAGCACGCTCTGAATGTCCGCCTCGCTGTAATCGATCACGATCGGCTCGCTCGTCGCATCAGCGGGTTTTACCTCCGTATTCACAGCAGGCGCGGCTTCGGTGGACGGTGTGGGTGATGTCGCTGCTGGCGCGGCTACTGGCTGGGAAGCGACGCTCACTTGCGCAGCGGAGGGGGAGGGATTCGTGGCTGTGTCATCCGCTCGAGTGAACACCGTGGCAATCACGATAAAGCAGACGCAGATGAGTGCCGCAGAAAGTCGTTTCTTCATGGCAAACCTTTCGAGTAAACAAATTGCGATCATGTCGCGATACGAAATAGCAACAATCAGGCCACTGGCTGACTATGGCTGTGCCGCTGGCTGGTTGTGCGAGTTCATCCGCAACTCCACCTTCTGCCCTCCCACTTCGAGCACAACCCGATCCCGCGTAATCTCCACCGCTTTGATCTGGACCTCGCCATTCCCAGCGTTGAGAGTGACAGTTTTGTTCAGTGTCAGAAGCTTGTCGTTAACAATCGCAGAAGGATTCGTTGCTTGGTAAAGGATGCCCGACAAGTGAAACACAAGCGGCGCTGCTGGAGCCGCCTTGCTTTCTGCCGGAACCCCTCCCGTCCGGCCGAATGGATCACGCTGCTGGACCGGATCGTAACGCGATTGCTGCAAGTCCAAACTGAAGTCGGCCTTGGGCGGCGTCGCCGCACCGGCACTGGCACAGATCCACAGCCAGATCACGAGGAATAACAAGGACTGAATGAAAGCCAGAATCCCCACGATCTGGAGCCTCGATGGCCAGGCGCGTGCGACGGGCGCCCGTCTTGCCTCCTGTTCCTGCGCGGCGGCAAACGAGCATGTGGGCCATGTCCGAATTTCGTGGCCGTGGTGATCCCGCGAATCGACGTGGGCATTAACGACCGGTAGAATTCCTGTTCCTGCTCTCATGACGTTGTTTTCTCCGTTTTCGATTTGCCCGCGGACTTGTGTGAATCCGTATCCGGACGCACGAGGAACGCCAGTTCGAGCGACGCTCGGCACTGCGCGCGATCACCAGGAGCGATCGCCAACGAGCGAATCTCGGCTGTTGGAAACTTGTTCTCAAGATCCTGCAAAAACACTCCAAGCTCGTCGTAGCCCGCCTCGACCTCGATCCGCGTGGTGAAGACGTTGTAACCGGGGTTCAGCTGGTGCTGTTCTTTGCTTCCCGGTTGTATCCCCAGCACGTGAACCGTCGTGTGCTGCTCCGCCAGCAGACTGATCTCGCGCACGATCCAAGCAAATGGATCGCCCGCGACCATCGCTGCCTGCTGTGTTTCCAGAAACGACTTCACCTGCTCGCGACGGGTCACGTCCTGCACCGCCTGCTGTGCCTTGCGATCGGCCTGCTGAATCTGGTCGTTGAGTTTCGCGATGTTGTTCTTCGCGTTGCTGAGCGCGCTCCAGTTCTTCAGCATGTAACCCTCCACCACACCCACGACCGCACACAGCGTGCCCATGCAGACGAGCACAACCTTCAGCAGCTTGCCATTCGGCAGTTGCCGCAAGAAATTGAGCTTCATTTCTTCCCCTGCTCCTTGTAGCGACATTCGATGGTGAAATTGGCTGCGAGCAGCGTGCCGCCAGCCTTGTCAGGGTCGCTGGACGAACGCGAGATCGAGCGCAATTGGATGTCGTCAACGGCAGCGCTGCATCGCTCGTCGTGGCGTAACGTCCGCAGAAATTGGTCCACTTCCAGTTCGGGACGGTTGCTGGAAGCCGTACCTACCATTAGCAGCACGAGACGCTCGACTGGTTTCGGATGCGCGGCGCGCTTGCCGCCAGCGGCTTCCTCGCCGCCGTCACCGGAGATCGGCGTCTCTACGGCCAGAGCAAAATTCAGTTGAGAAAGCTGAATGCTCGGAGGAATGATGTCTTTCACTACCGCCAATTGCGGTGCCAGCAAGACTCGCGAGTGGTTCAACGCCACGATGTCTTCGGCGCGGGCACGCATCCCCTGGAATTCCCCCTCCTTCTCACTCACGGCATTGATCTTTTCCCATTGCGCTTCGAGGCCACGCAACTCCGCCTGTCTCTGTATCAGAATCACGGATAACATGCCGCCCCACGCCACCACCAGCGCCAGCACCGCCGAGCCGATGGCGATGACCAGCTTGACTGGATCGCGGGCGCGCTCCTGCTGCGCTTGCTGTTCTTCGGCGAGGAGATTGAGGGTGATGGCCGTCATTGTCGTGAAACCTCGCTCATGCCAATCGCGCAGCGGCCGCTCCCACCGCAGCGGCAAGTGATGGACCGAGGGCAAGCACGCGCGGTGTTTCACCGTTCAATCGGCTCACGTCGAGGCTCTGGATGGGATTCCAGCACTCCACGTGCGTTCCCACGGCTTCCCCGAGAATCGCCAGCATTTGCGGCGAGCAGGCCGAGCCACCGCAAGCGTAGATCTGGCCAATGTGGCGATCATTCTGCCGTTCGTAAAAATCAATGGACGAACGAATCTCGCGTGCGAGCGGCGAGATCGCAGTCTTGACCAATTCCTGGATTGGCGCGGACATCTTGCGTTTCTCTTCTTCGGCCTCGTGTGGCTCGAGCATGAGAGTATGGCTGATGTAATCGCTGATCTGCGCGCCGCCAAAGTGCATGATGCGCGTGATCAGCGGCATGCCATCGAGCAGGAAGTTTATGCTCGTCATGTGCGCGCCGATATCCACGAGCACCACGACTTCGTCTTTGGTTCCAAGGTGGCTCACGTGGAACGCGTTGATGACGGACACAGCCGCCAACTCGATCACCTCGGGTTTGATTTTTGCGGCGACCAGGGCGTCACGGTAGGCGTCCACTTCCGTCCTGTTCGCACCGCCGACCAGCACGCTCGTCTTGTCCACGTCTTTGCCGTTGGCGCTTTTATTGCCTTTCTTCAACTCAAAAGCATCGAGGTAGTATGATGAGAAATCGTGGCGCAGATAGCCCGAGCTGTTGAGCTTCAGGGCGCTCTTGATCTCAGCGAGCGGCACGGGCGGAAACTCCGCGTGGCACACCATCACCGAACTACAGCTAATGGCCACGCTGGCGCGCCGCTCCTGAATCTTGAACTGCGCCATCAGTTGCTGCAACTCGGCTGCAAGCGGTTGCGCCGCGCCGGGCTTACCCATGGCCGCTGAGGAAGAATCCATGACCGCATACTCCGCCAGTTCTAGCGCGTCCCCTTTTCTGCGCAAAATGACAGCTTTGATCTGGCTGGCTCCCAAGTCCAGCCCGACCGCGACATCTCGTTTGTTCTGTCGTTTGCCTGTAAAATACATGCTTGCTTGTAAACGATTTTTAGCAGTTCATATGCCACTGGCCATCGCGTGACCGCAGCCCAACCAGTGGCGAACAAGGAAAGGAAATCCGCAGGTTGCAGCCTAATACGGTCCCCAATCAATACCGACGCCCGCCAGTGCGTCCTTGGTGTCCTGTGCGATCAAGATTTGTTGCGATCCGACACCTTGCGTGAAGTCATAGGGATTCCCGAGCAGGTCGGTGTTCCACCACCGACCACCCTTCACATAGGAGACAGGGCCCGTCGAACTACTTGTGTCGATCGGAGCGTTATCGGATTGCCCGGTCTCCAACGCCCATGCGTTGATGGCGGCGTCCATCTGGCGCGCGTCGTTGACAATCCGCCTGCCCTGAGACTGCTTGCGGTCTTTGATGAAGCTGGGTATCGCCAGCACGGCCAGCAACCCGATCAATGCAACAATAATCATGATTTCTATAAGGGTAAACGCCTGCCGTTTCCGACGTTGCCACAAACTTTTCATTTCTCTCACCTTCTTTCATTCAAGTCATTAAGCGAACTTCCTTGCGAGAGAGGCAGCCCCGATTGTCGGGGCTGCCTCTTCCTCACTTGCTGTGAGCGCTTGTGCGCTCGGTTCAACATCGGGTCTTAGTAAGGACCCCAATCAATACCGACGCCCGCCAGTGCGGTCTTCGTCGCCGCTGCGATCACAACTTGGCTCGAGCCTACGCCATTCGCGTAACTGTATGTACCACCGAGCAGGTCGTAGCTCTTCCAAACCGTCTTCAGGTAGGTAACCGCTCCTGTCGGACTGGTATAGTCGATTGTCGCACCATCCGTCTTGCCATTCTCGAGCGCCCACTGATCAATCGCGGCGTCCTCCTGACGCGCGTCGTTGACAATGCGGCGGCCCTGAGACTGTTTACGAGCCTTGACGAAGCCCGGGACTGCCAACGCAGCTAGCAACCCAATGATGGCAACCACGATCATGATTTCAACCAGGGTGAATGCTGCCTTGTTATTGCGAATCCTGTTGATCATTCTCAATCACCTCCCTCCGGTGTAACTTCTTGTTTCCACAGGCAGACGCTAACAGCAGACCAGATGCCAAAACAAAAACCAGCTTCAAACTGGCCTGAAATCAGCAGCCAGCGTGACGTGAGGCACTCATTTCGTTGGTAGAATTGAGGGATCAATCAGTTTTGCGATTGAGTCTGGGACGTACAAAAACGGAGCGATCATGGACGCAAAAGGCCATCCTGCAAGCACAGTTCTGCTCATAAACAACGCCTTGAGGCTAGTGTAGCAATTCGGGAAACGCCGGAGAGAATCCATCGCGGGAGGCGTTCTGAAAAGGCAGCGGCGATGACGAAACCATTCGCATCCACCGTCCGCGGCTAATCAGTCGCCACCAAGGTTCGATGCATTCGGAGCGAGTTTTCGATACAATGTCGCCATGCTGACACCCAACATTTTGGCGGCTTTGTCCTTGTCGCCGCCAGCGGCCTGAATCACTTGCTCGATGTATCGAACCTCTTGTTCGTGCACAAAGTCCTTCAGCGGCATCTGGGTGAAATCCTGGGCCGCTTGAGCCGCGCCTGCTGTCTTTTCGGCTGCCGCGCTGTCTGCAAAAGTGGTTGCTGCTTGCGGCAGAGTAATGCCTGGCGATTTGCCAATCGCCTCCAGTATCCGTTCGGGAAGATCCTTGACGGTAATGACTCCGCCATCACACAAAGCGCAGGCGCGCTCCATCGCGTTCTGCAGTTCACGCACATTGCCAGGCCAGCTATACGACTTCAACACTGCCATTACGTCGTCATGGAGGGTTGGCGGAGGTGTTCCCGAGCGTTGGGCAATGATCTGCGCGAAATGATGGATCAGGAGTGGAATGTCCTCCGCCTTTTCGCGCAATGGCGGCAACTGGATGGGAATCACGCTGATCCGGTAGTAGAGATCTTCCCGAAATGCCTTCTCTTTAAGCTTAGCCTGCAGCGGCTCATTGGTTGCCGCCACCACGCGCACGTCGACTTTGATCGTCTCCGTATCGCCGACGCGCCTCAGTTCCTTGTCCTGCAAAAACCGCAGAAGCTTGCTTTGCAGACCCAGGGCCATCGAGCCGATTTCATCCAGAAAGATCGTGCCGCCATCGGCGTGTTGAAACAGTCCCACCTTGTCGAAAGCCGCGCCTGTGAAAGCGCCCTTGCGGTGACCGAACAACTCCGACTCCAGCAGATGCTCGGGCAGCGCTACGCAACTGACCGCCACAAACGGCATCGCGGCCCGTCGGCTGTTATAATGCAGCGCTTTGGCAACCAGTTCCTTGCCCGTGCCGCTCTCGCCGAGAATGAGAACGGTGGAGTCAGTGTTGGCGACTCGTTCGATCATGCGATAGACGGTTTCCATCCGCGGACCGGCGCCGACGATGTTTTCGAACCGGAACTTTTCGCGGAGCTGGTTCTTGAGTTCGGCATTTTCCTGCAACGCGTGAACTGCCTTCTGATGAAAGAGCGCGGTCTCGACGCGTTTGACCAGTTCATCATTCCGAAACGGTTTCTCGATGAAGTCCTCGGCGCCCGCGCGCAACGCCTGGATGGCTCGCTCCTTGGTGGCGTTGGCCGTAATCATCAGAACGGGAATCGAGCGATTGAAGTCCTTTGTTTGACGAAGCAGTGTCAGCCCGCTCGACTTCCCCTCGGGCATTTCGATATCAGCCAGGACGAGATCGGGTGATTGCTGTTTGACCAGTTCGAAGGCGCGCTCGGCATTGCTGGCGGTGATGACCTCATGGTGTTGCTCTTTCAGCACTTCATAAAGCACAGACACCATGCTTGGTTCGTCATCAACCACTAGAATTTTTGCCATAATTTGAGTCCCAACAAGGTCAAACGTTCCAAGCCCGAGGCGCAGCCTCGTAGCCCACTGGACGTTAACAAGAGCGCCAGCCTGGTGTCAAGCGATGCGCCGCTGCGGCAGTGTCCTAATCTGGAGGGCCACGCTCTGTCGTGGCCGCATTTCGCGAACGGACGCGACGGAGCGCGTCCCTCCAAACTGCAAATCAGGACACTACCGCCGCTGCTGGAGGAGGCGGACGCGAGCCTAGAATTGGACGATCTGATTGAGCTTGAAGATCGGCAGGAACATGCAGATCACAATGCTGCCGACCACTAAGCCCAGAAAAACGATTAGCAGCGGCTCGATCAACGAGGTCAAGCCCGACAGGGTCGCCTCGATCTCTTCATCGTAAAAGTCGGAAATCTTCTCCAGCATTACGTCGACCTTGCCGGTCTGCTCGCCTGCAGAGACCATCCGCACCAGCATCGGCGGAAAGATCTTGTGCTGTCCCAAGGCCAGCGCGAGGTTGTCCCCTCGCTCGATGCCGGCGGCGGTCTCCTCGACGGCCCGTTCGACCAGTGTGTTCCCAGCGGACTGACCGACGATCCGCAGTGTCTCGAGAATGGGCACACCGCTCCGCAAGAGCGCGGCAAACGTGCGGGCGAATCTCGACAGCGCAACCTTGTGGATCAATTTGCCAAACACCGGCAGGCGCAGTTTAGTGCGATCCCACAGTTCCGCGCCGCGCTTCGTCCGTTTCAGTTTCACGACGCTGAAGACCATGAACGCAATCGCTCCCGCGACGAGCAGGAAATAGGTGCGAAGAATCCCGCTGATGCGGATCAAGACCTGTGTCGGGCCCGGCAGGTTGGCTCCGAAATCTTTGTAGATGTCCGCGAAAATCGGAATGACTTTCATGATCAGGAACAGGGAGATGGACATCGCGACCACGCAGACAATCGTCGGATAAGACATGGCCGATTTGACCTTCTTCTTGAGTCGTGCGGTCGATTCCAGATAGGTGGCGAGCCGATCCAGTATCTCAGCCAGCAACCCGCCCGTTTCCCCCGCTTCGACCATGCTGACGTAAAGTGTAGTGAAAACTTTGGGGTGGCCGGCCAACGCTTGGGAAAACGCATCTCCCCGCTCGACCTGTTCCGTGACTTGCTGCAACACCGGCTTGAACGTTTTGCTGTCGGTCTGCTCCTCCAAGGCGTTCATCGACTGCACGAGTGGCAAACCCGCATCCATCATCGTCGCCAACTGCCGCGTAAACACAACCAAATCCTGCGGCTTGACCCTGCCCTGACGCCGCTTGGCTTGTGGCTTGCGTCCAGCCACTGAGTTCAGCGAGGTCACCAGCAGGTTGCGGTCAACCAACAGGGCGGCGGCACCCTGCTGGTCAATCGCCTCAATATTTCCGCGCACGGGTTTCCCTGAAGGATTTCGCGCCTGATAATGAAACGTGGGCATAAACTCGTGTCCTGGTGCTCGGGTTCCACTCCTGCCGCGTGGTATTCAGCAGCAAATATGCCATCGCAATTCCCGGTTCACACTCCCGTCAAGTGTTCCTGCATACGCGCCACAGTATTCGCGGGGAAACAAACACTTAGCGGCGTCCAGACCGGCGGAAGGGAACTATCGTGGTGCGCACATTCACAGTTGTGCCGTCCAACTTTGAACGCCTGATGCACGGACTTGCGTTATCTTGGCTGGTTTAACCGTTGGAGCGCCCCGCCACAACGCACGGTGACCATGGTCAGAGCTGGTTCAACAAATGGCGTCAGAGCGCGTTTGGAAAGTGCCGTAGGGCAAGCTTCCAGCTTGCCGAAGTCGTAGAGAGGGCCTCGCGCCACCGCCGAAGCTATGGCGCGCAGGCGGACACCCTGCTCGAAATAGACGAATCAAACGGGCTGGAAGCCCGTCCCGCCGTGGCGAGACGAGGCAAGCCAGTCGGCGCCGACGCGCTAGAGCCGCCATGGCGACGGCGCGAGGCTCGCCCTGCCGACGGCGGCGTGCCCAAACCACTTTCAAAACACGCTCTGAGAAACGTCAGCGGCCGGACGCAGCGGCTGCCGAAGATGCAGCAGATCGTTGCGCCGTTTTCCACCAACCTTTGACGGACGGAGAAATCTCCCCGTGCTTGCGCACGTAGTCGATCACGGCCTGGCGCGTCTGGAAATCGTATTCGACCAACTCCGCCCCCGGGCTATCCGCAATCTCGCGCAGCCTTTTCCACCGCAGGCCGCCGCTCGCCAGATCGTAACTGTTGAATGCGACGGCCAGCTTCCGATTCCCTTCCAGCGGTGTCCCATCGGCACGCTGCAAGGAAACGATCCGCATTCCCTCCCTGCCCCGGGGATCAAATGTGCATCTCACGCCCCACACGCCGCGAAACTCGCGCCTCTCGTAGGCGCTCGCGTTCTCCTCAAGGATTTCCTTCAACTGGGCCGTTGTGAGCTGTAAAACGCCGATCGTGTTTTCATAAGGTACAACTTTCCAGATATCGCCGATGGTAATCGCGCCTTTCCCGATCATCCCGCGCTGCTCCAAAATCCCATGAACAATCGCGTCGATTTTCACGCCCCGGTTTTGCAAGGCTTCGGCAATCGCTTCAAAAACCAAATCATGGATCGGCGTTTCACGTCGGGGAGCGCCTTGGAGTTCGAAATTCCCTCGGGCCTCACCGATCACTGTCGAGAGAGTTTTCTGCGCCTGGTCGAGTTCCTTGCCGAGTGATTTCACAAGCTCGCCATCCAACGGCACCCGGTCATCCATGAGCATTGTATTGGATGAGCGCCGCGTTACCCGGCCTTTCGCCGTGTCAAACACGAGATCGACGCGCCCGAGACGAATTCCAAAATAATCCGCCTGACAATACAGGACGTTTCCCACCTTGAACTCAGGAAAATCCCGATGCGAATGACCGCCGATGACGACATCCAACTCGGGAAAATTGCGGGCAATCGCGTTGACCTGATTCGCACGATCATCGCCGCCCTCGCGATATCCCTGGTGGCACACCAGCACCAGTATTTGGGCACCCGCTCTTCTCAACGCGGGAACGACCGTGCGGAGCGTTTCCACAGAATCCACAAACTTCAGTCCTTCAATCAGCCGGGGCCGACTCCAGTTTGGAATCCCCGGCGTGTTAAGCCCGATGACGCCGACTTTGACTCCATCCACTTCCCGGAGTACATAAGCTTGCCGACGAGCGAGGATTCGCGCAGCCGCACCTGTTACGGCGGAATTCGAGGAAGCCGCCTGAAGATTTGCATTCAAGATGGGCATTTGGGCGCGTTCGGCGCAGGCAGCCAGCTTTTCCAGTCCCCAGTCAAACTCGTGATTACCCCACACCCAGGCGTCGTAACGAAGCTCGTTGAGAGCTTTGACCATTACTTGCCCGTCAGCCAGATAACTCACAGCTGCGCCCTGAATCGTGTCGCCCGCATCCACCAGCAGCACGTTTTTCTCCGAGGCGCGCACCTGTCGAATCACAATCGCACAGCGGGCGATGCCGCCCAGATTGGTTTGCCCTTCGTAATTCTCCGTAGGCAACACGTTCCCATGCAAGTCGCATGTGTGCAGAATCGTGATGGGAACTTCACGCGCCAACAGGCAGGGCGCAACGGATAGAAACAGAGCAAGAACGATCCGCCGGGCTGCAACTGTCAGCATACGCATACCGGCTGGACTCTACCTGATCGATTGGGCGAGTCGAGCCAAATGAACTGCGCTCCACGATTGATGTGGATCTCACCTACCACGGCGCTCGAAGGGAACATACTTTTCCCTTGATAGTTCCGCCTGTGGCGCACAAGGCGGGTATTGTGCACCACGATATGCAGCCACTGTGGTCGAAGGCGGAGGTTGCTTTGAAAGCAGCAGAGAGAATCGTGGTGTTTGGCTATTCTTGCCCGGCGTTGGATTTTGAAAGCGCAAATCTCTTGATGCGCGCTCTTCGACAGAATCAAAGGCTGAGTGAATTCCATGTAATTGACCCGAATCCCGCTGTTTTCAAGCGTTACGTTGACCTCATGGGGAAGTTCAAGGGAGGTTGGCATTACTTTCGGACCGCACGTGACTACATTCGGCACATGTCTTTCCACAGTCGCAATGCGAGTCACCGGGGACGGGCCTGATTATTCTTCATTATGACCTGGCGCGCCAACACAACCGGCAATCCTCGTTGATGGAAATCCGCGAAAGCCGAGCGTAGCGAGACGCCGAGGGGTGACTGCGGGGCAACGCGCCCCGCTGCGCCCTTGCTCTCTGCCGGCGCCGCGGGTACTATAGGGTGGTACTAGCCAGTCGCTCTGCTGCTGACATGAACATAGAACAAGCATTTCAGGCGTTAGAGGCTCAGAAAAGGCAATTCCAGTCCAAGATTCCCGCCCATGCTTCAGTAATGCGCACGCGATACCTCGGAGAGATGGTGGATGAAGAGGTGGAGGCCGCTCGAAAGCATCTGCAAGCTGTCTATGAAAGCCACCTCGAAGTCGGGCCGAATTTCACCGCTCTAGCTGAGCATATGAATCATCCTCGCTATGCCTTTTGGCTTGAGGGCATTCGACGCCATCTCCAAGAATGCGAAACCATTCTCGCTCAGCAGCCTGATGGAGCATGAAGGCGTTCATCACACCTGCAACGGCGGCGCATGGGGGAAATCGTCCCGCCACCGATCAGCATGGAGGTGTCGCATTGATGTGGCATCGCGCCAAAGGCTGTTTTTGCGAAACGAACCCATTTGCCAGGCTACGGAAGCAGCGTGCTGTGAATGACATAGCTGGCCGGAGTGGCCATGACATTTCTCCCGAATCAAACCCAATCAAACCAAATGAAAGCCAGGCCGTGCTACAGTGTGAAAGTTGTAGCGGCGGTTTGTCGCCCCGACCCCTCGACCTCTCCCAGAGTCGAGTATGACCGCCGACGGACGTAATTTCGGCGGCTCCTCGTTCACCCCGACATTGGATGTCTCGGGGCAGGGAGCGCCGCTACAGCAAACCGTACCAGTACCGGCCATACCAGCACATTTCTCCGGTGGGCAACCGAGCTTTTCGAGCACTTGAGCGAGTCCGGGGATCGTCGTGCTTCGCTCCCCGGCGAAAACGGTCACTTCTTGAGCGCGTCCGCGCGCGTCGCGATGGAGACTTTCATCTCCACTTTTTCATTCGGATTATCGCGGGCGTCGCGCGGCACGGCGACGATCTTGTCCGCAACATCCATTCCTGCGATGACGTTTCCAAACACCGTGTAGCCGCCGTTAAGGCCAACGTTGTCGTTGACGTTGATGAAGAACTGGCTGCCGCTCGATTCCTTCTTCGGGTTGGCCTGATCGCCCAGACGCGCCGTGGCGACCGTGCCGCACTTGTGCTCGCGCTTGATCTCGGCCGGGACGGTGTAGCCCGGTCCGCCGGCGCCGTGCGTGCTGCGATCGGAGTTCTTGCTGTTGGGATCGCCGCCCTGAATCATGAAACCGGGGATGACCCGATGAAACGTGGTGCCGTTATAGAATCCTTCCTTCGCAAGCTTGATGAAGTTCTCCACCGTCTTCGGTGCGTCCTTGTCGTAGAACTCGATCACCATCTTGCCAAATTTCGTCTCGATCACCGCCACTTGGTCAGTGTCCGCTGCCATCACACAGGCTCCTTTCAGTAAACCAACCGCCACACACACTATCGCAATTGTTTTCATCCATCGCATTGTTCCGACCCTCCCTATCTTACTTGCCGAATGCTATCTGAATCGCTAGTTTCTGGCAAATGGTTTCCGACAACCAACCTGACCACGCGCCCGATGCCCCGCAGATTGACCTGACCAGCGACGAGTACTTCATGGGCGAGGCGCTGCGGCAGGCGCACCTTGCTTACGATGCCGATGAAGTGCCGGTCGGCGCGGTGATTGTCCGCGACGGCAAAATCATCGCCCGCGCCTTCAACCAGGTTGAACTGCTGAAGGATGCGACGGCGCACGCTGAGATCCTGGCGATCACACAAGCGGCCAACGCGCTTGGTGACTGGCGGCTGGAAGGCACGACCCTGTTCGTCACCAAAGAACCGTGCCCGATGTGCGCCGGCGCCATCGCGCTCTCGCGGGTGAAGCGGCTCGTATTTGGGGCGCGGGATGAACGTGCAGGCGGTGCAGGCTCAGTGTTCGACATCACATCCGCGAAAGGATTGAATCACATTGTGGAAGTCGTGGCGGGCGTGAAAGAATCCGAAGCGCGCGAACTGCTGCAGAGCTTCTTCTGCACAAAACGCGCCACTTAAATCCCCCCGCCCCGCGGCAGCGGGGAGAGGGTCCGCTCATTCAGTTCATCGAAAGATCTCCGCAAAGAACGTCTTCATCGCTTCCCACGAACGTTTGTCGGCACGCTCGTTGTAGGCGGCGCCTTTCGAGTTGTCGTTGCCCGAATCGGGCCGCGTGAAGCTGTGCACCGCGCCGCTGTAATAAATCATCTGCCAGTCCACGCCCGCCTTGCGGAATTCATCCTGTAACGCCGCCACATCGGCTGCCGGCACGTACGGGTCGTCCGCCCCGTGGCAGATGAGCACTTTGCACTTGATGTTCTTCGCGTCGCGCGTCGGCGTGTCGAGTCCGCCGTGGAACGTGACAATACCGGCGATGTCGGCGCCGCTGCGGGCGAGCTCGAGCACGGTCGTGCCGCCAAAACAATAGCCGATGGCCGCAACGCGTTTCGGATCGCACTGGGCCTGTTTCTTCAACACATCCAACGCGGCATTGACCCGCGCGCGGAGCAGCGGACGGTCACCTTTGTACTTTGCCGCCTGCGCGCCGGCTTCCTGTGAATTTTTCGGACGCACGCCCTTGCCGTAGATGTCCGCGGCGAACGCGACGTAACCGAGCTTGGCGAGTTGATCGGCCCGCGTCTTCGCGTAGCTGTCGCAACCCATCCAGTCGTGCACCACCAGAACGCCCGGTCGCAGGCCTTTGACGGCTTCGTCGTATGCCAGATAACCTTCGAGCGTCGTGTCGTCCTGTTTGTACTCGATCATCTCCGTGTGCAATTGCGCTTGCGCGTTCGTCAACATGGCAAATCCCGCCACCATTCCAAACAATCGTTTCATGCCAGCCTCCTCCGTCCGTGGCAAGCTAGCACGCAGCCCCCGCGAACACAACGCGGGAACAAGCTAGGCGTTGTCACCCTGAGCGTAGCCCCGCGGTCGTTTGCGGGGCAAAGTCGAAGGGTCTCTGTCGTGCCGAGCGCCACCAACGACAGAGATTTGCCGTCACACGACAGACGGCCCGCAGCGGTTTCGCTTCGCTCAGAATGACAAACAAGCAAACAAGAGCCGCCCGTCTTGGTTGCGGCCTCAAGGCCGCATTAGGCCGAATCAACGGAGAGACGGGCTTTGCTGCAACAAGGCGAGCAACCGCAGCGTCGTCTGGCCGACGATCTCAAGGCTGCGCGGACTGATTTTGTCGAGCGTGTCCTTGTCGGTGTGCCAGTAATCGTTCAAACCCGGCGCGCTGCCGTATTCGAAATCGATGAGATCGACGGCCGGGATCCCAGCCTCCAAAAATGGGACGTGATCGTCGAGGATTGCCGAGTTGCGATATCCAAAATAATCGCGGTGCCCGGCGTCCTTGGCGGCTTGAAACACACGCTGCACGAGAGCGCTTGTGCTATCGGACGGCATCGTGACATTCAAGTTCGCGTCACCGACCATGTCGAGCAACACCATCGCTTTGACCGAGTTCACGCGATTCTTATCCTGCAAATCTTTCACAAACTGCCGGCTGCCCCAGAACCCGTCGCCTGCCCCATACTCGACCATCGCTTCCTCGCCGTCGAAGAAAACAAACCATACGTTCGGCTGAGCCGAGGCCACGCGCGCCATTTCGAGAAGCACCCCGGTACTGGAGCCGCCGTCGTTGGCCCCGACGAATACGAAGTTCGTCATCCACTTCGTGTCGTAGTGCGAGCCGAACACGACGATTTGATCCGCAGCCCCGCGCGAGCCGCGCGTCTTGCCGATGATGTTGCGGAATTGAACGGGACCGCGCGGCGTCGGTGCGGTGAACACCTGTTCTTCCACGTCGAGTCCGGCCGCTCGCAATTGCGTCGTGATGTAGTCGGCAGTGTGTGTCAAAGCAGGACTGCCGCTCGGATGCGGGCCAAAACCGACAAATTGCCGGACATGCTCGTAGGCCTTTTGTCCGTCAAACGCTTTCCACTGGATTTCCGGCGTCGGCTTCGAGCCGCAACCGGAAATCAGGAAAGTCAAAACCGTTAAAATCGTTAAAACGATTAAAATCGGGATGGCAACGGCGCGGTTCATAACCTTTAACGGTTTTAACAGTTTAAACTATTTAACGTTCCTCATTCTGCCATTGTACCGCCCACGTGATGCGGCGCGCCAGTGACGGATGATCGTGCAATAGAAATTCAATGCAGGGATGCGGCGAAAGATCGGCGAGGTTTTGCTCGGCCAATTTGCGCATCGCGCGGATGAAACCGTCGGGATTCCTGGTCAGTTCCAGCGCCGTGTGATCCGCTTTCCATTCCCGCCAGCGTGAGAACGCGTTGTTCAGGGGCATCACCACCAGGCCAAATCCAAACAGACACACGGCCAGCAGCGGGAACGCGCCCAAATCGCTGATCTCGGTGAAACCAAACTTCGGCATGGCCCAGCGCAACACCGTGTCCGTGATCTTCAAACCGATGAATGTCGTCATTGTGCCCCACGCGATCAGTTTGGAGATGTCGCCGTGCTTGTAATGCGCCATCTCGTGCGCCATCACCACCTCGATCTCGTCCTCGGCGAATTGATCCAGCAAGGTGTCGCCCAAAATGATTCGCTTCGTTGCGCCGAGCCCCGCAAACGCGGCGTTCGCCTTTTTCGTCTTCTGGCTCAGAGCCATGCGGTAGATGCCAAGTACGTTGGCACCGACCTGTTTTGCCAGCGCGGCGAGACGCTGCTGCAACGATTCGTTGTCCAACGGTTTCAATTTGTAGAACAAGGGCAGGATCAGAACGGGATACAAGACGGACATCACGATGCCAAACAACAGGAAGAACAAGCCCGCTCCCACCCACCACCACGCTCCTGCCCTGCGCAGCAAGAAATACACAACGTCGAGTATCACCACGCCCAGCAGGAGATTCAACGCGAACGATTTGGCCTGATCAAACAGCCAGCCGCCGAATCTCTGGTTCGACAAACCAAAACGGTGTTCGAGGAAATATCCGCTGAACCAGTTCAGCGGCAGGAAAAGAAGCTTCGCCCCGTAGACGACAACCGCGCCGTAAATCGCCGTCGAAATCCACGGGTTGGAAGCCAAGGCCCGTGAAGCATCGGCCAGAAAATCTGACGCGCCGGTGTAAAGAAATGCAACCAGAAGCGCAAACGCATAGGCCGTCTCCACCAAGAACAGAACATTGTGGATCGCCTCGTAACGTTTGGCGCGTTGCTGCTGACTGTCGTTCGTCATGGGTGTAGCTGCGCTTCTGCGAAGCGCAGACCGTCCCACGCGCGACAAGGCTTCACAGAAGCGCCACTACACCTACACGCCCTCTACAGGTTTTCAATCCCAAAGATGCCGAGCAACCGCGCCAAATCGTCGTTGCCGTAATACTCGATCTCAATACGGCCCTTTTTCTTGCCGTGATGAACGCTGACGTGTGTGCAGAGCTTCTGCTGCAATTTCTCTTCAATCGCCAGCACGTGCGCCGACTTCGGCGCCTGCCCCAGCGCGCGGATGCGCACTTTCGCGTCGCCTTTGAGCTGTTCGACGAGTTGCTCCGTCTCGCGGACCGTCAGGTTCCGCTTCAAGACGCGCTCGGCCACAAGCCGCTGTTCCTCGCCGATGCTCAATCCCAGAATCGCCTTCGCGTGCCCGACACTGAGCCGTCCGTCCGCGATCCACGACAACACATCGCCCGTCAATCCCAGCAACCGCATCGCGTTGGCCACTGCCGCGCGACTGCGCCCAACTTTCTCGGCGATCCGCTCCTGGGTGAGGTTGAACTGCGTCGCCAATTGCTCGTACGCGCGGGCTTCCTCGATCGGGTTGAGATCTTCGCGCTGCAGGTTCTCAATAAGCGCGATTTCCAGCGCTTCCTGATCGCTGGCCTCGCGCACGATGGCCGGAATTGTCGTCAATCCCGCTTCGCGCGCCGCCCGCCAACGCCGCTCGCCGGCGATCAATTCATAGCGGTCATTGCCAAGTGGGCGCACCAGTAGCGGCTGCACGACGCCGCGTTGCTTGATCGATTCCGCCAGCTCGCGCAACTGTTCGGGATCAAACCCGCCGCGCGGCTGGAAACGGCTGCGCTTGATCGAGTTGATATCGAGATATTTGATGCCGTTGTCGAGACCGCTGTCCACTTCGGCCTTTGGTGGCGCATCCGAAACGGGCGGCGGTACGATTGCCGATCCGAGTGGGCGAACCGCCATTTCAACCCCGCTCTGAGCGGGGTCAACGCGCGGCACCTCCAGCGCCACGCTCCGCACGATTCCGCCGCTGATCAATGCATCCAGTCCCCGGCCCAACGCCTTCTTCGTCATGGTGGGAAATCCACCTCCTTTACCGCGTTTATTTACCTGGAAACACGCGGCTTGTCGAGCATAATTATGCGCCGCATGGCTGCCACAGCAGATCGAAACCGATGCGACTGGCGTCTAGGTCATCCGCTGATGATGCGGTATCAATGCGGCCATTCAGCTCCCGCCCGCTTTGCATTTCTGGACGCTTGTGCTATTTCTGCGGGAAGGATAAAACGTGGTCCGGGTTTCGTTGGCTGAATCTCGGGTTCGGCGAACACCACGGCAGATTGAAAGGCAGAACGCATGGACGTGAGACTCCCAAATTTGGGCGAAGGCGCTGACTCAGGCACCGTCGTCAGCATTTTGGTCAAGGAGGGCGATCAAGTTCAAAAAGATCAGCCCGTCCTCGAATTGGAGACCGAAAAGGCGGTCGGCACGATCCCTTCTGCCGCGTCGGGCACGGTCACGAACATCCGCGTGAAGGTCGGTGATAAAGTTTCGGCGGGGCAGGTCATTCTTTCGCTGGCGGAGAGCGGCGCCGCGCCTGTTGTAGAGGCCGCCGTACCGGCGGCTCCGCCGGCGCGTCCCGTGACCCCGGTCACCCCTGCCGCCGGGACGGCGGCCACTACACCCAAGGCCATACCCGGTTTTCCACCGCCGGCGTCGCCGTCGGTCCGCAAGATGGCGCGCGATCTCGGCATCGATTTGACGCGTGTGTGCGGCAGCGAGCATGGCGGCCGGATCACGTTGGCAGACGTGCGCGCTTACATCGAGCAACTTCAAGCGATGGCAGCCGGCGGGGAAGGCGCGCCGCAGAAGGCGGAGAAGCCCATCGCGGAGCGGATCGATCCCGTTCTGAGCGGGGCAAATTTCTCACAGTGGGGGCCGATTCACATGAAGCCGTTGACATCGCTGCGCCAGACGATCGCGCGGCGCTTGAGCGAATCGTGGACGAGCGTGCCGCGGGTCACGCAGTTTGACGAAGCCGACATCACCACGCTGAACGAGTTGCGGAAGAAATACGCCAAGGCGTACGAGGCGAAAGGGACGCGGCTGACGCTGACGTCGTTTGCGTTAAAGGCGGTGGTGGCGACGTTGAAGAAGCATCCGATTTTCAACGCGAGTCTCGACGAAGTGGCCCAAGAGATCGTGTTCAAGGAGTACTATCACATCGGCGTCGCGGTGGACACGGAGCACGGGCTGATCGTGCCCGTCATCCGCGACGTGGACAAGAAAAGCATGTTCGAGCTTTCGAAGGAACTGGAAGAGTTGGCCGCGAGGACGCGCGACAGGAAAGTCACGGCGGATGAATTGAAAGGCGGCTCGTTCACGATTTCCAATCAAGGCGGCATCGGCGGCGGAGCATTCACGCCGGTCGTCAACAAGCCCGAGGTCGCCATCCTCGGCATGGGACGGGGCGCGCTCAAGCCGGTCGTGCGCGATGGGAAGATCGAGCCGCGGCTGATGTTGCCGCTGGGATTGTCGTACGACCATCGCGTGATCGACGGCGGGATAGCGGCGCGGTTCATCGTGGATTTGGTGGCGGCGTTCGAGCAGTTCAAGGAAGAGGATGTGAGACTGGAGTAATGGAGTGTAGGAGTGATGGAAACGGTGTATAAGAACAGGAATCATGGGTATCAGCAACTGCGCGTTTGGCAGGATGCAGTCGAGTACTGCGGGCGTTTTGCACGAACCGGATCATGGCGGTTTTGGTGTAGCGGCGCTTCTGCGAAGCGCCGAACCTGTTCGAACAATCAACGTCCCGCGCTTCGCAGAAGCGCGGCTACAGCGCGTGGCTCCGCAGGTGACTGCGGGTCCGGCGAATCGGTTTCGGGCTTGCATGCTTATAATAGAACCGAGCAAATCAACAAAGCGGAATTTGAGATGCTGAACAGTCTGGCTTATAAACTTGAAAATGGATTATTGAAGTTGGTGGAAAGCTTGGAGCGGAAACAACTGACAGGCGATTGGATCGATCATCTGATCGTGCAGGAGAGTAACGCCGTCTATGGCAGTGACTTCTCCGACCCATCACTCCATCACTCCATCACTCCCTGACCCCATTTTTCTCATGGAGCCGATCAAGACCGACATTGTGGTGGTGGGCGCGGGGCCCGGCGGATACGCGGCGGCGTTTTACGCGGCGGACAAGGGCAAGAAGGTGATTTTGGTCGAGCAGGAGACACGTCTCGGCGGCGTGTGCCTGAACCGCGGTTGCATTCCGTCGAAGGCGTTGCTGCATGCGGCGCAACTCATCACCGAAGCGCGCGAGTCGGCGCATATCGGCATCGCGTTTGGCGAACCGAAGATCAGTTTGGACAAGTTACGCACGTGGAAGAATTCGATCCTCGACAAGCTGGGCGCCGGCATCGCCAGCATCGCGCTGAAACGCGGCGTTGAGGTTTTGCAGGGGCGCGGTTATTTCGAGGATTCGAAGACGTTGCGGGTCGAAACGCTGGAAGGCCAGAAGTTTCTTACCTACGACAAGGTCATCATCGCCGTCGGTTCAAAACCAGCGATGCCGAAGGCGTTCGATCTCGGCAACCCGCGCGTTATGACGTCGACCGAGGCGCTGGACATTCGCGACGTTCCCGAAAACCTGCTGATCGTCGGCGGCGGTTACATCGGGATGGAACTCGGGACGGTGTACGCGACGCTCGGCAGCAAGATCGTGCTGGTCGAGGCGTTGCCGCAGATTCTGACGGGTGCTGATCCCGATCTCGTGCGGCCGGTGGTGCGATACGCGGAGAAGGCGTTCAAGGAAGTGCGGCTGAACACGAAGGTGTCGAAGATGGCGACGCACGGGAAGCAAATCAAAGTGGCCTTCGAAATGAACGGGCAGCTGAAGGAAGAGTTTTACGACCGCGTGCTGGTTTCGGTGGGCCGCGTGCCGAACTGCAATGACTTGGGACTGGAAAACACAAAGGTCGCGCGCGACGACAAAGGGTTCATCAAGGTCAACGCCAGTCAGGAAACCACCGATCCGAACATCCTCGCCATCGGAGATGTGGCGGGCGGCGCGTTGCTGGCGCACAAGGCGGCCCGGGAAGCGCGCGTGGCGATTGAAGTGATTTGCGGCGAGTCGAGCGTCTTCCAAAGCATCACGATTCCCGCCGTGATTTTCACCGATCCCGAAATCGCGTGGTGCGGGTTGACGGAAGCGGATGCAAAAGAAAAAGGGATCCAGGTGCAGGTGGCGAAATTCCCGTGGGCGGCTTCGGGCCGGGCGTTGACGTTCGACCGCACCGACGGGCTGACAAAACTCATCATCGAACCAGAAACGGAGCGCGTGCTTGGCGTGGGTATCGTTGGTCACGGCGCGGGCGAACTGATCGGCGAAGGCGTGCTCGCGATCGAGATGGGCGCGACGGCGCAGGACCTGGCCGAGTCGATTCATCCGCATCCGACGTTGTCGGAAACGTTGATGGAATCGGCGGAAGTGTTCTACGGTCACTCGACCCACGCGTTTGCCCGCAAGAAATCGGAAGCGTAGCGGCTGCTGCTAGAATGGGGCACTGCTGTCCAAAATAATCTGATTTTGAACAGCAGTGATGACCAATGCCACTCCGTCTGCCCGGCCCGCTTGCCCAAACATCGCCCGCCGTTCACCCCTCCGCCTTTTACATTCGCTCCTTAGCCGCGTAAGCCGAGAGCGTTTGTGCGATCAGTTCCACGCTGCGTTCGGTTGCGCCGACGTTGGCTTCGATGACGCGGCGGGCGGCGGCGGCGATTGTTTTTCGCTGTTGTTCATCCTGTAGCAACGTGTGGAGCGCGCGCTGAAGCTGGCAGGCATCCTGCACCTGCATGCACGCGCCTTCGGCCACAAACTGCTGTGCAATCGCCTTGAAATTCTGCATGTACGGGCCGAACACCACGGGATGACCGCTAACCGCCGCTTCGACAATGTTCTGCCCGCCCTGCCCGACCAGACTTTTGCCGACGAAAATGACCGTGGCGATTCTGTAGAGCCATTTCAGGTCACCCGTCGTGTTGACCAGCAGGCAATCGTACGGCTTGGCCGTCGGCACGAGTTGCGGGGTCACTTCGGAACGCAGGATGAATTTGATTTGTTTGCGCTGCGCCAACTCGACGACCTCGCGGGTGCGTTCAACGTGGCGGGGGGCAATCACGAGAAACAGATTCGGGACTTGCTTGCGCAGTTCGTCGAACACGTCGAACACGATTTCTTCTTCGCCGGGATGTGTGCTGCCCGCCACCCAGGTCGGCTGGAGCGGCGAGACGCCGATCTGCTTCAGCAATTGCACAGGATCAAACTTCTGCACGTCGGCGTACGGCATCGAGGCGTCGTACTTCAGGTTGCCCGTTACGCGCACCCGCTCGGGCAATGCGCCGATGCTAATGAAGCTCTCGGCGTCTTCCTGGGTCTGGACGCATAGCAACGTCAGCCTCGTGAGCACCTCGCGGAAAATCCAGCGCACCCGTCGATAGCCCCGCCCGGAGCGGGGGGACATGCGGCCGTTGACCAGGAACATCGGAATGACGCGGCGCGCGCCTTCCCAAATCTGGTTCGGCCAGAGTTCCGATTCCATCAGGACCACAAAGTCAGGCTGGATCAAATCGTAGGCGCGGCGCACGCACCACGGGAAATCCTGCGGAAAATACGCCAGATCGACTTTCTGCGGCAATCGTTCGTAGGCGAGCGTGTATCCCGTCGAAGTTGTCGTGGTCAGAATGATGCGGAGCTTCGGGAACCTTCGCTGCAGCGCGTTGATGAAGATGAGCGCGATGTTCACCTCGCCGACGCTGACCGCTTGAATCCAGCAGCGTTGCTCGGCCTTCGTGGCGAGGCCGGCGCGTGATTCCGCCGGGTAGAAGCCGAACCGCTGCAGAAAATTCTCCCGATATCTCCCGCGCTTCCACATTTTGGACAGAAACATCGGGATCAGCAGCACAAACCCCAGCGAGTAAGCAACCGTGTACAGCAACTGGATCATCGAATGCGACAATAGCGAATTCAGGGCGGCGATGCGAAGAAATTCCCACCGTCAGCGCGTGGAAGAAAGCCAGACCGCGCTGCGCCCATAGACCGAGAGGTCTTCTCTCCACTTCCCGCAGCAGACGAAAGACCTTCGGTCGGACATGGTGCGGGTCAGGAGACCCTCGCACAACCGGGTCCGGAGTTGCGCCGTGCCCGATCTCCGCCGATGAAAACTGTCAGGATGAGCCCAGTTGGTGTCGGTAGTGAAGGCAAAGGGACCTTCCCGCGACGAAGACGCGCTGTGCGAACGCTGTGGCAAGGCTGGCACCGTGCGCTGACGCCACTACATGCACGGATGCACCATCGGTTGTCGCCGGTACGGCGGCCACCACAACACTCCATTACTCCATCACTTCAATTCCCCTGCTACGCGTAGTAGTGGTAGTTGACGTCGGGGAAGATGTTGTCGCGCCACTCGATGGAAGAGAGCCACGGTTCGTCAATGTGGCCGCTTTTGATCTGCTCGTAGAGGCGCGTGAAGCGCAGGATGTGATCCTTGGTGCGTTTGACGGCGTAAGGCACGGCAGTGCCCGTCTTCATGATGAACGCCCAGTCGCTGGACTGCGCGAGGAGCAATTCGCGGGCGGCCTGCTTGAGTGCCCGCTGCGTGAGGTGGTCGCCGTGCTTGTAGTTGCGCGCGAGTTCGGTCATGCGCTCGGCGGCGACGTGCAGGTGCGGATAGATCCAGGCGTTCGAGCCTTCGAGCCAGACTTCCCAGTAACCTTTGTTGCCCCAGCTCGAGGCGCTCGGCTGAATGATCTGCTGCGTCGGGAACAGGCGCAGGTACTCGGTCGGGGTCGTCAGCTTGAAGACGTTCTGGTCGAACGCGACTTTGCGCATGAAGAAATTCAGAAACTCGGGGCCTTCGAACCACCAGTGACCGTACAACTCCGCGTCGTAGGGCGAGATAATGAGCGGCTTGCGCTTTAACACGCCGAAGAGATGCTCGATCTGCTTTTCGCGATTGAACACGAAGTTGCCCGCGTGGCTCGCGGCCTTCTCCATAGCCCAGTGGCGGTTGTACGGTTCCTTGTGCGGCGTCTTGCCTGTGATGCGGAAGTACTTCACGCCCGTGAAGCAGCGGATGCCGTCGGGATGGATGTACGGCTTGATGTAGTCGAACTCGAGGTCGAACCCGACATCGCGGTAGAAATCACGGTAGTCGTAGTCGCCGGGGTAACCTTCCTCCGAACTCCACACCTGTTTCGACGACTCGACGTCGCGCCCGAACGTGGCGACGCCCGCAGGCGTGAAGACCGGCGCGTAAATCCCGAAACGCGGCCGCGGATGGCCGAACATGATGCCGTGCGTGTCCATGATGAACCAGCGGATTTCGGCCTCATGGAGAAACTCCTCGACGCCTGGCACGTAGGCGCACTCGGGCAGCCAGATGCCTTTCGGGTCCTGCCCGAAGCATTGGCGGTAGTGATCGCGCGCGATCATGATTTGCGCGCGGATCGACTCGGGATGTTCCTGCATCAGCGGCAGGAACCCGTGCGTCGCAGCGCAGGTGATGATCTCCAGCTTACCCATCTCTTGGAATTTGCGGAACGCGCCGACCAGGTTGCGTCCGTATCCGTCGCAAAACGTCGCGCGCGCTTCCTGAAAGCGGTTGTGATAAAACCACGCGAGCTCGTGGAACGCGTGGTCCCATTTCGTGCGCTCGATTTCCTTCTCGGCCAGCTCGATGAGCTTCGAGATGTGTTTGATGTAGCGCTCCTGCAACAACGGGTCGAGCAGCATCGAGCACAGCGGCGGCGTCAGCGACATCGTGAGACGGAAGTCCACGTTGTCGCGGACGAGCCCTTCCATCACCTTGATCATCGGGATGTAGGTTTCCGTAATCGCCTCGTACAGCCAATCCTCTTCGAGGAAATCCTCGTACTCGGGATGGCGCACGAACGGCAGATGCGCGTGCAGCATCAGCGCTACATAACCTTGTGGCACTGGTGTCCTCCTCTTGTGTCCGGGGGTATGGCTCGACCCCTGGGCGAGCCGAGGACAGCCCGGCGGGCCGTCCATACCAAAATTCTCACGCGACCGCGGGCGCCTTCAGGTGCGCCGGTTGCTTGACCTTGCCGACTTCGCCCTTGGCGCGCGACTGACGCTCGAACGTCAAGGCCACCTCGCGTTTGTCGTCGCCGGCCGCCGACACCACCACGACGGGCAACGTGTACTGGCCATCCGGGAACGAGTATTGGAAAGAGAACGTGCCGTCGCTCCGCAGGTTGATCGACTTGCCGTCGATGGTGACCTTCGCATCCGGTTCGGTCGCGCCGTAGATAATCAACTCGGCGTTCACCGCGAACCAGAATCCTTTCCGCGGCACGCCCGACCAACTCGCGCCGCCGGGACTGAACGCGCTGAACATCCCGGAGCTCAGTTCCTCCTGCAGCCGCCGCCGCAGCCATTCGGTGATTTCGAACGAGCCCATTCGGATGCGGCGCAGAATGTCGCCGCCGAGGATGCGCTCCAGCTCCCCCGCCTGTTCTGCCGACCACGGGCCGAGATCCAACCCGACCTTGAACGGAAACTTGAAGCCCGCCAACTGCAGCCGATGCAGCGCGTCGGCCAGCGCCTCCCCGCCCTTCATGTGCTGGCGAATCAATGCGAGCAGTTCGCGGAAGGAAAAGTCGATCGGAATCGTCACAAAGCGCGCCGTCGTGTCCGGCGAAACCGCGTCGGACGGCGTGGTTGCTTCGCGCGAGCGGCTGATGACGTGGAAGTGGCCGGCGTGGCGCCAGAAACCAAGCTCCACGCTGTACGTCGTCGCCGCTTTGTTGACGGGGATATACCAGTTGCGCGTGTCGTGACCGAGCGTGAGTTCCTGGATCGGGCTTGCCTGATTCTTTTCGTACACGCGCAGCAACAGGCGGCCGTCGGACGACTGGCCACGGTAGTCGGCCATTTGCTGCCAGCTCAGATCCCAATAGGCGTAAAGCCAATGTGGATCGCGAGCAGTCAGGTAAAGCCTGCCTGTGCCGTAGGCCTCCGGCAACTCGCCGAGATGTTCCTCACGGAAAACCTGGGTCGGCGGCGGTAGTGCCGGAGTGACGTCAAATTTGTGCGCCGAAAATTCTTCCGGACCACGTGCGGACAATCGTTGTTCCACCGCTGACGGCATCGAGATGGGACTCCGACGTGCGGTTGCGCGACCGGCTGTGGCGGCAGCGCGTTCCGGCACGGCTGGCGCAGGTGCAGCAGTTGTTGTGTCGCGTTTGCGAATGGCGCGACGTTTGACGGCATCCGCCAGCCGTTTGGCGACGGCTGCGATTCCGTTGCGCTGATTTTGCGCGCGGACCGCGGTGCGTTGCTGGGCTTGCCGGATTCTTTTCAGCAAGTCAGTTTTATTCAGTGTGGAAATACCGCGTAACCCAAGCCGCTGGGCAATCTTGAGTAATTCAGCCTTTGTCTTTGACGCTAAGTCAGCTTTGCTCATGATAATGATGCCTCTTGCCAACCTCGGTAATGGAGGCCAGCCTCTCCAAGTACTGATAGCTTATAGACCAAGAAACAAACGGATGTAAACGGTTATTTTCAGTACAAAGACGACAGGGGCTCAAAAGCTCTTGTTATCCACAAATTAAGCCGCCTAGCTAGTAGTAGTAGCGCGGTGGCGGTGGCGGATACATGCTCGGTGTATTGATCATGAAATCAATCACCTTGTTACTCACGCCCGCGTCCCTAAGTTCGATGATCTCGGACGTGTTCAAGTAGAACACCGTATGAGAATTGCGGATCTGGCTGATGATCACCTCGTCGCTGATGCCCGCTTTTGCCAGCGCCTTTATGTCCGCAGGTGTTAGACGTTGCCATTGGTCAAACCTCTGTAGTGTCTGCGGGCTTTGCTGTGCGAGCCTTTCACGCTGTTGCTGATCCATGGCGTTGCCGATGATGCCGCCCGTCAGCGCGCCAATGGCGCCACCGATAAGCGCGCCTTCGCCAGCGTGATGGCCCGAGGAGCCACCGATGATGGCGCCCGTGCCCGCGCCGATTGCCCCGCCCGTTAGTGCGCCCGTGGCCGTCCGATCGGGATAACCTTCGGGCGTTTCGCAGCCCGCCGCTAGGATTGCGAGTGCCGCTCCCCACACCCAAATCATGGAGGTTCTCATTCCAAAGCTCCTTTCAATAAATCAACCACGTCATCTCAAACGCAACATACCAAGCCTCTATTCAACAGACAAGCTCCTGCCACCCGGCGTTGAATGCCTTTGAGATGGCAACGAAAGTGCGGTTGATCGTGAGCCACCCGATCGTCAAAAAAAACATCTGGTACGCGGCGGTTGCTACGCTTCAGACTTCTTGCGGACGAACGTGTGGGTCGAATGACCGTGGAACACTTCCGCCGCTTCCATTAACGTCTATGACAGTGTCGGATGCGAATGAATCGACTCGGCCAGGTCCTGCGCCGTCGCGCCCATCTCGATCGCCAACACGCCTTCGCTGATCAGTTCGCGCTGTTATCCAAAGCGCCCAAGGGCGTGTTCCTGCCGCAACCCGCGCTGACCGAGCGCGCCGAGAAACTGGTCTTGCAGGTCGAGACCGCACTGCCCAACATCCTCAGCCTCACCAACGACGCATGCACGGTGCTGACCAACGCCAGCGTCCTCGTAGTCAATCTTAAGATGCTCGGCCAGATTTCCCGGCTTGTGGTGGACACCGACAATCTCGTCCAAGGACTGAAAAAGCATTAGCTGCTGCGGGGCATCTCCCAGAAGATGAACGCCACCAATGCACCATCGTCAAAGGCGCAAAACGCGCCGGCGAAGAGCGAGAGCAAATAGATTCGCGCCCGCTAATAGGACAAGGTCAGCCCCAGGCTGACCTGATTGCGATCGAAAGTATAGACGGGGAAAGGCGATATCGACTGGGTATAATGCGTATAGTAGTAATCCAGACTGCCCGACAGCCAGTCTCTAAACGCATAGTTGACGCCGATGTGGCCGGTGAGTGATTCGTCCTGCCCACTGAGAGAGCTATTAGATACCGGCATCAAGAACGAACTGAGCACATACGACGCGTCAGCTATGGCGCGCAGCCGCGCCGTGAGTCGATGGTTGATTTGGAAGGCCATGCTTGTGTTTTCCGAAGCGTTGAACTGTCGAGTGAACCCTATTGCGGTGGTGCTGCCCGCAGTCATCGCGTAACCGAGGATCAGCGAGATGGTGCTGTCAGGACCGTAGTTGTAAGCGAGTGATCCATATCCCGTGGGAGCGGTGCTCATGCTGCCGTCTTCAGCCTCGCGGATCGTGTAACCGCCGTTTAATTGCAGGGACAAACGCGGATTGAATCTCCGTACGGCCGACAGATACACCGTGTGCCACTGCGCGTTCAGGGCGTTGTTGGTGCCGGGGTTGGTAAAAAGGTTTTGTCCGTACTGGTAGTTGATCCCGGCAGTGGTGCGCTGATCCAACATGTAGAGCGCGGACAGCGTCATCTGATAATCCTCACGGTCGTTGTTACTGGCGACGCCCGACACCGCATATCTCCAGATGTCCCAATTGCCATTGAGACCAAGGCTCCAGCGCGGCGTCAAGGCGTAGTTTAAATTGCCCACCACATTGTCGTAAACGTAGTCTCCCGCTTGCACGACCGTGATCGGCACCCCGGCTTGCGTTTGCACGAGCTGCGGTTGAATGGAATTGATATAATTCTCGTTGAGACTCAAGGTTAAACGCGGACTGAATGTGTAGTTCGCGGAGAAATTGGCGTTATGGGATTCGCTAACACCTCCTAGGTAGAGGTCGCGTGGATACTGGAGTCCATAATCATAAGTCAGGCCCATGAAAAACCGTTCCAGCGGAACGCTGGCGCGGAGCACGAGATCCGAATTATAGCGGAACCCGGCCTCACGGTTATTCTCCGTGCTTTGGAAGTTGTCATCGTACACGCCGTACCCGGTAACGGCGACGGCCCAGTTCCGATTCGGATCGCCGAGAGGCGTGAATTCCCATCCGGCAAAGGCGACGCGCGTTGCCATCAGCCACGGCAACAGCATCTGCCATCGGAATGGGATTCGCCAGCTACGTCTCACACGTGGCGTCCTTCGTTGGCCCTACAAGCACCATTACTCGACGAACTCCAGATGTACCGGGCGCGGCAACAGCGCCGCGTGGTAACCGCGCGTCAGCAGCCGCGCGATGGCTTCACGACCTTTCTCACCCATGTTCGACGTCCACGGATTGACGTACATCCCGACGAAGTGATCGGTCATCGCGGCATCCATCCCGCGACCGTATTTCATCGCGTGCGCGACTGCTTCCTCACGATGAGCGTGCGCGTACTCGATGCTTTGCTGCAGCAGGTCGGCGATCTTGCGCATGAGTTGCTTCCCCAGATTCTTGCGGACGACGTTGACGCCCAGCGGCACAGGCAGCCCCGTGTCCGCATGCCACCAGCCGCCCAGGTCCACGACCTTGTGCAAGCCCATTTGCTGGTACGTCAGTTGGCCTTCGTGAATCAGCAAACCCGCTTCCGCTTCCCCGCTTTTCACGGCCTCCATGACGCGGTCGAACGGCACGACTTCAAATCGGAAATTCATCAACAGCAATTTCAACAACAGGTAGGCGCTGGTCATCGTCCCCGGCACCGCGATGCGCACGTCGGCCAACTCGCCCACGTCCATCGGTCGGTTCGCCACGATAATCGGGCCGCATCGGTCGCCGAAGCTTCCGCCGTTGGGCAACAGCGCGTACGTGTCCATCACGTAGCCGTACGCGTGGGCGCTTATTGCCGTTACTTCCAGCTCGCCCTCCACGGCGCGATGATTGAGGCTCTCGATGTCCTCGATCTTTTCTGTGAACGTCAGTCCGCAGGTGTCGATCTTGCCGTGGGTCAACGCGTAAAACATAAACGCGTCATCCGGGTCAGGGCTGTGCCCGATGCAAATCTCGCGTGGTTCCATGAGCGCCATCTCCTAAATTGGTTGCCAAAGTCGCAAACGGTTGCTAACAGTATGCCCGCGCGCCACGGTTTGCACGAACAAAAATCGCCGAACCCATGAACAATAACCGCAAACCCAGCAAACCCTCCCGACTGAATCAGCCGCCGCGTCTTCGCTGACATGAAAATCCGCGACATCCTCCAGAGTACGCGACCAACAATTTCCTTCGAGTTCTATCCGCCCAAGGACGACGCGGCGATGAACCATTTGTTGGATACACTTTCCCGCTTGCGCGACCTGCGGCCATCGTTCACCTCCTGCACCTACGGCGCCGGCGGCAGCACACGCGCGCGCACGCTCGAAGTCACCCTCAAAATCAAACAGCAATTTGGTTTGGAAGCAATGGCCCACTTGACCTGCGTTGGCCAGACCCTGAAGGACATCGACGCTGTGTTGAAGAACTTCGCCACCAACGGCATCGAGAACGTCCTCGCCCTGCGCGGGGATCGCCCTATCGGCCAACCCAGCTCCGAGCGGGGCCAACCCGAACCACCCGAAGGCGGGTTCCCGAACTTCAAGAACGCCGTGGACCTGATCCGCCACATCCGAACCCGCTTTGGCAACACCTTTAGTATCGGCTGCGCGGGTTATCCTGAAAAACATCCCGAAGCGCCCGACTTCGAGACCGACTTGCGGCATTTGAAAGAGAAAGTGGATGCCGGCGCCGACTTCGTCATCACACAGCTTTGCTTTGACAACAAGGATTTCTTCAACTTCGTCCAATGTGCCCGCGCCATAGGCATCGCCGTCCCGATCATCGCCGGCATCATGCCCGTCACCAACGCCGCGCAGATCAAAAAGTTCACCACCATGTGCGGCGCCAGCATCCCCGCCAAGATGCAGCGCGAACTGGATTCCATCGCCGACAACCCCGAAGCCGTCGTCGAGTACGGCGTCAACTGGGCCACCGCCCAATGCCGCGAACTGCTGGCCGCCAACGTCAGCGGTATGCACTTCTACACGCTCAACAAAAGCAAAGCCTCCCGCCAAATCGTCGAGAACCTGGGTCGCGACGGCGCGCTGCGGTAGACGACCAGCACGAGTTGTCGCGCGTGGCGTTTCATGCCCGGCAGGATAGGGCGCGGCAGAATGACGGTCAAGATTGGGTTGCGAGTGGAATGGTTGACCGGGGATGACGCTGATTGCGCGGATTTCACCAACGATTCACCTCCTTCGGCTCATCTGTGCCATCCGTGGAATCCGCGGTTGAACCTTCCCTGCAAAGAAATCTTTACTCTGACGCGGGAGTGCCGGAAACTTCCACGCGATATGCCAGTATCGAAACAGGATCAGGAATTGATTCAGCAGCTTGTCGGTGAGCACGGCGGCGGCGAGAATGCCGATCTGGTCGCGGAAATTATCGAGACCGCATTGCGGTTGATTGACGACAAGACGGACCGTCTCGACGTGAAAGTCATCACGTCGGCGTTGAAGGAATTGCGGTATGCCTCGAAAATCTTTGCGCCCTACCGCAGCCGACAGAAGGTCACCGTGTTCGGCTCGGCGCGCACCCTCCCGGACGCGCCCGAGTACAAGCAGGCGGTCGCTTTAGGCAAGGCCATTGTCGCGCATGATTTCATGGTTATCACGGGCGGCGGCGAAGGCATCATGGGCGCGGCCCAGCGCGGCGCGGGACGCAACAATAGTTTCGGACTGAATATCCGACTGCCGTTCGAGCAGGAGCCGAACCTGGAGATCGCCGGCGACCGCAAGCTGATCAATTTCAAATACTTTTTCACGCGCAAGCTTTGCTTCATGAAGGAGAGCGACGCCATTGTGTTGTTCCCCGGCGGATTCGGCACGCACGACGAAGGCTTCGAATCGCTGACCTTGATGCAGACCGGCAAGAGCCAGCCCAAGCCGCTCGTGTTCATGGATCGACCGCGCGGAAATTACTGGAAAACGTGGTGGCGGTTCGTCGAGGACCAATTGCTGGATGCCGACATGATCAGGAAGGAAGACCTCGCGTTGTTCAAGGTCACCGACGACATCGAAGAGGCATGCGACCAGATCGTCCGATTCTACAGCAATTACCACTCGTGCCGGTATGTGAAAGACGCGTTGGTGGTGCGTGTGAAACATTCCGTGACGGAAGGGTTGCTGCGCACGTTGAACGAGCGGTTCGCCAACATCTGCGTCAACGGCGCGCAGTTCCAAGCTTCCGGCCCGCTGCCCGAGGAGGAAAACGAGCCCGAACTGGCAGACTTGCAGCGGATCGTATTCCCGTTCAACCGGACAAACTTCGGGCGCTTGCGGTCGCTGATCGACGTGGTCAATCAGCACTAGACAGGCTAGGACTTTCGCTGCAGACTTTTCCGACGCGGCGGGATCGATTCCGACTTGCCACGGTGCGCCTTGCCACTCACCAGCCACCCGTCGTAGATGCGACGCAGGCGGTGCGGTGGCACGCGAAGAAAATACAACATCATCACCCACCAACTCACAAAGGTGGTTTTCAGCACGCCGTTCGCATCCCAGCGCCGTCCACTGCTGATTAGCCCCGACGGGATAAACGTGACGCGGCCCGCCCGCCGCAAACGGCAGGCGAAGGCGATGTCTTCCATGATCAGGATCCTGGGAAAGCCGCCCAGCACCTCAAAGACTTGCCGCCAGACGAAGATTCCCTGATCGCCATAGGGCAGTTTCAACGCGCGCGAGCGGCGGCTGGAGATTCTGGCCACGAATATGCAGAGCCGTCGCGGTGAATCGATGTTCAAATCGAACGCGCCGCCGACGGCGCCATCGCCGATGATGCGCCGCTGGATTTCCTCCAGTGCGCCGGGCAACAGAAACGAGTCCGCGTGCAAGAACAGCAGGATGTCTCCCGTGGCGTGCCGCGCGCCAAGATTCATCTGCTCAGCGCGGTTGGCAGACGTGACGAAGACGTACGGCGTGAACCGTTGCGCAATCTCGACCGTGCGGTCAGTCGAACCTCCATCCACAACGAGTAACTCGACATCGGGGTGAACGGCCAATTGACGGAGCGTCACCGGCAAATGAATCTCTTCGTTTAGAGTCGGGATGATGACGCTGATTAACATGAACAACCACTCGCCTGCGGTATTTAATAGCAGATTTCGGGATCGAATTCCACTGAATTCGGCATGGCCCCTCAGCGCGCAATGCTATATCATCGCGCCATGCGGCGGAAAACAGGCATCCTCGTGTTCACGCACGGCTCGCGGCTCAAAGAGGGCAACGAGATCGTGATCAAGCTAGTCGAGCAGTTGCGCGAGCGGCTCGGCTACGAGCACATTGAACCGTGCTTCATGGAACTGGGCAAACCGCTGATTCCCGTGGCCATCAAGAAACTGGTTTCCAAGGGCTGCAACCACATTTTCGGATACGCCTTTTTTCTCGTGCCCGGCTCGCACCTGCGCGAGGACATCCCGTTCATTTTCGAGCAGACGCTGAAGAAACATCCGGGCGTCACCTACGAACTCTCGCCGCCGATGATGTCCGACCCGATGATGGTGGATTTCGTCGCCAAACACATCGAAACCGCGCTGACCGAGTCGCGTCACAACTGATTCCCCACGCCGTTGGTAGGGCGGGCTGGCCCAGCCCGCCTCGCTGACGAAATGGAAATATCGCGCCATCCTCCGGGTCGGCGACCAGCAAGTCGGCCAGTGGAGCAACGAAGTCAGCCTCACCGTCGGCGGGTAGAATAACGGGGCGAAACGACTGCAATCGAGAGCGCGGCCGGTATCCCGGCCGCGCTTCATTTACCACTATGTCATGGCGAGCTTGTCGAAGGACTTCCGTCCAGCTACAATCCGCGTGCTATGCAACCCCACAAATCTTAACTCGCACGCTTTGATGCGACGCATACTCGTTCTGGGAGCCGGTGCCAGTGCTGATTACGGGATGCCAACCGGAAAGGAACTCGTTAGCGAGGTAATCCGGTGTTGCAGTGATCAACATCCACTCTTTGCCCACCTTCTGCGGTGTGGCTGCTCGGAAGACGAACTTACAGAGCTTGGGAGAAGGCTCCGGGACTCCGAGCCGAACTCAGTCGATTTTTTCCTGACAGAGAATACAAAACTGCGGCGAGCGGGAAAGCTGGCGATTGCGGCGGTTCTTCTCAGCGCAGAGAAGGATGAAGAGGTAAGAGAGTCTTGGTACAAGTTGCTTTCCAGCCAAATGCTTCACGATCGCACTTTGCAGCATTCGCCGAAGGTGATCCACGTCATCACGTTCAATTATGACCGCTCTCTTGAGTTCTATTTTTTCCGAGTAGCCCACGCGCACTTCGAAGACCCTGCTAAAGCAGCGCTTTTCACCTTCCGCGTAATACCAATACACGTTCATGGTAGATTTGTAAAGATGCCGGATGAGGATGCGAACGCTGGTGTCGCCTATGGCAAAGCGGTTCAAGCCGAAGTAATCGTCAAGTCTGCGGACGGGATACTTCTCGCGTGTGAGCACATCGGCGAGCACGAAGACTTTCGCGCGGCGCAGCAACACCTAGCTGACGCGGAGGAAATCGTTTTTCTTGGGTTCGCGTTTCACGAGGACAACTTAAGAAACTTGAAGCCAGAAAGGTGGAAAGATCGGCGACTGATAATTTCAGGCTATGGCTTCAATCAGAGAGAACGCGATAAACTTAAGGCCGCGTTTCCGTCAGCGGATGTAGGACGAGCCGACGAAAAGCTGCCGAAGTTCCTTGAGAATCGAGAACTCTGGTAACACGCAGTTTTACGGCTCTTGGGTGCCGGCAGGCAGAGATGCTTCGACAAAGCCAAATCGAGTTACTGACAACGTGAGCGGGCGCTGGCGACGGCCAGATCAAAGGAGCAAATCATGGACATTACATTCAACTGCGACAAGTGCGGGCAGCGCATCGCGATTGACGCGGCGGGTGCGGGAATGGCTATGCGGTGTCCAAAGTGCGGGCAGAGTCTTTCAGTTCCGATGGCGGTCGCTGTTCCAGCCGGAACTGCCACCCCACAATCACGCGAGACGCAACCACCGCTAATTCTTTCAACAAAACAATGCCCGTTGTGCGCCGAAACTATCAAGAGCGAGGCGCGGGTGTGCCGGTTCTGTGGCTACAATTTGGAGACAGGGCAACCCGGACGGGCGAGCCATCCCGAGAATGTCTCGCCGCCAGTAGTGGAGGCGCAGAGTAGCGTCAAGAGCGGCGTGAAACTTGGCGTAGGGATGTTCATAGTTCTGCCGGCGATTATCATCGGCGTGATAATCGCAGGGGTTGTGCTCCTTTTGTTCCTTGGTTTGCTAACTGAATTGATGAGTTTCCTTTGGGACCATCTGATAGTCGTCTTGTCTATACTGGTTCCCACATTGGTTATCATTTGGGCCGTGTTCGCTCTTGTGCGCAAGAGGGGAAACGCCGCCCACTCGCGGGTTTTAGTCGTGTCCGGAATACTGTTTGTTGTGGCTGTTTCATACCAAGCATGGATCGGGTATAAAAAAGAAAATGCGCAGGGAATAGCGAACAGCTTTGTAGGAATTACTGAGCAAGAATTAATCCGCAGACTTGGCCAGCCAAGGGAGATCCAAGGTCAGACTGACTCGCCGTTCAGATCGCTCGTATACGATGAGTCAGAAAGCAATACCACAGTCTTCATTATTGATGAAAAGGATGGCGTGGTCGCGGGCGGCAGTTACCGTGGCTGTTGGATCCATAGATAGTGAAACCAAACGCTTTTATCTTTTGCTGATGGATTCGACTCGCTGACAACGTGAGCGGGTGCGGGCGACGGCCAGATCAAAAGAGTATCCTATGGACATCGAATTCTACTGCTTCAAGTGCGGCCAGCATATCGTGATTGACGAAGCGGGGGCGGGGCAGGCCGTGAATTGTCCAAAGTGCGGCCAGCCGCTTGCCGTACCGCAGACACAACCGGGCCCATCGAAACCAATGACACCCGCCCACATTCCACCGGTGATCAGCAAGCCGGTAACTCAAAAGCGCAAAAGGCCGACCGGTTTGATCGTTGGTTTGGGTGTGACGGCGTTGTTGATTCTGCTTGCTGTGATGGGGAATTTCTCGTCTCAGCCGGCATCAGCACCTTCGGTTGATGATAAGGGTCAGTCTGACCCCTGCGAAGAAATAGCTTTTAACGCTGGATTTAATATGGGGCATCATAGCTCTGTTAAGCCTAGTGACGGAGTGCTGAATCAAGCTGCAGCAAATTCAGGATGCAATCCGGGAAACTACCGCATGTGGTTTGATGAGGGCTGGAGAATGGCGCAAAATCATTGACTCTTACCCCGGTGGGTGTACGTGTCGGATATGAAACGCGACATGGAATTGGTTCGATTGATTCTTCTGGGGCAGGAGACAGGCGAAACGCCGCCAGAATTGAGCGAGTATTCTAAGGAGGCCATAATATACCATTATCAAATCATGGATGACGCAGGTTTGATTGTGGCATCATTCGAAAAAGACATCAGTGGCATCGCATTCGGCGGGGGTGTTAATCGGCTCACTTGGGCAGGGCACGACTTTTTGGATTCGACCAAAGACAGCAAGATTTGGAAAATGGCGAAGGCGCATATTATCAAGCCTGGAGCGTCTTGGACTTTTTCGTTGTTGATGGAATGGTTGAAGCAGCAAGCTCATCAGCAAGTGTTTGGAGTTCCTCCCCAGCAGTTGAAGTAGCACGTTGCCCCAACACCTGAAACTGGGAACAGTCTCAGTGTAGACGGGGTCAACTCCGCCCTCGTGACAAAGATGCTGTTGCGCGGTTCGGCACGGCAGAATTCTCTTTCCTGTAGCGTCTTGGTTTGCTAGTCTCCACCCAGTTCTTTCCGAAAGCGTCGGCGCAGGGAACGCCGTGAGAATCGGCGACAGTGGCGCTGCTGTAACTGGCTACGAAAGCCCATCAGCCATCCAAACGGAGAAGGCGGGCGAGTAGGCTTGCCCCCGAAGTTTTTCGGGGGTGAAAAGCCAGAAGTCAGAATAACGGCCGACGCGAAACCAACCCCGAAAGTTTTCGGGGTAAACAATCCTTCGAACCAAAGGAGAATCGTTATGCTTCGCCGTTTGTCGCTTGTTTGTGCGTTGTCCGCCGTTCCCGCCCTCGTCGGCGCTCAGGAAACGTCATCTGTTCCATCCACCAACCGCCTCGAAGAAGTCGTTGTCACGGGCACACGGATCCCCACCGAAGTGGAAACCGCACCCAACTCCATCACTGTCGTCCCGCACGAGCAAATCGAGCAGACGCAAGCGCAGACCGTGCAGGAAGTCCTGCGGGATGTGCCGGGCGTCGAGGTCGCGCAAACGGGCCAGCCGGGCGGCCAGACCTCTGTCTTTCTGCGGGGCGCCAATGGCGAGCACACGCTGGTTCTGATCGACGGCGTCCGTGTGAACAGCGCGTTCAACAGCGCCTACGATTTCGCCAACCTTCCCGTGGACAACATTGACCATATCGAAGTTCTGCGCGGACCGCAAAGCACGCTCTACGGTTCCGAGGCGATGGGAGGCGTCATTAACATCGTCACCAAACGCGGCGCAGCGCAGCCGACAGGATCGGTGCTCGTGGAGGGAGGGAGCGACGATGCCTTGCGCAGTCGCGGCTCGTTTGCGGGGACTTTCGGCAAGCTCTCGCTGTCCGCAGGCGCCAGTTTTTTCTCAAGCGACAACGAGCGCATTAACAGCGCGGTGCGCACCTGGGACGCGTCGGGCCAGGCCGCTTATCAACTGCTGGAGCGACTCGACGTGAGCCTGCTCGGCACCTGGTTGAAGTCGCATGCCGGTTCGCCCAACGACCGGTTCACGAATGATCCCAACGACTTCCTCGACAACGAAAACTCGCTCGTCATTTTGAAGCTCCACGGACAACCGACGGAATGGTGGGACGCGAAGCTGGCTCTCTCCCACGCGCACGAGCGGGAATTCTTCGACGAGCCGACACCGAATCCGTCGCCGTTTGGCAGTTTCGGCGCATTCAGTGAGACGACCGTCGGCGATCGCGATCAGATCGACTTCCAAAACATCTTCTCGATTGGCGACCAACACAAGATTCTCGCGGGCGGTTCGTTTGACAACAGTCGCGCGGACGACACGAGCGTGTACAGCGGCTCGCCCACGTTCCTGCGCCGCACGGTCGAGGACAAGTCTCTCTACGGCCAGTACGATTTCAGTCCGATGTCCCGGTTGACGCTCACCGGGGGCGGGCGCGTGGACGATTACACCACCTTCGGCACGCACGGCACGTATCGTTTTGCCGGGCGCTTCACCGCGCCAGAAACGGAAACGATCTTTCGCGCCAGCGTCGGCACCGGCTTCCGCGCTCCACCGATTCGCCAGTTGTTCCCGCCGTATGGAAACCCGGATCTTCAGCCCGAAGACAGCCTCGGCTGGGACTTCGGCGTCGAACAACCGCTGCTCGACAAGAAATTGCGCGTCGGCGCCACGTACTTCCAGAATGAATTCAACCACCTGATCGGCAGCTCGACGACCACGAACATACCAGTGAACATCAACCTCGCCGAGACGCTTGGCGTCGAGACGTTCGCCACCTGGACGGCGCTGACGAACCTGACCGTGCGCGGCGCCTACACGTGGTTGGCCGTGGCCGAGGATCGCACTACGAACCAGCGGTTGCTGCGCCGTCCCGAACACAGCGGCAGCCTCGACATCGAATACGGTTTCTGGCAGAAATTCACGGCGAACCTGGACACGAAGTTTGCCGGAGCAAGCCCCGACATGAACTACGACGTTTTCCCGTACCAGCGGGTGACCAACACGGGCCACGTCGAGATGGACCTTGGCTTGGCGTACGATCCGTGCAAATATTTCCGCCTGTTCTTCCGCGTCGAGAACCTGCTCGATGACAAGTACGAGGAAGTCTTTGGTTTCCCCGCGTTGGGAATGACATTCTGGGGCGGCGGCATCGTGAAGTTCTGAATCGCGGATCGACAAAAGCACCGTGAAAGCGGAAGTCCATCCTGTTCTGGAGCGGCGACAAGGCCGGTTGCACTTCCCACAACACGTGCAGCCCACAAATCACGCGTGGAAAGCTCTCGGGACAACACGAGGTTCTGAATCGCCGCGAGGTGTAGCCGGCGTGCCCATCGACACCCGCAGTCATCTCTGGCTCGCGATGATTCTTTCGGTCGTCATTCATGGTGTGCTCTTGGCGGCACTCACTGTGAAATCTAACATGGCGCCCGTCTATCACCCCGCAATATACGGTGTTGGCGGCGGCTCCGCCGTGGTCCAGTTTATTTCCGTGGCTGCCGACGGCTCAGGTGAAGGAGCCGGGGCTTCCAGCGTGCCGAGCGACGGGTCAACGTCGGCGCTTCCGCCGCCGGTTGAAGTGTCCGAGGATTTGCCGGAGGAGAAAGCGCCGACGGTCGAATCGTTGTCCGTTCAGACCGTCGCGAACGGGGAAGCACGACCGTCGGACGATTCCGCCACCGAGATACTTCAGAAGGAGCCCCCAGCCGATGGCGCCATAAGAGGACAATCTCCGCCGGCAGGCGGATCTGTCCGCCGGGAGGCGGATCTGCCCACCGGCACGACCTACCGGCATGACAATACCGGCGGCGTCACCAACGGACGCATCTATGGCGGCATTGACAGCCTGGGGAACGGCACGCATCACGGCGGAGTCGGCTCGGGCAGACCGGGAGCCGGCGGCAGTGGCGCCTTCGGTAAACCCGCCTACCTGCGCAATCCGCTCCCGCCCTACCCTCGCGTTGCCCGTGAACACGGCTGGGAAGGCACAACTCTCTTGCGAGTGGAAGTGCTTGACGACGGGAGCGGTGGCAAAGTCGAAATTCTAAGAAGCTCCGGTTACCAGGTTCTCGATGAAGCAGCGCTGGAAACGGTACGCCGCTGGAAGTTCCTGCCAGCGCGATCAGGGGATACTCCGATTCGATCCCTCGTGGAAATCCCGATCCGCTTCCGCATGGCAGGCGACTGAGGACTGCCATGACCGTCTTCGATACATGCTTGCCGCAAGCGAGAGTCGAAAGACTGAACCGTGACGGCGACACCAGCTTGTTTTGGCAGAAGGTCGCAAAGTTGATGGGATTGCAGGGCTCGGCTCCAGCCGAGCCGTATGGGAACGACCGGCGGCGCGGGTGTACCCGCACCCTCCATCACTTCTTCGCCTTCGGCCACCATGTATCAATGAAGGTTTTCATACTTTGCCAACCTTTCTTGGAACTCCTCGCCTGTCACCCTGAGCGAAGCGAAGGGCCTCTGCTGGACGACTCACGGGTGAGCGTCCGCCGCTGCTGAGATTCTTCGCTCCGCTCAGAATGACAACCGAGGCGACCCTTTCTCGCCCTAAGTTGCCCCAATCCGCTCCTGGATTCTCGCCACAATCTTGTCGGCGAAGGCTTTGATCTGCTGGCCGTCGCGGCCCTCGATTAGCAGCCGGGCCTTGGGCTCGGTGCCTGAGTAGCGCAGCAGAACGCGGCCTTCGCTGCCGAGTTTGGTTTCCGCCTCTTTCACCAATTCCAGGACATCGGGCATCGTCTCCCACGCGGGTTTGTCCTTCACTTGGACGTTGACGACAACTTGCGGGAACTTCGTCACCACCTGCCGCAGTTTGCTGAGCGGCCTGCCCGTTTCCATGATGATGCGCAGCACTTGCAGCGCGCTGACGATTCCGTCGCCCGTCGTCGTGAAATCGCGGAAGATCATGTGGCCCGATTGCTCGCCGCCGACGTTGAGGTCGTCTTTCAGCATCCGCTCGATCACGTAGCGGTCGCCGACTCGGGTGCGCACGACTTGTCCACCTGCATTCCGAACGGTGTGATCCAAGCCGAGGTTGCTCATCACGGTGGCCACAAGCGTGTTCTTTTTCAGTTCTCCACGGCTCAGCCAATCGAGTGCGGTGATCGCCAGCACGTCATCGCCGTCCACCAGCACGCCGTTCTCATCGCACAACTGCACGCGGTCGCCGTCGCCGTCGTGCGAGATGCCAACGTCGGCACCGATTTCGCGAACTGCCTTGCACACAACTCCGGGATGCGTGCTGCCGCAGTTCTTATTGATGTTGGTGCCATCGGGCGCGTTGTTGAGCACGGTCACCCGCGCGCCGAGCTCGCGCAGTACGCAGGGAGTGCTCTTGTAGGTCGAGCCGTTGCCGACATCGACGATCACGCGCAATCCTTCCAGCGTCATGCCTTTTGGGAATGCGGCCTTGGCAAACTCCACGTAGCGGCCCAGCGCGTCATCAATGCGGACGGCCTTGCCGATGTCGTCGGCGGTTGGGCGAATCTTCTCGATCTCTCCGCTGAACACGAGATTCTCGATCTCGGCTTCGACGGCGTCGTCGAGCTTGTAGCCGTCGTCACGGAAAAACTTGATGCCGTTGTCTTCGTATGGATTGTGAGAAGCGGTGAGCACAATGCCCGCGTCGGCGCGCAACGACCGCGTGATGTACGCGACGCCCGGCGTCGGCAGCGGACCGATGAGCAGCACGTCTACGCCCATCGACAAAATGCCCGACGCGATTGCGTTTTCGAGCATGTAGCCACTCAGGCGCGTGTCCTTGCCGATGACGATTTTGTGGCGTCCGTGGCCTTTGGCAATCGGCGAGCGCGATCTGAAGACGTGAGCCGCGGCGCGTCCGAGCTTCAACGCGGTCTCGGCGGTGACAGGTTCGACATTGGCGACGCCGCGCACGCCATCGGTGCCGAAAAGCCTTTTCTCGTGGGTCTGCGGACTCACGGTTTCCCTTCTACACCGCCGCCCGCGCCGCTGTCAACCGACGGGGCGAGGCCGATCCGCACGTCCACTTCCACCCAGTGACGCGGGGAAGATGCAGAGGCAAACGGGAGCGGAGTGAGCTCGACGCGCTCGCGGAACGAAGTGCGCCGTCCCGTCAAATCGATCGGCAATGTCGCAGCGCCGCTCAAACTGTCGAGCACGACCTTCGGGCCTCTGAGCTTGACGGTCTCGGGTTTGGTCAAAACACGCCCGACGACGACGCCGAACGGGAGTTCACCTGTGAACTGCGGCTGCACGGGCAACTCGCGTTCGACGAGTTGGTCGATATTGACCGTGATCTCCGACGGCTCGACCTGCACGACCTGGACGCGGCGGGAATGGTGGATCGATCTCGGGCTGAGCTTGACGATCATCTCGCCCGTGCGTTCGTTGCGCGTCAAATCGACCACGGCAGAAAGATCCTGCCGTGAGACTTGCCGCACGTCCTCCCGCGTGCCGCGCACGGTGACGTTGATGGTCGAAGCGCTCGTCTGGAGCACGGTGAGGCCTGGCTTCGCTTTGATTTCCAAGGGTACGCCGTCGATGATGCGCCAATCGCTGGTCACGCCTTTGACGAAGAACCAGATCGCCGTCGCCAGAACGAGCGAAACCAACTTCAGCCCCGAGTTGCTGGTCAACCACTGGAGTCGCATCAGCGTTCCGATTCCTTGTGTTGGCGGGTTTGTTCGCCGGTCTGCGCCTCGTTGGTCTCAGGCGTGGCTTCCAACGTCCCTGCTTCACCAAAACTTTCCTGCGCCACGCCACGCCCCTCGCGCAGAAACAGACTGCTGAGCGTGCGGCGCAACATGTCGGTGATGCCAAATCCTTTCTTGGCGCTCGGCGCAAGCGTCGTGGAAAGGAAGTTGCGCAAGCCGTCGGGATCAAGCCCCTGCACGAGATGGCCGCGATGCGCGACGGAGATTTCACCCGTCTCTTCGCTGACCGCGACCACAACCGCGTCGGTTTCCTCGGTCAACCCGATCGCGGCACGGTGACGCATGCCGACGCTGGCGCTCAATCCCTGGCGCTGCGTCAGCGGAAACACGCACGCTGCCGCCACGATGCGATCACCGCGCAACACGACGCCGCCGTCGTGCAGCGGCGTGTTGGGAAAGAAAACCGTTGTGAGCAACTCTGGCGTCGCCTTCGCGTCCACCGCCACACCCGTTTCGGCCACGCCGCGAAATCCGATCTCGCGTTCGACGGCCATCAACCCGCCGCAGCGCTTTTGCGAGAGCGAGCGCGCCGTTTCCACCAGCACGTCGATCAATTCGAACCGCAGCCGCGAGCTGCTGAAGGGATATTGGCTGCCGAGTTGGGCCAACGCACGCCGCAGCTCGGGTTGGAAAATCACCAGGACCGCGATGGCGAGAAAGGCGAGGAAACGACTGAGAATCCAATTGATTACATCCAACTGAAAAGTTTGCGTCACACCCGCGATGCCGAACAGCAGGATGATGAAACCCGTCAGCACCGCCGCGCCGCGCGTGCCGCGGAACAGCAACAGGCAATAATAAATGGCCGCCGCCAGCAGCAGGATTTCAAACACTGCCTTCCAGTAATTTGCGACGAATTCTATCACGCGTTCCATTTTCTTCTCTTGTCACCCCCAGCGAATCGAAGGGCCTCTGCTGGACTGCTTGCGCGTGAACAGCCGCTGTAGAGATTCTTCGCTCCGCTCAGAATGACAGCGCTTGTGCAGCACAACTTCACAAAAGATACTTTACCGCCTCAATCATCCGCACGACATCGACGATCTCCGCCACGTCGTGCACGCGCACCACGTTTGCGTCATGCGCGACCGCCCAAGCCACCGTTGCCGCCGTGCCCCACAGCCGTTCGTGCTGTTCGCGGTTCAGCCCTGCTCGGAGCGGGGTCAACACCTTGCCAATGAATGCCTTTCTCGATGTGCCGACCATCACCGCACAACCGAGTGACTGAAACTTCTCCACGTGCGCCAGCAATTTCAAGTTGTCCTCGACAGTTTTGCCAAAGCCGATGCCCGGGTCAATGGCAATCTGCCTTTTTTCGATGCCGTGATCGATGGCGAACGCGATACGCGCCTGCAAAAACCCGCGCACATCGGCGACCACGTCGGCGTACTGCGGGTTGTTCTGCATTGTTTGCGGCGTGCCCAGCATGTGCATCAGCACCACGCCCGCTCCGCGCTCGCGCACGACATCCACCATCCGCCCGTCAAACCGCAGCGCGCTGATGTCGTTCACGATGCGCGCGCCTGCTGCAAGCGCCGCTTCGGCCACTGCCGCCTTGGTGGTATCCACCGAAATCAGCGGTAGGGCGCGACCGCTGGGCGCGCCGCTCGCGGGGAGAAGAGCCGGGTAAGAGGCAGCAAGCTGCACGATAACTGGAATCACACGCCGCAGTTCTTCTTCTGCGCCCACCGGCTCTGCCCCCGGCCGCGTGCTTTCACCGCCGATGTCGATGATGTCAGCACCGGCATGCGCCATCTCCCGCGCGTGCGCGACCGCATGCTGGACGTCAACGAACTTCCCGCCGTCGGAGAACGAGTCCGGCGTCACATTCAACACGCCCATCACCAGCGTGCGGGTTGTATTCCACTGAAAAATCTTCACCGCGAACTCAGTTTACGTCAATGAAGTGGAGAAACAACCGCGAAAAACCGACGCGAGTGAACTTCGCGCGACTTACGCGTTGGCGGGCGATGGCCCGACGCCAGGCGCGGGGAATGGCTCGGTCTTGGCCCCTGGCGGCGCCTTTTCGGGCTGAGGAGTCGGAACGGCGGACGAGGTCAGACCCGGACCGCGCTTGGGCGGCTGGGATAACTTGCCCGTGTCGATGACCTCTATGATTTCAGCGGCGTCGAGTGTTTCGTATTCGAGCAGCGCCTCGGCGAGAGCGACGAGCTTGTCGCGGTTCTGCGTGATGATGCCTTTGGCGCGGGCGTAGCAGACGTCGATGATGCTGCGCACTTCTTCGTCGATTTCGCGCGAGGTTTGCTCGCTGACTTCGCGCGGCCGGAACAGGTCGCGGCCGAGGAACAGGTGTTCCTCGCGATCGCTGACGTTGACCATGCCGATCTTTTCGCTCATGCCCCATTCGGTGACCATCTTGCGGGCAATGTGCGTGGCTTGTTTGATGTCGCTCGCCGCGCCGCTGGTGTAGTCGCCGAAGATCAATTCCTCGGAGATGCGACCGCCCATGATGCCGGCAATCTCGTCAAACAACTGTTTCTTGCTCTCGTGATATTTGTCCTTCTCAGGCAGCGAGAAGGTCGCGCCGAGGTACATGCCGCGCGGGATGATCGTGACCTTGTGCAGCGGCTCGGTGAATTCGAGCTTGCACATCACCAGCGCGTGACCGGCCTCGTGATAGGCGGTGATCTTCTTGTCCTTCTCGTCCATCACGCGGCTGCGGCGCTCGCGACCCCAACGGACTTTGTCGCGGGCCTCTTCCATCTCTTCCATGCCGACGCCCTTCTTGTCGTTGCGGGCGGCCAGCAGGGCAGCTTCATTGATCAGATTCGCAAGATCAGCGCCGGAGAAACCGGGGGTGCCGCGGGCGATGACTTTGAAATCGACATCCTTGGCCAGCTTCACGTCGCGGGCGTGGACCTTCAGGATTGCCTCGCGGCCGTTCAGGTCCGGCATGTCGATGACGATCTGACGGTCGAAGCGGCCCGGACGCAGCAACGCGGTGTCGAGCACGTCGGGACGGTTGGTTGCCGCCATGATGATGACGCCTTCCTGCGTATCGAAGCCGTCCATCTCGACCAGCAGCGCGTTAAGCGTCTGCTCGCGTTCGTCGTGCCCGCCGCCGATGCCGCTGAAACGGGAGCGGCCCACGGCGTCGATCTCGTCGATGAAGATGATGCACGGGGCGTTCTTCTTGCCCTGCTCGAACATGTCGCGGACGCGGCTTGCGCCGACGCCGACGAACATTTCCACGAAATCCGAGCCGCTGATGCTGAAAAACGGAACGTCGGCTTCGCCCGCAATCGCTTTCGCGAGCAGCGTCTTGCCCGTGCCCGGCGGGCCGACCATCAACACGCCTTTCGGGATGCGGCCGCCGAGTCTCTGGAATTTCTTCGGATCTTGGAGGAACTGGATGATTTCCTCGACCTCTTCCTTGGCCTCCTGCATGCCGGCGACATTTTTGAAGGTGACTTTGTTCTTATCGCGGCTGAGCAACCGGGCGCGCGATTTGCCAAAACTCATCGCGCCCTTGCCGGCAATCTTGATCTGGCGGATAAAAACGAAATAAAGCAACGCGACAAACAGCACGAACGGCAACGCCGACCAGAAAAACTGCATCCAGAACTGGCTGGCCTCGGTGAAGTCGAGTTGGACTCCTTTCGACTTGAGGAACTTGTAGATCTCGTCGCTGTAGCGGACTTTTGTAGCGAACTTGACCGACTTTGCGCCGCCGTCCTTCGCGGCCACGGCGTATTCTCCCTTGATCTTGTCGAGCGCTCCAGCACCCGCTTCCACGGTGACGCTCTTGACCAAGCCCTCATCAACTTTTTGCTCGAGTTGGCCATACGAGATCTCTTCGACGCGCTCCTGCTGCATCTGCCGCAAGCGCAAAAACAAGGGCACGATAATGAGTACGGCGAGCCAGATCAGGATGACTCGCACGGGAAAGCGCGGATCGCGTCCCTCGGGCGAACGCTTCAGCTTGGGCAAACGAGAAGGTTTCTCTTCCATACCGTTACAATTGACGACGGCGCATCATCTGATTTACGTGACGCCGAAAAACTCAGAATCACGGATACGCTTGAACGCGGCAACGTAACATAGCGCACCAGGCATTGCAACAGCTTTGGTTTGCGGCTGGCGAGCGCCGCTGCTATTGTCCGATGGTGCAGGGATGAACTGGAACATGAGGATGCTATTGCTGGCGCTGGGCCTGATTGTCCTCGTTGGATGCGCCACGTTTGAGCAAACGCCGCAGGATATCGAGAAGAAACTCAGCGAACCGACGAAAGGCCATCTCTACGAGCGCGATCCACTTGAGGGTAATTGAGCGCCGATGGTGATCATCCACTCGCCTCGATGTCTCGAATACGCTGCGGCCGGCCACCCGGAAAATCCCGAGCGAGTTGCCGCTGCCATCACTGCACTCAAGAACCGTCATCACACGTGGTTCGATCCCCAACCTTGCAGCGAACAAGACATCCTTCAAGTGCATACAGCAGGGTTGCTGGAGGCGATCAAGTCCGGTCAGTTCTTCGACGCCGACACCCCGGTTTTTTCCAACATCTATGAACTTGCGCGGCTCGCGGCCGGCGCTGCCATCCTCGCCGCTGAAAAGGCGGTTTCGGGACAAACTGCGTTCTCTCTGATGCGGCCGCCGGGTCATCACGCCGAACGCGACCGCATCATGGGTTTCTGCTACCTCAACAACATAGCTATTGCCGTCGCGAAGACTTTGAGCGACAGCACGGCCTCAATCAAGAAGGTCGCCATTCTCGATTTCGACTGTCACCACGGAAACGGGACGGAGGACATTTTCTGCGGCGACGAACGCGTCTTGTTCGCATCGCTTCATCAATCGCCCTGCTATCCGGGCACGGGCCTCGTTTCCCGCAAAAACTGTCTGAATTACCCGCTGCAACCGGGCACGGGTCCGCAGGAGTTTTTGGCTGCGCTTGACAACGCGCTGGAGAAACTTCGCGACTTTCACCCGGACATGCTCGCGGTCTCAGCCGGGTTCGACTCGTACAAAGGCGATCCGATCACAGCGATGCGGTTGGAGATCGACACCTTCCATGAAATCGGCGCACGCATCGTCTCGTTCTGCCAGACGATGAAAAGTGGTGCCGGGACACTTCCGTGCTTCATGGTGTTGGAAGGCGGATACGCACGAGATTTCGGACGGTGCGTGGAAAGTTTTGTGAACGCCTGGCGGTGATGGCAGGAACTCCATACAAGCCGAAGCGGAATCTGGAATGAAGTTGCGGAGGCCGCCACATTGAAGAACGGTCCCCCCGGCAAAATCTGAACACCCCGCGCTGGACCATTAAAATCATCCTCTGATGGTCACTTGGGCAAGCCTGCACTTGATGAGACGGAATCGGGCGTGTGCGATTATTTCTGGCGGTCAACCGTCTTGTACGCAGCAGCCACAACCCTCACCCTGAGGTGAGGGGCGGTTGACTGAGCCGGTGACCGCCACTTTTAATCACACCCGAATCGGGCGTGTGCCTTGACTGGCGGAACTGGCAGCATATAATCCTGCTTTTGCTTGGCAATGGGGTTGGTGTATCATGCTTCAGGCGAAAAGAGACGCGTTGTGACAAGAACTGCCAAAGGGATTTCCGTCAGTTGCACAAGTGGCGAACAATGTGGAAATGTCCGAGTGCAGCCACGTGATAGGGGGAATCACCCATGAAAGATTTTCGCATTGAGAAAGAGGCTCTCGGGAAGGTGCAACTTCTCCGCCTGAGCGGCTCTCTGGACATGTATTCGTTTACCCGCCTGGAATCGCAGATCAACTCGTTCTTCCAGCAGGGCCAGTACTGGATCGTACTCGACTGCCACGATCTCGATTACATCGGCAGCGCAGGCCTCGGCGCGCTGATCGGTTTCGCCAAACAGGCGCGCGAGCACAGTGGCGACGTCAAACTCCTCAATGTGCCCGAACGGGTTTTCAAAATCATCGAGCTTCTTGGCTTCAGCAAGGTACTCCAGGTTCACAACACCGAGGAGAGCGCCATCGAAAGTTTCGACACCCATTGAATCATCCGTTTCTAGTTCATGGAAACACCCGAAAACATCCATCTCGAGAAATCGCCGGACAAACTTCAGATTCAGACGCCCGGTCACGGTAGTTATCTATCCTATATTCGCACCATGGTCGGCGATCTCGCCCGCCAGGTCGGCTTCCCCGAGGAAGAGGTCGCCAAAATCGAGATGGCTGTAGACGAGGCGTGCTCCAACGTCGTCGAGCACGCTTACCAATCCAGAAAAGAATGGCGCTGGAAACACCGCGACCCTGAGATACGACTCGATGTCCGCGCCGAAGACGGTCGCCTGATCATCGAGATCAACGATCACGGCCAACACTTTGATTTTGCCGGCTTCAGCCCCGCCGACATCGAGAGTCGTATCAAGGAGATGAAACCGCGCGGCTACGGCATCTTCATCATGCGCAAGTTCATGGACGAAGTGCATTACAGTTCCGATGACAGCACCGGTAACACGCTGCGCCTGGTCAAATACTTGAAAAAATCCTAGCCGTCCGTCATTGTTAACCCGGTGACCTGGTATGACTCCCGAAAGCAAACAAACAGAATCCGATCCTGCACCGACCGAGCCAACGGCCGCTGCTGAGCCGAAGCCGGAAACGAAAGAACCGGCTCACGCGAAGCACAAGACCGTCAAAGTCCCCGAGCAGGAACTCAAAGAACTGAAGGTCAAAGCGGCGCAGGCGGATGAGAATTGGGACAAATTCCTCCGCGCCGCCGCCGAGCTGGACAACTACCGCAAACGCGTCGCCCGCGACAAAGAAGAACTGGCGCGCTACACCTTCGAGCGCGTCGTCACCGCGCTGCTGCCCGTGCTGGATAACCTCGACCGCGCCCTCGATCACAGTCCGGCAGGCACACCGCTCCACGACGGACTGCTTCAGGTGCAAAAACAATTCCAGCGCGCCCTCGGCGAACTGGGCCTCGTCGAAATCATCACCAAACCCGGCGACGCCTTCGATCCCAATCTCCACGAAGCCGTCAGCCACGTCGAATCCGCCGACCACCCTGAAAGCACGGTCATTGAACAATTGCAGAGCGGCTACAAACTCGCAGAGCGTCTCCTTCGCCCTGCGCGCGTGGCGGTCAGCAAAGGGCCTGCGCAACAGAATCCTGGTGGCACAGGCGTCCCTGCCTGTGAATCCGAATGACCAAGCGCGATTACTACGAAGTTCTCGGCGTCGCGCGCGGAGCTTCCGAGGGAGAAATCAAAAAAGCCTATCGCAAGCTCGCGCTCAAGTATCACCCGGACAAAAATCCCGGCGACAAGACCGCCGAGGAAAGGTTCAAGGAACTCGGCGAAGCCTACGAGGTCTTGAGCGATCCCGAAGAACGCGCCGCCTACGACCGTTTCGGCCACGCCGCCTTCGCCCCTGGCGCGCGCGCCGGCGCCGGCGGAGGAGCCGGGCCGCACTGGGGCGGATTCCACGACCCGTTTGACATCTTCCGCGAAGTTTTCGGCGGCGCGGTTGGTGGCAACATCTTCGACGATTTCTTCGAACAAGCCTTCGGCGGCGGACGCGGCGGCGGCGGACGCGGCAACGATCTGCGCTACGATCTGGAAATCGATTTCGAAGAAGCGGCGCGCGGCGTCGAAAAGGAGGTCTCCTTCAACGTTCTCTACACCTGCCCCGAGTGCGACGGGCGCGGCGCTGCCGAAGGCGCGAAAGTGGAGACCTGCCCGACCTGCCACGGACGCGGCCAGGTCGCGCACACACGCGGGTTTTTCACCGTCGCGTCCACCTGTCCCCGCTGCAACGGCTCGGGCCAGACCATCAGCAACCCGTGCAAACGCTGCGGCGGCGAGGGCCGCACGCAGCAGAGGCGGAAAGTCAAAGTCCGCATTCCGGCGGGCATTGACGACGGCTCGAACCTGCGCAGTTCGGGCCATGGCGAAGCGGGCACGCGCGGAGGGCCGCACGGCGATCTGTACGTCGTGGTGCATGTGCGTCCCCATGATCTTTTCGTGCGCCAGGATGACGACCTGCTCTGCGAGATCCCGATTGGTTTCTCGACTGCCGCGCTCGGCGGCGAGATCGATGTGCCGACGCTTCAGGGCGCAGCGCGATTGAAAATTCCGCCCGGCACCCAGAACGGAACGCTGTTCCGCCTGCACAACCAGGGCATGCCCAATGTGCACGGTCGCGGCAAAGGCGATCTGCTCGTGCGCGTGATCGTCGAGGTGCCGACCAAGCTCTCACGACAACTGCGCGAAAAGCTGGAGGAATTCGCCGCGCTCGCCAACGACGAAGCGTACCCGCAACGCAAATCCTTCCTCGAAAAAGCCAAACGCTTCTTCGGCGGAAAGTGACAGCGCGATTCTCGCGCTGTCATCCTGAGCCCGCTTTGGCGGGAGAAGGATCTCTTCCTTTGGAGTGCGGCGGCCTGACGCCGCTTTGCTGTTTGCGCGGCTCGTCCGCATGGCGATCTCACGCCGAGAATTGTACGGCGACCATCTTGGTTGCCGTCGTGCCCCGTGGGAGCGGTTTCCAACCGCGAATGAACGCTGATGCCTGCACCGTAGGATAGCAGTGCTAGGCATCAGCATCGTCGTTGTCTCACGCAGAGCACGCACCACGTGCCGCGTGCCGCGACGTGGCCACGCGGGAGAACGTCGAGCTTGCAGACTTGTGTCGGCGCCACTGGGTGTTATCCTGGCCCCCAATCATGGAAGCGGACGACATCATCAGTTACCACGACTTGGTGAATGCGGAGAAGGCGGCACTCCAGAAGGGGATGAACTTCGGCATCGGCAAACACTACTCGGTGTTCCTCATGTCCGTCCGTCGAGGCGCGCCGTATGCGGATGCGATTGATGAAGCGACCGGCACGCTGATTTACGAAGGGCACGACGTACCGCGCACGAAAGATTGTCCCGACCCGAAAGCTGTTGACCAACCTTTGACTTATCCGGGCGGCGCGTTCACGGAGAACGGGAAATTCTTCCGCGCGGCAATGGACTACAAGAGCGGACGGAGGAAGAAGCCGGAATTGGTGAAGGTGTACGAGAAGATTGCGCGCGGCATCTGGTGCTACAAAGGTTTCTTTGAGCTTGTGGGCGCATTGATCGTCTCGGACGGCAGACGCGAAGTATTGAAGTTTCATCTCAAACCCGTCGAGAGGAGGCCGCTTGGAAGAATCGTCGAGTTACCGCACACGCGGCTGATACCGACCAGCGTCAAGATCGAGGTCTGGCGGCGCGACGGAGGCAAGTGCGTGGAGTGCGGTAGAACCGACAATCTGCACTACGACCATGACATTCCGTTCTCCAAGGGCGGCAGCAGTTTGACGGCAGAGAATGTTCGCTTGCTTTGCGCGAGACACAATCTGTCGAAGTCCGACAAGATCATGGGCATTCTGCCGTGGGTGTGGGCCGGAGCGACTGCGGCGAGAGTTATTAGTCGGAATTGAGATTTGTTGGTTATCTGAGCACCACCAGCGTAACCCACCGAACGTACTGGTGTTGTGCGAGGTAGGGCGCGACTCCGTAAACGGCACGCGAGCAGGCCGCCGGGCGCGCCGCGTTTTTCGGGGACGGGCAGCCCGGCGGTCTGCCCCTACCCACAGCCCTGCAAAACGCCCGACGCTGGCTATGGCGGTAGTGTCCAGATGCGCCCGTTTCGTGTGGTCAAGCATGACGCCGCTTGTCTAACCCGCATGTTGCACGAGCCTTCGTGCAACATGCGCCCGCAGGGCCACTTGTCTTGAGGTGCTTATTGAACCAGCGCACTCGCACTGGCGCAATAAGCAGGCTAACATGGGCCGCATGCTCTACGGCTTTGTTCCCAGGTGGCTCAACGATTTGGAACGGCGGATGCCGTGGCTGGGTATCCCGAACCTGGCGATGTTTCTGGTCGGAGCGCAGGCGCTTGGGTTTCTGCTGATTCTGTATCAGCCCGACGCATGGACGCTGCTGACCCTCGACCCGAGCATGGTGCTCAAGGGCGAATTGTGGCGGTTGGTCACGTTCCTCGCCGTGCCGATGTCGGGCAGCGTTCTCTGGATGGTGTTTGTCCTCTGGTTCCTCTATTTCATCGTCAATGGTGTTGAGGAGGAATGGGGATCGTTCAAGGCCACGTTCTATGTGCTGGTCTGCGTCCTGTTGACGGTGGGCTTTGCCTTTGCCTTGTACCTGTTGACGGGCGAGGTTTTCGTGGTGAATTATGTCGGCTACCTCGAATCCACGCTGTTCCTGGCGGCCGCGGCCATCGCACCCGAGTACCAGATCCTGTTGTTTCTCGTCATTCCTGTGAAGATGAAATGGTTGGCGTGGATGACGGCGGCATTCATCGTGTACCAGTTCATCACGGGCAACTGGCTGATGCGGCTCTACCTGCTGACCATCTATGCCAACTATCTGCTGTTCTTCGGTCCGTACCACTACTGGCAAGTGAAGCAATGGTTGCGGAGGCGCCAGTTCGCCCAGCAGAGCACACATACAGACGATGGGGACGAGGACGGAAAAGACTCCTGACAAAAGGCCGGGTTTATCACCTGGTCATTCCAGAGCACGAAGTCAGAAATGGTCGCATCTCGGCACTGCCCCCGATGTCGTGACTGGGCCGGTGTAACAGCGGCTCCCTGCCCCGACATCCAATGTCGGGGCCGAAATCCCCGAGAAATCAACGACTCGGCGCTTCACAGAAGCGCCGCTACACCGAAACCGACAGTTTCGCGGGGGCAGTGTCAAGTTACGCCCGTCAGAAATCTCTCCAAGATCCGTGCCGAGCACGCTCTTGCCGGCTCAGTTGGCCCGCGTTAATGGCTGTTTCCTGAACCAGTCCACGAATCGGGAGATGCCATCTTCGATGGCGACTTGCGGCCGGTAATCGAGGAGCCGCTTTGCCTTCGTGATGTCGGCGCACGTGATGGGCACGTCGCCGGGTTGCGGCGGCAGTTGCTGAATCTCGGCGCGTTTGCCGAGCGCCTTCTCGATCAGGCCCACCAACTCCAGCAGCTTGACCGTGCGAGATTCGCCGAGGTTGATGATCTCGAAGCCGAACTCCTTGTCGAGGCAAGCGAGCACGCCCTGCAGGATGTCGTCGATGTAGGTGTAATCGCGCGCCGTGGTGCCATCGCCGTAGATATCGATCGGCTGGCCGCGGGAAATGGCCTTCGTGAATTTGTGGATCGCCAAATCGGGACGCTGGCGCGGACCGTACACGGTGAAGAAGCGTAGACAGACGACATCCAGACCGTAGAGATGATGGTAGACGTGACACAACGCTTCGCCCGCCAGCTTCGTGGCGGCGTAAGGCGAAATCGGCCTGAAAATCGGGTCGTCTTCCGAGAACGGGACTTTCTGGTTCACGCCGTACACGCTGGAAGAAGACGCGAACACGAATTTCTTGACGCCGAATTCGCGCGCCAGTTCCAACAGGTTCTGCGTGCCCACGATGTTGACCTGTGTGTAAAGTTGCGGTTGCGCCAACGACGGTCGCACGCCCGCTCTGGCAGCAAGATGGAAAATGGCATCGAAACGGTTGCTAGCGAAAATCTCGCGCAGCCGTGCCGCATCGCGAATGTCGGCTTCCACAACCTGAGCGCGCTCGGTGAAAGCCTGGACGTTGCGGCGCTTCACGGCGGGGTCATAAAAATCATTGAAATCGTCGATGACGGAAAGCCGATGTCCCCGTTCGATCAACTGCTCGACGAGATGCGAGCCGATAAACCCTGCGCCTCCGGTGACCAGCACATTCATTTCGCCACTCTTTTCGATGCCCACGTCAGCCATTCGCTCAGCACGATCAATGTCCACAGCGCGCGCGCATGATCGGCACGTCGCTGGCGATGTTCTTCCAGCAATTCGATTGCCGCGCGGTTCTTCACCCCCGCTGCCTCCAGCAACCCGGAGCGCAATCGCGATTCCGCCCATTCCGTGAGCGGCCCGCGCAACCAGCTTGCGAGCGGCACGGAAAGGCCCCGTTTCCGCCGATGCACAATCGATGAGGGCAGATAACGCAGCGCGTAGCGCTTGAGAAACACCTTCGTTGTCAGGCCGCGCACGCGTTCCTTCGCGGGCAGCGTAGCGGCAAATTCCATGACCGCCTGATCGAGAAACGGCGCGCGCAGTTCCAGCGCCGAGCGCATGCTCGCGCGGTCGGCCTTCGTGAGCAGTCCCTCAGCGAGCGATGTTTCCAGGTCGTTCTGTTGCACGATGTCGAGCAGCGGTTCGGCGGCGCGATCAACGAAGCGCGCGTCCAGTTTCGTAACCCCAAGCCGCTCCAGCAGCGTTGGGGAAACGTTCGATGTCCAAAGCAGATGACGCGCAACGCCGTCCATCTCCGCCCCCTGCACGAATCGCTTGAGCACCGAGGAAAGCGTCACTTTCTTGTCGCTCGGCGGCCAGGCTTCCACGACGCGTTTGATCATCACTTTCAGCGGGCGCGGCAGTCGCGCGTAGTGTTCCGCCGTCTGCGCGCCGATGTACGTCGGATAGCCGCCGAACAACTCATCGCCGCCCTCGCCCACGAGCGCGAGCTTGACGTCTTGCGCCGCGCGCCGTGCCAGGAGCGCCGTCGGAATCCAAGCGGGATCAGCCAGCGGCTCACCCACGAGGCCAACCAGTTCGGCGATCTCGGTCGAAAACGCTTCCGGTTTCACCCAGACGGCCACGGACTCAATGCCCAGCATCTTGGCGACCTTTTCCGCGAAGACTCCCTCGTCGTACGATTCCTCGCTGAAGCGGAGCGTGTAGGCTTTGAGTTTGTGGCCGGGTCGGACGCTTTGCTCCACAGCGGCAACGAGCGACGAATCGATTCCGCCGCTCAGAAATGCGCCGTACGGAACGTCAACATCGCTTTGGCGGCGCACCGCCTCCCGGAAGATCTTGTCAAACTCTTCCATCGAAGGTTCGCGCTTCGGCGTCTTCGCAATGTTCCAGCGCCAATAACGCCGGCGGCGGACTCCGTCGGCGTCGATGGTCACGATCTCGGCGGGCGCGACCTTCTGGATTTCGCTGAAGGGCGTCATCGGCGCGACGAAGCAGCCGTACTGCAGATAGCTTTGCAGCGAGGGTTTGTCGAAACTCAGGGAGAGCGTGCTATCCGACGCCAGCGCGGCGATCTCCGTTGCGAAACGGACGACGCCATCCTGCACCGCGAAGAACAAGGGACGCTCCCCCGCTCGATCCCGCGCGAGGAGAATCCGTTCTTGTCTCGGATCCCAGATGCCGATCGCAAAGACCCCGATCAACCGCTCGACGAAGGCGTCCCCCAATTCCAAGTACAGCCCGGGAATCACCGCGATGTCGGTTTCCAATTCGACGGTGCGTCCGCGCGTTCCGAGCCAGCGGCGCAGTTCCCGATGGTTGTCGATCTCGCCATTGCAGACGATCATCACGCCGCTTTCGCGGTCCACGATTGGTTGTTTCCCGGAATGCAGGCCGCGAATCGCCAGCCGCGTGGCGCCGAGTACCGCCGAACTGGTTGTCTCGAATCCCGATTCGTCCGGCCCGCGGTGGGCCATGGCCTCGACCATCGCGTGAACGTGATCGCCCACGGCGCGCTGATCGAGCGCTTTTCGGAATGAAGCGATGCCGCAAACGCCGCACATGGTGTTTACCTCGGCGCGGCGGGAAGGAGCGCGCCCCACCAGGTCGGCTCCAACTCGGTCACGGTTGCGCCGCGCGTCGCTGCAATGGATTGCAGCATTTCACCCGAGGTTCTATGCGCGATCAGATAGACCGGATGATCGCGCGCTGCCAGCCAGTGATCGAATTGAGCCGGCGGCACGATGTTGACCGGCCGCGATTCCGTTTTTTTGAGTGCGAACATAATGTAGTTGCTTGTGAATTCTTTACCATCATCGCTCACGATGGTCACGCACCGTTTCAGGTAGAATGGAATTCCAGTGCGGAAACATCGAAGGCAGACAATCTCCGTGTCGGGTGGAAGCGCCGGAATCCGATTTACCATCGGCTCCGACGACCTGGCGTACGCGTAACGCGCGAGTCCGTGAAACCCGACCGTCAACAGGACCAGCGGCAGAAGAACGAACCCGGCAAGGGCTACGTGAAGGTTCTTCAGCCAACACGCCGCCGCCGCGATCAGCGCGACGAGAATCAATCCGCCGGCGACGGGAGCGTACGTGGGAGGCAGCCACCTGAACTCTTCGCCCCGGATGTGAAGGAGATATTCCATCGTTCCCGGTTTGATGACGGACAGCGTCAACAATGCGGCTCCCACTGCACTCACAAGGGCAAGCGCCGCCGTCGTGCGGAGGACAAGGCGGGCCGCGCGCCCGTTGCCCTGCGCCAGCGCCAAGTCAAAGATCCGCGCAGTCAGCGCAGCCAACGCCACCACGACCGTCAGGACGTAATCCGGACGCTTCGACTGCGAAATGGTAAAGAACACCAATGTCACGACCGACCAAACGATGAACAAACGATCCGCACGCGACAATTGTTTTCGCGTTTTCCACGCAGCAACGATCGACTCCGGCACAAGAACGCTCCATGCGAAACAGCCAGCGATGAGCCACGGGATGTAATAATAAACCGGCCCCGTCCGTCGGAACTGCGTCGTGGTGAACCGATGAAACGATTCCTCGACGATCCCGTAGCGCCAGAAGTCGGGATGGGCGCACATCACGCCGAGAAACCATGGCAAAGTGATCGCGAAAAAGACGAGGAGATTGAGCGGCGCAAATAATCGCTTCAGCCAGCCCCGGCGATGACCGAGCCAGTTGAAGACACCCAGCACCAGCGCGGGCAGGATAAAACCGACAGGTCCCTTCACGAGCGTTGCCAATCCTGCTGATGCCGCGCTGAGGATGTACCAGCGCGAACGGTGAGCCTGATCTTCTTCCGCGCAGAAACCGGCGAAGACCGCCGCGCAAATGAAAAACGCGAGCGTCATGTCCATGATCACCAGACGCGAGAACGCGATGTAAAGCGGCGATGTCGCCGCGACGAGCACCGCCAGTGCCGCGCAACGGTCGTTGTACACGCGTCGGCAGAAACGGAACAGCAACGTCAGCAGTGCAAGGCCAAACACCGCAGACGGCAATCGTGCCGCGGCCCTGGTTTCGCCGAACGCGGCAAAAGAGAGGGCGACTGCTTTGAAATAGAACGCGGGTTTGTCGAGATAAGGCAGTCCGTCGTAGGTGGGGATAAGCCATGCGCCCGACGTTTTCATCTCGCGGGCGACCTCGGCGTTGCGCTCTTCGTCCGGTTCCATTAGCGCAAGTTTGCCGAGACCGGCAAAAAGCGTGAACGCAGCGACGAGGAAAGCGCAAACGGTCAAAAAGCGGCCGGTCGTATCAAGCTTGGCATTTCCTCCCATGTTTGCTATGCACATATTAACATCTGCGCGCTGCGCGATTGCAAGCGTTTAGACGCAAAGCATCGCCAGCGACTGGATGAAGCGATGGATGCTAAGCCTGAGATCAGCGTCGTGGCACCGTGCCATAACGAACGAGACAACCTCGCGCCGCTCGTCGAGGCGATCCGGGCTGCGCTCGAACCGTTGAGGCTCTCTTACGAAATCGTGCTGGTGAACGACGCCAGCACCGACGGCAGTTGGGACGTTCTCAAAAAGCTCGCCGCTGCCGATCCGCGCGTCCGCGCGCTCCGGTTCGCCCAGCAATGCGGTCAATCGGTCGCCCTGTGGGCGGGCATCAAGAACGCGCGCGGCCGGGTCATCATCACGATGGACGGCGACATGCAGAATCCGCCGTCGGAGATCCCTCGGTTCTTGGAGGCGCTGAAACAGTCGGATTGCGTGTGCGGCAGCCGCGTGGCGGCGCGCGCCGCGGGCGACAATTGGCTGCGGCGCGCCTCATCGCACATTGCCAATGGCGTGCGCAACAAGGTCAGCGGCGAAACGATCAGCGACGCCGGCTGCTGTTACCGCGCATTCCGGCGCGAGTGCGTTGCGGACGTGAAATTCTTCAAGGGCGCCCACCGGTTTCTGCCGACCCTGATCAAGATGGAAGGCTTCACCGTGACCGAAATTCCGATCAGCCACAATCCGCGTGGATCGGGCCGGACGCATTACGGCATCTGGAACCGCCTGTTCAAATCGTCCGCCGACCTGCTCGCCGTCCGCTGGATGAAGAAACGCGTGATCCGCTACAAGATCGCCGAAACATTGAATTGAGCGGTGCGGCGTGGAACGCGGCTACAAGCCGTGCCCCTTGCGTTTTATTGCGCCTGTTTGCGGCAGGCTCACGGAGCGTCGCACTGATATATCGCCTGGCGATATATCATCCAAAGGCTCCGCGACGATTTCCATTTCAAGAAGTTTTGAATCTGCATCGGAGCAACGCGAACGCCGGTGTCGTCGGGGTCAGACCTGTATCAATGACAAGCCGTCGCCGTGGTCATCTATGAAACTGCGTTGCCAATCGGAACCGCGCCCCCCAACTTGGACTGTCCCCGCCTTCATTCTGAAACCATTGATCGCTGTCAGCTTTGCCGCACGGGGGCACGGTGTCCCTGTTGTTTCCCAAACCCCTTGATTTTTGGCTTGCGTTCGTCGTTGAGGGCGCTATTTTATCTGCCAAACAAGGAAAGGGTGGGGACCCTATGTATCTGAAGAGCCTTCAACTCGTCGGCTTCAAGTCGTTTGCCGAGAAGACGACGCTCGAGTTTTTGCCGGGCGTGACGGCCATTGTCGGCCCGAACGGCTGCGGCAAGTCCAACATTGCGGATGCCGTCCGCTGGGTGCTGGGCGAGCAATCCGCCAAGGCGTTGCGCGGCTCGGAAATGGCCGACGTCATTTTCAACGGCACGGACGGCCGCAGACCGATCGGCATGGCCGATGTCAGCATGACTTTCGCCGAGGTCGATCCGAAGCTGCTCTCCTTGCCCGGCGTGAATCTGGATTTCTCCGAAATGACCATCACACGCCGCGTCTATCGTGACGGCGCGGGCGAGTACCTCATCAACAAGACGCCCTGCCGTCTGCGTGACATCCAGGGGATGTTCATGGACACGGGCATCGGGCGCACCAGCTATTCGCTGATGGCGCAAGGCCAGATCGATCAGATTCTCAGCGCCCACCCTGAAGATCGCCGCACCATTTTTGAGGAAGCCGCCGGCATCAACAAATACAAGCACCAGAAAAAGGAAGCCCTCCGCAAGCTCGAGTACACCGAGGCCAACCTCGTCCGCATTACCGACATCATCAAGGAGGTCAAACGCCAGATCATTTCGCTGCAACGTCAAGCGGGCAAGGCGCGCCGGTACAAGGAGCTGTTCGACCAGCTCAAAGCGCTCGACACGCGGCTCGCCCGCCACAAATTCGACCTGCTCCATTCCGAAATCTCGAATCTCGAATCCGAGATTACCAATTTCGCCGCCAAGGCGCAGGAGTTCACGGCGCAGATCACCGAGAAAGAACAACAGATCACCGACCTGCGCCGCTCCCTCAGCGCAATCGAGCGGGCCATCACCGATGCCGGCAATCGCGACCACGAACTCAAGGGCGAAGGCGATCGTCACCAGCAACGCATCGGATCACACACCGAACGCATTGCCGAGTTTGAACAACTGATCGCCGACCACGAGCGGGAGATCGCCGGCTCCGAGGAGCGAATCAGCGTTCAGGAGCAGGAACTGGCGCGTCTCAACGCTGAGTTTGATCAAATTGACGGCGTCCTGGCCGCCGAGCAGGCCAAACTTCAGGCCCAGCAGGACGCGCTCAAGCAGCTCGAAAGCGAGCTTGCCCGGAAGAACACCTCGCTCAACGAAGCGAAATCCGCTCTCATCGATCTCGAAAGCCAGAACGCTCACAACCGCAATGAACTGGCTGCGCTCGATCACAAGAAGAAACACGACGTCATCCTCGCCGAAAAGCTTTCGACAGAAAAACTGCAACTCGAAGACCAGCGTCACGCTCTCGAACAACGGCTGGAAGCGTTCAACAACGGCCTGAGCGAATTGCGCCGCAGCGTCGCATCGCTTCGCACCACGCTCACCGCCCGCGAGACCGATCTGGCCAACGCCACGAGGCAACTCACCGAAGCCGCCGAACGGCATCATACGTCAGTTACTGAGGTATCGCAGAAGAGCGCGCGCCTGGAAGTGCTGCGGCAGTTCTTTGGCGCTTCGGATGGACGCGCCACGCTGGGCAGTATTTTGGAGGTCGAACCGCAGTGCAGCGCCGCCATCGAAGCGGCACTCAACCATGCGATCCACACGATTTTGGCCGACGACCTCGATGCCGCGCGCCAATTGCTCGCCAGCGGATTGAAGAATCCGTCCGTGGCCGTCGCAGATTTGATCCCTCATCCCTCATCCCTCATTCCTCATCCTTCCGAAGCGCACCACGCTTCGGATGTCGTCCGCGTGCGCGACGCGCGGTTCGAGCCGCTCGTGCGTTCGCTCCTGCGCGATGTCGTCATCGCTGACGATCTTGATGCGGCATTGTCGGTGCGCGCGGCTCATCCCGAGCTTGCTGTTGCAACGCTACACGGCGAATTCGTCAGCGCCCACGGCATCCTGAGCGCGGTTTCTTCGAGCCACATCGCGGAAATCAGCGCGCTCTCGGAAGAGGCAACTCAGCTTGAGGCGAGGACTTCGGAATTGGCCGGCACAAGGTCCGAATTTGAGCGCAAGAAAACGCTGCTGGACCACGAGTTGACGCAGTTGCGCACCGATCTTCATGCCAAAGAAGTTACGCTGGCCGGCAAGGAAGGCGAGCTGAATGCGCTGGCGACCGAACAACGCGATCTGGAGAGCAAGGTTCACACGGTGATCTTCGAGTTGAACGCGATCACTCAGCAGGACACCGAGGAGAACCAGCGCCGCCGTGAGATTCTTGACGCATTGCGTGAGGCCGAGACGCGCGAGGCGCAGTTCCGCCGGCAGATTGCTGCGGCGCAGCAGGCGGTGGACGAGTTGACCGGGCGCCGTGAAGAGGCGACGAACCAGCTTACCGAGCTGCGCGTGGCGGTCGGCGGTATCCAACACAAGCGCGAAGCGATCCAGGCGCAACGCGAGTCAATCACTGGCCGCATTCGCGATCTGCGCGACCGGATGCAAACCTGCGGCAACGAAATCGCCAGCTACACCGCCAAGATCGAACAGTTCCGCCAGGAGATTGCTGAGTCCGAGCAGAAGATTGTCGGATTGAGCGCGGTCCGCGAACAATCGCAGCAACAACTCAGCGGTCTCCAGCATCAACGCACCGAGGTGGCAACGGGCATCGACCACGCCGAAGCGGAGTTGAAAACATTGCGTCAGCAGGCGGCGGACGCACAGCAGCAGAAATCGGGGTTCGACGTCCAGCTCGCGCAGAAGCGGATGGAAATCCAGAATCTCAAAGATCGTGTCTGGCAGAAGTATCAGGTCAACGTCGAAGACGTGCGCGGCGACAGCATCACCATCACCGTGGCCGATCACGGCCCAGCCGTCAGCGAACAAGTGCCGCTACCGGCGGACTGGGATGCCATTGAAGCCCAGGCCGCGGAGATCCAGTCCCGCTTGAGCGGGATGGGCCCGGTCAACGTTGAGGCGATTCAGGAGTACGACGAACTGGAAGAGCGCTTCAAATTCATCTCGCAGCAGCACGACGATTTGGTGAAAGCCAAAGACCAGCTTCTGCAGGTCATCGCCAAGATCAACACGACGACGAAGCAGTTGTTCAGCGAGACATTCGAGAAGATTCGCGTGAACTTCCAGTCGATGTTCACGGAGTTGTTCGGCGGCGGCAAAGCCAACTTGATTTTGCTCGACGAGAGCGATCCGCTGGAGTGCGGCATCGAGATCGTGGCCAAGCCGCCCGGCAAACAATTGCAGAGCATCACGCTCTTGAGCGGCGGCGAGAAAGCCCTGACCGCCATCGCGCTGTTGTTCGCGGTTTATGCGGTCAAGCCGTCGCCGTTCTGCGTGCTCGACGAGTTGGACGCCCCGCTCGACGAGTCCAACATCAACCGCTTCATCCGCATCATGCAGCGGTTCGTGCAGCAATCGCAGTTTGTCATCATGTCGCACAACAAACGCACCATCGGCATGGCCGACGCGCTCTACGGCATTACAATGGAAGAGCACGGCGTGTCGAAGGTTGTCAGCGTCAAGTTCAGCCCCCGCGAGGAGACAGAACGCAAGCAACTCGAAAAATCCCGCGAAGAGCAGGAGGAACGAATTGATCACGCCCAAGGCGTGATTGATCACGCTCAGAGCGTGATTGATGGTGCTGCCGTTGCCGCTACCGATCTGAGACCGCACGAGGAACCGCTCACCAACGACCTACTCAGCGAGAAAGAGCAAACGATCTCGCCAATCACGGACACGACGCCGATTACCGGGCCCGAACCGACCCTCGGCCAGCCCGCGCCCGAGTCGCTTAAAGCCGAGGTTCAAGCCGCTGTCGCCGCAGCCGAAGAGGTCAGCGAATCGGTGAAACAAACCATGGCCGAAGCGAGCGAGACCGACCCGGATAAGCCGTCCGCGCCGCAGTCCTGACGACCAAGCAGTTTATTGGAGGGCCACGCTCCGTCGTGGCCGCGTGTCAGGTTCGGACGCGATGGAGCGCGTCCCTCCAAACACCAGTCAAATCAACCCCGCCAAATCGCCATTGACCATTGCCGCCGAGAGGAGTGTAATCCTTCCAAGACCGGTTCTGCCGAGAAAGGACAGCGCAACTTCGCCGTTGTCTTTGCTCACGCATGAGCCACAAGAAGACAAACCGACTCTGTCCTAATACTATTGTTAGAGAAAACTATGAATAAGCGCGAATTGGCGAGAGTGTTGATCCGAATGCTTGGTGTTTCCATGGTCGCCTCCGGCGTGCCAAGTTTTGTCTCCAGCGTGGTCATAGCCCTTTGGACGTTCGGGGAAACGTTCGGGGCGGGCAAATCTTCGTCCAGTATCGTTGCGACGACGCCTGCACGGTTGATCGTCGTCTATGTTCTTCAGTTGGCCATTGGACTGTACCTGTTTTACCGGGGAGGATGGATCGTCAGGAGTCTGCTTCGCGTCGATGAGACGAGCGATCTGTAGGAGGTACCATGAACAAGCGTGATTTGGCTCGAGTATTGGTCAGGGTGTTGGGTGTCTGGATGATCGCATCAGGTGTGGCGAGCTTCATCTCCATGCTTTGGGCTGTACTTTGGCCAGCCAGCAGATTTGGGTTTAATGCATCCATGCTCACGATGCCTTTGATAGAGTTTCTCAGAATCGCCATCGGCCTGCATCTCTTTTTCAAGGGAGCATGGATTGCCAACAAGTTGGTTCAGGTCGACGAAATTACAGATCCATAACTACTCCATCGGGCCAACCCGTTACACGCTTCACGTTCTGTCGGACGCTTGGCTTTGGAAGAGATGGCTCCAAACGGCAAGACCAAGGTACAAGCAGATTCTTTGCGTCTTCGCGTGACTCGCCTTCTCTGCTATAACCTCCTCCCATGCCAGTCGAGTTCGATCTGTTTGATTCTGCTTACAACGACGTGCTGGCGGCATCGAGTTACGCGGAGTTCCGGAAACGGCTAACGGCCTACAACTGCCAGAAATGTCCGCGCGGTAAAGCGCGCAACCACATCGTTCTCGACCGCGGGAATCCGGAAGCAAAGATTCTCGTCGTTAGCGAACGGCCGGGCGACAATGAGGACGTGCGCGGCGAAGCGTTCGTCGGGCGCTCGGGCGAGTTGCTCGACAAGATCATGGCCAGCATCGGCCTCGACACCAACCGCGACCTGCTCATCGTCAACGTCGTGAAGTGCAAGGCCGAGATCGACCGCGCGCCGACCGCGCCCGAGGTCGAGGCATGTTTCCCCTACTTACGCCGTCAGATCGAGTTGATGCGCCCGAAGATCATCGTGTTGCTCGGGGCGGTCGCGCTGAAGTATCTCGTCAAAGATCGCGGCGACGAGTTCTCGATGGAGAAGGAAGCCGGTCATCTGTTCACCGCGCCGGATTATCCCGACATCCATTTCATGGTGCTCTACCATCCTGCGTTTCTCCTGCGCGATCCGACAAAGAAGGTCGTCATGTGGGAACACGTGAAAAAGCTCCGCGCCTTCCTCACTGAGCACGGCTGGATGCCGACGAGTTGACCGCGGATGACGCGGATGACGCGAATATCTGCGTGATCTGCGCAATCCGCGGTTAACTTTTGTTGTTCAAATTGCCTTGCTGTGCTCACTGGGTGCGGCTACAACGCCAGCATGTTGGAAACTGCAATTGAAGCGGCGGCGGCGGCGGGGAAATTATTGCGGAAGAATTTCGGCGCGACGCTCACCGTCGATGAGGTTACCCACCACGACATCAAGTTGGCGATCGACAAGCAGGCGCAGCAGGTCATCACGAAGGTCATCCTCGCTGATTATCCGGATCACTGCATCCTCGGCGAAGAGGGCGTGACGGGGAATGCGAACGCTGACGTGCGCTGGGTGGTTGATCCGCTCGACGGCACCGTCAACTATTTCTACGGCATCCCGCACTACGCGGTGTCCGTCGCGGCGCAGGTGAGGCGGGCAAGCACCAGCCCAACGTCTTCACAGGCAGGGACGCCTGTGCCACCGGTTGTAGAGTGGGAAACGGTGGCGGGCGTCGTGTTGGCTCCCGAAGTGGATGAATTGTTCGCCTCCGAGAAAGGCGAACCCGCCGTCTTGCACGGTCGCAGGATTCAGGTGAGCGACCGCGCCGACTTGTCGGAAGCCATCCTTGCCATCGGATTCTTCAAGAGCGCCGAGACGATCAATCGCAGCCTGGAAGATTTCAAACATCTTGTCGGTCGCGTCCGCAAGGTCCGGATCATGGGCGCCGCGGCATTGGATGTGGTGTACGTGGCGTGCGGCCGCTTCGACGCGTACATCGAGTACGGGATCAAACTGTGGGACATTGCGGCGGGACAGTTGATCCTTGAGAATGCGGGCGGTCGTGCTGCACTCAAACCGCATGGCGATGCGCGCTCGTTCGATGTGCGGATGTGGAACGGGAAGCTGCCGCTGGATGAGTTGACGACCGGGGCATCGTAAGGGCGATTGATGTCGGGGTAACCGAGCGCTTGACCTAACCGCTGGCCGCTGGCGCGGGCAATGGTAGGTGAGCCTGGTCGTTGGGCTGGACGCGAAGATTTCTGCGATGAACGGCGGTAGAACATTTCAAATCGCTTTCTGGGTGTTGCTCGGACTGATGGTATTGATGCGCGGCTGGTTCGCATTCCGTGTGCGACGGGCGGGCGAACGGCTCCTGCCGGATCGGGCCGGCATCCGGCGAGAGGGCTGGGTATTTGCCATCCGGGGGTCCGCTTTCCTCTTCTTCATTGCCCTGTCTGTGCTGCTCGCCCTTCATCGCATCCGGATACAGAAGCTCGTCTTCCCCTTGCCGTTCTGGCTGCGCTGGGCGGCTTTCGCCCTGGGACTGGCCAGCTTGGGCCTCTGGACCTGGACGCATGTGGAGCTTGGGCGGCTCTGGTCAGCCCAGTTGCAACTTTGCCCGGGCCACCGGCTGATCACTTCCGGCCCTTACTCGCGAATACGGCATCCGATGTACACGGCTATCCTGGGATGGGCGACGAGCCTCGGCTTGGTAATCGCCAACTGGGTTCCCCTCTTTCTCGCGGCATGGGCGGTGGTCATTCTTGTGGCGCGGGTTCCACGGGAAGAACAGATGATGCTGGACCATTTCGGCGACGAATACCGTGAGTATATGAAACGGACAGGAAGATTCTTTCCGCCATGGCGAACTTGGCGTTCGGGGGCAGGCGGATAGCACGGAGGGGCACGGAGTTCTCACCACGAAGAGCACGAAGCCCGAGGAGAAGTTGCGTATCCGGGCGGGGAGAGACCACACAACCGTCATGGACCAGAACTCGAAAATGGGATGTTAAGCTCGACCGGCTGCCGACTCGTTTAATCTGCCTGAGCGATCAATTTCTCTTGACGCCATGACCAGAGCGACTGACACAGCGTCTAATCCCCCTCAATCCGTGACCGACAGCTTGAGCAAAATCCGATTGCAAGTGCGCTGATACGGGCTAGAATCCGAAATGCTCGCTGCGCAAAAGCAGGCGAGCTTTATTTTGAAAGGCCATCCATGAAAAGCTACAACATTGCGGTCATCGGCGGTGACGGCACCGGGCCCGAAGTAACCCGCGAGGCCGTTAAAGTGCTCGATGCCGCCTCGAAAAGATTTGGAATCAAACTCAATTACACCCACTACGATTTCGGCGGCGACCGCTACCTGCGCACCAAGGAAGTCCTGCCTGACAGCGCGGTGGATGAACTCCGAAAATTCCCCGCCATTCTCCTCGGCGCGATTGGTCATCCCGACGTGAAGCCGGGCATTTTGGAGAAGGGCATCCTGCTGCGGCTCCGGTTCGAACTGGAGCAGTATATCAACCTTCGCCCCGTGAAGCTTTACGATGAGCGGTTCTGCCCGTTGAAGAACAAGAAACCCGAGGACATCGATTTCGTGGTCGTCCGCGAGAACAACGAGGGTCTCTACACCGGCGCGGGCGGGTTTGTCTTCAAAGGCACGCCCAACGAGATCGCCGTGCAGGAAAGCATCAACTCCCGCCGCGGTGTCGAGCGCTGCCTGCGATTTGCGTTCGACCTCGCCCGCAAACGGCGTGGCGGCAAGCCGTGGAAGGGCCTCAAACCCGACGACGTGAAGGCCGGCAAGAAAGCGCAGCTCACGCTGTGCGGCAAGACCAACGTGTTGACCTACGCGTTCGACCTCTGGGAACGCGCGTTCCACGAAATCGGAAAGAAGGATTACCCCGACATCAGGCGCGATTACGCCCACGTGGACGCGACGACGATGTGGTTTGTGAAGAACCCGGAATGGTTCGACGTGATTGTGACCGACAACCTGTTCGGCGATATCATCACCGACCTCGGCGCGATGATTCAAGGCGGCATGGGCATTGCCGCCGGCGGCAACATCAACCCGCAAGCCACGAGCATGTTCGAGCCAATCGGCGGCAGCGCCCCGAAGTACACCGGCCAGAACGTCATCAACCCGCTGGCCGCCATCTGCGCCGGCGGACTGATGCTTGACTTTCTCGGGGAGACTAAGGCAGCGGCAGCGATTGAGACCGCCGTCGTCACCACCGTCCGTGAGAAACTGAAGAGCCTGGCTGCTGGCAAAATGGGTTATGGCACAAAAGAAGTCGGTGATTTGGTGGCGGCGGCAGTGTAGTTGTTCACGCAAAGACGCGAAGGTGCCAAGTCATTGTGGGAAGTTTACCCGCCATAGGCGGGCAAGTTCCTGCCGCGACCGGCCGTCTCCCGCTCCGATTTGTCATGCTTTTCAGAGAAGCATGACAACTTCGCGACCTCTTGCCCTTTGCCGTTTCACGACCAGCGTCGGCTTCGGCTTTGCAGTTAATCCTTGGCGCTACGAACATGGCGACTTCCATGATTGACGGGGACGGCTGGCGCGGCTATTTTTCGTGACCCTTGTTCTCGCCAGAGCACGATCAAAGAGCAGGAGTAAGAGCGAGAGCACGAGTAAGAGCAGGAGTTTATGAGCAAGTCCTACAATGTAGCAGTCGTCGGCGCGACCGGAGCGGTCGGCATCGAGATGATCGAGACTTTGGAGAAACGGAATTTTCCCGTGAAGAACCTGCGGCTCTTCGCGTCGGAGCGCAGCGTCGGCAAGAAGCTGAAGTTCCAAGGCGCGGACGTGACCGTCGAATTGCTGAAGGCGGATGTCTTCAAGGGCATCGATTTCGCTTTGTTCAGCGCGGGCGCGTCGCGGTCGAAGGAGTTTGCTCCGGGTGCGGCGAAACAGGGCGCAGTGGTCATCGACAACTCCTCGGCGTTTCGCATGGAGCCGGACGTGCCGCTCGTGGTACCCGAGGTGAACCCCGAAGACGCAAAGAAGCACAAGGGCATCATCGCCAACCCGAATTGCTCCACTGCGATCATGGTGGTCGCCGTGTACCCGCTGCACAAGGCCAATCCTGTGAAGCGCATCGTCGTTTCAACCTACCAGGCGGCCAGCGGCGCAGGCGCCAAGGCGATGGCCGAACTCGAAGAGCAAACCGCCAGACTGTTGCGCGGCGATACGGACGTCCACGCCGAGGCGTTGCCACAGCGCATCGCCTTCAACCTCTTCCCGCACATTGACGTGTTCCTCGACAACGGGTACACGAAGGAGGAGATGAAGTTCGTCAACGAATCACGCAAGATCATGCACCATCCGACGCTGAAGATTTCTGCGACCTGCGTGCGCGTGCCGGTCTATCGCGCACACAGCGAGGCGGTGAACATCGAGTTTGAGCGTCCGATGACACCCGCTGAAGCGCGCCAGATTCTCTCCAAGGCGCCCGGCGTGAAGGTCGTGGACGATCCGATCAACAAGAAGTACCCGATGCCGATCGATGCTTCGGGGCAGTACGACTGCTTGGTGGGCCGAATCCGTCAGGACTGTTCGCGCGACGACGGGCGCGGCATTGACCTGTTCGTAAGCGGCGATCAGTTGTTGAAGGGCGCGGCGCTGAACGCAGTGCAGATCGCGGAGTTGTTGATCTAATATCCCCCGTTACCCGGCGGGCGAAAGCCGCCAAAGCCCGATGCGCCTTCCCAGCTTTGTGGTCGGTTCCACGGGATGGTGCTGACGTCATTCTCGTTGGTGGTCGCGCAACCGGCGCTCAACGCCCACCCTGCAAAAACGATCAGCAGCACTGCCCAGCGGGACGTCATATCAACTCAACCTTAGTGCACAGCGACATCGCCGACCCGCGGGGTTCCGCGTCGGGACCCGGGCAGGATTTCCGCAACGCTGGTGGTCGGCCCGACTGACAGTACCTGCACGTAACTGACCGGCTTGTTGTCGCGGTAGATCATAAACTGGGCGTTCTTCCGCACCTGCTGCTGCTGGCCGATGTCGAGCACGAGAAAATTCCACCTGTCCTGCACGCTGGCCACCCGGCCGCGCAAGTTGACAGGCGTCGTGCTCAGTTCCACGACTTTGTCCTTAAGTTGCTGGTTCTCATCGCGCATTTTGGTCAGGGCATCGTTCAGCACTTTCTTTTCTTCCCCCAACGCCTGGATCTTGTCTTTGATCTGCCCGATGTCCTGAATGTTTTCAAACCCGACCTCTTTCAGGGCATCCCGGACTTTTTGCATTTCGTCTTTGGCTGAGGCTAAATCGGTCTTGGTTTTCTCCAGTTGCTGATCACGTTCGGCCACCTGGGTTTTCAATCCCTCCGCTTCCTGCGTCTTCTGAGCGAGGGCGGCCGTGGTGTTCTGCAGGTTTGTGTTGGCAGTGGCCAAGTCCGCTTCCGTCTGCTGTAACTGCGTCTTGGTGGCCTTCAATTGGGTCTCGGTGGCGGCAAGCTGTCTGCGCGTGCTGTCGCGCTCCTGGGTCAACTGAGCGTTGTCGTCTTTCAGCTTCGCCTTGATCCCGCCAAGCCTGAAGGTGAAGAATAACGATCCCGCACACGCCAGGATTACGATGATTGGGGCAATCTTGCTAAGCTTGTTCATAAAGATGTGTCCTCCGTCGTGCGAGTTCTCCAAAAAATCACTGCCTTACTTTAGACAAATATCCGTCTTCCTGTCAACTCATCACTCAAACTTATCGCGGATGAATCCGATTTTCCTGCGCCGGCCATGGGACCGAACCAGCCGCCCCAATTCCGCCAGCGCCGCCTCCACTTCAGCCTCAAAAACCTCCGCTGAAACGCTTTGAACACCCATGCTTTCCACAGTGTGCCGCTCCATGCCATCCGATGTCACGACCAGAATTTTCTCTCGCGCCTCTGCCTGACCCACGAGCCGCTCAATCACGTCGTCCGCTGTCTTCCCTTGCTCGGAAAACAATACTTCCACACCGTGCGTGGTCTCGGCCACTTCGGGTTTGCGTTTTGCGGCGTAACCATCGAAGACCACCGTCACTTTCCGGCCTGTATGATCGGCGTATTGCCGTAACACTCCGACCAACGCCTCGCGCTGCTGCTCCAAGCGGCGTCCCGCCAGCCGGCGCAACTTGGGCCAGGCATGCAACACATTGTACCCATCCACCAAGACCCAGCGATTGCTCATGGCTGTCCCGATACATGAACCGACAACAACACGACCAGCAGAAGGCTTCGCGAAGTTATCGTCCGCCGGATCCCCGCCTTCCTTTTATCCCGACGCGCACAGCTTCCACTCCCACCAAGCATACGTCGTCGACAAATGCGTTGCTGCCTCCTCCGAACGCCTGGATGTCCTCCAGCAATTCGTCAAACAACGCCGCCGGTGGCTGATGCACCCGTTGGCGCACGGCGGTCAGCAGACGTTCCTGTCCGTATTGCTCGTCGTTCCGACCGCTCACCTCGAACAGACCGTCGGTGAACAGGACGATCACGTCATGCGCCGCGAGCGCCTGACGTGCTGTTGGATACGTCGAGTCCTCAAAGACACCGAGGGCGGGCCCGGGGTTGCAGCCGGCGGATTGCAGCGGTTCGACTGTCCCGGCATCGCGTTGCAGGTGCAACGGACTGGGGTGACCTGCGTTGGCACACCGTATCTCACCCGCACCCACATCTGCGACCAGATAAAAAGCTGAGACAAACATCGGCAGGCGGGTCTGCCGCAACGTCGTTACAAGCAGACGGTTGATCTCCGTCAGAAACCGACCGGGATCGGCGGCCATGTCCTTGAGTTCCTCCACGCAACCGCGAATGAGCGCCGCGACGAGCGCGGCACGCACTCCGTGACCCATCACATCGCAGATGAATACGCCCGCCTCGGTGTCCGACAAAGCCAGCACATCGAAGAAATCCCCGCCCACCGCGCTCGTCGGGTGATAGCGGTGATAAAAACGCAGGGCGCTATCGTTGGGTTCAATGTCGCACGGAAAACAGGGATACCGCTGCGGAAGAAACGCTTCCTGGATCTCGCGCGCCATGCTCAAGTCATCCTGCATCTGGGAGTTTTTCAGGCGCAGTTCTTCCGTGTAAGAGGCCACTTGCTCTTCCAATCGTTTCCGCTCCAAAGCACCGGTGATGGCGCGCAGCAACGAGGGCACATCGAGAGAATCTTTGTGCAGGTAGTCTTTCGCGCCATTCTTCATTGCTTCAATGGCAACGTCTTCCCCGCCCATGCCGCTCAGCATGATGACGGCAGGCTGCTGGGCGGCCGGCAGGCTGCGGATTTGGGTCAGCACGGTCAGGCCATCGGCTCCGGGCAGCTTGTAATCCAGCAACACCAGGTCATAGGTACGACGGCGAATCTCTTCCACTGCCTTCTCGCCCGTGTTCACCCATTGGGCGTCGAACCTCAGTTCGGTCCCCAGCGCCGGCAACAAGCGCTGCAGGACTTCCGCGTACATTGGATTGTCTTCTACGATCAGCAGCGGGATCGGTTGAGCGCTCATTTCGACACCACATTAGGGCGGCGGGCCGGAAAGCTCCAAACAAAAATGGGCCGCAGTCATGATGACTACGTTTCATTTTCCTCCTTGCCCAGCATCGGCCGCCCTGTGCGGATGATTTCCTGTTCGTCGGCGTAGGCCTGCTGCGCGTGTTCGGCCGTGAAGAAGTCGAAATCCGTCTTCCCAATTGCTTCCGCCGGATCCCCCAGGCCAAACAGATGGGCCTCGGTTTTGGAGATGCAAATGAAGCGATCGTTCAAATCCTTGAAGTAAATGTGGTCCGTGGAATTCTCCCTCCTGCCAGCGCCTTCGCTCTTGAAGCAAAGCCAGCGAAAGCCAACCTCGCCTGCTCGACTTTGCTGCCGCGCAGGGCTAATCTTATACGAGACACCGAAAGATGAAAACCGTCACACTTCAAATCGAAGGTATGACCTGCGCGGGCTGCGCCAGCGCGGTGCATAAGGCGCTGGCCGCCGTCCCGAACGTGAAGACGGCCTCCGTCAATTTCATTTCGCGCACCGCGCGCGTCACGGTGTGCGGCGACACAATCACCGAGAAAGAACTGCTCGACGCGGTCAGCCGTGCCGGCTATCGCGCTCGTCTCCCGACCCACGCTCCGAAGGAGGACGACCGCGCGGCTTCGCGAAGGGAGCTTTTCAAAACCATCGGCATCGGCGTCCTGCTCTTCGCGGGTTGGGCGCTGGACGCATTCACCGCAAAGCCGAGTCTCCCGCATCTGATCGGTCTTGGCATGGTCATCGCCGCCACCATCGGTGCGGCGTATCCGATTTTTCATCGCGCGATCAAAGCGCTGTTCGCCAAGCGGCTCGATGCCGACGTGCTGGTGGCCATCGCGGTGATTGCCGCCTCGAGCGTTGGCGAATTCGTCGCGGCGGGCGAAGTGGCCTTCATCATGTTGCTCGGCGCGCAACTGGAGGAGTACACAACGCACCGCGCACGACAATCGCTCGGCAGCCTGCTCACGCTCGTTCCCGCCACGGCTCGCGTCCGCCGTCCAAATTGTTCCCCTCGCCCCGCGCAGGGGGAAGAGGGTCAGGGTGAGGGGCCAGAGGCTGTTGAAGTCGAAATCCCTGCCGCAGACGTTCAAGTCGGCGACATCGTGGTCGTGCGCGCCGGCGAGAGAATCCCGGTCGACGGCTTTGTCCGCCAGGGCACCGCTTCGGTCAACCAGGTGCCTGTGACGGGTGAAAGCATGCCCGTCGAAAAATCCACCGGCGACGAGGTGTTCGTCGGCACGCTCAACGAATCAGGCGCACTGATCATCGAGGCCACGCGCGTCGGCGAAGACACGACGCTGGCGCGCATCGCGCAACTGATCGAGGCCGCGCAACAACGCGAAGCGCCAATCCAGCGCACGCTCGACCGGTTCGCCGCGTGGCTTGTGCCCGTGATGCTGACGCTGGCGGCGTTGGTGTTCGTCTTCACCCACGACATCTCGCGTGCCATCACGGTGCTGATCGTCGCCTGCCCGTGCGCATTGATTCTGGCCAGCCCCACCGCGGTCATGGCGGCAATCGCCCGGGCCGCCCGGGCCGGTGTGCTGATCAAGGGCGGCCAATACCTCGAAGCCACGGCGCGGTTGCACACGATCGTTTTCGACAAAACGGGTACGCTCACACACGGCGAGCCTGAAGTCGCCGACATGCGCCGCTTCTGCGAGCACACCGACGCCGAACTCGTCGAAATGGCCGCCGTTGCCGAAAAAATGAGCACCCATCCCGTGGCGCGCGCCATCATGCGCAAGGCGCAATCCCTCGGTCTGAAGACCGCCGACCCGACCAGCTTCAAGGCGCACCACGGACGCGGCGTTGTCGCTCAACGCGGACAGCAAAAACTGATCGTCGGCCAGAAACGATTAATGAGCGAACAGGACATCCATCTCTCCGAGTCCGTCGACGACCACGTCGACGAACATCACGGCGAAGGCCACACGATTGTTGTCGTCGCGCACGACGGCAAAGTCTGCGGGACGATTTGCGTGGCCGACACCGTGCGCGCGAGCGCCGAGGACGCAATCGGAGCATTGCGCGGACTCGGCATTGAAAAGATCGTCATGCTGACAGGCGACAATCGCCGCGTCGCGATGGAGATCGCAGGCAAACTCGGCATCGATGAGGTGAAAGCCGAAGTGTTGCCCGAGCAGAAAGCCGAGCAGATCGAATCTCTGAAAGGCAGCGGTCGTGCCGGCGGTGTAGCGATGGTCGGCGACGGCGTCAACGATGCGCCCGCGCTGGCGGTGGCCGATGTCGGCGTGGCAATGGGCGTCAGCGGCACGGACATGGCGCACGAGGCCGCGGACATCGCGTTGATGGCCGATGACCTGTCAAAGATCGCGTTTGCGGTCGGTCTGAGCCGCCAGACGTTGCGCCTGATCAAACAGGGACTGTTCTTCGCACTGATTTACAACGTCACGATGATCAGCGGCGCCGCCACCGGCCACCTCCACATGATCGGCGGCGCTATCGCCCACCAATTCAGCAGCGTGATCGTGATCCTGAACGCGATGCGGTTGCTTCGGTATCGGTAAGGTACTAACGGATCAAAGCTGAGCCACAGCCGCCCGGCCCGGAGCGCGGACGACACGCGGCGCCTCCGAATTCCCGCGCAGCCTCGAAACGGCGAGGCGGGGCGGCTGTTGGTCCCAGCGCGAGACTGTGTGAAAACCCCGAAAACGCGCATTCCATGACTCCATTTCCAAGGACTTACAAAAGCCGATTTGACTTTTCACACGGTCTCGCGCGGTGTCAGGCCACGTCCTTCTTATCTTGCTGTTTCGGCTGAGTGTCCTGTGTCTGAGCGTCGCTCCACCAACTCAATTATGCCCATTGCCTCGTTGACGCTTGAAGTCCGCGTAGGCCTTGCTGTTCACGCGGATGTTGCTCCGGTATGAGAGATTGCCCACCAAGTTGACCAGCGGCATGCGGCGGTGCCACAAGCTGCTGCACACCCTTCGCAGAATGCGCGGCATGGAATAGAAGCGCCTGTCGCAGGAGATCATTTCTTTGATGATGCCATCCAGAGACAAATGCTTATACCGGGCCACCGGGAAGGTTAACGTGTAATATCTCCAGTCCTCTGGGAACGTATCGAGGGCAATGCGGTCCTCCGATTTCATCTGGTCCCACAGGCGCGTGCCGGGCAAAGGCGTCAGAAACAGCACGTTGAGATTGTCCAGTCCGTACTGGCTGGCCACCTCGGCGATACGTTTGGATGCCCGGTTCGTCCACGTCCAAACCGATGATAAAGGAACCCACAACCAGAATGTTGTGCCGCTGGATCCGCCGCACGGAGGCGCGGAAGTCACGGCCCTTCAGAAGATTGAATTTCTTGCCGAGTTCCCGAAGCCCTTCCGGCGTGGCGGACTCAAAGCCGATGAAGACGCCTCTGCACCCAGCCTTCACGGCCAACGCCAGGAGTTCTTCGTCATCGGCGAAGTTAATGGTGGCCTGGGCAACCCATTCCTTCCGCAGGTTCGCCTGTGCGATGGCGCGGAACAGGTCTTTGGCGCGGGCGATGTGATCAGGGCGCGTGCCGATGAGGTTGTCGTCCACCACCAGAACATGTTTCTCACGGACCGACTGGAATTCCCGCACGACATCCGGAATGGGTCGCTGCCGGTAGCGGGCCCCGTTGAACGTCGTCACGCTGCAAAAGCTGCAGTTCAATGGGCAGCCGCGTGTGGTCTGAACGGCTCCGAAGGCATATCCTGCAGCCAGCAAATCATGACGGGCGGGCGGGACATCGTTCATCTCGGCGAGCCCGCCGTCATACCGGCGCTTCAGGCTGCCATGCCGGGCATCCTCCAGGACCTCCGGCCAGATGCCCTCGGCTTCCCCCGTGACGACCGAGTCCACACGTTCCATGACCTCGTCCAGGCACATGGTTGCGTGAATGCCGCCCATGACGACGGGCACGCCCAGACGCCGGAAGTACGTGGCCACTTCATAGGCGCGGTTCGCTTGCGAGGTGAAAGCGGTGATGCCCACCAGGTCCGGCCGAGGCATGGCCGGATAGTCCGGCGCGCCGAGGTTCTCGTCCACAATCGAGATTTCCCATCCCGGTGGAGTCAGGCCCGCGAGGACCATCAGGCTGAGCGGTTTCCACACGCGGTAACGGTTCCAGCAGCTCTCCTTGACCCTGACGATGCTGACAAGCGGGTTGGAGGGATTGATCAGACATAGTCGCATGGCGTGCATTCGCTCACGGATAGGGATTTGCTTTTCCTCCTTCTTTTCCTCAAAGCTGGTTTAACTAATGGAATCTCGCAATTACCGTTCGTTGGCCTGACTTCAGCTAACGGACCAAAGCTGAGCCACAGCCGCCCGGCCCGGAGCGCCGATCCCGCCACGGCGGGACGGCCTAACCGAATTTCCGCCCAGCCTCGAAACGGCGAGGCGGGGCGGCTCCTAGCTCCAGCGCGGTGTTGGGCGGCTGAAGGTGTTGGACACGCGGGCACCGTCCTGCCCTCCTCTTCCTGCGTGTCCGGCGCCAGTCATTCGGCAGCGCCCTTGGTCTGATTGATTAGGTAATTCTCCAGACCCATCTGTTCGATCTGTGCGCGCTGCATTTCGGCCCAATCCTCGTGACCCTCTTCCATCTTGAGGATGTCGGTCAACAGGTCGACGCTGGCCTGGTCGCCCACCTTGCGCGCCAGCGCAATGGCATCGTTGTAGGCCTGCACAGCCGACAGTTCGTCCCGTTGGTCGTTGGTGACCATTTCAGGGATGGTCGTGCCGATTCTTATCGGATTCAGCTTTGAGACGACCGGGGCGCCCTCCAGGAAGATGATGCGACGGATCAGCCACTCGGCGTGGTGCATCTCGTCGGTCGCCTGCTTCTCGATGGCTTTGTGGAGCTTATCGTAGCCCCAGTTGTCGCACATCTCGGAGTGCACCATGTACTGGCTGATGGCGGTGAGTTCGTCCGCCAAGAGTTGATTTAGCACTGTGAGTAATTTCTCATTTCCTTTCATGTTCGTTCTCCCATGTTGTGGTATCTGTTATACGTGTCTACCGTAGCTGAACTTCAGCGTAACGGTTGCGCCGCCTGACGGTACTAACTGGACAAAGTCAGCGGTAAAAAGCCAAAGTCGCTGACCCTTGTCGGTTCGCCGGCATCGTAGTCCCCGTCCACCGGGGCGTCAAACTGATTTCCAAGCGGTTGGATGGCGCTCTGCTACAGTTTCGAAAGTTCACGGGCCGCAACCTGGTTGAGTTTTGTCAGCGGTCGATGCACGCCTGTTTCCTACGGGCGTTCGACAGCGCGGGGAGGTCTGGATACCTTCGCCGAACAGCGCGGTCACGTCACCCTGCGGCGCAACTCCCCCAGCGCGCCGTGTCAATCGACTCCGGCGGGGCGGCGCTCAGGCCCCGGGCTTGGCTTTGACGCGAATGATCATTCTCTTGCGACCACCGTCTTCCTCGCCTTCGCTCACGGCCTCCAACTCGGGGTCTTTCTGGATGTGGAGATGGATAATGCGGCGGTCGAACGGGCCGAACGGGCCGATGCGCACGGGCTCGCCCCAGCGGCGCACTTTGTCGGCCGCTTCCAGCCCGATCCTGATGAGGTCGTCGCGCTGGCGTTCGCGGTAGCGCTCGCAATCGACTATGACGTGCGGGGCGTCGGGATTCAACCGCTGGAGGACGCGATTGACGAGGAACTGCAGGTGCTGAAGGGTCTGGCCGTGTTTGCCGATGAGGCGGCCGGGGTCGGCGGTGGCGATGTGCAACAGCGGCGCGTCATCCATGTGGTAGAGTTCGACTTTGGTTTGCAGCCCGAGGCCGTCGAGCATTTTCTGCAATACTTCCTGCGGATTGACGGACGGGGTGGCTACGGGTGCGGGTGCCGGCGAAGGTGCGGGTGCGGTCGAAGTCTGTGTTTCCATGTTATGCTCCTGTCTTGTTGGGGCGTTCGGCTTGCGACGGCCCTTTGAGGCAACCCCGATCCCGCCAGGGCGGGACGGGGCAAGCTGCGACGCCGGGTTATGCCCAAATGCTGGCCCAATCTAACAAGTCTCACTTCGCTTTTCCAGCCGAAAGAGGTATGGCCGGGGCCGAAGTTCCGTCGCGCTGACGCAGACTCCACCATTGCTGGGCGATCGACAACAGTTGTTGCGCCGTCCAGTACAGGCACAGGCCCGAGCTGGAGGGATAGAAGAAATACAACATTATCAACGGCATGAACTGCATCATCTTCTGCTGTTGCGTGTCGCCCGCGGTCGGCGTGAGCTTCTGCTGCCAGATCATCGCGCCCGTCATCAGCAACGGCAGCGGGTTCAACATCAAGGTGCTGCCGATCAAGGGTAAGCTGAATGGCAGCGTATGACTCCAGATCGTGTCTGGCTGCGAAAGGTCCTTGACCCAAAGGAATGACGCGCCGCGCAATTCGATGGCGCTGCGCAACATGGCATAAAGCCCAAAGAAGACCGGTATCTGCACCAGCATCGGCAGACAGCCGGAGAACGGGTTGATCTTGTGCTCCTTGTACAGCTTCATCATTTCCTGATTCAGCCGTTGCGGGTCGTCCTTGTATTTCTCGCGCAGCTTGTTCATCAGCGGCTGAAACTTCTGCATCTCCTTCATCGAACGGATGCTCTTGGCTTGGATCGGCCAGAAAATCAGCTTGATCAGGATCGTGATGATAATGATCGCGATGCCGTAGTTGGGAATGACGTGATACAACAGCTTCATGCTTTTCAGCAACCAGACGCTGATGACGCCCCAGAAGCCGAACTGCATCACGTCTTCCTGGCCTTTGCCGAGCGCGGCGAGCCGGTCGTATTCTTTCGGCCCGGCGTAGTAGGTGAACGCGTACGTCGCGACCCCGTTTGTCACGGATATCGGCGGCACTTCGAGCGACGCGCTGACGCCGTCGGGCGGCACATTGCCGCTCCATTCCGCAGGCATCGCTAGACGAATCGGCTCATAAGCGACCTCAACCGAGTCGGTGGCGGGCGTCAGAATCATCGCGAAGAACTGGCTCTTCACTGCGGCCCACTGGGCCTGAACGTGCTCGTTCGTGATGCCCCGTCCGGCGTTTTTCCACAATCGCGCCAACGGGCGATTCTGGTAGCGCCCAGCCGCAAACCAATCGACGCCGAGGTAATACTGCTGTTGCTCGCGCGGCGTGACGGGCGTGGCCTCGCCAATGACGATCGCCACGTTCTGCGTCGTGACTTCACCCGGCGGAGAAGACGAAACCTGCAGATTGCCGCTGAGCAGATAGTCCGGCCCCAATGAAATCCGTTTGACCACCTCCGCTCCCGTCTTGAGCCGCGCGCGCATGACGACGCTTCTCGAGTCGGGCTGCTCGATTTGGAACACATCGTTGCCGCCCGCGCCGGGCACGCCGCCGAGCGCGAGCGCCGGAACGGAGGCAGACGAATTCAGAACGACGTTGCCGTGGCCATTGGCCTTGTATTTGAGCAATTCGACGGATCGAATGCCGCCGCCCCAACTTGTGAACTCGACGTGGACGAATTGGTTACTCAGCACGACCAACTTCTCGGGCGGTCGCGGTGCTTCAGGCTCGGGTGGAGCTTCCTTGATCGCCGCCGCCACATTGGTGGCGATTTTCTCAGCCTGCGCCGGCGCGACGTTGGTGGCAGTCGCCTGAACCGCCGGTTTCAGGGGCTTCGGCTTCGGCGGGTACAGCTTGTTGACCAAAAGCTGCCAGCCGAGAAGCGCGACGATGCACGCCACAACCACCCAAAGTGTGCGTTTGTCCATCATGATTCCGGAACCGGGTCGCAGCCACCTTCGTGGAACGGCTGACATTTCGCCAGACGCTTGATCGCCAGCCACAAACCTCGCACCGCTCCGAATCGTTCAATCGCTTCAGCGGCATAACGGGAACAAGTCGGATGGAAGCGGCAGCAGCGTCCCATCGGGGGCGCCGGCAACAGCATCTTCACCGGCGACAACAGGTGATACGCCCTAAGAAGAACCAAAAGTGTTCGTTTAATCACGATTCAACGAGTGCGCCCGCCCCCCGGAACAGATCGAGCAGGCAAGCTTCAATTTCTTGAAGGCGTTTCCCGCGGATGGCGGCGCGGGCAACCATGACAATTTGCAGATTGCTTTTCAGTTTGTGTTTGTTCAATCGGTACGCTTCGCGGAGCAGTCTTCTCGCGCGATTGCGTGCGACGGCGTTGCCGATCTTGCGACTGGTCACGACGCCGATGGCGCGCCTTTCGGTCGCCGCCGCTGCCATCGTGTCCTCCAGAACGTACAAGACCACGAACCTTCCTTCCACTCTGCGTCCGCGTTCGTAAACGCGGCGAAACTCATAAGTCCGCTGGAGGCGTTCGCATTTCGGGAATGTGCTGCGTCCATCCAACAGAACCTCCGGCGCGCGTGGTCGCGCCCTACACTGGCGACAGGCGCTTGCGCCCCTTGCGGCGGCGCAGACGCAGGATGCCGCGGCCGCTCTTGCTGCGCGTGCGCTTCAAGAATCCGAATCGGCGTTGTCGCCTGATCTTTGACGGTTGATAGGTCCTTTTCATTGTATTGGCCCCGAAACTTTCGGGGCAGGCTTCTTAAGAAGCGCCGCATCTTAGCAGCCCGACTTCGATTGTCAAGGCGGGCAGAAGGTTACTTTCCTCTTTAATTTCGGCTCGGCCATGCTAAACTCACAATGCTATGAACCCAAAAATATTCCGCTCCGCTCTCATGTTCGTTTCGGGCTTGGTCTTCGCCGCCGGGGTGCTCGCACAGACGCCCAGAGTCGAGTTTCCCGCCGCCAGCCCTGCCAGCACACTCAAACAACGCGTCGGTCTCACAGACATTGAGATCATCTATTCCCGGCCCGGTGTGAAGAACCGTACGATCTTCGGCGGCATCGTCCCCTACGACAAGGTCTGGCGCACGGGCGCGAACGCCTCCACCAAGATCTCCTTTAGCACGCCCGTTAAGCTCAACGGCACGGACGTTCCCGCAGGCAAGTTCGCCCTCTACACCATTCCCGGTGAAAAAGAGTGGACGGTGATCATCCATAAGGACACGGCCGCGAGCATATTCAATTATGATCAGACGAACGATCTGGTGCGCTTCAAAGCCATGCCGGTGAAACTCGCCGAGCCTGTCGAGACGTTCACGATCGAGATCAACGACATTCGTGACGAGTCGGCCACGATCAATCTGAATTGGGAAAAGACGCGCGTCCCGGTGAAGCTCGAAGTGGACGCGGTCAGCAAGGTCGTGCCGCAAATCGAGGCGGCCATGGCGTCCACGAACAAGCAGCAGGCCGGGTTTTACTTTCAGGCCGCGACGTTTTACTTCAACCATGGCCGGGACTTGAATAAGGCCCTCGTCTGGGTTGAAGCAGGACTCGCGGACAACCCCAGGATCGCGTACGAATTGCTCCACCTAAAGGCGGAGATCCTCGCGAAACAGGGGGACAAGGACGGCGCCATTGCTGCCGCCAAACAATCGAGCGAACTGGCGATCAAGGCCGAAGGCCCCGGCAGTTCGTTCGTAAGGATGAACGAGGATCTGATCTCCAGCCTGCGCTGATGACGCCGGTTGGTCAGGTCCGAACCAAAACCTCAACCTCAAATAACCCCAAACTGTAGGAGATATCATGAACAAACTCAGATACATCTTGATTATCGTTGCAGTCATCATCGTCAGCGCATCGCCGTTGATGGCCCAGCGAAAACCCATCAGCCCTCATGAGACGATCAGTTCGGTCATCGATGGCAACAAGCTCACGCTTGTTTATGGGCGCCCCTATTCCAAGAGCCCCAAGACCGGCGAGATCCGCAAGATCTGGGGTGGACTGGTGCCTTACGGCAAGGTCTGGCGCACGGGCGCCGACGAAGCCACACTCCTCACTACGGAGCAGCCGATCGTGATGGGCGGGACGACGATTTCGGCCGGCACCTACTCGTTGTTCACTCTGCCAGTAGAAAACGGCGCGTCGAAGCTGATCGTCAACAAGAAGACCGGGCAGTGGGGGATTCCATATAATGAGAAGAATGAATTGACGAATGAACTGGCGCGGATTGACCTGAAGAAGGACACCTTGGATAAGACGGTGGACCAGTTCACAATGGCCATCGAGAAAAACCCCTCAGGGGGCGGCCTGCTGAAAATGATGTGGGAGAACACACAGTTTTCGGCGCCGTTCACCGTCAAGAAATAACGCGGCGGCACAGGTCATCCGTCGTCACAAAATCCGGTCGCGACCGTGGACCGCTCCTTGGGCCGGTCGCGACCGATTTTATATGTCCGGGCATCGCGCATGAAAGTGACAATCTCATTCAAAAAGTCGGACCGACGCGTTCACCGTCGCGCTCTCCTCGCAGTTGTCGGCGTGTCTTTGTTGGTTGCTCTCGCGGCAAGCAGCCTGGCCGCCGAATCGCTGCCGGCCGCAGCCATTTTGCAGGACCTGCGCAGCTTTCGCGAGATGGGCAGCGTGCTCTACATCGCGGCGCATCCCGACGATGAGAACACGCAGTTGATCGCCTACCTCGCGCGGGGCCGCCATTATCGTACCGCCTATCTCTCGGTAACGCGCGGCGATGGGGGGCAAAACGTGCTGGGTCCCGAGTTCGACGAAGAGTTGGGGGTGATCCGTACCCAAGAGCTACTTGCCGCCCGACGCATCGACAGCGGCCGGCAGTTTTTCACGCGCGCGATCGATTTCGGATTCTCCAAGAATTATCGCGAGACCCTGAGCATTTGGGACAGGCAACAAGTGCTGTCGGACATGGTGCGCGTCATTCGTGAGTTCCGGCCCGACGTGCTCATCACGCGCTTTTCTCCTCAGCCGGGTAACACGCACGGCCACCACACGGCGTCGGCCGTGTTGGCCATCGAGGCGTTCAAGCTCGCCGGCGATCCCAAAGCATTCCCCGAGCAGCTCGGCGACCTGACGCCGTGGCAACCGAAGCGCGTTCTCTTGAACGCGGGAGGATTCGGCCGCGGCGGTGGTGGAGGCGGAAGCAACGCGGTGGGCGTCATTCAGATCGAGGCCGGCGGCAATGACCCGGTGTCCGGGGAGTCCTTCGCTGAAATCGCCGGTCGCAGTCGCGCCATGCACAAAACCCAAGGCTTAGGCAACTTCGGCGGCGGCGGTCGCGGGGGTGGCGGGCCAAGGTTGGAGTCTTTCCAACTCCTGGGCGGCGAACCTGCAACGAATGACATCCTCGACGGGGTTGATACCACTTGGGGCCGAGTGTCCGGCGGAGCGGAAATGGGAAAACTCACCGACGAAGTCATTACGAAATTCAATCCGCAAGACCTCGTTGCCAGTGTGCCCGCGTTACTGACGTTGCGGAGCCGGCTGACCGCGCTGACAACGAAAGACCCGGTGGTGATTGAAAAACGCGCGCAACTCGATCGCATTTTACAGGCCTGCCTCGGCCTCGAAGTGAAGACGGTGATCCCACAGGCCGAAGTCGTGCCGGGTGAGGTGTTGAAATTGCACCATTCTGTGATCGTGCGGTCCAGCATTCCGGTTCGCTGGCTGGCGGTGCGTTACCCGAATATCAAGAACATGAGCGAGGACAGCAAGTCGATGGAATTGCGCCGCGACCAAGCGGCAATCCGGGAGGCGACGCAAACGCTGCCCGCCAATACGCCGCTGACTCAGCCTTACTGGTTGCGTGAAGAGCACACCACAGGCATGTTCCGCGTTGATGACCCCTCGCTGATCGGTCGCCCTGAAAATCCGCCCGCTTTTCCCCTCGAAGAGGTATTTGAAGTCGGCGGTCAGACACTGGTGATCCCGGACGAGCCCGTGGAGGTTACAACCGACCCGACGAAAGGCGAAATTGACCGCAGGCTGGATGTGATTGCGCCGGTCTCGCTGAAATTTGCGTCCGATGTCAGGCTTTTCGCCCCCGGCGCAGCCCGTCCGGTGGAAGTAGATGTCACCGCGTTCCGCGCCGACACCGCGGGCACGCTGCAACTGGAGGCTCCGGCCGGTTGGAAGGTCACACCCGCGACACAATCGTTCCGTCTGAAGGCAATCGGGGACCGGGCGCGGTTCACGTTCACCGTCACCGCGCCGCAGCAGCCCGCCACGGCGGGCATCACTGCCCGAGCGGAAATCAAGGGCGCCCGCTTCAGCAGCCGACGCGTGGAGATTCGGTACGACCATATCCCCGTGCAACTGCTCCAGCCGCCTGCCCGCGTCAAGGCCGTGAGCCTCGACCTGGCCATTCGTGGTCGTCAGGTCGGTTACCTGCCCGGCGCCGGCGACAGCGTGGCCGAAGGTCTGGAGCAAATGGGTTACACGGTCACGCAACTGACCGGTGCCGACCTTACACCCGAACGCTTGAAGAATTTCGATGCCGTGGTGATCGGCATCCGCGCATTCAATACGCGCACCGATCTTGGCCCGCAGATGACGAACCTGTTCGCTTATGTCGATGCGGGCGGCAACGTCATCGTGCAATACAACCGGCCGAACGGCCTGCAGGTGGACAAACTCGCTCCCTTCGACCTGCGGCTCTCGGGCGCACGCGTGACCGACGAGAACGCACCGGTGACGTTCCTTGCGCCCGATCATCCGGCGCTGAACGCGCCGAACAAGATCACGAGCGCCGATTTCGAGGGTTGGGTGCAGGAGCGCGGGCTGTATTTCCCGAATCAATGGGACGAGCATTTCACGCCGATCATCGCGTGCAGCGATCCCGGCGAGGTGCCGCTGAAGGGCGGACTGCTCGTTGCGAAATACGGCAAGGGTTATTTCGTTTACACCGGCCTGGCATTTTTCCGTCAGCTCCCGGCGGGCGTGCCTGGCGCCTACCGGCTATTCGCCAACCTGGTTTCGCTTGGAAAATGAAGCCGCTGGACGTCAACGCCACCGGTGACGAGCACGCACCGTCCGGGCCTGCGGGTACGAGCGATAGCGAGACGACCGGACTGCCGTGGCTTGACACCTGGCACGGCGTTTACGCGTTTGTATTCGGTTGCTTCATCGTTTGGGTGGGGTTGCTCATCGCATTGACCGTGATCTTTTCATGAGCCCGCTCGATTTCGTAGTCCTGATCGGCACCATGGTCGGAATCGCCGTCTATGGCATCTGGCGCACGCGCGGCCAACGGGATCTGAGTACCTATCTGAAGGGCGACCCGAACGTGAGGTGGGCCGCTATCGGTATTTCAGTCATGGCCACTCAAGCGAGTGCCATCACCTTTATTTCCACTCCCGGCCAGGGCTACCAGGACGGGCTTGGCTTCGTGCAGAATTACTTCGGTATGCCGCTGGCGCTGATCATCATCGCGGCGATATTCCTGCCGATGTACCGGCGTTTGAACGTCTACACTGCCTACGAGTTTCTGGGCCGGCGGTTCGATGCCAAAACCCGCCTCCTCGGCGCGGCACTGTTCCTCGTGCAGCGCGGGCTTGCCGCCGGAATCACGATCTACGCGCCGGCCATCATCCTCTCCACCATGCTGGGTTGGCGGCTGGATCTCACCATCGTCCTCAGCGGGCTGCTGGTCATCATTTACACCGTGGCCGGTGGCAGCGAAGCGGTGAGCCTCACCCAGAAATATCAACTGGCAATAATCTTTGGCGGGATGGCGACAGCCTTCATCGTTCTGCTGACCAAACTGCCGGCGAATCTCTCACTAACCGACGCCCTCACCGTGGCTGGCGGCTTTAAGAAACTGGAGGCGGTGGACTTTTCGCTCGATGTCAGGCGACGCTACACCTTCTGGTCCGGCTTGCTGGGCGGTCTTTTCCTTTCGCTGTCGTACTTCGGGACCGACCAATCCCAGGTGCAGCGTTATATTTCGGGGGCGTCCTTGCGCGAGAGCCGGCTCGGTCTGATGTTCAATGCCGTGCTCAAAATCCCGATGCAGTTCTTCATCCTGCTGCTCGGCGTGCTGGTCTTCGTCTTCTACCAGTTCGAGCGGCCGCCGGTTTTCTTCAACGGGGTTGCCTGGAAATATGCGGTCGAACACGGCTCAGGCGAACGGCTGCGTTCCATCGAGCAACAATTCGCGGCGGTCCACGCCCAGAAGCAGCAACTGATTCACACCTGGCTTGGCGCCAAACACGCCGGCGACCGCAAGACCGAGGCCGAGGCACGCGCACAGGCCATGGCAGTGAACGAGCGCAGCGAGGCCGTGCGCGCCGAGGCAAAGACAGCGCTGGTGGCCGCGGATCCCGGGGTGAAAAGCAACGACTCCGATTACGTCTTCATCACCTTTGTGCTGGACCATCTGCCCCATGGGGTGATCGGCCTGCTGGTCGCGGCGTTTTTCGCGGCCGCGCTGTCGTCGAAATCCGCCGAACTCAGCGCGCTCGGCTCGACGACCACCGTCGATTTCTACCGGCACCTGCTCAAGCGCGAGGCGACCGACGCACACTACGTCGCCGCCTCGAAATGGTTCACCTTGCTCTGGGGCCTGGTCGCGCTCGCCTTCGCTCTGTTCGCGAACCTGGTGGAGAACCTGATCCAGGCCGTCAACATCGTGGGCTCGGTTTTCTATGGGGTGGTGCTCGCCCTGTTTCTGGTGGCGTTTTTTCTGAAGCGGGTGAGCGGCACCGCGGTGTTCTGGGCGGCGCTGGCGGCCCAGACGCTGGTCTTCGTCCTCTATTTCTCTCTGAACATCAGCTATCTCTGGTACAACTTTATCGGATGCGCAGCCTGCGTGCTGCTCAGCCTTCTCATCCAGGCCGCGCTCGGCCCGAACGCCGGGTCTGCGCAGGCGTTGCCCGGTTCATGACCATCACGCCTGTCATTTGTTTCGGCCAGCAACCCTGCGGGTTTTTCCCGCGACGCTTCCTTGTTGCGAAAATCCAGACGGCCCGGCGGCTGCGGGCGAAGATCGGCGGCGAGATCGTCTTCTTCTGCCACGACAGCGACCACGATCCGCGCGAAACGAAAACCATACTGCGCCATCGCAAAACCGGCGAGCCGGCGCGGCTCAACTTTGCGTTCGAAAACAGGCTCCAACGGAAATTCTCCCCGCTTTACCTCAAACGCATTCCGGCCGATTGGCACGCAAGGACCGCGCTTCAGTTGCCCAATTACGTCGGTCATGGTTTGATCGATGTATTCAAAAAGACTTCCGCTGCCAACGTCGCCGACTTCTGCCTGGAAATGTACCACCACATGGGTTTGCTTGACGGCATCCGCGTGGCGCGCTCGAGCGACCCGGCGTTCCGTCGAGCAGCCTGTGAAGTGCTCGAATTCTTCGTGGACGTTCCGTACGAGGGCGAAATCGTGCGCGCCCGGTTCGTCGATGGCGCATTGAAACTGCACGAGGGCGGAGATTCCTTCGTGACGCTGCCCGCAACTGCTTTCACAAAAGAGCAAATCAGCCCGGCGCGCGATACCCGACTCCGCTGGATGCAATCGGTCCTGCACTGCACGCATTACATTGCCGGCGCCAGCGAACAGGCTTATCTTGACAAGAAAGACACGTCGGAGATTACTTTTACAAACCGTGACACCATTGACCGTCCCGATGAAGCCTATACCGAACTCTCCTCCTGAACTGGCGCCGCTGCTGGCCTTTGGCGCGCATCCCGACGACATCGAATTCGGTTGCGGCGGCGTTGTCGTGCGAGAGACGCGCGCCGGCCGCGCGGCGCACTTTGTCGTCTGCTCGCGCGGCGAGGCCGCGACAAAGGGCGAGCCTGCGCAACGAGTCGCCGAAGCGGAAAAATCCGCCGCGCTGCTGGGCGCGACGCTCGAATTCGTCGAGCTCGACGGCGACGCCCATCTCGAAGTCCGTGCTGCTCACGCCATCAAACTGGCAGGTATTCTGCGGCGCGTGCGGCCTGGCATCGTACTCGCGCCGAGCCTGGTTGAAAACCAACACCCCGACCATCGACGGCTCGGACAACTGGCGCTGGACGCCGCACGGCTCGCTCGTTACGGCGCCGTGGAGGAACTGCGCGGCCTGCCCCCGTACGCTATCGGCCAACTGTTCTTCTACGCAGTGACGCCCGAAGCCGAACCCCGCGACATTACTCCGGTGCTCATCGACATCTCTGCGCCGGAGATTGTCGCTGCCTGGACATCTGCGATGGAAGCGCACACATCGCAGGCTTCCGCTCGAAACTACGTCGAACTGCAACTCACTCGTGCGCGTTTGCGCGGACTGCGCGCGGGTGTCGGTCATGCCATGGCTCTGTTTCCCAATGATCCGCTCGTGCTCGACTCGCTCGCGCCGGTGAGCCGGGGTGCGCGCCGCTTTTGAAATGAACCCCGACAGCTTACTGAAGATCGGTATTACCTGTTATCCCTCAGTCGGCGGGAGCGGCATCCTCGCCTCCGCATTGGGGGAGGAACTGGCATGTCGCGGGCATGAAGTGCATTTCATCGGCTACGAGCGTCCGTTCCGCTTGCCGGAGAATGCGCCGCGACTTTATTTCCATCCGGTGGTGATCAACGATTACGGGCTGTTCAAATACCCGGATTATACCTTGCCGCTCTCCGTAAAAATGGCGGAAGTGAGCCGCGACCACCGGCTGGACGTGCTCCATGTCCACTACGCGGTGCCGCATGCCACGGCGGCGATTCTCGCGCGCTCGATGCTCCCGCCGGAGCGACAGCCGCGCGTGGTCACGACGCTGCACGGCACGGACACCACGCTGCTCGGCTGCGATCCGGGTTACGGACCGGCCATCCACCACGCGCTCACCTGCTCGGATGCGGTCACGGTGGTGTCAGGCTACCTGAAACACGAGACCCAGCGCGTGCTCGGTTTCGACGGGCCGATGGAAGTCATCTACAATTTCTTTGCACCGCGCCCGCCGCGGCGCTCGCGTGAAGAGGTGCGGCGCGAACTGGGGTTGCAGGACGAGGTGGTGGTACTCCATTCCTCCAATCTTCGTCCCTTGAAACGCATTGATTTGTTGCTCGAAACCGTCGCGCGCATCCGCCCGCGCGACTCGTTCAAGCTTGTCATCCTCGCGGGCGGGGATTTCGCGCCATTCACCGGCGACGTACGGCGGCTGGGTCTTGAAGATCGGGTGATAGTGCGGGAGAGGGTCAACGATATCGAAGACTACCTCCAGGTCGCCGACCTGGGGCTGTTCACGTCCGAAATGGAGAGCTTTTGCCTGAGCATTCTCGAGGCGATGTGTTTTGCCTGTCCGAGCGTCGCCACGCGCGTCGGCGGAATCCCGGAGGTGGTCGAAGACAACGCGACTGGACTGCTGCTGCCCTTTGGCGACGCCGGCGCGCTCGCCGGCGCAGTCGAGGGTTTGATTCAGGACCCGGCGCGCCGGGCCGCGCTGGGCCGCGCAGCGCAGCACCGCGCCCGCGAACGGTTTTCCGCCGAGGTCATCGTGCCGCGCTACGAAGCGCTGTACCGCCGCGTATGCGGCTGAGCCGGGTAATTGCTCGACAAGCGCCGGTATTGAGATCGAGCCGTTCGAAACTCCGTTTCGAACATAGCGGCCGAGCACTTCGTCAGAAACGCAGGATCCGCCTCTCTGCTGTAAGCCTCTTGGTGCTTTGTCAAAGTTGATTCCCATGGTGACTTGGCCAACGCCGGAACCCTCACCCTGACCCTCTCCCTTACACGGCAAGGGAGAGGGGGATGGTTTCCTCTCCCCCGTCGTTCGGGGGAGAGGATCAAGGTGAGGGGGACGCCGTTGGATTGAGGTTCGACAGAACACTGGCTTGCGCCGGTGACGGGCAACAAAAAGCTGCCGCAGTTACTTCTGCGCGAACATCCGCACGAACTGCTCGTACACGCGGGCTGCGACCGGACCGGGTCTGCCTGTGCCAACCTTTTGCCCATCTACAGCAACGACCGGCACGATTTCCGCCGTGGTGCTGGTGAGAAAGATCTCCTCTGCCTTGAATAAATCCGCCTTTGCGATTCGCTCCTCTCGCGCCTCCAGCCCGGCCATCCGAGTTGCCTGAAGAACTTTATCGCGTGTCACCCCCGACAAGATTCGCGGGCCTTTGGGGGGTGTCGATGGTTTGCCGTCGATCACCACAAAAACGTTTCCCGCCGTGGCTTCGCTGACAGAGTTGTCGGACTCGATGAAAATGGCGTCGTGCGCGCCCGCTTCCCTGGCCGCGTGGTAGGCCAGCACATTGGCCAGCAACGCGACGCTTTTGATGTCGCAACGCGCCCAGCGATTGTCAGGGACGGTGATGACGCTCACGCCCGTTTCGCGAAGATGAGTCGCCGGGTGAAGTTCCCGCACTGTCATTACCAACGTCGGTTCGCTCTGAGACGGAATACTCCGGTGACGCGGCGCGCGGCCCCGCGTGATCTGCAAGTAGATGACGGATTCCACAAAGGCCGCCCGTTGCACGGCTTCGGTGACCAGCGATTTCAAATGATCGGCCGTGAAGGTGTGCCGGAGTCGGATGCCTTCCAGGCTGCGGAACAGGCGGGCGAGATGCTCGTCGATTGCGAACGGTTTTCCATGATAGGTGCGGACCACTTCGTACACGGCGTCGGCAAACTGGAATCCGCGGTCTTCCACATGGATCATCGCCCGCTCCAAAGGCAAAAACTCTCCGTTTACATAAGCAATCTCAGGCACTTGGTCGTCCCCCCTGTGGCAGCTGCGACTATAGGTTCGGCCAGCGCCGCTGTCAACGGCGCGACAGAATAGCAAAAGATCAGTGTCATCTGCGTAATCTGCGGTTGACTTCCCTCTCGGTAAAACTCGGCGCGTGCATCGTGTTTCTTCGTCTCAACAGGATCGAACCGAAACCCGACGGCCCGGAATGGGAGGAGTTGACGCGGGCGGTTGCGGCGAGCGTTCTGGATCGGGACGAAACCACCGCCCGACTTCGCAAATTGATCAAGCGATCCTCGACATCCGGCGCTGGCTGACCGTTAAATCACGTCGCTCCCCTTCCCTACTCCGATTCCGCGCGGTTCGCCGCATTACGCCGCGTGACACTTTTGGCTCGCACACCGCAACGACTGGAGTAAACTTCAACGTCGCGACGAGCGCGAATCAGACAGTTGCCCCCGTGGCTCAGCCCCGCGATGGACAACATCGGGGTGAAACCCCGACACATGGTGTCGGGGCAGGTCGCGAGGCGGGACCGGTCAGTGTAAAGTAATGTTAAACGTGCCCCCGTAGCTCAGCCCCGATGGAAGGCATCGGGGTAGAATGGACAGAGCAGCCCCGACACATCGTGTCGGGGTTGGTCGCCAGATCGGACAGGTTAGTGTAATGTGATTGAATGCGCTCCCGTAGCTCAGATGGATAGAGCGTCGGTTTCCTAAACCGCAGGTCGCCCGTTCGAATCGGGCCGGGAGCGCCAATCTTCTGAAGCGACACTCAGTTCTTGATCGTGCCGCAGTGGAGCATCGAGGAGCCGAAGTACGGGTTCTTGACGTTCTTGTCGGGCTGCAGCCAACTGGCATCGGCCATCGGACAATAAACCTCGTGGTACTGCGCCATCAGCGATTGATTCTTCTTGCGGTAATCAATCAGCGTCTTGCTCAGCGCCTTGAACGCCACGCGTGCCGACGCGATGTCGGTTGCCTTGGCGACCTTCTCCGCTTGTTCCGCCGCGGCGGCGGGAAGTTTCTTGTCCGCGTCAGCGCGCACCGCTTGGGCGATGGCTTGCGCAGCCTCGGCAACGCCCTTGATCGAATCGGCTGCGAGTGCCACCTGAATCTTGATGTAGTTTTCGTATGCCTGCTTCTCCGGTGTTGACCCGGTGCCGGCTTTTGCGTTGTCGCCTTGACTGGCGAACGCCGTTGCGACCGCCACGGCAATTGCGCTGAGAATCGTTCTCACGATGGTCAACGACCCGCGCCTCATAGAAGCGCAGCTACAACAGGCGATTCGATCTTTCATGGCTCCTGTAATGACGGTTTGACTTCCTTGTGCCATTTGTACAGAAGGTAAATCGCGGGATAGACGAGCAGTTCCATGATGAACGACGTGAACAGACCGCCGACCATCGGAGCGGCAACGCGTTTCATCACGTCGGCACCCGAACCGATCGACCACATGATCGGCATCAAGCCCATCGACGCCGCGGCGACGGTCATCATCTTCGGTCGGATCCGTTTCACGGCGCCGTGAATGATTGCCTCGTGCAAGTCGGCCAAGCTCCTGAGTTTTCCGGCGCGCAGGTACTCGTTATAGGAAAGATCCAAAAACAACAGCATGAACACACCGGTCTCAGCATCCAGTCCCATCAGCGCGATCATGCCGACCCAGACGGCGATCGAGATGTTGTAGTTCAACAGGTACAGGAGCCAGACCGCGCCGACCAGCGAGAACGGGACGGCCAGCATCACAACGAGCGCCTTGAACGTGGACTTGGTGTTCATGTAGAGCAGCAGGAAGATCAGCACGATGGTCACCGGCAGAATCAGTTTCAATCGCTCGCGGACCCGCAGCATGTTCTCGTACTGGCCGCTCCAGATGATGGAGTAGCCCGTTGGGAGTTTCACTTTATCGGCCACGATTTTCTTGGCTTCTTCGACGTAACCACCGATGTCGCGGCCGGCAATATCCACGAAGACATAGCCCGCCAACATGCCATTCTCGTCGCGGATCATCGCCGGGCCGTTGACGAGTTTAATGTCCGCCAATTCGCCGATCGGGACTTGAATGACGCCCGCGCCGCTGCTGCTCGACGCGCGGCCGCTCATGCCGCCAGTGCGTGCAGTGACCAACACGCGCTGAAGCTGGTCAAGGTCTTGCCGCAGGTCGCGCGGGTAACGCAGGTTGATGGTGTAGCGTTCGCGGCCTTCGATGGTGGTGGAAATATTCTCACCGCCGACCGCGGTCATGATCACGTCTTGCAGGTCAGCGACGGTCAGACCGTAACGGGCAAGCACCTCTCGCCGGGGCACGAAGTCCACAAAATAACCGCCTGCCGCGCGTTCGGCGTAGATGCTTCGGGTGCCGGGCACGTTGCGCAGGATGCTTTCGATTTGTTCGCCGATTTCCTGGATTTTGCCGAGGTCGGCGCCGAAGACCTTGATGCCGATCGGGGTGCGGACGCCGGTGCTGAGCATGTCGATACGGGCTTTGATCGGCATTGTCCACGCGTTGACGTTGCCAGGGATTTGCAGGGCGCGGTCGAACCTGTTGATGAGATCCTCCCACGAGATGTGCTCGGGCCAGATGTGGCCGAGCACGACTCGGAACGGTTTGGGCCAGTTCGAGAAAAAGCGTTCCGTGTGTCGCCACTCGTTCATGGGCTTGAGCACCACAACTGTTTCCATCATGGAGAACGGTGCCGGGTCCGTCGAGGTATCGGCGCGCCCGGCCTTACCGAAGACGGTGATGACCTCGGGGAAGGTTTTTAGCGTGCGGTCTTCGAGTTCCATCAGCCGTTGCGCTTCGGTGACGGACAGGCCCGGCAAGGTGGTCGGCATGTACATGATCGTACCTTCGTTGAGCGGCGGCATGAATTCGCTGCCGAGCTTCAGGTACACGGGCACGGTCGTGGCCACAATGAGGACGGCCAAGGCGATGGTGGTCTTGGGATGGCGCAGGACGAACCGACACGGTTTCTCATACAACCAGAACAGCACGCGGCTGACCGGATGTTTCTCTTCAGGGTAGTACTTGCCGACAACGATGCCGTTGACGATCCACGCGAGCCATTTCGGGCGGAATTTGAAATGATCCATCCGCGCGAACAGCATCCGCACCGCCGGGTCGAGCGTGATCGCCAGCAGCGCAGCCAGCGCGATAGCCAACGTTTTGGTGTACGCCAGCGGTTTGAACAGGCGGCCCTCTTGATCGACCAACGTGAACACCGGCAGGAACGATACCGTGATCACCAACAGCGAAAAGAACACCGACGGCCCGACCTCCATCAGCGCTTCGAGCCGGATCTTGTGGAAATCCCCTACCCGCCCGCCTTCCTGCCACAGTTCCAGTTTCTTGTAGGCGTTCTCGACCTCCACAATTGCGCCGTCCACCAGCACGCCGATCGAGATGGCGATGCCGGCCATGCTCATGATGTTGGAGGTGATCCCCATGAAGTACATCGGGATGAACGCCAGCGCCACGGAGATGGGGATGGTCATGATCGGCACCAGCGCCGAGGGTATGTGCCAGAGGAAAAACAGGATCACAATGCTGACGATGATCATTTCCATCAACAGTTCTTCCTTGAGATTGTCGATGGACTTCTGAATCAACTCCGACCGGTCGTACGTGCTGACAATCTCGACGCCTTCGGGCAGCGACGGCTTCAACTCCTCAAGCTTCGCCTTCACCAGTTTGATGACGTTGAGCGCGTTCTCGCCGTGGCGCATCACCACGATGCCGCCCACGGCGTCGCCCGCGCCGTCGAGATCGGCTATGCCGCGCCGCATCTGCGGGCCAAGTTGGATGGTTGCTACGTCGCGCAACAGCACCGGCGTGCCGTTCGAGCCGGCTTTAACGACGACCTTGCCAAGCGCCTCGGTGTCCTGGATGTACCCGCGCGCTCGCACCATGTACTCGCGGCCTGTCCACTCAATGAGACGACCGCCGACCTCGTTGTTGTTGTTGCGAATCGCCTCAGTGATCTCCATCACCGACAGCCCGTAAGTCTGCAGCCGGTTGGGGTCAATCGTGACCTGGTACTGTTTCTGGAATCCGCCGATGCCCGCAACCTCTGCCACGCCCGGTATGCTTTGCAATGCGTAGCGCAAATACCAGTCTTGGAAGGTGCGCAGCTCGGCGAGGTTGTGTTTTCCCGATTTGTCCACCAGCGCGTACTCATACACCCAGCCCACACCGGTTGCGTCCGGTCCGAGTTCCGGTTTCACGCCGGGCGGTAGGTTGCTGGAGATTTTTTGCAGGTATTCCAGCACGCGGCTGCGCGCCCAGTAAATGTCCGTGCCGTCCTGGAAAATCACGTACACGTAGCTGAACCCAAAATCGCTGAATCCGCGAATCGCCTTCACCTTCGGCGCGCCGAGCAACGCCGTGATGACCGGGTACGTGACCTGGTCTTCCACAATGTCCGGGCTGCGGTCCCACTTCGTATAGACGATGACCTGCGTGTCCGACAGATCCGGAATCGCATCCAGACGGATGTTCTTCATCGTGTAGATCGAGTACGCCACCGCCGCCGCCGTCAGCGCGATGACCAACATTCGGTTGTGGGCCGCGAACGAAATCCACTTCTGGATCGGCGTTAGCGAATGAGGCGGCGAATCGGCGAGACGGGGAGACGGCGAAACGGCACTGGAGTTGGAAGCGTCGGGTGTCATTGGGTGTTTCGCGCGGGTTTGATCAGCCACTTCTCGGGCTGCTCCATCATTTTGACGAGTTGGCCCATGACCTTGTCATAGGCGTCATCGAGTTCGGCGAAGGTCTCCTGTTTCCAGTAGCCGGCCCGGTAGGCAATTTCAGCGTGCACCTGCGTTTCGGCGGTTCCGCCTCCGAGTCACTCAGCTTCGACACGAAGGCCGCCTCATAGCGGCGTTTCCGCCACGCCTCGGCGATGTTGGCACAGACGGAGCGGGAGGAGCGCCGAATCTGATCGGTCAGCGAGTAGCGTTCCTCAGGCGGAAAATCCTTCGTCAGGTGAAAGATCCGCATCGCCAGTTCCATCGCGTTCCTGTATACGTCCAAGTCCCGGTAGGTTTTGATCGTCGCCATTGCTTGTCTTCCACCGTTTCGCCGTTTCGCCGGCTCCCCGTTTCAGTGCTGATGCGCCGCCATCGCATCCAACGCGGCCTTCAGCGAGGACTCCGAGTCCACCAGGAAGTTTGCCGAGGTCACGACCTTGTCACCCTCGCTCAGGCCGCTGAGTAACTGAAAGTAACCGTCGGCGCGCGGACCGATCTGGATTTCGACGGGGATCAGCCGGCCTTCGCCGGCGTTCTTGAAGGCATAGGTGCGGTCGCCAGTGCGCATGACAGCGGCTTCAGGAATCGCCAGCGTCTCGCCGAGCGGGTACATGAGATGGGCGTTGGCAAACATTTCAGGTCTCAACAGCAGTTCGGCGTTTTCGATTTCCAATCGCGCCTTCACGGTGCGCGTCTCTGGCGAGAGCGTCGGCGAGATGAAGGTGACCGTCCCCTTGAATGCCTTTCCTTCCCAGTCCGGGATTGTGATTTCGACGGGCATGCCGACCTTCACGTACGGCAGGTCGGATTGATAAATATCGGCGTCGCCCCAGACGCGCGTCAGGTCGGCCACCACCAGCAACGGGTCGCCCGGCATCACCTTCTGACCGGCCAGAACGCTCTTCTCGGTCACCCACCCGCTCGACGGCGATTGCAGTGTCAGGTTTTTTTCGATCCCGCCGGTCTTGGCGAGGCGGTCGATCTGTTCACTACTGATGTCCCAGAGTTGCAGCCGTCGCCGCGCCGCGGCCAGCAATGACTGCGCGCCGGCAAACGCGTCGTTCGACGTTGCGGCGGCCAGCTTTTCTTCGGTCTTCGCCGCGATTAGGTATTCCTCTTGAGCGGAAACGAGGTCCGGACTGTAAATCGTCATCAGCGGATCGCCCTTCTTGACCTCTTGGCCGGTGACGTTGACAAACAGTTTGTCCACCCAGCCCTCGATCTTGGTGTTCACCCTGAACAACCGCGTCTCGTCCGCCACGATCCGCGCCGAGGTGCGCACGTCGTGGAACAGCGCCTTCTTCTCAACCGTTCCGAGCGTCAGGCCCATCCGCTCACGCGTGGCGGGCGTGATGGAGACCGTCGCCAAGCCTTGTACCGTGGGCTTTTCCGCGCCTTCCTCGACCTCGAATGGAACCATGTCCATGCCCATCGAATCCTTGCCCGGTTTATCGCTCACTTCGTTCGGATTCATCGTCGAGCGGTACATGATCTTCTTTTTCGGCGTGGCCGGCGCGGGCCCGGCAGCGGCAACTTCGGCTTGGCCACCTTCAATTGGCACGAGCCGCATCCCGCAGATCGGGCAGTCGCCGGGCTTGTCGGACACGACGCTCGGATGCATCGGGCAATGGTACTTTGGTGACTGGTGACTGGTGACTGGTGATGGGTTTGCTGATTTGGTGCAGCCGGTGGTCAGAAACACGGCTGCACCGATGGCGAGCAGCGCCGCCAGGAGCGCGCACAGGGTCGTTGTAGGCCGCTTCTGTGAAGCGGCGCGAGCCGCCGATGCCAATCGACGCCCCGACTCGCAGAGTCGGCCTACAACAGATACACGATTAAGACTCGTCCTCATTTGTTTTCTCCCGTGGCTGGCGCTGCCAGCCCGACCCCCACTGCACGTTCCAACCGGGCGAGTTGCATTCCGAGATTACCTTCGGCCATCGCCTCCATGAGGCGCGCGTTGAGCAAAAAACGCTCGCTCTCCAGTAGATCCAGAAAACCCGTCTTGCCGGTGCGATAACCGGCCTCGCTGGCGCTGAGCCGCGCTTCGGCCTGCGGAATCAAGGCCGTTCGGTACAACTCTAGCGTGCGCTTGGCGGTCAGCAGTTTGAAATGCGCATCCTGCACGTCGTAGGAAGTCTGCAGTTCGGTGGCTTCGAGAGCGGCCCGGCTGGACTCGAGCGTTTTCTCCGCCTCGTGGACGCCGGCGCGGTATTTCGTCCGCCAAATCGGGAGACTGAATCCGACGGTGACCATAAGCATGTCGTCGCTGCGGCTGAAGTTAGACCAATCCACGCCGACGTTGCGATACTCGATGCCAAGCCGGTAGTTGGGGAACGATTCTTTCTCCATCAACTCGCGCTGCGCCTGGCTGCGTTCGATTTCGGCCCGGGCGTTCTTGATTTCGGGACGGATTCTCTCCGCCGTCGCGATGAGCTCGTTGGCGTCGGCATCAACCCCGGCGACCGGCGCAGTGACGGCCAAGCCGAGCGGCGCGTCGGTGGGGCGATTCATCAGCAGATTGAGCTTCGCCTTGAGCGTCGCTTCCCGCTGTTGCAGTTCCAGCAAGCGTTGTTTGAGCATGGTGATTTCGGTCTGCGCTTTGAGCACGTCCTGTTGGCCGACTTGGCCGTTGGCGTATCGGGTTTCCGCGACGGTCTCCATCCGCTTGAGAGCGTCTTCCTCGGCGCGCGTGATGGAAAGCGAATGCTGGACAGCATAAAGATCGAAATAGGTTTCTTTGGCTGACATGACGACTTCGAGTTCCATCGTCATGTGATCGTCGTGCACGATCTCGGCATCTTTTTCGGCGACCGTGCCGCGCAAGCCGAGCTTGCCGAACCATGGGAACTCCTGTTCCAACGAGACCCGTTTCTCCCCGGTGTTCGGCCAGCTTCCGCCATTGACCATGTCCATGCCCGAATACTGGATCGTCGGGTTCGACAACGTCCGCTCTTGCAACGGTTTCTCCCGGGCCGCGTCCCACCTGGCCTGCATCGCGCGGATTAGCGGATTGTGTTGCAGCACTTCCGTCACGACATGATCCAATGTCAGACTGGAGACGATTTCTTGCGGTTCGGACCAGGCGAGTGGGGCAAGACATAACAACCCCACCATTGCGATTCTCATGGAATTCATCCACCTCACTCCGCGATTCATGGTGTTCCCATCGTCATGCTGCACACCTGGTCGTGAATCATTGCCGAGTACTGTCGCGCCTGTTCGTCGGTCAACAGCGTTCGCACTTTCAGGATGTGGTCCAATGTCGCCCGCTCGGACTCGGCTTGCACTTGATTCATTCGCTCCACGTCGGCGCGCGCCTTCTCCGCGTCGGGCTTCGACTTCATCAATTCATCGCCGAGAGCGAACCGAGCTGCGCAGTGCTCCGCGCACGACGTATTCAGCTTCGTTTGAAATTCGTGCTCGATCTTTTCCACGTCGCGTGCCTGCACCGCCGTCAAGTTAAGCTCGCGCTTCAGCCAGGCGGTGTCGTGAACGTTCACGACGGCCTGGCGTTGACGTCGGCTGACCAACCAGCGGGACATTGCGAATGACAGTCCCGTGGAAAACACCGCCACGATGGCCGCCAGCATCAGGATTCTTTTCATTGTGCGCTCTCCGTAGTCGCCTTGAGGTAACCCCCGGCCAATGTGCCCGAGCCGAGGAATTGCAGTTCGCCACTTGCGGCCGTCATCGGCCCGCGCAAGGTCAAAACGCCCGCCGACGATCCGACAATCACGCTGACCACCAAGGCGGCAGCAACGGCCAACACGGGTCGCCACAGCCAACGTTTGAGGAGCAGTTCGAGCACGGTCATCCGTGCGGGCTCTTCCGTCCGGGCCAAACGGATGCGCCGCCAGACGTTGGCCTCGAAATTGGCCTTCGGCTCGATATCGTTCCACTTCTTGAGCAGCGCTCTGAGTTGTTCGTCATTCATACTGATTGCCTTTTCACCTATTAAAACGCCGGCGCGCCAGAAAACCCTCGCGAGATTTTTTGTCGGTGCGGCGTATGAGTGGGAGGAGAACGTTTTCAAGGACTCGTCGCATGTTACAAGAGCGACCCCGGGTCCGTTTGCAGCCTGTGGTCCGTCCGAAGCCCCGCCCGGCTCAGGGCATTTCCTTCCAGCGCGGATCACGCGCACTGCGCACCACGACTTCGTGCCCTGATTCTGCAACGGCTGCAGGGCAGCAAGCGAAATTCTCTTTTCGGGCACGCGCCGAAGGTATATAAAACCGAACGGAGGCGAGGTCCAACGTGCGAACGATTTTAGATTGGTCTGAATGCCAGAACCTGAAGCATGCGCTTTCCAAAGAGTGGCTGGAAACCAATGGCTTGGGCGGCTTCGCCAGTTCGACCATCATCGGAGCAAATACTCGACGCCAGCACGGTCTGCTGGTCGCGGCGCTCAGGCCGCCCGTTGAACGGCACGTGTTGCTTTCCAAGCTTGAAGAGCGCGTACTCGTGGACGGACAGGAATCTCATCTGGGCACGAATCTTTACCCCGGCACCGTCTATCCGCATGGATTCAACATTCAAACCGAGTTTCGGCTGCGCCCGTGGCCGACGTTTCGCCATGCCAATGAGGATTTTGAAATCGAGAAGAGCGTCTGCCTGATTCAGGGGGAGAACACGGTCGTCGTTGGCTACCGCAACCTCCGCGCGCGCGGTCCGCTTGAGCTGAAGCTGCGTCCGCTGTTGGCGTTTCGCGATTACAATTCACTGGCCGAGCGCGATGACTCCATCGAGATGGCGGTCGAGCGCGCCGACGGAGTGTTTTCCGTTCAGCCTTACGAGAAACTGCCGCGGTTGTATTTTTATGCCAGGCCCGACGCCGTCGATCTCAAAGCGGATTGGTACTATCGCTTCACCTATCCGGTCGAGCAAGAACGCGGTCTGGATTTTGAGGAGGATTTGTTCACCCCATTTGAGTTGATGTTCCGCATTCCGATCGGCGAGAGCGTCTATGTCGTTGTCTCGACCGAAAAGAAGGACAGCGTGAACGCTCAGGATCTCGTCGCCCGGGAACGGTTGCGTCGCAAACAGTTTGAGCGCGAGCCGGACACGGTGCGTCAGACGCTGCTCATCGCCGCCGATGCATTCATTGCGCGACGGGGCAAAGATCGTCTCACGGTCCTGGCGGGTCTCCCGTGGTTCGCGGATTGGGGGCGGGACACGATGATCGCGTTACCGGGCCTGGCGCTGACCACGGAACGATTCGATGTGGCGCGGAAGATTCTGATGACGTTCGCTCAATACATCGATCGCGGGATGATTCCCAACGTTTTTCCCGAAGTCGGCGAGACGCCTAGGTATAACGCGGTGGATGCGTCGCTGTGGTTCGTGGTAGCCGTTTGGAAATATTGGAAGGCCGACGACGACGAGGGCGCGCTCCAGTTGCTGCCCGCCCTCCGGGAAGTGATCAAATATTACAGGGAAGGCACGCGCTACGACATTCATGCCGATGGCGACGGTCTCATCACGGCCGGCACGCCGGGCACGCAGTTGACCTGGATGGACGTCAAAGTGGATGGCTACGTGCCGACGCCGCGCCATGGCAAGCCGGTGGAGATCAACGCGCTCTGGCTCAATGCGTTGCTGATGCTGGCCGAGATGGAGGAAAAGCTCAGCCACAACATTCATTCGGCGGTCATCTTGCGGAAGCTGGCCGATCAGGTGGCGGGCAGCTTCGTCAAGGCATTCTGGAACGGCGAGCGCGGCTATCTTTACGACGTGATTCAGGGCGACTTCCGCGACCCAAGCATTCGCCCCAACCAGATTTTCGCGGTGAGCCTGCCGTACACTCCGCTCGACAAGGCGCAGCAGAAATCCGTGTTCGATGTTGTGACCCAGCATCTGTTGACACCGTACGGACTGCGCTCGCTGTCTCCAAAAGATGAAAAGTATTGCGGCAAGTACACCGGCAATCCCTGGCAACGCGACTGCGCCTACCATCAAGGCACGGTCTGGCCGTGGCTGATCGGTCCGTACTGCGACGCGCACGCGCGGATTCACGGCAACGGCAAATCGCAGCGCAAGGAGATCGGCCGCCTCATCCAAGGTCTGATCAATCATCTCGAAGACGCCGGGTTGGGCACCGTGTCGGAAGTTTTTGATGGTGATCCGCCGCATCGGCCCGTCGGCTGTTTTGCTCAAGCCTGGAGCGTGTCGGAACTCCTCCGCGTGTACGACGCCTACGCGAAGTGAACCTTGCTTGCGCAAAGATTTTTTGAATCCAAGAAGACTGCTCAAAGCGTCCCGTCTATGAACAGTTCAAAAGAAGACCACTAAACGTGAAAACCGCGCTAAACAGACTCTTAGGCGCCACTTTGCTTTTCACCGTCGTCGCAGCGCCGTTACGGGCGCAGACCAACGCGTTCACCGCAACCGCAACCAATCAAGCCGTGACCAACCGCTCTCCGGTATCCACGGCTCCTGCGGCACCCAAAAGCGATCTCGAACATAACCTTCGCACGGAACAGGAATACGTCGCATTTGATCCGCATTACAGGGAATCGAAAGCCGAGCGAATCGCAAGAACGCGTACGCTCCTTCAAAAAGTCAGGGAGCGGGAAGCGGCGGGCCAGAACACGTCCTGTTCCAAGGAGATTCTCTGGGAACTCAAGGCGCTGATCACGCAGACCGCCGATTTCAAGTTGATCGATCAACGGCTGGCGGACTTGGAATCGAGTCTCGCGCATCCGGAACTTGAAGGCGACACCGACAAGCAGGAGCCTCGAGACGGCAGTTGGGGGCGATGCTACGCGGAATGGTACTGCAAGCTCGATGCATCCTGCGAGGAATTGGGAAAGGAAGCGAACAAGAAACGCGTGACGGAAATCCCGCCGCGGTTTCTCGACCGGGTGAACTCACCCGAAAAACTGACGGAGTATCTCACCTCGGTGTCGGTATCCGACATCTCGCGCACGGGTGTGGACAATTTGTTGGAGTTCAATTTGTCGCTCTCCAATCTGATGCGCCTGATCTTGAGAGACCGTCCCAAGGGGTATCCGTGGGATCCGAGGCTGAGAGCAACGCTCAGGCACCTTGTCCTGCGCTTTCGCAACCCGGCAACGGGTTGGTGGGGCGAACGATACGTTCGTGACGGTCACGTGGTTTTTGTGGACGACCTGAGCACAACGTTTCATATCGTCACCTATCTCCACGGCGATGTCTCCGACATGCCGCGAGTGATTGACACCACGCTGGCGGTGAAGGATTTAAACTACCCCGTTGGCTGGCTCTGGAAAGACCAGTATTGGAACCACAACAACATGGACGTGGTGGCGCTCTTCAAAGCCGGCTGGCCACACGCCAGCGTCGCGCAGAAAAAGGCCATGACGGTTGAAATCGAGAAGATGCTCCATTGGTGTCTGACCGAGTCGCTTCAGCCGGACGGTTCGTTCAAACCACACCCGGTCGACGGCTCGCTTGAAGAAGGCGAGTATTACGCCGCATCGTTTCTCGGCCGGATCGGATTTTTCGACAAGTCGGAGCGCTTCTGGACGGATCGAGAGTTCCCGGAAGCGGCGGAGGTTCGCCAGAAGGTCATCGCCTATATCCTCAAGCATCGCAGCACCGGCGGCTCGGGCGGCGGCTATTACGAAAGCGCCCTCACCGACTATCTTCACTACAACCCGACTCAAGGCGATGGAGGCAAATGAACCGGTGCGGCTTTGCTTCAGCCAGCCGGGTGTCGGGAATACGGCAGCCCGGGTGACTCCGCGATTGATCCACCTTTTCAGAACAGACGAACAACTGCGCCGGCACCACCGACCAAGCGTCGTGACAAACACCGGTCGCTGGGAGTTCTCCGCGACTGCGACGAAGCGTGACATAGCGGGCGCGAAGTTTGTTTCTTGCGTCGGTAAAGTTTTCGATATACTCGGGCACGATGAACCTGTTCCTGTCTGCAGCCGCTGCGTTGACGCTCGCGCTAGCTGGAGTCGGCCTTCTGCGGATCCTCTGGCCAACGATTTGTCAGGTTCCGCCGACGGCCCGTCTGGCTTTGGGTTTTTGCGTTGGCAGCTTCCTCGAGACGGCGGTTTGCTTCGTCGCCTTTCTTCTTGGAGCGTTGTTTTCGCGCTGGCTGGTGCTTGCTCCGATCATCGTTTTCGGTGTTGCGGGTGCGGTCACGATGACGGCGTGCAAATGGTCGCGGCCGCAATTCAGCCTGCCGACTCTTCTGATGCTGCTGCTTGTGCTGTTGGCGCTCGCGTTGTCTTGGGGACGACCGGTCTACGGCTACGATGCGTTGTCGATGTGGGCGCTCAGGGCGAAGGTCGCGTACGTCGCGAAGACCTGGCCGCCGACGCTCTTTGATCCGCACACGACGAGTCATCCCGACTACCCGCCGCTGTTGCCGTGCGCGCAGGCGTTCGTTTTCTTCTGGATCAATCGGTTCGACGATGTCGCTTCGCGGGTCATCTTTGCTGCGTTCTTCGCGGCGGGCGCGGCCATTTTGTGGTGGTGGCTGGGCGTTCTTCGGGTCGGCGCTCGCGGTGTGTGGCTGTTGTGGTGGTGCGCGGTACCGGCGTTGATGGAGCAGGTTAAAATCACGTACGCCGACCTGCCGCTCGCGGTGTTCTTGGTTGTGTTCTACGGCGCAGTTGTCTCCTGGCTGCGCGAACCCCGACACGAGTGTCGGGGCTGGCTGCGGCTGGCGGCGATCTTTGGCGGACTCGCGTTTTGGGTGAAACAGGATGCGTTGATTGGGATTGGCGGGGGATTCCTGGCATTACTCCTTGTGACTGGACGGCGCAAACTGCCGCTGCGGCCGGTTCTCCTGTCGGTTGTGGCTGCTGTGGTTTTGGCACTCCCGTGGCACTTGCTCGTGTGGGGGAAACAGTTGCCGACTGATTTTGGCTTTCCGGCGACCCATTTTGGACTCAGGGCCTGCTTGGTGGCGAAGGAGTTTTTCAAGTTCGCCTTCATCGATGGGAATTACGCATTCTTCTGGCCGCTGTTTGTTGTGACGCTCGTCTTTTGCGCCCGGCGCCTGCACATGGCCGAGAATCTCTGGCTCGTGGTTTCGATCGTCATCGATACGGTGGCGGTGTTCGCGGTGTACCTTTGTTCGGCGGTGGATTTGGAGGCGCTGCTCAAGACGTCAATGGACCGTGTCTTGGTGAATCTGTTCGTGCCAGCCTTGTTGCTGGTTTCTCTGCTGTGGCGTGGAAGCTTTGCGATGTTGCGTCGCTTGAGGTGGCAGCGGTGGGGTGCGGTGGGCGTGATTTTGCTGGTGGTGGGCATGTTTTGGGTCGGCCTGCATCGCCGCAGCGATGAGGAATTGTTCGGGATTACGATCTCGCCGTTTCCGCTGGCGTTATCGTGGGTGTGGCTGATCGTGGCAGTCGTCACAGTCGCCAGGTTTTCCCCCAAGCTGAGGCGCGGTGGCATTCGGTTGGTGTGGCGTGCAGCGCAGTCCGCGATTGTGATGGCGACGTTTGGGCTGGCCGTGGTCTCGGTCGGGGTTTTCGCGCGCGAAGCAGGCGAACTCCGGCGGCGCTTTGGAGGGAAAACGCTGGCTGAGCAACATGCCATGGTGCTCGACCCGCTAGTCAAGGAAAGGCTCGCAGCGGCACGGAAACAATTCCCTGTCGGAACGCACGTGCGTGTATTCCCGAAGCGTTCCCTGCGCTATCACGAGTTTTACTACGCGGCCTTTCCTGATTTGATTGTGGACGACTCGGCCGAACAGGCTGTGAATTTAAGCTCGCCGCCCTGATGGACATTATCGACGGACGGGTCGCGGCAGTGGCGCAACGCATCTGAGGGTTGCTGAGGCCGAGAACTTGCGTTAGCATTGGTTCGCGCATGAAACTCTACGATGTGACAGTGCCGGTGTTTGAGGGGATGCCGACGTGGCCGAAGGATCCCGGGGTCTCGCTGCAGCCTGCGCGGAGCATCGCCCGCGGTGACGAGGCGAACGTGACCCGGCTGGAGATGGGAGCGCACACGGGCACTCACATGGATGCGCCATTTCATTTCGAGCCGAACGGTCATGGTATCGATCAAATCCCGCTGGAGGTTTTGATTGGGCCGTGTCGCGTCTTCGATCTGACAAACATCCCGGGACACATCGATCGGGCTGCGTTGGAGAAGTGTGATTTGCGCGGGGTAACGCGGGCGTTGTTCAAGACGAAGAACTCTCGACACTGGGCGCACGCCGACCGTGAGTTCGACAAGGGATTTATCGCCATCGTTGCCGACGGCGCGGACTATCTCGTGGCGCGCGGCGTGAGATTCGTTGGCGTCGATTACCTTTCCGTCGAGCCGTACGGCAGCCATGAGCATCCAGTGCACCACACTCTATTGCGGGCCAATGTCGCGATTGTCGAGGGGTTGAATCTGACCGATGTATCGGCGGGAGATTATGAGTTGATGGCGCTTCCGGTGAAGTTGAGAGGCGCTGACGGGGCGCCCGCGCGAGTGGTCTTGCGCGGCTGAGCACAGCCGGAGGGGCAGGCTTGACTGGCCTGGGTGTTTCTTGGAGAATTTCATTCCTATGCAACCTTCCACAGCAAGTTTGGCGGGAAAGAATGGCATTGTTTTCGGAGTGGCCAACCAGCGGTCCATTGCCTGGGCGATTGCCCAGGCATGGCATGAGGCAGGCGCGCGTCTGGCGTTCACCTACGAAGGTGAGCGACTGAAGGAGAGCGTTGAGGATTTGGCAGGAACGTTTGGAAAGAACACGCCTCTGTATCCTTGTGACGTAACGAAGGACGAAGACATTGCGCGTGTATTTGGGCAGGTGGCAAAAGATTTTGGGATGCTCCATGTTTTGCTGCACTCCGTGGCGTTCGCTCCCAAGGAAGCTCTGGACGGCGAGTTCATCAACACGTCGCGTGAAGCCTTCCGCATTGCACAAGACGTCAGTGCCTATTCCTTGGTTGCCCTGGCACGGGCAGCCGCGCCGCTGATGACAGGCGGCGGATCAATTGTCGCCATGACTTACTACGGCTCGGTAAAGGTCGTTCCTCACTATAACGTGATGGGGGTGGCCAAAGCTGCGCTTGAAGCGAGCGTCCGCTATCTTGCCTACGACCTTGGACCGAAAAATATCCGCGTCAACGCCATCAGCGCTGGCCCTGTTAGTACTTTGGCAGCCAGAGGTATCGCTGGCTTCGCGCAGATGCTCAAGCATTACGAGAAGCATGCACCGCTCAAGCGGAACATCGAGCCGAGCGAACTTGGTGCTGTAGGTTTGTTTCTAGCCAGCGATATGTCAACGGGCACGACCGGCCAAGTTCTGTACGTAGACAGCGGGTACGAAATTATGGGAATGTAGAACGTCTTGCTGCTGAACCAAAAAGTTGCGGATTCAGATCCGACATGGTGGTCGGCATACTACAGGTTGATTTAAGTATTCCAGGCGCGGACTCGCTGAAATCCAAGCGAATGGTCTTGCGCAGTCTCAAGGATCGCATTCGCAGAGAGTTCAACGTGTCGATTGCCGAGGTCGCGGATAACGACCAGTGGCAGAGTGCCTCCTTGGCAATCGTCGTTGTGAGCAATGACAAACGATTCGCCAATCAAGTCTTGTCGAAGGTCGTCGATCTCATCGAAGCCACCCATGACTCGGTTGTTGACGACTATCGGTTGAGCATGTTCTGACCAGTGCGATCGCATTCGCTTTCTTCGGACGGTGGCCTCTTGTCCATCGTTTTCAGCCGGCCCTGACATGACCGGTCTTCGCGGACTGAAGCGGGCGGCCAAATTCAAGTGCGCGCGACGAGCAGCGACACCGCGCCGTTGCAGTCTCCTGCTTCCGGAAACGTCCAGACTCACTCGCGCTGATCATCGTTGCTTTTGGTCGGCCAAATAGCTGGCCGCCACGCGACAATATTCCTCGGCCCAGGATTTGATTTGTCGGCGTTCCTTCTCGCCCAGATGGCTGATGACTTTGGCCGGGGCACCGTAAACCAACGAGCCCGGCGGCACTTCCAATCCCTCCGTCAACATGGCCGCCGCTCCGATGATGCTTTGCTCGCCGACCACAACCCCGTTCATCAAGATCGCTCCCATGCCGATCAACACTTCGTCCCGAACCGCGCAACCATGGAGAATCGCGCGATGTCCGACTGTGACATAGCTCCCGACCACGCATGCACAATCCTCCGCCACATGACAGACGCTGTGGTCCTGGATATTGGTGTGACGACCGATCACGACGCGATTGATGTCGCCGCGCAGAACAGTGTTGAACCAGATGCTCGAACAGTCGCCAATCGCCACCTCGCCAATGACGTGCGCGCCTTCGGCGATGAAAACGTCTTTCCCCAGTTGCGGTTCTTTGCCCAGATAACTCGATACGCTCATTCCGATTGATTTTGACGCCGAACACGGCAAAATTCAAAACAGATTCGAAAAACCGTCGAGTGAGTTGCGATGAAAGCTGAAGAACCTGCAGCGGCGCGCTGGATCGTGGTCCGGCTGGGCGAAGACTTCAACTGGTGGCTCGACCAGACCAGCGAAGGATTTCAGTCGGGCGGAGAGCGCCGCGGCGTTCTTGATCCGCGACAGATTTCCCACTTGCTGGAGACGCTTGACGAGTATCGTCCGTACGGTCTTCGCAAACAGCAATTCGCCGACGCATTTCGGTTGTTTACGTTCGAGTCCGAAATCGCCGAGGGCTGTTTGCGGCTTGCGTCGACCGACGAAAGCATTTTCAGCGCGACCACGGAGATGTTTGCGCTACCCCTCATCGAAGAGGAAGGACAGGGCCCGTACTACGATTTCCTCGACGCGCTCAGCGCCGCCCGCATCCGACGGCTCAACGCGGCGCATCATTACGTTCAAGAGTGCACCGAACTCGAAATGCACGAGGAGTTGAACGCGCTTGATACCGATCGCTATTTCGGCAGCGAGACGATCCACGTCTTCGATGAGATCAACGAGATCCTGCAGTGGAGTCCGGCCGAATGGGACGATTCTCCCGCTTCCTAGCCTGGATATTTCACACCTGCCAGAAGGTAGTCGTGAAGTATCCACTTCGGGAGGGCGAGTTGCTCCCCATTGGGATTGGACGCCGCAAATGCTACCGGCTCTCCGACCTCCGCAGATTTCTCGGCCACGCTGCCAAGCAGCCGCAGATCGCAGTTCCGTGGCGGAATGGGGAGTCAAATCCAAGGGCGCGAACAATGGGGATCAGGATTTGAACGGGTATCCAAATCGCGGTGTCTCATTTCTAGTTTACTTGGTCTTTGAGTTCCGGCGGGCGGGTTAGAGGAACCGATGTTCCAGTGGTCGAGCCCACAAACCATCAACCCCGTCGTGCTCAGGATTCAAGAGTAGAAAACTGAGGGCGGCGCATTCAAAGGAGTGCGCCGCTTTCATTTGCTGCAATCTGGGACTGAGTCGGAAGGATGCAAGGAGCCGGTTTACGGATGACCGCATTCGGCGCAAGATTGATGATTGGAATCGCTGCGAAGATGCTTTATCCTCGCGGCACCATGAAACGATCTCTCGGAGCCATCACGCTCGTTTATCCGACGCCCGTGTTCGTCGTGGGGACCTACGACAAGGACGGCAAGCCCAACGTCATGACCGCTTCATGGGGCGGCATTTGCTGCTCCCAACCTCCCTGCGTGGCCGTGTCCTTGCGCAAAGCGACCTACACCCACGGAAACATCCTCCAGCGGAAGGCGTTCACGATCAGCATTCCGTCGGAGGACCACGTCAGGCAGGCCGACTACTTCGGATTGGTCTCGGGACGAAGCGAGGACAAATTCGCAGCGACCGGCCTGACGCCCATGAAAAGCGAACTGGTGGATGCGCCGTATGTGAAGGAATTTTCTTTGATTGTGGAATGCAGGCTGGCGCACACCTTCGAGCTGGGGCTGCATACGCAGTTCGTGGGCGAGGTGGTGGACGTGAAGGCCGAGGAGGGCGTGATGACGGCAGGCTCGGTTGACATTCGGAAGGTCAAGCCGCTGACGTTCACGCCCGACACGCAAGGTTATTACGGGATCGGCAACTTCATCGGCAAGGCGTTCTCGATCGGTAAAAAAGCCTGAATCGCGAGTGCGAAGGCTCAACGCTTTACTCCTTGCAGAGTCGAGCGACGCGGTGTGTTTCGCACACTGTAAAGCCTCGACTCCTCATAAGACAGACACGACTGAGATGCTTCGACAGGCTCAGCATGACATACTATAGGGAGCGGCGCAGCGCTTGTGTCACTGCTTGCCCCGCAGAAGTCTGAAGATTGATAAATGACCACTGATGACTGATGGCTCTCTTTCGAGTCCGGCTGCGTTCGCGTGTCAGGGAGTGAGCCGGTAGTAGTTGTCGGGATTGTACAGGTAGTAGCAATCCACCGGATCGAGGCGCGGGAGCAAGACATACCGGCGACCGTTGGAGTCGACGCGTTCCTGCAGCGCGGGTTGGTTGTCGCCGTGGGCCGGTGGAGGCGAGCCGGGCGGCGCGGAAGGGGCGTCGGGATTCTTGTCGTACGATTCTTCCCGAACCGTTTCGGCGATTTCGTCCACCCACTTCAGCTTGCGCGCGCCATCGCCGAACTCCCGCCAATCGCCGGTGCTGCGATTCTGATACATGCGTTTGATGAAGTCATCCAGGCTGACACCCATTTTGGCGGCGACTGGCGCAGCGAGGCGTTTCCACCATTCTTCGAGTTCTTTGAGATTTTCCTTCTGCTCGGTCAGATTTCCGTAGGAGCCGGTAAGGATTTGGTGGTGTAGAATAACTGCGTTCGGGTAGGCGAACGATCTTTTCGACAGCGTGGTGATGCCGGCGGCCATGCTGGCCGCGAACGATTTCACGACGACGTAGACCGGGGCGGCGCTGCCGTCCATCGCTTTGAGGATCTTGTAACCGGCCATGACCGAGCCGCCCGGTGACTGGTCAATCACAATGAAAATTGGGAACTCCTGGCTCTGGTTGTTGAAGTAATCGATGCGCTCCGTGATGTAATCCGCCGTGTCCATCCAGATGGGGCCGTTCAGGGCAATCCGGCGGTCGCTGATCGTCAGCACGCCGTCCTTGAACGGTTCCTTGCTGTACTGAATGTCGCGGTTGACACGGTTCTTCCACATGTCGCGCTTCACGCGCAGATCGAGGTCGTTGTTCAGCTTGGCCGACTGCAATTCAAACTCCGAACGCTGCGTCTGCAGCTCGACCGTGCGCACCTTCAATTCCTGCTCGCGCTGGGCCAATTCCCGGTTCTTGTCGGCGAGTTCCGCGGCGGCGAGGTCGTTGGCCAATCGCATCTTCTCCAGCTTTTCCCGGTCAGCCGCCAATTCGTCATCGACCCGCGCCTTGCGCTCCGCTTCCTTGAGCGCGGCGCGCTTGGTGAGCAGGTCGGCCTGTTTGGTGAGTTTGTCGATCTCGGCCTGGAGCGCGGCGACTTCGGCTTGAAGTTTCTGCTGGGCCAGGCCGTTTTGGAGTTCGAGCCGCTGCTTCTCGGCGGTGAGCCTGGCGAGTTCCTTGCGCAACTGCTGTTCGGCAATGCTGTTTTCGAGGGTCAACTGCTCCTGTTGCTTCTTCAATTCCGGGAATGCGCTGTTCGTTTCCGTCTCTCCGACGGCTCGCAACGACAACCCGATGCTCAGGAGCGCAACACCGGCACACGCGATCAGTTTACGATGATGTATTCTCATTTGGCCACCAATCTTCCTGGGGACTGCCCATTGCTGCGTATCATAACGCTGGTTTATCGGCGCCGGCAAACGGAATCCGGCGGCAGAGTGACGGGCGGGCGTATCTGAGCACCACCACCGTAACCCACCGAACACCGAACGTACTGGTGTTGTGCGAGGTAGGGCGCGACCGCCCGCCTGCAACGGCGCATTGGCGGGCAGGCCGGGCGCGCCGCGTTTTTCGGGGACGGGCAGCCCAGCGGTCTGCCCCGCCTGCAACGCTGGTAGCACTGCGGGCAGGCCCTACCTACAGCCCTGCAAAACGCCCGAGGCTGGCTATGAGTGGTAGTGTCGAGTTGCGCCCGTTCTGTGACCGCGGCGGTTTTTCTGGTTGATTTTCGGGTGAGGCGCTCGCAGAATCGGCGGTGTTCACTAAGAGCGCCTGCAAAACCTGTAGTCGCAGGCTTTATGCCTGCGTTTTACGCACCCATAAAGGGTGCGGCTACCATGCAACACCAGTTTTGTTAGTGGCTCTAAGGAGAGAGTTTATGGTTTTAGCAATCTTGATGGTGGTGGGAGCAGGGATTTTCCGATTGGCGGCGCATGAGTGTGGATGGTGGAACATTGCGCCGTTGGCTGCCATGGCCCTGCTTGGCGGCATGTATTTTGGGAGGCGCTACGCGCTGTGGATACCGCTGACGGTGTTGGCCGTGACCGACCTGGCGTTGAACGCGCAGATGCATTACCCGCTGCTGTACTGGCCGCGGCTGATTGATTACGGCGCGTTTGTGCTGATCGGCCTGATGGGAATGTGGAGCCGGACGCGGCGACCGGTTGCGAAAATCGGTTGTGCGGCGGCCACACCGTTCTTGTTTTATCTCGTCAGCAACTTCGGCGTCTGGCTTTTTGGATTGAATCTGGCGAACCAGCCGTACCTGAAAACGCTGGCCGGCTTGACGGAGTGCTACGCGGCCGGATTGCCATTTCTGCGCGGCACGATCGTTGGTGACTGGACGTTCATGGCCGTGTTCGTTGTGACCGTCGTGTTGGTTCGCCACGCAGCCCACGCGCGGCTCAACTGGCTGGTGGCCGAAGCGCGAGCTTGAGTGAAATGTCACACCGAATACCTGTGGTTCAACACCAAGAACCACCGCGAGTACATCTGGGCGTTACAGAAGGCAGAGGGGCTGACCCCTTCGACGCATTGGTGCAATAAGCAGGCTAACCCGGCAGACTGAGTTGGTCGATGTAGCGGGATTCGACACAATCGTGCGCGTAAAGGAGTTCCATTCGTGAAGGAAACACCAAAGAACTCGCCCAGTCCGTTGCCGGCAATTGAGATCGCCCGCAAAGCCAAGCTGCTGCCCATTCAGAAAGTCGCGCAGAAGCTGGGCATCGGCGGGGACGGCCTCGAACTATACGGCAAACTAAAAGCGAAAATCTCGCAGGATTTTTGCCACCGACTCAAAGACAAGCCGTTCGGCAAGCTGGTGCTGGTCACAGCGATTACGCCGACTCCCGCCGGCGAAGGCAAGACCACCACAAGCATCGGCCTGTGCGACGCGCTGAACCGGATCGGTAAACGCGCCACCGTGTGTTTGCGCGAGCCGTCGGTCGGCCCGTGTTTCGGCGTGAAAGGCGGCGGCACCGGCGGCGGTCGGGCGCAGGTTGCACCCATGGAGGAGATCAACCTCCACTTCACCGGCGACTTCCACGTCACCACTTCGTCTCACAACCTTCTGGCAGCGATGCTGGACAACCATCTTTATCACGGCAACCAACTCGGGATCGATGTCGGCAACATCATTTGGAAGCGTGTGCTGGACATGAACGATCGTTCGCTTCGCCGGGTCATGATCGGTCTGAACGGCACGAGTAACCCGGCCCCCCGCGAATCCGGTTTCGATATCACAGCGGCTTCCGAGGTAATGGCGACCTTTTGCTTTTCCGAATCGTTGCCCGAACTCCGCGAGCGGCTCGGCCGAATCATTGTGGCTTACACGCGCGACGGCAAACCGGTCACCGTCGGCGACCTCAAAGCGCAAGGTCCCATGACCGTTCTGATGCACGATTCGCTCAAGCCCAACATCGTGCAGACGCTGGAGAACAATCCGGCCCTGATCCACGGTGGCCCGTTCGGGAATATCGCGCACGGCTGCAACAGCGTCGTCGCCACCAAACTGGCGATGCGCTCGTCGGAATACACAATCACGGAAGCGGGTTTTGGCGCGGACCTCGGCGCGGAGAAATTCCTGAACATCAAATGCCGAAAGGCGGGTCTTCGTCCCGACGCCGTCGTGCTCGTCGCCAGCATCCGGGCGCTCAAGTATCACGGCTCGACCATGAAACCTGGTGAATTGTCCAAGCCAAACTTCGCCGCTTTGGAGAAAGGCATGGCCAATCTCACAAAGCACGTCGAGAACCTTCAGAAGTTCGGCCTGCCGATCGTCGTGGCTGTCAACACGTTTGCCGCTGACACCGAAGAGGAATGGCGTTACGTGCAGGAACAGTGCGCCCACCGGAACGTGCCGGTGGCCCGGACCGACCATTTCAGCCGTGGCGGCGCGGGGGCTGAAGACCTGGCGCGCGTCGTCATGCAGACCATTGAGACCGGCAAGAACAATTTCCGGTTTCTGTATCCCGATGACATGCCGTTATGGGAGAAGATCGGCGTCATCGCGCGTGAGATTTACGGCGCAGACGGCACGCATGCGGATGCCAAAGTGTTGGGTAAACTTCGGGATTACGAGAACTCCGGTTACGGACATTTGCCGATTTGCATGGCGAAGACCCAGTTCTCGCTTTCCCACGATCCACATCTGCGCGGCCGTCCGCAAGGTTTCACCGTGCCCGTGCGTGACGTCAAACTCAGCGCCGGCCCGGGGTTCGTGGTGGCGTACACCGGCGACATCATGACTATGCCCGGCCTGCCCAAAGTGCCTGCCGCCGAGGCAATGGACATCGATGCCAATGGCGAGACCGTCGGACTGTTTTAGCCAGCAAGAGAGCGGATCGCCGCGATATGACATGCATTCGTCTTGTCGGTAAACCGGTGGACGACTACAATGCGATCATCTCGCGAAGGCGGGATGAAGAAATGGGAGAGCACGAATGCAGGCAGCCATGACATTCTCCGAGGCGTTGGCAAGTGACCGGACGTTGTTGGCGGACGGCGCGACCGGAACCATCCTGCAAGCTGTGGGGTTGCCCGTTGGTGAAGCGCCCGAACGCTGGACACGGGATCAGCCCAAGGCGATTCGTGGATCTGGCGCGCCAGTACGCGGCGGCCACACCGTTCTTGTCTTATCTCATCAGCAACTTCGGCGTCTGGCTTTTTGGATTGAACCTGGCGAACCAGCCGTACCCGAAAACGTTGGCCGGCTTGACGGAGTGCTACGCGGCCGGATTGCCATTTCTGCGCGGCACAATCGTTGGTGACTGGACGTTCATGGCCGTGTTCGTTGTGACCGTCGTGTTGGTTCGCCACGCAGCTCACGCGCGGCTCAACTGGCTGGTGGCCGAAGCGCGAGCTTGAGTGAAATGTCACACCGAATACCTCTGGTTCAACACCAAGAACCACCGCGAGTATATCTGGGCAATTACAGAAGGCAGAGATGCGACCACCTCATCGGGAAGTACGTTCGATGCGGGTGGACATGGGTGCGGGGTGGGTTGGCTCAGGCGTGCGACCCAACAAAAAGAGCCATCCGCACGGATGGCTCGATCTGTTTGTCAGTCGGTTTGCCAGGTTGGCCTATGCCGCCAGTCTTCGCTTTCGCGAAGCGTAGAGCAGCAGGCTGATAGAACCCATCGCCAACAGCGCGAGGCTGGAAGGCTCGGGAATGCATATTGTGTCTACCACTACCTCACCTAGGTTATAGGAACCCGTTATAATCACATCCTCATACTGCGGGTTGTACGTCAACTGAGTATCATAGACAGATTGAAACCAACCACCATTTCCCTCTGAGTAGGTAGTGAAAGGTGCCGATGCAATGCCGTTCACCATGACGACAGGTGCCGCGTTGGTGCCATTCGGCTCCCATGTAATCTGCGTCCACACCTCCTTGGTCTTCGTGTTATCAAACGGAGTGTTGGGGATACCCAGGTCCATAGAAGAACTGGGACCGCCGAGGGCCCAGACACCACTGTGGTTGTCGTAAAATTGGTACCAAGTATTTCCGGTGCCGGTAATCGTTGCCTGTGGCGTCCCATTGGGGTTGAAGAGAGCCACGTCCGGCGCCGAGGGATTGGCACTGGTCGAGAAAGTCCAATCCTGGAAGGTTGTATTGGGCTGGCCCCTCTGCCACGGAGGCTGATAAATGTCATCTGCCCTCACACTGGCCGCAATTAGAAGAACTGCCGCCGCCATACCAAGCGTGAATTTAACCAAGTTTTTCATCGCCTATTCTCCCCTCGTATGTATAACATTTCGTCCGCCCACCTCGCTCGTGGGCTTACTTACGTCTCCAGTGTCCAATCATACAGAAGCGGCTATTTTATGCAAGACTTTTTTTACTTTTTTGCGGGCCTACCGCTTCCCCAACACCACCAAGCGCTTCTGAATGTTTCCGAAGTCCAAAATGCCCCCAAACCGCCGCAAAACGAGGGTGATGCGGTTACAAGGCGGAAACATTGCGCTTTCTTGGAGGGGTTGAAACGGCCCTAGAACAGTCATCCGGCTAGCCCGACTTTCTCATTTTTTTGTTGGGCGGGCGCCCGCAGAAGATTTTTTGGCATAGTTCCTTAACAAACTTGCAAGTCGAGCCGTTCTCAGGGCTTTTGTGAATGAACAGGACGGCGGGGTCAAATTTCTGTTTTCTGGAATCGCCTACAAGTACGCCGTGCGACTGCTGTAGATTTCACCACAAACAGTCATTCGCCGATGATCTTCACGAGCACGCGCTTGCGGCGCTTGCCGTCGAATTCGCCGTAGAAAATCTGTTCCCACGGGCCGAAGTCGAGTTTCCCATCGGTCACTGCCACGACCACTTCGCGGCCCATAACGGTGCGTTTGAGGTGCGCGTCGGCGTTGTCTTCACCCACGTTGTGAGCGTACTGGGAATGGGGTTTCTCCGGCGCCAGTTTCTCCAGCCACCGCTCGAAGTCTTGGTGCAAGCCGGACTCGTTGTCGTTGATGAACACACTCGCGCTAATGTGCATCGCATTGCACAAGAGAAGTCCGTTCTGGACGCCGCTTTCGTCCAAGCATCGTTCCACCTCCGGGGTGATGTTCACGAAGGCGCGTCGGGAGGGGATATTGAACCACAATTCTTTCCGGTAGCTTTTCATGGCGCAATCGTAAGGGGATCGCGCCCTACCGTCAATTGCGCTTGAGGGTGTGATTAAAAGTGGCGGTCACCGGATCGATCAACGGCCCCTCACCTTGATCCTCTCCCCGCAAGCGGGGAGAGGAAATCCCCTCTCCCTTCGCTGGCGAAGGGAGAGGGTCAGGGTGAGGGTTGTGGCTGCTGCTGCCCAGACGGTTGACCGCCAGAAATAATCGCACCCCGTACGTTGTCTCCGGCTTGAAGTTTTCGGAGTTGTGAGGTAGTGCTGGTAACAAGCGAAGTGAAGAGGCTACTCCCAAACGACAGAGATGCTTCGACAAGCTCAGCATGACAAGCAAAGGAGCTACGTGAAGATCACTAACATCCAGCAAATTCCGGCCGACCCCGTCGAAATGGACGGCGCGAAGGATTGCCGGATCCAACTCGCTATCACAGCGCGGGACGGAGCGCCGAACTTCGCCATGCGCGTTTTTGAGATCGCGCCCGGCGGACACACGCCGCTGCACCGTCATCCTTACGAACATGAAATCTACGTGATGGAAGGCCAGGGAACGGTCTGGCGCGACGGCAAAGAAGTGCTGATCAAACCCGGCGACGTTCTCTACATTCCGGCGGACGAACAACACCAGTTCAGGAACGCGGCGGGGAAATCGTTCAAGTTCATGTGCCTGATTCCGGCGAAGTTTCAGAAATGCTGAAGGGGTCAAGAGCGTTAAAACTGTTAGAACCGTTAAAGTCGTTAAAAGGTTGCACAAACCCCTGCGATGGCCGACTGCTCTTTTAACAGTTTTAACGATTTTCCGGTTTTAACGTGATCATGCGAAGGTTGACAAAAATCTACAGGCGCACGGGCGACGACGGCACGACGGGACTTGTCGGCGGGAAACGCGTCAGCAAGGATGCGTTGCGCATCTGGGCATGCGGCACCGTGGACGAATTGAATTCCTCCATCGGCTTGGCGCGCGCATTCAACGCAGAAGAGAAATCGCCGACAAGCCGGAGAATCGACAAGGTATCGGCCCGCGTTCAGAATGAACTGTTCGATCTGGGAGCCGAACTCGCCACATTGCCCGAAGATTTCCATAAAGGTATGCCGCGCGTCAGCCGATCCCATGTGGCGGCACTCGAGAAGCTCATGGACACGTTGAATGCCGAGCTTGGGCCGCTCAAGGAGTTCATTCTGCCGGGCGGTTGCACGACCGCCGCCGCGTTACACCAAGCCCGGACGATCTGTCGCCGAGCCGAACGATTGTGCGTGCGGCTGGCCCGGGGCGAGAAGATCGGAGAATTTGTCGTGCCTTACCTGAATCGTCTGAGCGATGCGTTGTTCGTCTTGGCTCGGTGTGCGAACAAGGCGCGCGGCGTGAAGGAAACGTTCTGGCAAAAGTGACGAGCGCCAGCTCGTCATTCTGATCCCGCCGATGCGGGAGAAGAATCTCGCGCCCTTATCCGCTCGCCAGCGTCTCGCCAAAGCGCGCGCCGAGAGCGGTGAAGACGATCTCCGCGATTTGCGCGACGTTGAACCGCGAGTTGTTGATGATTACGTCGTGGTAGTGGACGGTGCGGGGGTCTTGAATGAAGAACGTCTGAACGAATTTCTCCCGTTCTTTTTGAAACTGATCGACCACCTTCTCCGCGTCCCGATCGGAGAGTTGCTGGACGTCAGCGACACGGTGGATGCGCCACGCCCGCGGCGCCACCAAGCGGACGTGGAGGCCGGTTTTTAAGTCCTGCGTGACGAGATAACTTCCCCGGCCCACCAGCACGGCATGTCCGTGTGTGGCGAGGGATCGCACCACCTGGCAAATCTTCCGAAACACCAGAGACTCATCCACCTTGCGGTTGAGGATGGAATCGAACAACTCACTCATCTCGCTGCGCCGGTGGCCGTCAATAGACTCGACGATCGCGCGGCCCAGATGCATTTCCTGCGCGACGATGTCTATGACCTGTCGGTCGTACGCCACCCAGGGATGCTCGGGCCGGCAGCGTTCATTCAGGAGATGAACCAATTGCTGCGCGAGGGGCAATGCCTCGCAGCCGAATTCGCGCGAGATGGTAATGAATGGGAATTTCTCCAGTGGTCGCAGTCCGCTGACCGCCTTGATTTTTTCCCACGCGTGCACGTGCGCCGCAATTCGCGCATCGACGCTCGGCTCAACCCACGCGCGCGTGATCTTGCTCATCGCTCCTCGACTTTAATATACGACGCGACCTTCAACCGCGCCAGCGCGCGCTGCAATGCCGCTTGGGCCCGCGCCGCGTCAATCGCTGGATTCCTCATGGCCAGCCGCTCTTCCGCGCGCTGTTTCGCCTGTTCCGCGCGGTCTACGTCAATTTCCTCGGGTCGCTCGGCGCTCCGCGTCAGCACCGTCGTGCGATCCTTCTGCACGACGAGAAACCCGCCACCAACAGCGACGCACTTGTCCTTCTCGTCTGGTGTGCGAATCCGCAGCGGGCCCGGTTTGAGCGCAAACACGTACTGGGCGTGATTCGGCAGAATCTCAAACACGCCCTCCTGCCCCGGCGCGATAACAAACCACGCCTCTTCGCGCAGGAACAGTTGCTGCAGAGTCAGGATTTCGAAGGTGAATGTCTTGTCACTCACGGCACGTTGAAATCGTTAAAGAGGTTAAAACCGTTAAAAGCTCCCATCGTTAGCTAAAGGTGCAGTCACGCTCCTTTTAACCGTTTTAACGGTTTTTCCGGTTTTAACGCTTTTCATCCTTTCATCTTCTCCGCCTTCGCGCGCGCTTCCTCGATCGGGCCGACCATGTAGAACGCCTGCTCGGGCAGATCATCGTGTTTGCCCTCCAGGATTTCCTTGAAGCTGCGCACGGTATCGGGGAGGCGGACGTATTTCCCGGGAATTCCCGTGAACTGCTCGGCTACGAAATTGGGCTGGGAGAGAAACCGCTGAATCTTGCGCGCCCGCGCAACGGTCAGTTTGTCCTCCTCGCTGAGTTCCTCCATCCCCAAGATCGCGATGATGTCCTGCAGGTCCTTGTACCGCTGCAGCACCTGCTGCGTGCCGCGGGCCACGCGGTAATGTTCTTCGCCAACGATGAGCGGATCGAGAATGCGCGAGGTCGAGCCCAGCGGATCGACGGCCGGATAGATGCCGAGTTCCATGATCTGACGCGAAAGCACGATCGAACCGTCGAGGTGCGTAAACGTCGTTGCCGGCGCAGGGTCGGTGATGTCGTCGGCCGGGACGTACACGGCTTGGACCGACGTGATCGATCCGCGCCTGATCGAGGTGATACGCTCCTGCAGCTCGCCCATTTCAGTTCCGAGCGTCGGCTGGTAACCAACGGCGCTCGGCATGCGGCCCAGCAGCGCCGAGACTTCCGAGCCCGCCTGCACGAAGCGGAAAATGTTGTCGATGAACAGCAATACATCCTTGCCTTCGAAATCGCGGAAGTATTCGGCTTCGACGAGCGCCGACAGTGCCACGCGCAGTCGCGCACCGGGCGGCTCGTTCATCTGGCCGAACACCATCACCGTGTTGGCGATGACGCCCGACTCGGTCATTTCCAGATAGAGGTCGTTGCCTTCGCGGGTGCGCTCGCCGACGCCGCCGAACACGGAGTAACCGCTGTGCTCCTTGGCGATGTTGCGGATCAACTCCATGATGAGCACGGTCTTGCCAACGCCGGCGCCGCCGAAGAATCCGATCTTGCCGCCTTTGGCGAACGGCGCGAGCAGGTCGATGGACTTCAGTCCTGTTTCGAACTGTTTCGTCGCGGGCACTTGTTCCTCAAATGGCGGCGGCTGCCGGTGAATCGGCAGCATGTGCGTGTGATCCACAGGGCCCTTGCCGTCGATCGGGTTGCCGAGCAGATCGAACACGCGGCCCAGCGCCGCCGGGCCGACGGGCACGGTGATCGGCGCGCCCGTATCGATGGCTTCCATGCCGCGCACCAAACCCTGCGTGGCCGACATGGCGACCGTGCGCACGATCTTGTCCGCGAGATGCTCGGCGACTTCACATGTCAAGTCGATGTGGCGCGCCGCATCCTCGATCTTGATGGCCTGATTGATCGGCGGCAGTTCTTCAGTGAAAAACTCAATGTCCACCACAGGCCCAATGACCTGGGCGACCTTGCCTTTGCGGTTTGTATTCGTGCTCATGAGACCTCCGTTAAAACCGTTGAAGTCGTTAAAACTGTTAAAAGGTGTCTTGGTCGTCAGTGATGTACGCGCCCGCCGTTTCCCGCAACACAGCCGGCATGGTCTCCTTGCGCTGTTTCAAGTAGCGGATGTAGGCGTTCAACAACGCCCGCACACGCCCGATCTCATTCTCGACCGCCTTGACCTCTGTTTCCGACAGATACCGCTCATCTGCGCACAATGTCACGTCATCGAGCAATTCTTCGAGCGAACCCCTTGCCTGCCGGAGAAACTGAATGTTTTCCTGATAGTGAAACCGTCCATGACCTTCAGCAATGTTGTTTGTCAGCGATAACGCCGCCCGCCGCATCTGGGAAACGGCGTTGTACTTCTCGTGGTCGGGCAACTGCTTGGTAGCCGCGTAAATCCTCATCCGAAGCTCCCGTGCCGCCTTCCACACATCCAAGTCTTGGAACGTCTTAAATGCTTCCTGACTCACAAAGGCCTTCTAACGGTTTTATCGGTTCTAACGATTTTAACGTCTTCCCGTTTTTCAATGTCCGTGTTCCAGCGCTTCGGCGCCGGACACGACCTCCAAAATCTGCATGGTGATCGAGGTCTGGCGGACGCGGTTGTACTCGCGCGTCAGCGCGTCGATCATGTCGGAGGCGCTGTCGGTTGCCGATTTCATGGCGAGCATGCGCGCCGCTTGCTCGCTGGCCAGCGATTCCACCAACGCCCGGTAAACTGCGACCTCGACGTACTGCGGCAGCAACGTGTTCAGCAGCATCTCCGCCTCCGGCTCAAACTGGTAGGAAGCGCGCTCGCGTTTCATCTCCGCCGACGGCGCTTCGAGCGGCAGCAACTGCGTGACGGTAGGCCCGGACTTGATGACGCTGATGAACCGCGAGTACGCCAGAAAGATTTGGTCGTACTTGCCTGCACCGTAATCGATCATGATCTGTTTGCTGATCGCACCCAACTCCTCGAGCCGCACCTCGCGCGATGGCTGCGGGAAATGTTTATCGATCGTCACGCCACGCGCTCGAAAGTAGTCGCGGCCCTTTTTCCCGACGGTGATAAGTGACACCTCGGCGGTCTGCGACGCGATGAAGTTGCTCGCTTCCCGAATCATCGTCGCATTGAGAGCGCCCGCCAAACCTCGATCCGACGTGACCAGCACCAAGCCGATCCTATTCACCTCGCGCTTCACCAGCAACGGATGCCGCATGCCGGCGCCGCCCGCTTGCACGTCCTGCAGAATCTCGCCCAACCGTTCCGCGCAGGGCCGCGCGGATTCCGCCTTGGCCTGGGCGCGTCGCAGGCGCGCCGCGGCGATCATGTTCATCGCGCGGGTCACCTGCTTGATGTTTTTCACGCCGCGGATGCGGCGGCGGATTTCGCGGGTACTGGCCATGGGAGCTTAACGTGTTGCGAACAGGGCTTTGAATTCCTCGGCAGCCTTCTTCAGTTGCGCCACGATCTCGTCGGTCAATTCCTTCCTGTCACGGATGGCCTTGCCGACCTGCGGATATTTGTTGCGCATGAAGGCATAAAACTCCATTTCGAAGCGCCGAATTGAATCCACCGGCAGATCGTCGAGGTAGCCGTTAGTGCCGACCCAAATGAGCATGGTCTGTTCTTCAGCGGGAATCGGCTGGTACTGCGGCTGCTTGAGCAGTTCGACCATGCGTTGGCCGCGATCCAATTGCGACCTGGTCGCTTTGTCCAGATCGCTGGAGAGCTGGGCGAATGCCGCGAGTTCGCGGTACTGCGCGAGGTCGAGGCGGAGACGGCCCGCGATCTTCTTCATGGCTTTCGTCTGCGCATTGCCGCCGACGCGGCTGACCGACAAACCGACGGATACAGCGGGACGAATCCCCGCGTAGAACAAGTCGGATTCAAGATAGATCTGGCCGTCGGTGATGCTGATGACGTTTGTCGGGATATAGGCCGAGTAATCGCCTTCCTGCGTCTCGATGATCGGCAACGCGGTGAGCGAGCCGCCGCCCTTCGGATAAACCGGGTTCTGCTGGGGCGCTTTGTCGTTCAGTTTCGCTGCGCGCTCCAGCAAGCGTGAGTGGAGGTTGAAAATATCGCCTGGAAACGCTTCGCGGCCGGGCGGACGCCGCAGCAGGAGTGAAACCTGACGATACGCTTGCGCGTGCTTGGACAAGTCATCGTAAATAACCAGCGCGTGCTTGCCGTGGTCACGGAAGTGTTCGCCCATCGCGCAGCCTGCGTACGGCGCGACGAATTGCATCGGCGCTGGATCGCTGGCGGTGGCGCTGACGACGATCGTGTAGTCCATTGCGCCATATTTCTCGAGCGTCTCAACGACGCTGACGACGGTTGATTGCTTTTGACCGACCGCGACGTAAATGCAAATCACGTCGCCGCCTTTTTGGTTGATAATCGTGTCGATGCAAACAGCAGTCTTGCCGGTCTGGCGGTCGCCGATGATCAATTCGCGTTGGCCGCGGCCGATGGGAATCATCGAGTCGATGGCTTTGAGGCCGGTTTGCAGCGGCTCTTTCACAGGCTGGCGTTCGATGACGCTGGGAGCGCGGCCTTCGATGGGACGCCAGGCCTTGGTGTTGATCGGGCCTTTGCCGTCGATGGGCTGGCCGATGGCGTTGACGACGCGGCCTAGGAGTTCCTCGCCGACGGGCACGGACAGCACGCGGCCGGTGCGTTTGACGAGATCGCCCTCGGCAATCTGCGTGAAGTCGCCGAGAATCATCGCGCCGACTTGTTCCTGCTCGAGGTTCAGCGCCATGCCGTAGATGCCGTGGGGAAATTCCAACATTTCTTCGGCCATGCAGTTGGGCAAACCATTGATGCGGGCAATGCCGTCGCCACAGTCGATCACTTCGCCGACTTCTTCGACGCTGACCTCGGACTTGTACTGGCTGACGCTCCGGTGCAGCACGTCGGAGATTTGTTTCGGATCGAATGAAAGTGTTTCTGGCATATGCCTTTCCATTCCAAACTTCCCACTACGCTGTCACCCTGAGCTTGCCCCGAAAGCTTTCGGGGCGGGCGAATGGTCTCTCACCGTAACAACGGAGACTTGCCCGCCTGCGGCGGGTAAACTTCGCTTCGCTCAGAATGACATGAGAAGACGAATGACTCATTTTGAAATTTGCTCGTGAATTTGTTCCAGTTTGCGGCGCAGGCTGCCGTCGAGAACTTGCTCGCCGACCTTTATGATCGCGCCGCCGAGAATCGATGGATCAACCTTCTGAAAAAGCTGCACGTTCTTGCCCGTGAGGCGCGACAGTTCGGCGGACAGCTTGGCCAGCATGGCGTCGTCGAGCTTGATGGCCGTGATGACTTCGCCGCTGACTCTTTGCCGTGCGGCTGCAGCGAGGGTGACAAATTCCTCAATGATATGCGGCAACCGGCTCGTGCGGTCGGTGTCGCTGATGGTCAGCAGTGCGTTCAGCACGAGCGGATGCACGCGGCCCTGAAACAGTTCCGTGAGCGCCTGTCGTTTGCCTTCGCGTTTGATGTTTGGGTCTTTGAGGAATTCCAACAACGCGGGATTGCCCTTGAGCAATTCGCGCAGGCGGAACATCTCCTCTTCGACGCGCGCGGTGACGGCTTCGGCCTGGGCCAGTTCGAGCAGCGCCCGCGCGTAACCGGTGTTGATCGGGTCGTGAGCCATCGCGGACTAAACCTTCTGGATTTTGGCGAAGTCTTTGATGAGGTTTTCGACGAGCTGGCGGTGCGTCGCTTCGTTGACCTCTTTCTCGATGACCTTGGAAGCAATCTGCACGGAGAGGCTCGCGACGGTGTCCTTGAGTTCCTGGATTCCCTTCTCCTTTTGGCGCTGGAGTTCCTCCTGCGACCGTTGGAGCACCGCGCTCGCCTCGGCATTGGCTTTCTCGACGACTTCCTTGCGGACGTTTTCGCCAAGCCCGCGCGCTTCCTCGATGATTCTGTTGGCTTCGCTGCGCGCTTCGGCGAGTTGCTTCTGGTAATCGTCCATCAGCTTCTTCGCATCGGCCCGTTGCTTCTCGGCTTCCTCGATGGATTTCTTGATCGTCTCGCTGCGCCGGTCGAGCGCTTGGGCGATGGGCTTGAACGCGAACTTGGCCAACAGCGCGAGCAGCACGACGAAGGCGACCAGCGTCCAGATTTGCAGGCCCCAATCCGTCGGCGGGATCTGGCTGCCTTCGCCGGGGGGTGGAGCCGCTTCCTCCGCCCAAGCCGCGACACCGGTGATTGCGACCCAGCTCAACGCGGCGATGAACGCGTGAATGAAGCGATGAAGCGTCCTCATTGGATCGTTACTTCGCGGCGAGCAAGATGAACGTGATGAGCAGGGCGTACAACGCTTGGGCTTCCACGAGGGCGAAACCCGTGAACATCAGGCGCTGCACCAGGGGCAACGCTTCGGGCTGACGCGCGGCGGACTCGATGCTCTTGCCGAAAATCACCCCAATGCCGACGCCCGATCCCAGAGTGCCAAGGCCCACAGCCAGGCCAGCGCCCAATTTGGCCAGCGCTGCGGTGCTGACGATTTGCGCTGCTTGCGTTACTGTATTTGTGTCCATGCCGTTTTCTCCGAGTGTTTAATTCCTCTAGTGTGACTCTTCCAGTGCTTCGCCCAGATACAGTGCGGTCAACAAGGCGAAAATAAAGGCCTGAATGAAGGCCACGAAAATCTCAAAGGCATCCATGACGATCACGACCACCAGTGGAGCGGGTGACATCATTTTCCAAACGATGCCGTGTTTCAGCATCCACGTGACGCCGACCAATTCGCCCGTCAACAGCACGAGAATAATCTGGTGGCCGGCAGTCATGTTGGCGAACAAGCGGATCGCCAGCGAAAACGGCCGCGCAAAAATGCCGATCAACTCGATAAACGGCATCAACGTGAAACGCAGCCAGGCAGGCGCGCTCTTTGGAAAGAGCAACCCCAGGTAATATTTCGGCCCGTGCTGCTTGATGGCCATCACCTGCACGATTAGAAACACCAGGACCGCCATCGTCGCCGTGACGTTCAGGTTACTCGTCGCTGCGCGGAAGTAACCGGGAACCGGCACCAAGCCGAGAAGGTTGCTGAACAGGATGAAGAAAAACACGGAGGCGACAAACGGAAACCATTTCGCCCCATGATCGCCCATGAACGCGTCCGAAATGTTTTCGCGCACGAAATCCAGCAGGGCCTCCACAAGATTCGGGAAACGTCCGTCACCGGTCAGGCGGAGGGACCACGCCGCGCCTGCCAGAAACAGGAACGTCAAAACGGCAGCCACCCACAACATCACGACAAAATTTGTGACGCTCAGGTTGATGCCGAACCACTGAATCGGCATATGAACAATGACATGAGACTCGCCCATAACGAACTCGCTTCTCGATTCACTTTTTCGGGAGAATTAACTGCTTCAACTGAACCAAGAGCGGCATAGTATAGGTAACGGCCAAAGCACCCGTCAACCAGTATTTGTCAGCCTCAGTAAATCTGAATGCCAACCACCACGCTACGACCAAAAACATCAGCCGTCCCACCGCGCCAGGGACCAAAACGGTCACGCCTTTCGGCTGCACCGTCCTGTTCTTCCGGCGCAATTCGTAGATTTGCAGCGCAGCGTTCGCGCCGCCAATCAGCGCGCCAAGCACAATGCCGATAATCGCCGGCCTATCAAGGTTCATCGCGGCTTGTCCCCGTCATCACGTAAGGCGCGGTAAACGGAGACGAACCCCGCTGCCGAGCCGAGAAGAAAGAACACGGTCAGAAACACCGGCGACCAGCCCGTGAGTTTGTCCAGCCACCAGCCGATGCCGGCACCGACAAACGTCGCCGCCACCATCTGCGAGCCGATGCCCATGTAACCCCACGCCCCGCGCATCCTTTTCTCTGGGTTCATATCATCCATCAGGCAATACCTCCTATCACGAAGAGAGCGCGCCGCGCAACACCGCGCTCGCGCACTTCCGTGAATAACTTTGAACTCGGAACTTTGAACCGTGAACGATAAACTGGCCGCCATGCGCCGCGCCGTCATCGACATTGGCACGAATACCGTCAAGCTTCTCGTCGCCGATGTGCAGGATGGGAAGATTCTGCCCATCGTGTCGAGGGACCGAACAACGCGTTTGGGTGAAGGCGTCGGCGAATCGAAACGTTTGTCAGCCGCCGCCATCACGCGCACCGTCGAGGCGATCGGACATTTCGTCGCAGACGCGAAAGATCTTGGTGCGCTGGAGATCGTCGCCCTCACCACAAGCGCAGCCCGCGATGCGGTGAACGGCAACGAGTTCTTACAGGCGGTTCACAACCGGTGCGGACTGGAGGTTCAAGTCATCACGGGCGAGCGCGAAGCGGAATTGATTTTTCACGGCGTGTCGAGCGATCCCGAATGGTCAAACCAGCCGATTCTGGTGTTGGATGTAGGCGGTGGCAGCGCGGAGTTCATTCAAGGGGAGCGCGGCAACATCGAGCGTTTTCAGAGTCTGCCGCTCGGCGCGGTGCGTTTGACGGAGCAGTATGGCGAGGATTTCGCCGGCCTTGTGGGGTTCCTGCGCGAGACCCTGCACAAATCACTCGCCGTCTATAGTGTGCAGAACCGAAGGATGATCGGCACAGGCGGGACGATTACGACGCTGGCGCGGATCGAACGCGGGACGGTGGACCGGGTGTCAATCTCACAGGAAGAACTGCGGGCCTTGGTCGCAAGATTGAACTCACTGCCGCTTGCCGAGCGCAAGAAGGTTCCGGGGCTTCCGCCCGAGCGGGCCGACATCATTGTTGCGGGCGGCGCGGTGTTTCTGGTCGCAATGGAATTGCTGGGGGCATTTGAGTTGACCGTCAGTGTGCGCAACCTCCGTCACGGCGCGCTTCTTTCCGCGTGACCGTGGTAGGGACGGACCGCCGGGCCATCCGCCGCTCGATGAGGCACGGCGCGCCCGGCGGCCTGCTCGCGTGCCGTTTACGGAGTCGCGCCCTACCGGCGCCGAGCTGCAACGCCTGTTTTGACTCTTGTCTTCTGCGCTTTGACAGACCAAACTTGGCTGCTGAAATGCCATGGCGACGAACTCGACTACACCACGCTTGATGCAATGGTGGAGATGGTATCTGGAAGTCACGGGCGACCGCATTCTGGGCACAATCACAGTGCTGCGGGAGTTGGCGGCGTTTGCGGTGATCACGCTGGGGGTGACGCTGACAAAATTCAACCGATCCAAACGCGTCATTCATCCGCTGATCATGAACCAGATTTGGAAGGCGGGAGTGCGTTTGCTTCCGATGATGGGTTTTCTCGGCCTCGCGCTCGGGTTGGTGATCATTGGTCAAACCGTTGCCTTGCTGACGAAGGTCGGGGCGCAGGAATACATCGGGACGGTCATGGTGACAGTGGTCGTGCGTGAACTTGGCCCGCTGCTGACAGTCATCGTGGTGCTGGCGCGTTCCGGTACATCGAACGTGGTGGAACTGGGGACGTCGCGAGCGCTTGGGGAAGTCGAGGCGCTCGAATCATTGGGCATCGATCCCATTCATTATCTGGTAGTACCTCGTGTTTTGGCTTTGGCGGTGGCCGTGTTTTGTCTGACCACCTATCTGATTCTCATCGCGATTGGCAGCGGATATCTGTTCGCCTTCTTGCAGGATGTGCCGCTCACGCCGTCGGCGTATTTCGGTCAACTCGGCGACGCGTTGCGCTGGCAGGACTTCGTTTTGTTGTTGCTCAAGACCGCTGCGTTCGGGATTGTGATCGCGGTCGTGAATTGCTACCACGGCTTGGCGCGGCCGCTGCGCATCGAAGATGTCCCGCGCGTGACGGCGCGCGCGGTCGTGGAAAGCTTGATCGGGTGCGTGTTGATCGACGCGATCTTCTTGGTCGGTTACCTTTTCGTATGAGCAAGGAAGTCTCCATCGAACTGAGCGACGTGGACGTGCTGCAGGAGGATGGTTTCGCGGTGCTTCTGCGCGCCGTCAACTGGTGCATCGCCCCGGGCGACTTCTGGGTGGTGGGCGGCGGGCCTTCCAGCGGGAGAACTTCGCTGTTGGCAACCGCCGCAGGATTGAATCGGCACGGCGGCGGTACGCTTCGCATTTTCGGGCGGGATCTGGCGGAAGCCACCGAGGAGGAGCAGGTCGAATGGCGGCGGCGCATCGGGTTTGTGTTCGAAAACGGCGGGCGCTTGCTGCATCATCTGACGGTGGCGGCGAATCTGGCGTTGCCGATGGACTATCATCTGGAGTTGGAAGAGCAAATGGTGCGAAACAAACTGGAGGAGATGTTGGAACGGGCCGAGTTGGGCGCGTACGCGCACGCCACGCCGAGCCGGCTGAGTCTGCGGGCGCAGCAACGCGTCAGCCTGATGCGCGCGCTTGCCGTGCCCACGCAGGCGCTGTTCCTCGACAATCCGCTGCGCGGACTATCGGCGCGCGAGGAATGCTGGTGGCTGGACCTGCTCCGGGAACTGCGCGAGCATTACAAAACACCCTCACAAACGCCGCTGACCATCGTGGCCAGCAGCGACGATTTCCGTGGTTGGCTCGATCTCGCCAGCCACTTCGCGCTGATCCAGGGCAACCAACTCCACGTGTTGGGCGGACGCGAACAACTGCTCGCCAATAAGGACGCCGCCGTGCTTGAACTCGTGTGAGCGACAACCGGGGAGTGGACTGACATGGCTCTACAGGATTTGACTCCGCAATTGCGCACGCGCCTCCGTCGCGTGGAAAAAGTCGTCGGCCTGTTCATCACGCTGGCAACGCTGGTGTTGGTCAGCGGCTTTATCTACTACCTTTATCACACTGCCGAACGCAAGGGCTGGTTTGTCGCGAAGTGTCCGTACTTCACCTACGTCGCTTCTGCCGATGGACTCAAGGTCGGCGATTCTGTCGTGCTCATGGGCTTCAGCATCGGGCAAATCACTGTCATCGAGGCGCAGCCGCCGGGCTCCTACTACCACGTGTTCGTCGGCTTTGAAATCAAGCGTCCTTACTACGGCTACATCTGGTCGGATTCGATAGTCAGGATCGCCGCTGCCGATTTCCTGGGGCGACGCCAGATCGAGATCACGACAGGCGTGGCGGGCCGGCCCACCGCAAACGAAAAAAATGATCGCGTCTACGAGGTCCTGGACAAGGATCACTACGTGCTGCTGTCGAAAGCGCCCAAGGGCGTGTTCCTGCTTCCCGACGAGCAACCAGCCCTGACCGAACGCGCCGAGAAACTGGTCGGTCAGGTCGAAACGGCATTACCCAACATTCTCAGCCTTACCAATCAGGTGTACACGGCGCTCACGAATACCAGCGCGCTCATGGCCAATCTCAACCAGACGGTCGCCGATGTGCAACCCGTGCTCAGCAACGTCAACGTCATCACCGCCAACCTCCGCGACCCGCACGGCTCGCTCGGCGAATGGCTGATTCCGACCAACATCAACACGCAACTCAGCGGCACGCTCACCAGCGCCAACACCAACCTCGACCTGTTGGCTGCCAGCCTGAACCAGACCTTGCTGAACCTGGCCGACATCACCAGCAACCTCAACCATCAAGTCCAGGTCAACGACCACATGCTGGGTCAGATCTCCAGCCTCGTCGTGAACGCCGACAATCTGGTCCAGGGCCTGAAAAAACATTGGCTGTTACGCGGCATCTTCCAGAAGATGAACACCACGACCAACGCGACGCCCGCAAACGTCCAGCCTGCCCGGCCGGCAGACTTGCCGAAGTAGCCTGAAACGACCGCCCGTTGCCCCTCAACTTTCCCACTGCGGACTGCCTCAGACCGGATGGTTCGGTCGTCTCGTTTTTTGTCCGGGACCACTCCATCAATGGCTGCATGTCTTGCGATTGATCTCTCTAATTCGCCATTTTGATTCCCGCGAGCTTTACGGCGATGCGAACATCCTTTCCGCCGCTAACCTCCATCCGAACACCCCGGCCTTCCGGGTACTTGGGCGCGTCGTCAATGAGCTTCAAGACGGACACAGGCAGATCGCTCTGATGCGCGGCCTGAACGGCTTTCTCCCCGAAAGCGAAACTCACGCGGAAATGGCCCTCCAGAGGTTTCATGTACAAAATCGCTCGCTTCTTCTGCTTCAGACGCAGGGACCAGCCGTATTGTTTTCCGCTGAACACCCATTCCTCGGTCAGAGGAGCGAATTGCAGGGCGATGAGACGCCGCAGTTCATGCCAAAGGCTGCTCGTGGGACCGAGCGCATCGGCTAATTCGTCGTCCGCCGGTTTTCTCGTCTTCTCGTAAAATCCGCTGAAGGCCATTCCCGGCAAGGTTGATTCCTTCCAAACGACGTCAGGGACGCGGCGGAGCGGCGGTTCCTTGAGTGGAAGCGCCGGTGATGGACTCGTTGCGCAGCCATCTTCCGACCCTCGCCATATACTCGTCCGGAAACTCGTGTCCCGTATCCTTCATGATCTCGTACGACACATTCACCTTTATCAATTTGTACGCGTCTTGAAGAAGGTGGCTCTGCCTGCCCAATGGTCAATCCAATTGTCTAATGCCTGACCCCGTTCCCCTACCTTCCGACCATTTGCTCTCAGTTAGCTGGTGCTACATGGCTCCAACCATTTGGCTTATCCCTGATCCACACCCACCGTTGCACAACCGTCTTCTTGTTGAGGGTAAAGGTCCCGTCTCGCGTGGCTTCACACATAATCTTGTCGCCACTGGCAAGGTTCGATGTGTTCGGATAGCCGGTTAATAAAACTTGTACCCGAGATTTACTAAAAAGTAAATTTGAGCTTCCATCTGGAAATATTTGGAGAGTGCCCATCTGCGCGAACACAATCACACCTGCTGCAATTACGTTTTTGACATTGCCAGATAGGGGCACGCCATCTCGGGTGAATTGTTGCGCGTGTTGACTCGCTCGCACATCCGCATCTTGTTGCTCCTTGATCCTACGCAAGCGTTCCGCCTCAGCCTGCTGCGCCTGTAATTCTGCGGTATGATACTGCGCGGCCTTGTTCGGCTCATAACCGAATCGTTTCTGCAATTCCGGGCTTAGCTTCTCCAACGGAACCGAAGCGATACCATGCTCATGGCGGATACTGACAGCGTAAGGCGTGATCGTTTCGAAAGTGACATTGGAGTATGTCACTCCGTCAACGGCAATCATTAGGTTGGTTTCAGTGGCGAAGATTGGCGTTGATGCCAGGGCTAGTAACAACATCAAGAGCGTGCGCTTCATTTTGCCTCTCCCGTTGAGTGTCGTGATGATAATAGATGGCGCAACGTTAAGACAAGGCATTTCGTAGTGCCACGCACAGTTCATTCTATGTTGCCCGCATAGTTGCGCCATTGAACGCCGCTGTGGGTAAGTCAATGCGCGATTTTCGCCGGGCTGGACACCCCCACCGGCTGACACTGTTTTGTCAAAGGGATAGTTCCGAGGTAGGATTCTGTTTGACATATCAAACGCCTGCCCTGTATATCAAACGTACATGGAAATTTGGAAGGAGTTCGAGGCCAATGAGCTGACTCACAGCGCCGCGCATCACCTGCTCGCCATTCACGAGTTGGGGTTGGAGTACGGAGGGTGGGCGCGTGTCTCGGATATCGCGCGGCAACTCGCCATCACGCGCGGCAGCGTGTCGATCAACCTGCGTACGCTCAAGAAACGCGGGCTTGTGGTCACCAATGAACATCGGATGGTCAAGCTTTCACTGAAAGGCCAGAAGGTGGCCCAGGGCGTGATGGCCAAGAAGGCGACGCTGATGGCGTTCTTGACCAACGTGCTCGGCGTGCCGACGGAGCAGGCGGAGATCGACACTTGCAAGATTGAACACCTGATCAGCCATCCGACCAGCAAACGGCTCCTGCATTTCATGCGTTTTTTGATTTCGGGAGATCCGGCAGCGCAGGCACTGTTGGCGCGTTTTCGGGATTTTCATGACCAATGCCCTGAAAGCAAAACGTGCGACGTCTGCAAAGGGCATTGCCTCATCGAGGAACTGCAACGGGCATCGTGATGGCGGAAGAAGCGAAAGCGATTGCGCGCGGATCCGTTTGCGCGGTCACATCCCGAAGTTGTAACATCAGTCTTTCCATGCCATGACAACTGCTCTGCCGATAACCGAACCTTTCGTTCGTCTGGGCGAACTTCAGCCGAAGGTATGTGCCGTTGTCCGAAGGATTGAAACGGAAGACGACAGCATGGAGCGGCTCAAGGCGCTCGGCATCTGCATCGGGCGGCAGGTGGAACTGGTCAAGCGCGGCGATCCGCTGATCGTCCGTGTGTATGGTTCACGCCTTGGGATTTCCGCGCGTCTCGCCAATCGCGTGCTCGTGGAACCATGCACGGGCGGTTGTTCGACTCCAACCCCCGCGCAAACCTGACCATGGCCACGGTTCCTCCAATCGCAGGTCTGGACGAGCACGGCGCAACAGCATCGCGCTCGCATCACTTCACGCTCGCCCTGGCGGGAAATCCGAACGCGGGCAAGACGACGCTCTTCAACGCGCTGACCGGCCTGCGCGCCAAAACGTCGAATTTTCCCGGCACGACCATCGAGCGCAAGGTCGGCCGCGTGCGCCTCAGCGATCGGCAAATCATCGTGGTCGATTTGCCCGGCCTGTACAGCCTCGAATCGACGTCGCCGGAGGAACAGATCGCCGCGCAAGCATTGTCCGGCCGGTTGACGGAACACGGAAAAGCCGATGCCGTCGTGCTCGTCGTCGATGCCACGAACCTCGAACGGAATCTCTTCCTTGTCAGCCAGGTGTTGGAACTGCAAATCCCGACTGTCGTGGCGCTGAACATGATCGACTTGGCGCAGCGGCATGGCCTCAAGATCGATCCCGCCAGGCTGCGGCTCGAACTCGGCTGTCCGGTCGTGCCGATCTCGGCGCGCCACGGCACGGGAATCGATCTCTTGCAGCGCGAGATCGAACGTCTTGCCGCGCCCTGCTCCTCGCCGCTCGATTTTCTTCCGCCAATGCCGGCATGCGCCGGTTGCTCGGGTTGCCAGTTCCAGACGCGGTATGCCTGGACCGAAGGGATTTCCTCGCGTTGCGTGACGCGGTCGCACGAGACGCGCGGCAGCCGCACGGAAAAAATCGACGAGATTCTGACGCGTCCGATCATCGGCGTCGCTGCATTCTTCGCCGTCATGTTCGGAGTCTTCTTCCTGATTTTCCAATGTGCCAGGATTCCGATGGATCTGATTGATGGGTTTTTCGCGCACGTCGCCGGTTTTGCCGCGCGGCATCTGCCCGAAGGTTTGTGGAGCAGCTTGGTTGTGAACGGCATCATCCACGGCGTCGGCGGCATCCTCGTGTTCCTGCCACAAATCTGCATTATGTTTTTCTTCCTATCGCTTATGGAAGACACGGGCTACTTCGCGCGTGCCGCGTTCGTCATGGATCGGCTGATGCGACGGATCGGGTTGCCGGGCAAAGCTTTTGTCCCGTTGCTCTCCGCGCACGCCTGCGCGCTGCCGGCGATCATGTCCACGCGCGTCATCGAAGACCGCCGCGACCGGATCGTGACCATTCTCGTCGCGCCGCTGATGAGCTGCTCGGCAAGGATTCCGGTTTACACGATGCTGATCGCGCTGCTGTTTCCGCACTCGCCAATCAAGGCGGCGCTGATGTTCACCGGCGCGTACGCTGTCGGCGTGACGACCGCGCTCGTCATGGCCTGGGTCTTCAAGCGCACGATCCTTCCGGGCCAAAGCAAGCCGCTCGTCCTGGAACTGCCGCCGTACCGGCTGCCGGGTCTGCGCAACGCGCTGTTGCAGATGTTCGACCGCGCCTCCGTTTTCATCCGCACGGCCGGCACAACCATCCTTTGCATTTCCGTCGCTCTTTGGTTCCTCGCCAGTTTCCCGCGCGTCGCGCCGCCGTCTGCCGCCGTCGCGCTCAACGCCGAATCCACCTCGCTCGCGCAGCAGGGTAAAGCGAAAGAGGCCACTGCGAAGAGAAACGAAGCGGAGACCGTGGCCGCACGCGATCAGCTCGATCGTTCCCTCGCCGGTCGCCTCGGCCACACGCTCGAACCCGTTTTGAAACCGCTCGGTTTCGACTGGCAGATCGGCATCGGAGTCATCACGTCATTTGCCGCGCGCGAGGTGATCGTCTCCACGCTCGGCGTCGTTTACGGCGTCGGTTCCAACGCCGCCGAAGAACATCCCGAATCGCTGTACGACACGCTGCGTCAGGCGCGCCGCGCGGACGGCAGCGCCGTCTTCAACACCGCCAACTGCTTCAGCCTGCTGATTTTTTATGTGCTCGCCGCGCAATGTCTGCCGACGCAAGCCGTCACGCGCCGCGAAACCGGGACGTGGAAATGGCCGCTCTTCCAGATTGCCTACATGACCGGTCTCGCCTACATGGCCGCGTTTCTGGTCTTTCAAGTCCTTCGCCATTTCGGCTTCGCGTAGAGGACGCTGCGCTTCCATTGCTTGTCATGGCGGCTGGATTTGCTCAGTCGGTGTCTCACCACGAAGGCTTGCCTGCCGCGGCGGGACACGAAGTTCACGAAGATTGGCCCGGGAAGATCGTCTCGCCACAGAAATATGGATAGCGCGAATGCCCGCAGGGTTTCGCGCCGTCCGTGCAAGGGGTTTATGAGACAGGTTCTAGTTTGGTCATTTCAAATGAACGTCAACATTGTGCAGGGAGCTGCGTCTGTGCAGTCTATCTCGGACAGTCGAGGACAAGCTTGCGTTGGCGCAGTTCACCGTGTTTTCAATTTTCTGCCGCCTTCACGATGAACAATCCCCTCTCGGAGGCAAAGACGGAAGCGAAAGCTATCAACGGGTGCGCAGTCTGCTTGATGTGATTCAACCGCCGGATGCTGAAAGCTGACCGCTGACAGCCGCCGGCTTCCTGTAGTATGCTGGCACCGTGAGCGCTGCCATTGCCAAAGTCGTCGTCGATCTCGCCTTGGATCGCGAGTTTGATTACCGGATTCCCGCCCACTTGGCGGAAGTGGTGCACATCGGATCGCGCGTGGCGGTGCCGTTCGGGCGGCGGACAGCGCAAGGCTACGTGGTCGGGTTGTCGGACACGTCGGCCTACGGCGCGCTCAAGGAGATCGGCGACGTGGTCGGCAAGAAACCGTTGCTCGGCGATAAGATGCTCGAACTGACCCGCTGGATGGGCAAGTACTATTGCTGCCCGGTCGAGCTGGCGGTGAAATGCGCGCTGCCGGAAGTCGTCCGCAAAGCGAAGATCAGTTGGAAAGAACGGCAGTTCGTCAAGGCGAAGAAAATCTCGAACGAAGAATTCGCCAAGCTGCTGAAGAAAGCAAAGAAGCAGGCCAAAGTGTTGCAGGTGTTGCACGGCTCGGACGGGATGTTCGTTTCCAAACTCATCGAGCGAGCCGGAACGGATGCTTCAACGATCAAACGCCTCGCGGCAAAGGGCTATGTCGAGATCAGCGACCGGACGGAGGAACGCGACCCGTTCGGCGGCGAAGTGTTTCTGCCGACTGAACCGTTGCCGCTCACGGCGGAGCAACAGACCGCTCTCGATCAGTGCAAGGTGGCGATTGATGGGGCGGCAAGCGGTGTTTCCCGTAGGAGCGACCTCCCGGTCGCGACCGGAAGTGATCGAGGCAAGAATACCCCTTCTCCCAAACCCATTCTCATCCATGGCGTGACGGGCAGCGGCAAGACGGAAGTCTATTTGCAGGCCATCGAACATGCGTTGCATCAGGGCAGGGACTCGATCGTGCTCGTGCCGGAGATTTCGCTGACGCCGCAGACGGTCGAACGGTTCCGCGCCCGGTTTCCGCAGCAGGAGGTCACCGTGTTGCACAGCCATCTCAGCGAAGGCGAGCGGCACGATCAATGGCACAAGATTCGGGACGGCCACTCGCACATCGTGATCGGCGCGCGCTCGGCGGTGTTTGCGCCCGTGCAGGCGTTGGGGTTGATCGTCGTGGACGAGGAACACGAGACGACCTACAAACAGGACGAAGCGCCGCGGTACAACGCGCGCGACGTGGCGGTGATGCGCTGCAAGCTGGAGGGCGCTGCCGTCGTGCTCGGCTCGGCCACGCCGTCGCTGGAGTCGTTTTACAACGCCCGGCGCGGCCGATACGCGCTGGCGACGTTGTCGCACCGGGTCGATCACAAGAAGATGCCGTTGATGCGCATCGTGGACATGCGGCAGGAGGCGATTCGGGCGAAAGGCTTGTACGTGCTGTCGCGCCGGTTGCGGGACGCGATCCAGGCGCGATTGGAGAAGAACGAGCAGGTGATTCTGTTTCTGAATCGGCGCGGCTACGCGACGCACCTGTTTTGCCCGAAGTGCGGGTACGTGGCGAACTGCCCGAATTGCAGCATCACGCTTACCTATCATCGCAAGGCGGAGCAATTGAGCTGTCACCTGTGCGGTCACGTGGCGGCCGTGCCGAAAATGTGTCCGAATCCCGCCTGCCGCGATCCTGCAATCCGCTATTCGGGGATGGGCACGGAGAAGGTCGAGGCGGCGATTCAAAAGGCGTTCCCGAAGGCGCGCGTGCAACGGATGGACTCCGACATGATGACGAGGAAGACGTTGTATCGGGAAATCCTCGGCGCGTTTCGCATCGGCAAGATCGACATCCTCGTCGGCACGCAGATGATTGCGAAGGGATTGCACTTTCCCAACGTGACCCTGGTCGGCATCATTTACGCCGACATGGCGTTGCACATGCCCGACTTTCGGGCGGGCGAACGGACGTTTCAATTGCTGGTGCAGGTGGCGGGCCGCGCGGGCCGCGGCGATGTCGAAGGCGAAGTCATCGTGCAGAGTTTCACGCCGTATCATGGCGCCGTCCAGTATGCGCGCCAGCATGATTACCTCGGCTTCTACGAGCAGGAGATTGAATTTCGGGAGCAATTGCGCTATCCGCCAATCACGCGAATGCTGTGCATCACGGTCCGCGGACGCAGCGAGGACAAGGCGAAGTTTGTCGCCGAGGTGCTGGCGCGAGATTTGAAGAAACAAGTTACGCCCGATGTGTTAATGGGTGGCCCGACACCGGCGCCGCTGGCGAGAATCCAAAACCAGTACCGCTTTCAAATCATCCTGCGCAGCGAGCAAATCATGCGGTTGACGGAGGCAGTTGGCAGAGTGGCATCCTCCACGAAACTTCCAGACGATGTGAACATGACCATCGATGTGGATCCGATTTCGCTGTTATGAGTGCCAAACCCTCAGCGCCTCTGGGGCCGGGTTCTATGGGAAGCGAATCCGTGGGAGCGGATTGTATCCGTGACCGGCCCGGCGTGGGATCGCGGTTGAAGCCGAGCCGCAGGCGAGACCTGCGAAGCAAAACCGTTTCCACAACAACCAAGATTTGCCTTGCAGTTTTTGCCGTTGCCCTCGCCATTCGGCTGCTCACCCTCACCTTTTGGTTGCCGAGGCTGAGGCCTGATGCCGACTTGGATTCGTACCGCTCGTTGGCGCAACATTTGGCGGCAGGGAAAGGATTTGTCGCCCTCTCGCCGAATGGCAACGAATTGCCCAACGTCAGTCGAACGCCGGTGTACCCCCTCTTTCTGGCGGCACTGATGCGCGTCGGTGGAGACAGACTCGGGCTGTTTCTGGCAGTCCAATGCGTGTTGGGGGCGATAACCTGCTTGTTGACGGTGATGCTTGCTTCCCGCTGGCTGCCTTTGCGGGGCGCGACGGTGGCGAGCTTGCTCGTGGCGATTGATCCGAACTCGATCGTGCGCTGCGTGGATTTGCGGACAGAAACCTTGTTCACGCTGCTGCTGATCGGGGGAGCGTGCGCGCTCGCATGGCGAGACAAACCATGGTCGGGCTGGGTGCTCGGCGGATTCCTGTGGTCGCTTGCCGCGCTGACGCGACCAATTGCCGTCTGGCTGTGGGTGGTGGCACTGGTTGTCTTGCTCGGCACCAGATTGAGTTGGCGCACTCGCACCGGCTGCTTTGCCGTGTTCCTTGCAGGATACCTCGTACTACCAGGTATCTGGGCCGCGCGCAACACCGTATTGACGGGACACTGTTTCGTCTCGACGATTTCGACGTACAATCTGCTGGCATATCGCGCGGCGGGGGTCGAAGCGGGAAGAACGCATCAACCGCTGGAAACCGTACAGCAACGGCTTTTGTCGAAGTCCGGCGATCTTCAATTTTTCGAGAGCCGCGCGGCGTTCGACGCGGCGCTGCAAACTTACCGGCGGACGGCAACGCGCGTCTTGTCATCGGCTCCGGGGCTGGCCGTGAAACAAACGGCGCTCGGATGGGGAAAAATCTTGTTCGGCCCGGGCGCGCGCAGCATCGACAACATGTTGCGAGAGCCAAGCAGCCCGTCCCGATGGTGGCCGCCGCTGTACACGTTTGGGTTGATCGTCGCGGCTTTGCTGAGCCTCGTTGGTGTAATCAAGCTCGGTCGGGAAGCGACTATGATGTGCGCGGTCGCGCTATATTTGGTTTTGCTGGCCGGCGGACCCGAGAGCAACAGCCGGTTTCGCGCGCCGATCACGCCCGTGCTGGCGATTCTGGCGGTGGTGGGCGCGGTTTCTGTTTGTAGCCGCGAAGCGTCTTCGCGGCAGAACCCGAAGAATGGCGAGGCCCGCGAATGAGACCCGCAATTGTCATCGTGGAGTGAGGCGATGGTTACCGGAATCTTTATCACCGGAACCGACACCGGCGTCGGCAAGACGTACGTCACGGCGACCATCCTTGCTGAATTGCGTCGGCAGGGCGTGAAAGCGGCGGCGTTCAAGCCGATCTCTTGCGGCGAGGGCGGCCGCGCCGACGCGCGCATTTACCACAAATTGATGGATGGCCAGGTTCCGCTCGATCTGCTGAACCCGGTTTATCTACAATATCCACTCGCGCCGAGTGTGGCGGCAAAGCTGGAAGGAAAACGAATCGATCTGGCAAAGATTCGCCGCGCCTACTCACAACTCACCACTCACTACTCACTCGTTCTGGTCGAGGGCGCCGGTGGGTTGCTCGTGCCGATCAAGCGAAGCTATTTCGTGGCAGACATGGCGAAGGAGTTGCGATTGCCGTTGCTGATTGTCAGTCGGTTGGGACTTGGAACGATCAACCACAGTTTGCTCACCGTGCGGCAGGCGCAGGCGATGGGATTGAAGGTGAAGGGCATTGTCCTGAACGACACGCTTGGTCGGCGCGGGCTGGCGGAGAGAACCAACGTCACCGCCGTTCCTGAGCTGTGTGGTGTGCCCCTGCTCGGCGTGATGCCGCATGGGCCGAAGGGACGTCGCGCAGCAGCCAGGCGCATCTGCCGCGCGCTGTTCCGCTGATGCACCAGCTACGCGCCCATGACGCAGTCAACATAACTTGACCTTTGCCTGTAGCCGCAGGCTTCAGCCTGCGTGAGGAAGGCGCACCCGTGAAGGGTGCGGCTACGGGAGGGGCGGTTTTGTCAGGAGCCTTTGGTCGGCACGTCCATCTTCCTGATGAACGCCGAGAACAGGTCAATCGGCACCGGCAGAAACGTCGTGGTGTTGTGCTCGCTGGAAATCTCCCGCATCGTCTGGAGAAACCGCAACTGCAGCGCGATCGGTTGCGCGGACATCATTCCGGCGGCCTGCACCATTTTCTCGGCAGCCTGATACTCGCCCTCGGCGTTGACGATCTTGGCGCGGCGTTCGCGCTCGGCCTCGGCCTGTTTGGCCATCGCGCGCTTCATGCTGTCGGGCAGCACCACGTCCTTGACCTCCACCGCCGTGACCTTGATACCCCACGGCTCGGTCTGACGGTCAATGATCTCCTGAAGCTGCAGGTTGATCTTGTCGCGCTGGGCCAGCAACTCGTCAAGCTGCGACTGGCCGAGCACGCTGCGCAGCGTCGTCTGCGAAATCAACGAACTGGCCTTGAGAAAGTTCTCCACCTTGACCACCGCCGCCGCCGGGTCCACCACGCGGAAATACACCACGGCATCCACGGTCACCGGCACGTTGTCGCGGGTCATAACCTCCTGCTTCGGCACGTCAATCGTCACCACGCGCAGGTCCATCCTCACCATGCGATCCACGATCGGAATCAGGAAGATCAATCCGGGCCCCTTCGCGCCCTGTAGCCGGCCAAGACGGAAAATGACGCCGCGTTCGTACTCGCGCAGAATGCGGATCATCTGCGGCAATACAATCGATGCCAAAATGATGAGGACAACGACCCACGGCGCGAGGTTCAGCAAATGCGTGACTAATTCCATGGCTTCCACTCCCGTTACGAGTTTTTCGGTTTCACCTGCAGCGTCAGTCCGTGCACGCCGACGATTTCGACTTCCTGATTCTGGTCAATGGCCACGTCGCTGACCGCACTCCAATACTCGCCTTCGACGAACACCTTGCCGCCCTCCGCGTCGATGCGCGTCAGCGCCTTGACCGTTTTGCCTTGCAGGGTTTCTTTGCCGGCTTTCACCGGCCAGAACTGCGCGCGCAATCCCGCGCCAACAATGAACACGAAGAACGCCGCCGTCAACAATGTCGCGGGAATGATCACAGTCAATGATAATTGGAACAACGGTCCCTCCTTGTCAAACAACATCAGCGAGCCGATAAAGAACGCCACGATTCCTCCGCCCGTGAGTATGCCGTGCGTCGGCGCGAACGCGTCGATGATAAACAGCGCGATCGCCACCCCAATCATGGCCAGGCCCGCCGCGTTGATCGGCAGGATGGCGGCCATGTACAGCATCAACACCAGCGCAATCGCCCCGACCACGCCCGGCAACACCGCGCCCGGATTGCTCAACTCGCCAATCACGCCATAAATCACAATGATCATCAGCACGTACATCACCTCGGGCCGCCAGATCGCCTGAAACACCCGCTCGCGAAGCGACATCGGAATCTCCACCACCTCCGCCGCGGCGGTCTTCAACGTTTTTCCATTCACCTCGCGCCCGTTCAATTGCTTCAGCAGATCGGCTTGGTCCTTCGCAACGAGATCGATGACGTTCAATTCCAGCGCCTTCTCCGCCGTGATGGCCGAGCTTTCGCGGACCGATGATTTTGCCCACTCGATGTTCCGTTTCCGTTTCGTGGCAATGGTCTCGATCCAACTCGTGGCAAAGTTCTCCAACTTCTGCTTCATCGTGTCGTTCATTTTTTCTTCGCCGCCACCGCCGCCGATGGAAACCGGATGGGCCGCGCCGATGCTGGTGGTCGGCGCCATCGCCGCGACGTCGGCCGCAACGGTGATGAAACAGCCCGCGCTTCCCGCCCACGCCCCCGCCGGCGCGACATAGACAACGGTGGGCACGGGCGACGCAAGAAACTTCTGGACGATGATCTTGGTGGAATCCAGCAATCCGCCCGGCGTGTCGAGTTGTATGATCAGGCACTGCGCGCCATCAGCAGCCGCTTCGTCAATGGCTCGCGAAATGTAGCTCGCCGTGGCGGGCCCGATCGCGCCATCAACCTTGATCAAGCACACCTTTTCGCCGCGCGCCGCCGTCGTCCATAGAAAAAGCGTGGCAGCCAGCCCCGACAATATCGGGGTAAAAATTGTTCCCCAGCGCTTCATCGCGTCAGCAGACTATCACAAGGCGTCCACCGTGCAACGCAAATCAGAATCGCTAATTCGCCCAAGAAAGATGTTCTTGCCGCTACCACCACGTGACAAATCCTGACACAGTAGCGCGGGCGTCCCGCCCGTTGCTGTTGGGGGATGTCATGTATCGCCTCCGCATGGGCGACTACCGTGTGATTGACGAAATCGCCGATGCGATTCGCGTCGTGCACGTCAACAGTGTGCGCCATCGCCGCGAAGTTTATCGCTGAAAGTCACCCTGGTAGCGCGGGCGTCTCGCCCGCTGTCCAACAACGATCTTTTCGCCTCTTGGCAACAGAGTGAATTGTTGGTATGCTGATTATGGCTGCATGACTGGGTGCGTAGCCACGTGTCCACGCAAATGAAACACGGATTCATAAAAAGGCTTGCCCGCAAACTCGCGATCCTGTTCGCCGCGCTGCTGGCCGTTTTCGTCCTGTTCATCCTCGAAGAAAACCTGCGCGGTCGCATCCTCCTGTCCCGCTATAAAGCCGAACTCCGCGCCAAAGGCGAGAAACTCACGCTGGCGGAACTCAACCTGCCGAAGCCGACGAAACCGAGTGACGCAGCCGTTGATCTGTTGGGGTGCGGTGGTGCACTGCACGAACTAAGCATGCGTTGGCAGTTTGAGCCTGACCGCACGTCTGACGCCTCGGCCTTTCGCCTTCGCTTCAGCGAACCCGGCTGCTGTATCGTCCGCCGACTGCAACCGGATTCGGGGTCGAAACTCTTGAACGTGAGTGTGGGATTCAGCCGGGGATTGAGCGGAAGATCCAGGTGGGGGGATGAAGAGCCGCCACCGGTGCAAATGTGCAGTTGGGAGCAATTCGCGGAACAAGTCGCCTTGGCTCGTGAGCCGCTTCGTCGGGCGCGCGCAGCGCTGCAGCAACCGGTTATTGCTGTGCCAATCGATTACAGTCAGGGCTTTGAGGTGCGCCTGCCGCAGTGCGTGGCTGCATTATCCATTCGCGCATGGCTGTCAGCCACAGCGCTGTATGACTTGCACCAGAAAGACCTCGACGCAGCGTTGGGGAATATTCTGGCCATCGCCGACTTGATGCGGTTTCTGGAAGATGGCCGCATAATCGTGCTGCAAACGCTTAGGATCTGGACTGGCGAAAGGGGGTTGGACATGACTTGGGAAGCGTTGCAGGCACCGGGATGGACAGACGAGCAACTCGCCAAATTGCAGACGGCGTGGGAGAAAGCTTCCGCAATCAATGAATTTGCAGCCGCTGCGGAAGGTGAGCGGGCGATGTGCCTGGATGTGTGGGAGCAAGAAGTACGCAAACCCATGCGTCAGTCCATCGATTGGTCCGGTATTTGGGACTTTATCGGTGTATCGCCATGGGAAGGCACCTGCGACCTGGTGGAGACCGTCACGTATTGCCTGGCGTGGAAGCAACAAGATCAGCAGCGCGGCGTATGGCTTTGGCAGCATGCCATGGAGAACGTGCGGTCGGCGGTCAAGACGCCAGTGTGGACAGCGTCTCGTAAACGCTTTGACCAACCCGAGCGAGACGAGTGGAGCCTCTGGAGCTTTTCCGAGCGAGACGAGCCGAGCCGCTGTAGCTTTTACGACCGCTGGCGGTATCATTTGTCGGTATTTGATTTTGAGACGGGAAGGTTTGTGCCAACCGAATTTCGATACGATGTGCGGCGGCTCTTGGAATACGAAACGCGCCGGGAAATGACTGTGGCGGCAATTGCGCTGGCGCGATATCAATTACGGCGCGGAAAAATGCCAGCGAATCTGGCTACGCTTGTCCCAGAGTTCTGCGCGAAGATTCCGCACGATTATATGGACGGGTCGGAGTTGCGTTACCGACTCAACACGGACGGCAGTTGGGTCCTGTATTCCGTCGGTGACGACGGCGTGGACAACGGTGGCGACCCGACCCCGGTTGAGCCGCGCCTTTTGTATCCGATTTGGGATGGTCGCGATGCGGTGTGGCCGCAGCCAGCAACGACTGATGACGCCGCGCGCGTTCCGTAATTCTCACCGCTTGGCAGTGGGATGAACTGTTGGTAGAGTGGCGGCGGCTTTACGATCAACCCCGAAGGCTTTCGGGGTAAAGGAGTCCAGCAACTGTCATGAGCGATGAGCAATTGAAAGAGTTGCAGCGACTGCGGGAGGAGATCCGCCAGCTTCAACAAAGGCTGGATGAGATCGGTTTCAGGCTTGACGAAATCGCAGCGCGGCCAGCAACGGCATCACCGCAAGAGGTCGCAGTCCCGCCACCGTTGCCAATTCCCGCCGCCGAGACGGCAGCCACTACAACAGCCGCGGAAGAGCCACCGGCCCAGCCACCGCCGGAAATCAAAGAGCCGCCTGTCGTCTCGCCGCCACCGGTGCTTCCGCCCGCTACACCCCAAGAATCTTTCGAGGTGAGACTCGGCACGTATTGGCTGCCGCGCATCGGCATCGCGGCACTGCTGACCGGTATGGTGTTTTTCGCGGCGTACATCACGCCGCGATTAACGGTGCCGCAAAAGGTGGCGGTCGGTTACCTGGTGTGCGTGGTCTTGGGCGGCTTGGGATTGTGGCTCGAAAAACGGATGCCGCAATTCGCGCGGATTCTACAAGCTGGTTCGTTGGCGCTGACGTATTTCGTCACTTACGCCGCCCACTTCGTCGAAGCGTTTCGAGTCATCCACAGTCCGGCCTTGGCGCTGACGTTGTTGGCGCTGGTGGTGATTGCGATTGTCGGCGTGGCGCAGGAACGGCAATCGGCCACGCTGGGAGGAATGGCTTTGTTCTTCGGTTACTACACGTCCGTCGTCAGCGGCGTGACCGGGTTCACTCTCGCCTCCAACGCGGTGCTGGCGCTGGCGGCGCTGTTCTTTCTCGCGAGGAACCGCTGGGTTCACATTTCCTATGGCGCGGTGTTGGCGACGTATCTGACGTACATGATCTGGGTCTGGCAACTGAATCGGTGGGGCGAACTCGATCATTTGCTTTGGGGTTCGGGCTACCTTGCTCCGGAAGCTTTCCGGCTGCGCGCCGCGTTTCTGTCGCTGTACTGGCTGCTGTTTGCGGTCGGCGGGCTGATTCTCGCGCGCGATTCGCTTGCCTCGGCCGAACGCAGCGGGTTGCTGACGTTGAACAATCTGTTTTTCTTTCTGTTGTTCACGTTGCTGATGCGTCACGCGTATCCCGAATCGCAGTGGCAGTTTCAATTTTGCTTCGGCGGCGCGCTGCTGATCGCGTCGGCAATTGCGTATCAGCGGTTCCAGCCCGAGCGGCTCACGATGGATGTATTGTTCCTGCAAGGGCTGGCTGTGGCGACGCTCGGCGTGATCAGCTATTTCAAGGGCGCCACGCTGATTGGCGCGCTGGCGGTCGAAAGCGCACTCGTGCTCGTTCTGTCCCGACACATGGTGTCGGGATGGGTTGCATGGATTGCGCGCGCGGCCTTTGCCGTGGCAGCGTTGTATGCCTGGGGAAAACTTCCGGACTGGAGCGAGCGGATGATCTACGGCGTTGCCTTTGCGTCGGCGATGGGTTTTGTCTGCGCGCGCCTCGAGAAACGACCCGCAACCGCGGACAAGCTGCTGCCTTTCAATCCGAGCAGCCTCTACTTCGCGCTGGTGTCCACGGTGCTGGCGATGGGCGCAGCTTGGCAGTATTTCGACGCGGATGCGAGACCGTGGGCGTGGATTGCGGGAGCCGTCTTGATCGCGTTGATCGGCGGGGCGCTGAGAACGCGCGAGATCGGATGGTCGGCCCACTTGCCGTTGGTGTGGGCCAATGCTGCTTTCTACTCGGCCAAATTCAATGACGAGCCGTGGCCGCTGGCTCAAGCGCTGGCCTTGGTCGCCGTAACACTCGGGTTCGGAGTGTTTCTGCGGCGGCGGACTGTCGGAGCGGCCGCGCTTGAACGTTCGCCGGAAGCTGCGGCGCCTTCGGCCATCGTGTTCGTGCCGTACGCGTTTGTCGCCACCGTCGCGGCGGTCGTGGCCACGGTGGATCATGCGCCTGAACGATGGCTGCTGAGCGTTCTGGTTGTTGAAACGCTTTTGTTGATTCTCGCGGCGTGGACGGTCGGCGAAGGAACTTACGCCGTGCTCTCGCTGATCCCGTTGGCGACGGGGACCATCGATTATCTCGCCGGCAGCAAGGCATCGCCGGGCAGTTGGTGGGCCAACGCGCTGGTAGCCGTGGTATTGCTTTGCATCGCGCAACGCGTGGCGAAGACGAGGGGTGACGCGTTTCGACTGTCGAAGGAATTGCAGCGGCTGATTCCAGCCATGATCGTGGTGGCGATCACGGCGCTTGCGGTCGTGACGCTGCGGCGGCTGGTGGCGCGCGAGTTTCTCACCGCGAGCTGGTCCGTGTGCGGGTTCGCGTTGTTGGCGCTCGGATTTGCGGCGAAGGAACGTTCGTACCGTGTCGCCGGGTTGATCGTGCTCGGATTGAGTCTCGGGCGCGCGCTGCTCTACGATCTCGCGCGATTGGAGGTTGTCTATCGCATCCTGTCGTTCATCGGCCTCGGCGTCATCTTGCTCGTACTCGCGTTCCTCTACACCAAGAACCGCGAGAAGATCGCGAAGTGGCTGTGACCGTCCGGTTTCGTAGGAGCGACATTCTTGTCGCGAGCCAAAGAAACAGATCGGGGCAAACCGGTCGAGGCAAGAATGCCTCTCCCACTAGGCGCAGGCACGTTGAGACCGAATTGTGCTAGCCGCTTTGGGCTTCCTGCATGATTTTTACGCCGTGACTGGTGCCGATGCGGGTGGCGCCGGCGGCAACCATCTTCTGGAGATCGGCCAGCGTGCGGATTCCGCCTGAGGCTTTGACGCCGATCCCGTGCGGTTTGACGAGCCGGCTCATCAACGCCACGTCTTCGACCGTCGCGCCGCCGGTGCTGAAGCCCGTGGAGGTTTTGACGAAGTCAACGCCCGCCTTCACGCAGAGTTCGCAGGCACGGACTTTCTCGTCGTGCGTGAGCAGGCACGTCTCGAAGATGACCTTGCAGAGCGCATCCGATTCCCGACAGGCTTGCACCACGCTCCGGAGATCGGCGAGCACGACTGCTTCGTCACCGGCCTTGAGCGCGCCGATGTTGATCACCATGTCGATTTCTGTCGCGCCGTCGCGCAGGGCAAACCGAGTTTCGTACACCTTCGTCTCGGTGAGACCGGCTCCCAACGGGAACCCGGCGACGGCAGCGACTTTCACGGGCGACCCGCGAAGTAGCGCGGCGGCGTGGCGGACGTGAAACGGATTCACGCAGACCGAGTAAAACCCAAATTCACGGGCCTCGGCGCATAGCCGGCCGATGTCGGCGGCGGTGGCTTCAGCCTTGAGCAGGGTGTGGTCAATCAACGCGGCGATATTCATGAGATCAGTGGCGCGCTTGTCAGGCGAAACCGAAGGCACTGTAGCAAGGGCCGTTACAGACCGGCAAGTTCCCTCTGATCTCGCTGAAATCTTCGACGCGTAGCTCACGTGCGACATTGGGAATTCCTGCTGAGGGTGTGGGCAGTCGAGGCCTACGGCGCTCAAGGTGCTGGTGGAGCGGCACTATGCGCCCGTACCATCGCAGGTTGGGTTGCGTCGTTGTGAGTTGGAGCACAGGGCGATCAGTATGGCAAGCGGACGGTGGCGAGAAAAAAGGTACGAAGCCGCTAGCGCGCAAAACGAATCCCAGTTATGGGATTATGGCAGCTTCTGGCGAAAACTGCGGCTCGGTGACCGACGTTAGGTCGGGGGGCACGATGGAAAACTTGGTTGGCCCCGATGTGGTGCTGAATCGCTGAGGCAGAAGAGGAAGTTGCCTGGGGCGTTCATCGGTGTTTGGAACGATGATCGTCAAAGTCTTGAGATTGCTGCCCTGTTGCGCCTTAAACATTGGCTTACCCCTGATTCAATTAACAGTGTCGACTAGAACGGAATCTATGTCAAGTGGCTATTCCAGGGTCCACCCCTGATGCCGGTGGATCGTACTCACCTTGGTGATTCCATCCGGACCTTTGTGGCCAGCGAGCTCATATTCGATTGTGGCCACGTCGGTTCGCTTCTCGCTTTCGATGAATGCGAGCTTGGCAGTGGCGACAGGTGTGACCGCGAAGTCACCGGGCTTCTGGTTCGGAAATTGAGCGACAAACTCCTGAGCGGGTTGGAACGGATCCTCCATGCGTATTTCGCGTTCGTAATCCAGATAAAGGTTCCACATAAGCTGCTCGACCCTGAGGGATGGGTCTTCAATGGTGCGAAGCCCAACCTGATCCTTGGCCTCGCGACGGTTGATCGGGTGCCCGTGAAAAAAAAGTTTTGAGGTCAAGTTGTCCACGATTTCGTTGATTTCGTGCTCATTCTGTCGTGAGTCCATATGGAGGGAGAGCAATTTTTTGGCCATCATTCTGGACTGGGACAAAGAGCGCTTCACGTTCCCGAGGGCCAAGGGGTGAACGTGTTCAGCGAGCTTGGCGACGGCCTGCACCAACTGATCCTCGTGTTGAATACCGGCGTCCTCTTTGATGAGCGCGATATAAGCAGTGACGTCTTCAACGCTGATCCCGATGGGTTGGGTGGGATTCGTGGGGTCGCGTGGATTAAACTGGTTTGCGACGGTCGGGTCAGTCGGTCCGAGCATGCCCATTGGGTGCATCAGAATGCGGTCGGCACCCAGGGCAGTGAGTGTAGCTGCACTGAAAGCGCGATGCGGCACAAGCACCGAGAATTTGGCGGCGTACTCCCTTATGAGGGTCACGAGGCGCCATGGGACTGTTCCGTCGCCCCCATCGCTATGCAGAAACAGGTCGATGTTTGCTTTTCTCTTGGGAGCGCGAATGAGTTTGAGGTGGTCGTAGATTTTCCTCAGCGAGTCCATTGCCATCTGGACTTCCATGCCGCGGCGGGTACTGGTGACATATGCAATGAGGTGTGTACCGCGTTCTTGCTGGATTCGTTTAATGATTTGAAGACGTCTGGGCTTCGGCATGGTGTATCACTCCTAGTGAGAGTTCTTGAGTGCCAACTATATTCCCGGGAGCGATGGTTGCAAGCTCTATCTCGTTGAGCGAGACTGAGGCGACGGTTTCTGTCGTTGATAAATTCAGTGCAGCAAGTGCTGACGAGCGGTGTGAACGCGCAGTTGGTCGTCATCGGCTTGTGTTTGTTGGCGGTTTCGTCTATCGTCCCTGAAATTTGGACCGAGAACCTGCATTGATTTCATCAGTGATTGGAAAGGGGTGGCGACAATCGTGAGACGTGTCGAGGCGCTGGTGATTGTCTTTCTGGCGTGGGGCGCGGTTGCGACGGAGGTGGCACGGGCAGCCGATCCGCCGGCCAGCTTGAAAGAGTTCAGCGAGTTCAAGCAAGCCGATCTGAATCGGCTCTTGGACGGCGAGATTTTGGCGGAGCGCGGGTCGCTGATGAATTTCCCCAACGGAATCTCGGCGCAAACCTGTTTCGCGGTCGCCGGTTCCGCGGAAGACGTCGCCAAACGATTGCAGGTCTGGGATCCTTCGCCGCACGGGGAGTTGAAGGTCTATGCGTATCATCTATTACACAACCCCTGTGACAGCGCCGACTTCAAGTCCTTGAGTTTCAAGTCCAGCGAACGTCCCGTGCGGTGGCTGCTGGACAAGACATCGGCCACCACGGAGAACAAGTCGGAACTCAACCTCAGCCGTGACGAAGCGCAGGCTTTGGCGCGCTGCCTGAAAATGAGTTCGGAATCAGATAAGGCCGCGCATTGTTGGATGCAGCTTTTATTTGCGCGGGCTTCGGCGTTCCAGCGCAACGGACTCGGCGGGAGCGCGTCGTACGAGGTCGCGGGACAAACCGTGTCGGTGGCCGCGCAGCTTCATTCGATGTTGCTGGAACAACTGGAAATCGCCCGCGAGTTTCTCCCCGTCCTGAAAGCCGGCGGCTTGCTGCCTAGCCGTGACATCGCACCGCCACCGCCCGCGCACTACTGGAGTTTCTTCGAGGCGGACCATCATGCCACGCTGAGTCTCGGAGCCATCTATCTCGTCCCAGTGAACGACCATTTTCAGGTGATGGACGAGGAATATTATGTCTGCGGCAACTACTACACGTCGGTGACCCTCTACGAAGTCTGGCCGATTCAGGTCGGGCAGAGGACGGGGGCATTGGTGTGGCGGGGCGATTTCTTTGCCGCGCCGACGTTGTCGTTCACGAAGGGAACCGAACGGATCGCGTACGGCGCGATTATGCTGCAAGAGATCAAGAAAGAAATCCGCTCCTTCCAAGAGGACGTTAAGGCAAAACGGTGACTCGGAACCCATCTCATGAATGGTGGGACAGGCCTCCGTGCCTGTCCAACTGCCCCTGCACAGGTCCGAGCAGGACTCGCGACTCCAGCCCCGATCGGATCGCGGGGGCGCGATTCTGTCGGCCTCGGAGCAGGGACAACCGCCGAGGCGGGGCAAGCGCCTGTGCCACCGAACATTTATGAAACCGGTTTATCCTGGGTTCCGCGTGTTGGTGTTGTGCGGATTGCTGTCACTGCCCCGCGGCACGGCCTGTGCCGCCGGCAGCATGAACGTCTCTCAGGAACTCGATGCCGAGTACAGCTATGTGGGCGGCGTCACCACGCACGCCTTTGGGAAAGACGTCGGATCAGTGAGCGAGCAGTACGGGGACATCAAATACGTTCTCTCACCCCAGGTGACGAAAGACCTCCTGCTGCGGTTCGGTTTTGAGTGGCAACGGTTTTCGTTCGGAGTGTCCGGCAACGCGCCGGTGCCCGACGCGCTGCAACAAGTCAGTGCGGTCATCGGAGCCGATTACGAACTGACCGATCAATGGCTCATGCGGCTGGAAGTGCAGCCGGGCGTTTACAGCGAATTCAGCGATGTGAACTGGCGGAACGTCGACGCCCCGGTTGTGTTGGGCGGCGTATATCTTGTAGACGCCGATCTGCAATGGACTTTCGGATTGCGAGTCGATCTGCGCAGCCAATACCCGGTTCTGCCCGGCATCGGCGTGCGCTGGAAGTTTGCGGATGCGTGGACGTTGGACCTGATCGCTCCGCATCCTCGGTTGGAATACGACGTGACTGACTGTTTGCAGGTTTACGGTGGGGCAGCCATCGAAGCGGGAACGTTCAGGGTCGCGGAGCATTTTGGCAGCGATCATGGCCGGCCGAAGCTGGACGGCGCGCCGGTGGATTATTCTGAAGTCCGTTTCGGCGCGGGCTTGTCTTGGAAGGCGCTGCCCAGTTTGACCGTTGAAGCGGAGGCCGGGTGCGTGCCGTACAGGGAATTCGATTTCTTTCACGAATCGGCTGCCATTCGCAGCTACACCGCGCCCTACGGACAAATCGCCTGTCACGCGCGGTTCTGATGGCGCGCCCAGCAAGATAGGAACAGGCGGGAAACCCCGTCCCCGGGGGCCGTAGCCAGAAACCCTTTATCAGTCCGGATACGCCCTTTGACCGCTGGCTATGGCGGCTGAATGTTGCCCGTTACTTGGCGCTGCCGGACTTGCCCTGCTTCGCCGTATAATGCAGGTTCGTGGTTCCCACGAAGGCTTCGGTGTCTAGCAACAAGATCACCGGGAAATTGGTCACCAGTACCCCTGGCTTCGAGATGTTGGAACTGATCATACTGTACTGCGCCCACGTGGTTTGGAACGAACCCTTCAACGTTGCACTGAGTGTCCACAGGCCGGTCTTCTTGTTGTAGGTCGGCTTGCTGAACGTGCTCACGCCGTTGAGTCCACTCCCTTTGCTGCCGAGGGTAAAGGACACATTCGTACCGCCGATGTCCAACGTGGCCAGCTTGCCGGCGAAGTTGTAGCTCGCAGGCAAACCGAGCGTCGTGCCCTTGACAGTGCAACTGTCGGCATCGGTCTTGGCGAAGTTCAGATTCAACTGCAGCCTGGTGATGGTCAACTGGCAGGCGACGGCCACGTTCAAGTTGCTGCTCGTTGTCGCCTGCTCGCCGGTAACGGTCACGCTGGCGGCGTACGGCCCGCAATTGGTGTTGTAGGCGTGCGTGGCGAGATTCGTCGATAACGACCCGCTGGAAGAGCCATCGCCGAAGTTCCATTGATAGCTCAGCGCGCCCCCCTCGGGATCAACGGCGCTCACCGCAAAGACATTGGTCTCTCCGGCGACGACCGCCGCCACATTGCCGACCTGTAGCAACGCATTGGTGACCGCGGGAATGGAGGTGATCATCACTGTGGAAAAGATCGCGTGCACCATTTGCGTGGCGGTATTCTGGTTCGCGCTGTTGTCCGTGGCGATCACCGTGATGATGTTCGTTCCCAGAGACAGGCTGATGGCCTCCGACCAATTGGCGCCACTGAGCGTCGCGCCAACCCCATTGACGGTCACTCTCGCGATCCCGCTGGCGTCGCTGGCCGTGCCCGTCACGGTCACACCGGCGTTGGTGAAGGTCTGGTAGTCAGCGGGCTCCAGTATGGCGAGTGTTGGCGGCGTGGTATCCGGCGCGGTCACGACGACGTAATTGGGCTGCGTGTTGGTGCTGGCGCCCAGCGGACCGCTGACAATCAGGGTCACCGTGTTCGTGCCCGCGGCATGATACGTGTACTGCAAGCTGGTCAACGTCGTGTTGGTTGTCGCCCCGTCGCCGAAGTTCCAGAACCGGTTCGTAATGGTGCCGGTCGAACTGTCGCTGAACGTGACGGTCAACGGAGCCGGCCCGGTTGTCGGGCTGCCGCTGAAGCGGGCGGACGGCACGATGGCGCCGGCCAAGGCATAGATCAGGTTTCTCCCGGTCGGGGTGCCCCAGCCGGTGCAGAGGTCGTAGCCGGCAACCGCGTAGAACTTGGTGGGGCTGCTGCTGGTGGTGTTATTGCCGGTTGTGATATCGTGGAAGCACGCCGCATAGGTTGTCCCCGTGCCGATCGCGTAGATGGCCGGGTTAACCAGCCCGACAGTTGGCTGGCCGTAAGCCGCGGCTTGCTGGTTGACCAACGCGGTGAAGCTCGCCCACAGCGGCGTGGCAAGACTGGTGCCGCCGATTGTTTCCTGCTGGCCATTGTCGGCTACGATGGCAATGTTATCACTAACCATGGCGACATCCGGAACGTTCCGCATGGTCGTCGATCCCTGATTGGCGGACATGCTGATGCCCTGTTGCCAGCTCGGAATGGAGTAGATGGTGCTGATCCCGCCGCTACTGCCACTAGAGCCTTGGTGGCGGCTATAACCCCAGTTCCAGACGGTTTCCGACACCCAACTGCCGCCCGGACCGGTGGTCGTCAACGTGGTCCCACCGACTTGCGTGATATACGGGTCATCCGACGGAAAATCTGGAGCTGTCGACCCGGACAAGGCATCGGTATCCCCCGAAGCGTTGAAGAATGACTGTCCCTGGGCCGCCATTTGCTGAAAGAATTGATCGGCAGTCGCGTCGGGTCCATCAACGCCAAATACCCAGGAACAACTGAGTTGCTTGGCCTGATTGTCCGAGGCCATTCGGCTCAGGACGTCGTTCGCGATGCCATTTGGACCGGCTTCATAGACGATCACTTTGGATAGTCCCGGTGCCATGGAAATCGTCATCTCGATGTCCAGCGCCACCTCGCTGTTCCCGCTGTTCGGGCCGGTGGTCGGGGTCCCTCTGAACCCATCCAGCAACACATTCGCCAGTTTGACGCTCGGCAATCCGGTCTGTTGCTCATACGTCGCAATGTCGTTGGCGTAGTAGCCATCAAACTCAAGTAGTCCGACCACTTGCCCTGCACCGGTGAGATCGGTTACGCCCGGGAGATACGCGGCCCGAAAATCGTAACCCATGTAGGCACCGCTTGGCCCCGAGCCGACGTTCGGCGTCGCGTTCTTCGCCTTGCTGCTGGGTTTTCGGATTAGTTGCTTCGGATGCGGCACGGTATAGTTATTCAGGCCGCTGATGTCCAACACCGGAACAGCCAGGTCTAGCGACGGCTCGACATCTGGCGCATAGAACGTGCGGGCTTCCGTCGGGTGCTGGTAGACGCGCATCGTCAAATGGAAAACCTTCTCGATATCCGCCACCGACCCATTCACATCCAGCAGGACGCGACCGGGATGCCGGCCGGTCACCGTCAAGCCGTTGGCCTTCACGAAATCGATGAGAGCCTGGTAATCATGTTCTGTCGGACCAAACATTTCCGCGAACTGCTCCGGCGTCAGATAGCGACGGTAATTGGGACTAGCCGGGTCATAGATCTGCTGGAGCAGGTTGTTGAGTCCTTCCTTGTTGCGCAGCGGAAGCCCGATCGCCAGATCCAAATTCGTCGTGCCAGGCAGGCTGCCCGTTGGCTGCAAACGCGCCACCGCTGCCGGTACGTGACCGCGCAGGACTTGTACGCCCGCCGCCCGGACCGGCGTGCCGAAAACCACCCCCGCCAACAGCAATAGCGGCAACCACCATTGGCCTCGACGACGTTCTGACTCCAAAAGCTTCATGAATCGAGAGACTAATACCCCAGCGTGTGCGCTTTCGCAAATGCCAAGGGAAACGGCCCAGACGAATTGCCGGGGTCGTTCGGTAAGTTGCAGCGGTGCGGGCATCTTAGCGCGCTGGCGGCGGCTTCAGCCAGTGCCAGCGCGGGATACCGAAAAGGCCCCTGATAAAGTCTGGGAGGCTTCACTTTGAAACCCTTTCGGTTCACACCGTGTTTGTGAGAGTGTGTTCAGGTGGCGGCCGACAACCGTCTCCCTGACCGCCGGGAAGCTGCGGATATATCTCATCCAAGGTCAACTGGCCGTCACCGTTCTTGTCGAGCGTCTTCAACGCCGCCGACGCATTAGCGATCTCACTGGCATCGATCACGCCGTCATGGTTCACGTCCAGCGCACTCATGATGGGATCGGGAGGCGGCGGAGGTGGGCGATGCTTTACGTCGGTCCCGTCTTGCCCTTCTGGGGGCGGAGGCGGGGCACCTTCGCCACCGGGACCGCCAGGCCCGAACTGCGGACGCAGCTCGTCGGGCGTCAGTTGGCCGTCGCCGTTCTTGTCGAGCGTCTTCAACGCCGCTGGCGCGTTGGCGATTTCGTTGGAGTCGATCACGCCGTCATGGTTCACATCCAGCGCCGCGAAGAGCGGCGAAGGAGGTAGTGGGGGGCGTTCACCCTGAGGAGGCGAGCTATTTGTTCCCTGGGCGTTTGCCATCCATGCGGATGCACCCAGTGCGAGCGCTGTCATCAGTGCTGTGCATGAGGTCTTCATCATCTTGCTGCTCCTTTCGGGTTCTCAGTTCAAAACCTCGGTTTGTTTGTTCTGCTCAATAAGACCTTGTGGGCATGACAAGACATCGGGCGGGCGCATGACAAAACTGTAATACTGCTGCGCTTGGCGCCCGCCCCCTGCCGCTGTATGCTGTTTGGCGTGAAAGTGCTCGTGGTTGAGGATGACCGAAAGATCGCGTCTTTCGTCCAGAAAGGGTTGAAGGAACAGGGCTTCGTTGTCGAAGTATGCGGGGACGGCAATGAAGGGTACAACCGCGCGATGCGGCAAACGTACGATGTAATCGTGCTCGACATCATGCTGCCGGGCCGCGATGGCCTGAGCATTCTGCGCGCGTTACGGGAAAAGAAGAACACCGTCCCGGTCATTCTGCTGACAGCGCGCTCGGCCATGAACGAGCGTGTGGACGGACTGAATTTGGGCGCGGACGATTATTTGGGGAAGCCGTTCTACGTGGAAGAACTGATCGCGCGCATTCAAGCTGTTGTTCGCCGCGCGTCGGGAGAGCAACTGACCCAACTGACAGCCGGTGAGTTGACGGTGAACCTGATCACCCGTCTGGTGAGGCGGGAGGAACAGCGAATCGAATTGACGAATCGGGAGTTCAACCTGCTGGAGTTGTTGATGCGCGCGCCCGGGCGTGTGTTCACGCGCACGCAGATCCTCGAACACGTCTGGGGGTACGACTTTGACCCACAGACGAACGTCGTGGACGTCTGCATCCGCCGTCTGCGCGCGAAGGTTGATTCGCCCTCAGCGCCATCGCGGATCGAAACGGTGCGTAGCGTCGGGTACCGGTTTCGCTGGCCGGAGTAAGACGGGATGAAGTTTCGTCTCAAAATCACGCTGCTATCGCTCCTGATCTCCGGCGCGCTGTTGGTCGGCTTCGGGCTGTATTTCCTCGGAATCATCTCGAGGGTACAGATGGACCGGGTTGATCGCGAGATCTGGGCGCTGGGCAACACGACACTCCGTCATCAGATGCCGCGCGAGTTCTGGCGGGATGTCGGCCAGTCGATGCAGACTCTCTATGGCGATGAACGGTCAAGCCAACTGGTGGCCCGTGTGTTGGATGCGCAAGGCAGGGTTCTCTACAGTTCGCCGCAGTTCCCGCGCGAGATGGTTGAGATATCTTTGCCGGTTCTGGAGTTCGATGGATCTTCACCGCCCGGACCGGCATGGCGCGACGAGCCAGAAATGCCCCCTGAACCGCCGCCCGAACCGCCAGAGCGCGACGAGCCAAGAATGCCTCCACCGCCGCCGTTGGCGCGGATGAAGAAACCGGTTTTCCAAACCGTGAAGACCTCTGACGGTGAATGGCGCGTCGGGATTCTGGGCAACGAGACGGTGACCATGATGATCGGCGTCAGCCTCGCAGCATATCACCGCGACTTCGATCGTGTTCGCAATGCGTTTCTGGTCACTGTGCCGTTGGGATTGCTCGTGTTGGCGGCGGGCGGCTGGCTGCTGGCAACGCATGCGTTGCGGCCGGTCGCGCTCATCACCCGCACGGCCCAGGGGATCACCGCCCGAGGTCTCGATAAGCGGATTCCGATCACCACCGCCGATGCCGATCTGGCGCGTTTGGTGGAGGTGATCAACGGGATGCTGGATCGATTGGAAAAGAGCTTCCAACAAGCGGTGCGATTCAGCGCTGACGCCGCGCACGAGTTGCAGACGCCGCTGACCGTGTTGCAGGGCGAGTTGGAGCAGGCCATCCAGACGGCCGCGGTGGATTCCGACGAGCAGCAGCGCTACGGCGATCTGCTGGAAGAAGTGCAGCGGCTCAAGGCGATCGTCCAGAAACTGTTGCTTCTGGCGCGCGCCGATGCCGGGCAGTTGGCCCTGCATCTGGAAAGCGTGGACCTGACCACCTTGCTGGAAGATGCGATTGAGGACGTGAAAGCCATCGCGCCGGAGTTGGAGGTACAGCAGCACATTCCTGCCCGCATTCGCGTGATGGCCGACGCCGATCTACTGGCTCAAGCGATCCGCAATATGACGAGTAACGCCGTGAAGTACAACTGCGAGCGTGGCCGGGTGCGATTTGAACTGGAGACCACCAGCGGGATCGCACGTTTCACCTTGAGCAACACAGGCACGCCGATTCCTGAAGAGGACCGGGAGCGGGTGTTCGACCGGTTCTACCGCGTGGACAAATCCCGGAGCCGACGGGTTGGCGGCGCGGGGTTGGGCTTGAGCCTCGCGCGAGAGATTGCCCGGGCGCATCACGGTGACGTGGTGCTCAACCCCGTGCACGACGACCTGATCTCCTTTACGTTGACCCTCCCACTGGCGGACGCCTCCGTCCAAGCGCTGTCCACCTGACTGAAGGCATTACCCGTCGCGCCCGCCGCACCGTTTCATGAAGTTTCTGTAATGCTGCCACCTCATGTTCCGTAATGATGCTCGTGCTCACTACAAGCAGAGCATTTGGAGAGGTTTGTTCCCTCCAAAACACGGAACTACAACCAACAAACGAAAGGAGATCACAATGAAGAGCAACACGTTGGTCGCATGTTGCGCGGTAATCGCAATTGCGACGGCTCTAACCATGTGGCTCGCACATTCCCGGTGGCAGCATCATCGCGATGACGCTGCCATCGCAATTACGCCGTCTCCAACAATGCGGTCGCCAGAGGCGGCGGCTCAAACGAATCAACCACCAAAGGCAGCCATCGAGCAATTCGACAATGACCGCGACGGGGAAGTCTCCAATGTCGGATTCACCCAACCGGCCAAGGAGTCCACCAAACTGGATCGCAACGATGACCGATTCATCACTCCAGACACTGCACCGCAAGGACCACCACCGGGGCAAGGGCCGCCGCCCGGAAATCGTTCTGGATTCACCGGACCGACCGTGAAGTCGACCAGATTGGATCCCAATAGTGACCAATCCATCACTGCGGACGAAGCGCCGCCAGAACCGCCGCTGGACGAAGGGCCACCGCCAGGGGAAGGTTCCCCACCGGAAGACGGGCCAATGGAGCAAGGGCCGCCACCGGGTGAAGGACCGCCGCCTGAAATGGGCCCTGAGTGAATCGGCAGATGAGAAAACCGGGAACGGCGTCCGAGACGCGGGAATACCCTCCCGCGCCTAGGTTAGCATTCACGAGACGGCGAGTTCTTCGCGGATGTTGGACCGTGATTGATGCGACTACCCGTGATTCCGCAGTTTCACGCGCAACGGTCTGATCTCCACTTCGTGTCCGAGTATGGATGAAGGGTCAGACCTGCATTCATGACAAACACCACTTGCGTTAGATCCGTGAACCGTTTCCGCCGCCAGTTCCAACCGCTTGACCGCCTATGCCACACCGCTGCCGCAAGCGAGTAGACAAACAAATGGCGCGCCCAGCAGGAGTTGAACCTGCAACCTTTGGTTCCGTAGACCAACGCTCTATCCAATTGAGCTATGGGCGCGCGGAAATCGCACAGACTATTATGCCGGATTCAACGCGCTGGCAAGCAAATCAGAGTCAAGCCCGCGATCCGGTCGCGCCCGTTGTCCGCCGGTAGGCGGATCAGCCCGCCGGCTTGACTGTTAGGGGATGCCGCATGACACGGGCGGGACGCCCGCGCTACTATGGGGCAATACCAAGAGGCGTCCCTCGACGACCAACGGCTTGTTTCCCGCATGGCGAAACCGTGCGGCCAACCAACCTTGAGAGCCTTTACGCTTTCTTTGCCGCCGCCTTGATTCGCTCTGGAGACAAGGGCAACTGGAAGAGTCGGACGCCGATGGCATCATAGATGGCGTTGGCAAGTGCGCCACCCATCGTGATGATGGCGGGTTCGCCGCCGCCTTGTGGGGCTGAATCTTTGTTGTCGATAATGATCGTCTCGATTTTCGGCACCCATGAGAACCGGGGAATCTCGTACGTATCGAAATTCAGGTCGAAAAGCTCTTTGCCTTTGAAACGGATGTGCTCTCGCAAGGCATACCCAAGGCCCATTGTGACGCAGCCTTCCATCTGGATCGTGGCGGCTTCCGGATTGATCGCCAACCCCATGTCCTGCGCGCAAACCACCCGTTTGACCTTGACGTTGCCCGTCGCTTTATCGACTTCGACCTCAGCCATGGTTGCCACGTACGTTCCCGCGTCGATTCCACAGGCGATGCCGCAGCCCTTGCCGCTCGGCGCCTTGGCTGGTTGCCATCCGAATTTGTCGGCAGCCGTTTTCAAGACGCGTTGTATTTTTTGGTCAGTCAGGTTCTGCATCCGGAATTCCAACGGATCCACGCCCGCCTTCGCAGCCATGATGTCGATCTGGGATTCTCTGGCAAACGTGTTGGTGTTGTTGCCCGGCGCGCGCCAGGCTCCCGTGGCAAACGGATGAGCACTCGGACCGCCTCCAAAACCTCCGCCGTGGGAGATCGTGCTGTGGTTCGGAACGTCATAGAACTGCGCCGCACCGCGTTCGCCGGCATAATACACGTGATAATCCCAGAAGCTGATGCGGCCCTTGTCCGTGATGCCCGATTTGATTTTGATCACCGCAGCCGGTCGGAATGAATCGTAAAAGAATTCCTCGTTCCGCGTCCAAGCGACCTGGACCGGTTTCCCGCTCAGTTTCGCCAGACGCGCAGCTTCCACCGCTTGGAGGTTTCTGGTTTTCCCGCCGAAGCCGCCTCCGACGAAGATTGGCATGACCCGCACGTTCGCCGGTGGGAAGCCGAGTTCCCTCGCAACTTCCTGTTGGACGCTGAACGGTGCCTGGGTGGACGCCCAGACGGTGGCTTTGTCGCCTTCGATCTTCACGACCGCCGTGTGCGGTTCGATCGGGGCGTGCGCCTTGTAGCCATCCAGATAGGTCTGTTCGACAACTGCCTTCGCTTCGCTTTGGCCTTGTTGAAGGTCGCCGCCATGCGCCACGGTCCGACCTTCGGCAGCGTTTTTCAGCAGATAGTCGAAGATATTCTTGTCATCGAGGTCGGATTGCGGCTTGTCGAATTTCGCTTTGATTTTCGACAGCGCCATTTCGGCGACGTCCGGATGCTTGTGCAGGACGGCAACAAAATCGCCTTCCTTGATCACCTGGACGCCTTTCACCTTCTCGGCTTCGGAGACATCGACATCAACCAGTTTGGCGTCGTGCGCGGGAGGACGCAGTATCTTGGCATACACCATGTCGGGGAACTGAATGTCTCCGGCATATTTCGCCTTGCCCGTGACCTTCTCCAGTCCATCCCGGCGCGTGAGCGATTGGCCTATGATCTTGAATTCTGCTGGTTTCTTGACGGCCACCTTCCCCGTGGCATGCCGTTCGATCTTTTTGCCTTTGGCAAGCTGCGCATAGGTAACGCGGTTTTGTTTGTTCTCCTTGTCGAACACAACACCGTTTTCCGTCACCAGTTTTTCAACAGGCGTTTTGAGGTTCTCTGAACCCAATTCCAACAACACCTGTCGGGCTTCGGCACCCGCCGCCCGCATGGCCGGTCCAAAAGATCGGGTCGAAAGAGAGCCGAACGTTCCCCCATCGAACGGGCAGAGATCCGTGTCGCCCATGACCATGTCGACCGCATCGAGCGGCACATCGAGTTCATCCGCGATCTCTTGGGCCAACCCGGTGACGATCCCCTGCCCCATTTCAATCTTGCCGGTGTAACACGCGACGCGGCCGTCTTCGCCGATCCTGAGAAACGCGTTGAAATCAGTGGGTAAACCTCGCCCTCCCCCGCGGCGGCCAGCTCGACCTTCCTGGGCCAGGACCGACAGATCACCGATGGTGAAAAAGAGGATGATGCCACTGCCGGTGGCCTTGATGAAATCGCGCCGGTTCAGTCCCGTGTCGATCTGGTGATCGGTGAAATCGGTTTCAATGTAGCGATTGTGGTTCATGTTACTTCCCTCCTTGCATTTCTTTCGCCGCCGCTTGAATGGCTCGGACGATCCGGTTGTGGGCTCCGCAACGGCACAAGTTGTCCTCCATTCCCTCAACGATTTGTGAAGGGGAAGGTCGAGGGTTTTTCCGCAGGAACGCGTAGGCGTTCATGATCATGCCGGACGTGCAATACCCGCACTGGAGCGCGTCGTTTTCCATGAACGCCTTCTGCAACGGATGCAGAGCGCCATCCTTCGCCAATCCCTCGATGGTGACGACCTCTTTGCCTTGGACGGATTTGACAATGGTTTGGCACGATCGAACGGCCTCGTTGTTGACAAGAACCGTGCAAGCGCCGCAGAAGCTTTCACCGCACCCGTACTTGGTTCCCATCAATCCCAGATCGGTGCGCAAAACCCACAACAACTTCCGGTCGCTGTCCACGGTCAGTTTGGTGGGTTTGCCGTTGAGAGTAAACTGCACAGTTTCTTCCATAACAAGCTCCTTGGTTCTTACAGATGAAAGGTTTTCCGAAGCGCGCCTGACGCAATTCGACTTCTGCTTGTAGCCGCACCGTTTAGATTGTTCCGGCAAAACATGCTACAGATTTCCGAAGAGGTATTTGGAGGGCCACGCTCCGTCGTGGCCGCGTTGGTGAAACGGACGCGACGGAGCGCGTCCCTCCAGTTTGGTTGCGGCCTTGTGCCGCCTTAGGGTGCGTGAATTGTGCAGCCAGCACAGGCTACAGCCTGCGGCTACAGGTTTCATTCGGGTCCTCAAGGGAAACACAGTCCACTGGCCAGTCAGGTCGGTAATGCCATGCGCCTGAAGCGTTGTTCCCTCCCTCGATTCACAAGCGTCGATCATGAGCTGAGCACGGACAAGACAATTGCACGGGCTAAGGTTTGGCCCCAAACGGGGTGACCAGGAAGGTTTATATGCAGACCCAACTGCTGACCGCAAGATTTTTTCAGCCGCAATTGGGAGGTGGGACCTGTTGACTTATGTCGACTCGGACAGAACATGACCGTGGCTAATCGAAAAGGAGGACGGACAATATCCGCAGCGCCGCAGCCAAAACAACCACGCCGGTCATCTGCCGCACCCGCGCCTGCGACACCCGGTGCGCCCCCAACCGGCTGCCGAGTTGACCGCCGACGAACACCGCGCCCGCCAGCGCCAGCCATTGCCAGTCGTGAAAAGCGGCGGAGCCCTTCAGAAGTTGACCGGCAAGCCCGGACAGCGAGTTTAACAATATGAAGACCGCCGAGAATGCCGCCACCTGTTTCGGCGCGGCCCAACCCAGCAGCAACAGCACCGGCGCGAGAAAAATTCCGCCGCCAATCCCCACCATGCCGGACAGCAACCCCAGCCCGGCCCCGACCACGATGCTCCCGGCACGATGCGGCGGTCGCGCCACTTCTTCCGCTCGTTTGTTCCCGACCGGCCAGATCAGCAACACACCGGCCACGAGCAGCGATACTCCCACCAGCAGCATGAAACTTTCGCGCGTCAGCGGCATTCGTCCGCCCACGAACGCCAGCGGCACCGAGCCCAGCGCGTACGGCCAGAACTGCCGCCAGTCGAAGTGACCGGCCCGCGCGAAGTGGTACGTGCCACCCACGGTCACCACGATGTTGCACACCAGCGCGATGACTGGAATGCGGTCATGCGCGAAGCCGGCCAACGTCAACACCGCGATGTAGGCCGAGCCGCCGCCAAAACCGGCCATCGAGTAAATCGCCGCCGCCGCGAAAAACAACAACGCGATGAACCAGATACTCATGAGCCGATCCACCGCCCGTCGCTCGGGCCGTAAAATTCCTTCTTCCAAATCGGCACGCGCCGCTTCACCCCATCAATGACATACCGGCACGCTTGAAATGCCGCGTCGCGGTGGGCCGCCGTCACGCCGATCCACACCGCGAGGTCGCCCACCTGCAGATGCCCGACCCGATGGACGCAGCGGATGTCGAGAACGCCAAACTTCTGCCGCGCTTCCTCCAAAACCCGGTTGCCCTCGCGTATCGCCATGTCGGCGTACGCCTCGTACACCAACGACTGCACCGGCCGGCCTTCGTTCTCATTGCGCACCCGGCCTTCGAACGTCACGAACGCGCCTGCCGCCGGATTGCGCGGCGTCTCGGGAGTGATCGGCTTGTCGGAGAGACTGAACACGGTGTCAACCTCCAGCCACCGGCGGGATGAACACCACCGTGTCGCCGTCCCGCAACGCGCGCTCTGGCGACACGAACTCCTCGTTCACCGCCACGCTCAACGCCGACAACGGCGCGCCAAACCCGTGCCGCTGCCGCAGCTCCTCCCACAAAGCCGCCGGTGTCGCCGCCGACGTGCGGATGTTTTCCTCGCTCACGCCCGCTTGTTCGCGAAGCATGGCAAAGTACCGGATGCGCAGGGTCATGGTTTTGGCGTCGTTGCCGCCCGCTCGTACTCCAGCGGATCGTTCACATTGTCAAGCGCCCGGTGATCGGCAAGTTCAACCAGGTGCACCGGCGAATTGATCAGCGCCTTGCGCGGACAATGGAGGCCATGTGTAACAAACTCCAGCAACCGCGCCCGTGCTGCCGGCTCGTAAATCGCGCACAACGGCTCCGGCAAACCATCATGAGCGCTGCGAAACGCCGTCGCGATTCTTTGCGGATCACGCGCCGCGAGCAATTGACGGAGTGTCTCGCGATTCAGAAACGGCAAATCACACGCGACAACGAGCCACGCCGCTTCGCGATGCTCGTCCAGCGCCGTCAGGATACCGGCCATCGGCCCGATCTCGTCATACCGGTCAACAAGCTGCGGCCATTGGCTCAGCGTCTCTCGACGGGTGCGCACGGACAAATACACGCGCCCGCAAAACTCCTGCAGCAGTTCATAAGCGACGACCGCCTGCGGTCGCCCATCGCCGTAGGTCAACAACGCCTTGTCGCGCCCCATTCGTGCGCTCCGGCCACCGGCCAGCACCAGGCCGAACAGTTCACCGGGCGGCGTAATCACGCTTTCCTCCCGTCTTGCGGAGCAACCGCGTCCGTTCGATCACGATCTCTGGCGACACCGCCTTGCACATGTCGTACACCGTCAACGCCGCCGCCGACGCGCCGACGAGTGCTTCCATCTCAACGCCGGTCTTGTGCACCGCGCTCACCCGGCAACGAATCACAACCTTCCGCCCGGCAAGTTTGATGTCGAAATCGCAACCTTCGATTGGCAGCGGATGACAAAATGGAATCAGCGACACGGTGTTCTTCACCGCCATCGTGCCGGCCACGATCGCCGTCTGGATGACCGGCCCTTTCGGCCCGTGAATCTCGCCGCCGCGCAACAGTTTTGCCACCGCGGCGGGCAACCTCACCACGCTCTCCGCCACCGCTTCGCGCCGGGTCGCCGTTTTCGCGCCGACGTCCACCATGCGCGGCCGGTTCTTCGCGCTGACGTGTGAAAGTTTCTTCATGCGATCACTCTGGCAGACCAAAGCCACAACCGGCAGACTGTTCCGCCGCCTTCCTCGACCTGGACAAACCCGTCCGCCGCGGCCAACGCCGCGAGATCGCCCGAGGTGTTCAAGTCCACCGGCTTCGCCCGCAGCCGTCCGTCCTCGCACCGCACCCGCACCGGTACGAACTGCACGTTGACCGCGGACACCTTTTCATCAAGGCAAGCCGTCAGCGCCGGTACTGGTGCGAGCAACGGCAGCACGTAACGATGCAGCGTCACCAGCGTTGATACCGGATTCCCCGGCAAGCCGAACACGAGTTGCCCGCGGGCCGTCCTGCCGGCCCACATGGGGCGACCGGGGCGCTGGCGCACGCGGTGAAAAAGCTTCTGTACGCCGAGCGTTTCGAGCGTCTCCGGCACGAAATCAGACCGGCCTCGCGACACGCCACCGGTCACGAGTACCACGTCCGCTGTTTCCAGCGCCGCCTGCAGGCCGGCGCGCAATGCGCCCGGTTCGTCGGGCAGATGCATCAGCGTCACCTCGGCAATACCGGCCAGCGCGGCACGGATGGCATGCGGATTGGAGCACCGAATCTGGTGCGGCGCAGGCGCGGCGTCCACGTTCACGAGTTCATCGCCGGTGCTGATGACGGCGACCGTTGGCAACCGGCTCACGCGCAGTGTCGTCTTGCCGACGGTCGCCGCGACAGCGATCTCGGCGGCGGTGAGTCGCGTGCCGGCACGCACGAGCACGTCGCCGGGTTTCCGGTCGGAACCGGCAAAATGGATGCACTGGCGTGGCGCGACGTTGCCGGTAACGGTGGCGCCGCCATCGCGCACTTCAATGTCCTCGATCGGCACCACGCAGTCCGTGCCGACCGGCAGGACTGCGCCGGTCATGACTTCGAGGCAGGTGTCGGCGGCCGGCAGGGTCAGCGCCGGTCGGCCGGCGGCCTGGGTGCCGGTGATCTTGAATTCGCGGCGGCCGGACTGCCACGCGGCGAACGAGAGCGCGATGCCGTCCATCGTAACGCGGTCGAACGGCGGAAAGGGGCGGTCGGCGATGAGATCCTCGCGCAAAACGCGGCCGTGTGCATTGGGCAACGCGACCGTGGTTTCCGGGAATCGCGGCGCGACGGCGGCGAGGCGACGGTCGGCTTCGGCGACGGTGATTTCGTCAGCCACCGATCTGGGAGACGGTGCGGTTGGTGGCATAACGGCCTTCCTGGACTTCGTGCCCCGACGGCTTACGGCGGAGGCTCTCGGTAATGAGCGCGCGCAGTGCGTCGTCGCTGGCACCCTCGCGGAGCGGGCTGAGCAGGTCCACTTCGTCAGCGCGCAGCAGGCAGAGCCGCAGGATGCCGTTGGCCATGAGCCGGACGCGGCCGCACTGGGCGCAGAATGGGCGAGTGACGGAGCTGATGAAACCGAGTTCGCCGCGCGCGCCGGGCAGCTTGAAGACACGGGCTTCACCGTCGAGCGCGCCGCCGTAGAGCGGTGCGGCCGGGCCTAGGGCGGCGGTGATGGAGGCGAGCATCTCGGCTTCGGTGACGAGCCGGTCGCGCTGGAATTCGTGGAGCGCGCCGAACGGCATCAGTTCGATAAACCGGACCTGCCACGGGCGCGTGAGCGTGAGCCGGGCGAGTGCGACGACATCGCGGCCGTCGTTGAAGCCGCGGACGACGACCGTGTTGAGCTTGATTCCCAAACCGGCCGCTGCGGCGGCTTCGATGCCGCGCCAGACTTCGTGGAACCGGTCGCGGCAGGTGATGAGGTGAAAGGCTTCGGGGTCGGTGGAATCGAGCGAGATGTTGACGCGGCGCAGGCCGGCCGCCTTGAGCGGCCCGGCGAGTGCGGCAAGGCGGACGCCGTTGGTGGTGAGGCCGACGTCGCGGATTCCGGGCACGGCGATGATGGCGCGGAGCAGGTCCACGAGGCCGTCGCGCAGGGTCGGTTCGCCGCCGGTCAGGCGGACTTTATTGAATCCGAGCGAGGCGAACACCCGGACGAGCCGCAGGAGTTCATCGTCGCGCATCAGGTGCGCGGGCGGATAGAACCGCATGTCTTCGGGCAGGCAGTAACGGCAGCGCAGGTTGCACGCGTCGGTCACCGCCACGCGCAGGTACTGGATCGGTCTGCCGAACTGGTCGTGAATCATGGTGTCAGGCGTCACGATGCTCTTCCGCGTTTTCGGTTTCCCTTGCCGGTTCGGCCCATGGCCGGCCAATCGGAAACAGCGTTGTTAGCCCGCATGTTGCACGAGCCCTCGTGCAACAAGCGCCGACAGGGCCGACAATTGGGGTCTGAACCCAATTGTCGGGGCGTACCCCGACAACGCGCTCTACGTTGTCGGCCTCTGACCAATGGAGTTCCCACTCCATTGGACATGAGGTGCTTATTGAGCCAGCGCGTTTGCGCTGGTGCAATAGGCAGGTTAGTATGTCGGTGTCCCGAACCTAATGCAAGCCCGCCGGCAGAAAAGCAGTGTCCTGTTTTGAACTGAGAGAGTCAACGCTGCGGAGCGGACGGCGGCGGAGAATGCCGAGCGGCTGGGCTGGACTCAAACGCGGCGCGTGGTAGTATTCGCGCCATTCTGCCAGACCAAGAGTATATGGCTACCGTGGGATCACAATGGATGGCTATGCGCCCGGCTATTGACCGCAAGGAGGGTTATTCTATGAAGATATTCTCATTACTCGCAGTGATTTTCATACTGTGTGGTTGCCAAAAAAGTTCCATACCACGCAACACTCATCTGTCTCGCGCTCAAGCGATCAGTATAGCTAAGCAAGCCGCTATAGAACATCATGAGCGATTAGAAGACTACCGACTGCACTGGGTTGGTTTCAATGTTGAAAGAGGTCGGTGGATCATATCGTTTGCGTTAAAGACGCCCTACACCATGGGAGACCCGCGCACATACCACTTCTTCGCAATTGAAATCGAGGATAAAACAGGAAATGCCGAATACATTGAAGGTATTCTCAAGTAGTCGCATCGTGCAGGGTTCGTGGAAGTACTTACTCGCTATTTCTGCAACCAGCCTCTGTCTTGCAACAGCTTTGTTCAACGCCTTTGCCGGGGATGTCGGCACGCCGGACAGTCTAGCTTCTCAGACCAATGGCTTGGTTAAACCTAACCGCAATGAGAGGTTGGTGCTTTCAAAGCCTGCAACCCAAGCCTATCGAAAAGAGGCTTTGCGGCTCCTGATTCAAGAAGCGAATCTGGTTGCCCAAGAATTGAAACTACCGGAGAATCTACCCATCACCGATACAAACTTGGTGTGGTCATTCATCCCTCCTTTTGCTGGGGCTCAGTTTTGGAAAGCGATCGGAATGATTGAGACGCGAAATCCCGCTTATTGTGCATCACGAGATAATAAGTTTTGTTATCTGGAAAGGCCGCATCAGGAAGCGGATCGTGGCCGTGTTGGTGAGACGGACGCGACGGAGCGCGTCCCTCCAGTTTGGTTGCGGCCTTGGCAATTAGTTCACGACGGGCTTCGAGGAAATCACCGAATCGGATCGGATGGCGTCACGAGTTTCGCTGCTGGATGATCTCGGCCGCGATGCTGATGGCGATTTCGGCCGGGGTGTGACTGGCAATCGGCAAGCCGACCGGGCTGTGCACGTTTCGCAAAAGCTTGTCAGGACAACCTTCCGCGCGCAGCTTGCCCAGTATCAACCGCGTCTTCCGGCGGCTGGCCATCAGACCCAGATACCGGAGTCGCTTGTGCACGAGTTGACGCAGCACCAACTCGTCCGCGGCGTGTGAGGGCGTCATGATCACCGCGTAACTGCGAGTCCCCGCCGGTATTGCCGGGCCAACTTCGGCGAACGGCATCACGCGCTTTTCATGCGCAAACACGTTCTGAGCCAGCGTCTCCACATCCGGCCGCTTGTCGAAGACCACGATTCGAAAATCCAGCGCCGACATGACACGGGACAGGGCAAGACCGACGTGTCCGCCGCCCACAATGTACAGCGTGTCCGGTGGGCGAATCTTCTCGGTGTAAATCCATCGCCCGCGGAGTTGCCGGGCTGAGAGGGAAATACCGGCCCGTGAAATCCGCAGCGTGCCCGGCTTTTGATTGAGCAACGATTCGACCGCCGGCAGGTCGCCGGTCCGACACGGATAGATCAGCACGGTCTGCCGCCCGCCGCAGATCATGCCGGAGGTCTGCGGATGCTCCAAATGATGAACTTTGACCCGGACGACTGCGCGCGGAGACTTCCCGCGCAGCATTCGGCGCGCTTCTTCCACGGTGTCGTATTCGATCTTGCCGCCGCCGATTGTTCCGGCAAGCTTGCCATCGGCGCCGACCGCCATCTTGAAGCCGGTCTTGCCCGGCGCCGAGCCTTTGCTCTCCACCACCACGAGAAGAGCAACGCCCTTCCGGCGCCTGAGCCGGTCGCAAACGAAGCGCCAGACATCAATTGAACCAGTCTGCATCAGCCGCATAGTAAACCGCCATCAGCGCGGAGAAAAGCGCGTTCCCGAGGTGGATACTTCACGACTACCTTCTGGCAGGTGTGCCACTATCCGTCGGGATCTTGTATTCCCGCGAAGATTTGTAGCGCGGGCGTCTCGCCCGTGCCGTTGGCTCGATGGGACGGACCAGACGCACCAATAACAAAACGGGCGGGACGCCCGCGCTACTTCGGTTGCGCAGAGCCGCACTGTGAAATATCCAGGTAAAGAACCTGCGCATCGAGGACACCGTTCTGAATAAGAAGCGCCATCGCCGGTTTGTTACCGCACGACGCGGAAAATGACAATCGCAAATCCGACCGGCATCCGTTATTCTGAAGAAGATGAACCACCGGGCGCAACGCGTGGGTGTTGTGATCCTGGCTGCCGGCAGTTCCAACCGGATGGGCCGGCCCAAGCTCCTCCTGCCGTGGGGCGAGACAACGGTCTTGGGACACCAAATCCGCACGTGGCAAGCACTGGGTGCCGGCCAAATCGCAGTGGTCTGCGCCGCGGCGGACGACGGGATGCGAGCCGAACTGGACCGCCTGGAGTTCCCGGCCGGCAACCGGATTCTCAATCCGCAGCCCGAACTGGGAATGTTCAGCTCGATTTGCTGCGCCTCGCGGTGGCCGGGCTGGGTGCCGGAGTTGACGCACTGGGCGATTACGTTGGGTGACCAACCACACTTGCGGCCGGAAACTTTGCAGGCACTGCTGGCGTTCAGTGCGCAACAGCCGGCGAGCGTCTGCCAACCCCGTCGCGCCGGTCGCCTGCGTCATCCGGTCATCTTGCCGAAAGAACCATTCCTGCGCTTGCGAGATGCCGGCTGCTCCACCCTCCGGGAATTTCTGCGAAGCCTGCCGGAAAAGCCGGCCGGTTGCGACGTTGACGATCCGGGTTTGGACTTCGACATTGACACGCCCGCGGATTACGAGCGCGCGCTGGCGCTTCGTTCGCGCTAAGGCAGCACGCGCGTGCCGGTGTGTCCGTCCAGCGCGCCAGAGAGGGCTTCGGCAGCACGCGATGAGCGCCTCGCGGCCGCTGGCTTCGATAAACTGAACACAAGCCTCAACTTTGGCAAGCTAACCCACGGGCGCATCTTGACACCACCACCGTGGGAGCGGCGTCCCGCCGCGATTTCGCCAGTGCAAGCCTGTCCGGTCGCGGCGGGGACGCCGCTCCCACAACCCGCATGATCCAGTCTGGTGGTACTACCAAGATGCGCCGCTAACCCACTAACCGGGGGGCGTTGCTTTTGCCGTAGGGTTTCACTATACTGGTCGCGATGAAGGCTGTTACCACCGAGCAAAGCCGCCAACTCGATCGGCGCACCATCGCCGCCGGCACGCCCGGCGAAGAACTCATGGAACGCGCGGGCCGCGCCGCCGCCAAGGCTGCGGCCGGTTTCCTGAAGAAGCGCGACGCGCGTTCGGTCCTGCTGCTGGCCGGCAAAGGCAACAACGGCGGCGACGCCATCGTCGCCGCGCGGCATCTGGCGGTCGCAGGCTGCCATCCGCTGCTCATCTTATTCTGCCGACTGGACGAATTGCAGGGCGATCCGTTGCTGCATTTCCAGCGACTGGTTACCGGCGTTCACATCTTCGAAATGCCGAGCGTGGAGCAAATGTACGAGATCGCGACCGAAGCCGGACCCGCGGTCGTCGTGGACGGTTTGCTGGGGACGGGTCTGAAAGGCAAGGTGCGCGAGCCGTATGCGTCGGCGATTCGATTCATGAATCAACTGCAACTTCCCGTCGTGGCGATTGACATTCCCTCCGGCATCGACAGCGACACGGGGGCGCGGCACGGCGTGTGCGTGCGCGCCGACGTGACGGTGACGATGGGACTACCGAAGATCGGCCTGCTGCAAGCCGCCGCAGCGGATCATGTCGGTAGAATCGAAGTCGCCGATATCGGATTCCCCCGCCAATTCGTCGAGGAGATTCAGACAGAAATCGAGTTACTCACCGCCGCTGACGTGAAACCGTTGTTGCCGTGCCGACGACCAACGGCACACAAAGGCGACTTCGGGCATCTGCTGATCGTTGCCGGCTCCGAAGGATACACGGGCGCGCCTGTCCTCTGCGCTCACGCCGCTGCCCGGTCGGGAGCGGGACTGGTGACGCTTGCCGTGCCTCGAACAATTTATCCTGTCGTCGCAGCCAGTTGCCCGCCCGAAGTCATGCCGCGTCCGGTGGAGTTCGAGCAACTTGGCCCGAGGTTCTTATCGGGGTTCGATGCGATTGCGGTCGGCCCCGGCCTAGGACAACAGCCCGAAGTGCAGAAGATGGTTCGGAGACTGGTCACGAGCAGTTCGCTGCCGGTGGTGATCGACGCGGATGCGTTGAATGTGATCGCACACGATGTGGTTGCACTGAAGAAACTGCAAACGCCGATGGTGTTGACACCGCATCCCGGCGAGATGGGGCGGTTGATCGGAAAAACTGCCAGGGAAGTCCAAACCCATCGGTGGGAAATCGCCAAACACTTTGCCCGGAAGCACGGCGTCGTCACGGTGCTCAAGGGCGCAGGCACGGTGGTCACGGACAAATCGGGAAAGCTCTGGATCAATTCCACCGGCAACCCCGGCATGGCCAAGGGCGGCATGGGCGACGCGTTGACGGGAATGATCGGCGCGTTCCTGGCGCAAGGCCTGTCGCCGCTGGACGCCGCGCGAGCGGGCGTGTTCCTGCACGGATTGGCCGGTGACATCGCTCGCGAACGCCACGGCGAACAGTCGCTGCTGGCCAGCGATTTGATCTCGAGCCTGGGCGCTGCTTTTGCGGCACTGGACTAATCGCGGAGCGCGTGGCATATTCGGCCTTCGCAGGGATTGCCGGCGTAGCTCAATTGGCAGAGCATCTGATTTGTAATCAAGGACATGCGTATTTCACTCATTTTGACTTGTCGCCACTTCTCGCCACTGACACCCACACAAGCCAATGCTGACAGAGGTTTGCTCGTGGTCGGTTTCTTCACTGGCGTTTGCTTGTCGCCGCTCGTGTTCTGCTACGACATTGCAACAAAACATTGCAACACGTCCGGCTCAAGACTCCGCTGCGCTGTATTGGAAAGGAACAGGTCGGCAGCCTGATCGTGCCTCCCAGCGTCAACCGTGACGCGGGAAATGGCATCGTGGCGGCTCTGGTGATCGTGGGAGTAGTCGCCTGAATGTCTTCAATTGTAGACAACCGACGTGTAGCATCACGGTGTCCTATGGCACGTGTTGGTGCAACGCGAGGTGTCTGGGTAAGACGAAGCGGCTATCACTGCCATCGCAAACCACGCGGTCGTGGCGCTATCACGAGTTTTATGTCCGACGATCTGTCGCACGTGGTGGGTGCAGTGCGACAGGCGCTAGCGGACACACGGGCTTTGGTTGCGTGGTTGAAAGAACAAGGCTCGCCATTCGTCGGGCTGTGGGGTTTCTCGCTCGGCGCATGGCTGAGCGGATTGTTGGCCTGCACCGAACCGCGCCTCGGCAGCGCGGTGCTGACGACACCTGTGTCACGAATCGACCGCGTCATCGACGAACTGGACTTTTGCCACTCGATTCGGGAGCGATTGGAGGGTGTCGAGGTTCGGTTGGATCGGCTGAACCTTGTTTCGCAGCGCCCGAAGCTGTCGCCTGATAACATTCTGCTCGTCGCCTCCGAGCATGATTTGTTCGCGCCGATGGAAACAATCGAAGAACTGTGGCTCGCGTGGAACAAGCCGACGATCTGGCGGACGCGTCAAGGCCACATCAGCGCCCTGATGTGCGCGCCCGTGATGGAGCGGACCGTGAAGTGGCTGGCCGAGCGTGCCCGCAACCGTGGACAAATTGAGAAACCAATTGTTTCGTGTTGAGGCCTGAACCCTGTGGGCTGCCTCCAAATTCTCTCGCTACGAGGCGGCACGGCTACAACTTGAACCACTCGCTGAGTCTGGCCCGAAACCCGGCGGCGTACTTCTGCCGTATCGTGTCCCTCTCACTCTCGGTCTTGTTCGCCAGTAGAGTTCCTTCCGTCTGCATCCGACGTTTGGCCATCAAATCGCCCAGGTAATTCTTTAACTCAGACTCCGCGTGGATGAGCTTTTTGAACACGTCGTGCCTGATCTCGATCACTTCGCAGTCCGCAGCCGCCACCACTCTCGCCGACCGCTTCTCGCCGGTCAACAGTGACATCTCGCCGCAGCATTCGCCCGCGTTCAACGTACCAACAGACACGGTCTTCCCGTCGCGGGTCACCTCCACGTTGGCCTGTCCGCGAACCAGAAGCAACATCGAGTCCCCTTCGGCTCCCTGCTCGACCAGCCGTTCGCCGCGGCAGAACTGTTGCACGGTCGAGTTTTCGATCAACACGTCGATGTGCCGGTCGTCCAGCCCCCGCAACAGTTCCTGTTTGCGCAACGCCGCGCGCACCGCTTCGGCATTGCGATGGTCGCCCGCGCCGTCCGCCGGTTGCAGGTGCACGGTGCGGATCGGAAACGGAATCTTGAGGCCGGCACGGCTGAGCGCGTACCAAATGTTGGTGCGGACGGCATCGAGGGTCTGGCTGTGGCCTGCGTGATGATCCACCCAGAAACGAACTTCATACTCAATGCCGCTGTCACCGAACTCGTTCAGGAAGGCCTCGGGTGGCGGATCGCGCAACACGCCCTTTGCCTGCGCCGCCGCTCCCACCAGAACCTCTTTCACGCTGTTGGGTTGCGCCTCGTACTCCAGTTGTACGCGTACTCGCAGGGCGTGCCGTGGCCTGAGGTAATGGAAATTCACGATGGTCTGGCGCGCGAGCTGGTTGTGGGGCACGTCCAGATAGACGTCGTCACTGGTCCGCAGACGGGTGGATCGCCAGTGGATCTCCACGACCTCGACGTGGCGGCCGTCGACCAGCAACCAATCCCCCACCTTGAACGGTCGGCCTGTTTGGATCACCAAGCCCGCGAAGATGTTGCCCAGCAAATCCTGCAGAGCCAAACCGATCACAATCGCCGCGATCCCGGAGCCCGCCAGCAGTCCGGGAATCCGCACGTCGTAGCCGACGCTGAGCACGAGCATGACAACGACGAGGAAGATTGTCAGTGCCACAACGTCCCGGATGAGATTCGGGATTAAGATCTGCCGTCGATCCTGAAAGTACGACTCCCACACCAGTCGTCGCACCAGCGCGATGAGGAAGAACGCGCCGGTCAACACCACCCCTGCGGCCAGTTCACGCAGAAAATGAAACCCTGGCACGAACAGAACCGCCGCTACATAGATGCCCACGGCTGCGCCGAAGAGCTGGTACATCAATCCCAAGCGCACCCCTGCGGACTGTTTCAACCAGCGCCCCGCCGCCAGCATGATCAGGTAAACAAGCAATGCGGCGACAGGTGCCGCCACCACGCTGGCAGTCATGATCGATAGGTCCATTGAACGCCACATTTTAGCTCGGTAACTGAAGAAATGACAGCACAAACACGTTCACGCACTTCAGGCATCGAGGTCCGGTTGCACCGGCTTAACCTCATTTCGTATTGCCCGAAGCTCGCACCTGAAAACATATTGCTGGCTGCCTCCGGACATATTCCTGTTCCATCATCGGTATATGGGCGGCGGGTCCGCCAAAGGCCGTCGTGCCAAGCCGCAGAAAGATCAGCGCCATCTCCGGCAGCCGTTTGGCGGAAGATTCTCGAATGTCGTTTATGCCAATTTTCTGCGGCACGAGCGAGGTTCACTTGCCCGGACCGAACGTGAGCTGGAAAGCGATATAGCCTTGGTACGCGCTCGGTCCTTGGATGGTGTGTCCCGCGGAAGCCAACAGATGATACGTCTCGCTGAAATCGAAAATGCCACCGAGATTGAACTGCGTATCGGACTCGCCCCCCTTTTCTTGGGCAGTCTCGTGAAAGACCTCCGCACCCAGCGCCAGTTTGGCGGTCATCTGGCGCTGCAACAGCCAGCCAACGAACCACCAATTGCAGTTTTCCGCGCCGGGATTAATCCAATACCCACCACCGCCGTAAGTCGTCCACGGACCAGCGCTTTTCTGGAGCCATAACGGAAGAAATGCCTGGACATGCCCACTGCCCAGCCTGCGCTCGCGGTCACCGCTCGGCACCTCGACATGGGGGAACATACCGATCTGCGGGCAGCGCGGCGTTTCCTCGATGAAGCGATACTTCGCCCCCAGTTCCGTGTCCCCGTAGCCAAACCGGGTGCTGCCATGCGCCGGCGCTACGAACGCGATGGGGGCGATGAGGTGCAGTTGGAGATTTGTAATCACTCCTAACACAAACACTGGCCCGAAAAAAGTGGTCCGGTCACGTAAGAAACACGCGAAATGTTTTGACAGTCGCGGGTGCGTCTGATATTGCGGCGGCTCGCTGGTTGCGATTGCTTCTCTACGAGAGCCAATGGACAAACTGGGCGAGCGAGCCGTGTGAAGTCGTTTGTCGCTTCGCCTCGTTCAATCGATCAGATGGTCGTGTCGAACTCCGGGGTCGAATCCTGCGGATGATCGATTGCTGAGTCGTCGCACCGGTGAGCCGCTGTCTGTTGGCGAGCAGATGATTGAGAGTGGGCGGCAAAGCGTGTTCGTGGGAAACTGGGCCTGACGGAAGGACGATACTGTGAGAAGCTGTGCGCGAGTTTATTGCTGTATGACACTGGGAACCGTGCTTGCTTTTTTGTGCCTGGTGCCCGAGCCAGCGGGTCTGTTGGCTGCGACGATCATCACCGTGACCAATGCAAACGACAGCGGAGCAGGCTCGTTGCGCGACGCGATCAACGCCGCAAACACCAGTACGCCTCCCGTGACGATCCAGTTTGCGATCCCGCCGACCAACAGTGTCACTGTAAAGACGATCTCTTTGTACAGCGCGTTGCCGAGCCTTGCCTCCTCAATCGTCATTGATGGGTACACGCAGCCGGGCGCCAGCCCGAACACATTGACGAACGGTGACAACGCGGTGTTGCTCATCCAGCTTTCTCCTTACTGCGGGGAAGGCTGCTACTACGGGCAGGGGCTGACGATTACCGGGACAGCTTCCACGGTCCGAGGGCTGGTGATCAGCGAGTTTCACGGTGGCGGGATTCTCGTCGAGGATTCTGGTTCTAATAATGTCATCGAAGGCAATTTCATTGGCACCGATCCCACCGGCACTTATGCGCTGGGCAACGGCTTCTATGAAGTCGCCGGCGTGGAAGTGGATGGGTGTTCCAACGCCGTCGGCGGCGCAGCTTCCGGAGCGCGCAACGTCGTCTCGGGTAACACCGCAGACGGGATTGACATTTACGGGGACAGCAACACCGTGTTGGGCAACTTCATCGGCACCGATGTGACCGGCACCAATGCGCTGGGCAATGGCGTCACCGGGGTGTATCTCGGGGGATCTTCCAATGCCGTCGGCGGCGCGAATGCCGGAGCGGGCAATGTCGTCTCGGGTAACTATGGTGACGGGGTTGGGGTTTACGGAAACAGCAACACCGTGTTGGGCAACTTCATTGGCACGGATGCCACAGGCGCCAATGTCATTGGCAATGGAGGCGGCGACGAGCTGCGGTTTGCGCCAGTGAGGTCAAGTCAGATTGGAGACGGTGGCGGTGAAGCTGTCGGCGTGCTTGTGAGCGCAGATCACAACGTCATCAGCAACAACGTCATCTCCGGAAATGGGATTGGAATTTACATTGATGGCGTGGGTGCCTCTGCGGACTTCAATGTGGTGCAGGGAAATCGCATCGGAACGGACGTGACGGGCACTCTCATCCTGAGCAACAGCTTATCCGGGGTTTTCATCGACGGCGAGCTGGGCGAGGGCGAGGGCGAGGCGTTCAGCAATCTCGTGGGAGGAGTTGCAGTTGGGGAGTACAACATCATCGCCGGGAGCGGCTCCAACGGCGTCGTGGTTGTCGGAGCCAGCGCTATGGGCAACGCGGTCCTTGGCAATTCAATCTTCTCTAACGCGGCGTTAGGTATCGACCTTGGCGACGATGGCGTGACCACCAATGATGCATGCGATCCCGACGTTGGCCCCAATCAGCTTCAGAACTTTCCGGTCTTGCTGCTGGCGGCTGCATCAAGCAGTTCCCTCACCATATCCGGCTCGATCAACAGCGTCGGCAGCACACTGTATCGGCTGGAGTTTTTTGCCAACAGCGCGTGCAATCCCAGCGGCTACGGAGAAGGCGAGACATTCATCGGCTCGACCAATGTCACGACGCAGCCATCCACGAATTGCTCCGTAGAGTTTGGCGTTACGTTTCCGGTCAGCGGGTTGACAACGAACGACGTGATCACGGCCACCGCCACCGATCCCTTCTGGAACACGTCCGAGTTTTCCCCATGCCTTCGAGTCACGTCGGCCAATCAGCCGCCAGTGGCGATCTGCCGGGACGTCACGGTCACGGCTGATGCCAATTGCCAGGCTTCCGTGACGGCCAGCCAAGTGGACAACGGCTCCTATGATCCCGATGGCGGTTCGATCACGCTCAGCTTCTCGCCGTCAGGACCGTATCCGGTGGGAGTTAGTAGCGTAACATTGATTGTGGTCGATAGCTCCGGCGCGTCCAATACATGCTCGGCAACCATCACCGTCGTGGATCAAACGCCGCCCACGATCACCTGTCCTCCGACCAAGACTGTCAACGCTGATTCGGGCCGATGCTCGGCGTCCAACGTCAACCTCGGCGCTCCCACCGTCTCCGACAACTGCGGCGTGGCCAGCGTCACCAGCAACGCCCCGGCCAGCTTTCCGGTCGGCACCAACACGGTGACGTGGGCGGTTACGGACGTGCACGGCAACACGAACAGTTGCCAGCAGTTGGTCATCGTGATTAACAATCAGTCACCTTCGATCACCTGCCCGGCACCGGTAACGGTAGCATGTGCGTCGGCGGTGCCAGCGCCGAATCCATCTTCGGTGACCGCTGGCGGCAATTGCGGTACGGCTACGGTGAGCTTTGTCAGCGACGTGATTACGAACCAGACCTGCGCGAACCGGTTCACGGTGATCCGCACGTACAGGGCCACCGATTCCGCGCACAACAGCAGCACGTGCCAGCAGACCATCACGGTCAATGACACGGCTCCGCCAACGATCACTTGTCCAGCGGATGTGACGACGAACACGGATGTGGGCCAGTGCTTTGCCAGCGGCGTGGCGCTGGGCAGCCCGGCCGTCTCGGACGACTGCGGCGGTGCTGTCACAGTGACCAACGGCGCGCCCGGCACATTCGCCCAGGGCACGAACTTGGTGGTCTGGACCGCCACGGACGCGTGCGGAAACTCCAGCACGTGCACGCAGAATGTTATCGTGATTGACAATGAGCCGCCGACAATCATCTGCCCGGCGTCAATCACGGTGACAGGGACGATCGGAACCGCATCGACTGTGGTCACATTCACGACACCGACCGCAACAGACAACTGTTCAACCAACGTTTCGGTTGTCAGCTCGCCTGCATCGGGATCACATTTCCCGTTCGGCACGAACACCGTCACGAGCACCGCGGTCGACAGATCGGGTAACAGCAACTCCTGTGCGTTCAGTGTCACAGTGATTCCTCCGGCAGGCCCGGATCTCAGCGGGTTCTGGACGGCCACGACGGCCTTTCGCCTGAATCGGAACAACTACATCTTCGGCGCGTTCCAAGTGATCAACCAGGGAACCGAACCGGCGTCAAACTCTTTGCTCCGGGTTTACCGCTCGACGAGCTCCAGCAGCACGAACGGTCCGGCGGCGGGCCTTGTCAAAACATTCCACATCCCCCGCCTCGACCCGGGGCAGACGAATCCGCCGTCCGTATTCGGCGTGAAGCTCCCGAGGGGAGTCAGCAGCACGAATCAGTTTCTGATTGCGGTGGTGGATGCCAGCAACAAGGTGCTTGAGAGCAATGAAGGAAACAACATGATCTCCGTCCAACCAACCAACTTCGTGCCGCCGACGATTGGGATCGGCAGTTTTATGGAAACGGTGCATCGGGCCAAAGGACACTAATGCTTCGGATCAACCCAGACGCGGAGGGCTCGCGATGAAATCGAACAATCTGACGGATGTGGCAGGCGTTTTACTCGCCGGCTTGCTCACCGGGGCATGCGCCGCGGTCGGCCAGGCGGCTCCGTTGACCAGCGCCACGGTGACGGAGACAAAAAACGAAGTGCTGTACAAGCCGGCCGGAGGCGGGGAACGTTCCGCGAAGGTGAACGATGTCGTGCAGGGCGCGGATGTGCTGCGCACGGGCGAGCGCTCTCTCGCGGAGATCGAATTCTCCGACAAAACGATTACCCGGCTCGGCTCGAAAAGCGTCTTCACGTTCAGCACAGGCACGCGCGAATTTCACCCGGGCAAGGGGACAACGCTGATTTACGTGCCGAAAGGTTCGGGAGGCGGTCGAATTGTGACCACCGCAATCACAGCCGCGATCGAAGGCACCACCGTGATCGTCGAAGAAACCGAACGACCCCCGGCTCCCGGTCAGACCACGCCACGCTTGTTGTGCAAGATGGTTTTCCTGGAAGGCACGGGCAACGTGACGCTGACGCACCAGCGGGCGGCGTGTCCGATCAGCAATCGCCGGATCGCCCCCGGCCAGATGATTGCCCAGTTCGCCGACGAGCCGTGCCTGGCACCGATCGAGGACATCGATCTCGATCTTTTGGTGAAGCGTTCGCCGATGGTCAAAGGTTTCTCGAAGCCGTTGCCAAGCCTTGCCTTGATCGACGCGCAAGTGGCAGTGCAGAACAGTGCGAAGGCGGGCGGGACGCTTGTATCCCCGAACCCCGCCGCGGGCGTTTACTCGCCGAATCCAATGACGGGAGCGCAAGGGATTTCCGATTCGCCAATGAACACGCCGTCGTTCGCTCAGGGCAGTCTGATCCCGGTCGGAAACGGTTTCTTTTATTCCACTCGACCGTTGCCAGGCTCCGTGCCGATCGCAGGCGGCGGCGGATATTTGTGGCGTCCCTAAGGCCGGCGTCAGGCGGAACGCCGATTGCAGCGTGAATCCAAGGATACGAGGCTCAATATGATGAACACAAACGGGCGCATGGTTCGAGCCGTCGGCGTGATCGCAGGAGTCCATTTGTTCTTGCTCGCGGCGACGCGGTTGACGGCGCAGGACTGGCGAACGGGCCATCCGGATCAAGTTCCGCCGTTGGTCGTCCAAACCAACAACCTCGGAACGCTCGCTCCACGCGAAGTGGGTGAAACGGCTGAGACCAGCGATTTGGGACCGCAGGTGATCTTACAGCGCCGGCCGCAACAGCCGCTGTTCTCGGTGTACAGCGACACCCAATACCTCTACGATTCCAACGTCGGATTGACCCCGAATCACGGAATGAACAACGCGTCCTCTGACGAGGTGTTCTTCCAAACATTTGGCGCGTCCTTCACGCCCCACTTGGTGGATGGACTCACGTCAGCGCTTTATGCGCGCCAGCAGTTCGTTCGGTACGACCAGCAGAGCATTCTGGACTTCGATGCTCAAAGCGGCGGCCTGAGTCTTGGTTATCCTGTTGGAAATTGGTTTACTGTTTACGGTGGTTTCGAGGCCAGCCGCTTGTTTACCCGTCAGAAGGATGTCGAATTCTACAAGGACTTCGACACACAGTTTGGTCTCTGGCGGAGCCAGCCGTTGGGGCAACGTCTGTTGTTTTACTACGGGTACCAATTGGACTGGTTGCCGGCCCACCCGTCAGATCTCACGGAACTGGACGATGCCCTGTACGGTGGAATCAATCTGCAACTCATTGACCGGCTCGCCGCGCAATTTCTCTACAGGTTTCGAGTGCGCAATTACCTCCAAACCAGCCGCACCGACCTCGATCATCTGGTCAGCTTGGCCTTGAGTTACCCCTTCAATCGGTACATCAGCGTTCGCGTCTATGTCAGCTACGGCGAGAACGACTCGAACAAGTCCGAGTTTGACTACCACGTGGTCAATGCGGGCGGCGGCCTCAATCTTTCCGCCAGCTTTTGACGCTGCCTGCAGCGGCGGTTAATCAGAGTGACTTCAGCGAGTACACGGTCAGCTCTTTTTGCCGCCCTCGCACGGCAATGGCGCCGATCCGTTGCACTTCGACCCGATCTTTGACCAGTTCGTACACCGACTCGGTCAACAGAATGTCCGTGCTGAATTCCTTATTGAGTTTTTCGATGCGTGAGGCGACGTTCACGGCGTCGCCAATCACGGTGTATTCCATCCGGTGAGGCGAGCCAATGTTCCCGACCAGAACCTCGCCGTGATTTATGCCGACGCCGATTCGTAGCGGCGGACGATGTTGGCTGATCCAGACCTGCTGCATCTCCCCGAGGCGCGTCCGCATTTCATAAGCCGTCTGCACGGCCCGCCAGGCATCTTCCGCAGCGCCCGCCGTGAGCGGAGCACCGAAGATCGCCATGATTTCGTCGCCAATGAACTTGCTCAACGTGCCCTCGTGTTTCATGACGATCTCCGTCATCGCCGTGAAATATTCATTCAGTTGATGGACAATCTCCGCTGGATCGGCTTGCTCAGAGAGCGTCGTGAACCCGCGAATGTCGGCGAAGAGAACCGTGATCGCCCGGCGCTCACCGCCCAGACTGGCTTCGTACATCTCGCCATGCCGCAGGATCTCATCCGCCACGGGTTTGGAGACGTATCGCTCCAGCGTTTGGCGGACCCGCAGTTTCTCCCATTGCTCAACCACCAGTTGCACGGCGATTCCGCCGACACCGCCGCCCGCCATCGTCCATAACGGCGCGGCCGCCAGCAACACGAGGTTGTGACGGGTGAACGCGCTCACCGCCACTCCGAAATACGCCAGACAACCGCCAAGCAGCAGCGCCATCTTCAGGAGCGGATGCGCGTGCAAGTTCAGCAGCAGGGCAGCCACCAGACCGAGGACGAAGATGGTCAACAGGCCCACCCATCGCGGCGCATCATGGTAGGTGTCGCCGTGCAGCAACGTTGCGATGGTCGCCGCATGGATTTCCACGCCTGGCATTTCTTGCGGGGAGCCAAAAGGCGTGGGTCTGGTATCGTGCTGAAAATTGCCGACGGGACCGATGAGGACGATTCTATCGCGGAACACGTCGCCATTTTTCAATTCTTGCTGCCAGGTCCTGTCATAAAAGATCTTGTAGAATTCGTAGCTCGGAAACGCGCCCGGTGGCCCGGCGAAATTGATGTAGATATCCTGCCGCGCATCTGGGATTGGCGTCACGGGTTTGAATTTCCGGACCGCCAATGCATCAAACGAGAGCCACGGCTCTTCACCCGGATACCGGTCAACGCGGGCCTCCGCCGATTCATAGGTGGCAAACCGTGCGCGCCGCACAAACCGATCCGAATCGGGCCAGTAATTAACGTAGCCAGCCACGCTCCTCATGGGCACGTTTGTCGGCACCACCGTCTCCGGTGGCTCGCCCAATTTTCTGCCCTCATCAGAAAAGTTGCACCCAATCACCACTTGGTCGCGATAACGTTCGATCGCGGACTGCAACCATTGGTCCTCGTCCTTGGAAGTGGGTTGCAGGAACAACAGGTCCAAGGCGATCACTTTGGCGCCCGCCTCATGCAGGCGCTGCATGGCCGAGGCATAGACCCGCCGCTTGAACGGGAATCGATCCAGCAAGCCGAGGTCGGGACAACGCCGCAAGATTTCCTCGTCGTCACGAAATGTGTCGGCCACATAAGACCGCTCGTCAATCGCCAGAATCACGATTTCGGGTGACGGCAGCATGGGGCCGCGCAACAGAAAACGAAGATTCACGGAGGCTAATTCCTCGCCAACCAGCGGGCGAAGTTGGCGATCTTGCGCTACGGCCAGCAACGCAGCCCAAAACAAGCAAAGCAGGTACACTTTGGCCGGCCCGCGCCGCCACGCCCGACGCCATGAAAAGTATTGTTGTCTATTCATCGTGTGGTTGAGCAGCGGGAGCTACGCGAAAAGGCGCGGCCACAGTCCCCCGCGACACGCCGACACATGGCGGTTCGCTCGTGATTTCCAGGACACCACGGGCGCGGAAGCCAGGCCAGTAACCGCTTGGGGCTCCCGCTCCATGTTGTCGCTCAGCCGGGGAAGCGCCTACTGGGCGCCGATGCTCTGCCCCAGAAGCGCGAGAGAAGCATCGAATCGACGTATTTTTTGTCCATGCTTCGCACACGCCATGCGACGATCCGAAGCATGGCCCGCACAAACAACGCTCCGATGAGGGGGTGCGTTTCCATCATGTTGTCGAAGGCCTGTTTGGTGATCTTCAGCAGCGTGCAATCGCGGCCGGCCACCACATCAGCCGAGCGTTGGGCCTCTTCAAAAAGGCACATCTCCCCAAAAAAATCTCCTGTTTCTAGCGCCGCCAAGATCGTTTCGCGGCCATCAATTGTCTCACTGACGCGCACTTCGCCATTCAGTAGAAGGTACATACAATCGCCCGGGTCGTTCATGCGGACAATGAGGCGATTCGGCTTTACCTGGACCGGCTCGACCATGCTGACAAAAACGGAAAGTTGATCCTCGGTAAGATCGGAAAACACCTTGAGCCGCTTCAATTGGCCAGGGTCCAAGTTCAGATTGAGTGCATCGTCGGACATCATCGCGCCTTCAATAGCGCGCACTGTAGCAAACGATGCCCGAAAGGCGAGGATAATTTCGCCTCGTGGGGCGGAAAAAGCTTTGACAGCGCACACGGGGGCGGTGTCCTAATTTCAATTTTGAGGAAATCAATCCATATGCGCATTCTGGGGTCGGAAAGGCGATTGACTGCCGAAAAGGGGGTGCGCTATCTACAAAGTCCCACTCATACCATCGAGCCCAGCGGGACGCTTCTCGGAGAAACTGCGAGTTGTAATACTTGGCGTGACGTTTCTCTTGCGGAGTGAGTGCTTTGCCAGTCGAATTGATCCGCACGAACACGTGGACAATGTCGCCAAGCAACCCATCAACTTCAATCACCGGAATTTCATATCCGGTGATCAAATCTTGCCGCTTGTGCTTGCAGAGCCATTTCCAGTTGACCCACCTGATGTCATCTTCTCCCGGTAGTAGTCCCTTCGTCCAGAATCGCCCTCGCATTACTGCGGCCTTGCCGTGCGTTGCGCAGGCCGCTGTTCCCGCGCGCTGAGATCGAACGGTTTCTGAAAGAAACGTGCGCTGAATGACGGTTGTTAACTTCGCGCTGCTGGTTGGTCTTGTCCGCTTATTTGCCGGCCACCATCGGCACAACGTTGTCGGGTTCTTCAGCGGCAGCGTCGAACGTGATGCGCTTGGCCATTTCGCGGCTGTGAACGTCGCGTAAGTGGCCGTAGGTTTTGGCAACCAGTATCCCGCCGTCAACATGCCCCAGCCAGCCGGCAATCACTTTGAAGTCAACGCCGGCCTCGATGCAATTCGAGCAGAAGAAATGGCGCATGACGTGGTGGTTGTATTTTGGCAGTCCCAGCTTGCGGCAGGCGTTGGCGATGCTGGTCATGGCGGATTCGATCTCGAAGATGCGGTCGGTGGCCTTCGGTTCTGCCGGCAACTTGTCTTTAAGCGTCAACAGCAGGCGTTCCAACGGCGGGAACATCGGCACGGTGCGGGTCTTGCCTTCGTCGCCACGCCCCTTGCCTTGCACGGTGAAGGTCTTTAGCTCGACGTTCACGTCGCCCCAAAGCAGCGGCGGTTTGCCACTGTCGGGGTCGCCGACAACTTCGGCCAGCCGGCAACCGCTATACGCGAGAAACTCGACAAGGTCGGCGGAGTCTTTGCCGTTGTTTTTCCGCATGGTTTCAAGCAGTTGGCGGAATTGGTCTTTGGTCGGGATGATGATTTTCTCCCGGCTCAGTTTGCGGCGGGTGATCTCTTTGGCCGGGTTGTCCAGCATCATACCGTGCTTGCAAGCGTAGTCTAGGACGCGGCGTAACACTTCCAAGTCGGCGTTGAACGTGCGGGCGGAGCATTCCGCGCTGCGCTGCGCTGACCATTGTTCGATCTGGCGGAGCGTGATGCTGCGGACGGTGAGACTACCAAAAAACCGCGCCAGCATCTTGATGCTGTTTTGGTACATGCTGACGGTCTTGGGTTTGATCGAAACGGCGGCAGCGTCAAACCAACGCTTCGCCAGCCCGCCGACAAGCTCGGCGGTGATCGTGCCGGTCTTTTCGTCGCGCTTGTACTCGGCAAAGGGTAGGGTCTTGGAATCGTCGGCGGTGAGGCGTTCAACCTTGCGGCGGAGTTCCTCGGCGCGGCGCCTGGCAAGTTCGCGGTCGGCGGTCTTTAGACTGCGCTTGACTTGTCGCCCGTCTCGTTCAAATATCCCGTAGTAAACGTCCGTGAGGCTACTACGATAAAGACAGTCGCCAACGTGTTCGAGTGTTTGCTGCTTGCGGGGTCTAGTGGTGTCTTTCATGGTGAAAACACCCTAAACCATGCAACAAAGCATTGCAACAACAAAATTGACACCTCGCGGATGATGCAAAATAGCCTTGTTTTACAAGGATAAAGCCGGCGTAGCTCAATTGGCAGAGCATCTGATTTGTAATCAGAAGGTTATCGGTTCAAGTCCGATCGCCGGCTCCAGTCTTGCCTGCACAACGACAGGGCGTTTACGCAAGAAGCAAGCGTGACGCCCTTTTGTTTTTCTGGCAAGGCTAGTCACACCCCGATCGCAGAAGCCACCTTGAAAGCCAGAGAGGAACCGGCAGTAGCAGCGAACTAACGGGCGGTTTATTGGGCCTTGGCCACTTCCACGGCGAAAACGTAGGACGGGCCGAACATGTTGGAACGGAAGACAACCCACTTCATATCGGGGGTGAAACTGACGTTCGGTTCCAGCGTGTAATCGTGCTCCGACATGTTGACCAGACGTTCGGATTCCCAATAGCCAGGCTGAATCAGGCCCTTGGCATCGTACACGCCGGCGGCCATGTTTCTGGCCATGTGTGGGTGGAACAAGTAAATCCACGCGCCGTTGCGTCCGCCGTCTCCGCAAAACAGCGAGCCGTCCCGCGAGACGTTGTAGTGAATGGACGATTCCACCGGCTGGCGGTGATACTGAATCTGTTCGCCGGTCTGGAGTTTGTACCCGGCCAGCCAGCCGATCGCGCCCATGCCCCGCGGGGTGGCCAGATCAAACCAGATGGTGTTGCCGTCGGCGCTCCAGAATTCGTGTCCCCAGATTTCGTTGATCATCGTGCGATGATGCACCTGAAACAGGCCGGTCCCGTCGTCGCGAATCGTCCAGACGCGGTCGTTGTTTTGCCACGGTCCTTCGTGGCAGAACATGATCAGATGCGGATCGGTCGGCGAATACTGGACGTGATTGAGCCAATTGGTGTCGGAGTTGAACCGTTTGATTTCACCGGTCTGGATATCCATGGTGATCAGTTGCATGGGCAAATGCTGGGCCCAGCGCTCGGCCAGGTTGATGCGCTGCCCGGGCGCGGCGGTCACCGGATTGGTGGCCGCGCCGCCACGACCGTCGAGATACGTGATCGTGCCGGCCAGGCGCGTCTCATCGGCGTTGACCGTGCCCACGCCGGCGATGGCTCGTCCCGCTCCGTCGTAGTTCGGCAACTGGCCGATCTTGTGCGTCTCCTTGGTCCGGGGATCGATCCACCAGACGGTCCGATCAGCGCGCATGGAATAATAGATTTGCCCGGTTTTGCGGCCGACGCAGATAAGATTCACGCTCACAGCCGCATTGCCCTGGGTGTATTGGCCGGTCTGTTCGCCAATGATCTGGTCAATCTGCCGCGTTTGCAGGTCGACCTGATAGACGCCGGTCCGCGATGAGAAGGTCAGTTTGCGGCCGTCGGGAGAATAGGCGTTCTGGTGAAAGTAGAGGCTCAGGCTGTTGGGCTCGTCGGACAACCGCACCACGCGGTGGCCGGTGTCAGGGTCAATCCATTCCTTGGGCGGCGTGTCGGCGGCCCGGGCCGGCGATCCGATCCACAGGGCAATCAGCAGCAGCGGCGTCCACCAGCGCATTGTGAGATTCATGGGGACCTGCTTTCTTAAAGTTTGGCGGGCAAGAGAAAATTGGTTACCGGATTCGACCACGGACGCCATTAAATCAGGCCGACGGATAGCGTCAAGCGCCAACTTGGTGCGAGCTGCCGGAAAAGATCACACTCGGAGATGCTGGCGTCGGGAACCTCTGCGGAGTGGGTGGGGCCATCGAGGCCCGCATGATTGGTGCGTGAGAGTGAGCACCGAAGAGCAAGCCAAAGACGGCGAGAGCCTACACCGGCAAGAGGCGCTGATTCGCGCGGAAGCCGAGCGGCAAGGCTGGGAGTTGGTTGCTGTATTGCGTGACGAAGGAGTCAGCGGCGGCAAATCCGACAGCAAGCGGCCCGGATTCGCGCCGCTGAGCGTGAATCCGTTGAGGGATATGACCTTGACGACTACACAGAGACTCAGGCAGACTCAGCCAGAAACAGAGTCGGCGCAATTTGTAATCAGCAGGTTGTCGGTTCAAGTCCGACCGCCGCCTCCAGATATTAATTATGGAACCGCTTTTGTCACGACTGGTTGCGGACGCAGTGCAGACACTGCAGTCGCTTCCGGCGCAGGAGCCGGCGTTTGAGAGGATTGCACAAGCCGCAATCGAGACGCTCAAGTCGGGCGGGAAAATTCTCACTTGCGGCAATGGAGGCAGCGCCGCCGACGCGCTGCACCTGGCCGAGGAATTGGTGGGCCGCTACAAGAGCAACCGTCGTTCGCTTCCCGCAGTGTGCCTGAATGCCGATCCGACGCTGTTGACCTGCATCGCAAACGATTTCGGGTTCGACGAAGTGTTCGCGCGGCAAGTCGAAGGTTTGGGCGGCAAGAACGATTTGCTGGTGTGCTTCACGACGAGCGGTAATTCCACCAACGTTATGCGGGCGCTGGCCGTGGCTAAGAAGATGGGCGTCACCACCGTGGCGTTGCTCGGCAAGGATGGCGGCCAGGCGAAGAGCAAAGCCGATCTGGAACTGATCGTGAACAGCTCCGACACGGCGCGCATCCAGGAAGCGCACACGTTGATCCTGCACGCGCTGCTGGAGAGAATTGAGCGAGAGCTGATCCAATAGTTGCCATGGCCGAACCATCCCGCCAGACTCAGGTTGTCCACCACGTTCTGGTCGTCGAAGACGACTACGAACTCGCCGATCTGCTCTCCGAGGTGTTGATACTCGATAATTGCACCGTTGATCTTGCTTCCAATGGGATGGAAGCGATTGAGAAACTGGGAGAGGCCGACTACGAGGCGATCATTTGCGACCTGATGATGCCCCGGATGGATGGCGAGACGCTCTACAATCAAGCGACCAAACAATTTCCCTATTTGGCGGATCGATTCCTCTTCATCACGAGCCAAGCGGCACGACAAACTGGCTTCGCCAACTTCGTCTTCCGCACTGGCAACAACCTCCTCGAAAAGCCGCTTGACATCGAGCAACTCCGCGCCGCCCTCAAAGAATTACTCCAGCGCTAGGCTCGGGCCGCGGCGGGACAATGTTGTTTTCATGCGGCCCATTTCGTTTCCCGCCGCGGATAACCTTGAACATTGCGCCGCACACACCCGTTATTTCGGGTTGTTTCCGCGCTGGCCCCGAAAGCCTTCGGGGCCGGCAAGCGAACTGCCAAACAAGAACGCATCGGGCTGAGGGGGATTGCCCGATGACTGGAGGAGGAAGCCCCGCCGTGACGAAGCCGCGGAACGTTCTGCGGCCGTCGCACGGAGAAAACTGAAGTCGTACTGGGCTTGCAAGCGTTGAAGGATCGACGCGCGCCTGACAGAGCGATGAGAGTTACAGACGCGGGCCGAGTTTCCCAGCGTGCGGAAGCTCGGCCAGCGTGTTTTAGGGCGTGACCGTTCCCTACCCATCGCTATAATCCTGCCGCGATGGCGAGCGCTAGGTCCCAGCAGAAATCCGACGGACTGACGCCGATGATGCAGCAGTATCGGCGCGTGAAGCACCAGATCCCACCCGATGCGCTGCTGCTGTTTCGGCTCGGCGACTTCTACGAGATGTTTTTCGACGACGCGAAGATCGGCTCGCAACTGTTGAACCTCGCTCTCACGCACCGCAACGACGTCCCGATGTGCGGCATCCCGCATCACGCTGCCGAAACTTATATCGGAAGGCTCCTTCGCGCCGGGCGCAAGGTGGCGCTCTGCGACCAACTCGAGGAAGCCAGGCCGGGTAAGCTCGTCAACCGCGATGTCACCCAAATCCTCACCCCCGGCACGCACTTCGATGCGCACATCCTGCATGCCGAGCGAAACAATTTTCTCGCGGCAATCTGTCCAGATGTTGTAGCCGCGAAGCCCACCCCGAATCCTTCTGGGCAGGTTCGCGGCTCTGCCTCTGAAGCCGCTAAAGAGTTTTGCGGCTACGTGAGCTTCGGCCTCGCGCTGGTCGACCTGACCACCGGCGATTTCAAAGTGACCGAACTCTCGACAGTCGAACAACTCCACAACGAATTGTCGCGCGTCCGCCCCGCCGAGATCATCGTTGCTGCCGAGTGGCTTGACGAAGCCAAAGCGCTGTTCGACGCTTCACGCTCCACGCTCCACGCTTCTCTCACGCCCCACGATGGCTGGACGTTTGAACGCGAGACCGCCTTCTTCACGCTGCGCGATCATTTCAAGACCCAATCGCTCGATGGGTTCGGCGCAGCGGATTTGACGGTGGGCATCGGAGCCGCCGGCGCGGCGCTGCATTACCTGCAACAGTCGCTGCGGCGCAACACCTCGCATATCCATCGGCTCAGCGTGTACAGCGTCACGGACTTCATGGTTTTGGACGCGGTCACGCAGCGCAACCTCGAATTGCTGGAATCGCCGCGCTCGGAGCGCCGGCACACGCTGGTCGGTTGCCTCGACCGCACGCTCACGCCGATGGGCGCCCGCCTGTTGCGCGAGTGGCTGACGCATCCGTTGAAAAACGTCGGCCAAATCGCGGCGCGTCAGAGCGTTGTCGCGAAGTTTTGCGATGAGCCGCACGGGTTGGCTGATTTTCGGGAACGGCTTCGCGAAGTGCGCGACATGCAACGCACGCTCGGCCGCCTCAGTGTCGGCAGCGGCAACGCGCGCGACCTCGCGGCCTTGAAGGAATCATTGGCGGCGCTGCCGAAGTTGAAGAAGATGCTCGATGCCGTTGTGGGAGCGGCCTCCCGGCCGCGACCGGGCTTGGGGGATCGCGGCGAGAACGCCGCTCCCACAAATCTTCTGGCGGACCTAACTTCCCAAATCACCGAGCTTCCCGACTTGCTCGACCTTATCGCCCGCGCCATTGAAGACGCACCCCCGCTTGCGCTGAAGGAAGGCGGGCTGATCAAGCAAGGTTACAACGTCGAGTTGGATGAATTGCGCCGCGGCTCGCGCGAAGGCAAGGAGTGGATCGCCGCGTTGCAGCAGCGCGAGATCGAGCGCACGGGAATTCCGTCGCTGAAAGTTCGCTTCAACTCGGTTTTCGGCTACTACATCGAAGTGACGAAGACGCATTTGCATAAAGTGCCGAGCGATTACATCCGCAAGCAGACCATCGCGGGCGGCGAACGATTCGTCACGCCTGAGTTGAAGGAAATGGAAGGCAAGATCCTCGGCGCGGAAGAGCGTGCCAACGCGCTGGAGTACGAACTGTTTCAACAGGTTCGAGCCAAAGTGGAGGAGAATTCCTTGGAGATTCAGCGGTCGGCCACAGCGATTGCCGCGCTGGACGTCTTGGCGGGGCTGGCGGAACTCGCGCGACATCAGAACTACTGTCGGCCGACAGTGAACGACGGCGAGGTGCTCGAGATCATCGACGGCCGGCATCCCGTGCTGGAGCAGACGCTGGTCGAAGAGCGGTTCGTGCCGAACGATGCGCTGCTGGATGACAAGGAGAACCTGATCCTGATCATCACCGGTCCGAACATGGCGGGCAAGAGCACCTACATTCGGCAGGTGGCGTTGCTGGTGTTGATGGCACAGATCGGCTCGTTCATTCCGGCGGCGCGGGCCACAATCGGATCGGTTGATCGCATCTTCACACGCGTCGGCGCGACCGATGATCTGGCGCGCGGGCAGAGCACATTCATGGTGGAGATGAACGAGACGGCCAACATCCTGAACAACGCCACGCCGAAGAGTCTCGTCGTGCTGGACGAAATCGGCCGCGGCACCAGCACGTTTGACGGTCTGAGCATCGCGTGGGCGGTGGCGGAGTTTTTGCACAAGATCGGCGCCAAGACACTCTTCGCGACTCACTACCATGAGCTGACGGAGTTGGCGGCGACGCTCCCGCGCGTGAAGAATTTCAACGTCGCCGTGCGCGAATGGCACGATCAGGTGATTTTCCTCCACAAAATCCTGCCCGGCGGCACCGACAAGAGCTACGGCATCCAGGTCGCCCGTCTTGCCGGCCTGCCGCAGGAAGTCATCGCCCGCGCCAAGGAAGTGCTGGCGAACTTGGAGGAAGCGGAGTTGTCGGCGGAAGGCAAACCGAAGCTGGCGAAGCACAAAGCGAAGTCAGGAGTCAGAAGTCAGGAGTCAGAAGTCAAAGGGCTACCACCGCAAATGTATCTGTTTGGCGAGAAGAAGAGCTAGCGGGCAGCGGTTGGCGGTCGGGTTGTCAAGATTCAAGAGCTAATCCCAAAGACGACAGAACCAGCTACAAGGAATACGCGCTGATACAACGCTTGCGGTGCAACGGCCAAACTGGTACCTTCGGACTTCAGAGGAGGCAAAGGGTGACGGAGGATTCGTTTTTCGATCAATCGAGCGACCAGTCTCAAGTCAAAAGCCAGATTGTTGCCAAGTATTTTTGGGCTTGGGCTAAGGTCGTTATCCCGCAGACAAAGAAACACGCGAACAAGATCGCTTATATCGATCTTTTTGCAGGGCCTGGCGTGTACAAGGATGGCACAAAATCTACGCCTTTGCTGGTTCTCGAACGCGCCATTCAAGAACCAGATATGCGGCAAATGTTGGTGACTGTATTCAATGATCGTGATCCTGACAATGTGCGCGCTCTTAAGGAGAACATCGCGGCACTGCCCGGAATCCGCACGCTGAAGTATAGCCCGAGAACTGAGAACGAAGAGGTAGGTGAGAGAATAGTAAAGTTCTTCGAGCAGACTCACCTTGTTCCAACGTTGCTGTTCGTAGATCCGTGGGGCTACAAGGGCTTGTCGTTGAGGTTAATCGGTTCGGTTCTTAAGGACTGGGGTTGTGACTGCATTCTTTTCTTTAACTACCTGCGAATAAACATGGGGTTGAATAATCCTGCGGTACAAGAGCACATGAATGCTCTCTTCGGTGAAGCTCGGGCAAATCAGTTGCGCTGCCAGTTAGAACCGACGCCTCCTGCCGTACGTGAACTAACGGTTGTCGAAGCAATTAGCCAAGCGCTCAAGGAGGCGGGTGGAGAGTTCGTTCTGCCGTTTTGTTTCAAGAACGACCGCGGCACGCGCACCAGTCATCATTTGATATTCGTGACCAAGAGCGTCGTCGGCTATACGATCATGAAAGACATAATGGCGAAGGAAAGTTCGGGCACTGAGCAGGGTGTTGCGTCGTTTGAATACAGCCCAGCGACGGCTGACCAGCCGCTGCTTTTCGCGCTATCTAGACCCTTGGATGATCTCGCCGATATGCTCTTGGATGAATTTGCCGGTTGTACGATGACAATGCTCCAGGTTTTCTATGAACATCATATCGGGAGGCCATATGTCGCAGCGAATTACAAACAGGTTCTCTCCAAATTGGAGGCGGAGGGCAAGATTACAGTCGATCCGCCAGCCGAGAGGAGACAGAAACGCAAAGGTGTAGTAACGTTCGCTGATACCGTGAGGATTACATTTCCACTGAGAAGCAAGAAGCAGATATGACCCCACCTTCATCAAATGAAACATTCCTAGTCGAACTTGCTCAGAGTTCGCCGTCCTTTTCGCATAGGAAGAGTAACGCTGCAAAGCGATCAGCTAAGGAACCAATCGGCTTTTGGTTTTCGCCCGCAGTCATTCAGCCCAACAACTTCATATACAAGAGTCTTTCCAACTGGGCGTTCAACATCGCAGTCGGATGTTCTCATGCCTGCCGTTTCTGTTATGTCCCCAGTGCAGCAACAATCAAGCAAGGTCCCAAGCTTGCAGAGTACGGCGTGAAGGATCCTGACGAAGAATGGGGGAATTATGTCTTGCTACGCCCGTGGAACGACGAACAATTCTTGGCGTCGCTTCGCGCGGCGGAAAGCACGCCCAAGAGACAACTCAAGCGGGGTGGTAATCGCGCCGTGATTTATTGCAGCACGACCGATCCGTATCAGAACTTCATTCATCCTGATGTCGCGCGGCAGCGTGAACTTGCAACGGCGGCTCGCCATTTGGTGCGACGATCACTGGAGTTGATTCGTGACAGGTCGACGTTGAACGTCCGGATATTGACTCGCAGTCCTGTGGCTCAGAAGGATTTCGATTTGTTCCAAAGTTTCGGCGAGCGGCTGGTGTTTGGCATGAGTCTGCCGACGCTGCGGAACAACTTGGCAAAGCTGTACGAACCGAAGGCACCGCCTCCATCCACCCGTCTGGCGACGTTGCGCGCGGCCAAAGAGGCGGGTCTCTATGTTTATGTGGCCATGGCTCCGACCTATCCCGAATGCGATGAAGCGGATTTGAGGGAAACGTTGAAGGCAGTTGCTGATTTGAACCCTATCACAATCTTCCACGAGCCGATCAACATCCGTGCGGAGAATGTCGCCAGAATCGCTGAAGAAGCTCGATCAAGGGGTGTTCGCTTAAACACCGATGTATTTGCCACAAGGGAGTCGTGGCGGAAGTACGCGTTGGGTTCGCTGAAGAGCGTGCAACTGATCTCGAAAGAAGTGGGACTTCAAAACCGTCTGCATCTCTGGCCTGATAAGTCGCTCGGATCTGGTGAGGTAGTTGAGAGCATGCCTCAACCTGCTGCTTATCGAAAATGGCTGTTCCGCTGGTGGAACCGAATCAGTGAATGGCCGCGATAGCCGTGTTAACGGGAACAAGAACCAAAAGCCAGAACTCGCGGGCTGAAAGCTGGTAGCTGACCGCTTGCTGTTCTCAACCGGTTATTGTAAACGATATCGGGTGTGCTATGCTGCGGGGCAAGCGAGGGAGCAGTCGGATGGCGGTCCAGAATCGAATCATCAAAATCCAGAAACGCAACCGCGCGCTCGTCAACTTCGACGCGGCCCACATCCGCAATGCCATCCTGCGCGCCGCGGAATCGATCGGCGGGTTCCGCCAGGATTTCCTGGAAGGGGTGAACCACAAAATCTTCGAGACGTACGGCGCGGACGACAAGATCGCCGAGTTTCTGGCCGACGCGGTGGTTATCTGCCTGAATTCCGAGCCGCACCATTTGATCGCCAACTTCCCGCCGACGATCGAGACCATCCAGGACGAAGTGCTGCACGTCCTGCGCAGCTACGGATTTCAAAGCGCTGCCGACGCTTACGAGTGTTACCGCTGGGGACGGCACTGGCTGCGCGAAGACGCGATCACCGAGGTGCAGTTCGTCGGCAACGGTTTTCCCAAGAAGCGCATGGAGAAAACGCTGGAGTGGAATCGCCGCCATGGTTGCGACACGGTGGCGGGCCTCAATGGGGCGGTGCGCAGCGACAGGATCAAGGCGCTGGTGGACGATTCGCTGGCCCTCTACGAGTCCTCACTCGATGAGGCGGCGCGGAAAATCATGGTGCGGCTCAATGCCGGCGACGACCTCCGCATGCTGTGGGTCAGCGGCCCGAGTTCGTCCGGCAAGACCACCACCACCGTCAAGCTGACACAGCGGCTGGAAAAGCAGGGCTTGCGGTTCTTGATGCTGAATCTGGACGATTATTTCTGGGCGCTGGTCGAGCATCCATCGGACTGGATCAACGACCGCAACTTCGAGACGCCGGAAGCGCTCGACATCCAGTTGCTCAACCAGCATCTCAAGGAGTTGCTCGACGGCAAGACGATCGAGAAGCCCGCGTACGACTTCAAGGAAGGCCGCCGCATCGCGTCGAAGCCCGTGCGATTGGAGAAAGATCAAATCCTCCTGCTCGATTGCCTGCACGGTTTTTATCCGCCCATCACCGAAGGCATCGATCCGTCCACTCAATTTCGGCTGTACATCGAGACGCTCAACGTGCTGTACGAAGGCGACGGCAGCGGCAATCGCCTGACGAAATTTGCCGACATCCGCCTGCTTCGGCGCATGCTGCGCGACCTGCGGCATCGCAACCACAGCCCGCTCTCCACCCTGTTGCACTGGCATTACGTGCGCACGGGTGAACTCTTCAGCATCATCCCGCTGATGGGCTTGGCCGATCATGTCGTCAACGCCGGTCTGCCGTTCGATCTGCCGGCGCTCAAACCGTTCCTCCTCGGTCCCCAGGGCGGCTGCTTCCCGCAGCCCGAGGAGATGCAACAGTACCGCGGCTTTCTCGATGCTCAGATCCGGTACGACCGCGTCAGGAAACTCCTCGAATCCGTCGAGGGACTGACCCAACAACAGGCCACCGGCTCCGGCGTCATCCCCGGCGATGCCGTCATCCGCGAGTTCATCGGTGGCTCAACCATCAAAATCCCGCACAACGAGTGATCGCTATGAAAACATTCATCAAGTCATCCAGTCTTCTTCTGGGGGTCATCATGCTCACACAGTCCGCAGCGTTCAGCGCCGCCATGCCCAAGGTCGGCGACAAGGCGCCCGATTTCACCGTCGCGGCCAGCGACGGCAAGACCGTGCATCTGAAAGATTACATCGGCAAAGGCAACATCGTCCTATACTTCTACCCGAAGGACGACACGCCCGGCTGCACCAAGGAAGCCTGCGGCATCCGCGACTCATTCGATGAATTCAAGGGACTGGACGCGATCGTTTTTGGCGTCAGCTTCGACTCCGTCGATTCCCACAAACAATTCATCGCGAAATACAAACTGCCGTTCGTGCTCCTCGCCGACACCGACAAGGCGGTCGCCAAGGCGTACGGCGTGGCCAACGACAGCAGCCCCGTTGCCAGCCGCGTGACCTTCGTGATCGACAAGGAAGGCAAGATCGCGTACGTGAATCCCAAGGTCGATCCGGCCACGAACGCCGCTGAACTCCGCACTGTCCTGAATGGCTTGCCACAATAAGGTGGAAGCAATCTCATGAATCCCACCGACTTGGGCGGCGCGGTGGGCCACTGCGCCCTGCCAAACCGCGGTAGGGCGGGCTGGTCTCAGCCCGCCGTTCCCGTCCTGTTTATGAGACGGATTGCAGTTTGAACGTCAAGTTTGCCAACGACGCCGCGACGTTCGCCGTCCGGGTCACGCCGCGCGCCAAACGCAATGCCGTCGTCGGCGTCGCCGGCGACGCGTTGAAGGTCCGCGTCACCGCCCCTCCCGAAGACGGGCGCGCCAACGACGCCCTCATCGAGGTGCTGGCCGACTGGCTCGGCGTCAAACGCCGCCAGATCGAGATCATCTCCGGCGCCACCAGCCGGAACAAGATCGTCCGTGTCACAAGTGCTGCGCGGGAACTGATCGAGACGAAACTTCGAACGTAGCCACCGTGGGACTGATATCGACCTGCCGAGAATATCCTGATATCAATACGTGCGATGACCGAGCGTGAGAAGCTGATCAGCGGATTGAAGCAAGCGTGGTGCGACGAGATGAGCAGCGCCCGCAATTACCGGGCGCTGGCCGAGCGCGAAACCAATCCCGACCGACGCGCCATCTTGTTGCGACTGGCCGAGGCGGAGGACAGGCACGCGGCCAATTGGGCGGCGCGGTTGCGCGAGTTGGGCGCGGAACCGGGTGAGTACACCGAGTCGGCTGCGGAACGACTCCGCCGTTGGACACTGGTGCAAGCCGGTACCGACACCGCCGTGGTTAAACTGGAGGCGGCCGAGCAGAGCGCCGACGGGATGTACGGACAACTGCTCCAGGTCGCGCCGAACGAAGAGGTCCGGCAGCAGTTGCTCGCCGCCCAGTGCGACGAGAAATCACATAGCATGGTGCTCAACGAGATGGTGGGCGGGGCGACGACCGCGCAACGGAAGCTGGACAAGATTCTCGGCGCGGAACGCTGGCACGTGCGGGGCGGCAGTTGGATCGGGCAGGCGATCTACGGCGTGAACGACGGACTGGGCGCGGCGTTCGGCGTCGTCAGCGGCGTCGCGGGCGCGACCAACGTCAACGCCGAGTGGGTGCTGCTGAGCGGGATTGCCACGGCGATCGCTTCGGCGCTTTCGATGGGCAGCGGCGCGTACTTGGCGGCGAAATCCGAGTGCGAAGTGTACCAGGCGGAGATCGAGCGCGAACGTCACGAGATCGAGACGAATCCCGCCGAGGAACGCGAAGAGATGGCGTTGTTCTACCAGTTGAAAGGGTTTTCGCCCGAAGAATCGCGCAAGATGGCGGATAAGCTGGCGGAGCAACCGGAGCACTTGCTGAAAACCCTGGTGCACGAGGAACTCGGTCTGTCCGAGCGGACGTTCCCCAATCCGTGGCGCTCGGCGGTGAGCGCGACGTTGAGCACAGCGTCGGGCGCATTCATTCCGGTGATCCCGTTCTTCTTTATGTCGGGCACGGCGGCGCTGATCTGCTCGTTCGTCATCAGCACGGCGGCGCACTTTGCCGTCGGCGCAGCGAAGGTGATCGTCACGGGCCGGTCGTGGCTGAAAAGCGGCACGGAAATGACGTTGGTCGGCCTCGGCGAAGCGATCATCACCTACGCGATTGGCCTGTTGATCGGTCCGGCGATTCGCTGATCATGGGCGCTGGCCCGACTGTCAGTGAGATCCCATCTGTTTCCGGGCGCTGAGAGACGTGTCTCCCACGCCGTCAGCGGTCGGGCTTGCGCGCCTGCATTTCCAGGCTGGTGACATAATCTGCGGGCGTCGCGCCGGCGGGGAGGTGCGCCACAATCTGACGGTAAAGCGGATCGTTCCAGTCAACCATCGCCTTCACGTAGTCGGACTTCGACTTCAGGACGAGGTCCACCAAACCTGCCGCATGCGCCATCCGCTGGGTTTCCTCGACGAGCACCGCGCCGGCGATGCAGCCGACCAGCGCCTCGACCATTTCGGTGATTGCGGACGGCAGCGGCTGCAGCAGTGCCAGGTCGGACACTGCCACACGACCGCCGGGCTTGAGCACGCGCGCGATCTCCCGCCAGACCTGCGGTTTGTCAGGCGAGAGATTGATCACGCAGTTGGAGATTACAACATCGACACTCGCATCAGCAACGGGCAGATGCTCGATTTCGCCGAGCCGGAACTCGACGTTGTCCAGACCGGTTTGCCGGCGGTAAACGGCGACGTTGCGCCGGGCTTTGGCGAGCATCTCCGGCGTCATGTCCACACCGATGGCGCGACCGTTGGCGCCGGCTTTACGGCCTGCGATGAATACGTCGAATCCGCCGCCACTGCCGAGATCGAGCACGACCTCGCCGGGTTTGAGCGACGCGAGGGCCGTCGGGTTGCCGCAGGACAAACCCATGTTCGCGCCTTCCGGCAGGACAGAAAGCTCTTCTGCGCTGTAGCCGATCTTCTCGGCAAGTTGCTCGCCTGAACCACATGACGACGGCCCGCAGCACGAGCCTCCCTTCGTGGCAATCTGGCCATACCCCTCGCGCACTTTGGCGCGAACTGTTTCGGCGTCTTCGGTGGTTTTACAGATGCTCATGATGCGATCTCCTAGGATGTTTTGTTTGTAGGGTAGCGCGCGCTCGCCGAGTGCGCCGTTGCCGTTGTCGCACAGGAAACCGACTGCGGACGGGTCTCCCCCGAAAGCGTTCGGGGCGGGGGCGAGCCATCCCTACCTTCACTGAAGTAACGGCGCTGGAAATACAGCGCCACGTTCACCAACCCGATCAATACGGGCACTTCAACAAGTGGTCCGATGACCGCAGCGAAGGCGACGCCGGAATTGATGCCGAACACGGCGACCGCCACAGCGATGGCGAGTTCAAAATTGTTGCTGGCGGCAGTGAACGAGAGCGTGGCGGTTTTTGAATAGTCCGCGCCGACTTTCCGGCCGAGCCAGAAACTGACGAGAAACATCACGACAAAATAGATCAGCAACGGCACGGCGATGCGCAGCACGTCGAGCGGAATGCGCACAATGCGGTCGCCCTTCAGGCTGAACATCACGAGGATGGTAAACAGCAGCGCGATGAGCGTGATCGGGCTGATGCGCGGGATGAACGTTCGTTCGTACCACTCGCGGCCCTTCGCCTTCAGTAATGTGAAACGGGTGATGACGCCCGCAATGAAGGGGAGGCCGAGGTACACAAACACGCTTTTGGCGATCTGGCTCATGCCCACCTCGACCACACTGCCTTGCAGACCGAACAGCGGCGGCAATTTGGTGACGAACACCCAGGCGAACAGGCTGTAGAACAACACTTGGAACACGCTGTTGAACGCCACCAACCCGGCGCAGTATTCCGTGTCGCCCTTGGCCAGTTCGTTCCAGACAATCACCATCGCGATGCAACGCGCCAGCCCGATCAGGATCAGCCCGACCATGTACTCGGGGTAATTGCGCAGAAACAGGATCGCCAGCGCGAACATCAACACCGGCCCGATCACCCAGTTCTGCAGCAGCGACAGACCGAGCACTTTCCAGTTGCGGAACACGTCGCCCAATTCCTCATACTTCACCTTTGCCAGCGGCGGGTACATCATCAGAATCAGTCCGATGGCGATGGGGACGTTTGTGGTCCCAACTTGGAAGCGGTTGACGAACGTCTCCACGCCGGGCATGAAGTACCCCGCACCAACTCCCACCCCCATCGCGAGAAAAATCCACAGCGTCAGGTAACGATCGAGGAAGGACAGTTTTCGGCTGATGTGTATGGTCATTGGTGCACGCTCACTCCGGGATTGTCACCCTGAGCGAAGCGAAGGGCCTCTCAATCGAATCGTTGCGAGATTCTTCGCTTCGCTCAGAATGACAGCTTGTGCGGCAGATCATTTGCAGATAACCCGTTTGGCCTTCTTGCCTCGTTCCATATCGCGCCTCAGGAAGTCGAACTCCCGAAAACAGCCACGTATGCACCGCAACAACGCCGCGTGCACCGCATCGCGCGGTTCGGCCAGCGAATACATTACCATCTTGCCGTGGCGTTCGACCTCGACCAATCCACTGCGGCGCAGGTACGCCAGATGCCGGGAGATCGTCGGCTGCGGCACGCGCAGGATACTCTGGAACTCGCACACGCAATGGTCGCGTTGCGCCAGCAGATTCAAAATCCGCAGCCGCGTCTCGTCCGAGAACGCCTTGAACAGTTGATTCGGTTTGTCCATTGCAAGGACGCATCATATTCGCTAAAGCGAATATGTCAAGCACCAGCGATGCAGCGGATGGGAATAGGAAGGGAGGTCGTGACGGCTATTGTGGATTCGTCGTCTCACGCCAAGCCGTGAAATCTATCCAGTAACTACTATGCTTTCTCTTTCGTTTTACTTGGTAATAGGTATCTCGTAACGGTGCTGCCTGAACTGGAATGCGCGCTCGCCGCCTTCCAGTTCGATCAGAGCCCGGGTAACTGCGTTGGATTCGAAGCACCCCTCGGTCGCGACAACGCACGTGCGACCGCCTTCAGGCCGAGGACGATTCTCCATTTTGATGACGTAATCTGCGTCGCCGAGCACTGGAATATTTGCGTTGTGCGTGACGACTAGAAGCTGGCGAGAAAACTTCGCTTGAAGAATCTTCGGAACGACGAGGTGAACGACATAGTTGTACCCGAGCTCATCTTCTGGCTGATCAAGAATTAGCGGCATCGCACGGGTCTGGAGCGCCAACGTGAGGATTGCCGCGCTCTGTTCGCCCTGGGACAAACCTGTGCGCAAGTCTGCGTACGCAGTCTCGCCGCGACGCTGGACAAGTATTTCCGGCACATCAGGCACAGTAACCGACTCCAATGTGTTCAAATGAACGATATTATCTGCGATCCGGCAGAGAACGGTTTGCGTGTTTTCGGTGACCCCACAAAGATCACGTAAAGTAGTCTCGCTACCATCTTCAAGGCGGACAACACCCTTTCGTGCGAGCGCGCGAGCAAGTTGCAGAGGCGAGACCGTCGTCGCGACCCGCTTAAGTTGCTCATCGCGTTTCTGAATTCTACTTTGGGCAGTGGAGATTTCCTCGCAAAGCTCGTTAAGTACACGCAGGTATTCGCTAGTGTCGGCATGCGGTGTCACCGAGATTTTGATCTGACCGCCAAGCGCACTGGTCAGTTCCTTGGCCTTGTCCTGCCGCTTCTTGGTGATTTCGCGGCCTAGATCCTCAAGCCGGCCAATCAGGCACTCGCGTGCCTTCCCGTGGAGGTCAATTAGCTCATTCACCTTGACGAGCCGGGGCTGCTTAACAGTTTCGATCGACTTGACGTTCCGACGCAGTTCCGCAACGCGGTTGATAACTTCTTGCGGCGATTCCACTCCCGCCTGACGTAGTTGCGTGCGCACAGCTTCAACATGACTCTTTCGCTGTTCCTGCCACGCATCGAGCAAGCTCTTGGTATCCGCTTCCAAATTCTGAACGGCTTGTACAACGGTGGAACGCCCGCGCTCAATTTCGCTCAAAGCAACTCTCACGTGGCCAACCAATTTTGCCACCAACTCTACCTCCACAACCTCTTCGGTGCGGCACTCAGGAACGCTGTGAGCAAAAATGGTGTCAAAGTCGGTTGGGAAAGCCTCCGCTTTGGCAATCACTGAGTTTCTCAACTGGCCGATGTTAGTCTGTAATGTACTGATTATCTCTTTAACTTCGTTAACTACGGATTCTGTCTTGGCCCAGTGTTGCTCCACTTCTCCGGGCAGCAATTTTTCCTTTTCTGCCAACTCCAGCTTGTACGCAGCCAAATTCGCAACGTCGGCATTCAGTTGGTCCCGTTCTGCGGAGAGCGGCGCGAGCGTTTGGGCGTTTTCTGAAAGCTTGGTAAGAATGCCTTCGCGCTCCTTTTTCAGTTCGCCGACGTGCGCAAATTCGTCGAGCATCTCGAGTTGTCGTCCCACATCGTCACGAAGACGGTGAATCCGCCCTTGCTCATAGACCTCGATGGGAAAAGTGAACTGGTCCACCGGCACCAGCGCGTCCTGATCCACATCGTAACGGTAACACGCAAGCGCATCCGGCAAATCGAGCACCTTAAGATTCGTCCCCTCCCCGGCAACTTGCGGATTGAAGGCACGACCTACGACGTAATACGCTCTTTCATGCCGCAGGTACAATTCGATCTTTCCCCCAGATCCGAGAATGGCATACAACCGAAGCAGCAAACGGTCGCGCAGATCCTGCGGTACATCGTCCTCGAGACCCAGAGCAATGCGAATGAAATCGAACACCGCTGACTTCCCCGCGTAGTTCTGGCCCACGATACAGTTCAACGCATGGTTGAACCGGAACGCCTCTCCGTCGCAGTGGCCACCAAAAATGCGCATACCCAATATCGCGCTGACCTCTTGGCTACTTGGCGGTGTGCGGGAAATGCGAGTCCGTGGTTCGCAAGCAACTTGCTTCAAACCTTCGACAGTTGGCTCGCTTATACGAAACCATGAACAGCCGTCGGCGATCTCCTCAGATTTGTGTGCATCACTGCGGTTGAACGGCGCAAGACAATAAGTGCTCGATCGAATCTGTTCGGGAGAAGCCGTGTTGAGCACGTAACGATTGATCCAGTTGCCATCCTGATCTCGCGCAACATACGTGACTTTGTCTTCCGCAACTTGAATCAAGCGCACATAACCAGTTTCGAGCCAGTCTGTCTTCGTGCTGATTTTGCGAGCGGTAGCAAGCAATCCGATGTCGTCAGTGTAAGGATGAGGAACAACGATAACACCACCCTCTTTCTCAACTTTGTCAAAAATGTCTGCGAGGTTTTTTTTGCAGGCGACTCTTGTATCGCCGCCCCCGATAATCTCCAACCAACCGAGCAAGCGCGTTCGTTGCTCGCCAGAATAGCCTGCCGGGAATACGGCCAAGACGTGTACGCCTTCATGCGCTGTAATCTCGATCCCGGGCAGCACGGTGAGTGGGCGACCGGTCGTTTGCGCAGCTTGAGTAACAGGGTCGCAGCAGTCAAATGACTGATGATCGGTTACAGCGATGAGGTCGAGTTCCGCTGCGCGCGCCTGTCGAACGATCTGCGTAGGGTCGTTCCCTTGGCCGTGGACGTGAAGATTGACCTTGAACCAGCGGTTGCCGACCGGCCCGCTGTCAATGAGGCGTTTTAGAATTGCAAGCGTCGTGTCGTTAAAAGCACATCTCCTTCGCAACGAACGCGCGAAGACTAGCTTGAGACCTCGCATGTGTCAAGAGCGTCAGGATACTACTGCCGACTCATCTCTTGATTCTGCAAATGGCCTGACGGCGGGTGTTCCGCGGGTCTGCGCCCGTGACAGGGTGAAATAGAACGCGCTGCCTTTGCCGGGCTGGCTTTCGACCCAGACGCGGCCGCTGTGGGCCTGGATGATGTGTTTGACGATGGAGACGCCGAGACCCGTGCCGCCGAGTTCGCGGCTGCGCGCCTTGTCTACCCGATAAAACCGTCTGGTCAGAAGTTCCGATTCCACTCGGTGGTGGCGTACTTCTCGTGGACGAGGTGGTGGATGGCTTCCTGCGGAACGTCGGTGAGCGCGGCGTCGACGCCCCAGCGACGACACCAATAAACCGCCCTGGCCAAGTCCCAAATCATGTCCGCCTATCATATTCGCTAAAGCGAGTATGCCAAGGAAGCAAACAGATGCGCAGTTTTCCCTACTGGCTGTTGGCTTCGATGAACCGGCGGATGCGATGGCGGATTTCGTCGCGGACGCGGCGGAAGACGCGCATCTTCTGTTCGTCGTTGCCCTGCGCCTGTGCGGGGTCATCGAAACTCCAGTGGAGTTGATGGGTTGCGCCGGGGAAATTCGGGCACGCTTCGCGCGCGTTGTCGCAAACCGTGATCACATAATCGAACTTCTGCCCCGAAAATGTGTCCACGGATTTGGATTCGTGTTTGGAGATGTCGATACCGGCTTCACGCATAGCCCCGATGGCGAATGGATGGACGTGACCCGTCGGTTTCGCGCCCGCGCTGAAGACCTCGAACCGATCGCCCGCGAGAGAACGCAGGAGACCTTCCGCCATGTGGCTGCGGCAGGAATTGCCCGTGCACAGAAATAGGACGCGCTTTTTCTGCATGGTTGCCTGCACAGGACTTAACATGAATCGCCAGCGCGCGCAACGGTTGCGTGCCGCCTTGTTTGTTCCCGTGGTCGTAGCGAGCCGCCGCGCCATCGATCCGCCGCTGAATTCCCCGATGCGCTTTGCGCTATTGGTCGGCACGCTTTTTTCCTTTGTCACACTGTGTCGTTTCGATGCATAGTGCTCACGCATGCTCTGATCTTGCCACATGAATACGCACGCGATCACTCAGCGGTTACTCGCCCAAGGCCCGGTCGTTGCGGACGAAGGATCACAATGACCGAACCGCAGTGGCAAACCCTGCTTGCGGTGATTCATGGCGAGCAACTTAGTCCGCTCCCGACCGGTTTCATCATCGACAGCCCTTGGTTGCCGAACTGGGCCGGGCATACGATTCTCGATTACTTCACAAGTGAACGGATTTGGATGGACGCCCATTGGAAGGCGATTCGCACCTTTCCGCAGACCACTTTTCTGCCGGGCTTCTGGTCCGAATACGGCATGTGCACGGAGCCATCTGCGTTTGGGGCCGTCAGCATCTTCGCCGAGAATGAATTCCCTTTCGCCAGGAAGCTGCTGCGCTCGGCAGACGACGTGGATTTTATCGAGAAGCCGAACCCGCAAACGGACGGGCTTCTGCCGTTCGTCATCAAACGGCTCAAGCATCTCCAGCCCGAGATCGAGAAGGCCGGACACAAAATCCGTTTTGCCGTCGCCCGCGGACCGCTCAACATCGCCTCGTTCCTGATGGGTGCCACCGAATTCCTGATGGCGCTGAATACGGATTCCGAGCGGATGCACCGGTTGCTCACGATCATCACCGATTATCTGGTCGAATGGATCGCCTACCAGCGCGAGTGCTTCCCTTCAATCGACGGCATCCTGCTCCTGGATGACATTGTCGGTTTCATCGGCAAGAACGACTTCGAGACATTCGGTTTGCCTTACCTGAAGAAAGCGTACGACACCAACGTCGCCGTGAAGTTCTTCCACAATGACGCCCCGTGCAAAGTCTGCGCACCCTACCTGCCCGGAATCGGCATCAATCTGCTGAACTTCGGCGTTCAGCATACGATCAACGAGATGAAGGCCTGGACCGGGAACAAGATAACCCTGCTGGGCAACATTCCTCCGCGCGATATCCTGGCCCAAGGAACTCCGGACGATGTCAGGAGAGCTGTGACTGAGTTGGTGAATGGTTTACAGGACCGGTCGAGGCTGATTCTTTCCTGTGGAGGCGGCTTGCCTCCCGGTGCGCCAACTGAAAACATCCAGACATTCATTGCCACGGCGGCGGAACTTACCGCGTAGATCCATATGAACACTCATCCCATCATTCAACAGTTGCTCGCCCAAGGCCCGGTTGTCACGGATGGCGCTTGGGGCACTCAATTACAGGCACGCGGTCTGGCCGCCGGTGAGTTTCCCGATGTCTGGAACCTGACCCGTCCGGAGAATGTCGCCGAAGTGGCCCGCGCTTACGTTGAGGCCGGCTCGCGCGTCATCCTGACGAACACGTTTGGGGCGAACCGGCTGCGCTTGGCGGAAACCGGATTCGCGGACCGTGTGGTGGCAATCAACGAGGCCGGCGCTCGTTTGTCACGAGAGGCTGCCGGCAACCGCGCGTCCGTGTTCGCCTCGATGGGGCCGACTGGAATAATGCTCATGGCGGGCGAAGCGAATCCGGAGGAAATCGGCGAAGCGTTCCGGGAACAGGCTGCGGCGCTGGCGCGCGGCGGAGCAGATGGCCTCGTTGTGGAGACCATGTCCGACCTCGCAGAGGCGAAGCTGGCCGTTGCCGCCACGAAGGAAACCGGCCTGCCGGTCGTGGCGTGCATGGTGTTCGATTCCGGAAAGGAGAAAGACCGCACGATGATGGGCACCTCTCCCGAAGAAGCCGCGGCGGAACTCTTGGAGGCCGGCGTGGATGTCATCGGCGCAAACTGCGGCCAGGGCATCGCAGGATTCGTGAAGATTTGCGCGCGGCTCAAGTCAGCCGCAGCCGGACGCCCCATCTGGATCAAAGCCAACGCCGGACTTCCAGAACTCAGAGAAGGAAAGCCATTCTACAGGACGACGCCGGCGGAGTTCGCCGGCTTCGTCCCGGCTCTGCTTGAGGCCGGGGCGAACTTCATCGGGGGTTGCTGTGGGACTTCGCCGGAGTTCATTCGAGCGATCCGTCAGGCATTGGACAAGACAACCTCCCGATGAGCCGCCTGCGCCTCCATGTCATCGCCTGCAAGGTTTTCGAGCAGGAACTCGAGGTTCTCGCTGCCAATGCAAAGACCAAGGCGCGAATCCAGTATTTGGAGATGGGGCTGCATGAAGGCACCGCCGAGCAACTCCGCGTCGCGTTGCAGGGGGCGATCGACGTCGTGCCGGGCGACCGCTTCGACGCGATCGGGCTGGCTTATGGGCTGTGCAATCGCGGTATTGAAAGCCTGCAATCCCGGACACTGCCGGTGGTCATCCCGCGGGCGCATGACTGCATCGGGATGCTTCTCGGCAGCACTCAGCGTTACCTTGCCCAACTCGAGTCGTGCCCGGGCACTTATTTCCAAAGCCCGGGCTGGCTGGAGCACTTACCGGCCGACCGCGTATTGCGCCAGCAAAACCTGCCTGTCGCCGCCGGACTCAAAGCGACCAAAGAGGATCTCGTGGCACGCTACGGCGAAGAGAACGCTCTCTACTTGCTCGAGCAATTCGCGAGCTTTACACGCCACTACCGTCGCCTCGCGTATATTTCCACTCCGGTCCCGCAGGCGGAAAACCACGAACGCATGGCCGCTCAAATCGCTCGACAACAGGGCTGGACTTTCGATCGGTTGCCGAGCGACCTCGGCTGGCTCCGGCGGTTGCTCGATGGCGAGTGGAATGAGCAGGAGTTTCTTACTCTGAAACCGGGTGAACGCCTCGGCCTCCGTTACGATTCGCAACTCATCGCGGCGGAAAGGCCATGAATCAACCGGTCCACACCATCAAGTTGTCTCCGGCCGGCCTCCGACTTGAGGTGACCCACGGCACGTCCCTTCAGGATGTGCTATTCGCGCAAGGCGTCGAGTTCCCATGCGGCGGCAGCGGCCGCTGTAATGGCTGTCGAGTCAAAGTCATTGGCGGCTCTTTGCCGGTGACTGACGATGAGGCACGTTTGCTGACGCCTGCCGAGATCGCCGACGGCTGGCGGATGGCGTGTCGCCATCAGGTGGACGGAGACCTGCAGTTGGAACTCGCCCAATGGGAAATGCCAATTTTGGAAGACCGGTCTGCGTTCGCTTTCACTCCACGCGAAGGTCTCGGCGTTGCAGTGGATCTGGGCACTACGACCATTGTTGCCCAACTTCTGGACCTGCAATCCGGTCATGTGCTTGCAGTCCGCTCCGCGTTGAACTCACAGGCCCGCCACGGCGCGGACGTTATGAGCCGCATCGAATACGCGTTGTCGTGCCGGAAGGCAGATCCGCCTACCGGCGGACACGGAGGCCAGGCTGAACTGGAGAAAATGGTTCGAGTCCAGATCGGCGACATGATCAGCGAGTTGCTCGCGCAAGCGCGGAGCGCGCTTCCGTTGACCCGAGTGATGCTGGTCGGCAACACGGTCATGCACCACTGTTTTTGCGGTGTGAACGTCGAATCTCTTGCGCATCATCCGTTCGAGCCGAAGCAACCGGGCCGTTTCCGGTTCTCGCCAAGCGAGTTGGGATGGAGTCTTCCATCGGAGGCCGCCGTGGAGTTTCTGCCGTGCCTCGGCGGATTTGTTGGCTCGGACGTTCTCGCCGGTATCGTGGCCACGGAACTGCACGGAAGCTGCGAGTTGGTGGCGTTGATCGACCTCGGAACCAACGGCGAAATTGTCGTGGGGAACCACGACCGGTTGTTGTGCGCTTCCACTGCAGCCGGACCGGCTTTCGAAGGTGCGCGCATTTCCATGGGCATGCGCGCAGCGCGCGGCGCCATCTGCGACGTGCAGATCAATCAAGGCGCTCTGGTCTGTCGTGTGATCGGTGGCGACACCCCTCGCGGGATTTGCGGCAGTGGCCTCGTGGACGCCGTCGCCGCCGGACTCGATCTGGGCTGGATCAGCCCGAATGGACGGATGACAGTCGGCGACGCGATGCGGCTGACGGAAACCGTGTCGCTCAGCCAGAGTGACGTGCGCGAGCTCCAGCTTGCCAAGGCCGCAATCGCCGCCGGTCTCCGCATCCTGACCCGTCGACTCGGCGTTTCCTTGGAAGACATCCAACGGGTTCATCTGGCGGGCGCTTTCGGCAATTACATCAGTCGCGCCAGTGCCCGCCGCATCGGGCTGTTGCGCTTCCCGCTGGAACGAATCGTGGCATCCGGTAACACCGCACTGCTGGGAGCGAAACTGGCGTTGTTCGAGGACACCGATGCCTGGGAATCAATCGCCCCGCGCATTGAACACGTCGCGCTCAATGAAGACCTCGAGTTTCAGGATGTTTACGCCGAGGAGATGCAGTTTCCGAGTTAAGGTCGGTTTCGGCTACAGGCGTCAGGCCACCACCTTGATGGCGTCCCTCACGGCGCGGAACATGGCGAGGATGTTTTCCGTCGGCACGTTGCCCTGGATGTTGTGGGTGCCGTTGAAAACGTAACCGCCGCCTTCGCCGAAGATGTCGATGCGTTCGCGCACTTCGCGATAAACCTCTTCCGGCGTTCCGAACGGCAGCGTCTTCTGCGTGTCCACACCGCCACCCCAGAAGATAAGGTTATTGCCGAACTCGCGTTTCAGGGTGCGCGGGTCCATTCCCTTCGCGGAGCATTGCACCGGATTCAGCACGTCGAAGCCGGCTTCGATGAAATCCGGGATGAATGGATGCACCGCGCCGCAACTGTGGATGAACGTTTTCCACTTCGTCAGCTTGTGGATGTGGTCGTTTACCGCCTTGTGGAACGGTTTGTACATCTCGCGGTAGGTCTGGACCGAACAGAACTGGCTGGTCTGCGTGCCGAAATCCGTGCCGGAGACGAACACCACCTGCGCGCGGTCGCCGACAGCTTTGGCGAGCAACTCGATGCTCTTCAGCGCGGATTCGCACTGGCACTCGAACACCTTTCTAACGTAGTCGGGGTGCGTGACAGTGGCCATGTACCATTCTTCCACGCCGCGGATGCCTTTCGGGTTTTTCATCCACGGGGCCGGCACCAGCGCGACGTCGCCAAACGCCGTGCCGGGTAGCGTCATGTAAATGCCGTAGCTGGTGTTCTCGTACGCAGCGCGCGCCATCTTCGCGAAATGCTGGACTTCTTTCTCGCCGACGACGCCCATCTCCTCGCAGTTGTCGGTAGGATCGAGCTTCGATTCGTCGAGGGGTTGTTGCCGGTTTACTGCGTCGAAAAAGTAGCTGCCCTTTGGCATCCAGGCGCTGGGCGGCACGCTGGTGTCGCCTTCGGGATAAATCAGCCAGCCGCCGTCGTCGGCCGGGGTCACGTTGAACTTCTCCGGCACCAACACAGGCGTGCCATCGAACATCGTGAACGGTTTCCAGCCTTCGTTCTTGAACCCGAACATGGTGCCCGGCCCGTGTACGCCGACGACGTCGAGTCCGAGCGCTTGGCGCAATTCCTCGTCGATCTCGCCGAGCATCTGGTAGGACTCGATGACCTTGACGCGGAAATCCGGCTGACCGAGCAGGGCCTGGCGAAGGCGATGAACAGCGCCAGCGCCCATGCCGGTCTGGAACCCGGCGCCGAAATCCACGCACAAGCGGTCGGCAGGTTGGTGATTCAGCGTGGCGGCGAGTCGTTCCCGTGAAGTCATGAGTGGCACAGCATGCGTCTATGAGTTCTGAATAGTATTATCCACGGTGTTGAAAAACGCGTCAAGGCCGGTCAGCGGAGCATTCGGCGGCACATCGCAGCCGGACGAAATGACGTAATTGCGATAAGCAGCGGTGGCGGCCAGCAGGTTCGCGGTCCGTGCGGCTATTTCAAGAGGCGGGAGCTGGCAGAAAACGCTGGTAGGATCCAGGTTTCCGCAGAGGACAATTTCGGGCGCCACCTGGCCAAGCACTGCGGGCAGGTCCATCAAGGCACCGAAGTGGAACGTACCCAAGCCCGTCTCCAGCATCGACGGCAGATGCAGCGGCTTCGCCGCGCAGTTGTGGAGGATGAGCGCGAAATGGCCGTCGCACACGGCCGATTCAATCTCCCGGATGTAAGCGGACGAAAACGCGCCCATGCTGCGCGGTGAGAGCAACCCCGCCGCCGGTTCCGCCATGATGGCACCATCGGCGCCAGCTTCTTTGAAAGCACTGAGATAGAGGGTGAGAAACGAAGCGCTCTTCGCCACCAGTGTGTGCATCAGGTCGGGTTCTGTGATGGTGAGTTCCATCGCCTCGCTCATGCCGGCCAGCCGCGCCGCCAGCGAGAACGGCCCGATGCAACCGCCGATGACCAAGGGATGGTCAACCAGCTTTCGAAGGCGGCGGACGGTCTCGAGGTACACCGAGGTGCGTTTGTCGCCAGGCTTGGGCACCGCCAGTTGCTGCGCTTGTTCCAAGTTGGTGACAAGCCGGCCCAATACGGACGGCACCTCGTTTTCCGACTTATGGATCGTGCAGCCGAAAGCCTCGGCCTCGACGCTCAAATCCATGGCTGAGAGGACAAACGGCGTCCGATATCGCTCGTGTAAGGCGATCTGCGCGTCGCATTGCGCCGTGGCGTTGGTGACGATATCCTGTACCTTGGCACCCGTGAGCGCCAAACCGGGATAGACCGCAATCGGCATCGCCAGCCGATGTGGCGCTGCGAATACGGCCCGGTTGACGCAGTTTTGCCGCAAGTCCCGCATGGGTTTTGGCGGAAGGGGTGCCCGCTCAATCCGCTGCCATAGCTTGTTTCGCCAGCGTCACGGCGCTGACGGCGGATTCACCATAGCCGTCGGCTCCGATTTCATCGGCATACTTCTGGGTAATCGGCGCGCCACCAACCAACACCTTCACCCGATCACGCACGCCGCCCTGCTTGAGCGCGTCAATCGTCGTCTTCATGGCCGGCATGGTTGTGGTGAGCAGGGCCGACATGGCCACGATCTGCGCGTTCTTCTCCTTGACCGTAGCCAAGAAGCGGTCCGGCGTCACATTCACGCCCAGGTCGATGACCTCGAAGCCGCCGCCTTCGAGCATCGCCGCGACGAGATTCTTCCCAATGTCGTGCAGATCGCCCTGCACGGTCCCGATAGCGACGCGGCCCGCCGACTTTGCGCCGCTGGCAACAAGACGTGGGCGGAGCAGTTCCAGCGACGCCTTCATCGCGCGCGCCGACAACAGTAGTTCAGGCACGAAGTAATCGTTGCACTCGAAGCGTCGTCCCGCCTCAGTCATGGCGGGGACCATCCATTCCTGCACGAGTACGATAGGTTCCACCCCGTCCGCCAAAGCTTGCTCGGTTGTTTCTTTTGCGGTCTTGGCGTATCCCTTCAGGATGGCGTCGTAAAGCAGTTTGAAGTCTGGCATTTTTGCCTCCGTGATTCCTGTCAGCCGTCGCTTATGCACAATCTATAGTTACAGAATGGCCTACGTTGCAAGAATAGAAGTCACGATCCAGCCTGATTGTATAGAAGTCATCTCATAGTTGGTGGGACAGGCCTCCGTGCCTGTCCAAATTCGCCTGCACAGGCAGGGGCGCCTGTGGCCACCAGAGGTTTCTAAAACCACCTCTAGTAAGTGACCGAGCTGCGCCTCGGACTCGTTCTTATGTTCTATCCTCTCTTGTTTACCCTTCACCTGACAAAAAGGCATCACAGTCCGGACGCACTCTGTCAGAATTTGAACGTCCACTCGTCGGACGCGTACCGCGAGGCGGCAAGTTCGGCGATCTTGCCGGCGGGAATCTTTTTGAGCGGTTTGTCCGCCTGCCACGTGGCCTTCAGAGCTTCTTTGATCTGGTGAGCGGAGATGCTGTCGAGGTTCGTCAGGAAGTCGCGGTGCGTGCGATTGTGGCGGTACGCGGGCTGACGCGACGGCATCGGCAGGACGCGCTCGATCAGTTCGATGTCCGCGCCGAGAAGAAACGTGCCGTGAAACAGAAGAAAGTGGCGTTTGCGGCGTTGCGCGTTGCCGGAGAATTTCAGGTTGCCGAGCGTGAGATCGCTGTGGCCGCGGACAGTCACGGCAGAGAGGAAGGATGAGGGATGAGGGATGAGGGATGAAGGGGAAAAACTGAGAACTGACGACTGATCCCCGCTCTCCGCCCTCCGCCCTCCGCCTTCATCCCTTAGAAGCGGGGCGAGCGCGTCGCGGTGACGTTGCATGATGTAGGCGTTGGTTTCGGTGACGCCCGCCAGCGGGCCGTCTTCGGCAATTCTCAGGATCAGCGAGAAATTCAGGCAGCCCGGCCCCTGCACGACGGCGCCGCCGCCGGTGCAGCGCCGCAACAAGGGGACGTTCGCCCGCCGTGCTGCATCGAAGTTCACTTCCGTCCGGGTTTTGTTGGAGTATCCGAGCACCACGAACGGGTCGCGGTGTTCCCAGAACCGCAGGATTTCCTGGTCGTAGCCTTCCTCGCAGAAATCAAGCAACGCCTCGTCGCAAGCGAGATTCTCCTGCGGGGTAGGCAGCGTTAGGTCCAGGTATTTCATGACTCTTGGCTAATATGATGACTAATAGCAGACTGGTACTGTGTCAATGTTCGGTCGATTGGTATGTATGTAGCCGCAGGCTTCAGCCTGCGCAACCACGCACCCATAAAGGGTGCGGCTACAGAATACACCCGACAAATCAACTTTGACGAACTAATGGCCAATTGTTTTTTGGGCGGGAATGTATTATCTGAACAAGGCAACGAAAACCACGGTGAACTTGAACTCGAAAGAACAACTGAGGCGGAAACGCAGGGGCGTGGCGACGCCGACGGACACCTTGAACACGCCGTACGTCAACACGATTCCCGCCGAGGACGAGCCGCCGTATCCGGGCGACCGCGAAATCGAGCGGCGCATTAAAAGCCTGGTGCGTTGGAATGCGATGGCCATGGTGGTCAATGCCAACCGCGTTCATCACGGCATCGGCGGCCACATCTCTACCTTTGCTTCCGCCGCGACTCTCTACGAGGTGGGGTTCAATCATTTCTTCCACGGTGGCGACGGCGATCACACGGGCGACATCGTGTATTTTCAGGGACACGCTTCGCCGGGGATGTACGCACGGGCATTTCTGGAGGGGCGTCTCGACGAACAATATCTCCATCATTTCCGCCAGGAACTCGCCGCAGGCGGCGGGCTTTCTTCCTACCCGCATCCGTATTTGATGCCCGACTTCTGGCAGTTCCCGACTGTCTCGATGGGGCTGGGCCCGATCATGTCGATCTATCAGGCGCGGTTCAATCGTTACCTGCGCGCGCGCGGTTTTCTAACGGGCGAGGAATCGAAGGTCTGGTGCTTTGTCGGCGACGGCGAAGTGGACGAGCCGGAAACCCTCGGCGCGTTGACGCTCGCCTCGCGCGAGGAACTCGACAACCTCATCTGGGTGGTGAATTGCAATCTGCAGCGCCTCGACGGCCCGGTGCGCGGCAACGGCAAAATCATCCAAGAGCTCGAAGCCGACTTCCGTGGTGCGGGTTGGAACGTCATCAAAGTGATATGGGGTTCGGATTGGGATCCGTTGCTGGCGGCGGACGCGGACGGTCTGCTCGTCAAACGGATGGAAGAGGCCGTGGACGGAGATTACCAGAAATACTCGGTCGCCCCCGGCAGTTACACCCGCAAACATTTCTTCGGCAAATATCCTGAGCTGGTGGAGATGGTGAACCATCTCACCGACGAACAGATCCATCGCTTCCGTCGCGGCGGTCACGACCCGCAGAAGGTCTATACCGCTTACAAGTCCGCTGCCGAACACAAAGGCTCGCCCACCGTCATTCTCGCCAAGACCATCAAAGGCTACGGGCTGGGCGAAGGAGGCGAAGGCCGCAACATCACGCATCAGCAGAAGCTGCTGAATGAAAAAGAACTCCGCGAGTTCCGCGACCGGTTCGGGATTCCGATCAGCGACGAGGAAGTCGCGGAGACGCCGTTCTACAAGCCGCCGTCCGACAGCCCCGAGATCAAGTATCTGCTGGAACGGCGCAAAACGCTCGGCGGTTTTCTCCCGAAGCGCGAGGTGAAAGCCAAGCCGATCGCGGTGCCGAAGCTCGATTATTTTGCGGACCTCTTGAAAGGCTCCGGCCCATTGGAACTCTCCACCACGATGGGTTTCGTGCGGCTGCTGGGTCAACTGCTGCGCGACAAGGAGGTCGGCCGCCGCGTCGTGCCGATCATTCCCGACGAAGCGCGGACGTTTGGCATGGACGCATTGTTCCGTGACTATGGGATTTATTCGCAGAAGGGTCAGGTCTACGAGCCGGTCGATCGGAGTTCGCTGTTGTATTACCACGAGATGAAGGACGGCCAGATCCTCGAAGAAGGCATCACCGAATCCGGTGCGATGTGTTCGTGGCTGGCAGCCGCCACGGCCTATGCCACGCACGGCTCAACCATGATTCCTTTCTACATTTATTACTCGATGTTCGGTTACCAGCGCATCGGCGATCTCTGGTGGCTGGCAGGCGACATTCGCGCCAAAGGATTCCTCCTGGGCGCGACGGCGGGGCGGACGACGCTCAACGGCGAGGGCCTGCAACACGAAGACGGCCACAGCCTGCTGTTGACCAGCGTGATTCCGACGCTGCTCACCTACGAGCCGGCGTTCAACTACGAAATCGCCATCATCATTCAGGACGGCATGCGGCGGATGTACGAGCAGGGAGAAGAGGTGTTTTATTACATCGCGTTGCACAACGAGAATTATCCGATGCCGCCGATGCCCGCGGGCGTCGAACAGGGAATCCTCAAAGGACTCTACAAGTTCGAGCTTGGCCCCGAAGGCAAACGACACAAGGCGCAGATCTTTGGCAGCGGCCCGATCCTGCGCGAAGCTTTGCGCGCTCAGGAGATTCTAGCCGAACGCTACGACATCTCCGCCGATGTCTGGAGCGCGACCAACTACAAACAGCTCCGGACCGACGCGCTCAATTGCCAACGCTGGAACATGCTGCACCCGACCGAGCCGCCGAAGAAATCCTACATCGAGACGGTGCTCGAAAAGGAATCAGGCCCGTTTGTCGCCGTGTCCGACAACCTCAAGGCAGTGCCCGACCAGATCGCGCCGTGGGTGCCGGGTGGCTTGACGACGTTAGGCACCGATGGCTTTGGCCGCAGCGACACGCGCGAAGCTCTGCGCCGGTTCTTCGAGGTGGATGCCGAATGTGTCACCGTCGCCACCCTCCACGCTCTGGTCGAGAAAGGTCAGATCGGCAAAGAGATCGTTGCCAAAGCGATTACCGACCTCGGCATCAACCCGGAAAAACCCTTCCCGCAGGTGGTGTAGCGGAAAGACAAGCCTCGGAAAAGAAAAAGGCCATCCGACTTCTTGATCGGATAACGTCACTAGGTTCATTCGGTCGCGGCGGAGACGCCGCTCCCACAACCCGCACGATCCAGTCTGGTGGTAGTACCAGATGCGCCGCCGAACAACCCATTGCCCAACGCCAGCGTCACCGACGCTTGTCTTGGCGGCGTTCGACAAACCAAGCCAGCCAGATGGTGATCTCGAAGACGACGACCAGCGGGAGTGCCATGAGCATCATCGAGAGTGGGTCGGGCGGCGCGAGAATGGCGGCGATCACCACGGCGGCGGCGATCATCATCTTTCTGCCGCCGCGCAATGCGCGCTGACTGAGGATGCCGAGCCGCACGAGGATCAAAAGCACGAGCGGCGCTTCGAAAGTCAGTCCGACCGACAACATGAATTGCGTGACGAAGCTGACGTAACTGGTGACCGTCCATTTCGGCTCAATCTGCAGCCATTCGCTGTATTTGATGAACACGCGCAAGGTCTGCGGCACCATCAGAAAATAGCAGCAAGCCGCGCCCGCCACGAACAGCAACGTGCCTAACACAAAGACGGGAAGGACCAATCGCTTTTCGTGTCGTTTAAGCGCGGGGAGAATGAACTGTGCGAGGTAGTAGAAAATGGGCGGTGCTCCGAGCAGCAAGCCGCCGTAGAAGGCAAGCTTCATGGCCAGCACGAACGAGTCGGTTACGTTCAGGCTCTGCAGAAAGCTCCCGGGCGTGTGCAAAATGTGGTAGAGCGGACGCTCCAGAAAGAAAAGAATGCGATTGGCGAAGACGAGGCAGACGTTGAAGGTGATAAACAAGCATCCGAGAATCCGCATCAACGTCTTGCGCAGATCCTCGAGGTGCTCGAAAAACGGCTTAACTAAACCCTCATCCTCTTCCGTAACAACAATCTCAGCCTGGGCGGGATCGTCGGCAGACTTTCTCTTCGCAAACCAGTTACGCACGCGCGTGGCCGGTGCTACGCGGATTTGCTATGGCCTTCGTCGGTCTTTTGAGGGGCGCTCGTCGTGGCAGGCTTGTTTGGGGCAGGCGGCGTGTCATCCTGAATGTCGCGAGAAGCTTTCTTGAATTCTTTCATCGCTTCCCCGATGCCGCGTGCCAATTCGGGCAGTTTCTTGCCCCCGAACAACAGAAAGACAATGATCAGGGCAAGAATGATGTGCCACTCACTCAACACTGCGAGTTGTATTGCCATATCGGTTACTCCTGAGCAGTGCAGCATATACCCGCGCCACTACTTTGTCAACGTATCCTGCGCCGCTATTCTTTGACAATCGAAAACTCACAACGGCGGTTCTTCGCCCATGCCGTTTCGTCATGACCGAGGTCGGCGGGTCTGTCCCTGCCGTAACTGATCGTCGTGATACGACTGGCGGCAACGCCCAACGCCACCAGTTTCTCGCGCGCGGCCTCAGCCCGACGTTCACCCAACGCGCGGTTGTACTCGGCCGTGCCGCGTTCGTCGCAATAGCCTTCGATGACCAGTTTATTGCTGTTACCCTTCAACGCAGCGGCCACTGCTTCGAGCTTGGCCACTTCGCTGGGACGAATCTTGACGCTGTCGAAATCAAAATAAACGGGCGGAAACTGGCCGTGGGTCAATTCGCCGGTTATGATCGGTCGCTCCCCGCTGGGTATGCCCGCGCCTTCCCCCAGAGGCGGCGGTTGCTGCGCCGCTGGCGCGGGCGTCTTCTTCTGCCAGGGCCAATGAAAGTTCTTGCAACCGGTTAAGCCGAGCGTTGCGATCAACGTCACCACGACGGCATGCGATAAGAATCTACTGCGCATCGGAAATGGTCTCCTTGCTATGAAAACTGTTCGTTGCTGTTTCGCGTCTCAAGTCAAGGTCCCCACGCTGGCTCGGACGCGCCCCCTTCAATGGCTGGCAACTCTACTTGCTCGCCCGTCAGCACGTCAAGCATATACAAGCGCGACCGCCACTGTCGTGTCTTCGCGAACACCAGATGTCGTCCGTCCGGCGCCCAAGACGGGTCTTCGTTGTCGGCATCATCCGCGACCTTCGGTACGACCTCGCGGGTGGCGGTGTCGTAGATGCCAATCTGGAACCTTCCGCCGACCCGCGAGGTCAGGGCCAGCATCGGCTTGATCTCTGAGTCTGGCGGCGGATGCGACCAGTTCGGTTCGGTATTGTAAGCGGGCGACACCGTCAGGCGAGTCGGTTCGCCGCCGTCCTTGCTGATCAGATAAATCTGCGGACTGCCGCGGTCGTCGCTGACGTAGGCAATGCTCTGGCCGTCGGGAGACCATGTCGGAGACGATTCCGCTCCCGGAGTATGCGTCAGCCGTTGGAGGCCGCCGCCATTGGCATTCATCGTGTAAAGTTCGGGGTTGCCGTCCTTGCTCAACGTCAGCGCGATGCTCAGGCCATCAGGGGAAAATTCCGCGCCGGAGTTCAACCCCGGGAAGCTGGCCACGCGCCGCCGCTGGTGCGTGTAAATATCGGCTTCCAGTATGTCAGGGAACGTCTGCAGGAAGCTTGTATAGATGATCTTGCGGCCATTCGGCGACCAGCGTGGGTGCACGCTGATGCTTTTGTCGTAAGTCAGTTGCCGCGCGTTGTAGCCATCGTAGTCCATGACGGCCAATTCCTTCACCTTGCCGCGCGACCATACAAACGCGATCTTGGTCTGCGCGATCCCGCGCTGGCCGGTAATCGCCTTGACGATGTCATCGCTGATCACGTGGACGACACGCCGCAAATCCTGCGCGCTGCCCGGATATGATCGCGACAGGATCGTCTTCTTTGTCGCCGTCTGGGTGACGGAACATTCAATCGTCAGACCGCCTGTATCCGAGCGCACATTTCCCTGTTGGACGAACTCTGCCTCTGACGACTGTGCCAGCGCCAGGCAACCAGACAACCACACGTCGTTCTTCAATACCTCGGTCAATTGCCCCGCCACGGTCGGATCGCCCGTAAAACCAGTAACGGCAAAAGGTCTCTTTTGAGCATGAACTCCTACGACGACTTGCGACTGAGCATATGCCGCGCTACATAAAACGAGCGCGATCACCAACACACTATTCCGAACTGCATGCATTCCCTAACCCTCCACTTGAAAATCAACCATGATGTTTGCGGTGGAATCTTTGACCAACGCGTCCGGCGGCGGCTCCAGACGCTGCACCCTGCGCGCAGTCGCCAGCGCCGATTCGTCCATCAATTTGTTGCCCGATGAACTCTTCAACGTCACATCAGTAATCGTGCCGTCCCGCGCGACCCGGACCAGAACCGTGGCAACAAGTTTCTTGTCCAGCACCTGGCCCGGTTGCTCCCACGCTTCGTACATCCTGTCGTGCACGTGCTGGTAATACTGCCAGAACGGTGAGCCTTGCCCGACTCCGCCAACCACGCCATCGGGCGAACCGTTGGGCGAACCGATGCGATTGCTCTTGCCGCTGCCTCCACCCGCGGCCTGGCCATCCCCGTACGGCGTGCCGCCTTCCGCCGCGGCCAACGCCTTTGCGAACCGGTTGCGAATTTCCTCGGCGCTGCCCGTGCCCGTACCTTTGGCAGCCACCGAAGTTGCCTTATTCACTGTTTTGTTGTCCGCCGACTTCTTCGTCGATGTGGTCGCCGCTTTGCCGTTTGACGGTGGCACCTTCGCTTGGGGTGTCGGCTTCTTCGTTGCGGCCTTTTTCGGGAGCGCGATCTCGTTCGGATCGGACTTCGGCAACGAGACCGCTCTTGGCTGTGGTGCGGGCGTTTCGTCCGCAGGCATCATCGCCTCGTTGGGCCCGGCAACCGCATCAGCACCCGCCGGTTCCTTGGGCGGCGCATATGCTCCGCGGCCGTGACCGGGGCCTTTGGGCAGGTCACCCAGAATGTCGGCGGGGGTGTAGAGTTCGACAAATGCCGCCGTGTTGTTCGGGCCGTGCGGGAGAAATTCCTCCCAACAGATAATCCCTCCGATCAGCGCAACGTGGAGAATCGATGCGACAACGAAGTTTTTCCGAAATGTCTTCTCGACCGTGCTCATCGACGTGCCGAGGCCAGCTTGGGCGGATTCTCCTCCTGTGTCATCAGCGCGATGCGCGTGATCTTGGCCGCGTGCAGCTCCTTGAGCACTTCCATAACCTTGCCGTAATTGTTCCCCTCATCTGCCTTCACGAGGATCGTGACGGGCGGATTGATCTTCGCCAACGCCGCCAGGTCGCCACGCAACTGCTGCGGCGTTTTGGCCACGTCATTCAGGTAGACGCGGCCGTTCTTGTCCACGGATAGAGTCCGCGTCTGTTCGCGCTTGATCGTGTCGGTCGTAGCCTTGGGCAGATTGATGTTCATACCGTACTCGACCACCGGGAAGAAAATGATGACGGCGATGAACAACTGCATGAACAAGTCCACGAGCGGCATGACGTTGATCTCGCCCAACTCGGGCAAGTGCCCGTACCGTCTGCCTCGATGTGATGCGCGGCTCATGTCAATTCGTCACGTAGTTGTGTTCGACAGCGTTCACGAATTCCTCGGCGAAACTTTCCATCTCCATCGTCGCGTGCCGAATCCGCTGCGCGAGCCAGTTGTAGGCGAACAACGACGGCACCGCGACGAGCAAGCCGACAACCGTCGCCAGCAACGCCGCTGAAATACCGGGCGCGACCGCGCCGAGTCGTACCGTTCCGTATTCACCCATCGCTGCGAACACGCTCATCACACCCCAAGAGCTGCCGAGCAATCCGAGGAACGGTCCGCCCGTGACGGCCGTGGAAAGAACGCTGACTTGCGATTCGAGTTTCATCACCTCGGCGTCGATGGCCCGACCCAGTGCGCCGCGAAGCGTGTCGAGATTGATGACCGCCCGCTCGTCCACCGCTGCCTCGGTGTCGACCGCCACAAGTGTGGAGGTCCCGCCGCTGCTGCCGGCGAAACTCTTGTAGCCGCCGCTTCCCTTTCGCCCCGACAAGCCCTGCTTGTCGGGGTTGCCGAACTGGGTCGAGACCTCTTCCGCACCCATGCGATAGATGCTGTAAAACGGGCAGTCGGCCACTTCGAAATTGTTGATGAAAAGATGGAGGGGATCACTCTCGCGGCGGAACTGTCCCAGAAACGCTTCGCTGCTCCGCCGGGCACGCCGGAGCTGCTGCCACTTCGTGAGCATGACCGACCAGGTAAAAGCCGAGCCAAGACACAACAAGACAACGATCACTTTGCCGGGCATGTCAGCTTGTCCAAAAATATAGAATATGCCCCCGGCTGCAAGAACCACATTCATCCCACTTCCTCCTTGTTTGCCCCGAAGGATTCGGAGCACCACGTACTTATACAACTTTATACAGGAAGGTCAAAACTTTTTTGGCCACTTTCACGCAAAAATTGGCTTGCCCGGCCTTCACCGCTGGTTCATCGTTTTCCGCATGAGTCAACCGAATCCAGGAAAACCGGCGGCAGCCGACACAGCCAGCGTGACACCGCGCGCGCAGGATTACGCGCAGTGGTATCTCGACGTGATCAAACGTGGCGACCTTGCCGAGCATTCTCCCGTGCGCGGCTGCATGGTCATCAAACCCCACGGCTACGCCATCTGGGAAAAGATGCAGCGCGAGCTGGACGACCGGTTCAAGGCCACAGGGCACGTCAACGCCTATTTCCCGCTGTTCATCCCGCTCTCGTTCCTCGCCCGCGAGGAGCAACACGCCGCCGGATTCGCCAAGGAATGCGCCATCGTCACCCACCATCGCCTCAAATCGGTCGATGGTGAGGTGGTCGTTGATCCCGAATCCAAACTGGAAGAACCGCTCGTCGTCCGCCCCACCAGCGAAACCATCATCTGGGCGCAATACAAGAACTGGATCCAGAGCTACCGCGACCTGCCTATTCTCATCAACCAATGGGCCAACGTCGTGCGCTGGGAACTCCGCACCCGCTTGTTCCTCCGCACCACCGAGTTTCTCTGGCAGGAAGGCCACACCGCCCACGCCACCGAGCGGGAGGCACTGGAGGAAACCTGCCGTATGCTCGACGTGTACGCCGATTTTGCCGAGAGCGTCGCCGCCGTCCCCGTCGTCAAAGGCCGCAAAACGCCCGGCGAACGTTTCGCCGGCGCGCTCGACTCCCTCTGCATCGAAGCCATGATGCAGGACGGCAAAGCTCTTCAGATGGGCACCAGCCATTACCTCGGCCAGAATTTCGCCAGAAGCGCCGACGTCACCTTCCTCAACAAGGACGGCAAACGCGAGTACGTCTTCGCCACCAGTTGGGGTGTTTCCACGCGTTTGGTCGGCGCGCTCATCATGACACACTCCGACGACAACGGCCTCGTGCTGCCGCCGAAACTCGCCCCCCTCCACGTCGTTGTCATTCCGATCTTCAAAAACGACGCCGAGAAAACGCGCGTCCTCGAAGAAGCCGCCAAGATCGCCGCCGAACTTAAGGCGCAGGGACTCGCCGTCAAACTCGACGATCGCGAAGGCATCATGCCCGGCGCAAAATACTATGAATGGGAGGCCAAAGGCGTCCCGATCCGCATCGAGATTGGCCCGAAAGACCTGGAGAAAGGCAGTCTCTGCATCGTGCGCCGATTTATGCTGGAGAGGGAAGGCGAAACCGAACAGGACCTCCGCAAACGCCGCAAGACTTTTCTCCCCCGCGCCGAGGCACTCGCGTCCATCAAACCGACGCTCGAAACGATGCAGCGCGAGTTGCTTGAACGCGCCCGCGTCCTTCGCACCAAGCACTCCCGCGTCATCAACACGCTGGAGGAATTCGAGCAGTTCTTCGCCAAGGACGGCGGCGGCTTCGCCTGGGCCCACTGGGCCGGTGACCACGATCAGGAAGATGAGTTGGCCAAGCGATTCGAGACCACGATCCGCTGTATTCCCTTCCCCGACCAGACGCCCGACGAGGCGAAGGGCGAAGGCCTTTGCATTCTTACTGGTAAACCGTCAAGCCAGCGCGTCGTCATGGCGCGGGCATATTGATGGTCGTAGGGCACGCTGTTGCGTGCCGTTCCGATGCCGCACAAGGATGGTACGCAACAGTGTGCCCTACTTTCAGTTTATTGACAACCAAGACGCTGGACGAACTTCGTCAGTTCCGCGCACCGTGGGCGTGGGCGCTGCCGGCAATGATGTGGGCACTGATAAAGCGATTGATGTAGCTGCGCTTCTATGAAGCGCAGACCGCAACTCGGGACTGGAATCGGCGCTTCGCAGAAGCGCCGCTACAACGTCAGGAAAAGCTCAGTAGATCCGCAACTGCCTTATCATCTTTGCTCGGCGTAATTACGGCGGCGCTGAGGCGGTTGTCGCGGAACAAATCCGTGGCGATGGATTGAACCTCCTCCGCCGTGACCGCTTCGATCTTGCGCTCGATTTCCTCGGGCGTGTGGATTAACCCGTAGGATAGCAGATGTTCACCGACCCACATCATTTGATTGCTCGTGCTTTCCAGCCCAAGCCGCATCTGGCCGATGCTGTAGTCTTTCGCCCGCTGCAACTCGACAGCGGACGGCGGCCGGCGCAATAGCTTCCTCAGTTCCTGCAACACCAGATCCAACGCCTTGGGCAGGCGCTTCGTGTCCAAGCCCGCGGAAATGATGAGCACTCCCGTGTCGGCGAAGAAGCTGGTGGACGATTGAATCGAGTACGCCAAGCCGTGCCGTTCGCGGACGGCTTGAAACAGGCGCGAACTCATGTTTTCACCGACAATCACGCTCAACAGTTTCATCGCAAACCGCTTTGGGTCCTTGCGTGAGTAGCCGCGAATCGCCAGCGCCAAATGAGTCTGTTCGACGCCCTTACTGAGGAACCGCAACCGTGGAGCGCGTTGGCCATCGCGGGCGGGCACAAAGCTGGGCGCAGCGCCGTTGCGAGACAAAGACAGAGTGCGTTGGACGCGCGCCACAATATCGTCATGACGACAGTGTCCGGCAACCGCGACGATGGTATTCGCGGCGACGTACTTTCTGCGTTTGAAGTCGAGCAGCGTGGCACGGTGGATGGCGTCGAGCGATTCGGGCGTGCCCGTGAGCGAGCGGCCGAGTGGATGTTCGGGCCAGACAATCTCCGTGAGCAGCTCGTGGACGTAATGATCGGGTTGGTCACGATACATGAGCAGTTCTTCCTTGATGACCTGCCGTTCCTTGTCGATTTCGGACACGGCAAATCGAGGATGCAAATACATGTCACTCAACACATCCAGCAACGTGTCCAAGTGTTTGTGGCTGGCTTTGGCGTAGTAGCAGGTGTTTTCTTCACCCGTGAACGCGTTCAGGTAACCGCCAATCCCTTCAACCGTCTCACTAATCTGTTTGGCGTTCCGACGGTCCGTGCCTTTGAACAGCAAATGTTCGATGAAATGCGAAATGCCGCTGACGCGTTTCGGTTCGTAGCGACCGCCGATCCCGACCCACACGCCGATGGCAACACTCTCCATCTGCGGCATCTCCGCAGTCGCCACTCGCAACCCGCCCGAAAGTTGGGTGATTCTATACACGATTACTCAGGCTCGCTTCAGCGCAGCTTGTCGCGCTCGGTCCCGCTCGACGATGAAATCCACCGCCTCTTGCGGTTCATCCACCGTATGGAACAATTCCAAATCGCCCGGTCCGATCAGTTTAGTCTTCTGCAGCCGCTCGTCCATCCACTCGATGAGCCCGGCCCAATGCGTGCGACCCATCAACACCACGGGGAACCGCGCGATCCGTTCTGTCTGAATCAACGTGATCGACTCAAAAAACTCATCGAGCGTCCCGTATCCGCCAGGAAACATGACGAATCCCGATGCGTACTTCACGAAGCACACCTTGCGGATAAAAAAGTAACGGAAATTCAGCAGCCGGTTCATATACGGATTTGGCCTCTGCTCGTGCGGCAACTCGATGTTCAGGCCGACCGAGATGCCACCGGCTTCAAACGCGCCCTTGTTCGCCGCCTCCATAATGCCCGGCCCTCCGCCCGTGATCGCCGCGTAACCATTCTTCACCAACAACCGACCCAACTGCTCCGCCTTTTCGTACCAAGGGTCAGTGTACGTTACGCGGGCACTGCCAAACACGGTGACGGCAGGACCGATCTTGCTCATCTCCTCAAAGCTGTCCACAAACTCAGCCATGATGCGGAACACGCGCCACGGCTCTTCCGATGTGAAATCCACCACGTTTCGATTGGGCCCGTTCATGGTTCGTCATTATCTCCTTGCATCAGCCGCAGGTCAAACAATTGCCGAGGAGGCACGTCGCGGGAAGACAAGACTACATCAACCCCAGTTCTTTCATGCTCACGAAGTCCTGCTCGCGGTCTTGGGTGCGCTGACCGAGGATGATGTGGTCGAGGACGGCGATGTTGAGAAGCTCGCCCGCTTTCACGAGGCGTTTGGTGATGGAGATGTCTTCGCTGCTCGGCGTCGGATCGCCGCTGGGATGATTATGCGCGAGAATCACGCTCGCCGCCGACGCCGCGATCGCGTCTTTGAACACTTCTCGCGGCTCGACAATGCTCGCGTTGAGTGAGCCACGGGAGATCTCACATTTCTTGATCAAACCGTTCTTCGTGTTGAGAAGCAGAACCTGGAAGAGTTCTCGGTCGAGCAACCGTACTTCCTCGCGCAACAGACTGGCTGCGTCCTCCGGCGAACTGATGACCGGCTGCTTTTCGCGCGGTCTTGCGGCCAAACGGCGCGCCAATTCGAACGCCGCTTTGAGCTGAATCGCCTTGGTTGCGCCGACGCCTTTCACCTTCGCCAGCGTCTCGAGCGGGACGCGGGCAAGCTCATCCAATGCTCTGAATTCCTTCAGAAGCTGCTGCGCCAACTGAACAGCCGACTGACCTTTCACTCCCGTCCGAAGCAGGATCGCGATGAGTTCGGCGTCGCCAAGCGCCGCCGCGCCGCGCGCTTGAAGGCGTTCGCGCGGGCGGTCTCCCTCGGGCATTTCCCGAATGAGGTAAGTGGTCATTTCATTGGCGGCACAGGCCTCCGCGCCTGTGCATCAGTCCCCACGGGCAGGGACGCTCGTGCCACCTGCTTGTTTCAGCCGTTTCCGAAATTTGTCCCAGGGAAACTCGTGCCCCGGGCATTCGCTGAATTCACCGATGACCTCCCCGTGGCCGAGGACGTGATCGTCCGCAATATGAAATTGCTCCTGCAGCCCGCGAACAAGCAACACGAGCGAGTCCAGTTGCTTTTCCGTCGGCTCGTCGCGGGAAAAATCTCCGATCAGGCAAATCCCGATCCCGTGCTCGTTGATGTAAGCCTGTCGGCAGTGGCCGCCGTGCATTTGTTTGATCCAGCGCGGCCCGGTTTCAATCAGACCGTCGGCCTTGCCGTCCGTTCCGTTGTCGATGACGAAGTGGTAGGCCAAGCCGTTGATCATCCCACGCGCGCGATGGGCGCCATCGAGAATGTCTGCATTCCCGTTCCGCGTCGCGCTGTGATGGATAACGATGAATTGCCAGTCGCGCGGGGGAGCGGGATTGTCGGCAAAGGACGGCAAGATCACCACCAAGACACCAAGACACCAAGGCAGAAAGCGCCGGGACGTTCTTGGTGTCTTTGTGCCTTCGTGGTTCATTCTTCCTCCACCACATACGGCATCAGTTCTCCCGCCAATACTTTGGGAATCTGGGCTTGCAGGACGACTTTGCCGTTGTCCAGCGTCCGTCCGGTGACGTAACCGCTGCGATAAACCAGCGCAATCGTCTTGGCTTTGTCAGCGGGAATGGAGAGCGTGACGTTCACGCGGCGGCCACGGAGTCGGTTCGCAATTTCGTGCAACAAGGCATCGAGGTTCTCGCCATTCTTGGCCGAGATCGGGACGGCGTTGTCGAGTTCGCGCGTGAAATTCTCGATCACAACCGATTCTGGTAGGGACGGCTCGCCGAGCCGTCCGTCTGCAGCGTCACCGTCGAGGCGCGCTGGGCCAGCGCGCCCTACCCCGTCATCCTCCGCGTCCGAGACAGGCGGGACGCCTGTCCTACCATCAAGCTTGTCGATCTTGTTCAAGGCCACGACCGTCGGCTTCCCCCACGCGTCGATTTCGTGCAGGACGACTTCGACCGCCTTGATCTGCTCGCGCGCGTGCGGGGTGCTCACGTCCACGACGTGCAGCAACAGATCGGCCTCAGCCACTTCTTCCAGCGTTGCCTTGAACGACTCGACGAGTTGATGCGGCAACTTGCGGAGAAAACCAACCGTGTCGGACAGCAAAATGTTCTGGTTGTTCGGCAGCCGCAGCTTGCGCGTCGTCGGATCGAGCGTGGCAAAGAGTTTGTCCTCCACCAGAACGTTGGCGCCCGTCAACGCGTTCATCAGCGTGCTCTTGCCGGAGTTGGTGTAACCGATGATAGACACCAGCGGCCAGTGCAACCGTTGCCGGCCGTCGCGCTCGATGCGGCGGTTCTTGCGCACCGCGTCGAGATCGCGGCGCAGGCGGCTGATCTTTTCCATGACGCGGCGGCGGTCAACCTCGAGTTGTTGTTCGCCAGGCCCGCGCGAGCCGATGCCGCCACGCTGACGCGACAGGTGCGTCCACAACCCCGCCAAACGCGGCAGCATGTACTGGAGTTGCGCCAGTTCAACCTGGATTTTCCCTTCGCGGGTGCGGGCGCGCTGGGCGAAAATATCGAGGATCAACTCCGTGCGGTCGAGCACCTTGACGTTCTGGCCGAGAATCTCCGAAAGATTGCGTGCCTGGGCCGGTGAAAGATCATCGTCGAAGATGACGGTGTCGGCCTGCGTCTCGCGGCATTGTTGGGCCAATTCCTCGGCTTTGCCGCTGCCGATGAACGTGGGCGCCGACGGCGCATCGCGCTTTTGGGAGGTGAGATCGACGACTTCAGCGCCGGCCGATTGCGCCAGTTCGCGCAGTTCCTCCAGCGAATCCCGGACAGCCCACTTGCCGTGGCCCGGTCTTTCCAGTCCCACCAGCAGGGCCCGCTCTTGCGGCGGCTCCTGCGTGTCATACATCTTCAACGTGTCGCGTGCGCTCCTTGATTGCAGCGGCGGTCCAGGACCGTCGCGAAATTTGTTTGGAAAATCGGCGGTCGTTCACCCCGAAAGTTCTCGGGGCAGGAACCGCCGCTACAGGCTTTTGAAAATCCGTTGGGCAGTTGTCTCGGGCCGCTCATCCTGTTCAATCTCGATCCAATTTAAGTCAGGCTCGCGCCGAAACCAAGTTAATTGTCGCCGCGCCAACTGCCGCGTCCGCGTCTTGATCAACCGCACAGCCTCCGTCAGCGTCAACTCGCCGCGCACATGCGCAACCAACTCTCGATACCCGGCAGCCTGCATCGCGGTCGCGTTCTTCTCCAGGCCGCGCGCCAGCAGCCGCTTCACTTCGGCCACCCACCCCGCTGCGATCTGCTCATCAATCCGCCGCTCGATGCGCTCGTACAAGTCCTGCCGCTCGCGATTCAGGCAAAAGAACGCCTCCCTTCGCTCCACGCTCTTCGCTCGACGCTCTTCGCCCCTCCCCCACTGCGTCTGCAGTTCGCTAATCGGCCGGCCCGTCAAATAACACACCTCCAACGCCCGCACCAACCGCCGCGGATTGCGCCGATCAATCTTCTGCGCCGTCTGCGGATCGACCCGCTGCAGTTCGGCAAACAATGTCTCGGCGGACATCATCTCCAATTTCGCCCGCAACTCCTCGTTGCGCGGCGGACCGTCAAACAATCCGCGCCGCAACGCGCGCAGATACAGGCCTGTCCCGCCGACGACGAGCGGGGTTTTCCCGCGCGCGCGGATGTCCGCAATGGTTTTCGCCGCGAGATCAACGAACTGCTTCACATCGAACGGCTCGTTGACATCGCACACGTCGATCAGATGATGTGGAATCGTCCTTCCCGCCTTCGCCGGGCCTTCGGCGGGCACGCGCTCCTCGATCTTCGCCTTCGCCGTGCCGATATCCATGCCGCGATACACCTGCATCGAGTCCGCCGACACAATCTCCGCATCGAACCGCTTGGCTAGCTCCATCGCCACCGCCGATTTGCCAACCGCCGTCGGCCCCACTAAAAAAGCGCACTCCATGCCGCTCACGATATGCGGGCGCGCCGTGGACGGCAAGCCTGCGCGCAATCTGGAAACACCTGCCAAATGACCTAACAATAGTGCCGTTGGGCGCGGGCTTCCGACTCACGACGCCCCTTCATAAACAGCCGCAATGACCCGGCATTTACCCGGATCTGACACTCCACTCACCGGGTCAAGCGCGATACATCGGATACCGATGTATCGGCCCCGCCTCGGGCCTTGCAGCCAACCAGCAACTCGATTCCGTAGTGCATCTTCCGAGTCCGTATGTAAGTGCGGAGGAAGCCTTGAGATCTGGGATAGAAAAGCTCATGAAAACCGAAGCGAAGCGTCCAACATCGGTTGATCATACGCATTGTTCCCGTTGGTCCTATTAGCTCACCACGTCGGGGTCAATGCGCTGGACGAGGGCATTGAGCATCGCCAGAACCTCGCGGCTGCGCGTAGCGTGCAGCGTGGCGGCGGCCAGTTCCTGGGTCTCGGAGAAGTTGAGGCGGCGGATCACCTCTTTGACGCGGGGTATGCTTGCGGCGGCGACACTGAGTTCGTCCACGCCCATGCCGACCAGCAGTGGCACGTAGAGCGGTTCGCCGGCAATCTCGCCGCAGACGCCGACCCAGATGTCGTTGTTGTGAGCCGCTTCGACACACCCCCGGATGAGACGGAGGATGGCTGGGTGAGTCGGCTCGTAGAGGTTGGCCACCTTTTCGTTCACACGGTCGACCGCCATCGTGTACTGAATGAGATCATTGCTGCCGATGCTGAAGAAATCCACTTCCTGCGCGATCATCTCCGCCGTCAGTGCTGCCGACGGGATTTCAATCATCGCGCCGACCTTGATGTTCTGATCGAAGGCGAAGCCTTCTCCGCGGAGATCGAACTTGACCTGCTCGAGGATTTCGTTGGCTTGGATGACTTCGTTGACGCTACTGATCATGGGATACATCATCTTGACGTTGCCTTCGGCGCTGGCGCGCAAAATGGCGCGGAGTTGGGTGGCAAACACGTCCACGTTGGCCAGGCAAAACCGAATGGCGCGGAAGCCTAGGAACGGATTGATCTCCGCGGGTGTGGCCTCTTCGCTGTGAAACTTGTCGCCGCCCAGATCAACGGTGCGGATGATTACCGAATACGGTTTCATGGCACGGGCGACCTGAACGTATTTCTCGTACTGTTCCTGTTCGGTCGGAAAATCCTTTCTGCCGAGATAGAGAAACTCGGTGCGAAACAGCCCGATGCCTTCCGCGCCGACCTGCGGCAGCGCCGGCAGGTCTTCAGGCAGCTCGATGTTGGCGGAAAGCGTGATGCGATGACCATCCAGTGTCTCAGCGGGCAGATTGCGCAGGGTCGCCTGCCGTTCCTCCACGGAGTGCCGTTTGGCGTCCAATTGCCCGTAAACGAAGAGTGTTTGCTCGCTGGGTTCGATGACGAGCGCGCCTTCGTAGCCATCGAGAATCGCCGGCTGGCCATCGTGCACGTGCTGGCTTACGTCGCGCAAGCCGACGATGGCGGGAATGTTCATCGAGCGCGCCATGATCGCCGTGTGCGACGTGTGGCTGCCAACGTCGGTCGCAAACGCGACCACGTTCTGGCGGCTGAGCGAGGAAGTGTCCGATGGCGACAAATCGTAGGCTACGACGATAGTGTTAGGCGGCACGTCGGCCAGCGCGCGATGTTCGCGCCCCAGCAGGTTGCGCAGGATGCGGCGCGTGACGTCCTGGACATCCGCGGCACGTTCGCGGAGGAATTCGTCAGGAAGCTCGGCCAGCGTTTTGACGTACTTGTAGGCAACGCTGTTAAAAATGGATTCGACGTTCTTCTTTTCCTGTTCGAGGCGTGTCATCACGGGCTCGATGAGCGCGGGGTCTTCGGTGATGGACACGTGCACGTCGAGGATGCTGGACGTCGTGCTGGAGCCTATGCCTGTCGCGATGCGTTGCTGCAGTTCGTGCAACTGTTCACGTGTGCCGATCAGCGCCTGCTCAAAGCGGGCGATTTCCTGCGGGATTTGCTCGGTCGTGATGTCGTATTCGGGCACGACCTCCTCAGCCATGCTATAGACAAGAATCTTGCCTCGGGCAACGCCCGGCGAGACTCCGATGCCATGAAAGACGCGCTCAGTCGACATTTTCTTTGCCATACGCGGACAACTAGTCCTCGTTAAACTTTTGCAGAAACAGTTGCTCGGTTTCGCAGATGGCTTGCTCGGCATCCCGGCCTTCCGCTGTGATCCTGAGTTTCGAGCCGTAACCCGCGGCGAGCATCATCAGCCCCATGATGCTCTTGCCGTTGACGGTTTCGCCATCTTTTTCGACGGTGATATCGCTTTCAAATCTGCTGGCGACCCTGACGAATAAGGCGGCGGGACGCGCGTGGATGCCCAGTTTGTTGGTCACGGTGCATTCCTTGCTGACCCGATTTGAATTCGCCGTGTCGCCTTGTTTTCGTGAAGATGACATGCTGTTTATGTCTGCGGTGTCCGCATCCTCTCGATCAATCGCTCGTTAAACTCCCGAGCCGCGTTGTGGCCCAGGCTCTTCAATTTCTGGTCCAGCGCCGCCACCTCGATCAACCGCGCGATGTCACGCCCGGGTCGCACGGGAATGATGATATGCGGCAGTGAAATGCCGAGGATCGTATACGTCTGTTGTTCTAGACCGATCCGGTCGATGTCTTCCATCGAGTTCCAATCCATCAGAGTGACGACGAGGTTCACATTCTTCTCGGGCCGCACGCTGGCAACACCGAAGACGGCGGGTATGTTGATGATGCCCAGCCCGCGAATCTCCATGTGGTAGCGCGTGGTTTCCGACGACGTGCCCACCAGTTCGCGCCCTTCCACCAGACGAATACGCGTGACGTCGTCGCTCACGAGGCTGTAGCCGCGTTCCAGCAGCGCGAGCACGCTTTCGCTCTTGCCGATGCCACTCTCCCCACGAATCAGCACACCAATGCCCAAAATGTCCACCATCGAACCGTGCTCGCTGATTTGCGGGGCGAATTCCATCTCCAGAGCGATCGTGGCGGCGTTAATGAACCTCATCGTCAGCATCTTGGTCTTGAACAGCGGCACTTGATATTCATCGCACTTCTCCAGAATAATCTGGGGCGGATTGAAATTGCGGGCGAAAACGAGGCAGGGAATCTTCCGCTTCAGCATCTGCTCGATCCGCGTGGCCGCTTCGGTGTTACTGAGCGATTTCAAATACTGCCATTCGGCGCCGCCGATGACCTGAACGCGCTTGTAGGCGAAATATTTGAAGAACCCCGCGAGCGCCAAGCCGGGTCGGTTGACCGAGCCTTCCTGGATTCTGCGCGACAGACCCGCACCGCCGGCGATGAGCCTAAGCTGCAACTTCTCCGCCTGGTTCAAATAGAAGCGCTCGACGATGACGGTGGGAAGAGAGGCGCTCTGCATACTCAGGCCAGGGTTGGCTGGATCAAACCGAAGTCACCGCTTTTGCGTCGATAGAGCACGTTCACCTTCTCCGTCTCCGCGTTGAGGAAAACCAAGAACTGATGGTTCTCCGAAAGCTCCATTTGGAGCACCGCCTCGTCGACGAACATCGGTTTGATCGCAAATCGTTCGGTGCGAATGATGCGATGTTTGCCTTCGTCCTCGTGCAGGTCATGGGTCAACACTTGCTCATCGACGTGGATCGTATCGAAGTCGCGCGGCCGGTGGTTTTGAAGTTTTGTTTTGTACTTGCGCATCCGCCGCGCGACCTTGTCCACGACGCGGTCGATGGACACGTACAAGTCTTCGCTGATCTCACGGGCTTCGATGGTGATGTGATTGCCGCATTGCAGCACCAACTCCGCAATGTGACGAAACTTTTCCACCTCCAAAATGAAATGCGCGCTCAAGATTCGCGGGAAATCGATCCCGACGTGCTCCAGTTTCCTGGCGGCATAATCCCGAATGGCAGGGGTCACCTCCACGTGTCTTCCTGTGACTGTGATATCCATGACTTCTCTCCTTTGACTGCTGGCAATCGTCTGCCCAACCTACATGCTGAACCGCGGACCGAGGTACAATTCGCGGCTTTTGGGATCGTTGATTAAAAACTCGCTCGTGCCCTCTCGCTCGACCTTGCCTTCGCAAATCAAATACGCGCGATCGACGACGGAAAGCGTCTCTCGGACGTTGTGATCGGTCACGAGGATGCCCAACCCCTTGCGCCTCAACTCGGCGATGATTTGCTGCACGTCGTACACCGCAATCGGGTCAACCCCGCTAAACGGCTCATCCAACAGCATCAGCTTAGGCGCTGTCACCAAGGCCCTCGTGATCTCCAGCCGTCGGCGTTCTCCGCCGCTCAGCGTGTACGCTTTGTTCTTCCGCAACGGTTCAATATCCAACTCCTCCAACAAATAATCCAGACGAAATTTACGTTCCTGCTCGGTCAGCGGCAGCGTTTCAAGGATGGCGAGGATGTTCTCCTCGACCGTCAACTTCCGAAACACGCTCGGCTCTTGTGCCAGATAACCGATTCCCCGCCGCGCCCGCTTGTGCATCGACATGTGCGTCACGTCCTGCCCGTCGAAAAACACCTTGCCCGCATTCGGCCTCACCAAACCGACGGTCATGTAAAAGGTCGTCGTCTTCCCCGCGCCATTCGGCCCGAGCAAGCCGACGACCTCACCGCGTTTGACGTTGATGTTCACGCCGTCTACAACGCGGCGGCCGCCATAGACTTTGACGAGTCCATCGGTGTGCAGGAGGATGTTGTTGGTCGGTTCGCTCACGGAGTCTGTCCGCTTTGCTCCTGAGACTTTTTCCGTTGCTCTTCCGGATATATGATGAGCCGTGTGCGATTGGTGTCGGTCTGGTCGGACTCGACGTCCATCTTGTCCTGGTCGCGCCAGAACGTGATGCGTTTGCCGGTGGCGACACCGTCCGGGCTTTGCACTTGGGGATTGCCCGTGAGAACAACTTTCCCATCGACGGCGGTGTAGTCGGCGCGATCACTGTTGGACCGCTTGTTCTCGGGCGTTGTGATCACCACGGCCCCCTCGGCAATGATTCTCTCCACCGAGGGAGTCGAGTTCGTGCTCGCGCTCGCCGTAACGTTGGTGCTGGCAAAGAACACCGTCATTTTGTCGGCGCGAACGGTGATGCGCGGATCGACAGCCAGCACATCGCCCTCAAATGTCCCGACGTTGTGGGCGTAATCGACCTGCAGCCGTTGGCTGGTGACAACCGTGGGCTCATTGGTGGCTCCGACGGTGTTCGATGCGGTCGCTGTTGCGGCGACCTTGTTGCTATCGTCGGTCGCCAGCGCCGTGGCCGCAACCGCAGTCGCCACCGCTAGTGAAGCAATCATTGGGTTCATTGTGACTTTTCCTGTGTTCGGAAAACCGTATTAGTGCCAGTGAGGACGACCTGCACATTGTGACGCACAACCAGCGTAGTGGTCTTGCCATCCCAATCCCCGCCGATCCCTGTGACGATCATGTTCTCGCGCTCGATGCGCACGGGCGCGTCAGTGGCCGCCCGGTCGTTGGCGCGGTCCAGCACGCAACTGGGGGAAGTGAAAACCATATCGACTTTGTTGCTGGTATAAAACTCGGCGCGCACGTTGAAAATGTCCATCAGTCCGTCCGGTCGAATCAGGGCGCGATCGCCACCGAGTTTCCATTTCAAGTTGCCGTTCTCGTCGCGCTCTGGTACTTGGAACTTTTCGATGTAGCCCGTCGCCGCGTCGTTTGGCGAATTGCTATTGCCATTGGCAAATATCACCGAGGTTGTCGTCACGAACGTGACCACGGCAAGCACCGTGTATTTCGCGATCACCTTTTTCCACGTGCCTTGCGCCTTCAAAATCATCTCGATCACTTCGCGCACCGCGCCATCGCCGCCTGATTGTCGCGTGACGTAATGCGCCGCTTGTTTGACCTCGTCCGTCGCGTTAAGCACGGCGACTGCAATGCCGACTCGCCGCATCACAGGCAAGTCCACCAATTCATCGCCTATGAAACAAATCTGCTCATTGCGCAGCCGGTGCTCTCTTTTGACCTGTTCGACCATTTCCGTCTTGTCGATCGCGGCCTGTTTCACAATTTCCACGCCCAACTCCGCCGCGCGCCGTGCCGTCGCTTTTGACGGTCGGCCCGAAATGAATCCGATCACCAGTCCAGCCCGCCGCGCTAGCGTGATGCCGTGCCCGTCCTGCACGTCGAAGGATTTGAATTCCTTGCCGTCGCTGGTGAAATGCAACTTGCCGTCCGTAAGCACACCATCCACATCCATAAGCAGACAGTGAATCGATTTCAGTCGGGTGCGCCAGTGACGGCCGGACGGCGGTTTTGCGGATCTCATTCCGCAGCACTTTACCAGAACCATCGCCGCTGGCAAGCCCGGCCGCCTGTGTCTCACTCAGCCCCCGAAATCGGCGGCCCGCAACTCAGAAAGGCTAGGAGCCGGCTTTGTCAGCAGTAACGACCTGAAAATATTGGTCGAACGTCTCGCGAGTAGATGCCGGCTTTTTTCCAGACTGCGCGGTGGCTCCGTGTCGACCGACGATAGCCACTTGAACCACACCGTCTCGGAGAAACCTATTTAGTAGTGGAACATCTGCCAAGGAGACTACGATGAGCTTGGGAATCTTCTGGGGCAGGGCCTTGATCTGCTGAGTGCTCAGGGCGGGCGGACCAACAAACGACACGATCGCCGCAGCGTCTGAATACTTTGACAGGAGGTTCAAATAGAAGTCGGAACGCAGCAGTCCGGTATCAGTAAAGTCCGTATCCCCCTGTGCTGCTTCAGTCGCAGCCAGGGTGAGGCCGCGTTGTTTGGCTGTCCGCTGGAACGCCTTCAATTGCACCTCCAACCCGGGGACAGGGTATTGACTCGTGTCGCGCGTGACAACGACGATGGAGCCCTTGTTATCCAGCAGCTTTGCGGTTTCCTGGGCGGTGACCTCTCCGAGCGCGGCGAAGGGTGCGACGCTGGCGCTTGACGGGCCACTGCTAAAAATCAAGTATATGACCAGTATGATGGAAGCCACAATAATGGCCACGACCGAGAAGATAATCTTTCTAGTCTGTTTCCCCGTCTCGCCGCCTCCTTCGGAGTATTCGTTCGCGTTCCATGACGGTCGAAGGATGGGTTTGATAGCATTCATTGTGGCCTCCTTTAGCAATACTGGTGAATCAGACGGTGGATTGCAAGCAACATTTTCAGCAATGCTTTCACTTGCGACAACGGCAATTGATTGGCGGCGTCGCTGAGCGCTTGGTCGGGGTTGGGGTGTGTTTCGAAGAAGATCCCGTCGCAGCCCGCCGCAACAGCAGCACGCGCCAGTACCGGCGCCATGCGTCGGTCGCCGCTGGTGAATTTCCCGCCGCCACCGGGAATTTGCACACTATGCGTCGCGTCGAACACCACCGGCCAACCAAATTCACGCATGATCGCCAGCGAGCGCATGTCCGCGACGAGATTGTTGTAGCCGAACGACGAACCGCGTTCGGTGAGCATGATGCTCTTGCCGCCGACCGCTGTGATTTTCTCGATCGCATTGCGCATGTCGGCGGGCGCAAGGAATTGCCCCTTCTTCACGTTCACGCAGCGGTTTGTGCGCGCAGCGGCTTGGATGAGATCCGTCTGGCGTGACAGAAACGCGGGGATTTGCAGCACGTCGGCCACCGCCGCGGCTGGTCGGCACTGGGCCACTTCATGCACATCGGTCAGAATCGGCAAGCCGAATTTGCGTTTCACTTTGGCGAGGATCTCCAAGCCGCGTTTCAGGCCGACCCCGCGGAAACTGTCCTCCGCGCTGCGGTTCGCCTTGTCGTAACTGCATTTGAAAATCAGCGGTGCCTTGAGGTCGGCACAGATTTGTGCCAGCGCCTCGGCCGTGTGCATCACCATGTCTTCCCCTTCAATCACACACGGCCCAGCGATGACGAACAAGGGAGCATCCTCTCCGCCAAGAGTAAGTTTGCCGACTTGAATAGTCTTCATCTTGTCTTCCGGTAGGGCGCGCCGCTTCTGTCGAACTTCGGACGGCCCGGCGGTTCGTCCCTACCAACGACGACAGTGTAGCAGAACGTCGTTAGCTGACAAGACTCGTGGCAATTAGTCTTCCGCCCCCGATTGTCATGCTGAGCGTAGCGAAGCATCTCTTTCGGCAGGCTCAGGACGGCGTCTGGAACCATGAAACTCCTCTCCCGCCAAGGCAGCAGGATCGGAATGACATTATTTCTGAGAACAGGGACGAGAAGGTCAGTTGTTCGCCTTCTTGGCGGACAACTGGACCGGTACTCCTTTGTCTTGGAGGTAACGTTTCAGTTTTGGAATACGGATAACGTTGAAGTGAAACATGGAGGCGGCCAGCAGAACCGTGGCGCCGGCTTGGTAGGCCTCGCAGAAGTGTTCAAGCTTGCCGGCGCCGCCCGACGCGACGACCTCGGCAAGCCGTGGCGTTCTTGATCGCGCGGATCAACGGCAGGTCGTATGAATGCTTTGCTCATGTCTGTCGCTTGTTCATCCTTGCCGTTTCAGCGCGGCTTCGATGAAACCGCGGAAGAGCGGGTGGGCGTTGTGGGGGCGCGATTTGAACTCGGGGTGGAACTGGCAGGCGACGAAGTACGGGTGCGACGGGATCTCGATCAGTTCGACCAGGTCTTTTTCGGTATATAGTCCGGCGACCTTCAACCCCCGCTGTGTCATCCGGTCGCGGTAGGCGTTGTTGAACTCGTAGCGGTGCCGGTGGCGTTCGCTGATCAACGGTGACCGGTAGAGTCGTCGAGCATGGGTGCCGGGGGCGAGCTTGCAGGGCATCGCGCCGAGGCGCATCGTGCCGCCCATGTCGGTGACGGCGCGTTGTTCCTCCAACAGACAGATGACGGGGTGGGGCGTTTTCGGGGCGAACTCGGTGGAGTTCGCGCCCTTGAGCTTGCAGACGTGACGGGCGAACTCAATGACGGCGATCTGCATACCGAGGCAGATGCCGAAGTAGGGAATCTTCTTCTCGCGAGCGTACCGCGCGGCGGCGATTTTACCTTCGATGCCGCGGTTGCCGAAGCCGCCGGGGACGAGCACACCCTGCATGCCGCGGAGGTGTTTGGCGGCGCCGTCGCGTTCGATGTCCTCGGCGTCCACCCTGACGATTTCGACGGCGGTGTCGTTGGCGCCGCCGGCGTGTTTGAGGGCTTCGTAGAGGCTCTTGTAGGCGTCTTGCAAGCCAATGTACTTGCCGACGACGGCAATGCGCGTGTGGTGCCTGGGATGGATCAACCGTTGGAGCATTTTTTCCCATTTTCTCATGCTGCCCGCGGGCGCATTCAAGCCGAGGTAGCGACACACCAGTTCGTCCACCTTCTCGGCGCGGAGGTCGAGCGGCACTTCGTAAATGGAATGGGCCACGTCGAGTTCTTCAATCACGCATTCCAGCGGCACGTTGCAGAACAGCGAAATCTTCTGCCGCACTTCCTTGACCAGCGTCTTCTCGCTGCGGCAAATCAGAATCTGCGGCTGAATGCCGATCTCGCGAAGCTTGGCGACGCTCTGCTGGGTGGGCTTCGTCTTGATTTCGCCCGCCACACGGATGTACGGGACGAGCGTGACGTGGATGAACAGCGAGTTCTGCCCACCAGCCTCCAATGCGAACTGACGGATCGCTTCGAGAAACGGCAGCCCTTCAATGTCGCCGATCGTGCCGCCGATCTCGATGATGACCACGTCGGCACCACTCTTTTTGCCCACTTCGCTGATCCGCGCCTTGATCTCGTCGGTGACGTGGGGAATGACCTGCACCGTCTTGCCGAGATAATCGCCGCGACGTTCCTTCTCGATGATGCGGGCGTACACTTGGCCGCTCGTCAAGTTGTTCAGCCGTGTGAGCTTGGCGTGCGTGAACCGCTCGTAATGGCCGAGGTCGAGGTCCGTCTCCGCGCCGTCGTCGGTCACGTACACCTCGCCGTGCTGAAACGGATTCATCGTGCCCGGATCAACGTTCAGATAGGGATCGAACTTCGCCAGAGTGACCTTCAGCCCGCGATTCTCAAGCAGTGTGCCCAGCGACGCGGCCGTCAGGCCTTTGCCGAGTGAACTGATTACGCCGCCTGTGACAAAAACGTATTTCATGAGGATTTTCTCAAGATTTCTTCCACCGTTTCGATGTCTTCCGGTCGATCCACGCCGATTGAATCGAACGGCGTGATCCAAACTTTGACTGCAAAACCATTTTCCAATGCCCGCAACTGCTCGAGCTTCTCCGTTTTCTCCAACTCGCTTGGCGGCAACTGCACGAACATCAGCAAAAATTCCTTCCGAAACGCGTAAATCCCCAAGTGTTTGCAGAACGCGGCCAGGCGCAGCCATTCCAACGTCTCGCCGCTCTTCGCGTCCCGAACGTACGGGATCGTGCTCCGCGAAAAGTATAACGCATTTCCGTTGCGGGCGACAACGACCTTTACGACGTTGGCATTTTCCAGCACGCGCGCCGACTCAATCTTGCGCGCCAGCGTTCCCATCACGCAATCGGGATTAGCTTGCATGCCCTCGATGAGCTGATCGATCATCTCGGGCCGCATCAACGGCTCGTCGCCCTGGATGTTCAGCACCAACTCGTAATCGTGCTGCCGCGCCACTTCCGCGATCCGGTCGGTTCCCGTCGCGCAATCGACCGAGGTCAGCATAGCGTCGCCACCGAACGCCTCGACGGCTTCCAGGATGCGCGTGTCTTCGGTGGCAACAACCACGCGATCGAGCCGCTTCGCTTTCGCGGCCTGCTCGTAGACGCGTTGTACGAGCGATTTGCCCGCGATCATCGCCAGCGGCTTGCCGGGAAACCGTTGCGAGGCGTAACGCGCGGGAATCACGCCGAGAGTTTTCAGCTTCATCGGGCGCGAGTGTAGCAGAATGAATGCGGGTGACAAGCGCGGCCGCCAAATTACACGGCTGGCTTCCGCACTCGATTGGCAGGGCTGGCACTTGCCCCGAAGTCAGTTTGCACGTAGAGTACACCCATTGCATGAAGTTTTCGCGTGGCAGGTACCAGGTTGTCTTTTGGTTTATGGCGTTGTTGCTGCTTGCGGTTCGCAGCCACGCCGTTCTGTTCAAGTCCACCGCTGATCCTTCCTACAACACCAATGCACCGACGGGCTCACTGACCAACAGCGGCTGGCAGTACGAAGGGCAATGGAACGGATTTCTCGCCACGCCGATCGCGCCAGCTTTTTTCATCGCGGCAAAGCACGTCGGCGGCTCGATGGGCGACGTGTTCGTGTTGAATGGATTCACCTACCACACGGTGGCATTCTCCGATTGTCCGAATTGTGACCTGCGTGTCTGGCAGGTGGCGGAAACGTTTCCGATGTACGCACCGCTATACACAAACGCGAACGAGGTCGGAAACCATTGCGTCGTGTTCGGTCGTGGCACGCAACGCGGCGACGCGGTGATTGTGGGCGGCACGACCAACGGTTGGAAATGGGGTAGCGGTGACGGTGTGCAGCGATGGGGGGAGAACGACGTGACATCGATTTACGACGACCCGAATCTAGGTCAGTTCCTCCAGTGCACATTCGATCGCAACGGCGGCTCGAATGAATGCCATCTGTCCGTTGGCGATTCCAGCGGGGCGATGTTCATCCAAGACGGCTCGACGTGGAAACTGGCGGGGATTCATTACGCTGTTGACGGTTACTTCAGTACCGATGGAACAACGGACACCCAATTTGACGCGGCACTAACGGACATGGGCGGTCTCTGGATTGGCAGCGGCACGGATTGGACATTCATCACTAATCGGGTTTATGACATCCCCAGTTCGTTCTACAGTACCCGCATTTCAGCGCACACCGGTTGGATCAGCAGCGTTATCAACTTCCAACCCGGCCCCGACTTGCGCATCACCGGCATTCAACTCGCCGGCACGGATATACAAATCACCCTTGCGACAGGCTCGAACCGTCTCTACCGAGTGGAGCAGACCAGCGACCTCGTGACCGGTGTCTGGACAACCTTGACCAACAACGTTGCAGGCACCGGGGGTGCCGTCACCGTCACGGACCCCGGCGGCGCGACTCAATCGAAACAGTTTTACCGGGCCGTGCTCTTGCAGTAGCGCCGGGTTGTTGTCGCGCTCCGAAGAGAATCGGCGACAGCGAGAACAAGTGGGCCCGCCAGGATTCGAACCTGGGACCAAGGGATTATGAGTCCCCTGCTCTAACCAACTGAGCTACGGGCCCATGGCACACAACATAGGCAGTGGCGGGACAGTTGGAAAGCCGAAAAAAAGCCGGAACGCTAGACCTGTTGGGGTTGCAGAAAGCCTTCGATCTGGCGCTGGCGCGTGGGGTGACGCATCTTGCGCAGCGCCTTGGCTTCGATCTGGCGAATCCGCTCGCGGGTAACGCGGAACTGGCGACCGACCTCTTCGAGAGTGCGGCAGTAACCGTCGCCGAGTCCGAAGCGTAATTGCAGCACCTTGCGCTCGCGTTCAGTGAGTGTATCCAAAACGTCGCTCAGTTTCTCCTTGAGGAGCGAGTACGAGGCCATCTCGGAGGGATTATCCGCAGATTTGTCTTCGATCAGATCCCCAAAGTTCGTGTCGTCACTGTCGCCGATGGGTGATTGCAGCGAAATAGGCTGCTGCGCCATTTTCAGCACAGCGCGCACGCGATCAACGGGCATCTGCATTTCCTCGGCGACTTCTTCGGGGGTCGGCTCGCGACCGAACTCCTGGACGAGCTGCTTCTGGGCACGCATCAATTTGTTGATCGTTTCGATCATGTGGACCGGGATGCGGATCGTACGCGCCTGATCGGCGATCGAGCGGGTAATGGCCTGGCGAATCCACCAGGTCGCATAGGTCGAGAACTTGTATCCGCGCCGATACTCAAATTTCTCCACGGCTTTCATCAAACCCATGTTGCCCTCCTGAATCAGATCAAGGAAGGACAGACCGCGGTTGGTGTATTTCTTGGCGATCGAGATGACAAGACGCAGGTTGGCTTCGACCATTTCCGCTTTGGCCTGCACAGCCTTTTTCATCCAGGACTTCAGTTCGTCGTGGGCCTTGATGAATTCCTGCGTGGTCATGCGCGCAGTCAGTTCGAGGCGCTTGAGCTTGCGCTCTTGATTGCGAATCTCGTTGTCAACACTGGCCGATTTGCGCAGGCGTCCAAGCCTCTCGATCTCAAGCAGCACTTCATCAAATTTTTCACGAACCTCGTTGGCACGTTCAACGAATTCCTCGAGAACTTTCTGTTTGAAATAGAACTTGTCGAACAACTTCTGGAGGGCGGTGTCAGACTTCTTGAACTCCCGGTAGAGCTTTTCGTATTCGCGTTTACTGAGGCCCGAACGCATGCGCTTCTCATACTTCGCATCCGTCGCTGCGTCTGCCTTTGTCACAAGATTACAGAGCTTGGGCAGAGCGCTCATGTATTGTTCGCGGCTATCGATTTTCTTGTCAACGATGACGCGGTCGAAGCGTTCCCTGCCGTGGAGCAGGCGTTTGGCAAGGGCAAGGTGCTCTTTGGCCGTGAAGCCGAAGTTGTTGATGATTTGTTTGACGTGATTCTCAGCGGTCTCAATTCGTTTCGAGATCTCGACTTCCTGCTCGCGTGTCAGCAGGGGGACTTGCCCCATCTGTTTCAGGTACATGCGGACAGGGTCATCGAGGATGTCGAGGCGTGAATCGACTTTCTGGGTTTCCTTTTCCTCTTCCGCTTCGCGCTTAAACCGGTCAACTTCAGAAGCATCGATGATCTCAATGTCCATTCCGCGCAACATGATGAGGATGGCATCCAACTCTTCGGCGGACAAAATGTTCTCGGGCAGGATGTCGTTAACGTCTCCGTACGTGAGATACCCTTGCTCGTTGGCGAGCTTGATCAATTCCTTGATCTTGAGGTTTTTCTCCTCTCGGTCGAGTTCAGGCCGAACTTTGGCTTGAGTCTTTTTCTGATGATTGGTCTTAGACATAGAGCGAGCGCTACGAGTGTGAAACCAGTTTGGTTTTGTCCATCGAGAGCGGCGCAATATGGTCTAGTTTGCGTCGCAAGTCAAGTACCTGTTGCTGAAGTGCTACCGTCGCCGATTTCGTCAGGTCGGGTTGGGATAGCTGCTTGCGCAATTCACGAAGCTGTTGCTCCAACGCCCGTCGTTCCAAGGCCGCCAGGCAATCGGTGGTGGCTTGAACTCCAGCCGTTTTGGGTTGCGCCGTCAACATCAGTTCTGCCAAAAGTCGTTTCTCTTCCTCGTCGGACACTTGGTTAAGCAGCGTGTCCGAACCATCCCAGCGTCTGCCAATCTGCAAATCCACGATGTATCCGATCAACTTGCCTGGAGCGCTCTGCGTCAGCCACGCACGATCCAATCGCTCAGCGACAACATCGACGATCCGTTCATCCGTCAGCATCAACTGAAGCAGCAGTTCCTCCGCAGGATACGAAGGTGACCGTGTCTCGGAGGCCTCCGTTCGAGCCTGCAGGTGCGGAAGACGTCGCCTCAGCTTCAAGATCTCTTGCTCGATGGATGTGCCGGTAAGCTGGAGCCGCTTTGATGCCTCCTGCGCATAACGCGCAAAGAGAACCGGATTCGGGATTCTTGCCAGCCACGCCGCCATTTGCTGCGCGATCTGCACTTTCCCGCCGTCGGTGTTCGGGTCGTATTGCTTCGACAGGTGCTCCAACAAGTAGACAAAAAAACTCGGCGCTTTGGTAATCAGATTTTTAAGTTTCTCCGCACCCATCTCCTTTACGAAGCTGTCAGGATCATGACCCTGGGGCAAGACGGCTACCCGGATAACGAGGCCGGCTTCCCATAACGGCTCGGCGCTGCGAACCACAGCGTTTTGACCGGCAGTATCGGCATCGAACATCAACACGACTTCCTCGGCATAGCGCTTGAGGATGCGAGCGTGCTGCTCCGTCAACGCCGTCCCTTGCGGCGCGACGACATTCGTCATGCCCGCCTCGTGGCAGGAAATCGTGTCCACTTGGCCTTCGCAAACGATGGCAAATTTCTCGTCCAGAATCGCGCGCTTGGCTTTGTCCAGCGCAAACAAAATCTTGCCCTTCTGGAAAATCGGCGTCTCGGGCGAATTGACGTATTTCGGTTGATCCTTCGCGTCGGTCAGGATCCGTCCGCTGAACGCGACCACGCGACCTTGTTCGTCACAGATGGGAAACATCAGCCTGCCGCGGAAGCGATCATAAAATCCATCCCCACGTTCCCGCCGCAGCGCCAGCCCGGCCGTCTCCAGAAGTTCGGCAGAAAACTTCCTCGACGCAGCCCACTGAATGAGCGCGTCCCATGCATCAGGCGAGTAACCGAGTCGCCAGCGCTTGACCACGTCCGCCGTAATGCCGCGCTTCTTCAGGTAAGCGCGCGCAGGTTCCGCCGATTTCTCCTTCAGCAATGTTTGGTGGAAGAACTCAGCGACTTGCTCGTGAAGTCTGAACAGTAGCTCCTTCTGATCGCGGTTCGGCTCGCTTGCCGTTTCCTCGAATTCCAGGCGGACACCGGTGCGCTCAGCCAGGCGGCGCACAGCGGAAATGAAATCGAGATTCTCAAACTTCATCACGAACGTGAACACGTCGCCGCCCGCGCCGCAACCGAAGCAGTGCCAGATTTGCTTCTGTGGGTTGACATTGAAGCTCGGCGTCTTCTCCTTGTGGAAAGGGCAGAGAGCGCGAAAGTTCGCGCCCGCCCGTTTGAGTGGAAAATACGATCCGATCACCTCGACAATGTCATTGTTCTGTCGGATCTGCTCCAGAATATGATCAGCAATCAGACCAGGCACAGTTTACCACAAACTTTCTCACACCCTATTCTCCGGCGCTGCCGTCCTCGATGTTAGGCTCTTCGCGTCGTTTAAAATCCTTCAGGAACCACATCTTCTCGGGAATTGCCGCACCACAAACGCGCCGAATCGAGAGTTGCGCGCAATCTCATCATGCCAAAACTGGTTTCGCGTCAGCGTCAGAATCACGCTCAGCCATGCCATGATCACCACAATGCGCAGCAGACCGCCACGCCGCCACCGGCATCTTCTACTGCGGCAGTGAACTGCATTTTCTTCATCCGCCGGTGTACCAACAGGCGGACAAGCAACGAGATCAAGTAAACCGCCACCGCGATTGCGACAAACGCAATCAGATTCGCCGGTTCTTCGACCAATCCGGTAACTCCCTGCAGCCACTTGCCCGCGGGAATGTAAAAGTACAACGCCAGCGCCACCATCAGCAACAGTCCCAACACGCGAATGATCTCCCCGGAAAACCCTGTAATGACGCCGCTCCAAATCCCGTAAACCAACACCGCCAACACTATGCAATCGTACCAGTTCATGCCAAATGGCAATGTCAGGTTCCCCGCTCCAACACTCCGATCAGGCTAGTTGAACTCGGCGTAAAATTCTACAAAATTGTTGTTCGGCTCGTTCGTGGTTTTGTCATGGGGATGGCAACTGAAGGCGCAGGATGTAGCGCTGGAAATCGCTTTCCCACTGGTAGCTGTCGCGGCCGAAGCGCCGTTGAAAGCTGGCGATGTCGTCGCGGTTGAATTTCAGGTCCTGAAGATAGCGACGAAACCGGCTGTTACTGTAACTCGATCCATCGCGCATCATTAAATAATAAACAAGCGCCCAACTCATGGGGTACGTGACCTGCGCGTTGCCGTAGAACGTTGCCCGATCCATCTGCAGCAGCTCAGACACCGGGAGAGATTGCCCAGTGCGACAAAGATACTGCGCGGCCCGTAGTTTCTGTTTGCTGATCAATCCCGTATGCAAACGACCATTGCCGACGTAGCTCGTCTCAAAATATTGCGCCATGCCTTCGTTGAGCCACACGGGCACTTCCATGCCAAGTTCGTAGCCGAGAAACTGGTGGAATCCTTCGTGCGCCAGCACCTGCCAGAGATTGTCGTGCTCGTAGGTGACCAATTCGTAAAACGTATTGCCGTCCTCGTCGGTCTTGAGATGACAGTAACCCGCCACGCCGCCGTGGGTGAGTGCCGTTGGACCGGCCGCGTAGGCGCGAAAATCTTCGGCGTTGCTGAACACGATCACGCGCGCGCCGGCTTTCAGCGACCAGTTTGAGAAATACCGCGAGTACTGCCGCAACATCTCGTTCATGAATCGGTTCACCTGCCAGGCCACATCCGCGCCGCTTTGCGCCAGAACTTGGTACTGCCCAGCAGTTGCGTTGTAGAATTCGACGATCGACGGCGCGGCTTTCTCCTGAGCGCACGCGACGCTGGCCGTTACGAAGAACAAAGCGGCGACGATGGTTCTTGAGTTCACGGCTGGAATCTTAACCCAACTCAAAGCCAGCGGCAATCCCAGTCGTCTTGGAGTGTCCGGAGATCGCGATGCAACGTCGAAGAAGAAACGCTGGCGGCGCAGCTTCTACTGCATTCCGTACACCAGGATTTTGAAGCTGCCGGGAACCATCCTCCCGCGTCCACGGCCGCCAGCGGGCGCTCCTTCTGTCGGCGCTTCGTATTTGGCTGCGGCCAGGTAAATCCTGTGCGTCTTCGGATCCAGCGTCATCGTGCGCGAGCCGCGTTCGGTCACCAGCGTCTGCACCACCGCGAATTTGTCGGGCGCATCCTCGTGCGCGATGGTGACCGTCCCGTCGCCGCACGAGCTGAAGGCAAACTGCGTGCCCGGATCGAACGCATTGGCATCCACGCCCTGCCCGATGGGCACCGAGGCGACGACTTTGCCGGTCTCGCTATCCATCATCACCATCAACTTGTTGCTGCAACCCAGAAACAGCCGATGATGCGCCACGTCAATCGCCATGCCCGAAGCGCCTTCGCCGGGCGCGATCGGCCAATGGTTCACCACCTCATGCGTTTTGGTATCAATCGCAACGACTTCGCTCTTATCTTCGAGGTTGTCATAGACGCGCCCCGCCTTCGGATCGGCGGCGGCAAACTCCGGTCGGCCTCCCAGCGGGACGGTGGCGACAACCTTGCCCGCCTTCGCATCGATCACCGTCGCCGATTGGCCGCGCCCGTTGAACATATAAACTTCCTGCCGCCCCGGCTCGTAGAGCATCCCGTCGGGATTCTGTCCCGTCTCCACCTTCGAAAGCGTTTCCAGCGTCTTCAGGTCAACGATGCTCGCCTTGTTCTCACGTCCGTTGCTGGTAAACCCACGCTGAAGATCAGGCGCGACCGCAAGCCCGTGGACGCCCGGCGTATTCGTGATCTCGCCGCAGACTGCCTCCTTGTCGAGATCAATCACGACCACCTTGGTGGCGTGGCTGACGTACAGCCGACGACCGGCCTCGTCAACGGACAGATAATCCCATCCTTCATCGCCGCCCACCGGGATTTCCTTCAAAAAGTGATACGGACCGTCCGCACCGTAAGTCGAAATGTTCAAGATGCCGAAGATACTGAATGCGATCACAGCGATGAGTTGGCGGGATGCTTTTTGCATGTTGGAATTCCTTTCTCTCGTTCAACGGAAGATAAGTCGTTGCAAGAAGTTTGGTCAAGTAAAAGCCGAACCAACCGTTTTGGCAAACCGCTGGGTATTGACGTCACGCGTTCGATGCTCTCTCTTGTCAGCAGGACTTGTTTTCTGATCGTCTGATCGTGGGTAACTGTCCGCCCAACCCGCCGAAGAAGTGAAGATGTTGAGCGGAGAGTCGTTGATGTGCGGGATAACGCGCCGGAGTGGAGAGTCGGCCCCAATGAGACTCGGTTCCCGGCGAGATGCCTGTAGCGGAACCCGGGAATCAAACACGGGCCAAGCGTGAAGTGCTCGGCGGCCAGACCAACGCCATGCAATACGTCTGGGATAGGTGGGAACTGGTCGCCGTGCTCGCCGCCCTGGCCGCGCACTTGGAGCCGGCAACGGCACCGCATCCCGCCCGCGGCGCTGGCGGCGGGTCTGCCGATTGGCTCCGGGCTGATCGAGAGCGGCCACCGCCACGTCGTGCAGGGCAGGCTCAAACGGACCGGGCGCGTGGTGGAAAGAGTCAAACGCCCGCCAGATGATCGCGTTGCGGGTGCTGCAGGCCAACGGCGACTGGGAACGCTACTGGCAGCCCCTGCCCCACCTCAACAACTGACCACCACTTTTAATCGCACCCCTGGATCCTCTGGTTGTTGACACTGCAAGCGGAGGGTGATATTTTTGCCCGCTTTTGGCGGGGGAAATGAGTCAAATCAATTACAAAGACACGCTGAATCTTCCGAAAACCGAGTTCCCGATGAAGGCGAACTTGCCGCAGCGAGAGCCACAGTTTCTAAAGCGCTGGGAAGAAGCCAGGCTCTACGAAAAGATTCAGGCAGCGCGTCGCGATGCGCCGCTGTTTGTGCTCCACGACGGGCCGCCCTTTGCCAACGGTGATGTGCACATCGGCACGGCGCTGAACAAAATTCTCAAGGACGTCATCATAAAATACAAGACCATGCGCGGGTTTCGTGCCCCCTACGTGCCGGGATGGGACTGCCACGGTCTGCCAGTTGAGCTGAAGGTCCAGAAGGAAATCGAAAAGAAAGGTGAGAAGGTTTCCGCCGCCGAGACACGCGCCCGCTGTCGCGCGTATGCGGAGAAATATGTCCGTGTCCAGCGCGAGCAGTTCAAGCGTCTCGGTGTGCTGGGCGACTGGGAGCACCCGTATCTCACGATGTCGCCGGAATACGAGCATGTCGTCGTTCGGAACTTTTACGAGATGCGGCGGTCCGGCTACATTTACCAGGGCCTGAAACCTGTTTATTGGTGCATCTCGTGCCGCACCGCGCTCGCCGCCGCGACCGCCGAAGCCGAATACGCCGACCACAAGTCGCCCTCGATCTGGGTCAAGTTCCCACTCAAGGACAGGCCCAATCAATTCGTGCTGGTCTGGACGACGACACCTTGGACGTTGCCGGCGAATCTGGCTATCGCAGTGCATCCGGATGTGGACTACGTTTTTGCCACAGTCGGCGATGAGACGTGGATTCTCGCCGAGAAACGGCTCGGCCCGGTCGCCGAAAAGACCGGCGCACAATTCGGCGCGATCACGCGCAAAGCCAAAGGCGCCGAATTGGTCGCCGAAAAACTCATCGCGCGCCATCCGTTTATCGACCGCGATTCGCCACTGGTGCTCGCCGATTACGTGACGACCGAGGACGGGACCGGTTGCGTGCATACCGCTCCGGGCCACGGCATCGAGGACGCCAAGACGGGCGACAAATACAAGCTGGAGCCGCGCTGCTACTCGCCACTGGATGACGCGGGCCGTTTCGTCGATGACGGAAAAGTACCCGGATGGTTGGTCGGCAAAAATGTGTGGGCAGCCAACCCGATCGTCATCGAGTATCTGAAGAAAATCGGCATGCTGGCGGGTCAGGAAGAGATCCAGCACAGCTATCCCCACTGCTGGCGCTGCAAGAATCCGATCATCTTTCGGGCGACCGAACAGTGGTTCATCAACGTGGATCATGATAGGTTGCGTTCGCGGGCGTTAAGCGCCGTGCAGGGCGCCACCCAGCCGCCGATCCAATGGGTTCCGCGATGGGGCATGACAAGAATCGGCGGCATGTTGAGTGAACGCCCGGACTGGTGCATCTCGCGGCAGCGCGTGTGGGGCGTGCCCATTCCCGTGATTTCGTGCGCCAAATGCCGCCATGGGTTTCCCGAAGCCGAGGAGCACGTGCTCAAACTGGTGCGCGAGCATGGAATCGACTGCTGGTTCACCCGCAGCGCGGCCGAATTGATCGGCACGGGCAAATGCCCCAAGTGCGGCGGCTCCGAATTGAAGAAGGAAGAAGACATTCTCGATGTCTGGTTCGAATCGGGCTCGAGCCATCGCGCCGTGCTTAAGACGCGGCCGGAACTCGCCTATCCCGCCGACGTTTATCTCGAAGGCAGCGACCAGCATCGCGGTTGGTTCCAATTGTCGCTGCTCATCGCGATGGCTTTGGAACCGCACGATCCTCCGTTCCGAACGGTTGTCACCCATGGGTTCCTCGTCGTGCAGGTCGAAGAGACCGGTAAGAAGCAGAAGATTTCCAAGTCCGCCGGCAAACCTGCCAATTCCGAAGACTACGTGAAACGATTCGGGGCCGACGTGCTGCGGTTGTGGGTGACATCCGAGGATTACCAGGGCGACATCCCGCTGTCGGAGGAAATTTTCGCGCGCATCGGCGAAACCTATTTCAAGATCCGCAACACGCTGCGGATTCTGCTGGCGAACCTGTACGACTTCGATCCCGCTCAGCATGCGGTTGCCCATGACAACCTCGCGCCGATCGATCGCTGGCTGCTGTCTCGTCTGCAAGGGTTGGTGGCGGAGTTGGGCGAGGCGTACGAGAATTTTGAGCTTCACCGTGTGTATCATCTGGTGAACGCGTTCTGTGCGGTGGAGATTTCCTCCTTTTACGTTGACGTGATGAAAGACCTGTTGTATACGCTTTCGCCCAATTCGCCGGAGCGGCGCTCGGCGCAGACAGCGATTCATCAGACGGTGGCGAGTTTGGCGAAATTGATTGCCCCGGTGATGCCGTTCACAGCGGAAGAAGTGTGGAGCTTTCTGCCGGCGCGCGAAGCGGAGTCAGTTCTTCTGGCGGCGTTTCCGGTGGCGGACGAAAAGCAGCGCGACAAACAGTTGGAAGCGCGCTGGGAAAAGCTGCTGGAGGTGCGCCGCGCGGCGTCACTGGAATTGGAGAAGGCGCGACAAAACAAGGCGATTGGCAAATCGCTGGAGGCGCAGGTGGAAATCGAGCCTGACACGGAGGCGACGCGCCAGTTGCTGCAGGATTTCGGGCCGCTTCTGGAAACGGTATTGATCGTGTCGCAGGCGCGTGTCGGGAAGTTGACAGACGGCCAATTGCGGGTGAAAGTCACCCCGGCCGCGGGAAAGAAGTGCGTTCGCTGCTGGCGCTGGAGCGAGGATGTCGGGGCGGACCAGAAGCATCCAGAGTTATGCGGGCGATGCGTCGAAGTGATCCAGCAGGTCATGGAGGCAACGCCGTAAGGTTGCTGCCAAGCTTATGAAGAAAGCGAAGAAGCAGACAAAGAAGACAGTCACCGTACGGGGAAAAGGGAAAGCCGCGGCCATTTCCAAACACAAAGCCGCGAAACGTGCGCCTTCGGTCAGGCCGGTAGCCGCTGAGCCGCGCGAGCCGAAGAAACTGAGACTCTCCAAGGAAGAAGCCGGCAAATACAGGAAACTGCTTCTGGAGTTGCGCGATCATCTAATTGACGGAGTGAACTTCCTCGCCAGCGACAACTTGAAACGGTCGAACCGCGAAGCCTCGGGCGAACTGAGCGGTTACAGCCTCCACATGGCCGATGCGGGCACGGATAATTTCGACCGTGAATTCGCCCTCAGCCTCGTCTCAAACGAGCAGGAAGCGCTTTACGAAATCGAGGAAGCGCTGAAGCGCCTCGAACAAGGCACGTATGGCCTGTGCGCGAACTGCGAAAAGCCCATCCGCAAGGAGCGGTTGCAAGCCGTGCCCTTTGCTCGCCTGTGCGTCCAATGCCAATCGGGGGTGGAGAAGGAACATCGCCGGCCCACGGAGCCCACCGGTGTGTTCAGCGAGACGAGCGAAGACGAAGGCGGCGAAGGCGAAGAGAGCGCGGAGTGACGCGTGAGGCGTGTTGTCCTCATTGCCGCGATCATCGTCATTCTTGACCAACTGACCAAACTGCTCGTCGTTCGCTTCATCGGCGTCGCAGAATCCCACGTCATCATCAACGGCTTCTTCAACCTCGTCAATTGGGGCAACACCGGCGCCGCGTGGGGGATTCTTCAGGATCGCAACGTCGTGCTGGCGGCGGTCTCAGTGCTGACAGTTATGGCGCTTTACTTCTTCAGGCATTCCTTCCAGCTTCACCGCACCGGCTGCGCCATCGCGCTCGGATTGATTGCGGGTGGCATCGTTGGCAACCTCATCGACCGGGTGCGGGTGGGTCACGTGATTGATTTTCTGGATTTCTACATTGGTCCGCACCACTGGCCCGCGTTCAATGTCGCCGACAGTTCCATTTGTGTCGGCGTCGCGCTGTACGTTATTGCTTCCTGGCACAGTGATCGCGAGACGCAAACCGCCGATGCGAGCGCCTGAGTCGTTCAGAGGTCGTAGGACGAGCGCTTACGGCGGTCGAATCTGACCAGCGTGCGGCAACCCCGGCGCGAAAGAAATCCGGCAATCTCCTGAAACTTCATTCCGATCTGATCGGGCGCGTGCGCGTCTGAGTTGACCATCACCGGAATGTCCAGCGCCAAAGCCTGCTCCACGATCAGCAGACTCGGGTACGGCTCCGGCGTCGCAAGCTCAGCGTGGCGATAGCCCGAGCTGTTGATTTCGATGCAAAGGTCGGCGCGCGCGATTTCCTGCAGCGTCTGCGTGGCGTCGGCCACGGAGCGCTCCGTCGGTGGGTACCCGATGCGTTTTGCCACGTCGAGGTGCCCGATGATGTCGCAAAGCCCACTGCGGGCAAGTTCCCGCACCAGCTCGAAGTAGCGCGCGTAGTGCGCGTCGATGTCGCGGGGAGCAATTCTTTCCCAGGCACCGATGCGGCACTCACGATCGAGATAATGGACAGACCCGATGATGTAATCCCACGGGTACGCGGCAATCTGTCTTTCGAGATAGCTTTCCAGCCCTTCAACAAAATCCATTTCGAGTCCAAGCAGCACGTCGATCTGGCCGCGATAATCGAAACGAAGTTCCGTAACGCGCTTTACGTAGTACTCCAACTCGCTTTCCTTCATCCGCACCTGCGCGGCAAGCCCGTGGGGAAGCGGGTTGTGATCGGAGAAGCCGATCTCGCGCAGGCCGAGTTCGATCCCCCGCTCGACATACGCCTCCACCGGTCCTGCGGCGTGCTGGCAGAGCGGCGTGTGTATGTGATAATCCGCGATGATGGGCATCGGAAGCGGCGCAGTTTAGCGGGCAGCGGGTGCATTGACAATCAATTTGCTCAACTCTAGTATCCGGCAGATGGAAACGCCCGTTGTCTTCGACTCCAAAGGCCAGCAGATCGTTGGCATGCTGCACATTCCCAACGGCCGCGGCCGATTTCCGGGCGCGCTGTTGCTGCACGGTTTCACCGGCACCAAGACGGAAAACCACCGCATGTTCGTGAAGTTGTCACGTCAACTGGCCGAACACGGTATCGCCAGCTTGCGCTTTGATTTCCGCGGCTCAGGCGACAGCGCAGGAGAGTTTGAAGAGTTGACGATTCGCTCCGAGATCGCGGATTTGTTGGAAGCATTGAAGTTTCTGGCTCGCCAGAAGCGGGTCAACTCGCGTCGTCTGGCGTTGATCGGCATGAGCATGGGTGGTGCAATCGCGGCCCACGCTGTCGCGCGTGAGAAAAGCCGCATCAAAACGCTCGTGCTCTGGGCGCCGGTCGCCGAGGGCGCGGGCATCCTCGACGAGCTTTCCACGCCTGAATCCGTTGCGTCGCTGGCGCAAACGGGGATCGCCGATTACGAAGGCAACCTGGTCGGCGTGCAGTTCATTCGCCAGTTCGCCGAAATGAAACCGTTGCGCGAGATCGTCAAGTCCAGGTGCCCCGTGCTCATCGTTCATGGGTCGGGTGACGAGACCGTGCCGGTCCAGCATGCCGACATGTACGAGCGCGCGTTACGCGCGTCGAAGCGGCTCGTCAAGAAAGTCATCATCGAGCGTGCCGACCACACCTTCACCAAACACATCTGGGAAACGCGCGTCATCGACGAAACGTTGGATTGGCTGGCCGAGACGCTGTAATCAGTTGCCTCGCTTTAAACATCAAGTGTACAGGGCCTGACCACTTTTTCGTCGTAGTCAGTGCGAATCCCGTCTCCACAACCTCATCCAGAATCTAAACGCTTGCTGGCAGAGAAACAGCAAAACGAAAAAGGACGGGATGCCTACATAGAGTCCCACGGGCGTAAACCCTAGGCGCAACAAAATGACTGCCAAGGGAAGAACGAGAAAAACGATGTAGAAGGAGATGTACATCGTCTTATCTCTACCCGACGAGCCGCGAACGGCCGAACGAACCCGCCAGATGATGGCGACAACCATCACGACCCACGCCAGCGCCAATGCTATCTGCTTCAACGTCATTCTCCATCTAACGTAAAGCAGTGTATCCGCCGTGCCGCCAGAGAGCAAGACTTCACGAAGAAGTGTGATCGGTCTGACCGGGACCGGGGTCATGGACCGGCCACTGCTGTCCAAAATAATCTGATTTTCGACAGCAGTGCCCCCTTTCGCCGAAACGGCTTCTGAAGAAAGTCATCATCGACCGCGCCGACCACACCTTCACCCGGCACATCTGGGAACGCCGCGTCATCGACGAGACGATGGATTGGCTGGCCGAGACGCTGTAGGAGCGACATTCCTGTCGCGACCGGCCTTTTCTGTCGTAGGAGCGATTTTCAATCGCAACCGGCAACCCTTCTCGGATTCGGAATTGTAGCCGCGAGGTTCACCCCGACTCTGTCGGGGCTGCTCGCGGCCCGTGTCATCACCGGTCGAGCTTGCGAATTGCCCCGATCGGAAGTCGGGACTACAATGCTCGGCAATGCCCTTTCAACTCGTCAGCAAGTACAAGCCGCGAGGCGACCAACCACGGGCGATCAAGACGCTGACGGAATCGCTGCGCGCCGGGAATCGCTACCAGACGTTGCTTGGCGTCACGGGCAGCGGCAAGACGTTCACGATGGCCAATGTCATCCAGCAGTTGGATCGGCCGACGCTTGTGATTTCGCACAACAAGACGCTGGCGGCGCAATTGTTCAGCGAATTCAAACAGTTCTTTCCGCGCAACGCTGTCGAGTATTTCGTCAGCTATTACGACTACTATCAGCCCGAAGCCTACATCCCGCAGACCGACACCTACATCGAGAAGGACGCCAGCATCAACGAACAAATCGAGAAGCTGCGGCTCTCGACGACGAGTTCGTTGCTCTCGCGCCGGGACGTGATCGTGGTCGCCAGCGTGTCGTGTATTTACGGATTGGGTTCGCCCGAAGATTACTTCGAGATGATGGCGCTGGTCAGCGTCGGCAGCGAACTGTCGCGCGACGATCTGCTGCGGAAGCTGGTGGACATGCAGTACAACCGCAACGACATCGAGTTCACACGCGGCAATTTCCGCGCGCGCGGCGATACGGTCGAGATTTGCCCCGGCTACACCGAGGAAGCCGTGCGCATTGAGTTCGCGGGCGACCGGATCGAGCGGATTACCCGATTCGATCCGTTGACGGGCAAGAAGCGGGAGGAGATGAACACGGTCTCCATTTATCCCGCGAAGCATTGGGTAACGCCGTACCACAAGATCGCGGGCGCCGTTGAGTCAATCAAAGCCGAACTCAAGGATCGTGTCGCCTGGTTCGAGTCGCAGGGCAAACTTCTCGAAGCGCAGCGCATCCACTCGCGCACGATGTACGATCTGGAGATGCTCATGGAAATGGGGTTCTGCGCGGGCATCGAGAACTACTCGCGCCATATCAGCGGGCGCGCGGCGGGCGAACGCCCGTTCTGCCTGCTGGATTTCTTCCCAAAGGACTACCTGCTGATCGTGGACGAATCGCACGTCACCGTTCCGCAGATCGGCGGGATGCACGCCGGCGACCGCTCGCGCAAGACGACGCTCGTCGAGCACGGTTTCCGTTTGCCTTCGGCGCTCGACAATCGTCCGCTCAACTTCCCGGAGTTTGAGAGGTTGATCGGCCAATCCATCTTCGCTTCCGCCACGCCCGGCCCATACGAATTCCAACACAGCGCGGTCGTTGCCGAACAAATCATCCGGCCCACGGGATTGGTCGATCCGCCCGTTACTGTCAAACCGCTCAAGGGCCAAATCGACGATCTCATTGAACAATGCCGCGCCCGCGCCGAGCGCCACGAACGCGTGCTCGTGACGACGCTTACGAAACGCACATCGGAAGATCTGGCGGATTATCTTCGGGAGGTTGGCATCCGCGTCAAATATCTTCACAGCGAGATCGACGCCATCGAACGCGTTGAGGTTCTGCGCGGCTTGCGCGCTGCCGATTTTGATGTGCTGGTCGGCATCAACCTGCTTCGCGAAGGCCTCGACCTTCCCGAAGTCTCGCTCGTCGCAATCCTCGACGCCGACAAGGAAGGTTTTCTGCGCTCCGCCACCAGCCTGATTCAGACGGCTGGTCGCGCCGCCCGTCACATCAACGCCGAGGTCATTCTATACGCCGACGTGATGACCGACTCGATCAAGAAATTCATCGAGACGACCGACTACCGTCGCAAGAAACAACTTGAGTACAACAAGCAGCACGGCATCACGCCGAAGACGGTGAAGCGCGAACTCCAGCTCAGTCTAGGCGAGTTGACGCAGGCGCGCGAGGTCGAAGCTTCGGTGGTGCGCGAAAGCCGCGGCGGCTACCGCACCGCCGAGGTGCTGCGCGAACTCGAAGCGGAGATGATCGAAGCCGCCGAGAACCTGCAATTCGAGAAAGCCGCCATCCTCCGCGACCAGATCGCCGAGTTGAAGAAAGACGGAGGATCGGATCGTGTCGCGGCTGAACCGGTGAAACGCCAGGTGAAATACGACCGCAAACTCCGAACGAAAGTTGTAAAGCCACGGATACACACGGATAAGCACAGATAAGAAATCCGTGTCCATCTGTGTTCATCTGTGGCTATATATCCGCGATGCTGAACCAAGAACTCATTCACAACGTTGTCCGCGCTGCGCTTGCCGAGGACGTTGGCGCAGGCGACATCACGAGCAAATCAGCCATCCCTGCCGACGCGCGCGCCGACGCGGTGATTGTTGCCAAGGAACCGTGCATCGTCGCCGGCTTGCCGCTCGCTGAAGCGGTGTTTCGCGAACTTGACGCCAAGGTGTCGGTGAAAACGCTGGCTAAGGAAGGCGACGTCGTCGGGCAGGGTGAACGCGTCTGTCTGCTCAGCGGCCCGGCCCGCGCGATTCTCACCGGCGAACGCACAGCGCTGAATTTCCTCCAACGGCTCAGCGGCATCGCGACGCTCACGCGTCAGTTCGTCGAAGCTGTAGCGGCGGTCTGTGACCGCCGTGGGAACAAGCCGCAGATTCTCGACACGCGCAAGACGACGCCGACGCTCCGCGCGCTGGAAAAGTATGCCGTTGCGGTCGGAGGCGGACAAAACCATCGCATGGGTCTGTTCGATGCCGTTATGATCAAAGACAATCATCGCATGACCCTCGCGCGGCTCGGTCCGAACGCACTCGGCGATGCCGTTGCTGCCGCGCGCAAGAATCATCCGCAAGTGCCGATCATCATCGAAGCCGACACATTGGAGCAGGTCGAAGAAGCGCTCGCCGCCGGTACCGACCATATCCTTCTCGACAACATGACGCCCGACGAACTGCGCGAAGCTGTGAAACTGGTCGGTGGTCGCGCGAAAACCGAAGCCAGCGGTGGCGTCCGCCTCGCCAATATCGCCGAGATCGCTGCCACCGGTGTGGACTACATTAGCGTGGGCGCACTGACGCATTCAGCGAAGGCGGCGGATTTTTCAATGGAGATACTCGGCGAATCGGCCAGTGAATGAGCTTCCCACGAAGGCGTCGAAGGGTTCGTGTCAGAGGAGACCAGAAATTTATGGTGATGCCCGATCCAGACGTGTTGCTACCTGAATTCTTTTGGGATGCCGACTGGTTAAGCTCGCTCCTTGCGAAAGAGAAGAAGAGAAGGAAAAAGCGAAAATCGGACTTGGTTTTTGTCGGCATGCACAACGCCAGCCAGTTTTGGTGGTGCGGGATGTACGCAGTTCTAAAGAGCAAGGCAAACGAGTTGGAATTCTTCGCTGCCTACTTGGGCGACCGCATCGCCTATTCGCTCTTGCTGGGGCGCATCCGGGCGATTCCTAAGAAACAGGATGAGCTTCTGGAGGTTGCAGACTCCTTGCACTTTGGGGAAGTCGCCAAGTTATTGAGCAAGCCAGAACGAGTTAAGAAGTGCATTTCACACACTAAGGTAAAAGTGAGGGGGCTATCGCGATCCGACGCGTTGGATCAGTTTGAAGCAGGCTTCGAGGCGGAGGCGGAACTCGCTGAGGACCATCCGACATTTCGGTGGCATTTCCCATATTCAGAGTTGGTGCTGGTTGGTTGCCCTGACGGCATCACACAAGACAAGGTTTACGAGTTCAAGGCCACGAATAAGCAGTACTTCGTTGGGTTCACCAAGCCTGTTGCCCTGACGCAGGCGGATCTTTATGGCCATTTCTTCAGAAAGAACAAAAAACGGGTTCAAATTTACGTTCGAGATGCTGACCGTATTGAGACTTTCGACTTGCCAGTTGATTCGAGCCGAGTCAGGGAAACGTTGGACAAATTCGTTCGCACAGCCAAAGGCGAGTTACCTCGTCCACCCGTAAAGTTCAAGTGTGTAGAATGCGAGTACCGCGAAGAATGTCCCATGTGCCAATACTGACAATTGGATGGCGATAGATCACACGCCTCGCAACTGCTCGGGACGAATCGCGCAAATCTGCTTACGTTTTCTGCGTCAGACAGCTAGAGTAGCCGCATGATGACAGCAGGCACGGCAATTTTGGAGACGTTTTATCGGGCGGCGGGGCAGTTTGTATCGCTGGCCGAACTGGAACGCGCTCGGAAGCGACCGACCACGGGCGTTGCGGCGGAGATCGCGGAACTGCAAGGCCTCGGCTACAGAATCGAAGTGCATCCGCACTTGGGTTACCGGCTGGTTGCAATGCCCGACCGCTTGATCGCTGACGACATCAAGGCGCGCCTCGAATCCTTCCATGCAAGGTCGAAACCGCGCGTGATCGGCTCGGAGATCTTGGTGTTCGAGCAGACATCGTCCACGAACGACGTGGTGGCGCGCATGGCGGAGTCGCGGCGCGGCGAAGGGCTGGTGGTGTTCGCGGAATCGCAGACGAAAGGGCGTGGACGGCGCGGACGCGCATGGGCGTCGCCGCGTGGAAAGGGATTGTGGTTCTCGGTGTTGCTGCGTCCCAACCTGCCTCTTTCCAGCGCGCCGCGCATTACGGTGGCGGCGAGCGTCGCGGTGGCGCGCGCGATTCGGAAAGCGTGCGAATTGGACGCGCGCATCAAGTGGCCGAATGATGTGACCGTCAACGGTCGAAAGGTCGCGGGCATTTTGACGGAGCTGAGCGCTGAAGGCGACGAGATATTGTCTGCGATTCTGGGAATCGGGATTGACGTGAATTGCCGGCGTGAGGATTTCCCGTCGGAGGTAGCGGCTATTGCGACCTCGGTGGAACTGGAAGCGGGCCGGGCGTTCAATCGTCCGGCGCTGGCGGCGGACATCCTCCAAGTGCTGGACGACGCGTACTTGACGGCACAGACGGATTTCGATTCGATCATCGCTGAGTGGGCGCAATTGTGTACGACGCTGGGCAAGCAGATTGTCGTAACGATGGGGAAACGGCGCATCGAGGGCCACGCGCAGGCGCTCGACGGCGATGGCGCGCTGCTGTTGCGGAAGGACAACGGACAAATTGAAAGGATTTTGGGCGGCGACTTAACGGTGGAACGGGCATGAGAAAGCAACGCGTCGTTTTACTGATCAACGCGAACAACACGAACACGAGTTTTGCGTTGGCAAATGAGAAACGGATTGTCCGGACAGTGAAAGTTCCGACGGCGGCAATCCTTCGTGGGAGTGGCATTCCTGCCGCGATGCGGTCGTATTCCGCTGTCGTGCTGGCTTCCGTTGTGCCGGCTGCGACAAAGAAGTTGCGCCGCCTGCTGCCCGTGCGGCCGCTCATTGTCACTGCTTCCATCAATCTCGGGATCGGCGTGAATTACCCGAACAAGAAACAGATCGGCGCGGACCGGCTCGCCGATGCAGTGGGCGTCGCAGAGTTGTACGGTGCGCCCGCCATCGTCGTGGACTTCGGGACGGCGTTGACGTTCGACATCGTCAACGCGCGCCGGGAATACATCGGTGGTGTCATCGCGCCGGGGCTGGCTGCGGTGACGGATTACCTTTATCAACGCACCGCGCTTCTGCCGCGAATCAGAATTGTGGAGCCCCGCCGTGGCGGGGTCATCGGCAGGAGCACGGCCGCGGCGATGCGTGTCGGCGCGGTGGTCGGCTATCGCGGGCTGGTGAAGGAAATTCTGGGAGCGTTGCGCCGTGAACCGGGGCTGCGGCGCGCCGTTGTCGTGGCCACGGGCGGGTACGCGCATCTGATGGCGAAGGAGATTCCCGAAATCCGGCACATCAATCCGATGTTGACCCTCGAAGGGCTGCGGTTTATCTACTTGCGAAACTGTGATCGGTGATTGGTGGCTGGTGATCGGTACTGGGAAGGCAAGCCACGAATCACAAATCACAAGTCACTAAGTTAATGAATCGTATCGACTCCAAATTTCAGGCACTGCGAGCGGCGCGGCAGAAAGGCTTTGTCGCTTACATCTGTGCGGGCGACCCCAACTTGAGGGCGACGGCGGCGCTGGCGTCCCGCTTGAGTGGGATCGGCGTGGATGTGCTGGAGTTGGGCGTGCCGTTCAGTGATCCGCTGGCGGATGGCGTCGTCAACCAACTTGCCGCGGAGCGCGCGCTACGCAGTGGGACGACGCTCGACGGCGTCTTGAAGACTGTCGCGGCGTTGCGCAAACAGAACTGCCAGGCGCCGATTGTACTCTACATTTACTTCAATCTTATTCATCGCCACGGTGTGAAGCAGTTTGCGCGTGACGCGGCGGCGGCAGGCGTGGACGGCGTGCTGGCTCTTGATTTGCCGCCTGAGGAAGCGGTCGCGTACGAGGAAGCAATGCAGCGCTCTGGCGTGCATCCGATTTATCTCGTCGCGCCTACTACACCAGAGAAACGCGTCCGTGAAATAGCGCGGCACGCCAGCGGATTCATTTACTACGTCTCGCGCGAAGGTGTAACGGGCATGCAGAAAACCGTGTCGGCAACGATCAAGCCCATGGTCGCGACGATCCGCAAACATTCGAAGCTGCCCGTGGCGGTCGGGTTCGGCATCTCGACGCCGCAGCAGGCGCGCGCTGTGGCTGAGACAGCGGATGCTGTCGTCGTCGGCAGCGCGATTGTGAATCAGATTGCGAAGTCGGGCGCGGACAGAAATCTTGCGAGCAGGGTCGCGCGCTTCGTCGCGCCGATGGTGAAGGCGGTGAAGAAGGTGTAGAGGCGCTTCTGCGAAGCGCCATCGGGAACGTGGATCACAATTCCGCGCTTCATATAAGCGCGGTTACAACGGAAGAGACGGATGATATGAACTGGGCAGTCATCATGGCGGGCGGATACGGCGAGCGATTCTGGCCGATGAGTCGCCGCAAGAAGCCGAAGCAACTGCTGCCGATTGTGGGCGACCGCACGATGATCCAGCAGACTGTGGCTCGACTGGAGACGATTGTCGATTATTCACGGATGATGGTGGTGACCAATCGCGAGCAAGCTCCGCTGGTTCGCAAACAACTGCCCCGGGTCAAGAACGTCGTCGCCGAACCGATTGGCCGCAACACCGCGCCGTGCATCGGTCTCGCCGCGGCGATCATCGGCAAGCGCGATCCCGATGCCGTGATGGCGGTACTGCCTGCCGATTCATATATCCGTGACGTCCGTCGCTACCGTCAGGTCGTGAGCGATGCGCTCGAGTTGGCGGGCAGAGAGAACGTGCTTGTGACCATCGGCATCCAGCCGACTTTCCCGCACACGGGTTTCGGTTACATCGAGTTGGGTGAGGAACTGGCCGCCGGGACGCCCACTCAGTTTTGGAAGGCGCGTCGCTTCGTAGAGAAGCCGGACCTCAAGACGGCGAAAGAGTTTTTGGCGAGCGGCGGATATCGCTGGAACGCGGGCATGTTTGTCTGGTCGCTGCGGGCCATTGCCGAGGCGTTTCGCGAACACCAGCCGGAAACGTGGGCAAGCTGTGAGCGCATTCGGAGAACCGTTGCGACGAAATCGTTTGGCCGCGTGCTGGCGCGGGAGTACCGACGGATGAAAAGAATCTCAATCGACTACGCCATCATGGAAAGGGCGGACAACGTGGTCGTTGCCAACGGCGATTTCGATTGGGACGACGTCGGCGACTGGCCTGCGGTCGGGCGCCACTTCGCGAAGGATGCCAACGGCAACGTCGCGCGCGGCGAATTTGTCGGTCTGAACGCGAGCAATTGCGTGGTCGTGAGCACTGATAAACATCTGGTTGCAGCCGTGGGCGCGAATGACTTGGTGATCGTCCACACGCCTGATGCGACGCTGGTTTGTCACAAGAACGAAGCGCAGAAGGTGCGAGACTTGGTGAAGAAACTGGCGGAGCAGAAGAAGTACAAGGAATTGTTGTGAGATTCCGTGGAAGCAACACTCCTGCCGCGATCCGGTGGGACAGGCCTCTGTGCCTGTCCAAATCCATCAGCACAGGTCCGAGCAGGACTCGCGACTCCAGTCGGAGCAGGGACGCCTGTGCCACCGTAGATTAAGGAGACGGACAGCCAAGCATGAGAATTCTCGGCATCGACTTCGGACTCAAGCGCGTCGGCTTGGCCATCAGCGACGAAACAGGCACGATTGCGCAATCGCTCGATTATCTCGCAGGCGGCTCGGATCATACGGTCGTTCGCGAACTTCTGCGGATCGCCGCAGAACACGGTGTCAGCACGATCGTCGTCGGTGTGCCGTTGCGCATGAATGGATCGCCCAGCCCGCAAACGGAGCGGACACTGCGATTCATCACGTCGTTGCAGCAGGCTACCACGCTGCCGGTCAAATGCTGGGACGAGCGGCTCACCAGCGTCCAGGCCGAGCGCGCGCTGCTGGAGGGAAATGTCAGGCGCAAAGACCGCAAGGAGAAGATCGACAAACTGGCTGCTCAAATTATGCTGCAAAGTTACCTCGATGCACAGGAGGCAAGGATGAGGGATGAGGGATGAAGATGCGGCATCTCAAGCTCACAGTTGCTTACGACGGCACCGCCTACGGCGGCTGGCAACTTCAGCCGAACGCCATGACCGTGCAGGAAGTTCTCGAAACGGCGCTGGCGAAGATCGCGGGGCATCACGTCCGCGTCCACGGCTCGGGCCGCACCGATGCTGGCGTTCACGCCCGCGCGCAGGTTGCCAACTGTTCTTTCGCGACGAAGCTTTCGCCACACGTTATTCGCAGTGCCCTCAACGCCAATCTCCCTCAGGACATTCGCGTCCTGCAGGTGCAGGAGGTGGACGCGAAGTTCCATGCGCGTTTTTCGGCGAATGGCAAAGAATATCGCTACCAAATCGACTGCGGTGCCGTGGCCGATCCCTTCCTGCGTGGCTATGTCTGGCATCACACGAAGCCGCTTGATCTGACGGCGATGCGGCAGGCTGCGAGACTGTTTAAAGGCCGACATGATTTCTCGGCACTGTCCGCGAACCCGTTGCGGCCGGTCGAGAACCGGGTTCGAACCATTTCCAAGCTCACGATCGGCAGAAGCGGCAGGGTGCTGACGATCACCGTCCGTGCCGACGGTTTCCTTTACAAGATGGTGCGCTCCATCGTCGGCGCGCTCGTGAAAGCGGGAGAGGGAAAGTCAAACGTCGAGCAACTGCGGGCGCTGATGCGCGCCAAGAAGCGGACCGCGTTCATCGAGACGGCACCTGCGCGCGGGTTGTTTCTCTGGAGAGTGTTCTACTGATCGACCATTCGATTACAGCAATCGTTGGAGCTACTTCATACGAGTTCGAACTGCTGGTTCCCCTTATCTGCTAGTGACCAGATTCTAGGTGGGCTGTTCTGCCAGCAGCTTCGCAGTAGTATGTCATTCTGAGCGGAGCGAAGAACCTCTGATTGGCTGTCGAGAGACCCTTCGACAAGCTCAGGGTGACAGACTTGGAAGACATACGGGCAAATGAACGTCGCCTTGGCCCATGTAGGTCTGTTTCCGCAGCAAGCGTTTACTGAAACGTCGCCGCCCTTTCCCACGCGTACTTGCCTTTGATGTTTTGCAGGAAGTATTTGCCGGGGGAGGGGCTGGCGCGGAACTCGTCGGCGACAGACTTCGACACGGAGAAATAGCGATAGACGCCGGTGGCGTGAAACTCGATCTCGAGCGTCTCGGTCGCCTCATCGTAGCCGATGGACGCGATGTCGCTTGAGGTGACCCGTTGTCGCTGGATGTCGGACATGTCCTTCTTGTAGCCCCGAAATCTTTTCGGGGCAAGACCGGATTCAATGATGGCTCCGCCGCGAAAGAGTTTCGCGGCTACAAACGACCACTTCACTTCACCACCGTCAACGCAATGGCGCCTGCGACGGCGATCACGCCGCCGATTAGCGAGCGCACGCCGGGGCGGTCGCCTTCGATCTTGTAGGCAAACGGAATGACGATCAACGGCGTCGTGGCAACAATCGGCAGCACGATGCCGCTCGGCGTCGTTGCCAGCGCCCATTGATAGCAACTGACGCCGACGGTCGGTCCCGCCAACGCGTTGAAGATGACCCACGGCCAGGCCGCGCGCCAAGCACCCGCTGGACTCGAAGCAGATTCTTTGGCGCGCGCCTTGATGACGATGAAGTACAATGCCACCAGACCGAGTCCGCCAAGTATGCGTTGATACGCTGCCGTTCCTCCGTCGATGCTCTGGCCCGCAATATGAGCGACCTGATACGCCTTGCGGCTCAGCACCGCGCCCAAGGCTTGCCCAAATGCTGCCACCAATCCGAAGAGAACTCCCGATGCCAGGCGTGTTCGCTCGATGTGGAGATGATCCTTCGGCGCCATTGCAATCACGACTCCCGCCAGAATCAACAGCCCGCATGCAATCTGGACCAAGCTCAACGTGGTGCCCAGCCACAACCATTCAATCAATGCCGCAATCGGCGCGGCCACACATTGCATGATCAGAATGGCGAGCCTCGATCCCAGACGCGGCAACGCCTCGTAACCAGCGACATCGCCGAGTCCGAACCCCGCCAACCCGCTCAACACAAAGAACCACAACCCCGCCCCGCTGAGTCCCTTTCCGAATAAGTGCGCCCAAAGCGCCAGCAGGATTGTTCCCAAGAACAGCCGAGTCAAATTGGCCAGCGCACCGCCCAGATATCGCGTTGAGCGCGTCGCACAGACCACCGAGATCGACCAGAGAATTGCCGTGAGAAAGGAAGGAATCATGCGCGCCGCACAGATAACAGAACCGCAGAGACGACTCAAGCCACGACGATGAGCAGATACAGAGAAGCAAGGGTGGAATCTCGGCAACGATAGAAGTGAGCGACTGGCGAGCCGCGAAGCGGGTCATCAGGGCGCTCGATTGAATGGCTAGGCCGCGTGAATTCTGTGCTCACTAGATAAGCGTGCATAGACGAATGACCAAACGATAACAGACAGTATCAGCAACGCAGCCTGCAGAAGATACCAGCCAAGTGACGGCGAATGCAAACGCCACCATACGGAAACTGCGTGCTCAAACGTGCCATCACCCAACGGCGGACGGAAAAAAGCCGGCAAATTAGACAAATACCAGCGCCACAAAGTGACGGCTGCCAAACAAACAACAATGACGGCTGCCCAACTCGCCCGGCGAAGCCAAGCCAACAACGAGAACGCGATTCCAACAGCGACAGTAACAACAAGCTCAAGCGAGGCCGTGATGCGATAACGCTCGGCAAACAGTCGAACGCGGTCATCGTCAGGGAGTGGCGCGGCGAACATCCAATAGACCTGAATCAGCAAAGCAGCCCAAAACACCGCGCTCAGGATCGAGATGAGTTTGAGATGCTGTGAGCGCATACGCAGCAACGATAGAAGTCAGCGGCGCGGGCGTAAGCCCGCGTTCCCTGCACTGAATTGATGGACCATCGAATCACTTCTTAATTTTCTCCCTCACCGAATTCCAGACCGTGAGAACAACAAACAAGCCGACTTGCACAAGAATACAGCCGAGCCACCCGAGCGGCAATAAATACCCAGCGCCGAACCATAGCCCGATGCTGACGCTAGCCAACAAAATGCCCGAAGAATACTCCTGCTCGCCGACGTGATAGTAAAATGCAGCGCACGCGAGCATCGCCACCAGTCCAAAGCCGGGAATCATCTTTGTCTCCGTTTCTCTGGAGGCACCATGTCGTCGCATTGTAGTGAACTGCATTGTTGCAGGCTAGTCAGGAAATGCAGATCGAGGCTTGTGGTCGCGCAGATCATCGTTCACCAATCGCTTGGGGCATAAGATGACCAACTCTTGCTCCGAAGTAAAGGCGGGAGTAAGGGCTGCATGAGCTGCGGTCGCGCGGAAGCGCGACCGCTCATCTCACAAACGGTGGGACGGGCCTCCGTGCCTGTCCAAATTCGCCTGCACAGGTCCGAGCAGGACTCGCGACTCCAGTCGGAGCAGGGACGCCTGTGCCACCGGAGGTTTATGAGACTGTTTCTAAGTTAACCGCTATTTGCCCAATGCCAGCATCCGCTCGATCGGCACAATGGCGCGACGACGGATGTCTTCGTCGAGAACGATTTCGGGAGAAAGATTCTCCAGCGCGGCGATGGCTTTCTCCAGCGTGTTCTTTTTCATGAACTCGCACTCGTTACAACTACAGGTATCGGTTGGCCCGGCGACGAATTCCTTGCCGGGCACTTCCTTGCGAAGCCGGTGTAACATGCCGCTCTCGGTCACGATGATAAACGCGTTGGCGGGCGACGCCTTGCAGTAGGCGATCATCTTCTCGGTCGAGCAAACTTCGTCGGCCATGGAACGCACGACGGGCAGGCATTCGGGATGGGCGACGACTTTTGCGCCGGGATGTTTCGCGCGCAACGCAGCCAGTGATTCGGCGGTGAACTTGACGTGGACGTGGCAAACGCCGGGCCAGAGGAGAAGTTTGCGGCCGGTCTGTTCCATCACCCATTGGCCGAGGTTCTCGTCGGGGCAGAATAGGATTTGCTTGTCGGGCGGAATGGAGTTGACGACCTTGACCGCGTTGCCTGAGGTGCAGATGATGTCCACCTGCGCTTTGACGGCGGCGGTGCAGTTGATGTAGGCCACCACCATCACGTCGGGATGTTCCGCCCGCCACTTGGCCAGCGCGGGCGCATCGCACGAATCGGCCAGGGAGCAGCCCGCCGCCAGATCGGGCAGAAGCACCTTCTTCATCGGGTTGACGATCTTGGCGGTCTCGGCCATGAAGTGGACGCCGCAGAACAGGATCACATCGGCGTCGGTTTCCTTCGCCTTGAAAGAGAGGCCGAGTGAGTCGCCCACGAAATCGGCCGCATCCTGTACTTCGGGCACCTGATAGTTGTGCGCGAGGATGACGGCGTTGCGGCGGTTTTTCAGCTCGCGGATGCGTTCCTGCAACGATTGTTGTTCGACGGTCGCCAGCATAATACCTGTTGTAGGCCGCTTCCCTGCCCCGCTCCTGAGCGGGGTGAATGAAGCGGCATCGAGGGTGCCGCTAGCAGAGTCGGCCTACACCATCAGCGTATCGGAAATGTCGGGTTTGTCAACGCGTGGGCCGTCTGGTATGTTGGCGCGGTTTTGTCAGTTCCGAATCGAACGAAGCAGAGAGAAAGGTTTGACGCTCAATTTTATGAAAACAACTCGCACCGCCGTGGCAGCCTGTGTTGCAGCCATCTCTTTCGCCGTTTGGCCGGGCACACCCGCGCGAGCGGCGGAAACCGCGTCGCGCGCCGATGGCGATCTCGATTTGGCGCGCAGGTTGGAGGGTGCCTTTGAAAAGGTGGCCGATCAGGTGAGCGAGTCGGTGGTCGTGATTACGAGCACGCACAAGGTCGTTGCGGGACCCGATGCGTCCGATGACGGCGATAACGGCGACGGCGAAAATGACGGCGGTGGCGGTCGTCGGTTTCGGGGAACGCCACGGGAGTATTTCTTCCGCCGGCGCGGAATGCCGAGGCCGCAGCCGCGCAACGTTGAGGAGGAGGGGTCGGGTATCATTTACCAGCGGGACGGTTACATCCTGACCAACAACCACGTCGTGGACAGTGCCGACAAGATCACGGTGCGGCTCAAGGATGGCAGCGAGTACGATGCGACGCTCGTCGGCGCCGATGCGTCCACCGACATCGCGGTCATCAAAATCAACGCAAAGAACCTGCCCGCCGCGCGATGGGGCGACAGCGACAAGGTGCGAGTGGGGCAGTGGGCGATTGCGATCGGATCGCCGTACGCGCTCGATTACAGTCTCACGGTCGGCTTCATCAGCGCCAAAGGTCGTGCCGCGTTCTCGCGGAGCGGCTCGGCCTACGAGGATTACATCCAGACCGACGCCGCCATCAATCCCGGCAATTCGGGCGGTCCGCTGTGCGACATCGAGGGACGCGTCATTGGCATGAACACTCTCATCCGTGGACTCAATCGCGGCATTGGCTTCGCCATTCCGATCAACATGGCGCGCGAGATTGCCGACAAACTCGTTGCCAGCGGCAAGGTTGTTCGCCCGTGGCTCGGCATCGGCATCCAGGCGCTCTCCGAGAACAAGGAATACGCCGAACTGAACAAGGACGTCAAAGAAGGCATTGTCGTCACCGAGATCAATCGCGACACGCCCGCGGCCGCCAGCGATTTGAAGCAGGCCGATATCATCGTCGCCGTGGACGGCAAACGCGTGGCCACGCCGAAGGAACTTCAACTCGAAGTCCTTGGCACAAAAGTCGGCCAGAAGCTGACGCTCGATGTCGTGCGCGGCAGCAAAACGATCCAAGTGACGGTGCAGACTGCCGAGATGCCCGACCGATTGCACGCCGCCGCGCGCCGGGCGCCTGGCAAATCGCCGGGGGAGTCTGCCTTCGGCTTGACGATCCAGACGCTGACCAAGGAACTCGCGGAACGATTCGAGGTTGGGGAGACCGAGGGTGTCCTGGTCACCGATGTCGCTGACGGCAGCCTCGCGGCGGAAAAGGGATTCCAGCGCGGCGACGTGATCACCGAAGTTGACCGCGCGCCCGTGCGCAATACTGCGGAGTTCAAAGCCGCGATGGAGAAGGCCGACCCGAAGAAGGGCGTGCTTGTTTTCTTCAAGCGTGGTGGCGCGTCAACCTTTGTAGTGCTCAAAGAGAAGTAGCGGCAGTTCTTGTAGCCGCGAATCTCATTCGCGGTGTGCTGTGCCGCGAAAATGTTCGCCGCTACAGAAGCGAGCGCAGCACACACAGGTTCTCGACGTCTTCGTGAAGGTCATCGCTCTTGGGCGTCTCCAGAACCATTGGCAGATTCCGCCAGCGTGGATCGTGTAACAAATGACGAAATGCATCCAACCCGAGCAACCCTTTTCCGATGTGCTCGTGGCGGTCGACGCGCGAACCCAGCGGCTTTTTCGAGTCGTTGAGATGGAAGGCGACGATTTGTTTGTGTCCGACAGTTTGATCCAACTCCCGCATCGTCGCACTATAGCCCCTCGGAGTTCGGATATCATATCCCGCAGCGAAGATGTGACAGGTATCTACGCAAACAGCGAGCCGTTCAGGCTGGTCCACCAGCTCGAAAATCTCCGCCAACTGTTCAAACCGACAGCCGAGGTTCGTGCCTTGACCCGCTGTCGTTTCAAGCGCGATTCGGACTTTGCCTCCACTCGTCTCTCGGAAGACTTCATTGAGGCTGTGGGCGATGGTTTTCAGCCCGGCGCGTTCCCCGGCGCCCAGATGCGAGCCGGGGTGCATCACGATGAATGGCACACCCAGGCGCTCGGCGCGCACGATTTCGTCGATCAGACCGAAGATCGAGCGGCGTAAGAAGCTAAGATTCGTGGACGCTAGGTTGATCAAGTAGCTGCTGTGCGCGAAGACAGGGGCGATGCGCGTGGTCTGCAGCAGCGCCGCAAATTTTTTCACCTCGGAAACGCCGAGCTTCTTACCGCGCCACCGCGTGTTGTTCTTCAGAAAAATCTGGATGGTCTCGCAGCCGATAGACACGCCGTGTTCGAGGGCTTGGTCAACGCCGCCGGCAATGGACATGTGAGCGCCCAGCTTCGACATGCGCTTGATTGTGCAAGCAAAAACGGCTAAATGCAAAACATGAAGAAATTCCTCGGGTGGCTTGCGGTGATTGTCTTGGTGCTCCTGGCCGTGTTGGTGCTGGCGCGCAACTTCATCGCGCGCATCTCGGTCGAGATTGGTGCGACGCGAGCGACGGGCTTTCCATTGGAGATCGGCTCGGTCAACGTTGGGTTGTTCAACGGCCAACTCGACGTGCGCGCCCTCAAGTTGATGAATCCACCCGATTTCCAGGAGAAGATATTCGTAGACATGCCGCAGCTTTATGTTGATTACCACCTTGGCTCGATGCTCAGCGGCGCGCCGCACATCAACGACATGCTCATCAACATCAAGCAGCTCGTCGTCATCAAAAACGGGAAAGGTGAGTCGAACGCCATGAAACTCAAGGGTGTCGTCTCTTCAGGCCGCAGCAGTTCCACCAAGTACCGGGTGGACAAGCTGCGCATTCACATCGGCACGGTGACGATCAAGGATTACAGCCGGGGCAAGCCCACCGAGCGCAATATCACGCTCAACGTGGACGCGACCTACAAGGACATCACCGATTCCACTGACATCACGCGGCTGGTGCTCATGACGGTGATGAGCCAGGTGCATTTGCCCGACATCGGCATCAAGATGGACGATCTCAAGAAGGGACTCGGCAACGTTCAGGACGCGGCGGGCAAGGCTGCGAAAGGCGCCAGCGAGACTCTGGAGAAAGCGGGCAAAGGACTTCTCGACACACTCAAGCAAGCCGCGCCGCAGAAGTGACGACGCCCCGGCGTCGTCATCCTGAGCGTAGCGAAGGATCTTCAGGTGAGCCACCACCTCAGAATCCCTTGACCTGCCGCATCGCTTCGTACAACACGATTGCCACGGCTGTCGCCAGGTTCAAGCTGCGCGCGTCGGGATTGAACATCGGGATCGTGATGGCCGTGTCCGCATTCGCCTCCAGCAATTCCTTCGGCAAACCCGCTGTCTCCCGTCCGAACACCAGATAATCTCCCCATTTGTATCGCGGCTCGGTGTACGGTCGCTTCGACTTTGTCGTCACGTAGTAGAATCGTGGTCGTTCTTCATCCCTTATCCCTCCGCCCTCATCCTTCCGCGCAACGTCGTGCAGCGCGGCAAATGAATCCCAGTATTTCCACTTGATATGTTGCCAGTAATCCATGCCCGCGCGTTTCAGTTCGCGGTCATCGAGTCGGAACCCGAGCGGGCCGACAAGGTGCAGCGTCGCGCCCGTCGCGGCGCATAAGCGGCCCACGTTTCCCGTGTTGGGCGGAATTTCTGGTTCGATCAGGACGACGTTCATCGGGGAAAATTATAGGGCAACCGAGGCGGTTGCCCCACAATTTTCGCCTAGTGCCTTGTTTTACTTCGCCTTCGCGAATCGCGCGGCGACTTCGTCCCAGTTGACCGTGTTCCACCACGCCGCAAGGTATTCGTTGCGTTTGTTCTGGTACTTCAGGTAGTAAGCGTGCTCCCACACGTCGACGCCCAAGATCGGCACGTCGCCTTCCATCAGCGGGCTGTCCTGATTCGCGGTCGAGTACGTCTTGAGTTTCTTGTCCTTGCCGATGACCAGCCACGACCAACCGCTGCCGAACCGGGTCATCCCGTTGTTGGTGATCGTCTCCTTGAACTTAGCGAAGCCGCCGAACGTGCTGTTGATGGCCGCCGCTAGTTCGCCCATTGGCTCACCACCGCCGCCTTTTTTCATGATCGTCCAGAACAGACTGTGATTGTGGTGCCCGCCACCGTTGTTGCGCACGGCGCCGCGGATGTCTTCCGGAACGGTGGTGATGCCCCGGAGCAACTCTTCGAGGCTTTTCTTGTGCAGATCGGCATGTTTGTCCAATGCGGCGTTGAGGTTGTTGACATAGGCTTGATGATGTTTGGTGTGATGAATCTCCATCGTGCGCGCGTCAATGTGCGGTTCCAATGCGTCGTACGCGTACGGTAATTTCGGTAATTCGTGTGCCATGATCAGGCTCCTTTCCTCAGTTTATGATGAGACTGCTGCGAAAAAGTTTCGCCACCGTTACGCAGGTTACCGCGCCTCATTCGTGCTGTCAAATTGCTTCCGCCAGAAATGAATTTGAAAACGGAAGAACGCAGTTTAATCTTGCGAGGTGAGGAGGCGCAGGATTTCGATGCCGCACAGAAACAGATGGGTGCTGGTGGTTGAAGACGGGGCGATTTCTATCGAACTGGCCGAATGATGAAGCGCGTCGTCCATCATGCCAAACGAGTCATTCGGATCACGGCAGGCATCGTGATTGTGATTACGGGCCTGATCATGAGCATCCCCGGCGTGCCGGGGCCGGGCTTGCTGGTGGCGTTCGCGGGACTGAGCATTCTTGCAATTGATTTTGTCTGGGCGCACCGGTTGAAGACCAAGCTTCAAGACCAGGCAGGGAAGATCGTAGACAAGGTGCGAGGGAGAGAGGTCGCGAAGCCTGGCGACAAACCCTCACCCTGACCCTCTCCCTTTCGAAGGGAGAGGGGAGCGTCTCCTCTCCCCGCTCGCGGGGAGAGGATCAAGGTGAGGGGATGACTACCGCGCCGCTTTTTCGTACCAGTGTTCGCAGTATTCCTTGCTGCGGATTTTCTTCTGCAAACCGAACCCGAAGCCGATCATCTTGCTGAGCAATTCCCAAAAACTGCCCTGGTCGAGCTTGCGCGTCGAGGTGATGATCCAGCAATCGCGCACCAGATTGAATTTCTGCCCGCGCGGCTTGCCGAGTTTGCGCAGGTCATACGCGAGCTGCAAATCTTCGGCGGCGTAGATTTCCTCGTCATACCCGCCGATGGCCTCGAAATCCTCCTTGCGGCAGTGCATCACCCCGACGCCCACGCGGCTGAACGTCACATAGATGTGCCACAGGGCATAAAAGAAAACGATCTTCAGGTTGCGTCGCTCGGGGTGGATCCACGTGCCGCCGCCGACGATGCGGGCATTGCTGAGGTGGTCGTGAATCCGGAAGAACATGTTTTCCGTGACGCAGTTGTCCGCGTCGCAAAAAGCCAGGAACTTTCCCCGTGCGACTCTCACTCCCGCGTTGCGGGCGCGGCCGATGTTGTTGATGGGTTCAAAGACGACCTGCGCGCCATGCTCGCGCGCCACATCGGCGGTGCGGTCCTGACTGTTGTTGTCGACGACGATGATCTCGGCGGACGCGCCTCGTTCACGCTTGTAGCGGGCGACGGCCCGCTTCAGGGATTCCAGCGTGCGCCCGATGTATTTTTCCTCGTTCCATGCAGGAACGATGATGGAAAGAGTGGGGTCCGTAGCGCGGGCGTCTCGCCCGTTTTGTTGGTTGTGCTCCATGGTATGGAACGGGCGGGACGCCCGCGCTACTTGGCCGCCGGCTTCTCCGCCTCATCAATCAGCATGACAGGGATGCCGTCGCGAATCGGGTAACGCAAGCCGCATTCTGGATTGGTGCAGATGATCTTGTCGTTCTCCAAACGCACGTCCGCCTTGCATTTCGGACAGGCCAGGATTTCCAACAACTCTTTGTCGATCATAACGTTTCCTCCGCTTCTGTAGCGGCGCTTCCCTGCCCCGAAAGCTTTCGGGGTGAACGAAGCGCCGTTGGGCGCGAGCCAACATAACGGCTTCGGCGGTTCACAGAACCGCCGCTACAACCCGGCGAGCTTCTTCGTAAACTTCTTTGACCGCGACGCCCGCTTTGACCGCCGCCTGTTTGCACGATTCGAATTCAGGCGACCGCGACACGATGGTATCGCCGAGTCGTCCGATTTTCACTTCGATTTCGCCGAATCTGGTTTGGACTTTGACAATCTCTCGCGCCAGCTTGCGCCGTTGCGCCTCGTGCACGCGCACGCCGAAGCTCGTCGTGTGATGCAATAACAATTCCGTCATCCGATCAACATGGTTGCACTCGCACAATACCGTCAACAACGTGCCTGGGCGATTCTTCTTCATCTGCACCGGGGTCAGAAACACGTCGAGCGCGCCCGCTTCCAGCAGCCGCTCCATCACATCGCCGAACAACTGCGGATTCATGTCGTCAATGTTCGTCTCGATAACCCCGACAACATCGTTGTCGGGGCTCGCTCCGCTCGCCGCCTCTCCCAAGACCGCCCGCAACATGTTCGGCGTCTTCTCCAGATCGCGCGAGCCGGCGCCGTAGCCGATCTTCTCGATGCTCATGGCGGGCATCGGGCCGAATCGGGTGCAGAACTCCGCGAGGATCGCCGCGCCGGTCGGCGTCACCAGTTCCACAGGATCGGCCGATGGTTGGGTCGGCACGCCTTTCAACAGTTCCAGCGTCGCCGGCGCGGGAATCGGGAACCGTCCATGCGCCGTGTCCACAAAACCCGACCCCAATCGCGGCGGCGAGGCTTGCACTTCGTCCACACCGAGCATCTCCACGGCAACGGAGGCCCCGACAATGTCCACGATCGAGTCCACCGCACCGATTTCGTGGAAGTGGATTTTTTCCAGCGGGATGCCGTGAACCTTCGCCTCGGCTTCCCCGATGCGGCGGAGCATGCTCAACGCTCGACGCTTTACCCTCTCCGCCAACGCGCTTGCCTCGATGAGCGAAGCGATCTCAGCGTAGCCGCGATGTATGTGTGGTGTAGCGGCGGTTCCCTGCCCCGAACGCTTTCGGGGTGAATGAACCGCCGAATGACGATGTTCTTCTTCGCAGTCAAACTTCGTTGCTGAGATGTTTTGTTTGGTCACGCGATGCGAGGAGATCTGGTAACCGTGCAGATCGAGCTTCGCGAGTTCGGCGCGCAACGCGTCTTCCGACACGCCGAGATCGAGCAGCGCGCCAAGAAACATGTCGCCGCTGATACCCGCAAAACAGTCGAGGTAGAGAAGTTTCATGAGGCAGCGTTAAAATCGTCAAAACCGGCAAAACCGTTAAAAGGTCTTTCGTCGCCGCAAGTTGAAATCTCAACTATTCTTACCGTCTTGACCGTCCTAACAATTTGTCTGGATTTGATCATTTTAACGGTTTTAACCCCCTTAACGGTTTTAACCTTTCAATGCATTGATCAAACTCGCGGCGTAGCCGGCGCCGAAACCGTTGTCGATATTGACCACCGTCACGCCGCTGGCGCACGAGTTGAGCATCGCCAACAGCGCGGCGATGCCGCCGAAGCTCGCACCGTAGCCGACGCTGGTGGGCACGGCGATCACGGGTTTGTCCACCAGTCCGCCGACCACGCTCGGCAGGGCGCCTTCCATGCCGGCAACGACGATCAACACGCTGGCTTCGAGCAATTCTTCGTTGAGCGCCAGCAACCGATGAAGGCCCGCCACGCCAACGTCGTAAAACCGTTTCACCCGGTTGCCCATGATGTCGGCGGTGATGACCGCTTCCTCGGCCACGGAAATATCGGTTGTGCCCGCGCAGAGGACGGCGATGGTGCCCCCCCGCTTCTCGCGGGGCTTGCGGGTGACGGTGATCGCCCGGGCCGCTTCGTGATAGCGCGCTTTCGGGAACGCCCGTTTCAGTGCGCGAAACGTCTCCTTCGACGCACGCGTCGCCAGCAGATTGTCATTATGCTGGAGAATTGAGCGCGCGATCTTGACGACCTGGGCAGGCGTTTTGCCCTCGCAGTAAATGACCTCGGGAAATCCCTTGCGCAGCGCGCGATGGCCGTCCACCCGCGCGAAATCCAAATCGTGAATCGCCAGTGATTTGAGTTGGCGAAGGGCTGCTTCCGTCGAGACCTGGCCGGTGCGGACTTTCGATAGTAGCTTACCTAGTTTTTGTTGATTCATTGCTTTGTTGCAGCGCTCGGATTCGACGAATCCGTTCCTTGATGCTACCAAACTACATTCAGTTGCGCCAACTGTGTTTACTTGGCCAGTAGTTCCAGCGCGCGCCGCAGGCGGGCGGCGTGACGATGCCGGGTTGCTCGGCGGCCTCCAAGGAAATCAGAGACAAAGACCCCAAGACGACCCCGATCAAGATACCAGCATCTGTCTTTCCGTGGGAGCCCCGACACTCGTGTCGGGGCTCCCACAATTCTTCGCCAGACGGCTCGACATCAGCCGGGCTCTTGTCCCGTGATCGCGTCCACGACTTTGAACTGCTCGAAGTGGAGCGATGGGTCGGCGCGAAAGCTGAGTTTGCCCGAGAGTTTCTTTTCCAGTTCGATGAGCAACGCCTCGTCCTCCGTCCGCAGGCGATTGAGCACTTCGGGGTGGACGTAGATGCGCAGGTGCGGTTGCTCGGTCTTGCCTTGCCCCTTGAGGCGGCCCAACACTTCGCTGATCTTGCGCTGGATCTCAACCGACATGGAGAGCGCGCTTTTGACCATGCCGCGACCCTTGCAATAGGGGCAGTCCTCGTACACCGCGCTGGCCATGCTTTCGCTGTGGCGTTGCCGTGTCATCTCCATCAGGCCAAGCAGGGAGATCGGCAGGATGCGCGTCTTGGCCTTGTCGCGCTTGACGCCTTCGCGAACGCGCTGCGCCACCTTCTGCTGGTCGTTGCGGTGGCGCATATCGATGAAGTCGATGACAATCAGGCCGCCGATGTTGCGCAAGCGAAGCTGGCGGCAGATTTCTTCCGCCGCTTCGAGGTTGGTTTGGACGATGGTGGTCTCCAGGTCCTTTTGCGATTTGTGGTGGCCCGTGTTGACGTCGACCGCCACCAACGCCTCGGTTTCGTCGATGCAGATGTAGCCGCCCGATTTGAGCCAGACCTGGCGGCGGAAGGCGTTCTCGATTTGCTTCTCGACGTTGAACCGGGTGAAGATCGGCGTGGGTTCGTTGTAGAGTTTGACTTTGCCGCGGGACAGACGGCTGATCTGGCCAATCATGTTGCGGATACGCTCGTAAGCCTGTTCGTGGTCCACCACGATGCGGTCCACTTCCTCGGTGAGGAAATCGCGGACGGTGCGCTCGATGAGATCAGGCTCTTGAAAGACGCAGGATGGCGTCGGACCGTTCTTGATTTTCTCCTCGACCTGCTTCCACGTCTTGATGAGCAGTTCGAGATCGCGGACAAAGTAGCGTTTGCGCTGGCCTTCACCGACGGTGCGCACGATGACGCCCATGCCTTCGGGGATGCGCAGCCGCTGCAGGATTTGTTTGAGGCGCTGGCGCTCCCTGTCATTCTCGATCTTGCGCGAGATGCCGCGTTGCGGGTTGAACGGCATCAGCACAAGGTAGCGGCCGGGGATGCTGATGTTGGTCGTGACACGCGGGCCTTTTGTGCCGATCGGACCTTTGACGACCTGCACGATGACTTCCGAGCTTGGCGGGTACAGTTTCGGGATGTCCTGCTGGGTGATTTTGCGCTGGGGTCTGCTCGCCGCAGCCTCGGGCATTTCCAGCAAATCAATGCGTTGATCGAGCGACTCGGGAATGATATCCCAGTAGTGCAAGAACGCGTTCTTCTCGAAACCGATGTCCACGAAGGCGGCCTTAAGGCCCGGCTCGAGATTTTTGATTTTGCCCTTGAAGATGCTGGCGACGATGTTCTTTTCGGTCGTGCGCTCGATGCTGAACTCTTCGAGTTGTCCTTCTTCCATCACGGCGACGCGGTTTTCCAGCGCCTCGGCGTTGACGATGATTTCCTTGGTGATTTTCCTTCGGCGACGGCCCGTCAGCAGTTCTTCACCCCTTTTCAGAATTTGTTTAATCGCTTCCACGGTCAATAGGCCCTCCTGTGAATCCAGACGTTTTGCAACAGCCCCAGGGCCGTCATGCTGGCCAGCACAAACGAGCCGCCGTAGCTGAGTAATGGCAGGGGCAGACCCGTGACCGGCATCAAGCCGATGGTCATACCCATGTTAATGAACACATGAAAAAACAACATGGCGACGACCCCCGTCGCCAACAACATGCCGAGGCGGTCGCGTGCGTTCGCCGCGATCCGCAGCCCGGAGAACAGAATCACTGCATACAGCCCAACCACACACGCGCTGCCAACGAATCCTTTTTCCTCGGCGATGACGCTGAACAAGAAGTCATTCGGCGTCACGGTGCGCGGCAAGTAACCCAACAAATTTTGTGTGCCCTGCAAATAACCTTTCCCACTCACTCCGCCTGAGCCCACCGCGATCAACGACTGATTTAGATTCCACCCATCGCCGAGTGGGTCACGGTTCGGGTTCAGAAACACGGTGAGACGATCTTTCTGGTAGTCCTTCAGTTTCCACCATGCCAGCGGCGTCAGGGCCATCCCCAAAAGCGTCACCAGCAACAGATGTTTGACTCTCACGCCTGCCATGAACATCAACCCAAAACCGATCGGCATCAACACCATTGCCGACCCCAGGTCCGGCTCGATCATGATCAGCACCAGCGGCAAGCCCACCAGACCGAGCGCGACCCAGACCGTACCCCATCTCCGCCGCAGTTGTGGAGTGCGGTGAAAGAGATAATACGACAACGCGAGCACAACCGCCAGTTTCGCAATTTCGGCCGGCTGAATGCCAAAACTACCCCAACCGAGCCAACGCCGCGCCCCGTAAACTTTTGCCCCCGCTATCAACACCAACACCAACAAACCCACGGCCATAGCGTACCACACGGCCGCCCATTGGCAGAGCAGCCGGTAATCAATCAGCGCCGCCGCCACGTACACAATCGCTCCGACCCCGAACCACACGATCTGCATCTGGTACATCGGTAACTTCCAATGAGCCGCCGCAGTTTGCCCCGGGCCAGCATAAGATGCGCTGTAGATGAAGAAAACGCTACCCACCGCCAGTGCCACCATCGCACCAAACAGCAGCCAGTCCATCCGACTCAGCATGTCGATGTAACGCTTCATCTTTCCTTGTTGTCACCCTGAGCGAAGCGAAGGGCCTCGGCTGGACTGCTCACGCGCGAGCAATCGATGCAGAGGTTTACCACCCTACGACGGGCGGCCTCTTCGAGTTTCGCTTCGCTCAGAATGACACGATGAGGATCAATCCGCATACGCCGCGCCTCCAGCCACCGCTTCCGTCGTCTTCTGAAAGATCCCCGCCAGAATCGCGCCCGCCACCGGCGCGGCCGTGTGGCCGCCGCTGTCGCCGTCTTCAATCAACACCGACAACGCCACCTGCGGATCATCGTGGGGCGCGAACCCGATAAACCAAGCCCGCTTGATCCGGCCCTCACGCGTTTGAAATTCGGCCGTACCCGTTTTACCGGCCACACTCAATCCTTTGACCGCGGCCCGATGGCCGGTGCCATCCACAGATTGAATCGCGGCCAACATTGCTTGACGCACAAACTCGATGTTCTGCGGCGATTCGTGCAAACGGTTGCGGACTTCTGGATTCGTCTGACGCACGACTTGCCCGCCGTTTGCCTCAATGCGCTTGATCAGAAACGGTCGCCAAAGCGTGCCGCGATTGCCGAGCGCCGCCGCCATGCACGCCATCTGCAGCGGCGTTGCCAACAGGAAACTCTGGCCAATGGCCAGTTGCGCCGTGTCGCCATCCCACCAACGCTCGCCGCGCTGAACGCGTTTCCAGGCCGGTGTCGGCACAAGGCCGCTGAGATCGCGCCCCACGTCAACACCGGTTGGCTGACCGAGCCCGAGTTCGCCCGCCATTCGCGTAATCGCATCCACGCCCGTGGCGATGCCCTTTTCATAGAAATAAATGTCGCAGGATTCCTTGATCGCGGAGAATGCATCGACGGCGCCGTGACCGCGCGTGTTCCAGCAACGGAATGGGCGCGGCCAGTTGCCAATCTGGATCGCGCCGTTGCAGACAATCGAGTCGCGTGGTGAAATGCTGCCCGCTTCCAGCCCGGCCAGCAACGTCACGGGCTTGAAGGCCGAGCCGGGCGCATAGCGCGCGCCGATGGCGCGGTTAAGCATCGGGCTGCGCGGATCGTTTATGACCGCGTTGACCGTCGCGGCGGGCACGCCGGGATTGAAAATGTTTGGATCAAAGGCGGGCGCGGATGCCATCGCCAGGATTTCGCCGTTGCGCGGATCGAGCACGACCGCCGCGCCGCGCAGTTCCTTTCCTGCAGAGAGCAGCGCGTGCTCAAGCGCCTCTTCCACAATCTTCTGGATCCGGGCGTCGAGCGCAAGTGTCACGCGGCCGCCAAGCTCGGCCGGTTTTCGTCCGACGTCGCCGACCTTCCGTCCAGCGGGATTCACGCGGATCGTGTAACCACCCGGCGCGCCGCGCAAGAACTCATCGCAGGCAAGCTCGACGCCCTGTCTGCCGGCGCTATCGGGCTGGTAGTAATAGAATCGCTCCACGTCCTCATCGTCATTCTGATCCGCCTTGCCGACATAGCCGAGGACGTGAGCGGCGAGTGAGCCGAGCGGATATTGACGCACGGGCGTCACGATCAAGTCCGCGCCGGGCAGGTTGCTGGCGCGCTCCTCGAACGCCGCGACCGTTTCGGGGCGCAGGTCCCGCCAGACGGGCAACGGCAGCGGGCGTCGCCGTTGATAATGAATCCGCACATCACGGTCCGCGAGCGTCACGGGCATATTCAACGCCTGACTGAGCGCCGCGAGATTGGCTTCAGCGATCCTGGCGATATCCTGTTTCTTCGACACCTGGCCGAGTTGATCAAGATAGAAGGCAACGTCGTAGCTGGGACGATTGTTGGCGAGCACCACGCCGTTGCGATCGACGATCTCGCCGCGCGCCGATGGGATGCGGATGCGCCGCAGCGATTGCGCCTGGTCGCGTCCGCCGTAATGCTCGGCGTTCAGGACCTGCACGCGCCATAAATCCGCCAGCAATATGAACAGCCCCAGCCCGATGATCACGCCGATCATCACCAGCCGTGGGTTCCTGTTTCGAAATGGAGCGCTGATGATCATGAGGCGCGTCCTAGAAGTCTTGCGTAGTCAACTGCGAGGAAGATCACGGGCGTGATGAGTCCACTCATCGCTGCGATCAGCAAAATCTTAAGAACTGCGCCGGCGGAAAAGCCGAGGACAACGCACGCTGCCGCGGACGTCGCCGTTGCCGTCAACGCACCCGCTCCGATCTGCACCCACGGCAATTCGCGGTCAAATGTTTCGCGCAAGCCTGTCATCACAATCGCTACGATGCCATAGATCAACGCTGTCATCCCAAACGGCGCAGCCGACAGCGAATCCTGCATGAATCCCGCGCAGAGGGCCAAAAGCAGCGCACCGCTCCGGCGGAGAGTGAGTGCGCCGTACGCGACGAGCGCGGGCAGCAGTTCGAGTCGCATGCCGCCGAGCCACCACATTGTCGGCAAGCGCGCTTGGAGCGCGGACAGCATGAAGAGCCCGGTTGTCAGGATGAGCAAGTTCATTCGACGATCACGAGCACTTCCTCCAGCTTGTGGAAGTCCACGGCCGGTTTCACTTCGACGTCCTGATACATGCCCGTTTGCGGATTGAGGCGGACGCGCGTGACGGAGCCGATGTGAATTCCCTTCGGGAAAATGCCGCCGAGCCCCGATGTGATGACGGCTTCACCGGCTTTGATTCGCGCGTTGCGGTCCACGAAAGTCATGAGGAGATGGGATTCACGGCTGAAGGCGTCTTCGGGACCGGAGACGACGCCCGGCTCGCGGGAGTCCTGCAGCAAAGCACTGGCTTTGCAGTTCGGATCGGTGAGCAGGAGGGCGCGAGCTTCGCCTTTGGCGACAGAAATCGTTTTCCCGACCAGGCCATCGGCGTTAACGACGGGCATGTTGACGCGAATGCCGTCTTCGCTGCCGCGATCGATTTGGATGCTCTTCCACCAGTTCGAGGAATCGCGGCCAATGACGCGTGCGCCGATGGTTTTGAGTGGGACACGCTCTTTGAGATTGAGCAGGTGTTCGAGTTCGAGGTTCCTGCGGCCCGCTTCGGCCAGGGATCGCACCTGCTGGCGCAATGCGTCGTTCTCGCCACGGAGGGCGCCGTTCTGCCTGGCGAGATCGCGACGCGAGCGCACAACAGGGATCAGATCGCCCAGTTTCACGAACGGCGTGCTCAGTTGTACAAAAATCATGCGCAGCTTGGTTGAGACAGTCCCGCCCGGGCGGGATTGGCCCAGGAAGATAATCCAGCCCAACACCAGCAGTCCGATGATGACCCAATTCTGTCGCTTCAATCAAAACCTGTAACAATTTCACCGGTGGCACGGGCGTCTCTGCCCGTGATTTGTTATGCAACAGGCACGGGGGCCTGTGCCACCAGATTAACAATCGGCATGCGTTGGGGCAGTGGAGGCTTACGCGGAATTCTTCGCAAGTTTCTCGAGAAATCCCAATTCTTGGAGAACGACGCCGGTGCCCATCGCGACCGCGCTAAGCGGATCGTCCGAGATGTGCACGGGAAGGCCTGTCTCTTCAGCAAGAAGCTTGTCGATGCCGCGAATGAGCGCGCCGCCGCCCGCCAGCACGATGCCTCGATCAACGAGGTCGGCTGCGAGTTCAGGCGGGCAACGCTCGAGCGTCACGCGCACGCTCTCGACGATCGTCGAGATCGGCTCCTGCAACGCTTCGCGCACTTCTTCGGAGGTGATCGTCAAGGTCTTCGGCAAGCCTGCCACGAGATCGCGGCCTTTGACTTCCATCGTCAGCTCTTGTTCGAGCGGGTAGGCCGAGCCGATCTTGATTTTGATGTCCTCCGCCATGCGTTCCCCAATCATTAAATTGTAAGCGCGCTTCATGTACTGGATAATGGCTTCATCCAGTTCATCTCCTGCCACACGCACGCTACGGGTGAGCACGATGCCCGCCAGACTGATCAGGGCCACCTCGGTCGTGCCGCCGCCAATGTCCACAATCATGTTGCCCGCCGGTTCCTGCACGGGCAACCCCACGCCGATGGCCGCCGCCATCGGCGCTTCAATCAGATAAACATCCCGCGCCCCCGCGTGGGTGGCGCTGTCTTTGACGGCGCGCTTTTCGACCTCGGTGATCCCGCTCGGAACCGCGACGATGACGCGCGGTTTGATGCCGTAACGGCGGTTGTGCACCTTTTGGATGAAATAGCGCAGCATCGCCTCGGTGATCTCGAAGTCGGCGATGACACCGTCCTTCATGGGGCGAATGGCCTGGATGTTGCCTGGCGTGCGGCCCAACATCCGTTTCGCCTCTTCTCCCACCGCCAGGACGTGGCTGGTGCCGGTTTGGATGGCGACCACGCTTGGCTCTCGCAAAACAATGCCGCGATCACGCACATAGACCAGCGTGTTCGCGGTACCCAAATCGATCCCGATATCGGTGGAAAAATAGCTTAAAATTTTGCCTAACATCTAAAAGTCGTGCGTACTGCACAACCTCCCTTGAAATGCACGGCTGCGGAAATCATATCCCCCAACGCCATCAAAGTCGTTCAGTTTGCGCCCGTTTTACAGGCAAGCGCATTCTCCGTCAAGCAGCGATTTAAAATCCAGCTTGCCGTCTTCCGAACTACAGCCAACAATACCTCGCAATCACTCGGTTCATCCCGAGTTCCCAGTGTGATGCACGAGAAACATCCATCTGCGAGCGCGCGCCTCAAGTGGGCAGCTTGGGCCGCAGTTTTTCTGGTCGCGCTGCTGCTGCGCGGCTACCGGCTTACCGGATTCGTGCTCAATCAGGATGAAGCCCATTGGCTGTTGTATGCGCTGCACAAGAACTTGTTGTTCGAGTCCCTCAAGAATTCCCATCCGCGGCCTGAGCTTCTTTTCCCAGTGCTGCTGAGCCTGCCGATCTCGCTTTTCGGTCCGAACGAGTTATCCATGCGCGTGCTTTGCGTGCTGTTCGGGAGTGCGTCGGTTTTCCCCTTGGCCAGCTTCGTCAGGCGTCTGACGGGAAGCAACACAGCCGCGCTGGCTGCCGCGGCCTTGCTCGCGGTCACGCCTCTGCACATTTATTTTTCTTCGCAGGGAGTTCCTGACGTGATGGCGCTGTTCTTTTTGTTGTGTGCGCTCGCTTGCCTGGCACGAGCGGCAGAAACGGGCGCCGTGGTTGACTTTGTGCTGCTGGGGGGCTGTTTGGCGCTCGCTCTGATCAGCAAGGCAAACGCGCTGTACTTCTGGTTTTCCCTGTGCGTGATCGGCCCCTTGTTCCTGCAGAGTGGTCGCCAGCGGCGGATGTGTCTTCTGGCTCTGGTTAGTGCGCTGATCCCGCTAGTCGTGCTTACCGCGGTTATCAAAATGAGGAGCCCCACTTTGAGCTTTCTTCAGGAGCCAGGAGTAACCACCAAATTCACCCTCACGTTGGGTAGACTTGGCGCTGAACTTTCTCTGTTCGGCATGTTTTTCGACGTGTCAATCATCGCGGCAGTCGTGGGAGTATTCTTCCTTGCTCATCGAGGTCAGAGCAATTTGTCCGGCGCCGCGCCGCTGCGGCGATCAATGGTTTTCTTGGTGCCGCTCATTACGCTGGTGGTAGCGCCCTGTTTCCGAGTGACTACCAAGGATCTACTGTTGTTGCTTCCCACTGTCTGCTTGTTCGCGTCGGTTGCGCTGAATCCCGTTATGCCGATGCGCAGGCTGTTTGCGGTGGCTGTCGTGGGCATCTTGTTGGCTCGCTCACTGCTGGGTGTGCCGATTCCCCCGCCTCCTCGGCCGAGTTCAGCTATGGCGCGCACAACAGCGGTGCTGGATCGTCCCGCAGGTTGGCCGTCGCGTGAAGCATGTCGGTGGCTGCTCCGTCACACGACGAGCGACGACGCGATTTTGATTACGGCCTTCACGTTCACCGATCCGCTCGTTCTGGAACTGCAGGAGCAACGCAAGGTGATTCCCAACGCGGGTCTGAATTGGGAATTGCTGCGCGACCCGGCCAACCGCATCAAGTACATCGTCTTCATTGAAGACCATCGGGCGTATGCGCCGCAGTTCGCCCGATATGCCGACACGCATTTTTCGATTCCGCCCGACGCGATTTTTCCCAGTTACACGATCTACGACTGCCAGAAGGACGGCCAATTTGTCGCTTATCCCGACGCGTTCAACAGCGCGGGTGTGTACGTACAGCGCGGCGTCGACTTGCTTCAACGGAAGCAATGCGATCAGGCGATCGAAGCGTTCAAGACGGCGGTGCAGGTCGATCCGACCGTTGTGGCCGCCCAACACGATCTGATGGTGGCATACCTCGAATGCGGCCGCAAGGAGGACGCCATCCGGATCGGCTTGGAGATTATTCAGAAAGAACCCAACGATCCGTTAATCAATGCCGACATGGCAATCCTCTATCTGGAACTGGGTCGGATTGAGGACGGACTCGCGCAATGCCGCAAAAACATCAACCTCAACATCGCGCCTGCCATCAGCTACGGGGTGCTCGGTCAATTGCTGGAAAAGAAGGGCGATCTCCAAGCAGCCCGCGATGCCTACGAGAAATCGTTGTCCTTCGACCGGACCAATCAAGTCACAATTCGGCTCCTTGCTGACATTCGGGCGAAACTCAAGCCGAACAACTCTTCACCGTAGGACAGCGGAGAAGCAGTGTCGTATTTTTGTGATTCCAGGCTCGGAAGGCAGACAGCTTATAACAAATGTTTCTAGTGAGAAAATAAAGGCACAGAATTTCCTGCGCCCGCAGACCGGATCGGCGAGAGGTCTGGAACCATCCGGAAGTGGGAGCGACTTGGCGGGCTGCTAAAATTCTACTACCGGCAAGCTGCATGAGTTTTTTTGACCAGAGCGCGAATGACCGTCAAGGGAATGGAATTCAAGTTCTGCCCTCCAGCCTTCATTCCTCTGACAATCACTTCTCTGACGAACTGCCCGCCAATCACGCCAGGCCACCTTGCCCATTCCGTGTCAATTCAACTCCAAATCGAACGGCAGGCGCGTGTAAATGCCGTGCGGATCGTTGAAACCCGAAAGCCAGCGCCATTCCTGCATCACTTTTTGCATAACGCGACCGGCGAGGTCGTTTTGGGCCAGCGGCTGTTTGTCTCCGTGGAGCGTCTCGGACAGTTCTTCGAGGAACCCTTTCCTCGCCGGAAACTCGATCACCGAATAGTTGGTACCCAGTTTGGCCTCTTGGGCGGCGACGGCGATGGCCTGTTGCAGTCCGCCCAGTTCATCCACCAAGCCGGTCTTCAGCGCATCCGCGCCGGACCAGACCCGGCCTTGAGCAATCTCGTCTACGCGGTTGGTCGTCAGCTTGCGGCACAGCGCCACCCGCTGGACGAATTCATCATAGATGTGGTCCACGCGGTTCTGGATCACGGCCTGCTCCTCAGGTGTCATGGGCCGCGACACTGTGCCCAGGTCGGCCAACGCGCCCGTCTTGACGGCGTCGAACGTGATGCCATGGTCGTTGGCGATCTTCTGCACGTTGAGTGTCAGGCCAAACACCCCGATCGAGCCCGTAATGGTGCTGGGCTCGGCGACGATCCGGCGCGACGCCATGGAAATGAAGTATCCACCACTAGCCGCCACCGTGCCCATCGAAACGATGACCGGCCGCTCGGAATTTAACCGGCGAAGCTCGTCCAGTATGACTTCGGAAGCTTGGGCGCTGCCGCCAGGACTGTTCACACGCAACACGACTGCCTTTACATCCTTGCGCTGCCGCAGCTCTCGAATTATTCGCCCGAACCGGTCGCCCGCCACCTGGCCTTCCGCCCCCCGCTCGCCTTCGCCTTGGATGATTGGGCCTTCGGCATAAACAACGGCAATCTTATCCTTGCCATGCTGGCGACGAGTTGCGGCATGTTGAGCTTCGCGAGCGTATTTGGCGATGGAAACTTGCGGAAACGGCTCATCTTTCGTCGTCTTGCCGGTCAGTTGGCGCAACTTGTCGAGGGCTTGCCCCTCGTAAGCCAGTTCCGTGACCAGACCCCGGTCTATGGCTGTCTTGGCGCTGATCAAACCTTCCTTGTCCACCACCGCCTGGAGTTGTTCCGGCGCGAGTTTGCGCGCGCCGGCAACTGTGTTGAGCATGTCGCCCCAGATGACTTTGAGGAGCGCTTCGATCTGCTCGCGGTTTTCGGGGCTGAAGTCCTGCCTCGTGAGTGGTTCGATGGCCGACTTGTACTTGCCATGCCGGAAAGGCGTGAACTCGAAGCCGTACTTGTCGGCTGCGCCCTTGAAGAAGATGCCCTCTGCCGCCAGACCGCGGAAGGCCAGCAGACCGAAGGGATTCAACAGGATCTGGTCTGCCGTGGACTCAAGGTAGTAATCCCGGTTGTCGGCGTTGGCAATATAAGCAATGACCGGCTTGCCACTCTTCTGGAAATCCTGGATGGCTTCCCGCAGCTCCTTAAGCGCGCCGTAGCCGGAGCTATACCCGTCCGTGCGCAGGTTGCCGTGAAGATAAAGCCCCGAGATGCGCGCATCCCGGGCGGCTTCGCGCAGGGCGATGGTCGCCGCGCGCAACTGGAGGGTTGACTTGCCACGGTCGAAGAAGCGGGCCAGCGCGTGAGCCCATTTATCTGTCGGCCGGTCCGTGATCTTCGTATCGAGGTTGAAAACCAACACCGATTTGTCTGCGATTTTATGCCCGCATGACCCCAAAAGGGCCGATGCCACCGCCAGCAACGCTCCGAGCACCGCCAGACCGCCTATGGCAAACAACGCCCCCTTGATAATTTTCCATCCGATTCGAAGTAATTTTTTCACACAACCTTTTATGCGACATTTCCCATGTGACATACGCCCCGCGACCATGGCGGGCCATTCAGTCTCATTGACCAACATCGTATCATCTTTGACAGTGCCATCAAACCTTTTTTGCGGCTCCAAGACTGGATTCCTGACTCCGGGGGAGATGGCTTCTGCTCTCGATTGCGTTCAGCACCGATTTTCGACCGAACGCAGACAGAGCGTCGCCCCCAGCACTTCTTCTTCCTCTTCGATGCGAACCCGCATGGGATTCGAATTGACCCGTGGATTCGAGCATCTACAATCACCAGAGCGGGCTAAGTGACCCATGCATTTGAACTTTGGAACGCGACGCCGATGGGCACTGGTGTTCATCGTTGGACTGGCGCTATGCCTCCGCGGATATCATCTCACGGGCAGCGTCCTGGATCACGATGAGGCTCACTGGTTGTTCTACGCTCTGGATAAACGCTCACTCGCCGAAAAGGTGGCCAACTCGCTTCCGCGTCCCGACGTGTTGTTTCCGCTGATGCTGAGCATGCCACTCAAGCTGCTTGGACCAAATGAGCTGGGGATGCGGGTGTTGCCCGTGTTGTTTGGCGCGCTGTCGGTCTTCCCGCTCGCATGGTGGGTGAAACGCGAGACGGGCAGCGAGACGGCAGCCTTGACGGCGGCGCTGCTTCTCGCCGTTCAACCGCTGCATGTTTGCATTTCATCTCTCGGCGAGCCGGATTCCATCTCGCTGTTCTTCCTTCTTGCCGCACTGGTGTTCCTCGGGCGAAATCGCAAAATAGGAACAAAGGCGGACCTCGCTGCGTTCGGCGTATGCCTCGCGTTGGCGCTGCTGAGCAAGGGGACCGCCCTGTACTTTTGGGTTGCGCTGGCATTGATGGGACCGAAGCTACTGAGGCGCGGCACTGATCGGCGCAATTTTTATGTTGCTCTGTTGGCTGCGGCCGTTCCCCTCGCGGTCTTGACGATGCTCATTAAGTGGAAGGGCAGCCCGCTAACTTTTATTGACCAGACTTCTTTTGAGTTCAGTAGCGCTGTGGCCAATTGGGCGCGGCTTCTGGTTCTGTTCGGTACAGCATACGAGGCAATGTTGATCGCGTCGGCATGGAGCGTGGCGCGTTCCTTGCGCAGCACATGGCAGGGCAGCAGGGACTGCGACCAACGTCAATCGAGGTTGTTGATCTGGCTGGCGCCGTTGGGAATCGTCCTGATGGCATCGCCATTTCGAGCGTTCGCCAGAGACCTGGTCTTTCTCATTCCCACGATTTGTTTGTTCGCGGCTGACGCCATCAATCCGACGACCGCGGTCCGCCGGTTTTCCACTGTGGCATTGGCGATCCTGTTGCTTGGTCGCACGCTCTGGGGCATGTGGCTTCCAGGAGACTTGAGCGTTTCGGCGGGCGTGCCAGCGCGCACGGGGATTGTGGCGCGACCTGCAGGATGGCCCTCGCGTGAGGCGGCCGAATGGTTGTTGTCACACACCGACTCGACAGACGCGGTTTTGGTCACCACGTTTTCCTATCCCGATCCCCTGCAAATCGAACTTCGTGGACAGCGGCGCCTTGGAGTCGCCTGGAACCATTGGGAATGGCTGCAGGACCCGGCCCAAAAGGTCAAATTCGTCGTCTTCGTGGCTGATGTCGGCGAACACGCTCCGTACTTCGCTCGTTACGCCGAGACCCATTTCAGGCGTGTTGCGGGAGATTTCGCCGGTTACACGATCTACGACTGCCAGAAGGACGGCCACTTTGTCGCCTATCCCGACGCGTTCAACAGCGCGGGGGTATATGTCCAGCGCGGCATCGACTTGCTTCAGCGGAAGCAATGCGATCAGGCGATCGAAGCGTTCAAGACGGCGGTGCAGGTCGATCCGACCGTTGTGGCCGCCCAACACGATCTGGTGGTGGCATACCTCGAATGCGGCCGCAAGGAAGACGCCGCACAGGTCGGCGCGGAGATTATTCAGAAAGAACCCAACGATCCGTTAATCAATGCCGACATGGCAATCCTTTATCTGGAACTGGGTCGGATTGAGGATGGACTCGCGCAATGCCGCAAGAACATTCTTCTCAACATCGCGCCTGCCATCAGCTACGGGGTGCTCGGTCAATTGCTCGAAAAACAGGGCGACCTCACCGCCGCCCGCGATGCCTACGAGAAATCGTTGTCCTTTGATCCGACAAACGAAGTCACGCGCCAGTTACTCGTGAACATCCAGGCGAAGCTCCAGCAGAATCCTCCCGTGCGCTGAAGCTTGCACGCGCCGCATGAAAATTGATGAAACGAAGGATTGCCCCGAATCCCATTCGGGGATTGTCGAAAGGTCCCAGCTTCGCTACAATGCGCAGGCGTGAACAGGCTGTCTGTGTGCCTGACCTGCATGAGATGACTCGATATACCAACAGAGTACGAGCAAAGCGAAAGCGAGTGGTCAAAGAATCCCTCGCAACCTATCTTCCCAGCAGACGAGTTGCTGGTCGCCAGCATTCCTTGAGACAGCACGAACTTGGGCAGTTCCTCACGCCCAATCCTGTCGCTACACTGATGGCATCGATGTTCACCAACCGTGAGAAGGAAGTGCGACTTCTCGACGCCGGTGCCGGGGCTGGGGCGCTCATTCAAGCATTTGTCGAAACGCGGTGCGCAACGAAGCCGCTTCCGGCAATGATTCACGTTGACGCCTACGAACTCGATCCGTCGTTGCTTGCACCGCTGCACCGCACATTGGAACATTGCCGGCAGGTTTGTCTGGCTGCCGGAATCGAATTCACCGCCGAAGTTAGAAACGTTGACTTTATCGAAGCAACACTACCGCTGGTACGAGGAGACTTTTTCCACGGCCCGCAGACCCCGTTCAATGCGGCCATCCTGAATCCCCCTTACCACAAGATTAACAGTAGTTCACGAACGCGTCTTCTATTGCGTTCTGCCGGTATCGAAACCAGCAACATTTACACAGGCTTTCTCGCGCTCGCGGCCAACCTGCTCTGCGAAGGCGGAGAAATGGTGGCCATCACCCCACGCAGTTTTGCCAACGGCCCGTACTTCCGGCCGTTTCGCAACCTCTTCCTCAAGCTAATGGCACTGCGACGACTTCATGTTTTCGAATCGCGCTCGGCGGCGTTCCACCAACAGAATGTCCTTCAGGAAAACATCATCCTTCACGCGCTGAAGTCGCGAACAAAGCCAAGTGTTGTGGTTGTTTCCACCAGCAGCGGCGCACCCCATGCCCCTATCACCGAACGCCAATGCGCGTACAGCGAAATGATTGCTCCGGACGACCCGGAACAATTTATCCATCTCGTGACGGATGATTTTCAGCAGAATGCACGGCAGATTGTCTCGCGGTTTGATGCGGCTTTGGCCGAACTTGGGTTGGAGGTTTCCACCGGTCGTGTTGTGGATTTTCGTGCCCGCCAGTTTCTACTGCGAGAGCCGGCGTGCAGCGCTGTGCCACTCATTTACCCGTGTCATTTCAACGGCGGCTACGTGAAGTGGCCCAAGACGCCAAGCCGTAAACCGAACGCCATCCTTGACGCCGAAGGGACACAGGAATTGCTGGTTCCTGCCGCGATCTATGTTCTGGTCAAACGCTTCAGTTCCAAAGAGGAGCGCCGTCGCGTCGTTGCCTGTATTTACGACCCGTTACGCATCTCCGCCGGAAGGGTCGGGTTTGAGAACCACTTGAACTACTTCCATGCGCACGGAAAGGGTTTGTCGCTCAATATTGCGCGCGGCTTGTCGGCATTCCTCAATTCAACCGTGCTCGACGTTTATTTCCGCCAATTCAATGGCCACACCCAAGTTAACGCAACGGACTTGCGCAACCTGAACTACCCGTCACGCGCTCAACTGGAATCGCTTGGCCGCCGCATAGGTGAAACGTTTCCAAATCAGGAGCAACTAGACCAGATCATTCAACAGGAACTTATCTAATGCTGGAAAGACAACAAGCGGCCAAAGGCGCGGGACGAAAACGGAAACTGAAAGAGGCCGCGGATATTCTCAAGCAACTCGGTTTCGGACCGAGACAAACCAACTACACCGCCGCTTATTCTCTACTTGCCTGCCTCGACCTAGGACCTGAGAAACCTTGGCGCGGTAGTTCCGACCCTCTGATGGGCATCACGCCCATCATCGAGTTTGTTGGTCGCCATTACGGTGTCCGTTATGCCCCAAACACCCGCGAAACCATCCGCGATGAAGCTGTGAAGCATTTTGTCGAAGCTGGGCTGTTGGTTCGAAACCCCGACGATCCCAACCGCCCCACGAACAGCGGGCAAACTGTTTATCAAGTGGAACCAACCGCGCTCAAACTAGTCCGGTGTTACGGAACCCTTGAGTGGCCGGGCTGTCTTTCCGCCTACTTGAATAGCCGAAGGCAAATTCTTGAAGAGCTTCAACGTAAACGTAGTCTATCGCGCGTGCCTGTGCGTTTGCCGTCTGGCAAGACCGTGCGCATTTCGCCTGGCGGACAGAATCCCTTAATCAAAAAGGTGATCGAGGAGTTGTGTCCCCGCTTTGCTTCGGGGGGTACCATCGTTTACATCGGTGACGCCGAAGATAAGTTCCTGCACCTGCAAACAAACTATTTGAAAAGCCTCGGAGTGGTCGTTCCTGCACCGTCTAAGATGCCCGATGTCGTTATCCACGACACGCGGCGGAATTGGCTGTTGTTAATTGAAGCAGTCACGAGCGCTGGTCCGGTCGATGCGAAACGTCGCAAGGAACTGAAACAACTCTTCCGTGGTTGCAGAGCGGGGCTGGTCTTCGTAACCGCATTCGCCACACGAACCGATATGCGTAGCTTCCTGACACAGATCTCATGGGAAACCGAAGTGTGGATCGCTGAAGACCCGGATCACATGATCCATTTCAATGGCGAGCGATTCCTCGGTCCGTATCCTGACACGAAGGCAACCCGCCGAGTCTCAGCATAGACGGGTCGTCACCGGGGTCTGATTATTCTTCATTCTGACCTGGCGCGCCAACACAACCGGCAATCCTCGTTGATGGAAGCCGAGTGTAGCGGAGCCGAGTCTGACGGAGCGGAGTCCGACGACACGCCGCTGTCGTGTGCGGCAAACCCGCACGCTGTACTTCCGCGGCAAGCCGAGTCAGACGAGACGCACCAGTGGAGTCTCTGGTGCAACTGATACGCCGAGGGTGATTGGGCGGCAATTCGCTCCGCTGGTTTCTTCGGGCTCGGCTACCAGCCGAACAGCAGAAGCGTATGGCGAAGCCGATGACACAATCGGGTGACCCAATCATCATCGCCACGGTCAGCAAGCCGGTTGCAGGCGCCTGCGCCATTAGCAAAGTAGTTCAGCGAGGTGTATATTGTCATAGAGGCGCGCGATGAATAACGGGGTGAAAGAGTGGGCTGAAGTCATGGCAATCCTCGCTTCGTTCCTAGCGTTCTGCGTCATGGCATTCTATCTTCTGGCGGACTTGATTGCGCAGTTTGGAGAAACGATGCCTGCGGCACCTTGGTGATTGACCCATCGTATGCCGCTTGCCTTTCATTCTGAGTACTTTCTCCGACCCACAGACGAACACTACAAGCGGCTCGAAAAAACGAAGCCACGTCACGACCCTTTCGGAAGCGCGAGCATCGAAGCTGTATAGATTGGCATGGGCGGCAACGCCCGGTTGCCTTGTCGGGTCAGTAAGGCATCCAATTTGTCCAAGGACTGATTGGCAACCCTCTGGTAGTTGGCAATGGTCGGTGCCAGATCATTGTCCGCGCCCGATACCGACGCGGTTTGAGTGCCGGCTGGTGGGGGCGAAGAAACAACCGGTGGGTGCCGCCATGTGGCGACGGTTACGCCGACCACCACCAATGCCGCGATGGCCGGCAAAGCCACGCGCCAGTTCAACAGGGTTCCCCAAAAATACGCCGCCAGGATTTCCCAAAGGGAATCCGGTTTTGCCGCCCGCAATTTGCCGGCCACTTTTTGGTGGAAGATTTCGGACGCCTGAATATCAGGATTTGCCTCTTCCGTCGCCAGCCTTTCAGTCACGTTTGAAATTTCCCCCAGATAGCGGCGACAGCCTTCGCAGGTTTCAAGATGCGCCCGAAGCTGCCGCGTCTGCCGCGCATCCAGCGCGTTCAATGACAGCCAGACAATGAGTCTCCGGTTTTGGGCACAAGGTTTCATAACATCTCGCCTTTCATTTTGAAATCTGACAGTTGGACGCTGAAGGCGTCCATTTTCCGAAGCTTGTCCAAGGCATGAAACAAACGGGATTTGACCGTCCCCACCGGGCAACCCAGAGCGGCGGCAATGCCCTCCAATGAATCATCCACGTAAAACCGCAGATAGATGACCTGCTGGTGTTTGGCCGGCAATGCCTGGACGCATTGCCGCACGAGAACAGCCTGTTCGCGCAGTTCGACGGCCTGGTCCGGCAGGGCGGCGTGGTCGGCCAGATTGCCGGTGTGTTTCTCAAATTCATCTTGATCCCGTACGCCGAGCGTGGAAGCAGGCAGAAGACGATTCCATCGGAGGGCATTGCGGTAACGATTCAGCAGAATCGCGCAAAGCCAGGTGAAAAACTGGCAGCGTCCGTTGTAGCGGCGCAAACACTTCCATGCTTCCACCAGCGTGTCCTGCGCCAGGTCTTCGGCCAGCGTTATGTTGCCACAAAGCGCGACGGCCTGTCGCAACAGCCGTGTTCCATGGATGCGACAAATCTCACCGAACGCTTCGGCGTCGCCGGCCCGGGCCTGATCGAGAAGACTACGCGTGTCGGAGATTTCGGTTTCCACGAACGTTGAACTCAGGCTGGCCACATCTTAATCCTAACCGAGAAACCCGAGTAATTCCATCCGGCAATGGACCGGGTCATTTGTCTATCGCCTTTCCCGCATCCGGCCCGGTGATTTGGAAGGCCGGTCCTTGCTTCTCAACAAAGATCATCCCGAAGGGAGCGTCGGCTCCGGCGTATGCGGACTTGAGTTCAAATCCTCGATCCACGCCTTTGAACACAAATCGTCGAAAGCCAAAAGGACCATTGCCGAATGGATCCATCACGCGCTTCAATCCGGCTTCGCCATGCAGTTTGTATTCCACAGCGGCATGCACCATGGCCAGTTGCGCCTGAGCTCTGAATTCTCTCGGCCGGCATTGGAAGTTTTGCCCACTGAGGCCAAATCCAGTGAACAAGATATTAAGTTCAATGAAGAATGGATTTTGGGATTTGTAACTGTCGGCGAGGAATTGTTTCGCCTGGGCTTCATACTCCGGTGGCGGCAGCGTCATAATCTCGGCGATGCGTGGCCAGAGCGGCTCGGTTTCGCGGAGCAGCGTGAGGGCTCGTTCGCTGCTTCCCCCGGATGCGGCGACGAGTTGCGGCCAAAAATTAGTGTAGCCAATCGACTCTATTGCCGCTACCAGTCCAGAGTCACGAAAACCTGCCATTACTTTGGCGTCATCACCGGGATGCGCCTTCTGCAGTTCCAGAAGCGTGTTTAACATCCAGTTACCGAGGCTTTTTTCCGACGGCATGCAGGCCGCCACCGTGCGCCGGGCGGGAGCCGCATCGAACCCATCCACCAACTGCTTCAAGGTTTCCGGTGGGAATTCGCCGAAATATTGCGCCACAGTGTCGTAGTCAAGGGCTTCTACGGCGAATTGGACCAACGCGCTAATTAAAATAGGGTCACTGCCGGCATTCCTGCCCAGCACGAACGCCGCCAGCAAATCGTCGCGCGCGTCTTCCTGCCGGCCATGCTGCAAATTCCAGACTGCGCGCAACTGCGCCGCTCGGGCCACCGCCTTGGCACGGGCCAGATGGGGAAGAAGGAGATTTGGGCCATCGCTGAAGTCAAGGCCCCAATCACAAGGCACGGTGGCGTGCGCTGCCCGGCGCACCAGGTGGAATTGATTGTCATAGCCGGCAACAATTTTGCCGAACCGTTCCGGGAGTTTTTGTTCCTTCCCTTTTTTCGACGCCAGATAATCCCTGTCTGCATCGGACATCGGCTCCGTCGCCACTAGAAAAGCTCGATAATACAGCAGCGCCGGATTGATGTCGGTGCGGAACTGCTCGCCGCGCACGCCGAGCAGGGTTCCCGTCAAAACCAGCAACGATAAACAGATTGGTTTCATTGTTTTCATATTCCTTTTCAGACTGCGTAATCCAGTCTATCCGTTAATAACGGCAACACGCCCAAAGGTTCATTTTTTAATGAATATTTTTCGGGTTTTGGTTGTTTGATGATGGCGTTGCTTCGTATCCGACTGACCTGGCGCGTCAACAGAACCGGCAATCCTCGTTGATGGAAACCCGCTCATCTGGTTTCATCGGGGTCGGCTCCGGAACGCTTGCGGGGGACTGAACGGGCGGGACGCCCGCGCTACTGTGGAAGTACTTGGGATCAGACCTGTATTCAGGACGCACGTCGCGGAGCAGACGCCGCGGCGTCACTTGAACGTCTCGTTTAAGATCGCCGCGAGCCGCACGCCGGCACGCATCAATTGTATGTCAACGATCTCTTCGTTTTTCCGGATGTAAGCGTCGCTGAGCGCGGCGGGCGGCCCATTCGCGGGGACAGTGGCGTACGCAAATTGCACGGCCAGTTTATGGGACTCCGTGGCCCAATCTTCAACAGTGCTCCTCTTCCAGTACACCTCTTGCGGTTTCGTGATCTGGACGTTCAATTGATCGGCATATTGGAGCGCATCGGCGCGGCGATCGCTCAGGATTTTCTCCAGGAGCAGGCTGTCCCAGACGTAATGCAGGCTCACCGGATCCGGTCGGCCCGGGAACGTGACCATGCGGAAGTTGCCGCCCTTGTCGCCGTTGCGTTCTGCGCAATGCAGCGGTTGATGGATGTCACCAACGAAATGAACGACAAACTTCAACGCTTCGAGGCGTTGCTCGCGCGCGGCGTGCTTGTCGGCGAGGACCTTGCTGAATGTGTGGATGGCTTCGACGACGCAACCATTGTGGTTCGCGCAGTCGCGGATGGGATCGTACTGGGCCGCGTTGTAGCGGATATCGACGAAATGCCACGGGGCGCTGTTGGTCCAGTCATGCCGAATCCAGTCCGCCCAGCAGGAGATTTGTTCGTCTGAAAGGCGGGAGAGTTGGCTCGTCGAATTGAGGGGATTGAGCAGATCGTTCACTCCGGCTTGAGCCTGCGGCGTGAGATGCGCTTCCGCGATCCGTCCGATGATCCGGTGTCCTTCTGGTCCCCACGCCTGCACGGTTGCCGAGCCGAGCCAGCAAGAGATGAGCGCGAAGGCAACGGCGAGAGTTGGCGTTCTCCTGTTCGTCATGATGTCTCCGGCCAAAAAAGATACGCAACTTTTATGCTTGCAGCGGGCTTATAATCAAGGCACGAATTACTCTGGCGGGTGGAATACAGCGGCTGTATGATACGTTGTGTCTAATTCTCAGGAAATGACCTTTAGATGGCTAATAACAAAAAGTCGCGCAAAACGAAATGGATTGTCCTCGCAATCGCCGTCGTCGCGGTGCTGGCTGCTGGCGCGTGGTATGTAAAGAGCCGCCGCAGCGAAGACCCGGGCTATCAGACGGCGATGGTCACCCGCGGTGATTTGATTCAGTACGTGACGGCGACGGGACAATTGAATCCCGTCACCAACGTGCAGGTCGGCAGCCAGATTTCGGGAATCGTTTCCCATCTGTATGCGGATTGGAATTCTCAAGTCACCAACGGGCAGCTTGTCGCGCTGATTGATCCCGCCACGTACCAAGCCAACGTTCTGCAGGTTCAGAGCGACCTCGCCAACTCCCGGGCCGCATTGGAACTGGCGCAGGTCAACGAGCGGCGGTCCAAGGAGTTGCTCGACAGCAAACTCATCCCGCAGTCCGACTACGACACCGCCATCGCCAACTTGCACCAGGCGGAGGCGACCGTGCTGAATAAACAGGCGGCGCTCACCAACGCCCAAGTCAATCTCGACCGCTGCACCATATCCTCGCCCGTGGACGGCGTTGTCATTTCCCGCAGCGTCGATGTCGGCCAGACCGTCGCCGCCAGCTTGAGCGCGCCGACTTTGTTTGTCATTGCCAACGACCTGACGAAGATGCAGATCGACGCCAACGTCGCTGAGGCTGACATCGGCGGCGTCGCGGTGGGCCAGAAGGTGGATTTTTCCGTGGACGCCTATCCCAACCGGAGATTTCATGGTGAGGTGGTGCAAGTGCGCTACAACCCCGTTACCGTTCAGAACGTGGTCACGTATGATACCGTGATTGGCGTCAGCAATCCCGACCTGAAACTTATGCCCGGAATGACCGCCAATGTTTTCATCATCATCGCCGAGCGCGACAACGCCTTGAAGATCCCCAACGCAGCGTTGCGATTCCGTCCGCCGGACGTATTGGCGGCATCCAAGACCAATGCGGCGGCCGCGCAAGTCGCCGCCGCTGGCCAACGGGGCGGAGGAGTGGGCGGACCTGCCGGTGGTGGAGGCGGCGGTCGCGGCGGTGGTGGACGGAATCGTCCAGACCGCAGCCTGACCCGCACGATTTACACGCTCCCGGCGGGGACCGATGCGGCGGCTAAATCAGCCAAGCCCGCGCCGGTGCAAATCAAGGTCGGTATCAACGATGGCATATCGACGGAGGTCGTCGATGTCTTGAAAGAAGGCGATGTCGTCGTCACCGGCGTGGCCATGACCGAGACCGCCCAGGCGGCGCAGCCGACGAATCCATTCGGTGGCGGTTTTCGGCGGTTCTAAGCGTGCATAGCAGGATGGCGATGAGGGCCGACACGATTACGACATGAGCGCGGTCATTCAACTCGACGACATTCACAAGACGTATCACACCGGTGAGCTTGATGTTCACGCGGTGCGGGGTGTGTCGCTGGAGATTCACAAGGGCGAGTTCGTTGCGGTGATGGGCGCGAGCGGCTCCGGAAAATCCACGTTGATGAACATCCTCGGCTGCCTCGACCGTCCCACGGACGGGCGCTATTTTCTGGACGGCGTGGACGTCTCGGAGCTGGATCGCGATCAACTCGCCGACATCCGCAACAAGAAAATCGGCTTCGTGTTCCAGGGGTTCAATCTGCTGTCACGAACCTCGGCGCTCGAGAACGTCGAGCTTCCGATGCTGTACACGCACCATCACCTTTCGGCGCATGAACTCCGGGAACGGGCGATGCGGTCGCTGCAAATCGTCAGCCTGGCGGATCGCGCCGATCATCATCCCAGTCAGCTTTCAGGGGGGCAGCAACAGCGGGTCGCGATTGCGCGGGCGCTGGTCAACGAGCCTGCATTGTTGCTCGCCGACGAGCCGACGGGCAATCTCGACAGTCGCACCAGCGTGGAGATCATGGGGACGCTGCAAAAGCTGAATGAAGAAGGCATTACCATCGTGATGGTGACGCACGAGCTCGACATTGCCCGTTACACGAGGAGGAACGTCATCATGCGCGACGGCAAAGTTGTGACCGACACACTCGTGGCCAAGCGGCTCAACGCCGAGGAGGAGCTCCGCCGCCTGCAGCAGGCGCAGGAGGAGGTTCAACTGATACCATGAGAGCGCTGGCGACCCTCCGCATCGCGCTGCGCGCGTTGCTCCGCAACAAAATGCGGACCGTGTTGACCATGCTCGGCATCATCATCGGTGTCGCCGCGGTCATCGCCATGGTCGGCATCGGCAATGGCGCCAAGTCCCAGATCGAATCGCAGATCGCCAGCCTGGGTGAGAATGTCATCCTTGTCTTTTCCGGCAACGTCACTCGTGGTGGCGTCCGCAGTGGCTGGGGCGGCGCTGGCACGCTCAGCATCGATGACGCAGGAGCCATTCAGCGCGAAGTCCCCGGTGTCGTCTCCATCAGTCCCGAAGTGCGCAGCGGCGCGCAAGTGGCCGCGGGCAATCAGAACTGGTCCACCCAGATTCTCGGAGAATCGCCGGAGTATTTCGATCTCCGCAAGTGGCCGATTGTCGAAGGCGCCGATTTCTCCGAGCAGGACGTGCGCAGCGCCGGCAAGGTCGCTGTCGTGGGCAAAACCATTGTCCAGCAGCTCTACAATGGTGAAAACGCCATCGGTCAGATCGTGCGCATCAAGAACGTGCCATTTGTCATCGTGGGCGTGCTCTTGGCGAAAGGCCTTTCCGTTCAAGGGCAGGACCAGGACGACTTGATTATCATTCCCTACACCAGCGCGATGAAGCGCGTGCAAGGCGTGACCATGTTGCGCACCATCAATGTCCAGATGGCCAAACCCTCGCTGCTCAACCCGGGGGAGCAACAGATCGTGGAACTTCTCCGGCAGCGCCACCGCATTGTGGCCGGTCACGACGACGACTTCACGGTGCGCAACCAGCAGGAGATTGCCGACATGGCCACGGCGCAGTCGAAGACCATGACCTTGTTGCTCGGCGCCATTGCCGGAGTGTCTCTGGTCGTGGGCGGCATCGGCATCATGAACATCATGCTCGTCAGCGTGACGGAGCGCACGCGCGAGATTGGCATCCGTATGTCTGTCGGCGCGCGCGGCCGCGACATCCTGCTGCAATTCCTGATCGAAGCCGTGACGCTGAGCGCGATTGGCGGCCTGATCGGCATCGGACTGGGCGTCGCCACGTCGCAACTTCTCGCCGCAAGGATGCATTGGCCCACGCTCACCTCGCTTTCGTCCGTTGTCGTCGCCTTCGTCTTCAGCGCGGCGATTGGGATCTTCTTCGGTTTCTATCCCGCGCGGAAAGCTTCCCAGCTTGATCCGATCGAGGCGCTGCGCTACGAATAGCGGACGCCTGAGTCACTTCCTCTGGGTCAGCTAATTTTGTCGGGGCTGTCAGCGACTTGGCTGCGGGCTTCGCGGATGGAGACGATGTATTGCTGTAGGCGCTCGATCTCGTCATTGACGGACTTCAGCTTCAGCATCGAGCGTACACGGATTTTCAACTCGGCCAATTCAAACGGTTTCGCCACAAAATCGTCCGCGCCGGCGGCCATGGCTTGCTCCAGATATTCACGAGTGTTGAACGCCGTGAGCATGATGATGGGCGTGTTCTTCGTCTCCTTGTAAACCCGCAGCGCCTTGCACAAAGTGATGCCGTCGAGCCTGGGCATCCGCACATCCAACAATATCAAATCAGGCTTGTGGGTCAGCGTCTGTTGAAGCGCATGCTTGCCGTCGGTCGCGACGATGACAGTGTACCCCTCCGCCGTGAGAACTTGCTCGAGAAGCTCACGGATGGACGCTTCATCATCGGCGACCAGAATCTTCGGCTTGCTAGTTTTCTCGGATTGCATACGAACTGCTGGGCCTTGCCGTTCGGCGACTAAAACTTATCTTAGCGTCTCGCGGCGGCGCTGCAACACTTTTCAGTTCAACCGTCGCCGCGACAGAGTTGTATCGCTCCTGGTTCAAGCGCTTCGTGCGCAGGACTCTCTACGGCCCGCGCAGAACTCATCGAGGATTTTGGATCTGAACTGGCGGCCCACGCGTTGATAGCGGGCACGGATGATCCCTCCGTGGCGGGATATTCGTGTTTGGAATTTGTCCCCATAATGCAGTTTCCTTTCGGTAACCTGCATTATGAGTCAACGACCCCTTCCCCCCGCACGCCCCTTCCATTCCCCGGTAACATTTAATTAGAGCCAATCCGCGGGCTGGGCGCAGGGGTACAAAAGACTTGTGAACCAACCGTAGATTCGCTATAGTTTGCGGCTGTTTGCGAGGGAGTTTCACAGCCATCCCGCTGCGTATCCCCAACGGTGAGAGGTATCATGGATAAGAAACGGTATTTGTTTTCGTCGGAGTCGGTAACCGAAGGTCATCCGGATAAGGTCTGCGATACGATTTCGGATGCGGTGTTGGACGCCTGCCTGGCGCAAGACCCGAAGAGCCGTGTGGCGTGTGAGACGCTCGCCAAATCCAATCTGGTCGTATTGGCCGGCGAAATCACCACCAAGGCCAAGCTGGACTACTGCGCCATCGTTCGCGACACCATCCGCGAGATCGGGTATACCGACGAAAAGTCCCTCTTCAACCACATCAGCACCCAAATCCTCTGCGCCATCGTCAAACAAAGCCCGGATATCGCCCAAGGCGTGGACGAACGGGCCGCCGAAGGCAAGGCGACCGCCGAACAGGGTGCGGGCGACCAGGGATTGATGTTCGGATTCGCCTGCACGGAAACGCCCGAGTTGATGCCGGCCCCGATCATGTACGCGCACAATCTCGGCAAAGCCCTGCGCGAAGCGCGCCATAGCGGACGAATTCCCTGGCTGCGACCCGACGGGAAAACACAGGTCACGATCGAGTACGATGGCTACAAGCTCCTGCGCGTTCACGCCGTCGTGATCTCAAACATGCACGCCCTAGACGTGAACCACAAGGAAATCTCCGAAGTGCTCGTTGAAGAGATCATTAAGAAGACGATTCCGAAGAACCTGCTCGACAAGAACACACGCTATCTCATCAACCCGACCGGCCGGTTCGTCATCGGCGGGCCGGAAGGCGACAGCGGTCTCACGGGCCGCAAGATCATCGTGGACACCTACGGCGGCATGGGTCGACACGGCGGGGGCTGTTTCTCGGGCAAAGACCCGAGCAAAGTCGATCGCAGCGCCGCTTACATGTGCCGCTACGTCGCCAAGAACATCGTCGCCGCGGGACTGGCCGAGCGGTGCGAAATCCACGTCGCCTACGCCATCGGTTACCCGGAGCCTGTCAGCATTTCGGTGGACACCTTCGGCACTGGCAAAGTGTCGGACGAGGCCATCGAGAAGGCCGTGCTGGAAGTGTTCAGTTTCAAACCCGCCAACATCATTCAACAACTCAACCTCCTGCGCCCCATCTACTCGAAGACGACCAACTACGGTCACTTCGGCAAGGTATACGACCTCGACACCTTCACCTGGGAACGCACCGACAAAGTCGCCGCATTGAAGAAAGCCGCGAAGTAGTCGACGCTGTTTGCAGATGGTTGTAGGCCGACTCTGCGCACCGCTTTATCAGCAAAGCAAAAAGGCAACAAGAGTTGACTTCAGCGGGGCTTTGTCCTAGGGTAACTCTTGGAGAGCGCCGAGAACGAAAGGGAGTGCGAGGCAGTGAAGCCCAGCGTCCTATTGATTGAAGACAGTCCAGAAGCCCAGCAACAGATTGTCGACGCGTTGCGTCCGTGCGGATACAAAGTCTCGACGATTTGCGATGCCGATGCGGCGATGGCAAGCGTGGATGAATGGGCGCGTCAGTTCCACCTGGTGATCATCGAAGAAGCGATGCGCGGTCGGTCGGGACTACAGCTCTTGCGCGAGGTGCGTTCCAAACGAAAAGACCTGCCCGTCGTAATGGTCACGCGGGACGGAGACTGGTATGGGTACGCGCGCGCATTGAGCGAAGGTGCGCAGAACTACATCACCCACCCGATCAATCAGCGGGAGTTCGTCATGGCAATCGAAGAAGCACTGGCACAGGCGTCTTGATCCCGAGCTGATCGGGAATCAGGAAAACGCTCCGAAGGGATGAATGCGAATTCGGAGCGTTTTCATTTCAGAGCGTCTTCCCTCGGCTCGGTGAACAGGCCGATCACGCTCGTGAAGCCGTGCACAAAGGCACGTTCTCCCACGGGACCGATCTCACCGTTGCAGAAGAAACCCGCTGTCGGCACTCGGCCCAGGTACTGGTGGAGCGTCTTGATGTCATGATTCGGGGCACCGTACATGCCCTCGCCGCGCCCCAAGCAACTGAACAGCACGACACCGCAAGGAGGTGTTTTGGCGAACTGACGTTTCTGCTGCCCGAGCAGATGCCGCAAATCTTCATCCGCACTCTCGCCGTCTCTCACTTGGAACTGTACGGTCTGGCCCGTGCGCATCCAGTCGCCAACCGCCAAGGCGCCGGATTGGGGATCATGACCGATCAGGTTACGCACCAGGAAATCACCGCGCCCATAGTCTTCCTTGTACTCGTTAATGACGCGACCCAGGAACAACGCCGTGCGCGCCAACTGCTGATCGCTCTGCGGCAGTTGCGGTATCAACTCCTGCAATACCGCCAGCGGTGGCCGCCCGCCCAGTTCTAGAATCAGATTCTTCTCCGCGCGTGTGACCGTGAACGGTTCACCAATTGGCTTGCATCCCTGCGACACGATTGCATGTAACTGGACTCTTCCCGTCAGCGCAACGCCGACGGCACCCTCGTCCAATATTTCGCCATCCAGAAACAGACGATTCTCTCCGGGGTGTTGACCGCCGCTGGCCAAGCCGCCGACAAGCGGCGCGCCAGGATAGGCTTCCGTCAATTGCTGTACCAGTTGCACCGCTTGAATCGTGAACGGATCGGCCAACAAGAGCAGGTTTGGATTCTCTGCAGAAGCGACCTCCAGTTGAAAATGCCAGAATCCTGGTCCGCTTGACTCTTCCAGATCATGCTGCACGATATGAAACGGCGTGACCTCCACCGCGGGCAACTCGCCCACCAGCAGCGACACCGCCCGCCGTTGCTCGATCTCGCGTTCCACGCCGATGATGCCTCCGCCCGTACAACCGACCAGATGGCGCGCCCCCAGTCCGTGCAGCATTGCTCCCATCAGATCGCTGATTTGCGGGATAAACTTCGGGTGGGCAAACATCAGCGCGAGATCCACCGTCTTGGCGTCCAGTTGGGAACGAATCTGGCGCGTCAGATCCTCAACCGCTTCTGTCCAGTCGAGCTTTGTGGTGAGCGCGGAGGCAAATCTCATTTGTTCAATCTGTCCCAATAAAGTCTGCTTTTCAACAACCGTTTTCCCAGAAAGGAATGTCGTACGCCTCCAGGTAGCTTGCAACCGCGGAATTCGTCGCCGGACAGGAAAACTGGTGGAGAGGGATGGATTCGAACCATCGAAGGCATAAGCCAGCAGATTTACAGTCTGCCCCGTTTGGCCACTTCGGTACCTCTCCACGCTCCGCGCGGAAACTGGCGTGCCGAGCCGTAGCTCGGGAGATCAACCTTCGCTCTGCGCAGTGCTCCGAGCGA